>Ga0265297_10000044_pt1 | contig 498345 bp, 400 predicted proteins | sample Munlanlwell13791_FD_192502 | JGI IMG/M metagenome (GOLD analysis project Ga0265297, IMG submission 192502) | Leachate microbial communities from a municipal landfill in Southern Ontario, Canada - Leachate well 137-91 | ecosystem: Engineered > Solid waste > Landfill > Unclassified | place...
ATGTCTTTAGAGACTACTAATGCTAAGACTACTGCGATTGCTAAGAAGAACTTTTTCATTTTGTTACCTTTCAATTTATTTTTAATTTTTATTTTAATTTTAAGTGTCTACATATCATATTACAAACACCGTGCCATAAAAATACTGCGAAAATAAACAAAAATCGAGGTTTCTTATTTACGTACTATAGTCATATCACTATGTATAAAGTAAGAAAACTATGTTTTTTGCTTCAAGCGTTAGTTTTAATCCACAAAGTGGGATTTTAGAATGAAGAAACTTGTGAGTTTCGTTTGAAGAACAGTTTTAATAGGATTAAACAAGCATTCTGCCTTTATAATAGTCGTAAAATAACAGTTTCTTAAAAGAAAAACAAACATCCTGAATATTGAGAAGCAATATAATGTTGATTAAACATTAAATTAATCAAGTTCGAAGGAAGTCTGTAAATAGTAGTACGAAAACTATGCTTAAAGGAAACAATTTTAAGCATAAACCACAATCAGGCAAAATCATTCTTTAGTGAAAAATAAAGACCTGATTAGAGTAAAGAATTTAGGTTACAAGGTAATAGGAGAAAATGAGAAAAATTTAGGGAGGGTGCGACAAGATTGTCGAGATGGGTATTTGTTCTCGTGATTTTGGGCTTATTTCGCATGTTTTGTTTGGCACGCCATTTGACTGATGATAAGTAAAGTTAATAAATTTTAAATAAAGGGAAACAAAAATGAAACTTTACATTAACATCGCAATTCTTCTGGTACTTATGAGCAGTGCATTATTTGCACAAAGAAATACTCAAACAGACCCGATTACCGTAACTGGTAACGTAACTGAAGTTAATCACCCTATCGCTAATTTTACATCAACCGATGGTACTGTTTACCAGATTCACATGGGACCTTATTGGTATTGGTTGAATAATGGTTACAAACTTAACAACGAATCTGCAACAATTATTGGCTTGGTAAAAACTGTGGACGGCATTAACATGCTCTATCCGAATGAAGTTACTCAAAATGGGACTTCAATCAAACTTGCTGACGAAAACGGTGTTCCGCTTTGGGCTGCTTACAAGAATAATAGCGGAAAAGGAAAAGGATGGAGAAATGGTAATAGAGGTAACTGCGGAAATTGTCCGAACTGTCCGGGATGTAATAGAGGAAACGGAAGATACAAATCAGACGATACTTCTAAAGACAACACACAGAAAGGCTTCGGAAGAGGCTGGAGACAGAATTGTCCGTACAGAAACAAATAAGAACTTTAGCTTTCTCAAATCAAGCTTGCAGTGTATATAAGCCAAAGAATAAAAAGTGCATCACAGAAAATAATAAAGTAATCTAAAAAATTAATAAGAGGTGCAATTCCACGCACCTCTTTTATTTTTGAGTTTTAGTAATTGCGCTCTTTGCAAGTTCATCTACTCGCTCGTTCCAGTAAATCCCTGTGTGGCTGGGGACTTTTATCCATTCAATGTTTATGGTTTGCTTGCTCATGAAATCCTGATAGTATTTTGTTGAGACGAGGTTTGCTTTCCATTTTCCTGCCGCCCAATACTTTAAACCGTTGTAGTCATAGTAAAGTCTTATTTTCCGAATCTTGTTTTCGTTGCAGTAATCGATTGCTTTTATTACCGCCTTCATCTCTCCGGTTATCTGGTTTGAACTCTTTACTTTTGAAGTGTCAACAAGCCCGCTTAATTCTTTTATTACTTTTCCGTTTTTTCTGATGATAGTAGCGTAAGATGTTTTACTGTTGAAGTATGAACCGTCAACATCTATTTCATAACCCTTGTTTGTATATATCCCGTCTTCGGTAACGGATATATCAATACTACTTAAAAGCTCCTTAATCTCTGCTCGGATCGTCTTCTCTTTTATTTCATGAAAACCGAGTTTAAATCCCTTCTTTTTGGGGCTGTAATACAGATTTATAATGCCTATACCTTCTACTTCGATTTTTGCACTGTATTCCCTGAATGAATCATCGTCCATGGATGACGGAAACCCCGCTTCTATAAGCGTTTCAAGGATTTTCCAGCTTTGTTCCTCGAGTATTTTACGGTTTTTCATAATGTAAGTTAGCAATTACACAATTACAATAAAATGTTATTCAAATATTCAATTGAATATCAAAAGCAAATAGACTATTTTGAAATAATATTTTATAAAATTTATTCTAAAAAATGAAACTGACAAAAAATCTAATCGCCGGAGTAATTCTTGTATTGTTAGTTTTATCCATCTCATCGTGTGACAAAAAAGAAGACCAGCAGGCTCTTTTACAACAGCAGGAACAGTTTGCGAATAAAGACAAAGAGCTGAAGGACAAGGAAGATTTTCTGAAAATTAAAGAGGAACAGTTAAGGCAGTGGGAAGAAAGGCTTAAGCAGATTGATTCCACGCTTGTTTCGTCGGGAAGCCTGTCTGGAACGACATTGCAGGACACTTCAAAGACGGTAACGATTCCGACTTCAAAAGATTCCGCAAAGGTTAAAGAAAAATCTTCGAAGCAAAAGAAAATGGAGGAAAAGGAAAAAGAGCTGAACAAGCGTCTCGACAATCCGAAGGTAGCCATAAATGATTATCTTGAATACATAAAGCGCGGCGTCGACGACTCAAAGACTTTCGACGCTAACATGAAGAAAGCGAGCGAGGTATGGGATAACCGCAGTACTGACAGCTTTAAGAAGAACTACAAGAGCACGAAGAAATTCGTGATAACGGAAGAACCGAAAGTTGTATCGCAGAAGGGCGGGTCGGCTGTTGTGAAGGTTAAAGTAAAGCAGACAATGGTCGGTGCTGACGGCAAGGAGGTTGAAAAGGCGAGCGAAATAAGTTACACACTTCGTGCCGATAAGAACGGAAAATGGAAGATTAAAACAAATGTAGTTAAATAAAAATATTATTTTAACATGAGCATATTAGTAAATAAAAGGTCGAGAGTTCTCGTACAGGGTATTACGGGTTCTGAAGGGACATTCCACACAACACAGATGATAGAGTACGGAACTAATGTTGTTGCAGGGGTAACACCCGGTAAAGGTGGTACGTTGTTCAACGATTCGGTTCCAATATTTAATACAGCAAAAGAGGCAGTTGCCGCAACAAAAGCAAATGTTTCCGTTATTTTTGTTCCTGCTGGATTTGCCGCAGACGCAATCATTGAAGCAGTTAATTCAGGGATTAATCTTGTTGTATGCATAACCGAGGGTATTCCCGCGAAGGATATGGTCAATATTTATGATTATGTTCAAAGCCAAAATAAAGACGGACGTAGCGTTAGATTTATAGGACCAAACTGCCCGGGTATAATCAGTCCGGGCGAATGTAAAATTGGTATCATGCCGGGATTTATTCACAAGAAAGGAAGAGTCGGTGTTATTTCGAGAAGCGGAACTCTTACTTACGAAGCAGTTGACCAGTTGACAAAACTTGGTATAGGCCAATCAACTTGTATTGGAATCGGCGGCGACCCGGTTATTGGAACAAGGTTTATTGATGCGATTAAACTTTTTAATGAGGATAAAGATACCGACGCTATAGTAATGATAGGTGAGATAGGCGGAAATGCCGAAGAAGAAGCTGCTTACTTTATTAAAAAGCATGTTAAAAAACCTGTTGTCGGATTTATTGCCGGTAGAACAGCCCCCCCTGGACGCAGGATGGGTCACGCAGGAGCTATCATCGCAGGAGGTAAAGGAACCGCTGCGGAAAAAATGGCTGTATTGAAAGAATGCGGTATTCATGTTGTTGAGTCTCCTGCTGATATTGGCAAGACAATGCAGGTGGCTCTTGAAAAGATAAAGATTAAAAAAGGGAATAAGAAGATTAAGAAAGCAGTTAAGAAAGAAGCCAAAAAAGTAACTAAAGTTTTGAAGAAAGCCGCAAAAAAAGTAAATAAGAAATAATTTATTGAAACTGACAACCATTAAGATAAATAACGCTAAGTTCTTTGCGTATCATGGTGACCTTGAACATGAAAAGGTTTTCGGCAACCAGTTTGAAGTTGATATTGAAATGATTTGCGACCTGAGCGGACTCCTGGATTCAGATAAACTTAGTAAAACGGTAAACTATCTTGCTGTTTATAACCTTGTTAAAGAAATATTTAACAAAGAAAAGTTTAACCTTGTTGAAACAGCAAACATTAAAGTTTGTGAGGCAATTCTCGCTAACTTTTCTCTGGTTCAGAAGGTTATCGTTAAGATAAGAAAACCAAACGCTCCGTTGGGTATCATTGATTCGGTCGAGGTAATTAATGAATTGAGAAGGAATTGACACCCGATGTCTTTCTGGGGCTTGGCTCCAATATTAACGACAGATTAAAGTATTTAGAAACCGCAGCTTCTCTTATAGGAAGCTGCAGTAATATTCAAACAGTTTGCGTTTCATCTGTTTATGAAACTGAACCATGGGGAGTTAAAGAGCAAAACAAGTTTCTGAACATGGTATTAAAAGTTAACTCTCATTTTACTCCTGATGAGTTGATGGTTTTTGTAAAAGATATTGAAATGAAAGCTGGACGCAAGGTAAGAAAGAAATGGTTTGAAAGAGAGATTGATATTGACATTCTGTTCTTCGGAAATAAGGTGCTGGAAAACGATATTCTTTCAATACCGCATAAAGAAGTCCAAAACAGAAGGTTCGTACTCGTTCCAATGTGCGAAATAAGCGAAAGTTTTGTTCATCCTGTTTTAAATAAAACGATGTCAGAATTGCTTGAATTAACAAAAGATATTTCAGAAGTTTCTATTTATAAAATTTAAAGTTATTGTCGTCACCACATATTAAATACATTGCAATCGAAGGTGTCATCGGAGCGGGTAAAACTACCCTTGCGAAAATGCTTGCTAAAAAGATGAATGCTAACCTTGTATTGGAGAGTTATGAAGATAACCCCTTTCTTGAAAAATTTTACAAGAACCCCCGTAGATACGCTCTCCACACTCAAATGTATTTCCTTATGTCGAGATACAAACAACTTCTTGAACTTAGACAGGATGACCTTTTCCACGAGTACATCGTCTCTGATTACATTTTCGAAAAAGATAAGATATTTGCTTATCTTAATCTTGCTGACGATGAGCTTGAACTTTACGAAAGAATGGTTTCCTTTATTGAGAGAAACCTTAAAAAACCCGACCTTGTGATTTACCTCCAGTCAACCGTGGAAAGACTTATGGCAAACATTAACAAACGGGGAAGAACCGCAGAAAAGAATATGAGCGAAACTTATATTTCAGATTTAAACGAAGCGTACAACTATTTCTTCTTCAGGTTCAAAGCTTCAAGAGTTATGATTGTGAACGCAACCGAAATGGATTTTGTAAACAATGTAAATGATTTCAATGACTTGGTTTCTGAAATAATGAAACCGGAACATGGCAATATTGAATACTTCAATCCTTCTGTAAAGAAAGCCGCAGGAAGATAAATGCTTAAGTTCATCTGGTACCTGTTTCTATTCTATTTTATCTTCTATCTTGTTAAATTATTATTTAGATTATATAAAAACGCTAAGAATAAATCATCAGGCATTGTAAAACCCCCTGTCGAAAACAAGAGGAAATCCGAAATTGATAAGGATAAAGTTGTTGATGCACACTATGAAGACCTCTGATACACCTTTCGGTAAAGTTAAGAATATATTAATAGTTCGGCAGCACCATCAGCTCGGCGATATGCTCTGCGCACTCCCAATGTTTGCAGCAATTCGCAAAAAGTTTCCTCATGCTCACGTTACCCTTATTGCTTCACCTGTCAGTTATGAAGTGCTAAATAGTAAAGCAAATCCTTATATAAATCAGGTAATTAATTACAACAAACAAAGCGTTCATTCGCTTCTGGATTTTTTCAATCAGCTGTTTTCCCGCAAGTATGATGTAGGGATAGTGCCTTCAACAGCATCAATATCGCGTACATCGCATTACATTAATTTTATTTCAGGTGCAAAAGTACGCGTCGGGGCGGAGAGTGTTGAGAATAAGATTAATAAATCTGCAAACCTTCTGACGGTAAAGAAAAAGTTTTTCTGGGATGAGCAGAAGCTTCATCAAACGGAGAGAAATCTTGATGTTGTAAGACTTATAGGCTGCGATCTCTCTTTGGAGGAGAAGAAAAACGTAAGGATTTTTCTTGATAAAAAAGAGGAGTCGTATGCAGAGCGGTATTTTGAGAATAATTTCCCGGATAAATCAAAACCCGTGTTTGCGTTTCATGCGGGTGCGGCAAAGGTTCAGAACAGATGGAATAAAGATAATTTCGTGAAACTTATTCTTATGCTTCACAAAAAATATAATCCTTACATTGTGTTTACTTCGGGTTTGATAGACGGAGAAATAAACAGTTATATCCGGCACAAGCTAAAAAATCATTCAGTTGACTCGGAGATTATGTATAAAATTCAAATAAGGAAAGTTGCTTCAATATTAAGACGCGTAACGCTTTATCTTAGCAACGACACGGGTCCGATGCATGTTGCTGCATACGTTAACGCAAGAGTAATAGGATTGTTCGGACCGACAAAGGGATATGAATGGGGACCCATTAATCCGCAGGGAACATTCATTCAGTCAGACACGGAAAACATAGATGATATTCCCTCTGACACTGTGTATAATTTTATAAACAATTATTTAAATAAACAGTAAACAATGCAGAATAAAACGCTTGCAGCGATTGATATTGGTACGAATTCTTTTCATCTTGCGATTGCGAGCGTAAATGATAAGGGTATAATAAAAGTACTTACGAAAGACAAAGAGGTAGTAAGACTCGGAAAGAGTTCAACCGATATGAAGTACATATCTCTTGACGCGATGGAAAGGGCGATAACGGTACTCAAGCGTTTTAAAATAACGTGCGATTCTTTTAACGCTGAAATCAGGGCGGTGGCAACGAGCGCTACGCGTGAAGCATTGAACAAAGACGAGTTCATAAACGAAGCATTCAGAAGAACGGGTATTTCGATTGAGGTAATATCAGGGTATGAAGAAGCACGTTTGATTTATCTCGGAGTACTTCAGGCGCTTGATGTTTACAATAAAAAGATACTTTTAATTGACATTGGCGGCGGCAGCACCGAGTTTTTGACGGGAGAGAAGGGCAACGTGAAATTCTCGAACAGTATAAAACTTGGAGCAGTACGTCTGACGGAAAAATTTTTCTCTGACGGAAAGTACACAAAAGAAAACATTGGAAATGCGCGGCTTCATGTAAGAAGCATTATAAACCCTATTGTAAGAAGCCTTAAGAAAGAAAACTACGATTTAGTTGTCGGCACGTCGGGAACGATAACAAACCTTGGTTCGATAATTTACTGTAAGAGCACAACGGAGGATGTTTCGCTTTTCAATTTCAATAACTATAAGTATTCTGATGCTGAGCTAAATTATGCAGTAAAAACCATTCTGAGTTTTGACAATGCCGCGGCTATTAAAAAAATCGAGGGGCTTGATTCAGATAGGGCTGATATAATCACGGCAGGTGCCATAATACTTGAACAGATATTTAAAGAAGTAAACATCAAACAAATTACGCTTTCAAGCTACGCACTGCGAGAAGGAATACTCTTCGATACTATTGATAAAGAGCACAACACGCTCCAATCGGAAGACATGAAGAACGTGAGGTACAGAAGTGTTATAAACCTCGGAAGACACTGTGGTTTTGACGAAGCCCATTGCAGGAAGATACTTCAACTCTCTTTGCCGATATACAATGCGTTAAGGGATAAATTCGGACTGACTGACCAGGACCTTGACCTGCTTGAAGCCTCAATTTATCTGCATGATATAGGACATAGTATCTCTCATTCACAGCATCATAGACATTCATACTATCTTATAAAAAACTCTGAACTTCTCGGTTTTAATAATGAAGAAATTGAAATAATTGCGAATATTGCAAGATACCACAGAAAATCGCATCCGAAAACAAAACATATAGAGTTCAACAAGCTTTCTCCTGCGAATAAAAGCAAGGTAAAGATGCTCTCTGGGATTTTGCGTATTGCGGATGGATTGGACAGAGGACATAGCTCAGCAATAGATTCTATAAAAGTAACCGTTCAGGATAAAAATTTCCATGTGAAGGTCGCTCCAAGGGAAGGTAAAGACCCTACGCTTGAACTCTGGGGAGCGAACATGAGGAAAGAATTATTTGAAGAGGCATTTGGTTATAATATATTGATTAATTAATTTTCACTATCATTGCTCGAAACACGCAAAGAAATAGAAAAAACGGTGCTGGTATACTTTTCCGTTAAAGACGGAAAGAATTCTTACGACCACATACAATCGCTGAACGAACTAAGTTCGCTTGCTGAAACAGCAGGGGCAGAGGTTGTTAAGTCATTCTATCAGTTTTCTCATAATTACGATTCTCGTTTTATGATTGGCAAAGGCAAAGTTCAGGAAATTGCCGGGTACGTTGAAGATAATAATATCTCTCTTGTGATTTTTGAAAACGAGTTGTCATATACGCATCTGCGTAATCTCGAACAGGAAATTAAATGCAAGATTCTCGATAAATCTAATCTGATTCTTGACATATTTGCCCGCAATGCAAAAACTGCGCAGGCAAAGCTTCAGGTAGAACTTGCACAGCTTGAATATTCTCTGCCGCGGCTGACGAGACAATGGACACACCTCTCAAAGCAATACGGAGGTATTGGTACGAAGGGACCGGGCGAAACTCAGATAGAAACCGACAGAAGACTTATAAAGAAAAGAATTTCCGTACTGAAAGAAAAGCTTGAAAAAATAAATGTACAAAGAAAGACACAGGCGGATGAAAGAAAGAACTTCCTAAGACTTTCGCTCGTGGGGTATACAAATGTCGGGAAGTCAACTTTATTAAACCTGCTTACAGACTCTGATGTTTACGTCGAAAATAAACTTTTTGCAACGCTTGACACATCAACGAGAGTATTAAACATAAAGACAAAAGATACAGAAGCAGTTATTTCAAAATTTCCAAAAAAGGTTCTGATTTCGGACACAGTCGGATTTATTAAGAACCTTCCCCACAATCTTATTGAATCATTTAAGTCAACTCTTTCGGAAGTCGTTGAGTCTGACCTGCTGCTTCATGTTGTTGATGTATCGAACAATAATTTTGAAGAGCAGATAAAAGTTGTAAACGAAACGCTGGAAGAAATAGGTGCGAAGGGAAAACCCATACTGCTCGTTTTTAACAAGGTGGATATTCTTGAAAACAAGGAAATGATTAAGGGTCTAAGCCAGAAACATCCCAATTCGGTTTTTATCTCGGCGAAGAAAGGTATAAATTCCGCCGCTCTTATTCTGAAAGTAAAAGAGATGCTGACTCATGACACGAAGGAAACAGTGATTAAGCTGAAACCTCATGACTACAAGGGTTTAAGCACTCTTTACGGCAACTCAGAAATACGGGAAGTAAAATATTTAAAAACAGGCATTAAAGTAACAATAAAAACAAAGCCTTCAGGCAAAAAACATTTAGAAAAGAAAACAATATAAACATGGCACACACAGAATATAAAGGGGTTGATTACTACAATCTCAACGATATTTTAACAGAAGAAGAAAAAGCTATAAGGGATACTGTAAGAGACTTTGTTAGCAATGAAGTTATTCCAATCATAGAACAATACAACCAGGAAATGAAATTTCCGATGCAGCTTATTCCTAAGATGGCAGAGCTGGGGCTTTTCGGGCCAACGTTGCCCGTGGAGTACGGCGGCATGGGAGTTAATAACATAGCTTACGGTTTAATAATGCAGGAGCTTGAAAGAGGGGATAGCGGTGTGAGAAGTTTTGCATCCGTGCAGTCGGCACTTGTTATGTACCCTATTTTCACATACGGAAGCGAGGAGCAGAAAAAATACTGGTTGCCAAAACTTGCAAGTGCGGAAAAGATAGGATGCTTCGGTCTTACAGAGCCTGATTTTGGAAGTAACCCGGGCGGAATGATTACAAAAGCAGAAAAAGTTAACGGCGGGTATCTTTTAAACGGTGCTAAGATGTGGATTACAAACGGTACCATTGCAGACGTTGCCGTTGTTTGGGCAAAGCTCGACGGCAAAGTAAGAGGGTTCCTTGTAGAGAAAGGCACTAAAGGATTCTCTGCACCCGAAACCAAAGGCAAACTGTCGCTTCGTGCATCAGTAACATCGGAGCTTGTCTTCGAAGATTGTCTTATTCCCGAAGCCAATCTTCTTCCGAAAAGCGGCGGACTTAAATCTCCGCTTTCATGCCTGACTCAGGCGCGTTATGGTATAGCATGGGGAGTTACGGGAATGGCAATGCATTGCTACAGCACTGTTCTTGATTACTCTTTGTCCCGTGTTCAGTTCGGCAAACCTATTGCAGCATTCCAGATTACACAGGAAAAACTTGCAATGATGCTTACGGAAATTACAAAAGCACAACTGCTTAACTACCGTCTTGCACAGATGAAGGATAACGGCACAATGAGACCTCAGCATGTTTCGCTCGCAAAAAGAAACAACTGTGAGATAGCAAAAACAATCGCTTCCATGTCGCGTGAAATGCTTGGAGCAAACGGAATTCTTGATGAGTACCCTATCATGAGGCATCTAAATAACATTGAATCCGTCAAGACTTATGAAGGCACTCACGAAATGCATACCTTAATTCTTGGAGAAGACGTTACTGGTATTGCGGCATTTGAATAAATATAGAGCTTAATGTTATGAAGAAATTTGAAATTCCCGTTTTTTATCGTAGTTCTTTAATCACAAAGATTAAAAAAATTCGTGAATTAAAAGACCCGAGAAAAAGAGATTACTCGCCGACATCGCTTGATTTCGGTCCCGTTGAATTTCTTATTGGCAGACATTTTGGTTTTTGCTACGGTGTCGAAAATGCAATCGAAATCTCATACAGAGCAATTGAAGAAAATCCTGATAAGAAAATATATCTTCTCAGTGAGATGATTCATAATCCTGAAGTTAATAGTGACCTGACTAATAGAGGCGTGAAGTTCATTACCGATACGAAAGGAAATCAGTTGATTGAATGGGATGAACTGTACCCTGAAGACATAGTTATTATTCCTGCTTTCGGTACTACAATAGAAACTCGGAACCGGCTTTCTGAACTTGGTATCGAAGCATTAAAGTATGATACGACCTGTCCCTTCGTTGAAAAGGTCTGGAACAGGGCTTCTTCGCTCGGGAAGAATGATTTCACGGTTATCGTTCACGGTAAGCATAATCATGAAGAAACTCGGGCTACATTCTCCCATAGCAAGGAAGACGCTCCTACATTGATTGTGCGAAATATTCAGGAAGCGGAAATTCTTGGAAAATATATTCTCGGAGAAATATCAAAGAAACAACTTTGTGATTATTTTAAAGATAAGATATCCGATGACTTTAATCCTGAAATTCATCTTAATAAAGTCGGCGTTGTAAACCAGACAACGATGCTCGCAACAGAAACTCAAGCAATCGCTGATTTAATCAGAGACGTTATGGTAAAGAAATACGGCGAAGAAAATATTAAAGACCATTTTGCCGATACACGCGATACACTTTGTTATGCTACACATGATAACCAGCGTGCGACACTCGCCCTTCTTGAGCAGAAAGCAGATTTGGCAATAGTCGTCGGAGGATATAACAGCTCCAATACCTCCCACATTGTCGAACTCTGCGAGGAAAAACTCCCGACATATTTTATCTCAAGTTCTTCGAAAATATTAAATAAATCAAAAATACTTCACTTTAATTTTCACAAAGGTGTTGAACTCGAAACAGAAAACTTTCTGCCGAAAAACAGCAAAACAAGAATTATTTTAACAAGCGGCGCCTCCTGTCCCGATGCCATAGTTGACGAAGTGCTTTTGAAACTTTTGTCTTATTATGATAATACTAAATCCATTGATATAGTATTGAAGGAATACGAACAAACAATATGAGCCTCGAGTTCTTAAAAGCTTGCTCTGTAAACGACCTCGAAGATAACAAAGGGTTCAGGTTTGTTATTGATGATGTGACGGATATTGCCATATTCAAAGTCAAAGGAAATATTTATGCCGTTGATAATGTTTGCCCTCACAATCATACTCCCAAAATACATCTTGGTTATATTGAAGATACACATGTTCTTTGTCCTGTTCACTTCTTTAAGTTTTCTCTTAAAAACGGTAAACATACTGACGGAATGGACTGTACACTTAAAACATATAAAGTTAAAATTGTAAACGATGAGGTCTTTGTAGAAAAACCTTCGGATAAATTCTTTAACTTTGATTTTTGATTGTCCGATTCTCTTTCAAATACTATTAGAGAACTATTTATAAGGGAAGGATTCTTTAAAGTTGGTTTTGCTAAGTACAAAAGACTTTCAACCGAAATCACCCATTACAAAAACTGGCTGTTCGAAGGCAGAAACGCCGGTATGAACTGGATGTCCCGCAATGTAGAAAAGAGGGAAGACGTATCTTTAATACTTAATAACGTAAAGTCTGTAATTTCTCTCGCGTACTTATACGATACACCTTTTGAGCATGATGAAAAGTTTCCGAAAATCTCACGCTATGCCTGGGGTGAGTATGATTATCATAAAGTCATTAAGAAAAAGTTAAAAAACATATGCAGAGAGTTAAAAGCACTTGATGATTCCATCGAAACCAAATTCTACGTTGATGATGGCCCTCTTCTCGAAAAAGTATGGGCTGCAAAATCCGGCTTAGGATGGATTGGTAAGAACGGCAATGTTATAAATCATGATGCTGGAAGTTTTTTCTTCCTTTCCGAAATTCTTATCAACAAAGAACTCGATTATGATAAACCTGCCGACGACCTTTGTGAAACCTGTAGAATCTGCATTGATGCCTGTCCGACAGGAGCTATATATGAAGAATATAAAGTTGACGCTAACCTTTGTATCTCTTATCACACAATTGAAAACAGAAATGAAATTCCTTCATACATTGATTTATCCGGCTGGATTTTCGGTTGCGATATCTGTCAGGATGTTTGCCCATACAACAAAAAGAAGTTTTTCACCGAAGATAAAAGTTTTTATCCCTTGAAAGAAGTTTTTAATACCTCACAAAATAAATTAGAAGAAATCACAGAAGAAAAATTTAACATCCTGTTTAAAAACTCTCCCGTTAAAAGAACAAAATATTCTGGCTGGAAGAGAAACCTGAGACACTCATCTCTTAATAAGTAAACCCCGCTGAAAGATTCACGTCTGTTCTGCTGCTTGAATTATCATAAAACACTTTTTGGTCTCCGTCAAGGCTCAAATAACGTGTGTGAATCCTTATGTATGCTTCTTCAACGGGCTTGTATTCTAATCCTAATGTCACGCCATTCCCCTTAATGCCCGTATTGTTCGCTATTACACCCGAATAGACTCCGTCAAGATCCTGAAAATAATCTCCTCTCAGCGTTACGCTGAATTTATCGCTGAAGTGGTACCTGAATGAAACTAATCCGCCGTATGTCAATGCTGTTTTTGTTGAGTCCGAAAGACCGGATTTATCCTGCGTTCCAAGGTCACAGCTCAAAAGTATATCAATCCTTTTGTCAGGAGAGCTGTAGTCAAGGATAAGATTGTTAAGAATGCGTGTTCTGCCCTCATCGCCGGCATCCTGCTCGTTTCCGATGATGTTATTGTAAGTCAGCGTAATGTTGTCATTCAAAAGATAATTAACCTGCATTCCAAAAGATTTGTTTTTGTTATTATCCTCAATAACATTGTACCCGTTAAGCAGATAGACCGAGGCATCAAGATTTTCAGTAAAATCAAAACTTGCTTTAATACCGCTTTGATAAAACGGTTCGTAATATGCAGGTAATGAATTTGAATTTAAAAAATTATCTTGCGGAAGTCCCTCTGCCCCTAAATGCGTCAGAAAATAACCTGCATCTATCCAGAGCCCGTTAACTATCCTGAAACCGATATTTGCTTCCTGTATGTTCGGGTTTTCAGTTTCCCAGTAGTACTTAGGAATATCTCCGTAATGCAGTGTGACAATACCCCTGATGATATCTGAATCATACTTTAAAGATACCTGCGCAATGTTAAGCCTGAATTCATCCCTTATCGGATCAACGCAGTCAAAAAGTCTGAACCTGCTCTCTTTGTCAGTATTCCAGCCGTAATAAGCGTCTGCATGTGCTGAGAGGGAAAAATTTTTAACGAATTTCAATATTCCCTCTCTGTCCTGTGAGACAGAACTTCCAACAAATGAGAAGAATATTAATAGAAATAAAAAGTATTTGTATGTTTTCATACCCGTAAACTGTTAAAAGTTTAGCTCTTAAAGAAAGATGATTAAATTACATAAAGGCTTGTTCTGTATTTTCAGGCAAGCCCTTTAAAAATAATTTCAAAACTATTACGGGAAAATTCCCAAATCAAGATAAGACGTTGCAATCTTGTCAATCGCCACAACAAACGCCGCTGTCCTGAAACTGTCAATCTTCCTGTTTGACATCTTAACGTCTCTTATCTGGTGATATGCGTGAATCATCGTGTCTTCAAGACCCGAGTTCACAAGGTCAAGCTCGTTAGGACCTGTAATGACAACGCTTCTCTGATGTGAGGTTAATTTTTTACCCGTTATATTTTCAATCACGTTTACAAGGTTTGAGTGTGTTGCTTCGTCATACCTTCTGTCCATTCTTCCGAAAGAAACATGCTGAAGGTTTTTAAGCCATTCAAAGTATGAAACCGTCACACCGCCCGCATTTGCGTACATGTCAGCGAGTATAAGTATTCCTTTCTTAAGAAGTATTTCTTCTGCTTCGGCGGTAATAGGTCCGTTGGCACCTTCTACTATCATCTTTGCTTTTATCTTTCCTGCATTCTTAATCGTTATCTGATTCTCAAGTGCTGCCGGTACGAGTATATCACACTCTTTTTCAAGCGCTTCAACCGAGTTTTTTATATTCTTTGCTTTCTTGAAATTTAGTATCGAACCTGTTTCCTGTCTGTGTTTAAAAACTTCCTCAACATTCAAACCCTTTGGGTCATAAATTGCTCCCTCTCTTTCGGCAAGCCCTACTATTACTGCTCCGCCGTCGTTCTGCATTAAATATGCTCCCCAATATCCAACGTTTCCAAGTCCCTGAACAATTACTTTCTTTCCTTCAAGTCCGGGTGTCAAGCCCAGCTTCTTCATATCCTCGCCGACTCTGCAGGCTTCTCGTGCTGCAAAATAAACTCCGCGTCCCGTTGCTTCTTTTCTTCCGAGTATTCCTTGCTGGCTCAGAGGTTTTCCCGTGACGCATGCCATCGAATCTGTCTGCGAACCGTTGTAAGAATGAAACGTCGAGTATGTATCCGCTATCCACGCCATCTCTCTCGGACCCGTGCCGTAGTCGGGTGCGGGTACGTCTATTCCGGGACCTATAAAATTTTTCTTGATTAATTCTGTTGTATATCTTCTTGTTATCCTTTCCAATTCGCCAACCCTGAATTTCCATGGGTCAACTTTTATTCCCCCTTTAGCTCCGCCGAATGGAACATTTACAACAGCGCATTTGTAGGTCATCAGTGCCGCAAGAGCTTTTACTTCGTCCTCGTTAACCATTTCGCTGTACCTAATACCGCCTTTTACTGGCAGCATGTGATGTGAGTGCTCAACTCTGTAAGCATCAACCGTTACATAATTATTGTCATCAAGTCTCAGTGGAAATTGAAAGTGATAAATACTGTTGCACATTTTAATCTGTTGTAATAGACCCGCAGGATAATTCAGATGCTCTGCTGCTTTATCAAAAAAGTCGCAAACTGACCCGAAAAAGTTTGAGTGTTCCATATTCAAATTTATAGTTTTTAATTTTATTAATAATAATAATTATCACTGATATAAAAAACTTAAAAATATTATTTTTGAATATAATTCTTCTCGTGAATTATTAATCAGCTTTTATCGAGCGAGTAAAAAATCCTTTGCAGTATTTGTCTTTGTAGCTGCGTCAGCTATTAATTTTATTAATCCACATATTTTTGTTTTAACCTATCGACGTATCTTATAGGTTACATTGTCCATCTATATGTCAAAGCAATAATATATCGAAAGAAGTTTTTGAATGGTACTTGAGAAATTTTGGTGCTGCTAAACCTCTATATTTTAATAACTTAATTTTTAAATCCTTTTCCTTTAGTTACTCGGTTACCAAAATATCGGTCAGTAGTGTGTTGACCTTATTTCAACCGACCTGTACTTCATCACTTAATGTGGGAATTAACCTAAGAGATAAGACATCATTCATTTGCATATTTATATAATTTTGTGAATACAAAAGCATTTATATTAATGTCATTAATACCACAATTATATATTTTAGAAATATAATACTCATAATAATATTTAATACAGAATATTATTTGTTATTCATATTTATAATGTATTGATTCATAATTATTAATGAATCCATTTATGGATTTATCTATCTTTTCTTTAAGAGTATCATCATTAATTTCTTCTTTAAAATTATTCAGATATTCTAATGCACTATTTTTATTGCTTAAATTATCTATCAATCTAAATAACCTGCCTATGAAATCCTCACAACCTTTTTCATTAACATTATTAATCAAATAATATTTTAAGTCTTCTGCAAATGATTCATCATATTTATATTTATATACAATTCTTGCATCATCGAAATTTGACAATAAAGTATATAAATATATTGATTTCGGGTATTTTCGAAGAAAATTACTGCTTCTGTCTATAGCGTTTTTCATATTTTGTAGGGTTAGATTTTCTTTTTGATAAACACTAAATATTTCATTCATTTCTTTAAACTCTTCTATTTCGCCATTATGCAAGGGTATGATATCAAATGTTTCGGTGATTGTTATAATTGGAAGGTTAGTCCTATCCATCAATTCTACAAGTACTTTAAAGGTACCAATCGGAAAGTATCGAAAGAAAATAAATCCAAGCATACCCTTAATATTAACTCTCATTTCTATGGTTTTTGATTCACCAACTTGAAATACTAAATAATTTATTTGTTCCGGACTCAATGTCATACTTGTATAATGATAATCTTTATTTTGCTCATTCCATATTTTAGTTTTTGATAATAAAGTTTCTTCATTAATATTTAACAACGAATCTATGTATGGTTTATTGTTAGTGAACGTCAAATTGAGAATAACCTGTTCGCCTAATTTAAATTCTTTTTTCAAAGGGGTTACCTTTAATGAAAAACACTCTTTACTGGTTGTACCTATATTTTGCGTGTACATAATAGAAAATAATAATATCGCTAATGACGATGATATTAATATAATTTTTTTCATTTATTGTATACCTTTTACAATTAAAATGGATTAATGCTTAAAAGACATTTATGTTCATCACAATAAAATAATGTTGTTGTGAAAACAGAATCATTCTGCACTAGAAAATTATGATTACCGCTTGAATTCTTTTTCATTTTAACATTCCATAATTTCTTTGTTTTGTAAGTGAGTGTAGAGCAACATAACCAAAAACAATAAATACATAAAGAGTGTAAACAGTTTGACCAGGTGTTGTACAGTTCATTTCTATTCGATATCGGCTATTGTCATTATTACAATTAGAATTGAATGAAGACTTTTATTATGCAAGAATATTTACTTCTTGACCATTATTGTTACAATTTTATCCACTTGCTGTTAAAATAAATAAATTATTCAGAAATACCAACATCAATAACTGAATCTTCCGGCATTATTCGCTTCATTCTGACTGTACAGGCTCCGTTCTAAAATAATTACAATGTTTTAAAATCTTCTTTAATGTGTAAATAACTTCTTAAACATCATAGGCTTAATCCTTTTATTCATGGTCTCTTGTTCATTGCACGATCGGGTTTATTTTTCTTCAAAATTAAGACTAATTAATGAATGTAATATAAAAGTGGAAGCAATAATGTAAGAAAAAAGATGAGTTGTGTTACCGTGTTGAACTATATTATTAATGTCAGGAAGAAATATGAAGCTGCAAAGAAATAATCCGTTCTCTATATTAACAGATATTAAAATACTTCTGCAGTCAGCAGTATATGCAATAATAATTCTACTGCGCATCATCTCTTCTGACTTTTATTATCCCTAAGTTGGTTAAAAATAACCTTAATAGATTTTAATGTCCCAATTATTTTTCCCGGTGGTAACTTTTATATTATTTATGATTAAAGTAATTCTCATCTAATATATTTATTATTCCCATTTCTGCAGAAACAATACCTCCATGTACCGAGATAAGTTGTAAATTTCCACATTCGATAATCCCCAATAATCTTGTTATCTAATCAAACCTTTTTAAAGAAAATTCAAAAATTCACCTGATTATCATCAGGTATTGAGTCCGGACAAAATCCTCGGTTTATATATGTAAACCTTCCCAAATATGTTTTTAACATTTAGTTAATTCAAATGAAAGCCATTATTTTTTGTATGCCTGCGATATGCCTGCGATATGTCTGCGATATGCCTGCGATATGCCTGCGATATACTAACTAATTAAAATTATCAGTTTTTATGCATTTTTTGCATAAAATGGCAGTATATGGCTTTACCGCAACATCTTCCTAAAATTATGTAAATTCACTAAAAAAATACCCGTGATTATCAGTTTTTTCCGTGAGAACCTGTCTGCTTCTCGTTGGCAGATCAGTGTTCTATCCATTATGCCTTTATTATTAGTCAGATTCGAACGAAAAACCAAGTCCCGACTGTTTTTTGACTGTAAATTGTTGTTTAAAATAAGTAATTTTAACGATGTTCTTATTTAATATTAATTAATATTTATTATTATGTCCACAAAATATGTTTATTATTTCGGCGGTAAAAAAGCCGAAGGTAAAGCAAACATGAAAAATTTGCTTGGAGGAAAAGGTGCAAACCTCGCAGAAATGGTTAATATTGGATTACCGGTGCCTGCAGGATTTACTATCACTACAGAAGTTTGTACAGCTTACTATAAAAACAAAAAGAAATATCCAAAAGAATTAAAAGGTCAGGTCTTAAAAGCACTCGAAAAAACCGAAAAACAAATGGGTGCTAAATTCGGCGACAGCGTTAACCCGCTGCTGCTTTCCGTCCGCTCTGGTGCAAGAAGCTCTATGCCCGGAATGATGGAAACTGTTCTGAACGTTGGTCTGAACGATATTACACGCGAGGGTCTTATCGCAAAAACAGGAAACCCAAGATTTGTCTATGACTCGCAGCGTCGTCTTATTCAGATGTACTCCGATGTCGTCATGGAAAAAGCTGCAGGTATCGAACCCGCAGAAGGTCAGAGCGTTCGCCAGCAGCTCGAAAGAGAACTTCATAAGATGAAGGAATCAAGAGGATGCAAACTCGATACAGACCTTACAGCCGACGACCTTAAAGAACTCGTCTCAATATATAAAGCAAAAGTTTTTGAAGTACTCGGCAAACCATTCCCCGAAGACGCTATGGAACAGCTCTGGGGTGCAGTCGGTGCTGTGTTTTCAAGCTGGAACGGTAGAAGAGCAATCTCTTACAGAAAAATTGAAGGTATTCCCGATGAATGGGGTACTGCAGTTAACGTCCAGTCAATGGTGTTCGGTAACATGGGCGATTCTTCCGCAACAGGCGTTGCCTTCACGCGTAATCCTGCCACAGGTGAAAATTATTTCTACGGCGAATGGCTCGTTAACGCTCAGGGCGAAGATGTTGTCGCAGGTATTAGAACCCCAAACCCTATCAATGAAGTCGGAAAGAGTGAACATAATATGCACCTCGATTCTCTCGAAGTCGCAATGCCCGATGTTTACAAGAAATTACATAAGATAGAACTTAATCTCGAAAAGCACTACCATGATATGCTCGACCTTGAATTCACTATTCAGGAAGGCACGTTATACATGCTTCAGTGCAGAGTCGGCAAAAGAAACGGTGCCGCAGCTGTAAAGATGGCAGTCGATATGTACAAAGAAAGACTCATTACAGCCGAAGAAGCCGTTATGAGAGTCAGGCCCGATCAGCTCGATGAACTACTTCATCCCGTCTTGTTGCCCGCAGCTGAAAAAGCTGCACACCTTATGACTAAAGGTCTACCCGCAGGTCCGGGCGGAGCAACGGGTCAGGTTGTTTTCACCGCTAACGATGCTGTCGAATGGCGTAAAGCCGGCAAAAAAGTTATACTCGTTCGCGAAGAAACTAACCCCGAAGATATTGAAGGTATGAGAGCCGCAGAAGCTATCCTTACTGCACGCGGTGGTATGACCTCTCACGCAGCACTTGTTGCACGCGGCTGGGGTAAATGTTGTATCGTCGGTGCTGGCGCAATTGAAGTTAAACTCGATGAAAAATATTTCAAAGTCGGTGATACGGTTGTCCGCGAAGGCGAATGGATTTCTTTGAACGGAACAAAAGGTGCCGTTTATGTAGGTCAGCTTGAAATGATGGATGTTGATGTTGAGAATGAAAACTTTTCAAACTTCATGAAGATCTGCGATAAGGTTCGCGTAATGAAAGTCCGTACTAATGCAGATACACCCGAAGATGCCGCAAAGGCAAGAAGCTTCGGCGCAGAAGGTATCGGACTCTTCCGTACAGAGCACATGTTCTATGGCAAGAACTCTGAAGAGCCTCTTTTCCTTCTCAGAAAAATGATAATGTCAAATACCGAAGCAGAAAGAAAAGCAGCTTTGGAAGAACTCTTCCCTTACATCAAACGCGATATGAAGGGAACCATTGAGGCAATGGATGGCCTGCCTGTTACAATCAGAACTCTCGATCCGCCGCTTCATGAATTTGTTCCTAATAACGAAGTAGAAAGAATAAGGCTTTCTGAAAGTCTCGGTATCTCACTTGATGAATTTAATCAAAGAGCAGATGGTTTGCATGAAAACAATCCAATGCTCGGACACAGAGGCGTAAGGCTCGGTATTACATACCCCGAAATAACAGAAGTGCAGATTCGTGCAATCTATGAAGCAACCGCAGAACTTATTCTTGAAGGTAAAAAACCTTTGCCCGAAATTATGATTCCGGTTACCTCAACTTCGCGCGAGTTAAAACACCAATATGTTATTATTGAAAGAATTTATAAACAAGTCTGTGAGAAGTTCGGACTAAAAAGCTTCAAACGTATGACAGGTACGATGATTGAAATTCCAAGAGCTGCTCTCGTAGCAGATTACATCGCTAAATACGCGGAGTTCTTCTCTTTCGGTACTAATGACTTGACACAGATGGCATTCGGCTTTTCACGCGACGATATTGGTGGTTTCCTTCCAGATTACATTAAGCAGAGGATTCTTCAGAACGACCCGTTTGAAGTCATTGATAGATTCGGTGTTGGTGAACTTATGAGAACTGCTGTTAAACTTGGAAAAGCAACAAGACCCAATATTAAACTTGGTATTTGCGGTGAGCATGGCGGAGAACCGAATTCAGTTGAATTCTGTCACATGCTTGGACTTTCTTATGTCAGTTGCTCTCCTTTCAGAGTACCTATAGCAAGACTTGCGGCTGCCCGTGCGTCAGTTGAACATAAACACGGTGAATTATTTACATCAAAGAAGATTAATAAAAAACCTTCTCCTAAAGTAGTGGGAAAAAATAAATCTAAGAAGAAATAATTAATTCATAAATAACAAAAAGGCGGGTTACACCGCCTTTTTTGTTTATACTGTTAATTGTAATGTTACACTATTCCCTGATCCATCATTGAATCGGCTACCTTTAAGAATCCCGCAATGTTTGCACCATTTACGTAATTGCCCGGTGTGCCGAATGCTTCCGCTGTATCATGAGCTGCTTTATGAATGCTCTTCATTATTCCGCGAAGTTTTGTATCCACTTCTTCTCTTGACCAGCCGTATCTCAATGAGTTCTGTGACATTTCAAGTCCTGATGTTGCTACGCCCCCTGCATTAGCTGCTTTGCCTGGACCGTAAAGTATCTTCGCATCAATGAATTGATTTACGCCTTCGATTGTCGTTGGCATGTTTGCACCCTCTGATACAAGTTTAACACCGCACTTCAGGAGGTTTGCTGCATCCTTTCCGTTGATTTCATTCTGAGTCGCCGCTGGGAACGCACAGTCTGCCTTGTGGTTCCAGAGCGGATTGTAATCAAGCTTTGAATCTACTGGTGTGTAAACTGCTGACTTGAATTTCTTTGAATACTCTTCAACTCTTCCGCGTTTTACATTTTTAAGATCCTTCAGATATGCAAGTTTTTCTCTGTCAAATCCCTGTTCATCATATATGTAACCCGATGAATCTGAACATGTCACTGGCTTTCCGCCGAGATCTAATAACTTTTCAATAGCATATTGTGCTACGTTACCGCTTCCTGATACTAAACAGGTTTTGCCTTCATAAGTATCATTCTTTGTTGCAAGCATTTCTGCACCGAAATATACTGTACCATATCCCGTTGCTTCTGGACGTATTAAAGAACCGCCCCAGTTTAATCCCTTACCTGTTAGAACACCGACAAATTCATTCCGGAGTTTTTTGTACTGTCCGAATAAATATCCGATTTCTCTTCCGCCGACACCTATATCACCCGCAGGTACGTCTGTGTTTGCACCTATGTGTCTGAAAAGTTCACTCATGAACGATTGGCAGAATTTCATTACTTCATTATCACTCTTCCCCTTTGGATTGAAGTCAGAACCTCCTTTACCGCCGCCCATCGGGAGTGTTGTCAGTGAATTTTTGAAAACTTGCTCAAACGCAAGAAACTTTAAAATCCCAAGGTTTACTGAAGGGTGAAATCTCAATCCGCCCTTGTAAGGACCTATTGCGCTGTTCATCTCAATCCTGAACCCGCGGTTTACTTGTACATTCCCTTGGTCATCCAGCCATGGAACCCTGAATAAGATTACTCTTTCAGGCTCCACTATTCTCTCAAGAATCTTGTACTTGATGTATTCAGGTCTTTTTTGAAGAACTATCTCAAGTGATTCAACGACCTCTGTCACTGCCTGAATAAATTCCGGTTGTCCTGCATCTTTTTGTTTAACATTTGCAAGAACTTCCTGTGCATACGACATAAAAAATTCCTTTCTTTGTGATTTAATTATAAATGAGGTATAAAATTGTTCGGAGAAAAATCTTTCTTGAAGATACAATATAAATGAATATTCATCTGGTATTAATAATTGAAGAAAATTATACATAAATCATAATCGAAACAATGCATAATATTTTCATATTTATTGGGAATTATAAAAGGGAATTATTCGGTCAGGCCGGTCGGTTATCTGTTTTTAATCAGCTTGTTGTATTCCAGTATTAATTTTTCATAATCTTCATAGTAACTCTCTTTCTCCAGTCTCAACAGCTCCTCTTTTAGCGAGTTCTCCGTTCTCGGTCCGCTTATTACAACTTCTCTTGGTGATTGTCTGCTGTAACTTTCTCCCGGCTTAGACTCCCTTTTCTGTTCAAAGTCTTTTTCTCTTTGCGAAAGTCTTGCATCAAGCATCCTCGAAAGTATTCTGTTCTGTCTCTCAAATAGTTTCTCATCAACCTCATATTCGCTTAATTGTCTTACGGTTTCCTGCATTTCTTTCTCAACTTCTTTCAGGTCGCCTAAAAGTTTTTCTCCTGATCTTTGTTGTTCTCTTTCAAATTCTTCATTTAGTTGTTCAAGTGATTTCTGTGCCTCCATCTGTTCAATTCGTAATCTGTCGAGCTGTTCCTTCTGTATTTGTGAAAGTTCTTCCTTACCTCCCTTTCCGTCTCTTCCTACCTGTCCGTCCTGTCCCATCTTGTTCATCTTACCGTTTACACCTTGCTGCTGTCCGATTATCTCTGCAAGCTTTTGCATTAGCTGACCCATCTTGCCGTCGCCTTTGCTCCCCTTTCCTTGCTGTTTACCCATTTTGTCAAGCATATCTCCGAGCATCTTTGCTGCATTATCAAGCGATTCTTTTGCTTTGCCCTGATTGCTCATCGCGCTGTTTTTCTCTCCTTGCATTAAATCCTTTCCAGCCTTATTCATCTTATTGTATGAATTCCCCAGTTCCTTTCCAAGCTCTGGAGAAACCTGCATCCCGTCCTTTGTCGCATTCATTAGGTCATTAATATTTTTCGATAACTCCTGTTGTATTTCTCCTTGATCTTTTGCGAGATCGTTAAAATCCTCTTTATCGCTTTTGTCTAATTTACTCGTCTCGTCTTTTATATCCTGTTCCTTCTCACTTAGTTCTTCCAGGTTCTTCTTGATTTGCTTAAGTTTGTCCATCATCTTATTTTGTGTATCCATATTGCTCATTGCACTTTCTAATGAACTCTGCATCTGTTCGTTAAACTCTTCAAGGTCTTTTGATATTTCTTCTTGTGTCTTTTCCGATAGTTCTTTCTGCTGCTTGAATAAGTCTTTAGAGGATTGTTTCATTTTATCCTCCGTCTTCCTTTCATTCATCTTTTTTAAGAGATCTTCCAATTCTTTAGGGCTCATTTCTCCCTTTGTGTTTTTCATATTCTCTGTAAGCTTCTTCATATCTTCTTTCAGCTTGTTAAAATTCTCTTGTATCTGTTTCTGCTTATCACCCAGCGTGTTCATCTTTCCTTCATTATTTTTATCTGCGTTCTCTGTTTCTTTACGAAGTTCTTCCTGTGCTTTTGTAATGTCATCAAGTTTCTGCGTAAGCTCTCCCATCTTCTGCAGGTTCTCTATTTGCTTCATTAGCTCCATTACCTGCTCAAGTTGTTTCTTAAATGTTTCTTCATCAAATTTAAGATTGTCTAAATCACGTTTCATTTCTTCGTTGCTCTTCTTCATCGCCTCCTGAAGTTTCCTTAACATATCCCTGAATTCTGGTGTGTTAATTCTCTGAAACAGCTCCTGTAACTTCATAAATTGCTCAAGCGTCTTTTCGCTTAAATTCGGATTTTGCTTCAGGTCGTTCAAAGTCTGGTCAATTTTATTCTGTGCATTCTCGAGGTTTTTCTGCAGATTCTCTACCTTGTTCTGAAGTTCCTTTTTTCTCTGTTCGTTTATTGCATTTTCTTCTTGAGTCTTCTTTATTTCGTTTATGTTTTTCTGTAAATCTTTAATCTCATCAAGTACTGCTTGGAAATCAGATTTTATTTCCCTCGTCGAACTCTCGAATTTCTTTAGCACTTCAGTACTTTTTGCAAATGTGAGTTTTCTTAAATCGGATTTTGCTGACTTGCCGGAATTATCTGTTACCTCCATGTAATATTCTGTTTGCATCCCCCTGGAGCTAAAATTAAGAAGCCACAAATAAGATACTTCCAGCGATGTTGCATCTTTATTCTCTATAAGTATTTCTATCTGGTTGAAATTACCTCCTGCCGCGGACACATTATTACCGCTTCTGAACCATAAAACAAGCTTCGAGAATCCGTAATCATCGCTTATTATAGTCTTAAGTTCAATTTCTTTCTCGTTAAATAAAGAATAGTTTGCATCCCTCGGCTGTACAATGGTTATTTTCGGAGGTTCATCCGGTAGAACTCTTATTGAATACTTTTTCCTCTTGAGGTTTTCTTTTCCCTCGGTATTTTTTAATAGAATATAATATTCCCCGTCTTTGTCCGCTCTGAATTCTCCCGTAGCCGTAATACCGGAAATATTCAATGGGGTCTCTGTTCCGTTATACATAATTGACGCATAACTTAGATTATAAACGCTCTCAACAGTTATATTTATTATGCTACCCTCTAAACAGACAACGTCCCCATTGTTTTCTTCCTGTGTTTTTTCGGGAAGCTTTGTGTACTCAGGATATTCTATCGTTAAATAAAACCTTTTGATAAATCCGTCTTCTTCTTCCGTCGTGTTGTTTAAGAAAGTATTGTTAAATTCTGTATTATAATTTATAAGTCTGTTAAATGCTTTTGATAGTGTCGGTACAAGCACTATCAGCATAATAGTAGTGAGCAGCAAAGCAAAAAATATCGCTGCATATTTTTTCAGCTTCTGAACATCAATAATGACATTAAAATCTACCGTCTTTGATTCCTGATATACTTTTTCAAGATTCACCTCTGCAAGATTTTCTGATGAATATACTCCGATGTTGGTATTCTTGCATATTGAAATCGCATTTCCCAATTTATCTTTTATATCCGGTAAAAACCTCCCGATTTGCAGCGAATATTTAACAGAGTCAAACCTGTTCTTGTTAACGCTGAGTACGTAAGAGAGTATTATATATGTGATGGTTGTGAGAAGTGTTATTATGTATAAAAAGAAAACCACTTTCCTTGCCGCTGCAGAAAGCTGAAATACAGCTTCAACTCCCGATAACAGTAGCACAAACAACGTATATATCGATAAGACCGCCACAATGCTAATTACAGCCATGAAAACCCGTTCTTTCCTGAATACTGAAAATAGAAGATTCTCCAAATACGTTAGTTTCGGCTTTAGTCTCGCTGTGTTATCCATATAAAATTTAAACGCTTAATAAACTCATAATGTTTCAATAAAATAATACATGTTTCTTCAAACATAAATATATTTAATAAATCCAAGATGTATTTATTTATACTTTGATTTTTTATCCGTAATTCTTGATTTTATTAGTAATTCAGAACAATTGCATAGAGAAAAAACATATAAAGGAATACCCGCATCACAGGGTATATCAATCGGCAAAGCATATTTGTACAAACGCCAGCAGATTAATATTAATACTGCCGTTATTAATCCGTCGGAAGTCGACAGCGAAGTTAATATGCTTAGGAATGCCGTGGAGGTATCACTGAAAGAGCTTAACAAAATCTATGCAATTTCCGTTGAAAGAATTGGCGAGAAGAATTCGAAAATATTCGAAGCTCAGCTTGAAATTTTAAAGGACAACATTTTCCTGGAAAGCGTTATAAACAGGGTTAGAAAGGAACTCCATTCCGCAGGTTTTGTCTTCAACGACGAAATTGAAAAACTCGTTGCCCTTTTTCTCAAATCGGAAAATCAATATATGCACGAACGCTATGCTGATATGATAGACGTGAAAAACCGCGTTATCCGTAATATGAAACGTGATAAGCTTGTTTCCAAAGTTGAAGAAAACTCTATTATTTTCGCTCATGAACTTTCTCCTGCCGATACAATTCTCTTTAGCAGAAGAAAAGTTATGGGGTATGCTACCGATACAGGCGGTGTTACTTCTCATGCGGCAATTATCTCGCGTGCCTTGCGTGTTCCCTCTGTAGTTGGCTTGAAAGTTATTTCTAAGCACATTAATTCTGGCGACAGCGTTATTGTTGACGGCTCTGAAGGCTCGGTTATTGTTAACCCGACTGAAAAAACAATCGAGTTGTATTCGCAAAAACAGAAAGAATATAAATATCACGCTCAATTACTCGGTGAACTGACTGTTAAACCGTGTGAAACTACTGATAAAAAGCGGATAGAAATAACTGCCAATATTGAATTTCTTGAAGAAACAGAATTCCTGCGGAATTGCGGCAATTGTGGTATCGGTCTCTATCGCACCGAACACTTGTTCATGGAAAAAGGTGATTTTCCCTCTGTTGCTGAACAGATTGAAGATTATACCCACATCTCAAACATTACTTTCCCAAAGAAAGTTACTATACGTACTTATGACCTTGGAGGTGATAAAGTGTTTACGGAAAATCATAAAGAACTGAATCCTTATCTCGGATGGAGGGGTATTAGAATGTGTCTCGATCGCCCTGAGATTTTTAAATCGCAGCTTGAAGCTATTCTGATTTCATCAACAAAGAAAAATATAAAGATAATGCTTCCTATGATTGCTTCTTTGGATGAAGTAAGAAAGACAAAAGAATTGCTTAAAGATGTTAAAAAGTCCCTCGATAAAAAAGGTGTATATTATGACAAAAATATTCCTCTCGGCATAATGCTCGAAGTTCCTTCTGCATTCATTCTCGCAGAGGAGCTTGCAACTGAAGTAGATTTCTTCAGCATCGGTACAAACGACCTTATTCAATACATTCTCGCAGTGGACAGGGGAAACGAATATATTTCTCATCTTTACCAGCAATTCCATCCGGCGGTTATTCGTGCACTCGATAAAATCGTCAAAGGAGCACGGAAGCAAAACCTTAAAGTTAGTATATGCGGAGAGCTTGCCTCCGTTCCTCTCGCAGTACCCGTTCTTGTTGGACTTGGTTTAGATGAGCTAAGTGTCCTGCCTTCAATGTTTAACGAAATTAAACAAGTAGTTAGGTTAATTAGCTTTGCTGAATCAAGAGAATTGGTTGATAAATTGCTGAAACTGTCCACGGAAGAAGAAATAACAAAGAATATAAATAATTTTTTTGACAGTAAAATCAAACCCCAAATATTATGATTAATAAAAAGATTATTTCTCGTATTGATAAGCAAAATATGTTTAAAGTACTTTACGATTTCCCCGTTCAGATTTGTAATGCGGTGGATATAGCCGCTAAAGTAAAAACAAATAAGGTTAGTGCTAGAAATTTGAAAAATGTTATTGTTAATGGTCTCGGTGGCTCTGCTATAGGAGGCGATTTGCTGAGAAGTTTTGTAGCAAATGAAATCAGTGTCCCCGTTTTTGTGAATAGAAACTATACTCTTCCCCAATTTGCAGGGAAAGATACTCTTGCAATTATATCTTCTTATTCAGGTAATACCGAAGAAACTATTTCGGCATTTAATGATGCACTCAAAAGGAAATGCAGAATTATCTGTATTTCAAGCGGTGGAGTGGTTGAGAAGCTTGCTAAAAAGCACAAGAAACTTCTTGTGAAAATTCCCGGCGGTCTGCAGCCCAGATGCGCTCTCGGATATTCTTTCTTTACTCTCCTTGTTTTGTTCACAAAATTGAAATTTATTAAAGATAAATCTGCAGATATAAACGAAACCCTGGTTGTACTCGAACAGTCCCTTGATGAATTTTCAAACCTTACATTCGATTCTAACCCGGCACTACAGATTGCTGCTTTACTAAAAGATAAACTTCCTGTTATTTATTCCTCGGTAGATGTTCTCGACGTTGTGAATTTACGCTGGCGTGGTCAGATTTCTGAGAATGCAAAAATACTTTCTTACGGAAATCTCTATCCCGAAATGAACCATAATGAACTTGTAGGCTGGAAATTGAACAAAGATATCCTTAAAAAAATTAACGTTATATTCCTTGAAGATATTTTTGATAATCCACGCATTAAAATGCGTATGAAAATAACCGAAAAGATATTAAAAAAACATGCAGCTAATATTCTTCATCTAAGCAGTGATTGTAAATCTAAACTCGCTCGTATTTTTGACCTTATTTTTCTTGGTGATTGGGTAAGTTATTATCTCGCAATTCTAAACGGAGTTAACCCGACACCCGTTAACGCTATTTCTTATCTTAAAAAAGAGCTCGATAAAATTAAATGAATATGATAGTCTCTTGAATGTTTTAATAGATTTTATTTCTTTATAATTGCATAAAGTATTCATTTTGCATAAATTAAGGTTAACTAATATTCCGTAATATGACTAAAGAGAAAAACAACTATTCTGCTGCTGCTCTTAAAATCACGTTTATTTATCTTTTGTTGAGTATGCTTTTTGTGGTGTTTATGATTAACTCTTATAAAGATACATTAAGCAATATCGTGCTCGGGATTTCCTTTGCAGTCATTACTTCCGTGGTATTTTATTTCCTTATAAGTCAGTTCTTAAAGAAAGAAATACAACCGCCCGTTGAAAAACCGGTCAGTGAGATTAATTATAAGGAAAAATATGAGGAAGCACAAAAAGCTCAGGCGTATTCAGAATTAATGAATAATGCTAAATCCCAGTTTCTCTCAAACATGAGCCAGGAAATTCGGATTCCAATGAGCGGGATTATCGGAATGACAGAACTGATGATGCTTTCAAACCTTACTAAAGAGCAAAAAGAGTATCTCGATATTATTAATTATTCCTCTAGCACTCTGCTTGCTATTATTAACGACATCCTCGATTTCTCAAGAATCGAAAGCGGACAGTTGAAACTGGAATCCATTGAGTTCTCAATAAATGAACTTATGCAGAAAACTTCCCAGATTCTTGAGTTCGAAGCGAAAAGGAAAAATGTAGCATTGACCGTTAACATCGACCCTAAAATTAATTATAATATTCACGGCGACCCGCTTCGTATAAATCAGATTCTTATTAATCTTGCTAAGAATGCTATTAAATACACAGATAAAGGAACCGTTGCTCTTTCCTTAACCGAGATTAAACGGATAAACAACAAAGCCTCGTTGTGCATTACTGTTAAAGATACAGGGAGAGGCTTTGATGCGGATACAGTGAAAAACTTATTCGGGTCTCTTGACGAATCAGGAAAAACTATTCTTGATAAAAATTTTCGCTATTCAGGTTACGGATTCGGTGTCCCAATTATTAAACATCTTATTGCTTTAATGGATGGTGAAATGTCCGTTAAAACAATTTTAAATGAAGGTTCTGAAATAGCCGTTAATCTTCCGTTTGAAATATCCGCAAAGGAGGTTGTTGATTATCAGCAATCAGCACCCACAAAGGATATTCCGGAAAAACAGAAAACAGAAAAACCTAAAGAAAAGGTAAGTATTCTCGTTGCCGAAGATAATATAGTCAACCAGAGGCTGGTAAAAGAACTTCTTTCGCGGAAAAATTATGACGTTACTATTGTTGAAAACGGTCTTAAGATTTTCGATGTACTCGAAAAATCAAGGTTTGATTTAATATTAATGGATATTCAAATGCCTATTATGGACGGCTTGGAAGCTACTTCTATTATCAGAGAAATTGAAAAAGGTACGGGTAAACACATTCCTATCATCGGGATTACTGCCTATGCTGTTAAAGCTGACAAGGAAAAATGTTTGTCCGCTGGTATGGATAACTATATGTCAAAACCATTCGTAAAAGAGGAATTTTACAAAATGATTGATTCCTATGTATCCGATAATTAAACACTTCTGATTCTATGAGCTCTGACTCTGTAAATGCAGGAAAAGATATTCTCTGTTTCCACTGTGGTGATATTTGTAAGGACGATTCAATCAATATCGACGACAAGAAATTCTGTTGCCGCAGCTGTAAGCTCGTGTACGAAATTCTGCAGGAAAATAACCTCTGCAAGTATTATGATTTGGAAAATCAACCTGGTAACTCACCTTCCGTCAGAAGTAATATAAAATATGAGTATCTCGACGATGAAATTACGAAGAAGCAAATGCTCGATTTCAGCGACGGTAAAATTAGTACTGCAACTTTCTTTATTCCTCAGATGCACTGCAGTTCGTGTATATGGCTGCTCGAAAACCTTTATAAACTCGATAGCGGGATCACTCATTCTCAGGTGAATTTTCCTCAGAAGAAACTTGTATTCAAATTTCTTGAAGAAAAAACCTCTATCAGAAAAATTGCCGAACTACTCGATTCTCTTGGCTATGAGCCGCTTATTAACCTCGATGCAACGGAAAGAAAATCAAAACAAAAACATATTAAAAGCCTTTATTACAAAGTCGGTGTTGCAGGGTTTTGTTTCGGGAATATTATGCTTCTTAGTTTTCCGGAATATCTCGGACTTGAAAAGTTAACCGATCCGGAGTTTCATAAATTGTTCGGATATTTAAATCTGTTTCTCTCTTTGCCTGTTTTCTTCTATTCAAGCTCGGAGTATTATTTGTCAGCGTATAAAGGTCTGAAAAATAAAATTATTAATATCGATTTCCCTCTGTTCCTCGGTATTTTTACTGTTTTCATAAGAAGTGTTTTTGAAATAGTAACTCAGTCAGGCGCAGGGTACATGGATTCCATGTCCGGTCTTGTTTTCTTTCTTCTCATTGGAAAAATATTCCAAAGCAAAACTTATGAGGCTATGAGTTTTGAAAGATCTTATAAATCATATTTTCCTCTTTCTGTAACTGTTATTAAATCTGTAAACCACAAAACTATTCCTCTCGCTAATCTCAAAGTGGGGGATAGAATTTATGTTAGAAATAACGAGGTCATTCCTGCCGACTCCATTCTGTTCAGGGGAGAGGGCAATATTGATTACAGCTTCGTTACTGGAGAGTCTCTTCCGGTTCAAAAGGTTCTTGGAGAAATTATTTATGCCGGAGGCAGGCAAATTGGCAGTGCAGTTGAACTCGAAGTCTTGAAAGAGGTCTCTCAAAGCTACCTGACCCAGCTGTGGAATAGTGATGCTTTCACGAGGGTTAAAGATAGCAGGCTCGTTAGTTTCTCCAATGCTATTAGTAAATATTTTACTCTTGCCGTTCTGACTCTGGCATTTGCATCCGCTGCGTATTGGATGCCCGTTAGCTTTGACATGGCGGTCAATGTATTTACAGCAATCCTCATCGTGGCGTGTCCATGTGCTCTTGCTCTTGCAATTCCGTTTGCTTATGGAAATGTTATGAGAATTTTCGGGCGGAATAAATTCTATATTAAAAATACAAACGTAATAGAAAAACTTTCAAAAATTACATCTGTAGTTTTTGATAAGACAGGTACTTTAACTCAAAGCACAAAATCTGAGATAGTTTTCATTGGCTCTCAACTTGATTATAATCAGTTAATTCTTGTTAAATCTTTATCTACTCAGTCAACTCATCCGCTAAGCCGGAAAATTTTTGAGTTCTTATCAGATTTTGAAATAATTGAGGTTAAAGAGTATAAGGAATTTACAGGCGCTGGAATTGTCGGAACACTCGGCAATCATGTTGTTAAACTCGGTTCCGAAAGTTTTGTTAATGATGTTCAACCTCTTTCCCGAATGACTGGCGAAGTAAACTCATCAAAAGTATTCTTAAGCATCGACAATGATTATCTCGGTTATTTCAGCATCAGTAATGCATACAGACAGGGTTTATCGGAATTGATAAATAATCTTGAAAAAGATTATGAACTTCATTTGCTTTCTGGCGACAACGAAAGCGAAAGAAGCTTTCTGAAGTCTTTCTTTAAAGACCCTTTGCATATGCATTTTCACCAGTCACCTGAAAACAAACTTAAATACATTAAAGCTTTGCAGAATGAGGGACAGGAAGTCCTGATGATTGGCGATGGACTTAATGATGCCGGTGCACTCAAACAAAGCAGCGTGGGTATTTCAATTTCCGAAGATGTTACTAATTTCTCCCCTGCCTGCGATGGTATTTTGAACTCCTCCGAGCTTTCAAAAATTTCTGATTTGCTGCGTTTCTCAAAGGACAGCGTTAAGGTAATCATCGTTAGCTTTGCCCTTTCGTTTTTGTACAATATCGTTGCTCTTTTTTTTGCTGTTGAGGGACTTTTGAAGCCGATTATTGCGGCAATCTTAATGCCTGTAAGTTCAATCTCAGTTGTTGTACTTTGTGTGGTAGCAACAAACTATCTGTCTAAAAAACGTAATCTTAAATAATGTCTGTCATTGTTGTCTTAATTGGAGTAAGCGTTCTCGTCGCACTTGGATTCTTGGCGGCTTTCCTGTGGGCTGTGAAGTCTGGTCAGTATGACGATAAATATACCCCGTCCGTTAGAATGCTGTTCGACGATAACGACAAAAAAGAAGAAAATAACAACTAGTTCTTTTAATATTTAAATATCACGATTATGAAAAAATTTGACCCCAGTGTTGCCATTCATGATTATCTTGTGTTTGGCGAATTTGGTGACGTGAATCCGTCAATAACTGATTCTTCAACTTTTACGTTTCTTTCTACCGATAAAATGTCAGAGATTTTTGAACATGAGATAGAGGGATGCTTCCTCTATTCGCGTCATTGGAATCCGATTAATAAATATCTTTCCGATACTCTGGCAAGGTTCGAAGATACTGAGTCTGCACAGGTTACTGCCTCTGGTATGGGCGCAATCAACTGTGCCATTATGCAGCTATGTAATGCTGGTGACGAAATTATTTCTAGCCATACTATCTATGGCGGTACTTATGCTTTATTTAAAAACTTCCTTCCGAAGTTTAATATTAAAGTTAAATTCGTTGACATCACAAACCTTGCACAAGTTAAACGTGCGGTAACTAAGAAAACTAAAGTTATCTATTGCGAAACCATCAGTAATCCGCTCCTTGAAATTGCCGATATACCTAAGCTTTCTAAAATTGCTAAATCAGCAAAAGCTAAGCTAGTTGTCGATAATACTTTCTCGCCTATGATTGTATCTCCCGTAAGGCTTGGTGCCGATGTAGTGATTCATAGCATGACCAAATATATTAACGGTACAAGCGATTGCGTCGCAGGATGTATTTGCTCTTCTCATGATTTTATTTCAAAACTGAACGATGTCAACAGCGGTGCTTCGATGCTTCTCGGTACCGTACTCGATAGCACCCGCGCCGCAAGCATTCTCAAGAATCTTCATTCTTTGCATCTTCGACTTCAAAAACATAGCGGGAATGCAATGTACATGGCAACTCAGTTTAAAAAACTCGGCATTAAAACTTATTATCCGGGCTTCAAAAACCACAAAGGTCATAACACCTTATTATCAATGATGAACAAAGGATTTGGCTTCGGTGGTATTGTTGCTATAGACCTCCTCGATGAAGTTAAAGCAAACAATCTTATGGAAATGATGCAGCTCGAAAAAGTTGGCTACCTTGCAGTATCACTCGGCTATTTCAAAACTCTATTCAGCTCGCCAAGCCATAGCACTTCATCAGAAATACCCGAAGACGAGCAGAAAAAAATTGGTCTCGGTAAAGGTCTAATCAGATTCTCTTTCGGTCTCGATAATAATATACCGGAAACCTTCGACAGAATTAAGAAGTGCATGAAAAAACTAAACATTATTAAATAATTATATATAAACATGTTATTTCTCCTTCCCAAGTTTTTGCTTGGGAAGGAGGTGTATAATTACTCCCCACTCACTCTCTCAACAATCGCCTCTCCAATAGCTAAACACGACGTCGCCGCAGGCGATGGTGCATTGCAAACATGCAGAACATTCTTATTTTCTATAAACAAAAAGTCATCAACAAGCTTCCCGTCTATATCGCATGCTTGAGCTCTTACACCCGCTCCACCTTCTGCTAAATCGTTTTTGGTTATTGCAGGTGTAAGTTTTTGAAGTGCACGGGTAAATGCCGGTTTTGAAAACGACCTGTAATACTCCATCAATCCCGTTTTCATAAACTTCCCCGCAACCCTCTGAAAACCTCTCCACGATAAACTGTTAATCAAATCTCCAAAGTCAATATCAAACTTTTTGTATCCCTCTCTCTTAAAAGCAAATACCGCATTCGGTCCCGCTTCAATTTCTCCGTTCATCTTTCTTGTGTAATGTACACCAAGAAATGGAAAATTCGGGTCGGGCACAGGGTAAATTAAATTCTTCACAAGATAAGATTTCTCTTTCTTTATCTTATAATACTCTCCCCTGAATGGTATGATCCTTATTCTTAAATTCTTGTTGTTAAGCCCCGCAGCCTTATCTGCCTGCAAACCGCAGCACGTTATCAGTTTATTTGCAGTGTAATAATTCTTATTTGTTCTTACCTCAACCGAGCACTCATGTTCTTTTATCATCGTAAGTTTTTCTTCAAAAATAACCTTCCCTCCGAGACTTAAAATGTTCTCGTAAATTTTATTCGATACAACCTTGTAGTCTATTATACCCGTCTGCGGAACAAATATCCCCTTAACGCCAGTCACATAAGGCTCCAGCTCCTTTAGCTCCGTCTCGTTCAGTATTTTAAGCCCCTCCAAACCGTTATCGTTTCCTCTTTCATAAAGAGTCATCATCGCTGGTATCTCTGAATCATCTGTCGCAACAATCACTTTCCCGCATATGTCATAAGTCACTGCATTTTCATCACAGAAGTCCAGCAGCATTTTATAACCCCTAATGCAGTTCGTCGCCTTCAAACTACCCGGCTTATAGTAAATCCCTGAATGTATCACTCCGCTGTTGTTTCCCGTCTGATGCCGTGAAACCCCCGGCTCTTTTTCTATAAGAAGTAGTTTAATATTCTTGTTCTTTTTCAGAATTGTATAAGCTGTAGCCAGGCCGACTATACCGCCGCCCGCTACTATCACCTCAAAACTTCTATCCATTATTAATTAATGATGGTGAGTTAAAAAAGGTAGGAATGAAACAATACCCAATATTATCAATATTATTCCTGTTATTAGTTTCTCGTAATGTTCAAGAAAATGAAGTTTCATGTTCAATGAGTTCAGACTCTTCCTGCTCAGTTCCACAACTACTATCATTACAGCAACCGTTACAAAAAGATATATTAGAGATAACATTATTATTCCGGCCCATCCCTCGCGTCCTGCCGTGAAATAATATGCCTCTATTTCTATACACGGCGAAAAAAACATCATCGTACTTAAAGCAGTAACTATCGCAGCCTTCGATTTCTTAGATGCCTGCTTTATCTGCTCTGGATTGATGTGGCAATGCGTGTGTGATTTGTTCCTCAAATTCTTTATAATAAAAAACAGTCCCAGTCCTATTAATATTATCGGTGCGTAATATGTCGCCACATCTTCAACCTCGTGCTGTAGCTTGTATCCTATGAACCCGATTAATATTCCTATAATTACCGTACTTAAAGTATGTAAAAATCCTGTCAGCATTGTCACCTTCATTGTCTCCCGTTTCGTCCAGTTTTCTGATTTGCTTACCGCCGCAATCGGAAACCAGTGGTTCGGTATCAATGCATGTGTTACGCTTAATAATAAACTTCCAATAAATAAATCTAACAACTCTATAAATCTCCCGTAATTTTTAAATATTAACCTTATCGGAACATTATTTCAGTTCCGATTTTCTGTTCATTTAATAAATTGCAATTTATACATATTGCAACATAGTAGAAATGTAAAAAATACTGTTAATGCATTCTTCTTTCTTTAATCAGTATCGCGGACAACATTCTTTTTTATCTTATAAATTTATATAATATCGTCTCTTGACAATTACAAAAAATTATTGTATATTGGAACAAATTAATTGAACACTTTGTTAGTATTAATAACGATTCAAAATCGAAGTTTTCCCCTGCTCTTTTATAGATTATCACTTAAAACACCCCAAATATTATATAATAAAACATATATTTAATCTATTTACCGCTCCACAACCACTCTAAACGCACTTTACCTCCACGTCAACTTCGCTCTAACTATCTCCTTCTTGCACCTTATTTAGCTCCTGCTTGGCTCTAAAACATGTCCCAATAATATAAAACTGTAATTTCATTTCGCTCATTTTCTCCATCAGATTTTCCCTCATAGATTACAGGGTTATTAATTTTTATACTGTAAATGCGGATTAATCTTGATATATTTGCATATATCTGATTCATCTACTTAAACAAAATTCTACAATATAAACATTTTAAGGACTAACAAAATGGCAACAAAAAATTTCAATGCTTTTGCAATGGCTCAGGCACAGTTTGATAACGTAGCCGAGATTTTAAATTTAGACCAGGCAACTCGTGATTTGCTTAGAACACCCATGAGAGAATACCACGTCTCTATACCTATTAAAATGGACGATGGTACTTCGAAAGTTTTTAAAGGATTTCGCTGTCAGCACAACGACGCTCGCGGTCCCAGCAAAGGCGGGATAAGATTCCACCCCCAGGAGACTATAGATACCGTTAAGGCTCTTTCTATGTGGATGACCTGGAAATGCGCTGTTGTTGATATTCCGCTCGGCGGTTCTAAAGGTGGCGTCATCTGTGACCCGCACAATCTAAGCATGAGAGAACAGGAACAGATTTGCAGAGGCTGGGTTAGACAAATTTCTAAAGATATCGGTCCGCTCAGAGACGTACCTGCTCCTGACGTTATGACTAACGCTCAGCACATGCTATGGATGCTCGATGAGTATGAAGCTATCAATGGTGCAAAATATCCCGGTCTCATTACAGGTAAACCGGTCGGGATGGGCGGCTCACTCGGTAGAACTGAGGCAACGGGTTACGGTGTGATTTTCACTCTCCGCGAAGCTTTAAAGGAGATGAAGATTGATCCTAAAAACACTACTGCAAGTGTTCAGGGTTTTGGAAACGTTGCACAGCATGCTATTGATTTATACACTAAGCTCGGAGGTAAAGTTGTAGCAGTCTCCTGCTGGGACCAGGAAGACCAAACATCTTATACTTTTGTTAAGAAAGACGGCATTGACAGAAACACTCTTCGGGGGATTACTGATAAATTCGGCGGTATAGATAAAGAAAAAGCTAAAGGACTCGGATATCAGGTGCTTCCCGGTGAAGCCTGGATTGAACAGGATGTTGATATTCTTCTTCCATGTGCGCTCGAGAATCAGGTCACGGGCGAGACTATTAAGAAGATTAGTAACAAGGTTAAGGTTATTGCAGAAGGTGCAAACGGTCCCACAACACCCGAAGCAGATGCTGTCATAAAGCAAAAAGGTCTTATGGTCATTCCGGACTTCCTCGCTAATGCAGGCGGTGTGACTTGCAGCTATTTTGAACAGGTTCAATGCAACATGAATTATTACTGGGAAAAGGAAGAGGTTTTAAGCAAGCTCGACCTTAAGATGACAGCTGCTTTCCTTGCTGTAAGTGAACTTTCCAGAAAGAAAAAGCTTTATATGAGAGACGCTGCATACGTTATAGCTGTTGACAGGGTTGTTCACGCTTGTAAAGATAGAGGTTGGATTTAATCCGTTTATGAATTTAAAACTCCCGCTCGTTAAACGCGGGAGTTTTTGTATATAATACTATATTATGAGTAACTACCATAGTTTCTCGAGATATCAAAGAAAGTTTTTTGATGCCGACGATGACTTTACTATTATTGGTAACGGCTCTATAGGCGCTAAAGCTAAGGGTTTAGCTTTTATTAAAAAGCATCTTCTCGAAAACAAAGAAATCAAGGAGTTTAAGGATTTCATTGTTACAATTCCCCGCCTTACAGTTATAGCTACAGATTTTTTTGACGAGTTCATGGTTTTAAACAATCTTTACGACGTTGTTTACTCCGACGATTCCGATACTTACGTTGCTCACAAGTTCCAGAAAGCAGAACTTCCCGTTGCTCTTGTCGGTGACCTGCGCTCTATAGTTACAAATCTTTCAACCCCTCTAGCTGTGCGTTCTTCCAGTTTGTTCGAAGACGCTGTTGACGAACCCTTTGCGGGCATATATGCGACCAAGATGATTTCTAATAACCAGCTCGACGAGGATACAAGGTTTAAGCGTCTGATTGAAGCCGTAAAACTGGTCTATGCCTCTACTTTCTTTAAAAAAGCAAAAGACTACATGGCTTCGGTTTATAAACGCCCCAAAGATGAAAAGATGGCAGTTATCATTCAGGAGGTTGTTGGTGATAGATACGGCGATAAATTCTACCCGATGATTTCAGGTGTTGCACGCTCTTATAATTTCTATACTACCGGCAAGTCGAAACCCGAAGAAGGTGTGGTAAATCTTGCTCTGGGTCTTGGTAAGACTATTGTTGATGGAAGCGTTTCATGGACGTTCTCGCCCGCTTACCCGAATGTGTCTCCTCCGTTTAGTTCGATACGTAACCTGATGGATAATACGCAAAGAAAGTTCTGGGCTGTAAATATGAGTAAATCCTGCCTGTACGACCCTGCTAATGAAGAAGAATATATGGTACATACTGATATTAATGAGGCTGAAACAGATGGTACCCTCGACCTTGTTTGCTCTACTTATGATGCGGGCTCCGATAGGATTAAACCGGGTATTAGTATAAATGGACCAAGGGTAATAAATTTTAATCCTATACTTGACCTGAATATAATATCATTAAATCCCGTTATTAAAAAATTATTAAAAGTAAGCGAAGATGTTTTAGAAGCTGCCGTAGAGATTGAATTTGCCGTCAATATTAGTGATGACAGGAAAGTACTTCCACGATTTGGATTTCTGCAGGTTAGGCCTATGACAGTTACAAACGAGACGGTTAACATTGAGGGGCATGAGTTTACTGAATCTCTGTTCAATTCAAACTTTGTGCTCGGAAATGGTGTAGTGGATTTTATTGATGATGTCGTTTTTTTAAAGCCGGAAGTTTTCGATATAGCCCGCTCGAAGGATATTGCTCTGGAGCTTGAATCAATAAACAAGATTATGAAAGCTGAAAACCGCAAGTATCTTTTAGCCGGTTTCGGCAGATGGGGAAGCTCTGATGAATGGCTGGGTATCCCGGTTGAATGGGCGCAAATTTCAAACGCGAAAGTTATAATCGAAGCTATGCTTCCCAGCTTTAATGTTGAACTGAGCCAGGGTTCTCACTTTTTTCATAACATTAATAGTTTTCAGGTGCTATATTTCTCTATTAAATCCGACAGGGTTGAAAACATTGATTGGTCATGGACTTTAGATTCAGAAACCAAACATGAACTAAACTTTACTAAACATATAAAACTTAAAAAACCTTTAATAATAAAAGTTGACGGCAGAATCGCAAAGGGGGTTATCTTAAAATGAGCAAACAGGTTTCAATAGAAAATATTCTGAATGAACTGAAAGAAAGGGCAAAAGAACTGAATTGTATCTATAACATAGAAGAAACTCTCAAAGATTTTGAACTGCCCCTTAAACAGGTCCTCTCTGCTCTCCCTGATATTATCCTTACTGGTTGGCAGTATCCTGAACATACAAGCGTTTTGATTCATCATGATGACATCAATTATACATCCAAAAATTTTTCCGAATCGAATTGGTTTCAGGTCTCGGATATTTTTATTGATAAAAAACTCGATGGTTACATAAAAGTGTTCTACAAATCCGAACAATCTGATTCCGATGAAGGTCCTTTCATGAAAGAAGAACGCAAACTTCTCGACACCGTTTCAGGTAAAATTGGTCAGTATATTTTTCATAAAAACCTTAAAACGCTCTTCTCAACCTACGGCAATAATGGAAATGCTATAATTGAAAGTGCAAGCGAAAAGAAGTGGAAAACTATAGTTGACCTCCTTAAAGAGACAGATAGAAATCTTTACATTCTAATCGCAAGAAAAATGATGAACCTCCTTTACTGGAGCGGTATCAGTGAAGCCGGTAATCTTTTGAAAGAAAACGGCGAACAGTTTAATGAGGATTCTGACAGCAGTATTGATGATAATAAACCCCTTGCAAAACTTAAATTCCGTGAAATCACGGACGAGGTGTTTCGTATCGCATCTGAACATTTAAGCGAAGATGAGGTCCTTTCAAGACTTGAAAAATGGATTCAGGAAGAAAAGTCAAGTAATCTGCTCGGTAAACTCGAAGACCAGGGCTCTTCGCTTAACGAGATATACGACGCACTCCGCCGTTATATAAGTAATTTTCCCGAATATACAAAACTTGTAAGTGAACTTGATAAGAGTCTGAGAGTCTCGCTTACCAGAAGATTTCTTTCTGACAGCCTTACTTTTATCGCGGTTGCTAAAAAGTATATTTCAATTCATGACTTCGATGAAATATTCAAGAATATTATTTTTACAGCAAACAGTCATGGTAAGCTCGGCGGTAAAACATCGGGTCTTTTCCTTGCCTCAAACATACTTAAAGAAGAGGTTCCTGAATTATTCGAAAAGATAAGACTTCCCAAGACTTATTTTATCGCTTCTGACGGAGTAATGGATTTTATACATTACAATAATCTCGAAGAGGTTTTTGAACATAAATACAAAGACTTTGAAATTATCAGACAGGAGTATCCTTATATTGTACAGCTGTTCAAAAATTCAAGTTTCTCTTCCGATATGATTAAGAGCCTTTCAACTATGCTCGATAATTTTGCTGAGGTTCCGCTTGTGATTAGAAGCTCGACATTGCTTGAAGACGGAGTAGGCTCATCATTTTCGGGAAAATATAAAAGCCTATTTATAGCAAATCAGGGCTCAAAGCTAAAACGTTTGGAAGAACTTACGTCTGCTATTGCTGAGGTCTATGCTTCTATCTTTAACACAGACCCTATAGAATACCGTGCGGAACGCGGGCTGCTTGACTATAATGAACAAATGGGGATTATCGTCCAGGAAGTCGTAGGAAGAAAAGTCGGTAAATATTATCTGCCGGCTTTTGCTGGTGTTGCGTTTAGTCATAATGAGTTCAGATGGTCTCCGAGAATAAAAAGAGAAGATGGCTTGTTAAGACTCGTTCCTGGTCTCGGTACAAGAGCTGTTGACCGCATTGGCGACGATTACCCCGTTCTTGTTGCTCCCGGTGTTCCCGGACTTAGAGTCAATATTACCGCAGAAGATGTATTAAAATATTCTCCGAACAAAGTTGACGCAATTAATCTCGAATCCAGTGTATTCGAATCCATTGATATTCGAGACCTGCTTAAAGAATACGGTAACGAATATCCGGCCGCTGATAAAATATTTTCTGTTTATAAAGACGGTCAGTTGAAGAAAACTTTCCTGGTAGATTATCAGGATGAATGCGATAATTCTATTGCTACTTTTGATAATCTTATCAACAATACATCTTTCGTTAAAGATATTAACACTATTCTGAACACTTTAAAAACATGTATTGGGTATCCGGTGGATATTGAATTTGCTTCAGACGGAGATAATTTCTTTCTTTTGCAATGCAGGACTCAAAGTGCTTTCGGAAAAACCACTCCCTCTCCTATACCAAAGGATATACCTCCTGAACAGATTGTATTCACTGCAAACAAGCACATCTCTAACGGTCGCATTGCTGATGTAACGCATGTTGTTTATGTTGACCCTGACTCTTATGATAGCATTTCCGAATTGAAAACTCTCCAGGAAGTAGGTAGAGCCGTTGGCAAGCTGAATAAAATACTGCCGAAACGTCAGTTCATCCTAATGGGTCCCGGAAGATGGGGAAGCCGCGGTGATATTAAACTCGGTGTTAATGTGTCTTATTCTGATATTAACAACACTTCAGTTCTGATTGAAATAGCAAAGAAGAAGGGTAATTACGTCCCCGACCTTTCTTTCGGTACCCATTTCTTTCAGGACCTTGTTGAAGCATCTATTAAATACATACCGCTCTATCCTGATGAAGAGAACATTCTCTTTAATGAAAATTTTCTCAAGAACTCTTCAAACATCCTAAAGGAAATATTGCCTGAATATGAACACCTTAGCGATACGATTAAAGTTATCGATGTTAAGAAAAGATGTGAGGGCAAAATTTTAAAGATACTTCTGAATGCTGATCTCGATGAAGCTTTGGCTTATATTGCAACTCCAACCGATACAGGAGAACAATACATCGTTCCGAGTGACGTCGAAGAAAAACGAACGGATGTTCATTGGAAATGGCGTCTAAGAATGGCAGAAAAGATTGCATCTGAGATTGATCCCAAAAGGTTCGGCGTAGTTGCCTGTTACGTGTTTGGCAGTACTAAAAACGCAACGGCAGGATATGGAAGTGATATAGATATGTTGGTGCATTTCCGTGGTGATGATGAACAAAGGAAAGAACTTGAGGTGTGGTTTGAGGGCTGGGGCAAATGCCTTGCCGAAACGAATTATCTTAAAACAGGCTACGAAATGTCGTCGTTACTAGATATACACATCATCACCGACAAAGATATAGAGAATAAAAATAGTTACGCTGTTAAGATTAATGCTGTAACTGACCCGGCGCGCGAATTGAAAATGAAAACAGAAAACTAAGTATTAATTTAATTTTATACTAAAATACATTCTGCTTTTATTGTTTCTTCGTTTATTGAAAAACGAACGACTGATAGTTCTCTTTTATTCGTAGAAGCATTTATACAATAAGTCCTACCTATTGTGTCATGCCACTCACCTGTAATGCTCGTTGATTCGTGTATATGTCCATGAAGTGTCAGAAGTGGCTGATTTCTCTGAATAAATCTGTGTATTGCTATGCTTCCTGCATGATCATCAGGTTGTACGTGGTCAACCATTTTCCCGTTTGTGTTAATCCTGTCAAGCTTTGTGTTATATGGTGGTGAGTGAAAAAGGAAAATAGACCTTTTAAAATCCATTCCTTCTGCAAGTCTTTCAAGGTCTTCTGCTATTGTTTCATGTCTGATTATATGTTGTTCTTTCTTTTCAGACCTGAAGCCCTCTTCAGGTGAAACACACCCTACATCAACAAACCGGGAAACATCGTATTTCTCCCAGTCTTTCAGAAGAAACGGAGTTGGCGGTACATAAGCATAACCGGCTATATCATACTCATTGTATTTATAGACCCTTTGGTTAATATATTTCCAGAGACCAATTTCCTCAAACTCTACATATTTTTTCTCGAAAATCTTTGGGTCATCATTACCTTCAATTACAAGAATAGTTGGAAAGTCTTTTCCCATCTTTTCTCTTAATTTTGTAAGCTTTACTTTCAAATAATCCTCAAGGAAGTCTCCGTTAGTTCTCTCATCGCTTAATATTGAAATACCGGATGGCAGTGTATCCCCCCCTATAAGTACAAGCTCGGGTATATCTTCGTATATCAGCTCGCATAATTTGTCACATCTCGATTTTCTTCCATGAAGGTCTGCAACAAAGTAAGCTTTTTCAATCGGCATAACTATAATTTTTCTCCAAACTATATATTTAATAAAAGTAATTCTATTCACAAATAAAGGGCATAAGCATTATCACTTAAGCATTCTTTATTCTTCCGGTGCATCGAATTGTGACTTGCTTCATATTTTATTAATTATATATTTATTAATAATCTACGTATTTTATAAACTTTAACTATATTGGAAATGAAAACTCTAGCTAAGTCTTTGGTTGCTTGCGTCATTTTACTCTTTTTGTTTCTTCTTACTGACGCCTATTCTCAACAATCCGTCTATGGTGAACAAACAAAGGGTACTTCGGGTAAAAATGCAGAACTTAATTGCGACGGAATTTCATTATCTTCTACTGCTACTATTGTTAAAGTTACTGGTAGCAATGACGGATTTTGGATCGCCGATAGCTATGGTGTTCTCGTGCAAAACTTTAGCTCAATGGAGGAAGCAATCGGTTATCAACTAAAAAAGGGTACATATTTTGTGTATCCAAATCTGAAATCAAATCAAAATAAAGCATCTGTTAAAGTTACTTTTAACTGACGTTTTAAAAGTAAAAAGTTATTGATGGAAAGCGAATGGGATTCTATATTTACATTTAGTAAATGTAAATATGGAATTCTATTTTTGTTTTAAATTCTATATAGTGTTCGTTAATCAACTTATTCCCACTTTGTTTATCCCTGTTTTATCAGTCTTCAAAAGAGTATTTTGCACTCTAATTTAATCAAATAGATGAATAAAACTCTTAAATTTAATGATAAGATACGAAATATAGCTATTATTGCTCACGTTGACCATGGCAAGACTACACTTGTTGATTTTATGTTTAAACAAAGCGGGATGTTTCGTGCTAATCAGGATGTTGAAGACCGTGTTATGGACTCAATGGACATTGAACGCGAACGCGGGATTACGATAGCTGCAAAAAACTGTTCTGTCTTCTGGGGCGATGTTAAAATTAATATCCTTGATACTCCGGGACATGCGGACTTTGGCGGCGAGGTGGAACGCGCACTTATGATGGTTGATGGGGCTATTCTGCTCGTTGATGCCTCAGAAGGACCCCTTCCGCAAACGCGTTTTGTTTTGAAAAAAGCTCTCGAATCTAATAAGAAAATTGTAGTTGTAATTAATAAAATTGATAGAAAAGATGCGCGCACATCCGAAGTGCTCGATGAAATATATGGACTTTTTCTTGACCTTGATGCTATTGAAGAGCAGATTGAATTTCCTGTTCTTTATGCAATTGGAAAAGAAGGAATTGCTAAACGTAAACTTGAAGATAAAGGCGAAAACTTACAGCCGCTCTTTGAAGAAATAATTAAAGAAATTCCTCCGCCGGCTTATAATCCGGATGAGCCGTTTCAAATGCTTGTCGCTGATTTGGATTATTCGGATTATGTTGGCAGACTTGCAATAGGCAAAGTTGCGAATGGAAAAGCTGTTTGTAACGATAAACTTGTTTGTATCAACGAAGAAGGTTCGGCAATTCCGCTTAGAGTTACAAGACTTCAGGCTTATGCCGGACTTTCGCTCAAAGAAGTCGATACTGCAGAACCCGGTGATATCATTGTTGTCGCCGGTATTGATGATGTTCATATTGGTGATACAATTTGTAATCAGGATGCACCAAAAGCGCTTAAGCGCCTAGCTGTCGATGAACCAACTATATCAATGATGTTCGGAATTAATACGTCTCCTTTTTCCGGTCGCGAAGGTAAATATGTTCAGTCAGCAAAATTAAAAGAAAGACTCTTTAAAGAAACACTTAGTAATGTTGCTTTAGGGATTGAAGAAAGTAAGACCACTGATAGTTTTGTTGTGAAAGGACGCGGCGAGTTTCAGATGGCTATTTTAATTGAAACACTCCGCCGTGAAGGTTATGAACTAAGCGTTGGCAGACCGAACGTAATATACAAACATAAAGACGGTAAAAAACTTGAACCGATAGAACATCTTTTTGTAGATTGCGGAGAATCATTCGTCGGAATAGTTACCGATAAACTCTCACAACGAAAAGGAAGAATGATTAACCTTGTTAATCACAGTCATGGAAGAGTTCGCATTGAGTTCTCAATTCCGTCCCGCGGTTTAATAGGTTATAGAAATGAATTTCTTACGGATACAAAAGGAACAGGAATTATGAATAGCTATCTGCAAGGTTATGAAGAATACCGAGGTGACTATCCCGTACGCCTTACCGGTTCATTAGTCTCAGACAGGCAGGGAGAAACAACCGGTTATGCTTTGTTCAACCTTGAGCCGCGGGGAGTGCTTTTTGTAAAACCGGGAGAGGCGGTTTATGAAGGGATGGTTGTCGGGGAGCACAATCGCGATAACGATTTAAATGTGAATGCATGCAAACCTAAAAAGCTATCTAATATGCGCGCCTCAAGCAAAGACGAAGGAATTATACTGACACCGGTTATTCCCTTAACACTTGAGCGTGCGATTGAATTTATAAATGATGATGAGATGGTTGAAGTGACTCCAAAAAATATTAGAATTCGAAAGTCGGTTCTTTCTGCACAAATTCGTTATAGAGGTGATAGACCATTCTAATTGAATATACTTTTCAAATTTGATATTTTTATTGTTTATTCTGAAAGATAATAAGTTAAATGGCTAAGTCTAAAAAACAAAAACAACAGGTTAAAACTCCAGTGGCTTTCGACACTTCGTTTGTATATGAACCAAATCAAACGCTTAAGATTGCAATTTATTCTGGTATTGCAATTATAAGTTTTCTGCTTTCATTTATTTATATTTATTCTGCAAATGGAGCTAACAATATTCTCGGCTTTCCACTAGATGACCCATGGATTCATCTGACTTTTGCAAAGAATCTTGTCGATTACGGTAGCTTTTCATATTTCAAAAATGAAATGGCAACAGCAGGCTCTACTTCTCCTATATACACATTGCTTTTAGCAGCAGGGTTCTTAATTACTTCGAACGAGATGGTTCTTAGCTATGTTTTGGGCATTACTTTTTTTGTACTTTCTTCAGCCTTCTTTTATAAACTGGCATCCTTCGAATTTGCCAAAGAAAATGTTTACGCTTTGCTGGCATCACTAATATTTATTGTTGATAAATGGATGAATTTTGTTTCTGTCAGCGGTATGGAAACAACAATGTTTATCTTTATCCTTGTTGCGACTGCATATTTCTACCGCCAAAAGAAAACCGTTCCTTTTGGAATATTCTTATCCCTTATCATGTGGACCCGTCCCGATGGTATTGCATTCATCGGAGCTCTTGCTGTTGATTATTTACTGCAAAAACAATTATCAAAATCAGATACGACAATTAAACTGTTTACAAAGCAGGACTTTACTAAGGTTGGCGTTATCGCCGCCGTTTTTCTTGCGATTTATTTCATAATGAACCTTACTCTTTCAGGTTCTTTGCTTCCAAATACATACAATGCAAAACTGACTTATTATGCACCCGAATTTAGAAGTCGCGCAGAGTTTCTTAAGTTTGAAGTATGGGATTATTTTACAAAAGGATCCTACGGTATTATAATGATAGGATTCTTTGCAGGTCTTTATTTCACTCTTGCTGACTTATTTAAAAAGAAGTACAATGCTAATTTTCTTTATGTAGTATTTATCGTTGCGTTAGTGTTCATTTATTGGTATAAACTTCCTTATGCTCATAGATTTGGTAGGTATCTTATGCCGATAATTCCGTTTATGATTATCGTTTCATCAACAGGATTCAGGGATATATTTAAATCATTGGGAACATTTCTTAAAAATCGTACTTTTGCTGTCTATGGAACAATAATAATCTTACTGATTATCTCGGCTGTTACGTTTAATAATTATCTTGAGAATAAGAAAAGTTACATAGATGAGTGTAAGTATATCAATGACAGACAGGTCGAAGCCGCAAAATGGATTGCTGCCAATACTAATGAAAACGATATAATAGCAACTCACGACGTCGGCGCCATTGGATTTTACAGTAAAAGAAAAATTGTTGATGTTGCAGGACTCGTTACTCCCGAACTTATCACTAAAATTTCTGATATGAATTATGTCGAAGAAATGAAACAATATCTCAATAAATGTGGAGTTACCTATGTTGCTTTTCTTCGAGAATGGTATAGGGTAGTTAATCAAATCCCGCTTTTTACGACTCAAGATATTTCACCCTTGGAAATCATGGAAATTTTCAAATACACCCCTAATAGCACTAACATCCTTTCAAAGATTTCTAACAGCATTATTATGGAAGTCCAGAACAGGTTATCATCAAGAAATCCACAGCAGCTGCAAAACTCTGCACAGCTTCTAATAAGAACCTTGCAGACAGACCCTAATTCTTCTCTTACTTATTTTTATTTGGGAATTGTAAGTCTGATGAATAATGATGCTAAAAATGGTGAGGCTTATCTTCTCAGAGCTGTTGAGATTTTCCCCGATTACAAAGACGCACTGCTTCAGCTTGGTATTTTATACAAAACAAATAAACAGTTCGAAGAATCAAAGAAATATCTTGAGAAGTATTTAATTTTAAATCCTTCGGATCAGAAAATAAAAGAGCAGCTCAATGAGGTGATTTCACTAATAAATAGCGGGAACAGTACCACTGGCAAATAATGAAATTTAACATCAAAAATTTCCCGGATTTGTCTCTTAAAAGTTTATTCTTGATTCTTTCGTCATTATTTGTTCTTATTATTCTTTTCGCACTTTTCTTAACATATAAAATTAATTATCAGGTCAATACATTCTCGGAAGATAAAACAATTCGTATCAAGCCGGGGACACCATTTTCCATCATCTCTGAAAATCTTGAGAAAGATAGTATTATCAAAAGTGCATTTTGGTTTAAGATAGCAGCAAAAATTCAGGGAAAAGATGATAAGATTATTTCAAAGTCATTTATAATTAAACCCGGGCTTAATAACCTTGAACTTTTAGATATTCTTGTAGACCCATCCTTGAAGTTCACTGTTAAAATCACAATACCCGAGGGGATGAGTTTGCGACAGATTGGTAAGATATATTCAAAGAAATTTAATTATAACGAAAATGATTTTATTAAAGAAACTCGGAATGATTCGCTTTTACATATACTTGGCCTTAAAGGCAAAGTCCAAAACCTTGAAGGTTTTTTATTCCCTGATACTTACATATTTAATTTTGATATTACCCCTAAAGAGATTGTTTATGAATTATTCAATGAGTTCTATAAGCGGGTAATAAATGTAGAAAAATATGGGCTTAAGAATAAACCCGATAAACTTCTTAAAATCATAACTCTGGCCTCAATTGTTCAGGGAGAAACACAACTGGTATCGGAGATGCCTACCGTGGCGGGTGTTTATACGAACCGGCTGCTAAAACGGATGAGACTTGAAGCTGACCCAACAGTTCAGTATGCCTTGCCCGATGGCCCTAAACAAAGACTGCTTAACGAAGACTTGAAAATCAAATCTCCCTATAATACCTATTTAAATTTTGGCTTGCCTCCCGGTCCTATCAACAGTCCCGGTATAAAAGCAATTGAATCAGCTTTATATCCCGAAAAACATAACTACCTTTTCTTTGTGGCAACAGGAAAGGGAGGGCATACTTTTTCGACTACCTACAGCGAGCATCTGAATGCCGTAAAAGAATATAGAAAGAATGTTCAACAGAAATAACATAATACTCTCTAAAGTTTTTCTCAAGCTGGATTATAGAAATTCTGAGGATTCAGGTATAAGAAAGCTGGCTGGTATGATAATTACTTATTTGTTTATTAATACTTTGATTTCTCTGGGTAATTATCAGAAGTTTGATATAAACGCATTTATATTCTCCTCACTCACAATAAACCTGTTTCTTCTCGGTTTTGTGGTCGTCTCGGATTATGCCGATCTATTCTTTTCTCCGAAACATGCTCTTGCACTGGCCGGTTTGCCTGTTAAAGAGGAAAATATTTTCGTCTCAAAGATATTTTCTGCATTTATATATCTTTCTGTATATCCGCTCGTTGTATCATTTCCGCCCGCAGTTTATGTATTTTTCTATAATCACAGCATTTCGGAATCCTTGTTGTTTGTTCTAATCTCTTTTCTTTTCTCTTATTTTGTTATCGGTTTTATTTTCCTCGTAAACAGCATCATTATCATAAGATCAAAAACAAAAAACCGAATACTTATACTCATAATGCAGATTCTTTTTGTAGCTTTTATCTTCAGTATGAATAAATATACTGCTGATAATGCTGCTGACCTTCTCAATCTAAACTATATAAAATATCTTCCTCAGTATTACCTTTTGCTTAGCTTCTACAATATTTATTATTTATTAATATTTATTGTAGTCACTTTTCTCCTTTTTGTTTTTATCTACATTTTTCTTAAGCATAATTATTTTCGATTGTTCGGTTTGATAAATGCCCTCGGTTCGCAACCAAAAAGAAAAAGATCCCTGACCTTAAACCCTGATTGGTTTCTAAATGTATTTCTTCGCAATAATCTTGAGGTGGCTTCCTACAATCTGTTTAAAAATCATCTTCAGAATACAAGTGCGCTCAGGCTTAGACTAATACCATTGCTGCTTTTACCCTTAGTGGCAACCGTAATCACTGTCTTCAGCGGTATGAATGAAATGCTGTTTCTTTCAATAATGACAAATACAAGCCTGCTTGTTTTAAGCCCCGCAATTTCTATGACCTTTATCATATCATCAAGAATATTATTATCTAATCTTGTAATAGGCTTTGATGAAGACGAAAACATTTCTTCTCTGTACGCTGCTCTTCCGGTTAAAAGTCGTTATGCTTTTAATAACGGCGTCTTAAAATTTATCTATATTAACTTCTTATTCCCTGTGTTATTTTTATGCAGCGTCATCATTGCTTTCAAAATACAAAGTGTCGACATTGTTTTTAATTTCTTGTATATATTTCTCTTTATAGTACTCATTAACACTGTATTCGCAAAACTGGATAGGCATTTCCCTTTTTCTGTACCCCCGTCAAAATTTAATAACACCTCAAAATATCTGCAGCTTCTCGTTTCATTACTGCTTGGAATTGTGTTTATTCTAAGCCAGATATTCATATTCGCTAATTTTATATTTTTCATAATTACAATATTTGTTATTTTGTTGATAATAGTATTTTTAAATAAAATATACACATAATGGATCAGCTGGAAAATCCCGATATTGCGGTTCCTAAAACGGAAACAAAACCCTTAGTCAAATCTTTTAAGGGTGGAGGTAAAAATGTTATTCTTGGTATTACCGGAACAAGTGGAGCCATTTATGCCATCAGAACCCTCCGGGCTTTGATTGTAAATAACTTTAATGTAGCATTGATTATTACGGAATATGGACATTATACTATGACAAGAGAGTGCGGTATGGAGCTTACACAGAGTAACATTCAAAGCTTTTTCCCGGAGCTGATAATCAATAAATGTTCTGTCTCTTTTCATAGCAATCTCGACCTTAAATCTGAAATATTCTCCTCCGCTTATAATGCGTACGGAGTGATTGTTGTTCCGTGTGCTATGAGTTACGTCTCACAGATAGCTAACGGCGAATGTCAGAATCTTATCGTTAAATGTGCTGATTATGCTATGTCGTATTCTAAACCCCTTATTGTCGTTCCTCGTGAAACTCCGGTTAATAAAATTCAACTCGGTAACATGATTAAAATTCTCGATGCTGGCGGTAAAATCGCTCCGGCTATGCCGTCTTTCGAAAACAATCCAAAAGATATTAACGACCTTGCTGATTTCGTAGCGGGAAAAGTTTTGGATTTACTCATGAACGGGCGGGAATAGTTTCCTGATATGCCTTATAATTACCTGGGTACAACTTTTGAACCTGATTCTTTAACATACAAAGATGTGCTTTATGCTTACGCAAATGGATATTTCCCTCTTGGTGATGAAGATGGACTCATAAGTTGGTTTGATTATACCCCCCGTGCAATTATTCCATTAATCAAATATAAACTTAACATCTCCCGCTCTCTTAAACAGGTTGTTAATAGACAAATCTTTCAAATAGAAATTGATAAAGATTTTTATTCTGTAATAAAGCATTGCTCGCTGCTTCATGGCGATACATGGATAACAAATGAAATTGTAAAACTTTATCTCGAGCTCTACAATAAAGGTTATGCTCATAGTATTGAATCTTATTTTGAGGGCAAGTTGGTCGGAGGTCTGTATGGCGTTGCCTATAGATCTGCTTTTTTCGGAGAGTCCATGTTTCATCTTAAAAACAACGCCTCAAAAGTTTGTGTGCTAAAGCTTTATGATATTCTCACGAAAAATAAATTCGATTTGTTTGATATTCAGATGAAAACCGCTGTCTTTGAATCTTTTGGCTGCACTGAAGTCTCAAAAGAAGATTATTCTTTTTTGCTTAAAAAAGCGCTAAAAAAGTGCTCAACGTTCACTTATTAATATACTTGATATCACTATTCAAATTTTATAAGTTACTATAATAAGATTTAAAATAAACACAAAATGAAAATTAAATTATTTCTATTTCTCACGATTTGTTTGATTTTTTCGTTCTCCTTTAAGAGTATTCAATCAAACAAAATCCCCCTTGAAAAATACAGCACCGTTAAAGTATTTATTAACTCTTTACAAGATATTAAAACGCTTCAATCAAACGATATTGACGTTGAACATTATCGTGGCGGTATCAGCGAGGGGATTACAATAGTTATTAATCAGATTGAACTTGGTAAGCTTAAAAATACTGGCTTAAAATATGATGTAACTATTCCGGATATGGATGAATACTATGCAAACAGACCCGCTCCCACAGCAGCTGAGCTCCAGTTTGCTGAGAACACAATGTCTGTCGATAATGTAAACGGCTTTGGATACGGTAGCATGGGAGGTTTTTATACTTATGCAGAGGTTGTCCAAAAACTTGATTCCATGAGGATTCAATATCCAAACCTGATTTCCATTAAGCAAGAAATTGCAACGACTACCGAAGGCCGCAAAGTCTGGGCTGTTAAAATTTCAGACAATCCCGATATTGACGAATCGGCGACTGAGCCCGCAATCTATTTTGACGGTCTGCACCATGCTCGCGAGCCGCAGAGCATGGCTTCACTGATGTATTTTATGTACTGGCTCCTTGATAACTATGCTTCAAATTCCGAAGCTGCATATCTGGTCAACACAAGAGAGATCTTTTTTATTCCTGTTGTAAATCCCGATGGCTATGCTTATAATCAACAAACAAACCCAAATGGCGGTGGTGGGTGGAGAAAAAACCGTCGTAATAACGGCGGCTCTTATGGTGTAGATTTAAACAGAAACTATGCCTATAAATGGGGCTATGATAATATTGGCTCAAGCGGATCTCCCTCTTCTGACACCTATCGCGGACCTTCTGCCGCATCTGAACCCGAAATCTCAGGTATTCAGAATTTTGTTAATTCTATACACCCTCAGATTGCTTTCTCTATGCATTCTGTTGCTGAAAGAGTATTGAATCCTTATGGATATGCTGATTCAATTATTGTGTTCGATAAATATTCAGAATTTGCTAACGATTTTACATCAGGAACTAATTATCTTTTTGGTACTGTTTCTCAAATGCTTTCATACACATCAAATGGGACGACAAGAGATTATTTTCAGTCGATTGGTTCAATGTGTTGGGTTGTTGAATGTGCGGGTTCAGGATTTTGGCCTTCTCAAAGCGAAATAGTTCCAATTGCATCAGTTAATCTCAAAATGCTCCGCTATCTTTCTTATGTTGGTGGCAGCATGGTAGATATGCAGAACTATTTTGTGGTTGGAAAAGGTTATGCAGAGAAGAATGATACCTTGTTACTTCAGGTTGGCGTGAAAAACAAAGGACTTTCTCAAACGGCTAAAAACGTCACCGTTACACTGACCACTAATTATCCAAATATTTTACCTATAGTGTCGAGTATTAATTATGACAGTATTCAGTCAAGACAAATAAAATCGAATATCGCTCCTTTTTCATTTAAGTTAAATAATGATGCTGCCCTTCTTGATGAAATATCTTTTGTTGCTAGCGTTAAACAGGAGGGTGTAGAAGTGAATGTTGATACTATAAAAGTTGTTGTTGGAAAAACTAATGTTATTTTCTTCGATGATGCTGAAAGCGGTATCGGAAACTGGACAAGAAGTGGAAATAAAATTCAGTGGGATACAACGTTCTGCGATTCCTGGAGCGGTTCAAAATCTTTCTCCGATTCAAGATACGGCAACACTCAAAATAGTACTAACAACCAGTTCACAACAACAAATGCAATTAGTCTTACAAACGCCGTTAATCCGCGCCTTGAGTTCTTTGCTAAGTGGGCAATAGAAAGGACTGTTTCTACTGTATATGATTATGCAAGAATACAAATATCCTCAAACAACGGATCTACATGGATAAGCCTGCCCGGCAAATATACTGTTACTGGAGGCGGTCAACCTTCTTTCTCTGGTATTAGAACATGGGTTAAAGAGAGCATAAACCTTAATGCTTATATAAATCAAACCGTTAAGTTCAGATTTACAATGTACACCGATGGCGGCGAACCGGGTGACGGTTTCACTTATGACGATTTTAAGGTGGTTGATTATACGAGCACACCAACAGCAATTTCCGGAATATCTAACGAAGTACCGGAAAGATTTAATCTGTATCAAAACTATCCGAATCCGTTTAATCCCGTTACAAATATTAAATTTGATATTGCTAATGCATCGTTTGTAAAAATTGTTATTTTCGATGTTCTTGGTCGTGAAGTAAAAACCCTTGTTAACAACGAAATGCAGCCCGGTAAATATTCAATAAACTGGGATGCATCTTTACATAATAGTGGTATCTATTTTGTGAAAATTAATGCAGGTGATTATTCGGAAATTAAACGTATGGCTCTCGTAAAATAGTTTTAGTTTTCTAATAAAGAAACAAAATTTTTTATTCAAGTCCCTTTCATCGTAAGACGAAAGGGACTTTTTTCTATATGCAGCTTTGCATTCCAACCAACAATCTTATTAATTTCACTTCTGAATATCCACAACTTTCAAAATTATAAATTCTCCCCTTTTTTAATTGAAATGATTTGAAATTCATATCGAAATTGTAATATTTGTATAAAAAAGCATAAGATTTGAACCAAACACAAGAAAAATCAAAATTTATCCCCCCAAAGATCATGAAAAAGTGATTTTTTATGTATGCCTGCGATATGCCTGCGATATGTCTGCGATATGCCTGCGTTTTAGTACTATTCCTGTTGCATACAAGAATAATCTCGGTTTAATGCAGGAGAGCACCCTAAATAGTTGAATTATCATGTGATTAATATTATAGGTTTACACTTCTCGTCAAAATTATTGATTTAAGCAATTTAAATGTAAAATTAAGACTAAATTTCAATTGCCTATAATTTTTTAAAAAAGGAAGAAGGTAATGAAGTATTTAAGAAAAAGGACTTTTTTAGTATACTGCTATTTTGTTTTTCCTTCTGCTATTTTCTCATATTCGCTGTCGTTTGGTTCCCATAACTCAATTTTATTACCCTCAAGGTCAAGTATATGTACAAATTTACCGTACTCAAAAGCTTCTATTTCGTCTAATATTGTTACTCCCGATTCCCTTAGTTCTTCAACCAATTTCTCTAAATCTTCTACCCTGTAATTTATCATAAATTCTTTTTCGGATGGCGTAAAATATTTTGTATTTTCAGGAAAAGGACTCCATTGCAGAAATCCTTTTTGCTCAGGATTTTCACTATATCTCCACTCAAAGCTTGTTCCGTACTTGTCAATATTCAAACCTAAGTGTGCTTTATACCATTCTTTCACTTTTTCAGGATCTTTGCATTTAAAAAAGATTCCGCCAATACCTGTTACCTTTTTCATATTAATTTGAAAGTTTAATATTTATTAATTCTTTTATGTCTTTAATTGCTTCTTTGCTTTTTACATCAATCCTGATTCCTCTACCCTCTGCATAAACCCGTGCATTCTGCAGTTCTTCCTTTATCTCTCTTGAAACATCGCTTTTAATAATTTCGTCTGTTGCCTTCTGTCCGAACATAAACGCAGCCTTGAAGAATCCTTTTCTCGGCAATAAATATATAATAACCCTTTTCCTGTCTTTTATCCTGAAACTCCATCCGTATTTTGCACCAGGATATTTCCATTCACTCACGGAATTAAAATATTGTGAATAAACAAATTCAGAAATTAAGCCCCAGATTGAATATGTCTTTCCAAGCGCTGATTTTAAATCGGTATCACTCGGCATAATAGATTTATCCATGAATATGCTTGTATCCATATTAAGTGATATTATGATTATTAAACAATAATAGATTAAATATAATAATTACCATAACTTTAAAACATCTTATAACTCTCCCAATATAAATTGCCAAGAGTATTTAATTCCCTTTAATAAAACATTTCTTTGTTTTACTTTTAAATAATTTTATTCTAAACTTTGTCTAAAACTAAAACAAATTTCATTTGTCAGAATTGTGGCTATTCTTCTCCGCGCTGGACTGGAAAGTGTCCTTCATGTGAGCAGTGGAATACATTCGAAGAAGTTTTATTAGAGCCTAAAAGATTCAAATCCGGAAAAACAATTTCCGATAAATCCGTTAAAGATAAAATTCAAACACTCGAACATATTATTCATGAAGATAACGGAAACAGGAATCCTACTAAAATAAGTGAGCTCGACCGTGTTCTTGGTGGAGGAATTGTTAATGGTTCTGTAATACTAATCGGAGGTGACCCGGGGATTGGAAAGTCAACGCTAATGCTCCAGATAGCAAGCAATCTGAGCGGAAAGAAATTTCTATACGTTAGCGGTGAGGAGTCTGCATCTCAGATTAAAATGAGGGCTGATAGGCTTTGCGTTAAAGTTAATAATTTCTTTGTTCTGTCCGAAACAAACCTTGACACTGTTCATTCTGCAATTGAAATTGAACGTCCGGATTATATAGTAATTGATTCAATTCAGACAGTATATCTTCCCGAACTTGAAAGTTCGCCCGGTACGGTTTCTCAACTTCGTGAATCAACCTCATACCTGATTAAAATAGCAAAAACCACAAACATACCCATTCTCATCGTTGGACATATTACTAAAGATGGTACAATAGCAGGACCTAAAGTTATAGAGCACATGGTTGATGTTGTCCTTCAGTTTGAGGGTGAACGAACCCATTTTTACAGAATACTTCGAGGAATTAAAAACCGCTTCGGCTCTACGAATGAGATCGGTATTTTTGAGATGACGGAAAAGGGACTTAAAGAGGTGCTTAATCCCAGCGAAGTATTTTTATCTCAAAGAAATTATGGTGCTTCAGGTTGTGTTATCTCCTCTGCTATTGAGGGGACGCGTCCCATTCTTATTGAAGTCCAGGCACTTGTTGCATCAACCTCCTATGGTGTCCCGCAAAGAACTGCAATGGGTTTTGACTATAAGCGATTAAGCATTCTTAACGCTGTCATTGAGAAAAAACTTGGCTTGTTCTTAAATAAACATGATGTCTTTCTTAATATTGCTGGCGGCGTTAAGATTGATGAGACCGCCGTTGACCTTGCTGCAGCTATGAGTATATTTTCGTCTGCAAAGGATATTCCTGTTGATTCTGAGACCGTAATAATAGGCGAGGTAGGGCTTGCAGGAGAAATACGAACAATCTCAAGTATTGAAAAAAGAATAAACGAAGCTGAAAAACTTGGTTTTAAAAGAATTATATTACCAAAGAATAACTTAAAACATTTAAATATCAAAAAATATAAGATTGAAATAGTCGGTGTCGAAAAAATTAAAGACGCTGTTTCAGTTTTAATGTAATATATTATTAGCGGAGGTTAAAATGATTAAAAAGCTCACTACTTTATACAGACACATTATCGCCGAAGAGAGAAAAATCCCGGAGGCTACAGGACAACTTTCGGATTTACTTAGTGATATTGCTCTTGCATGCAAAGTGATTTCATTGGAAGTCAATCGTGCAGGATTGATTGATATTCTTGGGCTTACAGGTGATGAGAATGTTCAGGGCGAAGAAGTTAAAAAACTCGATGTTTACGCAAACGACACTTTAAAGAGCATAATGAGAATGGGCGGGCATGCATGCGCACTATGTTCCGAAGAAGAAGAAACCTTCGTTCCTATTGATGAAGTTTACAACGATTATTCGCATAAATACATTATTCATTTTGACCCGCTTGACGGCTCTTCAAATATTGACGCCAATATATCTATTGGAACAATTTTTTCTGTTTATAAAAGACTTTCTGCTCATGGTCCCGGCGAAATACATGACTGCTTGCAAGTAGGCTTAAAACAAGTTGCAGCTGGGTACGTTGTTTATGGTTCCAGTACTATTATGGTTTACACCGCAGGAAACGGTGTGCATGGATTTACACTTGACCCATCCGTTGGTGAGTTTCTAATTTCATATGACAACATGAGAATTCCTCAGAAATCAAAAACATATTCTGTTAATGAGGGTAACTATACAAAATGGTCAAAAGGAATACAGAAGTATGTTGATTACTTAAAGCAGCCCGATAAAGAAACCGGTAGGCCCTACTCATCCCGATACGTCGGTTCTCTTGTTGCGGATTTTCACAGGAATCTTTTATATGGCGGAATATTTATTTATCCTGCAGACGATAAGAACAAAAACGGCAAACTTCGCCTAATGTATGAAGCTAACCCCCTTGCATTTATTGTCGAACAGGCAGGTGGAATTGCAACAGACGGTAGAAATAGAATCCTCGAAATTATCCCTAAAGGACTACATCAACGCACCCCACTCTTCATTGGAAGTCCTGATGATGTCAAACTCGCAATGAAATTCCATTCAGAGGAATAAGTGTTTTTTACGTACGAGAGTATATAAATTATAATATTCTTAATGCTTTGTTTTTAGAATATCATTCTTATTCTATTCAACATTAACAGCTATGTGCCGAAGGTATGGAATAATTACGAAATAATATCTTGTTTGTTGAGGAAAGATTATTTAGTTTTAATTTAAATAAATTATTAAAAATCATGAAATGTAAATTATTTACTATTTTAATAATTACTTTCTTTATTTGCCCACCATTATTTTCTCAATTCTGGTCACAGCAGTACAGCAGTACAAATAAAATTCTCGGAGAATCTTTCTTTTTCAATCAGGATTCCGGCTGGATTGTCGGAGAAAATATTGTGATGAAATCAACTAATGGAGGTAGTAATTGGATTAATCTTATCGTTCCTTCTTTTTATACTTACGACGGAATACAATTTTTGAATTCTCAAACTGGTTGGATTGCAGGTTCGTACGGAGATTATCTGACCTCTACCGGCACTCTCCTTAAAACAATAGATGGTGGTGTAACATGGAGTACCGCATATAATTTTAATTGTGGTCTATGGGATGTAGTTTTTATAAACCCCGACATAGGATTTGTTTGTGGTGACAGGAAGTTCTTTGCTAAAACTACAAACGGAGGAGTAAACTGGGTTCAGAAAAACTTAGGTTTTACAATAAGCGAGTTTTTCCAAATGGCATTCCCGGATACTCTTACAGGATATGTCGTTGGAAGCCATAATGAAATATTTAAAACATCGGATGGGGGTGATACTTGGTTTCAGCAGATTGTGAATCACGAAACATGGTTACGTGATGTCTATTTTTTCAATGTCGATACTGGTATTGCCGTCGGTTCTTACGGTGTAATCGTTAAAACAACTGATGGCGGTAATAACTGGGTTCGGAAAATTATTCCCGGAATCTCCTCCTATCTTTTTTCGGTTCAATTCTTTGAATCTGGATCGGGTTGGGTTACAGGATGGGATAATACCCTGTTGAAATCAACTGATTACGGAGAATCGTGGGAGTCAGTAAATGGATTGCCGGGCAATAATAATATGTTAACCGATGTCAATTTCATTAATTCAGGTACCGGATGGTTACTTGGGTATGACGGAATTATTTTAAAAACTACTAATGGCGGTGTCACAATAAGCGCCCCTCAATTAGTATATCCATTAAATAATTCTACTATCCACACTGTTCAGCCGGGTCTGACTTTTACCTCAGTAGCAGGCGCATTCAATTACTTTATACAGATTTCTCCTAATAGTAGTTTCACTACACTTACCGATTATGCATATACAACCTCAAACCAATACCTCGTTCCCGCAGGGAAATTAATCGGTGGAAATAATTATTACTGGAGAGTGAAATCAATCGCAGGAACTATTGAAAGTCAATGGTCTTCAATATGGAGTTTCTACGTTCATCCGGACGCAATTATCAATATTAGTTCTGAAATTCCTAAAGATTATACTCTCGAACAAAATTACCCAAATCCTTTTAATCCTTCAACTAAAGTGAAATTTGGTATTAAAGAAAAGGGAAACCTTAATATAACAATCTATGACGCAAACGGTAAATCTATTATAAATGATAATAATAAAATGGTTAGTCCTGGATTTTATGAATACAATCTGAATATGAGTAAATATGCTAGTGGTGTATATTATTTCAGTTATTCAGTTAATAATATCCGAAAAACGATAAAAATGCTGCTTGTTAAATAAGGTCATAGGGAAATATCGGTTTGTATTTACCGTATACTACTGTCATGTCCCGGGATAAGCATTTGTATTATGTAATTTGAATTACAATTAATTTTTATATGATTTATATTGTGACATTATTTCTCAAAGTTTGATAGAAAAGAAGAAAATTGTCATAATTGGTCCTGCTTATCCTTACAGAGGCGGAAATTCACTCTACGTTTCATTTCTGTATGATTTGCTTAAAGATAAATTCGATGTCACAATAGTAAATTATACACTGTTGTATCCTTCAATTTTTTTTCCCGGTACAACCCAAAATGATACTAGCGGACACATTATAAAGGAAGTCGAAAGTAAGCGATTAATCAATTCCATAAATCCTTTTACTTGGTTTAAAGCAGCTAAATTCATAAATTCTCATAAAGCGGATTTAGTTATTTTTGATTGGTGGAATCCATTCTTTGGACCATCACACCGTGTAATCTCATCATTGATAAAAAAGCACTATCGCAATAAAATAGTTTTTATCACAGAGAATGTTATTTCTCATGAAGCAAGATTTGTTGACCGGCTATTAACAAAGATTGGGCTTAAAAATGCAGACACTTTTATTGCTCTTTCTAACGTTGTTGAAAACACGCTCAAAAATATTACACACAAAAAGATTTATAAGTCAGCACTGCCAATATATGGCTGTTACAATCTTGATAAGAATATTGATGTAAGAAAGCAAAAAGAGATTCTTGGCTTTTCTAAAGACGATGATGTATTGCTTTTCTTCGGTTATGTCAGGAAGTACAAAGGACTAAACGTTTTGATTGATGCCTATCCGGGTATTTTAGAAATAAATCCGAATGCAAGACTTCTCATTGTCGGTGAATTCTATGATTCCTCAGATAAATATTATCAGCAGATTGAAACTCTTGGAATAAAAGACCATGTTAAAGTTGTTCAAAAATTTGTTCCGAATGAAGATGTAGGTAGGTATTATTCTGTTGCAGACATCGTCATTCTTCCTTATTTATCAGGTACTCAAAGCGGTGTTTTGAATATTGCTTATGGGTTCGGAAAACCGGTAATAGTCACAAACGTTGGAGGGCTTGCAGAAGATGTCATAGATAATAATACGGGATATATAATTGAACCCAATAGCCCTTCCGAAATAGTAAATTCTGTAAGAAAATTCTTTAATGAAAGAAATAAAACAGATTTTAAATCTAACATAAATAAGAAACTTGAAGATAACTTATTTAATAAATTTCCTGAACTTGTTGTGAAAATAATGGAGGATATGAAATGATATTAAAACATGATTGCAGGTATTTTTCGGGAGACAGACCATGCAAATTTCACAAAGCTGAAGGAATTGTTTGCAGTGATTGTCCGCATTTTTCTCCCAAAGGGAAAATGATACTTATTATTAAACTCGATGCCATTGGTGATGTTCTAAGAACAACGTCTTTACTGCATTCTCTTAAAGAAGCAAATCCGGGTTCTTATGTATCATGGCTTACCAAATCAAATGCTTCCGACATGTTTAGAAATAATCATCTTGTTGACGAAGTATTGATATATGAAAGCGGTAATCTGAATGCTGTTCTTTCTATTATTGAGTATGACGTCATAATTAATCTTGATCCTTCCCCTGTGTCATCTTCCCTTGCCTCATTTGCAAAAGGTAAAACTAAAATCGGGTTCGGACTTGATTTAAAAGGCAATGTTTATCCATTTAACAAACAAGCAGAGGAATGGTTTGAAATGGGTGCTTTTGATAATCTGAAAGCTAAGAACACAAAAACCTATCAGCAAATTATTCACGAAATATGTTCTCTCCCTTACAGCAAAGGGAAAATAATATTTAATATTACTGAAGACGAGTCGCTTTTCGCAAAAGAATTTTATGACAAAAACTCTTTGTCGAAGTATAAGAAAATTATCGGCATAAACGCCGGTGCCAGTAACCGTTGGCAGTTTAAGAAATGGCGTCTTGAAGGCTATGCCGAACTGATAAAAGCCCTGCACAAAAAATACAACTGCGCCTTCCTGCTCTTTGGCAGCAAGAACGAAAAAGATATAAATGATTACTTAAGCAAGGAATGTAAAAATGTATTTGATACCGGTAGTGAAAATTCTCTTAGGGAATTTGCATCGTATATTAATCTTTGCGATGTACTTGTTACTGGTGATACTCTTGCACTTCATGTAGCCACAGCTTTGGAAGTACCGTCTGTTTGTATTTTTGGTCCCACTTCTCATACAGAAATCGAGGATTATGGTCTTGTCCGAAAGATTTATCCGAACATGGATTGTCTTGTGTGTTATAAAAATAAATGTGATTTTAAACCTAACTGTATGGAATTAGTTACAACAGATATGGTTTTTAATGAAGTAGTTAACATTTTAGAAAATTAATTTTTAAATATATTGAAATACGATCCGATTAAGAAAGTTTTTGGTAATATAGTGTCAAGAAATGTCTTCCTTAGAAGAATATTTTACAAACTTCTCGATTTAATGTTTCTGCGCTCATGGCATGTTAGAAAAATGGTTAAGCAGTTGTTTAAATCAGATGACACCTTAAATATTTTTGATGCGGGAATGGGTTTTGGTCAGTATTCATACTTCATGGCGAAACATTTCAGGGGCTGCAAGATACTTGGTGTTGATGTTAAAGATGAACAGGTCGATGATTGTATTTATTTCTTCGATAAACGTGGTTTTAAAAATGTGAAATTCGAAGTCGCCGACCTGACAGCAATAACAAATCAAAACGAATACGACTTCATTCTGAACGTAGATGTTATGGAGCACATTGTGGAAGACGAACTCGTACTTAAGAATTTTTCTAACGCTCTTAAACCCGGGGGCAGACTTTTAATAAACACTCCATCAGACCTTGGAGGCAGTGATGCTCATGACGAGCACGATGAAAGCTTTATTGAAGAGCATGCACGCAACGGTTATTCGAAGGAAGATATAACGGCTAAACTTGAAAGAGCAGGGCTGAAGGTAACTCATTTTAAATATACTTATGGAAAATACGGTACAATATCGTGGAGATTTGGAATAAAATATCCTATTCTTATTGCAGGGGTTTCAAAAGTATTTATACTTATACTACCGTTCTATTATCTGTTTACTTTATGGTTTGTGCTGATTTTTATGTGGCTTGATACAAAGACTGAAAACGAAGCGGGGACAGGTATAGTTGTTGTAGCACAAAAATAATTTATTCTTGAATCTCTTTGAAATACGTTAGTATAATAATAGCATTCGTTTTTAAAAAGTATTCCTCTGTTCTTGCTGTAATTATATTCCTGTTTTCATCTTCTCTATATTCTCAAACTCTAGTGGGTTCAATTAATCTTGAAGGAAATCATTTCTTTAACGACAACGAAATCAAGAACTCAATGCTTCTTAAAATTGATAAACCATTCCTTCAAGAACAGTTTAACTCAGACCTGAAATCCATTCGTGCTAAATATCGTGATTATGGATATCTGTACGCACGCATTGTTAACCCGAATTACGTGTACAACATCGATTCTTCCTACGTTGATATTTCGATTACTATTGATGAAGGCAAACAGGTTAAACTTGGCGAAATCATCATAACAGGAAATAATGTCTTTACAGTCGAGCAGATAAAAAGCAGTTTCGATACAAAGGTCGGTGTTATACTAGATCAAAACACACTCAACGGCGACATAAAATACTTACTCGATGAATACGAGAAAAAGGGAAGTCTGTTTACGAAGGTGTATATCGATGAAATATCTGTTTATGATGAAAATACTGAGCCCAAAATCCGCCTTAAAATTTCTGTAAAAGAAGAATCAAGTGTTATAATTTCCAACGTTCGAATTAAAGGAAATACAGACACGAAAGATGATGTAATTCTTCGGGAATTAAAGATTGAAAAAACAAAATCTGTTACTCGCGAAGATTTAAATAACATGAAATTTCGACTTGAACGTCTTAATATCTTCGAAACTGTTGACCAGCCAATGATTTATACACTCACCAACAAGAAGGAATCGGGGCTGCTTATTAATGTTAAAGAAGGAAATACAAATACCTTTGACGGTATTATCGGGTATGTACCTCCCGCTAATGAAACGGAAAGCGGCTACTTTACAGGATTGATAAACCTTTCGTTCCGAAACCTATTCGGCACGGCAAGAAGGCTGGATGCCCGCTGGCAGCAAGAAACCAAGTCTATTCAGGAACTTGAACTTAAGTACGGAGAGCCGTATTTCTTTGGTTTACCACTTAATTTAAGTGCAGGATTCTTACAAAGACTTCAGGACACGAGTTATACACGCAGAAAGTTTGATGCAAAAGGAGATATTCTTCTGACTGATAAGTTTACATTTGGTTTTACTGCTGGTATTGACAGGGTTATTCCGCCTGAAGATTCCCTTGCTTTGTTTACTGTCGCAGACTCAAGAATTCTTTATGCAGGGACGGAGATTCGTTATGATAGTCGCGACAATGTCTTTATTCCAAATAGTGGGTTTCTGTATAGAGCCATGTTTACATATGGCGATAAAAGAATTTACAACAGAAGCGGTTCAGTAAATTCTGCAGATCAATCCTTTTCTCTGCAGAGATATTCAATGGATGTTGATGTTTTCTTTTCGTTTTTTAAACGGCAATCATTACTTATCAGGCTATTTGCAGGACAGATTGACTCAGATAAGCTCGAAGACGCGGATTTTTACAAAGTTGGCGGTATTAAAAATATTCGCGGATATCGCGAAGAACAGTTTAGAGCCTCTCGATTCACGTACGGCACAATTGAACTACGGTATGCGTTTTCCCGTAAAAGTTTTGCCTCTGTATTTGTTGACCCGGGTTATTATTATAGACCCGAAGATCCATTAAACAACATTACAAAGCAGGAAAGTTTCCTCTTGGGATATGGACTTGGAATCAGAATTGAAACTGCCATTGGACTTATCGGCGTTAATTATGCAATCGCAAAGGAAGATGGTATCCTCGATGGAAAAATACACTTTGGTTTGATAAATGAATTTTAAATTACATGCCGGCATAACCGGCATGTAATTAATAAAATTATTTTTTAGGCTGTTCTACTTTAGGATTTGGAACCAGAGGGTCGTTATCTTGTGGTGGCATTGAAGCATCAACCTTTGCCATACCCTCTTTCTGAAATTCCATTGCTATTTCAGACATCGCTTTGTCAATCTTATCGGTTAACTCTTTTACATCAGGTTCCGTAATGTACTTGTTTACTAAAGTACCCGCTTCTTCCCTGTCTTTTAAACCAACCGACTGACAAATTTCCATATCTTTAGCTTCTACTAATCCGATTACAAGTTCGTTAAATTTATTTTCATCAAATGATTTTTCACCATTAGGTGAAACAACAATACATTGATCTATAAAACTCATACCTGCCTTCTTGTATTCATCTGAACTCACATATTTTTCGATTTTCTCTAAATAATTAATAACTTTTCCCTTTTCACCACCGCAGGATGATAAACCCATTGTTAATACTAAAACTATTAATACTAACCCAAACCTTAAAATTCTCATTACATATAATTTTATATTTCTAAAAGTCTGAAAAATTATGGAAGTTGCTTTTAAATTTCAAGTGTAATTAACTGTGATTTGTGTATCCTGAAACACCCGACCTACTGCAATCTAGTCACAACGTTAAATATTCTCTCACTTTTTCCTTATTAAAAAAACCTCAATTCTGTGCTGTTTTTAAGGATTCAAAACTATAGTTTGTTTTTATAACTTGCCTCAAACCGGCCTATGAATAGCCTCAAAAATATCCCGACTTTACCATAATCAAAAATCGCTCAAAATCGCAATATTTACATTTTTCTCATATTTCTTCGCATTGTTAATGGATTTTGATTTGTTTATATTTCATGTTATTTCTTAAAATACTGAAAATTATTAAATATTAGAAAGGATTAATAGTAATGGCATTAAAAATTGGAGATATTGCCCCCGATTTTAAGTTATTCTCTAAAAATACGACAGGCGAGCCAAAAGAATTCTCGCTTTCAGATTACAAAGGTAAAAAAGTGGTTATTTTATTTTACCCTTTATCATACACAGGTGTTTGTACAACAGAAATGTGTACAGTATCTGAAGGATTCGAGAAGTATTCAGTAATGGACGCGGTTGTTCTTGGTATTAGTGTCGATTCGATATTTACACAGGAAGCATGGGCAAAAGCTAACGGAATTACAATTCCTTTATTAAGCGACTTTAACTCAACGGTTTCTGAAGCCTATGGTACAAAATATGCAGATGGAGGTTTTGTTCTTGGAATGAATGGTGTCTCAAAACGTGCAGCATTCGTTGTTGATCCAGAAGGAAAGATTGCTTACGCTGAAGTTCTTGAGAACGCCGGAGATCTTCCAAAGTTTGATGCTATCCTTGATTGCTTAAGGAGCATTAAGTAAAGAACATTATACAATAATCCGTGGAAGGTTGTAAAACTTACCAGTTTATTAAATTTAATGAAAATATACAGACATTTAGATAAAAGTAATTACGACAAGAAAAGTATAGTTACAGTAGGAACATTTGACGGTGTGCACAGAGGTCATAGAGTTGTTATAGATAAACTTCAGGACTTAAAGAATAAATTTGGCGGGAGAACGGTTATTGTAACGTTTGACCCTCATCCGCGTCTGGTTCTTAGAAACCGCACGAATGAGATAAAACTGTTGTCAACAACTCATGAGAGGCTCGAGATATTTGAGCAACTGAATGTAGATGTAGTATATGTATTGAAGTTTACTACCGAATTCTCCGAGCATAGTGCTGAAGAGTTCCTGAGAGAGTATCTCGTTGGGGGAATCGGACTCGAACATCTGGTTCTTGGATTTGACCATTCCTTCGGCAAGAACAGGGAAGGCAACTATGAATCCTTGGTAAATCTGACAGACAAGTATAACTTCGATTTGTATAAAGTTGATGAACTTAAAGGCGAATCAAGAATCAACAGTACTACTATTAGAAATCTTTTATTGGAAGGAAATCTTTCCAAAGCAAAGGATATACTTGGTGAAGATTATACGTTCGAAGGAAAGATAGTAACCGGTGACAGAAGGGGAAACACATTGGGATTTCCTACTGCAAACGTTCATCTTTCGGACGAACACAAACTCTTACCTAAGAACGGAGTTTACTTTGTTAAGGTTGTTCTTGAGCATGGTGAGTATTACGGTATGATGAATATTGGTCATAGGCCTACTGTCTCATCAGGTAAAGATATCTTTATAGAAGTAAACATCTTTAACTTTGATATGGATATCTACGGTCAGAAGATTAAGGTAATACTTAAGGAGTATATAAGGGATGAGAAAAAATTTAATTCTCTGGATGAGCTTGTTATACAGCTGAACAAAGATAAAGAAGAGTGCAAAAAACATTTAATTAATAATTTAATTCATTAAAATGGGATTAACAAAAGAAGACAAACAAGCAATTGTTTCAAAATTCGGTAAAGCCGAAAAAGATACAGGAAGACCTGAGGTTCAGGTAGCAATTCTAACAAGAAGAATAAATGAACTTTCAGCTGAACATTTCGCAAAACACAAAAAGGACAATCATTCAAAAACCGGTCTTTTAAAGATGGTTGGTAAAAGAAGAAGGCTTCTGAAATACCTAGAAAAGAAAGACATTACGCGTTACAGACAGATTGTTAAAGATTTAGAATTAAGAAAGTAAACTTTAAAAAGAAAGATAAAGATGGTTTTTAGAAAAGCTATTGAGATTGGCGGAAGGAAACTTACGCTTGAAACAGGTAAATTAGCAAAGCAGGCAAACGGGGCAGTATTAGTTTCTTATGACGACAACGTAGTATTATGTACTGTTGTTGCAAAAGAAGAACCCAATGAGGGTCAGGATTTTTTTCCCTTATCAGTTGACTTCAGGGAAAAAACTGCCGCCGCCGGTAAGATTCCGGGTGGATTTTTCAGAAGGGAAGGAAGACCTTCAGAAAAAGAAATCTTATCCTCACGTCTTATAGACCGACCGATTAGACCGATGTTTGCAGAAGGATATTTTTGTGAAACACAAATTAATGTTACAGTATATTCATCAGACGGCGAATTCGATTGTGATGTTATAGGAGCAGTAGGAGCTTCTGCAGCATTGCTCATATCAGATATTCCATTCAACAATCCGATATCAGAGGTAAGGGTAACAAAGGTAAACGATGAATTTATCGTTAATCCAACATTCAGCCAGCTTGAAGCAGGTGATTATGATATTACAGTAGCAGGCACAGTATCTTCTATCGTTATGGTAGAGGGCGAAGCAAAGGAAGTTTCGGAAGAAGAACTTCTTGCTGCCGTGGAATTTGCACATAAACATATTATAGAACTCTGTAATTTTCAGAAAGAATTTGCATCAGAAGCAGGTAGACCTAAAAGAACTGTTGTGGTCCCGGAAGAAAATACGGAAATGCTAAATGACGTAAAGGCATTGTACGAAGAGGGTATTAAGAAACTTGACAGAACAATTCTCACTAAAGAAGAGAGACAGAATAAATCAAAAGAGCTTTCTGAACTCGTTCTTACATCACTTGCGGAAAAATATCCTGAGTCCGAGAAGAAACTGCATGAAATAATGCACGACATACAGCAGGTTGACATGAGAAAGATGATAGTTGAAGAATCAATCAGGCTTGACGGGCGTACTGCAACAGATATAAGACCGATAACGTGTGAAGTAGGTGTATTGCCAAGAACTCATGCCTCAGCTCTTTTCACAAGAGGAGAGACACAAAGCTTAACAACAGTTACGCTTGGTACGAAACGCGACGAACAGATTGTTGAAGGACTTATTAAGGATGAAGAAAACAAAAGAGTCATTCTTCATTACAATTTTCCTTCATTCAGTACCGGTGAAGTCGGTGGGCGTCCGGGTCCGGGCAGAAGAGAAATTGGACATGGAAACCTCGCAGAGCGCGCCTTAAAGAAAATGATTCCATCAGAAGCAGAATTTCCTTACACTATCAGAATTGTTTCAGACATACTTGAATCGAATGGCTCCTCATCTATGGCAACAGTTTGTGCCGGTTCGTTAGCCCTTATGGACGGGGGAGTGAAATTAAAAAGACCGGTTGCAGGAATTGCAATGGGACTTATTAAAGAAGAAGATAAAGTTGTTGTTCTCAGCGATATACTCGGTTCAGAAGACCATTTCGGAGATATGGACTTTAAGGTTGCCGGAACAAGCGAAGGAATAACAGCTATACAGATGGATATCAAAATTCAGGGCATTTCATTTGAAATAATGAAAACAGCTTTAACACAGGCAAAAACCGGTAGAATGCATATTCTTGGAATAATGAATGAAACTCTTGCTGAAGGAAGAGAAAGTATTTCTAAATATGCTCCACAATTATTTACGATTGAAATTCCAACCGATATGATTGGACTCGTAATCGGACCGGGAGGTAAAACTATTAGACATATTATTGCTGAAAGTAATGCGGAAATAGATATTAATGACGAAGGCAAGGTTACAGTTGCTGCAGTTAACAAGGTAGATGCAGACGTTGCAATCAATATGATTAAAGCTCTTACAGCGACTCCCGAGATAGGTGCAATCTATGACGGAACAGTAAAAGGTATTAAAGAATTTGGAGCATTCGTTGAAATCATGCCTGGTAAAGAAGGGCTTCTTCATATTTCAGAGATTGATGTAAAGCGTGTTGAAAAGGTTGCCGACGTTTTAAAAATGGGCGACAAGATACAAGTAAAGCTTCTTGGAATTGATGACAGCGGTAAACTAAAGCTTAGCAGACGTGCATTACTTAGAAAAGAAGGTGATGGAGGCGATAAAGAAGGACACAAGAGAAGAGATGGGCATTCAAGACCACCTCACAGAAAACCAAGAGAAAACAAATAAACATATAAAGCCGGTTTAAGCCGGCTTTTTTATTATATGATTTTATAAACTTCGTATTGTTTTGAAAGTGTGAATAATAAAATATAACTTTAACAAATATTGAATTATGAAAAACTTATTAATCGGATTAATTTTTCTATCAGTAATTGCTTCCTGTACAAATTCACAGGATGTGACCAAAAGTGACTGGTCTGCACTACAGTATTTTTATAATTCGGGACCACTTCCTCCTCCTTATCATTACAGTTATGAAATAACGATAAACAATAACGGCGAGTCTTCATTGAATTACCGTCTGGGGTATGACGAGCAAAAGCCTCCGATTAATTACAGTTTTAACGTATCGAAACAAGACCTCAAGCTGCTTTCGGAAAAAATAACTACTTCACAGCTTGCAACAGGAAAGATAAAAGCGGTTCCAGAGAATCAGCATCCTGTAGGTGGTTCACTTGAACGAGTGAAACTTATAATAACGAAAGAGAATCCTGAATTAGATCAACCGCCTGTTGCATTTGAGTCGCCGTATTTTCCTATAGAGATGTACAAGAAAAATCTGGATGAGTTGTATTCTTTTATTAAAAAACTCGTACCCGATAGTATTTGGGCAGATGCAGAAGCAAAGAAATCAGAATTCGAAAACAATCATAAAGAATAAAAAAAGAAATCTATTATTCTATTTTATTTCAGTATTGCCGACAAGTTTTTAACTATCCGGGGTCTATTACCTTTCAAAGTTTAAATTTCCATACTTATTTTCGGTAAGTACAGTTCAAGATTCATAAATATTGTGGATGATTTGCTTTAGATATATTACTAATATGAAACTGAATTAGTATTGTATTAGTGCTGTATTAGTACTGTATTAGTATTGTATTAGATATTGTGTAATATATGAAAAAACAGTGTATTAAGAATTTATTATTGAGAAACAGATGGTTTCAGGTTAAATTATTGATAAATCAGTGTTTTGCGTAGAATTTGGGAACATTTGAATTTTCGGATGGGAGATAAAAAAACCCCTTGGTTAAGGGGTTTTTTTATTTATTATTCTTGAAGTTTAATGTTTGTGAATATCTTTGTGCATTATTCTTTTCTTTTCTACTATCTTACCTTTACCATAGAGTTCTGAAATTGTTTTATGCATTTCTCTGTCGTTTTCTGCTCTCAACTGAGCAATTGAATAATCAATCATACTTTTAGGGAAAACTCCTTCTCTTTCGTAAAGTCCTCTTTTCTTTTCAAGAATATCGGCAGAATCTGCACAAGTTGTCGGTAAACTTGGAAATTCCGTATCAGTATTTTCCTCTTTTGTTTTTCCCTTGAAGTAAAGTTTCTCGGTTAGTTTCAGCGATTCTTCTGATTGTGTGAACCCATACTCTGCAGCCATTGTTATACCCGCCAACACCTGATGTACATTCGCACTTCCATCGGGAACTCGAAACTCTATGGTCTGCATACTATCAATCTTCATTGGTACACTTTTTTCTCCCGGGTTAACAAGTTCTGCAAGATTGCTTATCTTTGACCATCCAAGCGGTACTCTAACCATAGCTTTTCTGTTTGAATCACTCCAGAAAAATTGTGTGGGTGCTTCCATATTTGGCACAAGCCTTAAGTACGATGAAGGAACCGTATTTCCGAAGGCAGTTAAAGAGTCGGCAAAATGTAACAAACCTCCAATTAATTTATTTGAATGAGTTGTTAAATCTCCCTTCTCATCTACCATTATGCTCTTCCCGTCCTTCATAAGCTTAAGATGAAAATGCATTCCACTTCCTGCATAACCCTCTTCGATCTTAGGTGCGAATGTAGCAAGTATTCCATTTTGATATGCAATATTCCTAATGAGCCATTTTGCAATTACTATGTCGTCAGCTGCTTCTTCGATTGGAGTTGAAAGAAATTCTATCTCAAGCTGCTCTGCCATCTTGCCGTCAATTTCCGGATTTGCACTTACTATTTTTTCTATAAAACCTACTTCGCTATGTGCATATTTTACCTGTCCCGCTATATGTGTTATAATTCTTAGCATGTCAGATAATATTTTGCCTGATTTCAGGTAAGGACCTGAAGCGTGATAACCCTGCTGTTTGGGCGGGAAATACATATTGTTTATCGGATTAAACATAAGATAGAATTCAAGTTCCCCAAGTGCATGAAGCTCAATTCCTGTATTTTTCTTAAATAAATTTGCTGCTTTGTGCAGTATATTATCAGGTGTAAATGGTGCTAACTCACCATTCGCGGTAACATATCTGCATACTAAGTCAAGACTTGTACTGTTAAACGGATTAAGAAATGCAGTTTTATATACAGGTACAACATACAAATCCGACAGTCCGGAATCGACAAGACCTTTAAATAATGATGAACCATCAACTCTTTCACCCTCAGTTAAAACTATTTCAGCATTTTTTCTGTCAGGCAGGGGAATTCTTAATTCTTTCAGCTTACCGTCTAAGGCTATATAGTGAAACCTAATTGTCTCGATTTGTTTTTCTTCGATGACTTTCAGTAAGTCTTCCCGTGTAAAATCTTCCTTTGGTTTATCTAAAATCTTACTTAAAGGACTAGTTAACGCGTATTTTGTCATGATGCTTTGGGTTTTTAAGTTTTAGTAAATGAGAACTAATAAAATACTCTTTTTAAATTTCATTTTCTATGCGAATTTTCAGAACCACCAAAAAGGATTCGTTTAAGTGAAACAGGTTCTATTTAAGGAAAATAAGTTTTCTTGCCTGGGTGAAATTTTCTGCTTTAATCACGTAAAAATAAACTCCGCTTGAAAGTCCCGATGCGTTAAAACTAACCTCGTGCGAACCAGCTCTTTTATTCTCGTTTACCAGAGTAAGCAAATGTTTTCCTGTTAAATCATAGATTTTTATCGATACAAAAGTATTAATGGGAAGTTTGTAACCGATTGTTGTTACAGGATTAAAAGGATTCGGATAATTCTGTTCCAGCGAGAAATTTCCAGGAATTATGTTATAGGGATTATCAGGTGGAATCACGTCTGATAATGAGTATCTGAATGTTCGCCATTGTTGTGCATTAACCGGTGCAAAAGGCAATGTTGTCGAAATCGCTGACGCCAGCTGATATCCGCCTTTTCTAAAAATGTTTGTAAATGTATTTCCACCGTCAACAGAAATGTTTACTTCCAGACTGTCTGAAAATGTTGAAAGATAAACAGCATATGCCCAGTCAAATGTCAGAGTGTCAAAAGTTGATACACTGTCAAAAACCACGCTGAAAAGAGTATCTTTTTCTCCGATATTTGCATAGTCATAAAATGGCATTTTCACCGAACTGTATCCCCCAAGTGTTACACCATTAACTCCTTTTACTTTCTCAAATGTCAGGAAGCCATCAATGTTGTTAATTTTCCACCCTTTTGGAAGGAATTGTCCCTCGAAGTTTTCATAATTAAAGTATGAGACGGTATCATCAATAGCAGGTGAATATGAAAGCATTGAATAAGATTTTGCGGATCTATACTTGTATTCAAACTCGGGTTTAACAGTTTTGGGTGATTGTATTTTTACATTTTTTGTGTTAACAATCGAGGTGTAACTTTTTGCAGAGTTGTAAACAGTTCTATCAACATCGCTTTGAATAAAAGCAACGGTATAAATAGAGGTATCTTTCCATAATGTATCTATATGAAATCTTATTACAAACTGCTGGCTTCCAACATTTCCCGTAAGCGGAAACCCGTTTGCGTCGGGATACATTCTTCTGCATACGTCATAAAATATACTGTCGCCGCTTGCACCGATTGAATACTGATAATTCACTTGCCTCTCAACCGCTGCAATTCTTAACTTTAAATTTTTATTCAGCAAAGGATAGAGAAAATTCACTGTAACCACGGATTCAATCGTGTCAGGAGCAACCTGAGTGTTGGTAACAGATAGTCCTACCGGGGAACCTTCTTTAATAGTATTCTCATAAGGTATAAAAAGATTTGAATCGACATAATACGGCAATAAAATTCTTTCTCTTCCGTTAATTATTGAAACAGGAATCGAGTTAGAAAAATAATATGCTCTTCGTTCTTCAACCATAACGGTATCGAAGAGATACATGGAATCAATTCCCGGAGGTGGAAATCCGACGTGATATTTAATCGCGGATATTTTATTAAAATTATTATTTATAAAAGTATCCAGAAATAAGTTGTTAGAGCCGCAAGCAGGTGAGGTTGCTGCCGTAAACTCTTCGAGAAGAACGTTTCTTGAGGATCCGGTCAGAAAAAGAGAGGTCTGGCGTATAGTATCATTTAACTCTGTTGAATCTACAGTGCTTGCCAGATATGTCGTAAGCGTAATTTTCTGGTTTGCCGGAATTGACACAAGAGGGAATAAAGCATAACTCACCTGTCCCGAAGTTAGGGGCGGTACTTTAACCGAATCGTGATATCCTACTTCGGGTATTTGCAGAAACATCATTGTACTGTCAGTGAAGCTGTTTAAACCTATGTTTGATACAGTAATTTCCGGCGAAACATCATAGGAATCGGTGCCAGGAAGAAACGTTGTATCACTTTGAATGTTGTTAAACGATGTCACTGCAAGATCATAATTTACCCGGTTTCCCATAATCACATTATCGATGTATAAATTATTTCCAAAACCATTGTATACTACAAATTGCAGCATGACACCTTTTCTTGCCTGCAAGGATAGGTTGTTGGGAAACAGGAATGAAGTACCCATAAAGAACACAAACAAGACGAGATATTTAATACTTATTCGACTCAATCTAATTCATCCTTGTTTGTCTGAAATAAAATCTATAAAAGAAATACTCTATAGTAGTCAGTACGATTAAAGAAACAGAATCTTTCGGAAGAATTCTGCCGTAGCCATTTCCGTAAAGCTGTATAAAGCCTGTTATTTTCAGAAAGAACATTGCCACTTTGCCTGTAGGCAAAAATATTTCATAACCCTCGCTTGATATTATAAATCCAACAATGAGGTCTGAGATTGTCCATCCGACAGTAAACAGTATCACGATGAAAAATAAATTCAAAAAGGCCTGAACTATTCCATCTATCTGGTAAGATTTAGCGAAAGCCCAGACAGCAAATATTGCATGTGCAAAGAAAATTAATACCGGTATCAAAATTTAAACATATAAATTTTTAAAAAGCACTTTTAGAGAAAAACATTTCCTTTAAAGTCTTCAATATTATCTTAATATCAAAAACTAATGACCAATTTTCAATATAATAAATATCGTATTCAATTCTGGTTTGCATCGGAGATTCAGAACCTCTTAGACCGTTAACCTGAGCCCAGCCAGTTATTCCACATTTAACTCTGTGTCTTTCAAGGTATTTGTTCACAGTATTTTTCATGATATTAATAAAATACTCTCTTTCAGGTCTCGGTCCAACTATGCTCATATCTCCGCGAAGAACATTTAGGAACTGGGGTAATTCATCAAGAGAGAATTTTCTCAAATACGTTCCAATAGACGTATGCCTGCTATCATGCTTGGACGCAAATTTCGGCGTTCCGTCTGCCTCTGCGTCTATTTTCATAGACCTGAACTTAAGCATATCAAACTTGCTTCCGTCGATGCTTACTCTTTCCTGTTTGTAAAACACCGGTCCTTTAGAAGTTAGTTTTATCAGTAATGCTATAAACACTAAAATAGGTGAAATCATTATAAGGAGAAACAAAGAAGCAAAGATATCAAACAATCTCTTAACTATCCTATCCCAAGCACTCAGCGGGAAAGTTTTGATTATCATTAGAGGTATTCCGTGCAGCTCGGTAATCTTAATCCTGCTTGAAATAAGCTCCATGAAATCAGGAACAAGCATAAACTCAACATTAATGCCTTCACAGTTTTTGATAATTGTGTATAAATAATGGTTTTGTTCATGCGGCAAGCAGAATAAAAGATTTTGAATCCTGTTCTCTCTTATCATTTGCGGAATGCTTTCTATGTTTCCGAGGTATGTTTTAGCCTCTGCAAATTCACTTTCATTTTTATCATTCGCAAAGAAACCCACCATTCTGAAACCTGTAAACTTATCCTTTGATAATGTTTTGTATATTCCATCGGCTATTTCCGACATACCGACGATTGCTATGTTTCTTAGTCCGACGTTATTGTTGTAAAATGTCTTTTCAACTTTAAGCATTATGTATCTGCCGATTGTAATGTATAAGATGCCGAAAGTCCATATAAGCACAAAAACAAGCCGTGAATAAGACTCATCCCTGAAAAAAAAGGTTATTCCAATTGAAAGCAAGATGCTTACTGATACACATTTGACAATATGTATAAATTCATCTCCGATAAAAACAGTCCTTCGTAACTTATACATCTTGAAGTTCTGCAAAGTAAGTATCCATACCGGTAGAGTAAAAAGAGCAAAATATATATACATCGATAGTTCGGGAAATCCTTTTTCGACAGAAAATATGTTCGTGAAAGTTGTGTAAAACCTTACGTAATAAGCCGATAAAAATGCACCAAGTATAGCAGCAATATCCAAAATAACAGTAATTAAAGGTACTGTTATCTCAATTTTTGAAAGCTTTTGATTCAATTATTTAATGTTTATAATCTACAAAAATATATCTTTAATCTTTAATACTAAATGTAAATTAGAATAATAAATTCAGTTTGAATATCAGGCAATATTCATCAAATACATTGCGTCTTTGTAAGATGTAAGCAGCATTTTCTTAATAACCTTGTGTTCTTCCATTCTAAGTTGAGGATCTTTATCAATTATACCAAATGCGATACTTCTTGCAGAATTCAGAATATCCCTGTCTTTGTTAAGGTCGGTTAAGGCAAAATTCAATACTCCTGACTGTCTTGTCCCGAAAAATTCACCTGGTCCTCTTATTTCCATATCAACTTCTGATATTTTAAATCCATCCGTAGTTTTACACATTGTATTAAGCCGTCTTTTTGAAATTTCATCCAGATGTTTTGCTATTAAAATACAGTAGGACTGTTCTGCCCCCCTTCCAACCCTGCCTCGCAGTTGATGAAGCTGTGACAACCCAAATCTTTGTGCATCCTCGATTATCATGATTGTGGCATTTGGTATATCCAGTCCTACTTCAATAACAGTGGTTGCAACGAGTACTTTTATCTTTTGGGCTTTAAATTCATTCATCGTTTCTTCAATCTCATACCAGAACTTTCTTCCATGCACCATACCCAGATTATATTCTTTGAACACTCCGTTTCTCAAAATCTTAAAATTTTCTTCAGCAGATTTAAGGTCAAGTTTTTCTGATTCTTCAATAATCGGATAAATAATAAACGCCTGTCTTCCTTCGTTAATTTTTTCCTTTACAAAATCCCATATCTTGAACTTGTCTTCTTCTTTTCTCAGATATGTTTTTATCGGGAATCTATTTTTAGGAAGTTCATCGATAACCGATACATCCAAATCACCGTAATAAGTTAGTGAAAGTGTTCTTGGAATTGGAGTTGCAGTCATAACGAGTACATCAGGATTTAAGCCCTTATCTTTTAGTTTTGCTCTTTGCATTACACCAAATTTGTGCTGTTCATCTATTATTACAAATCCGAGGTTTTTAAACTCAACTGCCTCCTGAATAAGAGCATGAGTTCCAATTATAATATTTGATTTTCCAAGTCTTATGTCCTGTAAGATCTCCTCTCTTAATCTTTTCTTCTGACCTCCTACCAATAATGAAATCTTATAAGTTGTTCCTGCAGTTTTATTAAACTCATTAATAAAATTTGAAATTGTGTAATGGTGCTGCTCGGCAAGTATTTCTGTCGGGCACATCAGCGCTGATTGGTATCCGCTTTCAACGGCTATCAGCATTCCAAAAATTGATACAATAGTCTTACCGCTGCCGACATCACCCTGAAGAAGTCTATTCATAATATTTTTCGACTTCATATCCGAGTAGATTTCATTTATAACCTTCTTCTGGGCATTTGTCAATTCGAATTGCAATGCTTTTGTAAAATGTTCCGAAAGCCGTTTTATGTCAGTTGAAAACGTAATATTCTTAATCTCATTTTGAAGACTCTTTTTCTTAAGCGCCATTAAAAGCTGTACATAAAACAATTCTTCAAACGAAAGTCGTCTTCTTGCGGACTCAATATCATCAAACCGGTTCGGGAAATTAATTCTTAATATTGCATTTTTCTTTGCAATAAAATCATACTGTTTGATTATTTCTTCCGGTATGGATTCCTCAACAAATTGCGGATTCTGTTTTGTCAATGCTCTGAATGCATTAAAAACTATCTTCGATAGTGTGAGCGGTTTTATCCAGGTTGCTTTCAATACTCCTGATAGTTCATAGATAGGAATAATGTTAAATTTTAAGAAACCCGAATCTGCTTCATCAGATGTATTTATTTTCAAATGGTCTTTGTAATCAAGCCGTAAATTAAATGTCTTAAACGCCTCCGAGACCTTTCCATAAAACAGATAATCTTCGTTCAGTCTGAACTGCTTTGCTCTGAATTCAGTTGCCCCAAATATAGGTATTTCAACCGTTCCGGTTATATCTTCCAGAAGTATTGTGGTCGGATGATTAGGTCTAGCAGCTCTTTCAACCCATTTAACTTTTCCCAGAAGTAAGACAGTTTCCCTAAACCTTTCTCTTGCTTCCTCAATCGTTGCTCTGAATACGTAGGTTCTTGGAATAAATTGTAAAAAATCCTCAAGCTTACTTATCCCAATCTTTGCAAAAGCCTCTGCTCTTTTATCACCAACACCTTTTAAATACTTTATATCCATTGTATAAAGTTAAGTATTTTAAAAAAGATAATAAGTGAAGAAAAATAGTTTCATAATTCAAAATTATTTCATGAAATTAAATGTTATAATAATTATCTTATACAAATTTTAAATTAGTTATTATGCCATATTATCATAAACTCGGGAAAATACCGCAAAAGCGGCATACACAGTTCAGACAACCCGACGGTTCATTATATAAAGAAGAACTTTTTTCAACCATCGGTTTTGATAGTGTCCTGTCGAATGCTTATCATATTTATTCTCCGGCAAAAATTGAATCTATTGATACTGAGATAGTTGACCTTACTCCTAAGGAATGGTCAGATGCGGGTTTGAGACCCTATCATTTCAAAACAAAGGACACTCCTTTTAAGTCAGACTTTGTTTTTGGAAGAAACCAAATCATGTATAACAGTGATGTGATAATGAGCACTTGCCGTCCCGAATCGCAGACAGATTTTTTCTATAAGAACGCATCATGCGATGAGCTTATATTTGTTCATGAAGGCGAAGGTACACTTGAAACTAATCTTGGTATCCTGAATTTTGTTAAAGGTGATTATCTTGTCATTCCGAGAAGTATAATCTTCAGACTTGTTCACAAAACTCCTTTGAGATTGCTAATATTCGAAGCAGCCGGACCCATAACAACACCGAAAAGATACCGTAATGAATTTGGTCAGCTTCTTGAACATTCTCCTTATTGTGAGCGTGATATTCGTGTACCTCAAGAACTAATTACTTACTCGGGAAAAGGGGATTATGTAGTTAAAATTAAAAAAGAGAATAAAATACATTCGGTTCATTACGATTATCATCCGTTTGATATTGTCGGATATGACGGTTATTACTTTCCGTGGATTTTTAACATAGACGATTTCATGCCCATAACAGGAAAGATACACATGCCACCTCCAATTCACCAGACATTTGACGGACCGGGTTTTGTCGTTTGTTCGTTTGTTTCACGTATGCTTGACTACCATCCTCTTGCGATTACGGTTCCTTACAATCACAGCAATATAGACAGCGATGAAATGCTCTACTATGCAGACGGAAATTTCTTTAGCAGAAGAGGTATTGATTATGCCTCCATCAGTCTGCATCCCGGTGGACTCACTCATGGACCGCATCCGGGTACTGTTGAAGCATCACTTGGAAAACTTGAAACTGTTGAAACCGCAGTAATGATGGATACTTTCCGTCCGTTAAAGTTGACGGATTACGCTAAGCAGATTAATGATGCTGGATATTATTTAAGCTGGAAAGAATAATAGTTAATTAGTATCGCAGCTGCGTTTCATGCTTTAAAAAAGAAGTATGTTGTTTGCAGCCGCCATGAATTCTTTCTTGGTCATGATGCTGTCGCAGCCGATTTCAAAAAGTTGCTCTTTAATTTCGTTTGTTATGTCTGTTATTACTGAGAAAATTTTTATATTTCTGTTTTGTCCGGATTGTCTTGCGTTTTTTATAAAAGCGAAGTTGTTTTCCGTGTTTGTATCCATGTCGATAATTATCCAGTCTATTTGTCCGTCATTTTTGTTTTCCGTTATGGTTATCTGATGATTCAGCTTTGTCAGTGTAAGCGCTGCAATATTTAAAAAACCTTTAAAATCCCCGTCATCAGATATCAGCAAGATGTTTCTTGTCATACATTAACCGTTATACTGTATGTATGTGTTTAATATGTCAATCTTTTCCTCTTTGAGCTTCACGTCAACGAGCATCATGTCTCGCATCGAAACCATACCTATCAGTGAATTATTTTCAACAACAGGCAGGTGTCTGATTTTTTGCTGCTTCATTATTTGTAGTGCGTATTCAATAGTATCGCTCGAATCTATAACAATTACCTCCTTTGTCATCACTTCCTCTACTAAGGTCTTTTTAAGGTCGAGTTCTTTTACTATACATCTTCTAAGCAGGTCCCGTTCCGAAAATATTCCAAGCAGACCCGAAGAACTGTCAAGCACCGGAACAGCGCCGATATTGTGCAGGTCCATATACTTTGTTACATCGTACACACTCATTCCGGATTTTGCGAACAACAGTCTTATATCGGTTAAATAATCCTTTAGAGTTTTCATATATTATCCTTTCTAAATTTCATTAAAATAATTAATTAAGCTAATTATTGCAAGATGCGAAAGGAATTTATTTATGTATTTTACCTAATTTCCAAAATTCGTTTTTTAAATAAATTGACGGATTTGTCACTAAAAGGGGGAGTATTATTTAAGGCTATCTAAAGGCAAGTTAGAGGCAAGTTAGGGGCAAGAAAAGATTATGGGTAAATAAAAAATTTGAGACAAAAAACCTCACAAAAAAACCAACAATTCCACCAAACCCAAGTTTGACTGTTGCGGGCAGGCAAAGAAAACAAGTGGGCGGATTAATATATAAAAAGACTCCATTATTTTATGAATTACATAAATAATTTGCATTTTACTATAATCCAGAATCGAATTGATTGTCTTGAGTTGGTTGAGCAAACAAAAAGGCGGACTTTCGTCCGCCCTTTTGTTTGTTTATTATCGCTCTCTTGTTAATCCATATTTTACTTCGCGTTGTTAACTGTTCACAGTTTACAATTCTCTGTTTATTTTACAAGCATCATCTTCTTGGTCATTATATAATCCGCAGCAGAAGATTTAGTCATTATCCTGTAGAAGTAAGTTCCGCTTGAGAGGTCAGATGCATTGAACTGAACAGTGTAATAACCTGCCGTTCTTGAATCATTCACAAGTGTCTTTACTTCCCTGCCTGTGATGTCATAAAGTTTAATGCTTACTTTTGCATCTAGAGGTAATGAGAAATCAATCTTTGTTGTCGGATTGAACGGATTCGGATAGTTCTGACTAAGGTCGAATTTAGTCGGGAGTCCGACTTCAACTACGTTTGAAAGGTTATAATACTCAAAGTTTCCGTTGTTATCAATCTGCTTTAAGCGGTAGTTATACTTGCCGCTGTTGAGCTTTTTATCTTCAAACGTATAGCTAACAGGTGAAGTTGAATTTCCTTTACCGGTGATGTAACCAGCTTTTACCCATTGGTTAAGTCCCGTAACACTTCTTTCTACCTCAAATCCTGCATTGTTCATTTCGCTTTCGGTTTTCCAAGTAAGTCTTACATCTCTGCCATTTATTGAAGAAGTGAATGAAGAGAGCTGAACCGGCAGCGGATTATCGCTATCCGTAACAGTAAATGTAGAAAACGCTGTTAACCCAAATACTTTAATAGTGTTATTTGTAGTGTTTAATTGATACATTCCGGGACTTGTCCCTTCAATAAGGTAAGGAGTCCAGGTAACACCATTGTCGTCTGATTTTGCAAGTCTTACCTTACTTTCATCACTAACCGTACCAAGCTGAGCTTCTGAATAGGTGTACGTAATATCATATGTATATCCTGAACCGCCTGTTTGGGTAACGACAAAATAGCCGTTCATATACAAAGCCTCTTCGCCACCTGTTCCCGGAGGAGCAACACCCTGATAATAGTCAACATTCAGGTTAGTCATACCCCCGAGATTACTGAAATTAACATCAATAACCGGTAAACCGTAGAATGAAATAATATTCGGACCGATAACAGGAACAATAGATGCTGGTATTGGGTTAACCGAAGGTTTGCCGAATTCATAGGCACCTATATCGGGTGTACCAGCTGCAACTGTCAAAGGTCTTGGGTTTCCTGCATAATCCGTATTAATACCGGCGATATGAGAACCATTATTATAGACAGTCCAGCTGTTTACGTTTGTACCGTCAGGAATTAAATTAACGTCAGAAGTGAATCCAGGATTACCAGAAACTGAATAAGCGTCTTTTCCTGTAGCGGTTCTCCAGTCAGCCAGAGTAGTTTTGTCAGTCTGAACTGAGGCTTCATTAATGTTACCTAATATTGCCGGCTCACCAAAAGCATAATAATCATTAAAATCAATATTCGCGTAACCAGTATTAGGTGCAGCTGAATAAATAGAATAACTCTTATCTCCGGCTCCAGCTGAATTATCGTATGTATTAACAAAAATATTGTTTCCTACATCAATCGAATTTGCAGCAGAATTCATAACACAGAAAGCGGCTGATAGAGTAGCAGAGGCATGGCCAGCATAAGAGCCGTAAAGATTAACAGTATTATAATAAATATTTACGCCTCCTGTAGCACCGTCTATAGCAAGACCTAATACCCAGTAAGTACTCGAAGCATCAGAACCAGCCTGTACATTGTATATCAAATTATTGTAAACGTAAATATTGCTTGAATTCACGCCGGTAGATAGGTACAAACCTCTTGCACCGTATCCGCCTGTATGAGAATTAAGAAGACCGCTGATAGAATTATTAGCTATTAAAAGCCCTCCTGCACCGCTTGTATTTATACCATAAGGAATACCAGTTCCGGATGCCGTGACACCTGCAATAACATTGTTTGATATAGTGTAATTCTGAATGTAGCCGGATGAAACTGCAATGCCTCTTGGAGCGTAAGAACTAGTTCCGGTATAACTTAAATTCGAGATATTGTTTCCGGAAATCGTACCGTTAAAAGTACCTGTTGCAAACCAGACACCCGTACTGTTTGTTGTAAGCGATCCATGAGTAATGTTTGCAATGGTGTTATTTGTCACGGTTACACCGTTCACACCCTGAACGTAAACACCGGTTCCTGAAATCGGATTGACTGCGGAATTTATGGTGTTATTCGTCACGAGTGTACCTGAGCCATTAGTTTCTGTCATGACAGCAAGAATGTAAATAGCATGATAAGCTTTCTGAATATCATTATCCTGAATAGTGATATCATTAAAATATCCGGCAGCACCATTAGCACCATAAACAGTAATAGCCGTACTCGAGTTAACACCGTTTATAACGTTACAGTTTTTAATTGTAGTATTTGTAAGAGGTGTAGTGCCGGTTGAACCGATTCTAATAACCTGCGGAGAAGTAGTACTCAGATTCTCGACTGTTAAGTCTTTTGTACCTGCAGGAGAGTTTGAACCGTCAATAGTGACATAGCTATTCTTAATCAAGAATATCTGCGATGAAGCAGCCGTTCCCTGAATTAATGCAGTAACACCCACATTAGGTTTTATAGTAACAGTATTTACTGCAGTCGGCATACCTTCATTCTGAATATCTACTACTAATGGGAAAGTTTCAGAAGGATATGTTGCATCGTTTAGCAAGAACCGCGTAGCCCCGCTAACACCCCTTAGGTTGAGGTCAGTAAGAGCGGCAGTAATAGTCGCATAAATACCATTGACGCCATCCGGGAAATTTAATGACGGAGAATCACTTCTCTTCACGAAGAGTTTTCCATCATATGTTTTGCCGTTTTCCATTGGCACCCATTCAACTTCTTCGACTTCAATTAATTTTTTAACAATTGGTTTATCAAGGTTTTCACCGCTTGTTTCCGTGGACAGAAGCCCCTTGGAATTAGTTTTATTATTAGTTTTTGAATTAACATCCTTTTTATCCTGTATTTTTTCTTCCTTTAAGTTTTTATTATTATTCTGAACATTGGAAGTTATTTCTTCTTCGGCGACAGTTGCGTCGAAAGTAACTTCTTTCATTACTTTTTTCACAACCTTTTCGAAGTAAACGTTTTTACCGGATACCTGATTGAACAAGGTTGTACCGACTGTATAATCTCCTGCGAGAGAAGTGTTAGAGATAGTATAACTATTAGGTGTTGTCGGCGGAGTGGAAACAGCCGGCGGATTAAAAGTAAATCCGCTTGCACCTTCTGAAGGTGAGGCGCTCAGATTTGGTGTTGGAGCGATTATATCCTGTGCAACGATATAATAAGATACAACATCACCAAGTACAACACCGGAACCAAATGTAAAAGTATATTCATTTCCGCTTACGAAGGTTCCTGCCACTGAGTTATAAGAACCAGCGTTAATTTTCCAGTATAAAACCGGTAAACCCGTACCAGATGTCGGAACTCCGGATGCATCTGAAATGTCTGTAGAAAGAACTCTGTTTGAAGTAGATGCGGTATTCAACAGTGGAGTATAGACGATAGTCGGTCCTGATTGATCTACGCCTTGCTCATACGCTCCTATGCTTGGTGTGGTTCCGCTTCTGGGAATTCCGAGTATGTCCGTTAAAATACCTGCAATCGGTGTACCTGCTGCCAATACAGGAGATGTCAGTTGAGGCTGAAGATTAGTTCCTGAATTAAGCAGAGGATCCATATTAATAGTATTATCACCTTCGCCTGAACCTTCTTTCCACGCAGCATAAGTTGCTACTTCGGCTGCTCCATAGTATCCAAATGCAGCACCGGTCGTGTAATATGCATTATAATTAAGATTTGTAAATGTTGTTCCGGTTGGTGCATAAATTGTGTAATTTTTGGGAGTAGTACCGGATTTAGCGTTGTAGAGAATATTATTCCTCAAATCAATATTAGTTGCAGCGGTTGAAATATATAAACACATTGAATACAATCCTGATCCGGTATTTGCATAAGTACCTGTCTGGCTAATTGTATTATAATATATTTTATACCCGTCTCCACCGACTAATCTTATACCAGCGTTATAGAAATTAGATGTGCTTCCATAATATTGCAAATCATAAATAATGTTATTGTATATTTGATTATTGGAGTTTCCTGTTGCACTCGCAAAATACATTCCCGTAGCATAGTAGGCTGTCGTATTAGTTTGATTAAATGAATGAATCTTATTGTAACTAAATATAGAATTTGAAACATTAGCATTCAGATACATACCGTATTTACTCCCGTTATATATCATGTTATAAATTTCATTTTCAGAAACACTTGCCCCGTCCATTTCGGATAAATACATACCGTATCCTGTTACATAATCAGTTTCTACTGAAGAACCAATCGAATTACCTGAAATAATTAATCCTTCCAATATTCCTATTGAAGCAATTCCTCTTGCATAAATACCGTAATATACTTTTGAAATAGTGTTATTCTGTATCGTTAAATTATCGTTATCTGCCCCTGTTCCCGAGGTTGAGATTGAAGCACCGCCTGCATAAATCCCAAATATTGACGTAACTGTGTTCGCTCCGCCCATAATAATGCAATTTCTGATTGAATTATCCGTAGCACCTGCATTGGCTCCAAGACTGATAATTTGAAATACCGCAGAGTTTGAAGTTGAACTTGCGTTTGTAAAATTAAGATATTTCCCGCTGCCAGTATAACTACCGTCAAAAGTTATTCCGTCTGCACCGTTAAGCCTAATTAGCCCCCCCGTTTTCGTGCCTGAGATTGTTTTTAGAGTAGCATCGTTAGGCTGGATTGTAATTGTATATATTGCTTCCTCGCTTGTTTGATTCAAAGCAACATCTCCTGTTTCCGTCAGGTCAGAAGTGATTTTAACGGTTAAGTTTCCGGTAACTACCTTTTCGTTAATTGCTTTAAAAAGACCTGCCGGAGAATCTTCCGTTAATGAGGTGTATGTCTGTCCCGTACCGACTAAAACCTCTCCTGTTATTGCACCAGCAATCGAGTATTGATTAATAGAACCCGTTAAAGGGAACTCATCTGCCGTCAAATCAACAGATGTCAAAGACTGAGCAGGTATTCCTGAGTTTATATTTGTATTGCTTAACAAATCCTGAGCAATGACAAAATATTGTATTATTTCGCCGGTTGCAACTCCACCACCGTTTAGTATTGAATAGTCAATGGTAAAACTGAAAGGAGAACTTCCGCTTGATGTTTCAACCCATTTCCATCCGTCATCTGTATCAGTATTACCGGCATAAGTATTAGCATCAATAGTTTTCTTGTAATACACTCTTGGTTTTGTACCCGGGTCTACGCTAACTCCCGACGGGTCGGTAATAGTAACGTTACTGAAGACTCTTGTTGTTGTAGATGCTGAAGTACCAAGCGGTGTATAAGATATTACCGGTCCGGATAGGTCCTTTGGAATTCCTGCAAACTCATCAGCCCCAACGTCGGGTGCTGTTGCAGGGAATGAAGGATTATTCGGATAACCCGGGTTTGGAAATCTTGCATGACCGTCAAAATCTTCGTTGATATTTGGAGTGCTTATTGTATTACCTCCGCTTTCCAATTGAGTAGCTGTTATAGGATTAATGTGTAAATCATAAGGAGCAGCTGCAATATTAACGAAGTTGGGTAATGTTGAGAATGAAGAAGCATCTCTCGGGGTTACCCTGGCTTTATAAGCATCCATCGTCTGGTCAGAATTTGTTCCGTCATAAAATATTAAATTGCTTGCAGATGGAGAACCGGCATAAAGGTCATTATTGTTTGACTCACTGCCAAAATTAACTAAGTCTGTTGAACTACTTCTTCTGAAAGCAACCGTTAAGCCTGTTCCGGCGGGCACTGAGTTATTAACGATTATATTATTCCTCATATCCAGAACAGCAGTTGTTGGTGTTGCGCTTCGTGAGTGATAAATACCCGTTGTTCCAAAATTTGCCCCTGATGATGAAGCATTTAAATAAACTGTATTGTTATACACACCGTATGTGGAATTTGTGGAAGTGCTTGAAATATCAATACCCCTGACTGCATCAACACCTGCTGCGGAAGGGGCTTTTAAATCAGAGATAAAATTGTTGTAAATATATACTGTCGTTCCGGAACTTGCGGTTAAACCTCTTACGAGGCCTGTTGTCGTTCCTGTTGATGTTGATGAATTATTATAGATTTGATTCTTATACACATCAGCAGATATTCCTAATGTTTGAGTGAGAGATTGTAAAGAACCGCCTGAAGTATTATTATAAATATTATTTCCATAAATGTTTTTTGTTGCAGTCGAAACTGAATTCGTATACAAACAGTAAACAGTTCCTGTGCCTGAGGCAGAATTGTCATAAAGATTGTTGTTATAAATATTCTCAAAACCATTTGCACCCAAACCATAACTATACAGAATATACGTCGCGCCGGACGTACCTGACTTTATGTTGTTACGAATAATGTTATTATATATATTTACATTAAAAACATTACCATAACTATATAATAAATACATTCCACCAGATGTTGCAGTTGGGTATGTGCAATTTTCGATAATATTATCGTACAAATTTAGAGTATTTGTCGTACCTGTAGTACCCATATCATTTCTAATCGCATAAATCGTACTGGTAGTTGCACCGCCTTGAATCGTGACATTATTTCCGCGTATAGTAACATTCGAATTAATTCCCGTCGAAGTATACATACCGTAAAGAGTAGTTGTAGTTCCTGCACCTCCGTTAATAGTATTATAATTGACTGACAAACCATTTTGATAAATAGCATAAATACCGTAAGCTGTGGAACCAGCACCGCCGTAATTTGTAATGCTGTTCCCGGTGCCGGAAGCATTACCGATTTCGTTATTCTGGTCATAAAGTGTGTATGGAGATGATGCACCATATCCTGCAAGTCTGATACCAACATATACATTAGAGATTGTGTTATTATAAAACTTGCAATTATTTAGAGCATCGGTTTCGGCGGTTATTGTCAACGAAGTAGTAGCCGTTGCAATATGATTCCCTGCATATATACCATAAGAACCTGTATTAGTTTTGTTCAAAGTAATATTACAATTCTGAATCGTTACATACTGGCACCCGTCGAATGGTGATACATTTTGACTTTTAACTAATGCATATCCCCATTCCATCAGCTCCGTTGGAGTAGTGTTTGCGGCATTCTCCTGTAAATCAATGCCGTTTATCGTAACATAGTCAGTACCCTGAATTATCCAGATACCGTCAACTGAAGTAGATGTACCGGGAGTAAATGCGGTAATCAAAGGATTTAAGCCAATCACCGTTTTGTTAAATGTTATCGTATTGGTTGCGGACGTTAATCCGTTAAGTGTTGCATTTCCCAGCAGATAACCGCCCGCAGGCGCAGTTTCTGTACCATTTGCTGCAAGAGTAAACGTTACAGGACCGGTCATACCGGTTATAGCGTTAATTGCCGTAATAGCATCGGCAAGAGAAGTATAGCTTGCAGATAACGGAGGTGTTGTATTGGCCGGATTATCAACCGTCACCGCAATCTGAGCATTTGCACTACCCGCTAATATTAATGCAGCGAATAGTATAGTAAAGAGAGCGAATAAGTTTTTCATATATTTTTAAATTAAGTTTGAAAAATATTTGAATTAATTAAATAATAAATTGTTCTTTAAATTTTCTGATTCTTAATTATCAAAGTATTGTATAAACTTTTTATAGCAATAATATGATTAAGTGCATCTAAAACTACATGAATATAAACGCGTATTCATTTTTAAATCTATTATTTAAGTTTTCTTTGTTTTTGTATTTAATTTGTTATATGGGTAAAGCTTCTGGTTAGTAACTCCTGTTCGGCGTGACTGAATGATTAATGTAGTTATTCCGTATTTATACTTATAGTATGTCATCTGGAAATTTATTGTAATATAAAATCTCTTTTTATTAAATTCAATGTTTTATTGTTATCACAAATAAGTTTTTTTCTTATATGCGGGGAACCGAATGAACAATTGTAGTACAAACAAAAAGGCGGACTTTCGTCCGCCTTTTTAAAGCTTTCATCTGTAAGCTTACAGCGTTAAGTTAATCTCTGAACGCTATATCGCCTGTTCACTGTTTGCCGTTACCGGTTTACAGTTTCTATCTATATTACTTGACAAGTACCATCTTCTTCGTCATGATATAATCTGCACCCGAAGATTTTGTCATTATTCTGTAGAAGTAAGTGCCGCTGGAAATATCCGAGCCATTAAACTGGACAGTGTAATAACCTGCAGTTCTCTGGTCATTCACAAGCGTCTTAATTTCTCTTCCTGTAATATCATAAAGTTTGATGCTCACTTTAGCGTCAAGCGGCAGCGAGAAATCAATCTTCGTTACAGGGTTAAACGGATTCGGATAGTTCTGGCTTAGTTCAAACTTCGTCGGTAATCCAATTTCCACTACATTTGAAAGAGCGTGGTATTCGAAATTGCCGTTGTTATCTATCTGTTTCAGCCTGTAGTTGAACTTTCCGCTAGTTAGCTTTTTATCTTCAAATGTGTAGGTTGTAGGCGTTGAGATTGTACCCTTACCGGATACATATCCTGCTTTAACCCACTGGTTCATGTCGGCTTCGCTTCTTTCGATTTCAAATCCGGCATTGTTTGTTTCGCTTTCGGTTTTCCATGAAAGTCTTACATCTCTGCCGTTAACTGAAGACGTGAATGAAGCAAGTGATACAGGTAATGGAATATCCTGATCTCCAAATGCAAGTGCCATAGCATTCGCACCGTTCGGGCTTAAAGCAACACCGTCAAACATCGGACCGCCAATACCTAAGTAACGATAATTGAATCCGACAGTACCTCCGGGTCCGTTAACACCGAGAGAAGCGAGTGTAACGACTGTATTCGTTGCAAGCGGAGCATAAGACATTTCATCATTATAATTAATTATACACAATGAATTCAATGTCGGTGCATCCGAAATGTAAAGAGCAATTTGTACAGAAATATAATTTGTACCGTCTGCGCCTGTCCTGTCATAAAGATTATTGTAACTGATAACTATTTTGTCAGCAAAGATTTTATAACTAACGCTTGATGCCGGTGTATATGTTGTCCTGTTGTACATATCTCTGAAAGCAAATGCTATCATATTCGGAGGGTCACCGACTTGCGGTAAAGCTCCGGCAGGCGTCCAATTTGTCGCGCCCGCACCAAAAGTCAGATAACCATTGACACCAACGAAAACAGAAGTATAATCAGTACCAAAGAACTTAAATTTCTTTGAACCGCCGAATAGTACCTCTGTGTTTCCGTCATCATTGTCTACGAATGTTATAGGTGTAAAGTCAGTAGTCGGGAGCCATTCATAGCTCGGCTTACTTTCCGGGCTTCCGTTTGCTGTACTGTTCGAGTATTTATAGAAACCGCCCAATCCGTTACTGAAGGTTCCGTAATTCGGATTTTGCGGAAGAACGCTTACTTCATTGGAATGTTCTGAAGTACCTTCTGTATAAACAGCATCGACAACGTAATAATACCTCGTTCCGAGTACTGCACTAATGTCGTCGTAGGTTAATGCATTTATTCCCGTAAAGTCTTGTGTGTAAACACCCGTCTCAGTACCGCGTCTTAATGTATAGCTTGAAAGAACTTTCTCACCGTTTCTACCGTAGATTAAAGCCGCCGGTACACTGTGCTGAATTTCCTTTTTATTCGTATTTTTTACTTCTGAATCCTTTTTGACGTCTGTCAGGGTTTTAATCGGTATCAGCTTCATATCGGGAGATGGATTACCGGAAATTAAGTTATCACCCGATGTATTCATATATGCACGCATGAAGAAGTTACCAGGAGCGTCCGTCCAGTTTGCACCTGCATCAACTGAGTAAAAACTCCTGCTGTGCAATACTGTCATATCAGTTCCAACATAAGGTCCCGTAGTACTGCCCTCAGGCCACTGTACTGCAATATAAAATGTCTGGCCTGCTGTAACAGCAATCGGAGTCGTTAAGGTACAAAATACCCATGCTGACGATGTACCTACCCCCACATTGCTGAATGTTGCGTAAGGTGCTGCTAAATTTGGTTTACCCGTTCCGTCATCAGGACAGACCACTACCGAATTAAACATATTGCCTGCGGAACCTGCATAAGCCGTTATGGCAATTTGTGTTAAATTACCCGCGTGAGGCGCTGTAAGTTTATTCGTAAAATAATGATTTGTACTGGATGGACTGCTGAGCCAGTAATTTCCCTCAACAGTACCGTCATCAATTTTTATTTCACTGCCCGGCTGCGGTGCCTGCCAGCTTAATGAAGGTTTGTATTCTGCTGTTATTCCGCCCAATAATGACTGTGCAGGATTAACCGCACTTGTTCCTGTTAATGGAATATCATGAACAGATTTAACAATATTATCAACGATATGTAAGTTAGCTGTTTTATCTCCGATTGAAGTATTCGGTATAAACTGAACTCTTACCGTTCCTGATTGACCGTTGGTAAGATTCAATGTAGAAGCTCCTAATATCTGGAACTGTGTCGGATCCGTTCCTGTCAATGAAAAATCAGAGCTGTTAATAGTCAGTGTACCTCCGCCTGTATTAGTAATCGTAAACGTCTGGTCAACCGAACCTCCGCCGATTGTAACATCTCCATATGCCATCGATTCTGGTGAGATTGAGAATATTGGCACAGTCGGCGCTTCTTCTACTCTTATATTATCTAAATACAGATTATTTCCGTATCCACTAATTCCGACAAATCTAAGTTTATTCGCTCCTTCGGGAATAATGACACTCTTTGTTGCCCATTGTCCGGCAGTTGGTACGAAAGCACCCGAATTAACAGCACCACCGGTATTAAGAGGTCCGGAAGTTCCTCCATCATACAATACCAATTGAGTCCAGTCGGTTCCTGCGTTAGTAGAATAATCAATCCTTAACTGGTCATTTTCTCCGGAATATGTAGCATAAGCGTGGTCGAACTTAAGTAAAGGAGTAGTAAGTGCACCTCTATTAAATTCAAATGTTGTCATTTCACGGCTGCCGGAAGAGATACCATAAAAATTAACAAACGTTGAAGCTGTTCCTACTCCATATCCGCTGGCAGATGTTGACCTTGCCCAAGTGCTCGATAGTCCGTCAATTGCCCAGCAATTTGGCGGGAATGTAGCAAGTTCAAAGTCTTGTACAAACGGAGCCGTTGTTACACCGCAAAGAGTTGTTGCATTTGCGGTTACTCCGGGAGAATACAGAAGCTCCGACGGGTCGAACGGTTCGTTGTAAGAGAATGCCTTATAATAATAAGTTGTAGATGAGTTTAATCCTGAATGTGAATAAGAACCATCAGGACCTTTATAAATAATCGTTGCAGTTCCAAGAGGATCATCAATGTTGTATTCTTGACCGTTCACGGGTTCTCCGAATGCATCTGTAGTATTAACCGCTATCATCACAGGATTTGCACTGCTATTAGGTGTCCAGCCTAAATTAATCTGTGAGCCGCTGAATGGAGTGGCTGCGAAATCAGTCGGGTTCTCAATTGAAGGAGGTGTATATGTGTATTCGTCCGCTCCTATATCAGGAGTGGTAACGTCTCTTGCATCCCCGTCAAAGTCTGTAGTAATACCCGCAATAGGAGTTCCTGCATTGTTGACAGGCGATAACTCTGTTGGTGGGATGTGTAAATCTGTGTTGCTCGTGAATCTTGGGTCGCCTGATACTGAATTTGCGTCCTGACCTGTTCCTGTGGTTCCGCTTTTCCAATCTGCTAATGTAGTTACGGCTGCTCCCCTAATATAACCAATATTATTGGTTGTATTTGAATTAATGTAATAATCGTTATAATTAATTGTTGTAAATGGCACGGTTGGTGATGGTGCAGCCACAACAACACCGTTCGCGGATGGGGTACCGGATGTCATTCCTAATGTATTAGAGAAAACATTATTCACTGCATTTACACCGCCTGTAATTCCGCTTTGCAAACTTAAACAGGAAGAACCACCCCCTGTTAAAGTAGTACCGTACATGTTAATACTATTGTAATAGAGATTGATACCTGCATTACTGCTGGTACCTTCTATCATTATTCCAATAGGGTTATAAGTACTTGTAGGACTGGAATAGCCGTCCGCAGTTATATCATAAATGAAATTATTGGAAATTGTAATTCCCAAATTCGTTGCACCGATATTCATTCTTATACCTGCTGTTCCCCAACCACCAGTTCCTTCATATTTAATTCCGGATATTGAATTTCTTGTTATGTTGCTATTCGTTACACCGGTTGTTATGTATATACCCGCTTTACTGTATATAGAACCTATAAAGTTCCTGATCGTATTCTGAGAAATCAAAGTATTATCAGTATGGGTCATATAAATCCCATAATAACCTATATAATCTGTAGTTGTACCGACTGGGGCTCCAATAGTATTTCCTGTTATAGATATATTATCAGAGACGGAACCTGAAACACCTGTAATGTTAATTCCATGGTAAGCTTTATAAATATAATTATTACTAATTGTATTGTAATCGTTATCACTGCCGCTGGCTCCTATTGTTGCACCACCAACATATATTCCGTAATTCGTCGATACTGTATTTATTCCGTTTTTAAGAACACAATTCTTAATTGTGTTATAGGTAGCACCTGCACCCACACCTGCACTTCCTAACCATAAAGTGGCAGTTGAAGATGAGGTATTTGTGTTTTCGATAGTCAGACTCCTATCTGTACCGCCTGCATTCGAACCGTCTATAGTCACGTAGTCAGCACCGTTTAATTTAATAATAGATGTACCGCTGCCCACAATACTTGTAGTGACTCCTGTATTCGGTTTTATAGTTAATGTATTTGTGGCACTTCCGCCATCGAAAGCATTAATAGTAATAGGGAATGTCTCACCTGTTGTATACGGACCTGCGTCCATAAGCAAGAAATTAGTAGCCGCGCTTACCCCTCTTAAATTGAGGTCGGTAACAGCCGCTGTTAAAGTTGTATAAACTCCGCTTAGCCGCGAATCTTTAAACAAATCAGGACGTTCAGATTTCTTTACGTATAATTCACCTTTATATTCCTTACCGTTTTCCATAGGAATCCACGAAATTTCTTCAACCTCTGTCAATTTTGTACCTGTCATCTTTGTTTCGCCGCCGTTTTCTTTTGTTCCTTCCTCATAAACAGGAATTTCCTTCATTACCTTTGTTACAACTTTTTCAAAGTAAATATTCTTTCCTGTTAATTTATTGAACGTTCCGGCGCTGATTTGATAATCCCCCGAGAGAGGAGCTGCAACTATTAAGTATGAGCTTGGTGTAGTCGGCGGTGTAGAGGCTGCAGGTGGATTAGCAGTAAATCCTGCTGCTCCGCCAGCTGGATAAGCACCGACATTAGGTACATTATCCTGAGCAACAACATAATAACTTACAGTATCGCTAACAACTACTCCCGAACCCAATGTAAATGTATATTGATCACTGCCGATTGAGATCCCTTGAGCACTTGAATATGTACCGGAGTTTATTTTCCAGTAAAGAACCGGAAGACCGATACCTGAAGTAGGAACGCCTGAGGCATCCGTTATTGTTGATGTCAGTGTTCTATCGGTTAAACTGCTTGTATTGCCAAACGCAGTATAAACAATATTAGGAGGTGTTAAGTCCTGAGGAATACCGTCGAATTCATCCGCACCGATATCGGGTGCTGTACCTGTTCCGGCATAAGTTGGTTCTCCCCATCTAATATTGTTTTCAAAGTCAGTAGTAACAGCGATTGGAGTTGTTACTCTCTGTCCGCCGCTTTCAACCTGTGTTGCGACGTCAGTTTTAAGTTTTAAGTCATAAGGTGAAACTGCACTCACAAAAGGCGGATTTTCGGATGCCGCATTCTGGTCGCGTGTTGACATCCTTGATTTATAACCCGCGAGTGTCTGTTCGGGATTTGTTCCGTCATAGAATATAAGATTCTTCGCGCCGGGTGTGCCCGCATAATAGAGGTTATTATTTGAAGTCGTTGCAAAGTTTGTTAATGAAGTAGTTGTTTTATAGAATGCAACTGCTCTGGTTCCCGTTGTAACATCTGCATTGTTCACAAAAATATTATTTCTGAGGTCCAATGTGGGTGATGTACCTACATAAAGAGCCGCACTCTGGTTAGTGGCTCCGGATGAAATATAATCAAGATAAACTGTGTTGTAATAAACGTAAGCATTCGTACCTCCCGTCAGACTTAAGCCGCGAACCCCGGGAGAACCTGTTGATGCTGGAGCTTTAATATCATATATAAAATTATTGTATATATAATGATTCGTACCGCCGCCTATGTACAAGCCGTAAGCATAATAAGATGATGTTCCGCTATATGTAATATCGTATATTTTATTATTATAGATATTTGTTGTTGTAATAGTAGTGATATATATTGGGGCAACAGTGTACGCTGCCGTGAAAGTTTTGAAAACATTATTATATATATCACAAGTACCATCACTGGTATTGTAAATACCATAAACACTTGAAGAAGTGCTTGTACCTGTAACGTTTGTAAATGTATTATTATATATCTGATGAGATGATGCCGTTCCTAGTCCATCATAGAAACAATATATCGTAGTAGAGGCCGTAACATTGCTTATTGTTGTGTTAAACAGTTTGAAGTTTGTTTCGTATGGTGCATAAACTCCATAAACAGTTGAACTTGAACCTCCAATATTATCGATTAAGCTCGTACCGCCGTCTATTCCAACTTCATTCCCATCATCAAGATAGGTTGAATTACCTGAGAAGTAATAACCGTAATATGTATCCTGTATTGTATTATTGTAGAATTTATTAAAGTTATTCGCATTTGCTACTGATGTAGGAGCATTGGCATACGTATATACACCCCGTGAATTTATATTTGCTTTTGAAAGGTCAATTGTAGAATTTTTAATGGTGTTATATTTACAGCCGTCATCAGTTGGTCCCTGTATATAAATACCCCGATCAAGGTAATCTGATGAAGATGTTCCTGCGTCAAAAATGTCTATACCGTTAAATGTTGTGTAATCGCCGTAAATCCAAACGCCCATATCACTTGTTGCAGAAGTACCCAGAATATTTAGTTTAGGATTTGCACCTTCACCCGATTTTTGAAATATTATCGGATTTGTTTCTGTTCCGGTTGTGAATATAATGTAAGCATAATTATATGGACTTGCGGGTACAGTTTTATCCCATGTTTGTCCTGCCGCTACGTTGAAAGTAACGGGACCTGAGATGCCGAGTAAATTAAGATCATCGATTGCTGCTGTAAAAGTAGTATAGTTTGTAATTCCGCTGCCGCCCTGGTCGATTGTATATGTACCGGAGAGAGGAGCTCTTACCGTTCTGGAGCCCGGGGGATCTATAATGTCTGGTATTCTGATCAGTGCTTTTGCTTCAGAAGTAACAAACTGTGTGCATTGTGCGTCAACAACGTTATAAGGTGTGGCTGTTCCCGATATATCATATGCGAGCCAGAAATAGTTAACCCCACTTGATAAAGTCTGGGTACCATTTACTGAAAAAGAGCCATTAGGATTTGGAACTGCAATTCCAAATTGTGTGGCTGTAGAAAATTCTGTTGAAGTAGTATAATATACTCTCGCATTTGTTAAATCACTTGTGGATGTTGTTCCTGTTGTATTAAATGTAACTGAAGTAACGTCTAATGGATTTAAAGGTCCATCGGTAACTACTTTCAATCTGACAACTTCATTATTTGTTGAACCCTGTATTACCGGTGATGTAGTTGCTTGCTCCGTTGTTGATGATACGAAAATCATTCCTGTATTTGAAATAAGAGATATATCATCAATAGATATATACCATGGTGTGGAAGTAAGATCCGCTCTGATACCAATGTAATAAGTACCTGTTACGGCGGGTGTAAAAACACCTGAGAACAACTGATAATCTCCGTTTATGACTGCTGTCGAAGAAATTATACTATTTGTCATTCCGGCACTTGTTGCCTCGGTTCCATAACTTGCTAAAACATTCGTCCCGCCTGTTACATCCTGCCTTGCATAAAATGATAGTGTGTACTCTTGTCCTCCTGTTAAATCAACGCTTCTAAACATCCAGTCTGTGTTGCTGTATTTTAAATATGCGTTCCAGGAACCCGTTCTTGGTGTTCTGTTATAATTGACGAGTGATGTGTTAGCTAACCAAGAAGCAGTACCCGCAATAGACTCTTGTGTCCAACCGGTTATTGCAACATCTTGTACATTCCCTGATTCGAATCCTTCGTAAAATATTTCTGCATCCGGACTCTTAACCGGATTAATATTATCCAAGGGTTTTCCATAATCAAACGGATTAGCCAATGGGGTCTTTATGTCTTGTTGAAATGAATTTAAAGGCCGTGGAGTTCTCACTTCATCTTTAGGAGTAACTTCCTGCCTGAATTGTTCATCTTGCGAAAAAGCATAGTTAATGCTGAATAAAAAAGCAAAAACTATCAAGAGAGAGGATAATTTTTTCATGACATTTTTATTTAGTTTGTTAAAATATTAGTTAATAGCTGTTATTTAATAGTTGTATAGAATGAGAATAAGAAATACGATATAAGTATGTATTATATAATCGGAAAGAACAAGAAATGATTTCTCCAAGTTCTGCTCTCCGATGATTTTTACAGTGTGTATAAATGACCTTATAATTTTTATTCTCCTGTTTATTTAATTTACTTTTATAAATATTTCTTTAATTTTCGCAAAAACAAAACTAATTAGCGGATTTAATTCCTATTTCGTTTTAACTTATCCGCCCCTATCTATAATGAAGTAGCTAAAGATGTAAAATAAAACATTATTTCTTTTCAGTAAATACAAAGTTTTTTTAAAATAAAGATATATATTCGCTATTGTAACGGTTAGTATTAATTTATTTTCTTTCCATGGGAAAAATTATCGGTTACAATTCGTTTATAATATCTTTTACATTTTAAGAATTCTTTGAAATTATTTCAAAAATGAGAATTGTATGTAATCTTATGTTTAATTTTATTATTATTTAGCAGTTACAATTAGAGGATAATTCCTGGATAAAATTTAGGTATTGTAATATGTCTGCTTCAGAAAGGAAAATTAAGTCCGACATTCTTTTAGAGAGTTTATCGTCGAGAGAAATCGAACAATTTGATAAATACATAAAATCAAAACTTGACGGCAGCGGCGGCAGGATTTTGAATTTCTGGCGTAATAAGTTCAACACACTTAAAAATCAGGCCGAAGTCCGTCCAAAAAATGCTTCCGAAAATTATTCCAGAAAAACAATATCGGATTTTGTAAAGATTCTTGAATCGTTTATCGCGAAAAAAGTATACGATAAAGATTTATTGATTCAGAAGATTTACCTTGCTAAAGAGCTCCGCAGCCGTAATGTAGATAAATATTTTGAAACTTTGATTGATGATGTTTGTTCGATTAATTCAGTTAAGTTCTTAAAGGGATATTCATATATGTCGAATCTTCAAAAGCTTTACATAGAGGAATATCTTCTTTGCAATTCCCGAAACGAGGAAAGTAGTATGCACGATATAGCGGTAAAGATTCTTAAAAACGCGGAAGCCGTACTGATAAAAAGTGTACTGTTTGAATTCGTAAACAGAAAATTATATTCTACCGATTCAAAAAGGTTGAAAGATGAAATTCTTTCTGCCGATGATGCAGCACGCATCGTTGAGAAAAACTCCGCGGTTTATTCAATGAATTATCCGAATGTATACCTTGACTATCTTTTGTATAAGATGCTCAAAAAAGCCGGGGATTTGCAAAGAGTTTTTGACGTTCTGAAATATCTTAAAGAAAGAGAAAAAGAATTAGCGTATGACTTTGTGCAATTTGTGTATGAAACGCTCATACGGTTTCTTTCGGGAAGAATTAATTCAGGCTGTTCAGAAAGCCAAAGAACTCTTTACGAGCTTTTTGTAGAGATCGAAAGCAAGGGGCTGTTGAACAAAATCGGTAATTTTCAGCCTATGATATTTGTTTCTGCAGTAACAACATCGCTCTCTTATAACGACATAACTTTTGCCAATAAATTAATCACTCTGTACAAAGGGAAGTTAAATTTAAGGTATCGCGATGACGTTATAGCCGTATCTCAATCTTTAATCGACTTCGCCTCGGGTAAATATGAGAACGTGAAAAAGATTAACGGCGATTTTAAAACGAAAAATGTTTCTTTGTATTTATTCTCAAAGACGGCATTACTGAAGGCTTTGTTCGAGCTGAAGGAGGACAGGAATATAGTGCCGTTGATAGATACAACGAAACATTTTCTAAACAGAAAATTCCCAGGCAAGAATGTTCAAAAAGATAGTATTTTTAAGTTTCTGAATTATCTTAACGCGCTTTGTTCGGTCAGAAGAAAGAACGGTAGAGGCGCAGAGATGCTTATGGATAGAATACATGACGAAAAAACCTTTTTCCAGAAAAAATGGATTTTTTCTAAAGCAGAAGAAATGGCTGCAGAAGACAAGGAGTTACCAATAAAATACGAATAGTCGCGGATTAAGCAGAATCTATTGCCTGTTGAAAAAAAGCGGAAAGGCACGGAAGTAAACAAAAACTTAATGAAAAAACAGCTCACCGAAAAAACTATTGTAATGTGATTCGAGCTGATTTAACGAAAAAAGTATTTGATTGTCTGAGAAAACTGCCTATTCTTAGTCTTTTGGTAACTATGTCTTCTCGAATACTATATTATCTATCAGCCTTGTCTTACCGCAGAATACTGCAAGCGAAATCAGCATCTCGCCGTTAAAGTTTTTTAAGTCGGTAATCTCATCCAGCATTTTGTTATCCGTTATCGATACATACTGTACCGATAAATCATCGGATTTTGATTCTATCGTTTTCTTCATTTCCGACTTAATATCCTCTGAGTCGTAATAATTACCGTCTGTTATTCTGTCCTTTGCCTGATTAAGGGACTGGTTGATTACCGCCGCATTAGACTTCTGCTCATCGGTAAGGTATGTATTCCGCGAACTCATTGCCAATCCGTTGTCTTCACGCATCGTTTCGCAGATTCTAATCTCTACGTCGAGATTCAAATCGTTAACCATTTTTTTCAGCAGCGAAACTTGCTGTGCATCCTTCTGTCCGAAATATGAGAAATGCGGTTTTGTTATGTTGAATAGCTTCAATACAATTGTAGCAACTCCCTTAAAATGCCCCGGTCTGTACTTGCCTTCGAGCTTTTCAGATAGCTCCTCTACGTTTACATAGGCTCTGTAAAACTCGGGGTACATTTCTGTATCCTCGGGATAAAATATGTAATCTACCCCTGCCTGTTTGCAGATGTAATAGTCTCTCAGGAAATTACGCGGGTACTTCGTGAAGTCTTCGTTTGGCAGAAACTGTGAGGGATTTACAAATATGCTTACAGCAACTATGTCGCATTCATCCCTTGCAGCAAGCATTAGTGATACATGCCCCTCGTGCAAAAAACCCATCGTCGGAACAAAGCCTATAGTCTTGCCGGTACGTCTGTAATAATCGGCAATTTCCTGCATCGGCTTGATTTGCCTTATTACTTTCAATTATCCTGCAAAGTGTTTTAAAAGCTGAGCAAGCTTTTCTTTCAGGTTCTTTCTGTCAACTATTAAATCAAGGAATCCGTGCTCAAGCAGGAATTCCGAGCGCTGGAAACCCTTCGGTAAATCTTTGCCGGTCGCCTGTTTTATTACTCTCGGACCTGCAAATCCGATAAGTGCGTTCGGCTCGGCAATGTTAAGGTCGCCCTGCATCGCATAAGAAGCACTCGCTCCTCCCGTAGTTGGGTTCGTTATGAGAGATATGTAAGGTATTTTTTCTTCTGCAAGCTTTGCAAGTCTTGAAGAAATTTTCGCGAGCTGCATGAGTGATATTCCGCCTTCCATCATCCTTGCTCCGCCGCTTGATGAGATAATGATAAGAGGTGTTTTTGTCTTAAGGCATCTGTCAACTGCTCTTGAAATTTTTTCACCCAGTACGCCGCCCATACTGCCGCCTATGAATGAAAAATCCATCGCACAAACTACCGCAGGCATCTTGTTTATTTCTCCTGTTCCCCATCTTATGGAATCGAACAGCTCGGTTTTTTTAATCGTCTCGTCAATTCTTTTGTCGTATGGTTTAGTGTCCGTAAACTGCAGCGTGTCAACGGATTTCATCTTCTTGTCAAATTCTTTGAATGTTCCCTCGTCAAACAGAAGCTTGAAATATTCTTCGCTGCCTACCCTGAAATGATAACCGCATTTTATACAAGTGTATGAATTTGATTCCCACTGTTTCTTGTGCATCATCTCGCCGCACTCATCGCACTTTGTCCACATCCCGTCGGGAAGGTCTTGCTTCGGTGTGTCAGTAAGAATATTCTTTTCAGATCTTTTAAACCATGCCATTTTTTCTAAAATTTAATTTATAAAATTATTCCGCCTCAAGTTCACAATTCCGCTCCTCGCTCCCGGTTTCCTGACAGGGAACGCTGGGTTTATTTTACCTCTGACGTTTTATTTCCTAAAAATTGTTTCATGTAAAAAGGTTCGCTCGTCATGTAATCGCTTATTCGACCCGCTTTTATACACTTAACTGCAAGACTGTATAGAGCAGTCAGGTTTGTCTTGTCAAACATATTAACGGTACTCCTATCCGCGGGAAAATCATGAACGATATTATCATTAAGCAAGAGCAAACCTTCAATCTTCCCAAAATCTTTGGGTATTGCCGTTTGATAATCCGTTATTCTTTTACCATTCTCAAACACGGCATAGTAAAACTCACCCGATTTCATTCCCGAGGTTATGAGCGGTATAACTTTAGCTTTTCCGCCATTGCTCAGGTAGTACTTTTCAGCGATTAAATCCAGCGAATTAACCTCTATCAAATTAGCACCCGTCGCAAAACACATTGCCTTCGAAATTGCAGAACCAATTCTTAAACCGGTAAATGACCCGGGTCCGTTTGAAAGTCCTATAAAATCAATGTCTTGAAAGCAAAATCCCTTCTCGTCAAATTCAGATTTAATTTCATAAACGAGGTCATCAGCGTTTTTGCTGACATCGAGTGTTTTCAATATACAAAAATCGCTTTTCTTGTTATATGCAAATTCAATTTTTCTTGAGGCTGTGTCTATCAGCAATATGTTCATATTATTCGTGTTTCTTGTCAGTTTTAATGAAATTTATTAATCTTTCCTCTGTTTTTGAGCCGTATTCAATTAAAACCTTGTCAATTTCTTTATTCAGATATTCTTCTGCTATCTCAGGCCACTCAATAAGTACTATCGAATTAGTGTCTATATATTCATTAAACCCAATTACCTCAAGTTCAGCGGGGGACTTTAATCTGTACAGGTCTAAATGATATATTTTTATTTCATTATTATCTTTGTCAATGCCTTTGTATTCATTAACAAGTATAAATGTCGGACTGTTGACAATATCCTGAACTTTGAAATAATTGCAAATGCCTTTCACAAACTGGGTCTTACCGGTTCCAAGATTTCCCTTAAGCCCTACTAAACTTCCTCGCTTCAGTTCATCTGCGAATTTTCGTCCTGCGGCAATCGTTTCTTTTTCGCTCTTGGAAACTATCATTACCCCTTGCTTTCTAATATGGCTATCGGTAGTATCATTTCTTCCATCGATATCCCGCCGTGCTGGAATGTGTCGTTGTAATAGTTCAAATATTTATGGTAATCGGTCGGATAGACAAAATAAAAGTCTTCCTTCGCGATTATGTAATTCACAATACCATTCCTGACGGGTAGCTTGTAATCAGTTGGGTTCTTTATTAAAACAGCATTTCTCGGTTCCGCTTTTACGTTTCGTCCGTATTTATACCTGAGGTTTGTTGCTGATTCTCTGTCGCCCATCGCTTTTACTCCGTGCAGACACCTTATGCTGCCGTGGTCAGTGGTTATAATTATCTTAACTCCGGATTTTGTCGATAGCTGTCTCAGCATTCCGAAAAATGACGAGTGTTCAAACCACGACTCCGTAAGCGACCTGTATGCAGACTCGTCGGGAGCAATTTCCTTCAGAATTGCTGTATCGCTTCTGGAATGAGATATCATGTCAAGAAAGTTTATTACTATCGCATTCAAATGATTATTGCAGAACGAAATTATCTTGTTTTCTACTCCTCTGCTGAAATCCGAATCCATTATTTTCGTGTACTTTAACTCATTGCGAAGTTTTACTTTCTTACGTTCAAGAAGTTTCTGGAGAAATTCTTTCTCAAAATTGTTCTTTGAGTTTTCATCGTCGTCGCTCGTCTTCCATAGATTCGGATAGTATTTCTCAATCTCAGACGGATACATTCCTGCGAATATCGCATTCCTGCAGTAGGGTGTTGCAGTTGGTAAAAGGGAGTAATAATAATCTTTTGAAATTTTAAAATACCTGTCCAGATATTTTTCCATCATTACCCACTGGTCAAGTCTCATGCAGTCCACGACAAAGAAGAAAACAGACTTGTTCTTTTCAATCTCCGGTATAAGGTACTTCTCGGCAATCTCATTCGATAGCACAGGCTTGCTTTCACCGTTATTTACCCAGTTCAGGTAATTCCTTTCAACGTATTTAGAAAATCCTACATTGCACTCTCTTCTCTGATCTAATGCAGTCTGCTTTAGTCCAATCTCCGGATGTTCATCAAGTTCCATTTCCCAGTTTGTCATTTTAGCATGAATGTTTGCCCACTCTTCCCAGTCAGGATCATTCATCAGAGATACGGAAATCTGATTGAACTCCTGTATATAATCCCTCGAAACCTGATTTCCCTTAAGTTTACTGCCTTCAAGAAATTTCTTGCAGACAAGGAGTACCTGTTTTGGATTTACGGGTTTTAGCAGGTAATCATTAATTTTTTTGCCTATAGCATCTTCCATTAAACTTTCAGTCTCATTCTTCGTAACCATCACTACCGGCAGATTTGGCTTTAAGTCTTTAATCTCGGAAAGTGTCTCAAGCCCGCCCTTGCCGGGCATCATTTCATCCATGAAGACAAGGTCAACATTATTCTCTTTTATAAATTGTAAAGCGTCAACGCCGTTTGTCGCCTCTAATACTACATACCCCTTTTGTTTGAGGAACATAATGTTGGATTTCAGTAAATCTATTTCATCATCTACCCATAGAATGATTTCTTTGTTTTCCATGTTTTTTGCTTTAGTTAGAAAAATGGTATCAACTCGTCATTTATTCTTGTCTTATTCCTTTGTTTTCTGTTTAATGTTTTCTGTTTTAATGTTTTCTGCTTAATTTATAATTCCGTTTGTATTGCTGTCTTTTTGTTAATTTATAACAAATTTTCCTCAAATTCATTCTTATAATTCATCTCCATATTTCTGCCCGCTAAACGCTGCCCGCTATCTCTCTTGCCCGCTGTTTTCTTGTCCGCTGTTCTCTAAACGCTGCCCGCTGTTTTCTTGTCCGCTGCCCGCTGTCCGCTATCTCTTATGTCCGCTATCTCTTATGTCCGCTATCTCTTATGTCCGCTTAACGCTTTACGCTAATCTCTTAAAATCTCCACCACATTCTCCACATGATACGTCTGCGGAAACATATCCACCGGTTGTACTCTTCCTATCCTGTACTTTCCTTTGTTCATTATTATACTCAAATCCCTTGCTTGTGTTACAGGATTACAACTTACATAAACTATTTTCTCAAAATCCGAACCGCTCAGCACTTCACATATATCAGGATGCAGCCCCGACCTAGGCGGGTCAAGTATTACTTTGTTATAAGTACTATCTTTAAAATTCAATAGAAAGTCTTTTATATCCGACACTTCGAATTCTGCATTCTCAATACCGTTCAGCTTTGCATTCTCTCTTGCGCTTTCAATAGATTCTACAATCAGCTCCACACCCTTGACTTTATTCACCATCTCGGAAATGTAAATAGATATCGAACCCGTTCCGCAGTAAAGGTCAAGTATATTATCGCCTTTGGTAAAACCACCAAATTCCGTCGCGGTACTGTAAAGTTTTTCCGCTTGTAGAGTGTTAGTCTGGAAAAAAGAATTTGGCGAAATCTTAAATAAATATTCTTTGCTTCCGCCTATCAGCTTTTCGGTTATATACCCATTTCCATACAGTATTTTTACATCCTCCGCAAAAGCAACCTGCGCTTTCTTCTGTGTAAATGAGTTTATCAATGTCGTCACCAACGGAAATTCTTTCTTCATCTCTTCCGTGTATTCATTCATCAGTACTTCATTGTAATCGTACGTAATCAGATTCACCATCAAATCATCAGTCCTCTTGCATTCCCTTACTATCAGAAACCTTAAATATCCCGAATGCGTCTTTGTTGTATAAACCGAAACTCCTCTCTCCTTAAAAAACCTCCTTGCATGATTTAAAATATTGCTCGTAACCTCAGATTGTAAAAAGCATTCCTCAATATCAAGTATCTTGGTGTGAAATCTCGGCAGATGAAACCCAACCGCAAAGTTTTCCTTTTCTTTATTCTCATCAAGGTTCGTCAGCCATTTCTCGTCCGAAAACGAAAACTCCATCTTATTCCTGTAATAATATTCATTGTCAGATTTTATCGCAGGAGAAATTGTCAAATCTTTAATCCCGCCGATTTTATCAAAAGCATTCCTGACCGCATCGGTCTTATACTCTGCCTGCTTGTCATAACTGTAATTCTGAACCTTGCACCCGCCGCATACTCCGAAATGCTTGCACCTCGGCTTAACCCTGTGCGGCGATTCCTTATTAATATTTATCGCTATTGCCTCTGCATAATTCTTCTTTACTTTTCTTATCTTTGCAGTCACCTCGTCACCCGGAAGTGCATCCTTGCAAAACACTACAAACCCCTCACCTACCCTCGCCACCCCCATTCCTTCTGAGTTCAGCGACTCAATCTTTAGTTCTATTTCCTGATTCTTCTTTACCATTAAGTTTTTATAATTAATATCAAATTAAACATCCTGCCCTTCATAAAATATCCACAATTGCTTGTCAAAGCCATCTTCTCTGTTCTCTTTGCGACCTTTGTTCTTCTTTGCGGCCTCTGCGTTAAAATCTTTTTAAATAATCTTATTAGCTATATTATTCTATATATCGTCTTTGTGGCCTCTGCGAACTCAGCGGTTAAAATTCTTCAACATGTGTCTTCTTTCTTTTGTTTGTAGATTTATCTACGCCGAGTTCTCAGTGGAAAATAATTTTTTGTTTGCTTCTTTGCTGCATCGTGTTTTTGGTGTTTTAGTGATGGAAAATTTCCACTTTTCGAATATTGTAATTTAATTATATTACATCTAATTTTCATAAATTTTAATTACATGGACAGACTAATTTCGGTTAAATCACAAGACGACATACTCCAGCAGTACAGGCAGACTCCCATCGCCTCACTGCTCGAATACCATAACCTGAAAAAGTCATTTTCCTCTTATAACAAAGCCGAACTCCTTATCGGCATGTGCATGGATAACCGTAAACACATGCGTATTCCCGATAACTTTGCATTCATTATCCGTGCAGGCGGTGCGAACCTCCGTTACAGCGAGTTTAAAGTTTCATTCGCCATTGCAGTCGGTAAAGTTCAGAACATTGCTCTCATAGGACATAACAAATGCGGCATGGTGAACCTTGTTTCCCGGAAAAATGAATTCATAAATGGTCTCGTCGAAAACGCAGGATGGGATATAGAAAAAGCCGAAGAACATTTCAACCGGTTTGCACCCATGTACGAAATCGGAAACGAGATAGATTTTATACTCAGCGAAACAGTTCGGCTTCGCAGCAAATACCCGAAAGTTAACATTGCTCCTTTGCTCTATCTTGTTGAAGACCATAACCTTTATTTTATAAAAGAAGACTGAGAGTATAAATGAAAATATGTGTTTACTGCGCCTCAAGCCCCAAAGTCGATAAAATATATTTTGATGCCACCGAACGGCTCGGACACGAACTCGTACGCGAAAATGTAGAGGTTGTCTTCGGAGGCGGTGCACACGGACTAATGGGAATGCTCGCCGATACAATCCTTAAACACAACGGGAGAATTAAAGGCATTATGCCCAGATTCATGGACGATGTAGAATGGGGACATCCGGGTGTCTCAGATTTTGTTTACACCGATACAATGCACGAACGCAAAGCAAAATTCCTTCATGGCGTTGACGGACTCGTCGCACTCCCGGGCGGAACAGGCACGCTCGAAGAACTTCTCGAAGCCATTACTCTCAAACGTCTCGGACTATTCCTTAAACCTATCGTCATTCTTAATACAAGCGGATACTACGACCCATTGATTCAAATGCTTGAAAAAGCCGTCTCGCAAAAATTCATGAACGAAATCCATCTCAAAATGTGGCGCTTCGTATCCGAACCCGAAGAAGTTATCCCCGCCATAAAATCACACCCCGAATGGGATTCCGGCGCCATCAACTTCGCCCTCAGCAAATAGCTCTTCTCTTAATCCTGCTCCTCTGCCCGCTGCACGCTGAACGCTGTACACTGTCCGCTATCTCTTCTGCCCGCTGCCCGCTATCTCCCTGTCCGCTGCCCGCTATCTCTTCTTTCTTCTGTCCGCTGTACGCTGCACGCTGCACGCTGAACGCTGTACACTGTACGCTATCTCTCCTGTCCGCTGTCCGCTATCTCTTCTGCCCGCTGTTCTTAACTCGCTCTGTGCGTTCTTTGCATCCCGACTTGTCGGGATTCTTAACTCGTTCTTGTTCTTAATTCGCTCCTGTTCTTAATTCGTTCTTGTTCTTAACTCGCTCTTGCTCATAATTCGTTCTTGTTCTTAATTCGTTCTTGCTCCAAAAATTCATTTTATTAACATCATTTTTTTGGTTGAAGAAAATTTCTCGGTCTGTATTTTGTAAAAATATATTCCTGTCGGAAGTGCCGAAGCATCCCAGTTTACAGAATAAACACCCTGATTCTTTTCTTCATTCACAAGTTTTGTGATTTCCTTTCCGAGCATGTCATAAACTGTAATTTTCACAAAAGTCCTTTCTGGAATCGAATACTTTATAGTCGTTGCAGGATTAAAAGGATTTGGATAATTCTGCATCAGCTCATATTTTTCAACAGTATTGTTTTCATTCTGATTTACTGAAACAGGATTTGAATACTTTATCTTTAAACCCCAGTTCAGCAGAGTTCCTGTATTGCCGGTACTTTTATCAAATATTCTTAATACCCAGTATCCCTCAGTTTGTTCATTTGCAAAACTACCAAGCGGCTGCTGTGGCCTGTAAGCACCCGTAAATGGCGGTGTTCCCTGTGTTATTGAAACTGCTGCTGTATCAGTAAACATTGTGTTTGTAAAATTTTGTCCGTTGTTTCCGTTGTACTGACTCAGATATTTTACATTATTGCCTTTTATTAACGAAATCTGCAGTTCACCGTCGTTCGGATGAATTAGATTCAGGTCAACAGTTAAATCCTCAACGTTACCTGTCAGAGGTACATATATTGTATCTCTTGTTGACTGAAGGTCAAGTATTGGCTTTTGATTCGAAGATGAATATGAACTATGTGAACAAACAAAGTATCTCAGCAATTGCTGTGGAGGATTACTCCCGGGAGGATTCACACCCGTTGCACCTTCAGGAAGCGAAGTTGAATAAAGTCCCGATGTATCCTGTGCAGCTATGTAATACGTAATCTGCGTACCCGCGGGCTGTCCCGGAATTCTGAACCTGTAAATCTCACCGGCTATTTCGTAAGGAGTAACATAATTGAAATTTCCGTTCCCAACCTTGTAATAAACTCTCGGTGCCTTTAATCCCGTACCGACTGGCGCGCCGAATATCAGAGCCGCCTCAACAATCCTCGCGCTTGTATCGAATGAGGATACTACGGGCTGATGATTAATCATGTAAAATGATTCATCGGCAATTGAAAGTACTGCAGCAAGGTTTGCCTTAGCATTGTTCTTGAAATAGTTCATATTGAATAAACTGAATACATCTCCTGTTGTGTGATAATTAGGATGAAAATCGCTCGCGGGCTCAATCGAAGAAATAGCACCGATACCGTTATTCCAGAAAGCTAGATGGTCTGAGCCCCCTGAATTGTAAGATTTCAGCGCCGTCAGATTTAAATTGTACATTGAATAAGTTCTGATCAACATGTTTGCAAGATAATCGCAGTTCAGGTGAGTCATAATTCTTATCAGTCCGTCATTATTCCCGTCCCATGCAATCATATCCATGTTAATCAATCCAAATACAAATTCGTTGGGATTGGTTCTGCACGAATCCGCATAACCGTATGCACCCAGCAGACCAACTTCTTCCTCATCGAAAGCTATAAATTCAATCGTGTACTTCGGATTAAAATTTGCAACCAGTCTTGCAGACTCTAAAACAGCAGCCACACCCGAACCGTTATCATCCGCTCCTTTCATTGTATCGAGCGGACCAATACCCGCCCTTATATTGTCATAATGCGCACCTATCAAAATCTTAATTTCAGGATGCAGATAACCCGTTTTTCTTGCGATAACATTCACGTTATGCGAATTGTTTGCCTGATATCTGACCTGCAATCCAAATGACTGAAACTTTTCATAAATATACTGAGCCGCCATTTGATTGCTCGGCGAGCTTGCGTGACGAGAGTAAATCCCGTAAGGTACACCGCCTATCGCAACGACGGTATCACCGCTCAATTCCCTCACATACCTGCCCATATTCTGCTCAGACATAAGATTGATAATAGAATCAACTTTACTGCTGTAAATAATTTGTGAAAAGAGTATTGCAGGTGTAATAAGGGAAACCAGTATAAAAAGTATGTACTTTTTCATAACCGTTTATTTAAGTTGTTTTTCATAAACTTTCCTCCCCGTCCTTAAAAAAGCGGCGGTTTATTTAAAATACGTTCTCATAAAATTATAGTTTCAGATTAATAATGTCAGAATTCAAACCATCCGGAAAAAGTAAAATCAAAGTAGTGCTTATATGTGAAAGGTAACATCAAATTTCTTCATGCTCTAAAATATTGCCGTTGCCTTCAGGCAACGGAAAAAAGAGATGCCAAAAAAGAAAGGGCTTCAGCCCCATAACAGTCGCAGTGATCATTAAAAATATCTTGTTTTTATCTTTCTTTATATTACTTTGTTGTTTTAGTCATTTCTTTCTTCGACCTGTCATCCCCTGATGTTCTTACAGGGGATCTCATCAATTTATCTTCTCTATCTTTTCCCTTTTAAAGTTCACAGTTCTTCCCTCCGTTACTCTTACTTCTTACAGTTTACAGCTTTATTCTTACTGCTTACAGCTTACTGATTACAACTCACTGCTTACAGCTTACTGTTTACTGTTTTCTGTTTACTGTTCTCAGTTTACAGTTCTCAGTTCACGGTTCTCCTCCTCCTTTCCTCCTTCAGCTCTCTTAAAAATCTCTTTAACCTTCTCAAAATCCTTTTTAGACTCTTCCTTCCTGCCAAGTACCGATAATATAAGCCCCCTAATTAAATATAACGAACAGTCATCCTGAATCTTTGATATCAACAAATTCATATCTTCAAGCGCCTTCTCACTTTTCCCGATGCGGCAATATGCCGTTGCCCTCTCTTCATATGCAGTCACGCTGTCAGGGTCCCGCATTATTGCTTCATCAAAAAAGGGCTCTTCAAGTTCAAATTCCTGTCTTGCACAAAGTAATTCCCCAATCGAGCAGTAGCAGTCAGCGTGCTCATAACCCAGCTTCAGTGCATCCAAAAAATTCCTCAGCGCCTCATCATTTCTTTTCATTCTCTTCAAAGCAATTCCCATATTGTACCTGTACTTTCCCTCTTCGGGACACATATCAACCGCAGCACTGAAATATTCAACCGCCTCGACATGCTTCATTCCTCTGCCGAGAATCTTTCCCCTGTCATTCAATCTTTCTGCTTCTTCTTTCCCCATAAAATTATTAATTATATTTCTCTAAATACTCCTTTGCTTTATTCAAGCCAAGCAAATAAGCCTTTCCCAAAACAAATTACACTCATTAAAATACGCATCTGCATAATCAAGGTCAACTTCTATGTCCTAAAATATTGCCGTTGCCTTTAGTCTTATGTTCTGAGGTATCAACAATCAACCGACAACTAACAACTACATGCTCCCTTCATTATTAATCACAACATTTTTCGAAATTGTGCCACGAAAATTCTCATTTCTAAAAAATTTCTCCCCTTAAAAAAATCTTTTTCTTAAAATAAATCCCTGTTTTTTCTTTTTCTTAAAATCCGTACAAAAAAATCGACAAAAAGTTGCCGTGTCCAGATTTTGGTTTTTGTTGTGATTAATAATGAAAGGAGTATGTAAAATATGTTAATATAAATTTCCCTGTTATTTTTTAAATATCAAATCCCTGAAAATGCTCAAAAATCGCACTTTCATTTTTTCTTAATCTTTCGGTTATCTTGTACTCAGATTGGTCTTAAATTGGTTTCTGATATTTCTCAGGCCTTTTTATCAGAAAAATTCAGCAGCATGTACAATAAAAAAACCCGCATCGGCGGGTTTTCAAACTTATTAAATTTTCTGTTCACAGATCACTGTTCACAGTTCACGATTTACAACGCACTTTTATTTTACTAAAATCATTTTTCTCGTTTCAGAATACTTTCCTGCTGTCAGTCTGTAAACGTACATTCCGCTCGATAGTTTACTGCCGTCGAATTCGTATGCGTAGCTGCCTTCCGTTCTCGTTTCGTTGTTTATCAGTTCCGCTACCAGCTTGCCGCTCATGTCATAAACGCTCAGCGATACTGCCGATTTCTGCGGTATCACAAAGTTTATCATCGTCGTCGGATTAAAAGGATTCGGGAAGTTCTGCGATAGTTTAAATGTCAACGGCTCTGCGCCCTGGTTCGATATTCCCGATACTGTCGTTATTGAAAAGTTTATGTTTGATATGTCAAAGAAAATATTGTCGGCTGCTTCAACTTTTATTCTCGCCGTGCTTGTCGATACCATAGGAAGATTAACTGTTTCGCTTCCGTCATTCGGTGTGTTGGCTAGAAGCATTGTCTCAAATGTGTTGCCGCCGTCTGTTGAAAGTTTAATGTTTACGTTTGCGCAGTTTACTGGTGCTGTGTTTGTGCTCGCAACATCCCACGTTACCGTCTGCGGTATGTTTGCGTTTAGCGTTACTGCTGTGTTTGGTGATAATACCAGAAATGGTCCTGCCGATGCCGTAACGCCGTATGATATGAATTCAAACCCTTCTCCTCCGCCTCCAACTTTGTTATCCCTTGCAACAAGTACGAATGAAAGGTTTCTCGTATATGTCGGAAGTACTTCGCCTATTACCTGCACGTTGTTTAGCAGGCTCGATAGCTTTGGAAAAGTTCTCGTGCCCGTTGTAACTGGATTGAACGACCTGAATAAAGGTGCATTTCCCGTCGGTGCGTTCCAGCTTCCTGCAGGTCCTAAGTCATACTGCTCCCAGCAATAGGTCAGCGGATCGTTGTTTGCGTCTGTCGCTGTTCCTGTCAGCGTAAACGGTGTAGATTTAGGAATCGTCTGTCCTCCGGGTCCAAGCGTTACCACTGGATTGAAATTTCCCGTGTTTGTTACTACGGCGCATGAGTTTCCTCCGCCGTTTGAAAATTGTATTATCTCGTCAAGACTCTTTGCTAAAAAGTACGCGTCGCTGTTGTTTTGTAAATCATTCGGTGAACATATTCCCGCGTAAGCCATTATCGTCGAACCGCTTCCGGGCTCGTATGCTGTTACTGCATTCCTGTTTCCTCCGCCGCAGCTTCCTGTAGTTGAGTTAAATGTGTGGTTGGCGCCGTACTGATGTCCCATCTCATGTGCTACATAGTCTATGTAAAATGGATCGCCTATCGGTGATGGAAGTCCCGTAACTCCGCCTGCTTTCTGGCTTCCGCAAACACTGCTTAGGTATGCAACTCCTCCTCCGCCCGTGCTGAATACGTGTCCTATGTCGTAATTTGCTGAACCGATTATGTTATTGCATGTGGTTATGTTTTGACTAAGCATTGCATTTCCGTTCGTGTTTGAATATGGGTCGGTTGATGCATTCGTGTATATGAGTAAATCATTGTTAGGTATAAGCACCATTCTTATTGACACCTCTTTCTCATATACACCGTTGACTCTGTTAAGTGCCGTTACAACCGCCGCAAGACCCGCAGCCACGGTTCCTCCGTGGTACGTCGTGTATTCACCCGTTGTCGCTATCGCCGTTCTGTAGGTTCTAAGCTGTCCTTCAAGCAGCACCCTTGTTGTTCCGTGCTCGTGTTTTGAATCTTCTTCCTTGTTTATTACATCACATTGAAAGCTTTCTCTTGGTATTATTTTGCTCTTGTAATAGCTTATGTAATTTAATATGTCTCCCTTTGCATACGGATCTATAAATATTGAGTTTCCAGCCGTAAGTATCATTGCATGAAATCCTAAAGGTGTTATATCAATCTTTGCTGTTGCATACGGGTCATCAATTCCCTGCGCCGTGTATGTTTTAATTTCAGGATACTTAACTGCAAGCCCCTCATCCATTGTTGGCGACTCAACTATCCTGAATTTGCTGAATCCTCCCTCAGGCAGCGGTAAATAAAGTATTGTGTTTGAGTTGCTCGCAAATACGTTTTTCTCCTGCGGTGCCGAATTAAGTACATTCCTTATTTCAGGTATGTTCAGCGTTAATGTCCTGTATTCTTCAGGAATAATCACCCTCTCTCCAAGCGTCTGTACATTCTGTTTTGAAATATCCTGCCAGTAAGAAGTGTTCTGTGCATTAAGTGTAATAAAAGTGCCTAAGGTTACCATAAGCACCACCAAGTAATGAAACGTCTTTGCCATTTGTTAATTTTTTAAATTATGAGTATTATATTAAAACATTTTTTCTCAAATAATAATTCTTATTTTTCTTTTACTCTGTCATCCTCTCCGCTGTCATCCCCTCCGCTGTCATCCCCGCATGTTTTTAGCGGGGATCTAATCATGATTCAGACAGAAAGTCCAGTGATGCAAAAACAATAATCCCTGTCAACCCCGCATGTCTTTAGCGGTGATCTTATCTCATACCCTGTCATTCCAGCATGTTTTTAGCTGGAATTCAGTTACAAACATAGATCTATCCTCATCCATCAGCTCAATCTGTGCAGATTCGCGTTCTATTTCTGTTATTATTTCTCTGCATCCATCATACGCATTTATCTATTATTTTTTAACCTCAAATAACTTATTTTTAAAGAATTATTTATTTGAATGCAAAAAGATATAAGAAACGCCAGGGACGTTGTCCTTAAAGAAAAGAAAGAAATTCAGCTCCTCCTTAATAGGTTTGGAGAGAAACGATTTCAAAAGAATTTTTCCTCTGCAATCGATTCTATCTTTAAATGCAAAGGTAAAGTTGTTATCTCGGGAGTCGGTAAAAGCGGTATCGTAGCTCAAAAAATGGTTGCCACTTTTAATTCAACCGGCACCCACTCCGTATTTCTTCATTCTGCCGACAGCATCCACGGCGACCTCGGTATCGTTGAAAGCGGCGATGTCGTTATACTTATTTCAAAAAGCGGTGAGTCGGAAGAAATAAAAAACCTTATTCCTTATTTAAAAAATATCAAGATTAAAATAGTTTTAATCACTGGTAATCTTAAGTCTTCTCTTGCTAAAAAAGCCGATATTGTTATAGATGCCTCGGTTAAAGTTGAAGCATGTCCGCATAACCTTGCACCTACTTCTTCATCAACTGTAACTCTTGTTATCGGTGATGCTCTTGCTGTTGCTCTTCTTCAAAAACGCGGTTTCACAAAAGAAGATTTTGCATTCCTGCACCCGGGCGGAGTTCTCGGAAGAAAACTTCTTCTTAAAGTTGAAGATATTATGGTGCGTGATAAGAATATCCCCGTTGTTAAAAAGGATACTAAACTTAAGGATGTTATTTATGAAATGTCTTCTAAACGTCTCGGTTGTGCCGTCGTAATGAATAAAGATAGGATTGAGGGCTTTATAACAGATGGTGATATCCGCCGCCTGCTTGAAAACGATGTTGAGGTAAGGTCTGTCCTCGCAAAAGACCTCATGAACAAAAAACCTAAAACCATTCAACGTCAAACCCTCGCTAAAACTGCTCTGGAAATAATGGAGAAGAATAAAATTACACAGCTTATTGTCGTTGATAAATCAAAAAAACTTTGCGGCATTCTTCATATTCATTCTCTTATTGAACTTGGACTTTGATGCGTATTGCATATCCATACATATTAATCCTGCTCTTTGGGATTCTGCTCTCTGCCTGTGAAAATAAGTTCGTGCCGCCTAAAACCGACCTGAAATCTGAAGATATTCCCGAACAGGAAAGCTGGCATTCGTCTGTCGCATTCTCTGATTCGGGTAAGGTTAAAGCCATCCTTCGTGCAGGTCACATAATGGCTTTCAATAAAAAAGGTTATACCCTTATCGATAGCGGCGCCAAAGTTGATTTCTACAGGGATAAGGCTATTGTGTCAACTCTTACAAGCAAAAGAGGTAAAGTAATTGAACCGTCTAAAAACATTGAGATCTATGACAGCGTCGTTGTTGTGAATAATGAAGGAAGCATCCTGCAAACCCAAAAACTCTTCTGGGATAATCAAACTCAAAGAGTTTCGACCGAAGAATATGTAAAAATTAAAACTCCAAAAGAAGAAGTCGAAGGTATCGGATTTATTTCTGACCAGAACTTGAAGAACTATACTATTTTCAAAGTTACAGGAACGTTCGCTAAGTGATTAAAACAATCTTACATATTATTCTTCTTCTCTTCTTTGTTACCGGCATCTCTTTTGCTCAGGAAAAAATTGAACTGAAGAAGAGCGATAAACTTACAGGTAAAACGATTGACGGGAAGTCTGTACGCGAAGCAATCGGTAATGTTCACTTCGTGCAGGGAAACGTCGATGTTTACTGCAATGAAGCCGTTCAGTACATTGACGACAATAAAATTGAACTTAAAGGAAATGTTAAGATTTATCAGGACACTCTCTCGCTTTTTACCTCAAAAGCTACTTATATCGGTAATGAAAAGAAAGCAATCTGTGAAGGCAGCGTTACTCTTAAAGATAAAAATGCTACTCTGCGGGCAGACGGCGGAGTCTATTTCTTCAATGAAGCAAAAGCAATCTTTAAAGGTAATGTTATTATCATAAATCCCGAATATAAAATCACTTCAAGCGAACTCATTTACCTCCGTAATACAGAAGATTCTTTCGCAAGAGGAGATGTTATAGTTAATACTGATTCAGCCGTCATCAAAGCTCAGAGCATTGATTTCTTTAAACGGCAGGGTAAGACTTTTGCTGTTGATAATGTAAGCATTGAATCTGATTCTTCTATTATCTATTCAGATACTCTAACTGATTTATCCCTCGAAGACAAAAGCATTGCCTCCGGTAACGTGAAGGTTGTTAATCTTTCCAATAACCTTGTAGTCACCGGCGCTTATGCAGAAAATTACGATACAAGAAAATATTCTTTCGTCAAAGGTAATGCTCGTCTTACGCAGGTTGAAAACGAACGGGATACGCTGTTTATTTACAGCAGTATTCTTGAAACTTACAGGAATAAACCCGAACGATATGTGGCTAAAGAAAACGTTGAGGTTATTCGAGGTACCTTCCTCGCAAAGAGCGATACTGCAGTCTTTGCCCGTACTCTTGACGAGAATAAAGATGAAGTCTCCTTGTTTCCAAGGCCCGTCGTCTGGCAGGATAATCTTCAGCTCACCGCAGATTCGGTCTTTGCCTTAATGGAAAACAAAAAACTCTCTGAAGTCTTCGCAAAAAAACTCGAAGGTTATCCGGGAAGTAAGTATTCATTCATGCTGATTGCGAACAAAGACCCCTTTTTCTCTGAAAGGTTTGACCAGATTACTGGAAAGGATATTAAAATTAAATTTGAGAACGATTCTTTAAAGTATGTTGACGTTTACAAAAACTCATACAGTATTTACTTTGCTTTTGAAAATGAAAAAGCGAATGGAGTTAATCTCGTTGAAGGAGAAAATATGTACATCACTTTTGATTCACGTCAGCAGGTCTCTAAAATCAAAGTCGAGAAGAATATCCGTGGTCAGTATGTTCCCGAAGCAAAAATGGCAGAAGTCTCTATCCGTCTTCCCGGTTTTAATCTTAGAAGCGATAAACCAATCAGGAAACCCTAAATGCTCGAAGGTCTGTCTGAAAATAATATCCGCCCGAAAAGTAAAGTGGGACTAACTTCAGTTCCTTCCTATATCTGGTTTCTGCTCATTGTTTTCGTTACAGGAATGTTCTTATTCCTCGCTTTCAGAGTGCTTCTGCTTTACCTTAATTTTGAACAGGCAAAAGATATTCCGTTAAATACTGTTATCTACGCTTTATTCAACCGTGGAAGCCTTTTTGATGCGGCAGTTAATTCTTACATTCTTTTAATTCCTTTTCTTCTGCTTTCATTTGGTTATTTCTTTAAGATTAACTCTATACATTTGTATAAGTTATCCGTGATTATTATAAATGTTTTTTATGTTTCTGCAGTTGCCCTGTCGTGTGTTGATATCCCTTATTTTGCTTATTTTAATTCACGGCTGACTACAAGTATTCTTAACTGGAGCGATGAACTCTGGCTGAGTGTTTATGCAAGGTTTTCTGTTCCTGTTTACTATCCTTATGTCTTCTTATTTCTCGTATTGTCAGTGGGATTATGCTTCTGGTTTGTGTATATCGCTAAAAGAACAATCTATAATGTCCGCAATGAATCCGGTTCTGTTTTTAAGAAAATCGTTGTCTTTTTTGCTGCCGGTGTTTTACTCATTCTCGGTATGAGAGGGGATTACAAATCCAAAAACATGCCCTTAAATGTTGCTGACACGTTCTTCTCGGATTTCTCAATTACTAATCAGCTTGGTTTGAACCCTGTTTACAGCTTTGTGTTGAGCATGATGTCGGAAAATGAAACTATGTTAAGTCAGGAGGGTTTCCTTCAGATTACACAGAACTACATGAACATCAAAAGTAATTATGATTCTCCCGTTGCGAGAGACGTCTTATTTTCTGCCGAATCCCCTAAATGTAACGTTGTATTATTCATTGTAGAAAGCATGAGTGCTTTTAAATTCAAACGTTACGGCTATAAAGAAAATATTATGCCTTTTATGGATAGCCTCGCTAACGCATCCGCTACGTTTGATAATGTTTATACCTCGGGAGTGCATACTTATGACGGCATTTATTCATCACTCTTTTCAATGCCGTCTGGTCTCGATTTTAAAGCTATGACTTATCCCCTGACTGCAGGTCAGAAGCATTCCGGGATTTCGAATGTTCTGAAAAATTATGGTTACACTAACGCTTTTTTCTGTACCGGTAACAAAAACTTTGATAATATGAACGGCTTTCTGAAAAATAATGAATTTGATTTTGTCTTCAGTCAGGATGATTATCCCCCGGAATTTAACGTAACCGAATGGGGCGTACCCGACCATGTTATGTTCGATTATTCTTTGATTAAATTCAATGAGTTTTCAAAATCGGGAAATCCGTTTTTTGGTGTGTTTATGACCGTTTCAACACATGAAGCAATTGCTGTTCCTGACTGGATTCCGTTTAAACCTGCAGCCGAAGATTCATACGATAAAAGGTTTCAGTATTTTGACTGGTCTGTTTCTGAGTTCATGAAATCAGCACGTAATTCCGACTGGTTTAATAATACTATATTTATTTTTATTGCTGACCACGGACAGAATTTCGACCAGACTTATGATATGTCGCTTTCTTATAATCATACTCCGATGATTTTCTTCGCTCCCGGTATCATTAAACCCGGTCGCTTCGATAAACCGGGACTGCAGATTGACTTATTCCCGACTCTTATGAGTTTTCTTCAACTGCCTTATGTTAATAATACTCTTGGTGTTGACCTCAGAAACGAAGGACGGAAATATGCGTATTTCTGCTCTGACAATAAAATCGGCTGTCTGAACGACGAATTCTTTCTCGTCATTCGTAAAGAGGGTCCTAACTCTCTCTACAGGTATAAGAATAAAGAATTAGAGAATTATTATAACAGTAATCCCGTTCTTGCTGATGATATGAAAAAATATGCCTCGGCTATGATTCTGACTTCGTACTGGCTTGGCGGACACAATTTGTTACCCTTGCCGAAATCTAAAATAATGAAGCTTAACACTAATTGAATTTTGAAGGATAATATAAACATTCTTGTTGTTCAGATAGGTAAAATAGGTGATATGATCCTTACTACCCCGCTATTCGGAAGTCTTAAAAGAATTTTCCCCGATTGCTGTCTAAGTGTTCTTGCGAGTAAAAGTAATTCTGTAATTACTAAAAACCTTAATTGCATTGACCGGACTTATGTTTATGATAAAAAGACAATATCTACGGCAAGTCTTCTCATTAAACTTAGAAAGAAAGCTTTCGATTACTGGATTGACCCTAAAGACGAACTGTCAAGTACTTCTAAAATTCTTGTGAATTTATGCAAACCAAAACTGTCTATTGGTTTTAACTTTAATAAAAAAGTTTTCGATATTGACCTTCGAACTTTTGTAAAAGGTGAGCATCGGGTTGATATTAATCTGTCACCCGTTAACTATCTTTCTGATAGCGATAGGCTTAAGACACCGATTCCTCATGTCGATATTCCGGAAAAAGATTCTAAGATAATTTCTGAACGTTTAAATGTAGTAACTGCCCCCTTCGTCCTTCTGAACCTATCCTCTGGCGTTAGTTCACGATATCTGAAATTGGAAAAATGGATTGACCTTGTGGACGGTATTAATCCTGATAAGTACGTTATCTTAACTGGGATAAATAAAGATTATGATAACATTCATGCAGTTATAAGCTCTGTTAAACGGAAGAATGTTTTCTTCGTTGAAGCTAATACTATTTTTGAATTCGCTGAATTGATTAGAAAATGTAATTTGCTCGTTACCCCTGATACTTCAGCCGTTCATCTTGCTTCTTGCTTTAATGCACCGGTCGTCGGTATTTATCATAATGTAAAGTGGAACATAGTTAAGTTCGGACCACTTTCCGTTAAAAAGAGAATTGTTGTTTCAGCACACGAGAATTCATTGGATAGTATTGAATCGAAAGAGTTGATTGAGGCAGTAAATGAATTACTTCCCTAAAACCTTTTCATAAAACTTTTCGTATTCGCCGATTATTTTGTCGTCCTTAAAGAATTCTGCCCGCTCCCTTGCGTTCTTCTGGAATATCTGATATTTCTTTTCGTTCGAAAGAAGCTCTACGGCATATTTTGCCATTCTTTCTACGTCTCCGAACTCTGCTATATAACCGGTTTTTCCGTGAAGATTTAATTCGGGCAGTCCTCCTACACTCGAAGATATTACCGGTACCTCGCAGCTCATTGCCTCAAGTGCAGAGAGTCCGAAACTTTCCGACTGTGAAGGCATTATAAATAAATCTGCTATCGAGAGTATTTCTGGCAGTGAATCTTGCTTGCCCATAAACTTGACGTATTCTGTTATTCCCAGTTCCCTGCAGAGTCTTTCACATTCGCTTCTTTCGGGACCGTCACCCACTAATATCAACTTGGCTTTTATGCTTTTTCTTACTAATGAAAATATCTTTATTACATCAGGAACTCTCTTTACTGGCCTGAAATTCGATACGTGTATCAGTATTTTTTCATCCGTACTGGCGAAATTTCCCCGGAAACAGTCTGAACCCTTGTCCGTCTTTCTCTTGTATTTCTCTGTGTCTATGAAATTCGGTATAACCTCTATTTCTTTCTCTATAGAATAACTCGATACTGTTTTGTCTTTCAAAAATTTTGATACGGCTGTAACCCCGTCCGACTGCTCTATGCTGAACTTCATCGTGGAAAGAAAACTTGGCTCAAGTCCTACAAGTGTAATGTCCGTTCCGTGTAACGTTGTTATCATCTTTATGTTCTTCTTGTCTTTACTCCCGCTCTTAAGTATTTCTCTTGCTAGAAATGCACTCGTCGCATGCGGGATCGCATAGTGCGCATGTATTAGGTCAAGGTCGTTAAACTGTACTACTTCAACCATCTTGCTTGTCAATGCTATTGAGTACAAAGGGAATTCAAACAATGGATAGCTGTACATCTCTACCTCGTGATAAAATACGTTTCCGATGTATGTGCTTAACCTTGACGGCATTGCATAAGAAATGAAATGTACTTCGTGTCCTTTTAATGCCAGAGTTTTTCCGAGCTCGGTTGCTACAACTCCGCTTCCTCCGTATGTAGGGTAACATATTATTCCGATTTTCATATAAGGTTCTTTGTTAAGTTGTAATGTTATCAGTATTAAAACAAAAAATATATGTAAAAGATTTACATTGTAATTTTTATACAGAATAAATACAATGTTCTAAAAATAAAATTATGGACGTTAAATGGTTTCTCGCTCCTCATAAGAAGGAAATTAAACTAAACGATTACGATACCTCTTTCACCGGGAAATTCAAAGGGAAGGAAGAAGCTCAGCAAAAACTTCAGGATGATATTAATGAGATGGCTCATTTACAGGACGTTCTATATGCAAGCAACAAATATGGGCTTCTTCTGATATTTCAGGCAATGGATGCTGCCGGAAAAGATGGCACAATTAAACATGTTATGTCTGGAATAAATCCGCAGGGATGTGAAGTCTATAGCTTCAAAGCTCCCTCACAGCAGGAACTTGACCACGATTATATGTGGCGATGCATGAAATGCGTTCCCGAAAAGGGAAGGATTGGAATTTTTAACCGCTCATACTACGAAGAAGTTCTTGTCGTAAAAGTCCATCCTGAACTTCTGAAGTATCAGAACCTAAGAGAGAAGGATTTCAATAATGGTTTTTGGAATAAACGCTATGAGGATATTAACAACCTAGAAAAATATCTCGTCAACAACGGAATTGTAATATTGAAGTTTTTCCTGAATGTTTCAAAGAATGAGCAGAAGAAAAGATTCCTCGAAAGAATTAATAAAGAAAACAAAAACTGGAAATTCTCAGCTTCTGACGTTAAAGAAAGACTACATTGGGACGATTACCGTAAAGCTTATGAAAAAATGTTCAGCAAAACCAGCACCGAATACGCACCATGGTACATTATACCCGCTGATAAAAAATGGTTTACACGTGCCGCTGTTTCTGAAATAATTGTTAATACTTTGAAGAATCTCAATCTCGAATATCCAAAAGTTTCCGAAGAGCACAAATCAGAACTTCAAAGAATTAAAATAGAACTCGAAAAGGAATAAAACAATATTATTTTCGCTATAATAAAAATTATGTTGCTCTTGCCTTTAGTCCTGACTGTAGTCCTGACTTTAGTCAACGGATTATTTCTGTAATAATCCCCGGGTTTCTTCTTACTCTATTTTACTCTTGGGGCTGGGGCTATTAATTATCATTTTTCCGTGTTCCTGATTAATCTTGCTAATAAATAAACATTATTGAACTTTTCCTTTCTGGAAGGTTTTTGAATTGTAACTATACTGCCTTTAAGTTAATTTATTTGTTATTTATACTTAAAAGTTGTTGAATAATCTGCATTTTAGCAGATAAAATATGGCAAAATCTATAATTGGCATTTTATCGGTGTTCTTTTCCTTTTTTCTGATTGCGGATTCGTATTCGCAAGTTGATACCCGAAGTTTGCCTAAAAATAACTTTGCCCTGTTTTCCGACCTTTCTTCGAAAGGTCTCGATGAACTGCAGGATATAGTGACAGTTCTCGGAAAAAATAAGATCTTTAAAATCAGTATTGATGAAAAGTCGGAAGAAGCCGAATTTCTGCTTAATAATATAAAGCAAAAATTCTCTTCTTATAACTTTATCTACGGAAAAGAAGACGGTTTTGACTATAAAGTAATTATAAGCAGCATTAAGTTTTCTGTTGGTTATTCTGAACCGGATGCCGATAAAATTATAGGTGATGAAATGTTTGTGCGTGATTTATCGTCGGCTTTTAAGTTTTCTGTGCTGAATTCAGGTAACGATCAGCAGTCGGTCTTGAAAACTTACAGGGATGAAGTAAAAATTGAGTATTTTGATTACATTCAGGAAAGCAATTATGGATTTATGAAATCTGGTCTGCCGGATAAGCCCTTTTTGAAAAAGATCATCGTTCCTGCGATTATTGTTGCCGTATCAGCAATTGCTGCAATATTATTTTTTACAATTAGAAGCAAATAAAATTAACATATTAATGAAATATTATCTTTTTTTAACCGTTGTGATTCTTTCTTACTTTGCTGCGGGTTGTTCCGGTTCGGGTACTTCGGATATTAGCAAAATCGACGACCCCGAAAAGGCTTTTGCCGTTGCCATGAATAATTACAACAACAAAGATTATGTAGATGCCATTGAAGATTTTTCTCTTATGAAAGTTAAGTTTTCCGGCACGAGCATCAGCGATAAGGTTCAGTATTATTTGGCTATGAGCTACTTGAAGCAGGAAGAGTACATTCTCGCAGCCTATGAATTCGAATATCTTCTGAAAAATTACGCGACCAGCACTCTGGCTGTTGAAGGAAGATATCGGCTTGCTTTGTGCTATTACGGTATGTCTCCGCAGTATTCTCTCGACCAGACGTATACCTATCAGGCTATTATGGAATTAAAAAACTTTCTCGAGCTCTATCCGACTGATAAAAACGCTCCGGAAGCCGAAAAGAAAATTCGTGAGTTGCGCAACAAACTTGCTTACAAGGAACTTAAAGCAGCCGAACTGTACTCAACTTTGGGAGATTATAGGGCTGCAACAATCTATTATGAAAATGTTGTTAACGAATATTTTGATACAGACTATGCGGATGACGCCCTTTACGGGAAAATTACAATGCTTATTAAAAGGAAAAAACCGGCAGAAGCGAAAACTGAAATCGAAAGATTTGAAACTCGGTTTCCTAAAAGTCCTTTTCTGCCGAAAGTTAAATCAATTAAAAGTACATTGCCGAAATGATTATAAAATCTAAATTTGTTAGAGAGTCTCAGGTCCAGATGGTCGAACTCGTTCTTCCAAACGATACGAATATGCTCGGTAATCTGCTCGGCGGAAAACTTATGCACTGGATTGATATCGCGGCTGCACTCGCTGCCTCAAGACACTGCAATAATATTGCCGTTACCGCTGCCGTTGATAATCTTCAGTTTCACAAGCCGATTAAACTTGGCGATATCATTCGGCTTAAAGCTTCTGTAAACAGGGCGTTTAAAACTTCTATGGAAGTTGGTGTCAAAGTTGAAGTCGAAAACATTAAATTTGGTGAGGTGTTCCACTCGAATAGCGCTTATTTAACCTTTGTGAATGTTGATAAAGAATCGGGAAGACCAATCCCCGTTCCGGAAATTATTCCCGAATCCGATGAGGAAAAAAGAAGATTTGAACATGCTAAGAAAAGACGCGACCAGAGAGTTCAGGAACAGTCAGGTTTCATTCAGTAAATTATATACTTATGTCCGGAGTTTTTCTAAAAACTGTTGATCTCGAGAAAAGTTTTCTGAATAAAGTTATATTCAGAAACGTTAACCTTGAACTTAAATCAGGGGATTCTCTCGCCGTTACCGGACGAAACGGGTCGGGTAAATCAACCTTGCTGAAGGTTCTTGCAAATCTTATGAAACCAAATAAAGGTAAGGTCATTGTTAGTAATGATTCGGATGTGATTCCTGCGGATAAGTTGCATCTCTGTTTCGGTATGATTGCTCCTTATCTTAATCTTTATGACGAACTGACCGCCCTTGAAAATCTTGAATTCTTCTATGACCTTAAATGCGGTAATCTTCCCGATTCAAATAAAAAAGAGCATCTGAAATATCTGCTCAAAAGGATAAATCTCTTCAACCGCAGGAATGACGAGGTTAAGAATTTTTCTTCGGGCATGAAGCAAAGGGTTAAGCTTGCATTCGCAATTATTAACAATCCGGAAATTCTATTAATGGACGAGCCCCGTACTAACCTCGACGTCGAGGGTATTGACCTGGTCTATAAAATTGCGGATGAACATAAAGAAAACGGTATTCTTATACTCGCAACAAACGAACCCGAGGATACAAAGCTCTGCTCGGGCGTAATTTCAATTGAAAATTTTAAAACCGATGTCCAGAAGTAGATGACCGAAAATAATCCTGAACATAATAATAAAAGTGCTTCAAAACTTGAAGATTACAACCTGATTCAAAGTGCCCTGAAAGGCAATCAGGCTTCTTACGACCGTCTGATGAAGAAATACTACCGGCTTGTTTCTAACCTTATTAACCGGATGATTTATAACAAAGATGACGTTGAAGACCTTGCACAGGAAGCGTTCATCAAAGCATTTAATTCTCTCGATAAATTCGATCACCAGTTTGCTTTTTCAACATGGTTGTATAAAATAGCTTCTAATAATTGTATTGATTATCTCAGAAAAAAGAAACTTAGTACTGTCTCTATTGACAAGGAAATCGACAGTGAGGACGATGACCTCAGATTCGAAATTCCTGATAATGATTATAAACCCGACAGGAGAATCCTCGAACGTGAAAAACAGAAAATTTTGCTCGACGCTATAAACAGCCTGCCCGAAAAATATAAATCCGTTATTATCCTGAGGCATCAGGAAGAAATGGAATACGAAGAGATTGCTTCTAAGCTTGACCTCCCTCTCGGTACAGTAAAAGCACACATATTCAGAGGTCGCGAGCTGTTAAATAAATTTCTTAAAGATAAAATTCACCATTTTTAAGAAGATGAAGAAGCATGAAACACCTTTAATGAGGCAATACCGTCAGGTTAAAGAAAAATATCCTGATATGATTCTGTTGTTTCGTATGGGTGATTTCTTTGAAACCTTCGAAGATGATGCCGTCACAGCCTCTAAGGTTCTCGGTATTACTCTTACAAAACGCTCTAACGGAGGTGCATCTGACGTTCCTCTCGCAGGTTTTCCTCATCATGCACTCGATAATTATCTTCCTAAACTCGTTAAAGCAGGGTACAGAGTTGCAGTTTGTGAACAGCTCGAAGATCCTAAGTTTGCAAAAGGTATCGTTAAACGTGATGTTGTTGAAGTCGTTACTCCGGGTGCTAATTTCTCCGATAAGCTTTTAAACCATAAGTCAAACAATTTTCTTGCTGCTGTTTATCTGAAAGATAAAGTCTGCGGTCTCGCTTTCTGTGATGTTTCAACCGGAGAGTTTGCTGCTACCGAGGTACTCGATAAGAACCTTCTCGAACAGATTGAAACAATTAATCCGGCTGAAATTCTTATTCCTAAAAAGAATAAAGAGGCTGTATTAAAACTTCTTAATATTAACAGCGGTCCCCTCTACGACGGTGAGACACCTAAGCATACAATCACAAAAGTCGATGATTGGGTATTTAATCTTGACTATGCAAATGAATTACTTACAAACCAATTTGGTACTCAATCACTCAAAGGCTTCGGTATTGACGATATGAAAGAGGGTGTCATAGCAGCAGGTTGTGTTATGAACTACCTCAACGAAACACAGAAAAGTAAGCTCGAGCATATTAAAAAGATTTACAAATATAATTATACCGATTATATAATCCTCGACCCGTCCACAAAGCGCAACCTTGAAATCACTGCATCTATAAGTGAAGGCGGCAGGGAAGGCACACTTATTTCTATTCTTGACAGAACTCAAACACCGATGGGCGGACGCCTTCTAAAAAAATGGGTTTCTCGGCCGCTTAAACGTAAAGAACAAATTGAAAGACGTCTCAATGCTGTAAAAGATTTTTATGATAATAAAGGATTAAGAAAATCAGTTATCGAAAACCTCAAGTCTATCGCTGACCTTGAGCGGCTCCTTTCTAAAGTTGCAACGGGGAAGGCCGTTCCCAGAGATATTGTCCAGCTTAAAATCTCTCTCAAAAATGTTACGGCTATTAAAAAACTTCTCACTGATTTCAAATCTGATTCTGTTCTTGCACTTAAGAATTCTCTTATAGAATGCAATGAGCTTATAAACGAAATTGAAACCGTCGTAAATGAAAACTTCCTTTCAGGCAGCGATAATTACGGTGTGATAAATAAAGGATACAACAAAGAACTCGATGAAATTAAAGAAATTCATATAAACGGAAAAACATGGATTGAGAATTTTCAGAGCAAGGAACGTAAAAGTACGGGTATCAGTTCTTTGAAAGTCGATTATAATAAGGTGTTCGGGTATTATATAGATGTTACAAAGGCTAACCTCGATAAAGTACCCCCCTCCTACATTCGCAAGCAGACTCTCGTTAACAATGAGAGGTTTATCACGGAAGAACTTAAAGTTTACGAAGATAAAATCTTCAATGCCGAAGAGAAGATAGTTGCTATAGAAAATAAAATATTTCAGGAACTTCGCGAGTTTATTCTTAAGTTTACCGACAGCATTCAGAAAAATGCTTTGTTAATCGCTACAGTAGATACGCTCATTAGCTTTGCCGAAGTATCTGAATTGTATAACTATGTAATGCCGGAAATCTACGATAACGAAGAACTTGAAATTATCGAAGGCAGACATCCCGTTATCGAACAGCTGCTTTCGGCAGGCGAGAAGTACATTCCAAATGACACAAAAGTTGATACTGTTAATAACCAGATTCTTATTCTCACAGGTCCTAACATGAGCGGCAAGTCAAGTTACTTGCGCCAGACAGGGCTAATTGTTCTTCTTGCCCAGATTGGCTGCTTCGTTCCTGCTAAGTCTGCAAAGATTGGAATCGTTGATAAGATATTCACACGCGTCGGTGCTTCCGATAATATTGCTAAAGGTGAAAGTACTTTTCTCGTTGAAATGCACGAAGCCGCTAACATCCTGAATAATGCAACAGGAAAAAGCCTTCTTCTCCTCGATGAAATAGGCCGCGGCACAAGCACTTACGATGGAATCTCAATCGCTTGGGCTATAACGGAATATCTTCATGAAAATCCTAACATCCGCGCCAAGACACTCTTTGCAACGCACTACCATGAACTTAATTCGCTCGCTGAAAATTATGAACGCATTAAAAACTACCGTGTCGAGGTACGTGAGTATGGCGATAAGGTTATCTTCCTCAGAAAGATTACAGAAGGTACCGCAGACCATAGCTACGGAATTCAGGTTGCACAGATGGCAGGTCTTCCCGAAACAGTCACAACTCGTGCAAAGGAAATCCTGAAATCATTCGAGGATAAGAAATACCGCAAAACCCATAAAGACGATATTCAAATCAGTCTCTTTGAAGTTACAAAAGATACTGTCCTTAAGAATAAACTTAAAGATATTGATATTAACACAATTTCTCCCCTTGAAGCACTTAATTTGCTGAAGGGTCTTAAAGATGAACTTTAAATTTATAAACTTAAACCGGTAAAAATGAACGACCTCATACTAACTGAAGTAAATGACAATATCGGGATTATTACTTTCAATAATCCATCCAAAAAGAATGCATTAAATTCTGAATTACTTTTGCGGATTGTATCGGCATTAAAGGAATTTGAATCTCTGAAAGTTCGTGCCGTTATAATTAGGGCAGAAAAGAATGCAAAAGTTTGGTCTGCCGGCCACGACATAGACGAACTTCCGTTAAACGGCATCGACCCTCTCGGACAGGAAAAACCACTCGAACAGGCATTGAATGCTATCCAGCTTTTTCCCGCTCCCGTTATAGCAATGGTTGAAGGAAGCGTCTGGGGAGGTGCTTGCGACCTCGCTATTACGTGCGATATGGTTATTGGTTCTCCCGATTGTACTTTCGCAATCACACCCGCAAAGATTGGAGTACCATACAATGCAAGCGGTGTTCTTCATTTTATAAACCGTCTTGGTCTCAGCCATGCAAAGGAAATGTTTTTCACTGGTTCTCCGATTGACTCTATAACAGCTCTTTACTTCGGTATAATTAACCACATCATTGAAAACGATAAGATTGATGATTTTACATTCAGTCTTGCGAAGAAAATTTCCTATAACTCTCCGCTTTCTATAAGCGTAATCAAAGAGCAGTTCAGAATTCTAACTAACGCTCATCCAATAACCCCAAACGCTTTTGAGCATATAGAATCACTCAGACGAAAAGTCTATACAAGCGAAGATTATCTCGAGGGCATTAAGTCCTTTAAAGAAAAACGCCGACCGTCCTTTAAAGGAAAATAGCAAAATTTTAAAACCCATATACCGAAAACCCTCCGTCTACGGCTATGCACTGGCCTGTTACATAGGTTGATGCATCCGACACTAGAAATGCTGCCACCTTGGCAACTTCCTCTGTCTCGCCGTATCTTCCCATCGGAGTTCTTTCAAGTATGGATTTTAAATACTTGTTGTCATTAAGTAGTTTCTCTGTTAATGGAGTCTTTATATACCACGGTGCAATTGCATTCACTCGTATCCCGTGCCGTGCCCATTCAACCGCAAGATTCTTTGTAAGTTGTATTATTCCCGCCTTTGTCATCGCATACGGTGACCCCGTCCTTAATGCCGTGATTCCGGCTACAGATGAAATGTTGACTATTGATGCACTTTTTGCTTTCATCAGCAAAGGCAGCATCCTTACCGATATTCTAAAAACACTTTTGAGATTAGTGTCTATTATTGTATTAAATTCTTTTTCCGTGTATTCGTCCGATTTCTTTCTTATGTTAAACCCGGCATTGTTTACAAGGATGTCAACCCTGTTCCACTTCTTAGTTACTGCTTTCATTAGTTTCTCAATCCCCGCCGGTTTGCTTATATCCGCAGCAACCCCCGAAAGCTCTTTGCCTTTGTATGTTTTTATCATATCGTCAATCAAACGTTTGTTCCTCGCTGCAATAAATACTTCAGCACCAAGTTCAATGAATAACTTTGTTATCGCAAGCCCTATACCCTTACTTCCGCCTGTTATTAATGCCTTCTTGCCCTTTAGAGAATAAATTTCTTTCATATTATTATATTTTGTTTTTATAAATATATCTTCTTCGGTTTTCAAAAAATACTTAAATAATTTTCTGTTTCGTAACGTTTGTACACAGTTAATCTTTGGAAATCTTTTGTTATTAACCTCAATCTGGTTTCTTCTCACGTCCTGCAACACCCTATTTCCATATTTTGTTATTAAGATTAGATGTAAATTGTTCCAATGAAGGTCAAAAAAGATAAAGTAAAGATTATTACACTCGGGTGTTCAAAGAATCTTGTGGATTCCGAGCATATTTCCGCTCAGCTTAAAAATGGAAACGTTGAAATTGTTGAAGATGAAAACAAGGCAAACACTGTTATTATTAATACTTGCGGATTCATCCAGCCCGCTAAAGAAGAGTCTATTAACACTATCCTTGCCGCAGTTGAAAACAAACAGCAGGGCAAACTTAAAAACGTTTATGTTGCAGGGTGTCTTTCTGATAGGTATATGGAGGAACTTATAATTGAAATTCCTGAAGTAGATAAATATTTCGGTGCTACCAGCAAACCTAAAACAATGTATGATATACTCAATGCAATGGGTATAGATTATAAAAAGAATCTTGTCGGTGAACGCTCGCTTTCAACAAAACATTATGCATACCTGAAAATCAGCGACGGCTGCGATAATCCTTGCTCTTTCTGCGCCATTCCTATAATGCGCGGCGGTCATGTTTCAAAACCTTTAAAAGAAATTATTAACGAAGCAAAAAAGCTTGCGGATAAAGGTATTAAAGAATTACTCGTTATCGGACAGGATACTACCTACTGGGGTATGGATATAAACCGCAAACGTGAAATAGCAAAAGTCCTGAATGCTCTTTCTGATATTAATGGTATTGAATGGATTCGCCTAATGTATGCATACCCATCCCGTTTTCCCGATGGGCTGATTGAGGTCATTGCAAACAATGAAAAAGTATGTAAGTATATCGATATTCCCATCCAGCACATATCTGATAATATGCTTAAAATAATGAGGCGCGGTATCACAAAGAAACAACAGATACACCTTCTCGAATCACTAAGAAACAAAGTTGAAGATATTGCCATTCGTACAACCCTCCTCGTCGGTCATCCCGGCGAAACGGAAGAAGATGTACAAGAACTTGCTGACTTTGTCAGAGACTTTGAATTCGATAGGCTCGGCGTTTTCACTTATTCCCATGAAGAAGGCACTTATGCGCATACCTATAAAGATGATGCTTCCCAGCGTGAAAAGAATAAACGTCATAAGAAAATTCTTGATGTTCAGAAAAAAGTCTCCGAGAAAAAGAACAGGGGAATGCTTAACAGGGTTTGCAGGGTTATAATAGATAGAAAAGAGTTTGATTACTACATCGGAAGAACCTATAAAGATGCACCCGAAATTGACCAGGAAGTTTATATTAAATCTGAAAAGAAATTGATTGATGGTAATTTTTACGACGCAAAGATTTATGATTACGAAGAGTTTGATTTGTTTGGAGAAATAATTCATAACTAAATATTTAGGATTATGAAAAACAAGATTATTTTACTCGCTGTTATCGTTTACTGCCTGTCTGCTTTGGAGATTCAGGCACAGGGCAAGGAAAACCCGCTTCAGAATTTGAATGTCGGGAAGGAATATTTCTATCTCGACCCCCTCGTTTTCTATCCTCTCGATTCGGCAGTTGGCAGACTCGATGTTTACATCGAAATTCCTCTTGAAAACCTTCAGTTTAAAAAAGCCGGCTCAAACGATAACTATGAGGCTTCTTTTGACCTTAGAATAATAATTAAAGATTTCCTTGATCAACAGATTTTTACGCAGACCTATACCGAAAAAATTAACAGCACAAAAAACGAACAGAAAAATATTTCCGAGCAGTCTGTTTCAAACCTTAAAAATTATTTTCTGAAATCTGGTTTCTATAAGATTAATATTTCTCTTAAGGATAAGAATTCGGGAAATGAATACATTAAAGATTTTTCTGTTAATGTTAGAGACCCCAAAATAGACAGGATTCTTGCCTCTGATATTATGCTTCTTTCAGACTATTCCATAGACTCGAAAGGTGAACAGGAAATAACTCCCCTTATTAGCGGTAATATCGGAACTATAGAAAGCTTCTATATATTCTCTGAAATTCAAAATAATACTGAAGAAGATGTTACAAAAGTTTTCAGGATTGTTTCAGTGGACGATAGGGAAAAAGTTATGTTCGATACCACTATTTCTGTCGATATTAAAAAAGGAAAGAATCCCGTTATAGTAAAGATGGATGCGGCCGATTATTCAATCGGCAGTTATACACTCAAAATCTTTGAGGGATCAAAAGAGCTCACGGAAACTAAGTTTGTTTACAGATGGGGAGATGTTCCTATTTCCGTGAAAGACCTGGATGAGGCCGTAAGTCAGCTTCAGTACATTGCCACAACTAAAGAGCTCGATCATATAAACGATGCTGCCAATAATGAAGAGAAACTAAAAAGGTTTGTAAGATTTTGGAAAAGTATTGACCCGTCTCCGCGAACACCGAAGAATGAAATTATGATAGAGTATTATAATCGTATAAAAATCGCCAACGAGAGATATTCACATTATACTGAGGGCTGGAAAACTGACATGGGTATGGTTTTTATAATTTACGGAAATCCCAGCGTTATTGATAGACATCCTTTTGAAAGTGATTCCAAGCCTTATGAAATCTGGACCTATTATGACATTAACAGGCAGTATATTTTTGTCGATTATACTGGCTTCGGCGATTATCGCTTGACTACTCCTATCTGGGATGAAAGAACTCGAATCAGATTCTATAATTAACTTATAATCTGATTCTTCAAATTTTTTTGTTACACAACATTGATCTTAATCAGTGCGCACTCTTTATGTTTTGTTCTAAAGCTCTAAAATAATTCCGTGCTTATCTGCACTCTGTAATTTTATATCAGTAACTCTTCCTGCGCTTGTTAAGGTATTTCAGTAATGCCGTATCAAAAGGTGTTTCAGTCGTGAGCAAAACATAATCTATGTTGTTCTTTACGCACTCGGATTTATATTTCTCCGTAAAATTTATCATAAGCTTTTCATATTCCTTCCTAACATCCGATGGCTGCGAAAATAGTTCTTCTTTCGTTTCCGAATCAATAAGCCGCACGGGTGCCGAATCTATAAACGACATTTCTATCGGGTCAAGTACATGAAAAAGTATTACCTCGTTCTTATCATACCTGAAATGCCTAAGCGATTTCATCACTTCTTCTTGATTGTCGAACAAGTCGCTTATAATGATTATTATTCCTTTCCTGTTTATCTTATCCGCAATTATATTCAGGCATTCAGCCGTTCCCGTTGCTTCTGATGATTTTACGCTGGCGAGCTCTTTTAATATTAGTTTCAGATTTGCATTCGTCGAACGGGCAGGTATAAATTTTCTTATCTTCGTGTCATACACAGTCAGTGAAACTGCGTCTCTTTGAAGTAACATTAAATACGCAAGCGATGCCGCTATGTATGACCCGTATTCAAGTTTTGTAATTCCTGTGTCTGCTCTTTCTTTCTTTTCCTTTGAAAAAAGTTTTTTCAGCGAAGAACTCTTTGTGGCTTTTGAATATGAAAAATCCATCGACTTACTGATATCAAGAAGTATGTATGCTTTCAGATTCGTCTCTTCTTCATACTGCTTTATAAAATATTTATCCGTTCTTGCATATACCTTCCAGTCAAGATGTTTAAGGTCATCTCCGGGCATGTACTGTCTGTGTTCCGCAAATTCAACGCTGAAGCCATGATACGGTGATTTATGCAGCCCTGTCATGAATCCTTCTACCACAAACTTAGCTTTCAACTCAAGGTTTGAAAGTTTTGATAATGCCGCCGGATTTAAGTATTTAGTATATTCGCTGTTATTCTTCACTTAGTATAAATAAAAATGCCGTCCCAAAACAAACTCTGAAACGGCATATATAATATTCCTGTTTATTTCTTTGCGTCTTCCTTCTGTTCTTGCATCTGATGTTCCTCTATTGCTCTTGTTTTTGGAGGCTTACTGTCAACATTAGGATCTTGCTTCGTTTCCTTTTTTACTTCTGTTTTTGTTTCTGTCTTTGTTTCTTCATTCCCCGCATTCTGTAGTATTAACTCCTCAATCGATTTTCCGGTCTCAAGTACTTCAAGCATTCTTCTTGCTGATTCGCTCATCTTGTCATTTTCGTCTGCATCCTTCGGATATTTTTCAAGGAAAAGTCTGTAACTTGCCATTGCGTTTTCTTTGTCCTTTAAAGTCTCATCATAAATAAATGCAACCATAAAAAGTGATTGCTTTGCTTCTTTCTTGTCCGGATATTTTTCGTATATAGTCTTGTATATGTTTATTGCTTCGGGATAATTCTTCAAATTATCAAAGTTAATCCCTGCCATCTGATTGTATGCAAATATTACTTTATCTGAGTTTGGATATTTTGCAATAAATTCTTTGTATTTTGTTATAGACTGATTAAAAAGTTCGTTGTCGCTCTTCGCTACTGCACTGTCATACAAGCTCTTTGCCGCGTTTAAATACTCATCCTCAGTGTTTAAATTCTGCTCCTGCTTACCGCAGGAGATTATCATGGTCGCAAATAATATTGCTAATAATAAGTTAAATCCGGTTTTTATCATTTTCTTATTTATTTGTTTTTTAATTAAATTTGTGTAATTTAAACAATTATTCCTTAAATATTAATGAAAAAACTCAACCTGAACGAGAGCTTTATTTCCCGTATCTGGACAAATGAAGCGTATTATAAGGGACTAAAAACTACGGGTGGGAAGCCTGTAAAAATCATAAACTTCGGAATCCCGAATTCTGATTCAGGAGCAGATTTTAAAGATGCACTCGTTCAAATCGACGACGTTCTTTTTTCTGGCGACATTGAGATTCATCAATCCTTCAAAGACTGGGATTCACACAAACATAAATCCGATCCGAAGTATAATAAAGTAATTCTTCACGTTGTCTTCTGGGGCGATAACAACTCTGTTTCTTCATCCGAAAGCAAACGCGTTATTCCGACAGTCGTTCTTTCTGAGTTTCTTTCACAGTCAATTCACGATATATGGAAAGATATAATTAATAATCCTTCGCCGAAATTTAAACTCCCTTGTTTCGGACAGAATCATGTTGTAGGTGCTGAACTGAAAAAAGACTGGATTACCGACATGGGTATGCTTAGACTGAATTACCGCGCTGAGCGTTTGTATTCCCGCATCTCTCATCTTGAAAATGATTTGCACTATGATTCTAAAAAGGATGTCTGGGAAAAAGTCCTCTTTGAATATGTTCTCGAAGCGCTCGGTTTCTCTAAAAATAAATCGCAGTTCCTGACTCTTGCAAAATCAATAGATATTCGAAAACTTAAAAAGTATTCCGACGTTCTTACCCATATTGAAGCAGTCTTGTTCGGTACCGCGGGATTCCTGTCACATGATTCCGATAACGATTACTATATAAGTCTTTCCGCTGTTTGGAAATCCATTCAGCCTAAACTTAAATTCGAAACCATGCACCGCTCGGAATGGCAATTCTTCCGCCTGCGTCCGTTAAATTTTCCGACCCTTAGAATTGCCTATGCATCTGCATTCCTTAAAGAATTGATTAAAGAAGAACTTCTCAAACGTATCGTCTTCTGTTTTAAAAACAGCCCCAATGTATTTAAAGACTTAACAAACATTTTTCTTTCTATCGAAACTTCAGAGTTTTGGAAACATAACTACGATTTTAATAAACCATCTAAAAGTGAGTTCGCCGCCATCGGAAAAGACCGCGTCCGCGATGTAATCGTTAATGTAATCGTTCCTTTGCTGTACTCATATTCAAAAGTCTTCTCTGACGAAGACCTTTTTATTAAAGTAAAAAAGTTTTACAAAACTTCAAAAGACGGCAGTACTAACAGCATCATTAAAGTCATGAAATCTCAGCTTGAATATCCCTCAAAAACTGTCGCCGAGTCTCAGGGACTAATTCACCTCCATAATTTCTTCTGCGTTCACGGCAATTGCGGCGAATGCAAAATCGGTGAAAAAGTCTTCGATAAGTTCGCAGTTTCAGAAGCCCTCCGCATCATCCTGTATTAAATATAATATTGATTTATAGCTTGTCATCCCCGCATGCTCTTGGCGGCCTGCCTGCCGCAGGTTCACCTTTAGGCAGGGGATCTTATCAAGCACCTTTCAGAAACATACTCTCTTTCTCAATCTCATCCTTGTAAATCATACTCTTTCATTGTTATCAGTGTGCTAATTTCTTTCGTTCTTCATTACTTTCTCATACGATGTAAATTATGATTTTTGGTGTCTTTGGTGTTTTGGTGTTAAAAAGTATTTTTGATTAATGCTCTTAAACCCCTTAAACCTATTCTTTCCTCATCATCAGTGTGCAGCTCTTATTGTAAAATACTATCCTCGTTCATCCGCGTTTTTCTCCCCCTCGTTTCTTTTATACTAAAATATATTCCCAAATTTTACTATCTTGCTTTAATTCAAATAAAATAATTTATAACTCTAAAAATGAACAACATAGAAGAACAAAAGGAAAAGCTTAAAAGAGTACAGGACGTATTCAAACTCATCAAGGAAAAAGAAGTTAAAATGATAGATTTTAGATTCACCGATATGCCCGGTCAATGGCAGCATTTCTCCATTCCGGCAGATAAACTCGAAGAATCTCATTTCTATGAAGGTCTCGGTTTCGACGGTTCTTCTATTCGCGGTTGGAAGTCTATCAATGAGTCTGATATGCTTGTCATGCCCGATGCATCCTCAGCTAAGATTGACCCATTCATTAAACATAAATCGATTTTCATTATTTGCGATATCGTTGACCCTATGACAATGAAGCCCTATGATAGAGACCCGCGGCTTATTGCCCGTAAAGCCGTTGACTATATGAAATCAACAGGCATCGCCGACGTCGCTTTCTTCGGTCCCGAAGCTGAGTTCTTTATCCTCGATCACGTTGCATATAATATAAACGAATACTCAAGCTGGTATAGAATTGATTCCCGCGAAGGGTTCTGGAATACTGGCTCCGAATCTGAAGCAAATCTTGGTCATAAAATAAAAATTAAAGAAGGCTACTTCCCTGTTCCTCCGTCGGATTCTACAAATGACCTCAGAAATATGATGGTCGAAAATCTTATTAATCTCGGTATTGATGTCGAAGTTCAGCACCATGAAGTCGCTACCGCTGGTCAAAGCGAAATTGATTTCCGCTTCGGTCCTCTGCTCGATGCTGCTGATAATCTTCAGACTTTTAAATATGTTGTGAAAAATACTGCCCGCGAAGCTGGCAAAACCGCCACATTCATGCCGAAGCCCATTTTTGGCGATAACGGTAGCGGTATGCATACTCACGTTTCGCTCTGGAAAGACGGCAAGCCTCTCTTCGCTGGTGATCAATACGCAGGTCTTAGCGAAATAGCAGTTCATTTCATCGGAGGTATTCTAAAGCACGCTCCTTCTCTGCTTGCTTTTACTAACCCGACTACAAATTCTTATAAACGTCTTGTACCCGGATACGAAGCCCCTGTAAACCTCGTGTATTCAATGCGTAACAGAAGCGCCTGTATCAGAATACCATCGTATTCTAACAACCCAAAAGCAAAGCGTGTTGAGTTCCGCTGCCCTGACGGTACGGCAAATCCTTACCTTGCTTTCTCTGCTATTCTGCTTGCAGGTCTTGACGGTATCGAAAATAAAATCGACCCGGGTCCGCATGTTGATAAGGATATTTACCATCTCAGCGAAGCTGAGAAAAAAGAAATTCGTCAGGCTCCCGGCTCTCTTGAAATTTCTCTTGATAACCTTAAGAGAGACCACGACTTCCTGCTTAAAGGCGGGGTCTTCACAGAAGATATTATTCAGACTTGGATAGATTATAAGATGGATAAAGAGGTTAAGGAGGTTCAGCTTCGTCCGCATCCTTATGAATTCCATCTTTATTATGAAGTATAAAAATTATTTATTGATCTAATGACAGAAAATATTCAGAAAAAAACAGTTCTTGATAAAGGTTTTGTTGAAGTTATTGATAAGCTCGGCTCTGACTTAACAGTCGTTAATTCCGCTCGCGTTTCTTTCGGGAAAAAGAAGCAGGAATTTACGCAGAGAGACAGTGTTCTCGTCAGGTATCTCGCCGAAAATAAGCACTATTCACCGTTTCGGCATATAGTCGTTCAGTTTCATGTTAAAGCTCCTGAATTCGTCATGCGCCAGTGGTATAAACATGTCGTCGGTATTGAAACTTCTTCAAGCTATCCCACTAAAGACCATGCGTGGAATGAAATCAGCGGCAGATACGTGCCCGTTAACGATTTCTACACACCCGATGTCTGGCGTGCGCAGTCAGAAGATAATAAACAGGCTTCCGCAGGGGAAATAGAAAATCAGTCTGAAGCAAAAAAGATTTTCGACAATGCCATGAAGGAAATTCTTGGATGCTATGATAAACTTCTCGGACTCGGCGTAGCTAAGGAACAGGCGCGTGTTATTCTGCCCCTGAATCAGTTTACCGAAGTTTATTGGACAGCATCCTTTCAGGCAGTCATGAATTTTCTTGACCTGCGTGACAATGCCCATGCACAGTGGGAAATCAGAGAGTATGCTAAAGTCATTAAAGAGTTTATGCTTGAACTGTTTCCGGAAACAACAAAAATTTGGTTCGAAGTTCAGAATAAATAAAGCATCGTGAATATGAGTTTCTTACTCTATATACCTATTTGGCTGATGGTGATTATCGTTGCTCTGCTGAGCGTCGTAATCGCTTTCATTGGCTTTTATCTTATTCACAGGTTCTATGATTATGAACACCTCGAAAAATACCATAACGTTACAAGCTATCTTTTCAATGCCTATGGTTTGCTCTATGCTGTCCTCATCGCATTCGTTGTTTATATAAACTGGACTGATTATAATAACGCTCAGAATCATATCTATTCTGAGTCTAACCAGATTTCAAACCTGTTTTTTACAGTGCAGGGACTCGATGAACCCGTTCGTACTGACCTCATGATGAGTATTTATGACTACACTGAGATTATTAATAAAATGGAAATTCCTGAAATGCAAATGGGTGTTTATTCTTATAAAAGTAATGCGGCGTTTAATCGAATATGGGAAGACTTTATTAAAATCGATATTAAAACAATCAGCAATACAATCCTGTACGATAAGTGCCTGAATGAACTCAAAGGCATCAGCGAAGCCCGACGTTTCAGGTATTTCTACATAACAAACTCAATCCCGACTATTATTTGGGTTGTTATGATTCTCGGCTGCTTTATTTCATTCTCGTTCTCTTTCTTCTTCGGCGTGCGTGTCCGTTTTCCGTATTTCTTTCTCGCCATCGCGTTCACATTCATCAATATAATCATCCTGTATCTGATATATGTTCTCGACCATCCCTACGAAGGTGCTAACGCAATCTCCTATCACACAATGTCAAAGATTCTCGAAAATTTCAGCACCGTCCTGCAATCCCCAAATTAATTTTTAAAATAAATAACATTTTATTAGAACCACTTCCTGTTTGACATTACCGAATGCTCTTGGCGGGGATTTCATCACGTAATCAATTATTTTAATCACACATATGCGTACTTTGTCTTAAATCAGCTATGGAAAACACCCTTTGTGCAATTTATCATATCTTACCCTGTTTGTCATCCCCTCATGTTCTTAGAGGGGATCTCATCATGAAATCAATTTAATTTCTTCTCTTTTGTTTGTATCACTTGTCACGTCTAATGATTAGTCGTAAATTCCCTTAATACACAATATGACATAACCTCAAAAAATCAATACTCCGGATTCACCATCACCTCATCCGCGAATATCCACTTCCTCGCCGTGTTCACCGCGAAAACCCTTATAAACCTTGCCTCTTCATCAATGTCAATCATCGCCACATCAATCCAGCAGTCATAATAATCATAAGTATAATTATCAAATGTTATCACTGGCAGCTCTCTGAAATCATAACCGTCATTCGATAATGAAAACCGTACACTTCCGGGTAGAAATACCTCGTACGGTCTGTAATTTAAAAACCGTGCTCCAAGTGTTTTTATCCTCTGTACTGTTCCAAGGTCAATCGTTGCTATCAAATCGTTCTTGTCAAAACCAAGCCAGTTCTTATCGTATGTCGTCTCTGCTCCTAAAAGCCCGTCCGTCAGGTTTCCGCTTGAATTTTGTTCAGCAGGAGCAAACCCGTATGTTACTTTACTCGATATTCCTTCATGTTTTAAATTACCCATAAAAGTTGCACCCAGCAGCTTCCATCTTCCTTTTCCGCTCTTCCAGTCCATGTAATCTTTGTAAGCGCTCCCCGCATATATCGGATGCCCTAAAGGATATTCCGAACCCGGCTTATCAAGTATCCCGCATACCGCAAAACTTATTATCTCATCTACCCCTGCCTTGGTATGTCCTGCTAATTGTGATAAAAATCTCGGCAGTGGCGCAGGTATCAAAGCAGAGTTTCGTACGTTTAATTCTTTCTCCCAGGTGAAGATTTCACTGTTCGCCCAGAATGCAATGTTATTTGTATTGTGCATTTCTCTTAATCTTGCAAAGTTCTCTTTCATTTTTGGCAGCGGCAGTTTTTCTACTACACAGCCAATCTCATCCTGATAAGCAATTATATCTACATTCAATTTCGAAATCTGTGCTGAAAATAAACGCTCTGAAAAATCAACTGAACGTATTCCATACGGCGAAACCATTATCTTCGCACCGGGTGTTAAACTCCTTGCCTCAGCACTTAACCTGTTCGTTATATTTACATGCTCTTGCGATAAATACGGTACTATCACGCCTTCACAGGGATAGTACCATCCGTAAAATGATTTATGTTTTGAATAAAGCCCCGCAGTCTCCCGCAATATTTTTAATTGTGTCTCCAGAATTTCCTGCGTTAGTATATTGTCATCCTGATTAACCGCCCAGCCGGTACTCATAAATACTTTTAAGTTGTGCTCGTCCGCTGCATTCATCACCGCATCTATTGGACTCTCTCTCCCCGATGTGTATGCTGGCGGCATGAATGTTGAAGGGTAAAAAGATTTTCTTTCATTAGCGGCATACATTATAACGATATACTCCATTCCCATTTCCGATAGCTCTTTAATCTTCAATCTCCAGAGTTCCGGCGACGTCATATCAATACCCGCAGGATTCATATATTTATTCCTTTCGTCCTGATACGCAAAATTTATCCACGTACCCCTAACGCTCTTTATCGGATTCTCCGCCTGCCCTTTGCTGATTATTGGAAAAAGCAAAATCACCAAAATAACTGCTTTTAAAATCTTCATATCTGTATTATTAAAATATCATTAATTAATATTCATTAAATTAATCTCATTAATAAAATCTAAAAATTATCCCTTCCCAATTTAAAATTATTAATCAAAATTCATTAATGAAACTCAATAATAATATTCATTTAATCGCCCTTCTTAAAAATTCCGCAATGGCTGTACTCAAATAATTCGCGATGATATCATTGCCATAAATCTCCCTTGTGTCTCTCCCTCCATAATTTCCAATTTATACATTTCATATTATGGATAGTATTTCCACTCCTGCTTCCTTATATCCTTGTAAATATCATATTTTTCGTATGCCTGCGATATGCCTGCGATATGCCTGCGATATGTCTGCGTTATGCCTGCGATATGCCTGCGATATATTTATATTGCGTTTTATCTCCAAAATCACCATATTTAATCAAAAATCAAATACTATGGCAGTTAATAAGAAACAAGTCCTCGGAAAACCAACAGGCAGAGTTGGTGATGTCGTTTATCGCAATGTTAACGGCAAAACCGTCATCTCGGAATACGTAAAAACCATCAAAATCTCAAAATCAAAAAATTGTGTCAGCAATCGTAGCCGATTTGCTGTCTGCACCGATTTTGCCGTTGCCGCCTCTTCCGTTAATCCCATAAATAAAATATGGAAATATTCAAACGCTCTCGGAAGAAGCGCCTATACTAAACTGATTAAAGCAAACATAAAATCAGTCGATGACAGTAAGCCCTCTTCTGCATCAACCATTACCCCTCAGGGCGGTATAGACCTTTCTCTTTATAATGTTGCTGTTAGCAATAATTCCATTACCGTCGAATACAAAATCAACCGCGTCGCAGCCTCCGGACTTCTGCCGCCTTACACTTGCACTTTTCTCGCATTTTGTTTTGATAAAAGGTCTGATAATCTTGAAATAGAAGATGATTATTTTTCCATAACCGCAAACATTCCAAACGAATCAGGTGGGAGCACCGACTCCGTTTCATTCAATATAAATGATTATACAAAAAACTGTATCAATAGTTTTAAAAAAGCCCGCATCTATTTTGCCGCCGTAAAACCAAACGCTGGCTCCTCTAATGCGGAGTGGTCATCAACATCTTATAGCGAAATTGATTTACCCGTAATATAATCCATTTGCAATTGAAATTATTGCATAATTTTATAATCATAGCGGATATTATTTTGCCTTATGAAGAAATTTAAGATTAAGATTCACAATCAGATTCTGCTTGGTCTCATTCTTGGCGCCGTCTTTGGCTCCATCTTTCACATGAGCTCAAGCGATATTGAAGTCGTCTCAAAAGCTGGTATCGAAAAGGTTAAAGGTTTTTCTGAAGTTAAATTTCTTCTTGGCGATTCTGTGCTCAGCTCTTTCGACTCAAACTCTCAGCTTGCAATCATCAAGTATTCAAAATCATTCACAGATAAAAAACTCAAAGAACAGGTTAAAGTTAAAATCACTACTTTCGATAATCAGGAAAAAGTTTTTACCGAAGTCCGCGAAATCACAAAGTCTAAAACCCTCGGCGCTCTTATAAAGCCTGTCGGTGATATCTTTGTCCGCCTGCTTAATATGATTGCCGTTCCGCTCGTCTTTGCATCACTGCTTGTTGGTGCCGCATCTCTTTCCGACCTGAAAAACGTCGCACGTATCGGCGGCAAGACGGTTCTACTGTTTATGTTCACAACTGTTATTGCAATCACAACAGGTCTTTTGTTTGCAAATATTTTTCAGCCGGGCAATTTTATGCCGCCTGAAACAAAAACTATGCTCCTCCAGACTTTCAGCGACGAAGCATCGTCAAAAGTTCAGCAGGAAGTTTCGGTAAATATAGTTGACTTCTTCGTTAATATCGTCCCGCGGAATCCGTTCAAAGCCATCGCTGACGGTGATTTCCTGCAGGTGGTCTTCTTTGCTATTCTAACGGGAATATTCTTAACGCAGATTCCTAAAGATAAATCAAAAACCATTATCAATTTCTTCGATGGTCTCAGCAGCGCTATGATTCTTCTTGTTGAAAAGGTTATGCTCATAGCTCCGTTCGCTGTCTTTGCCTTGATATCGGCTACTGTCGCGGAGTTCGGCTTCAACATACTTCAAACCCTGCTTATGTACGTTGTTACTGTAGCATCAGGGCTTCTGTTTTTAATGATATTTGTTTACCCGACTCTCTTAAAAACTATCGCTCGGCAAAAAGTCCTGCCTATTTATAAAGCCCTGCGGCAGGTCATGATTGTTGCATTTTCAACCAGTTCCTCTGCTGCCACGCTTCCTCTCGAAATGGAAGTTGCTGAAAAGAAGCTCGGCGTCTCGAATAAAATTGCCAGCTTTGTACTGCCTCTCGGAGCTACTATAAATATGGATGGTACTGCATTATATCAGGCGGTCGCAGCAATGTTTATCGCTCAGGTGTACGGCATAGAAATGGACTTAACTAAACAAATCACAATTGTTATCACAGCCGTCCTTGCATCAATAGGCACAGCACCCGTTCCCGGCGTTGGACTGATTATGCTAATCATAGTTCTGCGCTCTGTCGGTATTCCCGAAGAAGGCATTGCCCTTATTCTCGGTGTTGACCGCGTTCTCGATATGGCTCGCACTATCCCGAACGTTGTCTCCGACTCATTCACGGCAGTTACCGTTGCAAAGAGCGAAGGCGAACTCGGCAAAATGCATTCGGACTAATGATTTCTTCCTTTAAAAACATGTTTCCTATTGCTATTTTTGTATAAATCATCTCATTAATAATATGATAAGCATTAAAGACGTAAATCCAAATCTTATTGAAGCTCAATATGCCGTTAGAGGTAAGATAGTTATAAGAGCACAGGAACTCGAAAACCAGGGAAAGAAAATTATTTATTGCAACATCGGAAACCCGCAGGCACTTAAACAAAAGCCAATAACCTTTATAAGGCAGGTGCTGTCTTTGCTTGAGTATCCTGACTTGATAGATAATAAAGATGCCGCAAAAATCTTTCCTTCAGATGTTATTGAAAGAGCAAAATATATTATGCAGAAGAATCCCACGGGTACAGGTGCTTACACCCAGAGTGCAGGCGTTCCTTTTATCCGTGAAGCAATCGCAAACTTTATCTCCCAAAGAGATGGTATCCCCGCGGATAAAGATAAAATAATGCTTACCGACGGTGCAAGTAAGGGTGTTCAGGCTGCTCTCACTCTCTTGCTTAAGAACTCTAACGACGGCGTCATGATTCCAATACCCCAGTATCCTTTGTACAGTGCGACTATCGCTCTTTATGGTGCTAAACAAATCGGTTACTTTCTCGATGAAAAGAATTCTTGGCAGTTAAATGAAAGCGAACTCGAAAAAAGCTACAGCAAAGCAAAACAAGAAGGTATAAATCCCGTTGCTCTTGCTGTCATAAACCCGGGAAACCCAACAGGCGCAGTTCTTTCCAAAGATAACATGGAAATGATTGTCCGTTTTGCTAAAGCTAAAAACCTCGTATTGCTTGCAGACGAAGTCTATCAGGAAAACGTTTATATCAAAGGTCTTGAGTTTACTTCCTTTGCGAAAGTAATGCACAGCATGAACGAAAAAGAGGTAACTCTATTCAGTTTCCATTCGGTCTCTAAAGGTTTTCTCGGTGAATGCGGTCATCGCGGCGGATATTTTGAAGTTAGAAATATTCCCGATGATGTGTTTGCACATCTTGTTAAGCTTCTGTCTATAGGGCTTTGCTCAAACGTTGACGGTCAGATCGTCACTTACTTAATGGTGGCTCCTCCTAAAAAGGGCGAACCAAGCTTTAACCTTTATATTAAAGAGCGTGATGGCATTCTTAAAGAACTCAAAGAGAAGGCTGAAATTCTCGGCAAAGGTTTAAATCAGATTGATGGAATGACATGCGAAATCCCTCAGGGTGCAATGTATGCATTCGTTAGGTTCGAACTGCCGCACAGCAAATCTGTTGATGTTAATAAGATGTCAGAAGAAGAAAGAGTTGCTTACGATTCCAAACGCGATTCAGATTACTGTTTTGCACTCCTCGAAGAAACAGGTATCTGCGTTGTACCTGGTTCTGGCTTCGGTCAGCTGCCATCTACAATGCACTTCAGAACAACATTCTTGCCGCCAAGAGAAGATATTCAGGCTCTTGTTGATAAAGTCAAGAACTTTCACGTTAATTATGTAAGGAATATTAGTTGATATAACAGCACTTTAATAGTGTGATAATTTTTGGTATAGAACAATTTTTGAAAAATAAGTAATTTATATCTGTTGTTTTTCATTTTTATTGTTCTCCTCCTTATTGACAGATGCGTTCCTCCTTAATGCATCTGTCTTTTTTTATGCCCAAAATTGTGTTCTGTTTCTAAGGTAACGCAAGCATCAATGCTTGCAACAATTTAAATATACTTATAGCTCTACCCTATGCACCTCTTCAAAATAAGACCCCTTGCTCGTCAGCGTACTCTTCATCAGGCAAACATTGTTAACAGTAAACTTTTCGTTTTCGCATTCAATCATCATATCTCTCATATGTATTCTCTCATTCTTTCTTACTCTGCCTAAAGTTATATGCGGTACAAACTTCTTACTCTGTTCAAATCCCAATTTATACATTATCTCATCAATCGCTTTGCTAAGCTCGTATGACTTTCTCTCTTTATCTCTTACATCCAGAAATACTACTCTCGGATTTCTTAAATCAGGAAATGCTGATACTCTGTCAAACTCAAACTCTATCCTCCCAATATTCATGCTTCTGATATTATCAAGTTCTTGTATTATAATATTCTTCAAACCGTCTTTTATATCTCCGATGAAGAACAATGTTATATGATATTTATCTTCTGCTTCCCATTTTATCTTCTCGGTTTTATCAGTATCCATTGTGCTTCTCAGTTCATCTTTGTATTTCTTAACAAGCTTTTGTGTACCTTTTTCCAGATTCAAAGATATAAATACCCTCATAACACTCCACTATAATTTTAATTTATTGATAAAATAAGACACCTATTAATCTAAAATTTATGATCTTCTAAATCAGTGCAAAATCTCATATTAATCTGTTGGATATCCCGTTTCAAAAGATTTTAACTATTTTTAAATACGATTTTATTGTTCTTTATATTACTCTTTTGGCTATAATATACCTATATTGCTATCTGGAGTGAATAGATTTATATTCCTAATCTTAACAAAAATTAATTTAGTATTAAATTAAGTCTTTGTTTTCTGACGAATTTATATTTTGAATTGATTTGTACTCTTTTTTAAAATAACTTATTAAAATTATCATGAAATTTTTAAGCAAAACTTTTTTAAGCACGACAATCTTATTCTTATTTATTCTCGTTTCATCAGATTTATTTGCTCAAACGCCTCAATATTATAATTTTACAGGTGCAGGTACAAGTAATAATTCTTTCCCGTTTGCTCAGACACCAGGTAAAGCAGTTCAATGGGTCTTTTATCCGGGGGATTTTACTCAACCATCGCCACTACCGGCGGGGAAGATGATAACAACAATCTATTTTGAAACAAGCACTACAGGTACAGGAAGCCGCACGTATACTGATCTTGTAGTGATGATGAAACAAGATACAATCACAAGTTTTCCACTCGGTACTTTCTATTCACCGCTTGATACAGTTTATTATGAACAATCTGCAACGCTTACATTTACCGCAAACACCTGGTTTTCAATAACACTTGAAAAACCATTTGTATATGATCCTACTAAAAGCTTGATTGTTTTTGTCGGTCAATGCGGCGGTTCAGGTACTGGAGGAAATATCTGGCAGCTGGACATTGCCCTTAATAGAAGAAACTGGTCCGTAGGAGGTTGTCCGTTTGTTCCTTATGTTGGATCTACTCCAAATTCAGCTGCTGCTAATTTCGGAGTTGATGTTACCGAAGCTACTTCGGTTACCCAAATATCCGCGGAAATTCCTTCAGAATATAAACTTTCTCAAAATTTCCCAAATCCGTTTAATCCCGTTACCAGTATTAACTTCTCCATGCCTAAATCTGGTATGGTCAACCTAACAGTTTATGATGCTATGGGGAGAAGGATATCGGAACTGGTAAACGGTTATCATAATGCTGGAGAATATAAGATCAACTTTGATGCATCAGCACTCGTGTCAGGAACATACTTTTACAAAATGACTGCTGAGAATTTCGTTGCATCAAAAAGAATGATTCTTCTAAAATAAGCCGTTGCTTCGTTATGATTGCTTTTGCTAATAAATGGAAAAGCAGAAAATAAATTATAATAAATATTAAGAGAGTTCATATAACCGATTCTGTCGCTTATATGAACTCTTTGATTTTACATCTATAATCTTTCTGAAATTTGTCACCTGTTTTTAAATTGAAAAACCTTTTTTAAATTAGTAATATGCTTAATTATTGAAAATGTAAATATGGCATATTGAACGAATCAGAAAAACTGCTTGCAGATAAGTTTATAGAGTTTGTGAACGTTGTCAGAAGATTAAGAAAAGAATGCCCCTGGGACATTGAACAAACACACAAAAGTCTTCGCCGCTGCCTTCTCGAAGAGTCTTACGAGGTTATTGAAGCTATTGATAATAGTGATATGACCGAACTTAGAAAGGAACTCGGCGATTTAATGCTGCAGGTTATTTTCCACGGTATTATGGCTGAAGAAACAAACGATTTTAATCTAATACAGGTTATTGAACAAGAAACAGCTAAACTGATTTACAGACACCCTCACGTTTTTGGTGACGCTGTTATCACAAACAGCGATGATGTTAAAACCAACTGGGAAAAACTGAAAAAACATGAAGGACGTAACTCTGTTCTTGACGGCATTCCAAAAGAACTGCCCGCTCTGTTTCGTGCATACAGGGTTCAAGAAAAAGCTGCTAAAGTTGGTTTCGACTGGAAAGACGTAAAGCCTGTTTACGATAAAATTCTCGAAGAAATAAACGAACTAAAACATAATATTGTGCATCATATATCACAGGATAAAATTGAGGATGAATTCGGAGATGTGTTGTTTTCAATCGTTAACTATGCCAGATTCCTTAAAATAAACCCCGAAGATGCTTTAAGAAAGACTATAGAAAAATTTATGTATAGGTTTCAAAAGATTGAAGAGTATGCTAAGACAAACGACCTTGAACTCGACCATATGACGTTTGAGGAAATGGATGAAGTATGGGTTAAAGTTAAAAACAATAGCAAGAACAATTTATAAATGATAACCAAGAACAATCATTCTGTAGGTATTATTCTGTTTCATAGGTTTCCTCGGAAGGTCATGTACCTTTTATTGAAGCAGCATCAAGGTCATTGGGGATTTCCTAAAGGTCATATAGAAAAAGGTGAGAGAATAATCGATACCGCTGTAAGGGAACTGAGGGAGGAAACAGGAATTAAGAAAATAGTATTTGTTAAAAAGAAAATTCTTCTCAGAGATAAATATTCTTTCAAGAACGGGAAATCTAAAGTAAATAAAAATGTTGATTATTATGTGGCCGAATCTCTCGTTGATAAAGTCAGGATTGACGGCAAGGAAATTCTTAACTATAAATGGTTATCCGTAGAAAAAAGTTTTGAAAGACTTACTTTTAGCAAGTCAAGAAAAATATTGAAAAGAGCAAACAAAATAATTAATGAGTATATTTCAGATAAGTAAAAAAGCAATCCTTACAGCTTTATTGCTGTCCTTCGTTTTTGTTGCGTCATTATCTGCGGAGAAACATGATAAAATATCGCAGCTTAAAGACAGTATTGATGCCATTGTAAAGACTATAAACTGTGACGTATCAATCCAGGTTGCAAGTGCTAATAAATACGACTTGCTTTATGAATACCAGCCCGAAAAGAAAATGATACCGGCATCAATATCAAAATTAGTAACTTCTGCAATAGCACTAAAATTTCTCGGGCCCGGGTACGAGTTTAAGACGGTTCTTTATACAGATGATGTAAATATTAGTGATGGTGTAATAAACGGAAATCTTTATATAAAAGGTTATGGCGACCCTGAATTTGATACGGCAGACTTATTCACCCTGATAAAAAAGTTTCTTGCCCAGAATATAACTGAAATCACAGGTAATATCGTATACGACGACTCGTATCTCGACAAAGAGTATTTTGGACTAGCCGACTATTACTCTGGTGATACCAAACTTCAGTACTGGCCCTTCGTTAACGCTTTATGCATTGATAGAAACGCTAGCAGAACAAACCCTTCCGTTGTTATTGCCAACACGATTGAATATGAATTCAAGGATAAAGGTGTAACGCTTGGAGGTATTATTGTTGCGGGAACAACACCGGACTCCCCAAAGGAAATAGCGCGTATTACTCATTCAATGGCAGAGGTTCTTGTAAGCATGAACAAGCCAAGCGATAATCAATATGCTATCACACTCTTTAAAGTGGTTGGAGCTGTTCATGATTCTGCTCCGGGAACACTTAATAAAGGAGCTGACGCTGTGGTTGAATTATTCACAAGCATTGGAATATCACGTAGTGAATATGAATTCCTTGAAGGTTCAGGATTAACAAGGTTTAATTATGCTACATCAAACGTCTATATACAACTCCTTAAATATATGTTCGATGACGTTAAAACATTTGATATTTTTTACAACTCCCTTCCTGTGGCAGGTGTCGATGGAACACTTAAGAAAAGAATGATCGATACCGAAGCAATGTACAATGTTCATGCTAAAACCGGCTCAATTAATGGTGTCAGCACTCTTGCCGGTTACGCTATATCAAGAGATAATGAACTGCTGATTTTTTATATTGCAATGAACGGATTCAAAGGTGCAAACTGGACACCTTATAGAGATAAGCAGGATGAAATTTGTGAAGTTCTTTGTTCATTCTCAAGAAATTAAATTTTGTATGAGCACTAAAGAACAGGAATTATCGAACACAGATATTGATACACCAACTCAGAAAAAACTTCTGATATTTAACTCCACACATTTCTGGGATCAGGTGATTCTTCAGCTTCAGAAAGCAACCGGATTTGATATTATACAGTGTGAACAGATTGCTATAATAGCTCACACAAAGGGTAAAGCAGTTGTAAAATCTGGTGAAATGGAGGAGCTTGTCAGAATAAATAAAGTTCTTAAAGAAATCAACCTCATTACAGAAATTCAGTAAATCTAATTTCGAAGTGTTTAGACCTTAAAAATAATCTTACAAAAGATTATCTTTATTCATGAACTTTAAACTCGAATCAAATTATAAACCAACCGGTGATCAGCCAAAAGCCATTGAGGAATTAACACGGGCTTTAAAAAGAGATGAAAAGTATCAGGTGTTTCTCGGTGTTACAGGCTCGGGTAAAACATTCTCAATTTCGAACGTGATTGAGAATATAGGCAAACCCGTACTTGTAATGTCGCACAATAAGACGCTTGCAGCTCAGTTGTTTGGTGAGTTTAAAAGATTCTTTCCCGAAAATCGTGTCGAGTTTTTTATATCTTATTATGATTACTACCAGCCCGAGGCATACATTCCTTCAACTGATACATACATTGCTAAGGATTTATCAATCAACGAAGAAATTGACAGGTTAAGACTACGGGCTACTGCATCACTGCTTGAAGGTCGCAGTGATATTATTATAGTTTCCTCTGTTAGTTGTATTTACGGCATTGGGGCTCCGGAAGATTATGCTGAACAGGTTCTTGTGCTTCGTAAAGGGCAAATGATTTCAAGAAAGCATTTGCTTACAACACTTGTTAATATCCATTACGTTAGAAACGATTCCGATTTCAGAAGAGGCAACTTCCGTGTAAGAGGAGATACAGTCGAAATCGTACCTGCTTACGAAGATGAAAAGGGTATAAGAATAGAGTTGTTCGACAACATTATTGAAAGAATTAGTTATATTGAAAGGTTAACCGGAAGAACAATTGGCGTTGATGATAGTGTATCAATCTATCCCGCAAAATACTTCGTTACAACTCAGGAAAAAATTGATGAGGCAATTGATGATATTAGAAAAGAAATGTACGAACAGATCCAGTATTTCCAGAAGAACGATAAACTTATTGAAGCACAGAGAATAGAGCAGCGTACAAACTTCGATATTGAAATGATTAAAGAAGTTGGATATTGTACGGGTATTGAAAACTATTCAAGACATCTTGACAGGCGTGCTGCAGGAACAAGACCTTCATGTTTGTTCGACTATTTCCCTAACGATTTTCTTTTGGTTGTTGATGAGTCCCATGTGTCTGTTCCGCAAATCAGGGGAATGTATAACGGCGACAGAATGAGAAAGAAGACTCTTGTTGAACACGGATTTCGCCTGCCGTCAGCTCTTGATAATCGGCCAATGACTTTTGAAGAATGGGAGGCAGCTATAAATCAAGTTATATTTGTAAGTGCAACTCCAAGCGATTATGAGCTAACTAAAAGCGGCGGCTCAATAGTTGAACAGGTGATTCGTCCAACAGGTCTTCTTGACCCCGAGATACAGGTAAGGCCGGTGAAGAATCAGATTGATGACCTTATAAATGAGATTAGAATAAGAAGCACTAAGAAAGAAAGAGTTCTTGTTACAACCCTCACAAAAAGAATGAGTGAAGACCTTACGGATTATTTAGAAGGTATTGGTGTTAAAGTTAAATATATGCATTCTGAAGTTGATTCCCTCGATAGAGTTGAAATACTTAGGGGACTCAGACTTGGAGAGTTTGACGTTCTTGTTGGCGTTAACCTTCTGCGCGAAGGGCTTGACTTGCCGGAAGTATCATTAGTCGCAATTCTTGATGCCGATAAAGAAGGGTTTCTGCGTTCCGAAAAGTCATTGCTTCAGACAGCGGGTAGAACAGCCCGAAACGTGAACGGACTCGTCATAATGTACGCCGATAAGGTTACGGATTCAATGAGGAAAGTTATAAACGAAACCGCAAGAAGAAGAAAGATACAGAATGATTACAACAAGGAACATAATATTGAACCTAAGACTATATATAAGACTTACGAGGAAATTATGTCGACTACTATAGTAGCGGATTCTAAAGCAAAATATGACCCTAAGAGAAAGTCAAAGAGTGACGAGAAAACCTCTCTGTCAGTTCTTACGGAGCCGCTATTCAAGAAGATTAATAAAGAACAGCGCAAAGAATTAATTGAGCAGCTAAGAAAAGAAATGATTAATTCTGCAAAAGACCTTGAGTTTGAGCGTGCTGCTGAACTAAGAGATGAAATTAAAAGACTTTCAGACGAATAATAATTTTATAATTTATGAGGAAAATCATAATAGTGTTACTCTTTATTTCAAGCGTCGATGTCTATTCACATACGATAGCAGGAAAAGTACTGGATGAAAGATATTTTCCTGTACCTAATGTAACAATTGCCATTACTGGAGGCGGATCTGCAAGTACGGGAAGTGACGGCAAGTTTATAATTTCAACTGACGACTGGAATTATGACCTTCTTCTTTATGATTTATCTTCAAATATCGGTGTTCTGTACAAAGACCTGTCTGTTAAAAATCCGGAGCTGATATTTTTTGGACTTAACGCATCACGTAATATCAATACTGAGTTTGTTAAAGTAGAATTTCCAATCTTGTCGAGCGGAAGAAGTGCAATTATAAAATTCTTAGCCGAGGATGTTTTCAGCTGCGAGGATGTCTTTGCCTCTGCGGGTGAAAGGACAAAAGTTGTTAACATTAACTTTCCCTCATACATTACAAGACTTAACGGCAGAATGATATACCTTGAAAAAACTCCGACAGCATACATAAAGTATTTAGAATATCCGATGACTATAATGAAAGAAGGATATCCGCAGACAGTAGTCTTCGATTCTTTGTCATACGGAAGGACACCAGGCACATCAAGCGTTACAATATATCCTCCTGCATTTGCTTATGATATGAAGGGCTTTTCTGTCTTTGCAGATTTTCTTTCACAGCACAGGAATGCAGAACTGACTTTAAACGTAACGGAAGGCGATATAATATCTTCCAAGATTATTGTACCTCAGAACTTACCGTATGGTTACAGATTAAAGATTGAAGGCAGGGGAGGATTAAAGAATGGCGGAAGTTTTGTCAGTAATACTTACTCTTATCCCGGAGCAACATACAACATAGGAACAGAAACCGCACCAAGACTTGATGCTCCGCAGGATAAATACTGGGGAGTTTCGAACAACACGATGTTTTCATGGGACTGGGGTACCGGAACAGGAATCTATGTCGTTCATTTCCATGCCTTCATGCCTGTGGGTGATTTTTATGTTGTTACAAGAGAAAGGGAACTTAAAAATCCTAAGGATATTGCTCGAAGCATTCTTGAAAGCAATGAATATTCATGGGAGGTCAGCAAATACCTAACTTATACTTCAGTTGATGATTACGTTAAGCCGAGATTGTTTGCAAATGACCTTGGATACAAGGCGGTTCTTACCTCAGAAATGAGAACGTTCAGGATTAATCCTTTTTAAAATATATCCTTCAGGAAGCGGTTATCTTTTCGCCAGTCTTTTCTGACTTTAACGAATAGTTTTAGGAAAACTTCTTTACCGATAAATACTTCAATATCTTTTCTTGCACGTTCACCGAGCTTTTTAATCATTTCCCCTTTCTTGCCAAGAAGTATAATCTTTTGTGTTTCTCTTTCAAGAATTATGTCAGCGTTAATGAAATCCTTCTGACTTTCTTCTCTTTCTTTAAACTCCCGCACTTCAACATGAACACTGTATGGAATTTCTTCTTCATATAGTTCGAGAATTTTTTCTCTGATTATCTCTGAAACGAAAAACTTTTCGGGTTTATCTGTAAGTGTTTCACGGTCGTAGTAAAAGTCACCCTCGGGCAGATGCTCAATCAGTTTAAGCTTAAGTAAATCAAGGTTTAAGCCCGTTACTGCCGATATTGGGATAATTTCTTCAAACTTTAATTCCTGCTGAAGCGTGACTATTTTGTCGGTAATCTGTTCCTGCTTAAGATAGTCACATTTGTTCAAAGCTATTATTCTTTTGAATGACGAAAACTCTCTTATAAAATCTTCTTCAATCTTCTTCAGGTCCTTAATAGTTATATTCATGCCGTCAATAAGATAGAGAACCAGGTCGGTTTCAAGAAATGATGACCTGATTTCTTTCTTCATAAATTTCTGCATTTCATACTTTGGTTCAAGAACTCCGGGTGTATCAACAAATATAATCTGATAATCTTTGCCTGTAAGAACTCCCTGTATTCTGTTTCTTGTAGTCTGCACTTTTTTGCTGACTGCCGACAATTTGAAATCAAGAAACTTATTCATAAGGGTGGACTTTCCCGCATTGGGTTTACCTATTATAGAAACATATCCGCTTTTAGTTACCATTAATTTATCACCCTTAACTGATTTTTATTATTTAATATTATCTGGGGTTTGCCGTTATATTCACCAATCTTACCTTTGACTTCAACTGTCTTGTTTTTATAATCCATTAAATCGCCGAAGACCTCAAACTTGTCGGGGAATATAACTGCCGTAAAAGTATTTTTTGGATACTTGTTGTCAAAGTTCAGGTAAGAAACCTTTTCACGAACAACCACATCTGCCACATAGCCCGTTACTACAGCATAGGAACCTTTTTTCCCGGCAGTCTCCGAGCTTTTTAATGTTATGTACTGTTGCGAGGTGTTCTTTTGGGGTTTTGAAACAGGTTCCTCCTTTGTTTCGATTTCTTCAGTACTTTCAGTTTCAGCAGTTATATTTTTCTCTTCAGCGGCGGCTTCTTTTTTCGGCTCTTCTGTCTTTATTATTTTAACTTCTTCCTTTTTCTGCCCGCAGGCTGTCAGTAAAACAAATGTAAACAATATTATGAACAGGGATTTCATAACAGATTTATTTAAGTTTATCTTTTGCTTCTTTCAGATAGTTTGATACCGACGCATCGTTCCTTAGTTCGGGTTTAAGCTTCAAACCATACTCAATGTCTTCGACTGCCTTGCTGTAATCACCAATGGCAAGATACAGAATTCCTCTGCGTATGTACGCTTCGCCGTCGGACGAGTCGAGCTCTATTGCCTTTTTATAATCTTCCATTGAAAGTTCATACTTCATAAGATACTTATAAATAGTTCCTCTGAAATAATAACTCTTAGCGATAGAAGGATCTGTCTGTATAGCTTTGTTAGCCTCAACGAGAGCTTCTTCAAACCTGTCAAGATTCAGCAGCAGTGCTCCGCGGTTCCAGTAAGTATCGACCTTTGAGGGGTCAATTTCTTCTGCTTTTGCGTAAGTATCAAGTGCTTCGTTAATTTTGCCAAGCTGTCCGTAAAGCGTACCAAGGGAGACCAGCGACATGATATCGTTCGGGTTTATCTGTAAAGCATGGTTCAAATCCTTGTAAGCGTTCTCAATATCATTCATGAATAAATAAGCAGCTCCGCGGTTTGAATAAGCCCTTCCGTAGTTAGTATCTAAATCGATTGCCTTGGTGAAATTTTCAATTGATGTTTCATAATTCTTCTGCATCAGATGGATAAATCCTATTGAGTTGTAAGCTGTTGATTCTTTTGGGTCTTTGCTGATGATTATTTTAAAGTAACTGAGAGCTGCTTCATAATCTCCTTTAATCAGAGCGTCATCACCCTTTTTGTAAAGTGTATCAATCGGCTGTGAATGCAGTAATGATGCGCAGAATAAGATGCTGATAAAAAGTGAAGTAAATAATTTAATGTTCATAATTTATTCTTAAAGAAAAACCCGCAGTGTAAAATATCCGCGGGTTAATAAATAAAATAAAATTAATAATTATCTATTTGTGCTCTCTGAAGTTTGCCCGAGTAGTCAATATAAACTGCTTTCCATTCAGTATAGAAATCATACACCGTCCAGCCGCCTTCTCTGTGTCCGTTACCCGTTGCTTTAACACCACCGAAAGGCATGTGCGCTTCCGCACCAATCGTTGCTCCGTTTATGTATGTTATGCCTGCCTGTATGTCGCGGACTGCTTTGAATGCATCGTTTACGTTGTTAGTAAATATGCTTGATGAAAGACCATACTCGGTTCCGTTAAGTATTTCTATACCTTCTTCGAGTGATGAGCATTTAAGAACAGCGAGAACAGGTCCGAATATTTCTTCTTTTGCAATTCTCATATCGGGAGTTACATCCTTGAATATCGTTGGTTTATAGAACCAGCCTTTTGCAAGAGAGCCATCCTTTGCATAGTCGCCGCCTGCAACGAGAGTTGCTTTGTCTTCGTTGAGCCCTATCTTAACGTAATCATTTACTGTCTCTCTTTGTTCTTTGCTGACGCAAGGACCTACATCAACGCCTTTGTCATTTCCGTAACCGAGTTTTAGTTTGTTTACTCTTGTTACAAGCATATCAAGAAATTTATCATGAATGTCTTTATGGAGTATCAGTCTTGAAGTTGCGGTACATCTCTGTCCCGTTGTTCCGAAAGCTCCCCAAAGAACAGCATCGAGAGCGAGTTCGAGATTTGCGTCGTCCATGACAATCTGAGCGTTCTTTCCGCCTAATTCGAGAGAAACTCTTTTTAGTTCTCTTCCGCCGACTTCATTAATTCTCTTTCCAACTGCGGTTGAGCCCGTGAATGAAATTAAATCTATATCCTTGCTTTCAAGAAGTGCCTCGCCGACAACTCTTCCGCTTCCATGGACAATATTGATTACTCCGGGGATATAATCCTTGCCGAGCACTATATGCATTGCCTCGTCAATAATCTTAACGAGAGTATTTGCAGTCTTTGGTGTTAACTCTGCAGGTTTGAAAACCACAGTATTTCCGCAAACGAGAGCAGGAAATATTTTCCATGTTGGGATTGCCATTGGAAAGTTCCAAGGTGTGATAATTCCGGCAACTCCAATAGGTACTCTAAAGCTCAGGTTCATTTTATTCGGGAGTTCGCTAGGTGCATTTATTCCGAAAAGTCTTCTGCCTTCTGATGCTGCATAGTATGCAGTATCAATGCCTTCCTGAGTGTCGCCTTTTGTTTCAGCGAATACCTTGCCCATTTCCCTTGTCATTTCATGAGAAATATCATCTTTTCTTTCGAGCATAATATCGCCGACAACTTTAAGAACATCGCCTCGTTTGGGTGCGGGCACGAGTCTCCATTTCTTTAAAGCTTCTTTTGCCGCTTTGATTGCTTCCTGAACATCGTCGTTTTCCGATGCTGGAAACATTCCTATTAAATCATCCACATCTGCAGGATTTCTATTCTCTGTATATTTGCCGCTCTTTGGTTCTTTCCATTCGCCGTTAATAAAATTTTTGAAGTGTTCCATATTGTAAAATGAGTTTATATATTAAGGTTTAATAAAATTTGTGAATTAATTAAAGAAAATATGCATTCGATATGAGATTAAAAATTCAAATAATATTAAATGAATTCAACCTGTAAATATCTCCTTCCAACTTTTGTCAAACGCCTATACTTATTTGCAGAGTGTTTCATTAATTTATTCGCTTATAATCAACACCTACGAACGAATACTACTTATTACAGTAAATAGAGAAAATCTGAAGTGTCATTATTTAACTAAAAGCATCCTCTTCGTTTCGCTAAAACCCTCCGTCATCAATTTGTAAAAATATACGCCGCTGCCGAAGGTCCGCCTATGCTCTGTGGCAGATTCAATATTAAACGTCACTTCGTACGTGCCGGGTGCAAGTTGTTCGTTTACCAAAGTTTCAACTTCTCTTCCAAGTGCGTCAAATACTTTTAATGTTACTACTGAATTCTGACTTCTGGATTCTGACTTCTGAATATCAAACCTTATCTTCGTCAGTGGATTAAACGGGTTTGGATAGTTCTGCCCCAATGAATATAAAGAAGGAATTTCAGTACTGACATTTTTAACAAAAGTAATACCTGCTGTCGTTGTTTTCATTATTTTTTTATTCAGCGGGGGAGGTATTCCCCATGTGGAAAGTATGACCCATCCCGTACTTTCATTAAGAAAGAATATTTTGTGAACACTTGAATTATAACCCCTTTTCTGTAAAATCCAGTTTGTTCCTGCATTCGTAGTATAAGATATTATGCAAGAATCAGAGCCAAAGAATCCACCGCACCATCCGGTTGAAGGATTAACAAAGAACATATCATTATATCTCTCGTTTTCTTCCGGGGTAAAATTCCAGTTATCTCCGCCATTTGATGTTTTGAAAAACCTTGTGGAGGTACCCGTACTGTTTAAAGCATAAGCTGTGTTATAATCAAATGCTTGAATTTTAAAAAAATAGGAGCTTACGTTTGCGGAATCACGATGCTGTACCGTCCACGTATCGCAACCATCTGTTGTTTTCAATATCCTCGTTACACTTGGTTGATAATCGCTTGTTCTTTTCGAAACCACATATCCTGTGTTCTGGTTTATAAAACTTAAACTATTGCAGTATTCCGAGAATTTCTCGCTGAAATTAATCCCTCCGTTCGTTGATTTATAAATACCCCCTTTATAAAAAACCTCAATATAAGCAATGTTGGAAACTATAATATCATTTACGTTAAAAGGGATAATGTTGGAAATAGCTCCGTTCATTGTATAAGATGAATCGTGAAAAATTTTTAACCAGTTATTACCGCTGTCCGTAGTTTTAAAAAGATATCGTGTATATGTGTATTCACTTATGTGGTGTCCACCTCCTGCAAATCCTGTGCTCTGATTCAGAAAAGAAATTGTTAAAAGTTCAGCCGGCGAAGTAAGGTTCAGTGGAACGGAAAACCAGTTCAATCCACCGTTCGTTGACTTGAAAATACAGTTTGTATCAGCCGTGATGAATCCGGTATTTGCATTTATAAATTCAATATCTTTAAGTTCCGCATTGATACCTGTACTATATACTATCCACCCGGTTTGTGACTTCAGACTAACACTAAAGATTAATAAAACAGTAAAAACAAAAACTATTCTCTTCATATATTATTTAATTAAAATCATCTTTCTTGTTTCACTAAAACCCCCCGTCACCAGTTTATAAAAATACACGCTGCTATTAAGTTCTGAACCATCGAAAGTGGTTTCATACGTGCCGTGCTGTAATCTTTCATTCACAAGTGTTTGGACTTCGCGGCCCATTATGTCATATATCTTCTAATGAAGAGGGAATCCAAGAATTTCCATTGTTAGAAAAATAATAAACTCCAGAATAATCATATCCTATTATGATTTTATTATCTGATACTATAATTGGATTAACAGCATTGTTATAAGTAACTGGAAACCCATTACTTATCTGCTCCCACTGGGCATTGGCGCTCATCGCCGCGAACATCATTAAAACAACAAATAGTTTTTTCATGATAGTAAAATTACTTAATATGACGGTTGTTTTCTGCTTTAAACATTCTTTAAATCTGGAATTAAATATTTAAAACGGGAGTCCGGCAAGTCGGTATCTCTCGGTTAAAAGTAAAAGAATTTCTTGTAATTATAAATGCTAATTATTTACCGTACAAAATATGATAGGATGAAAGAGTATAATCTACAAAAAGATATGTCAGAAATACAGACCTTCTACGAACTTTGAGAAGTTTTCGCCTATGTAGCGGAAGTTGTTCAATACGTGGAGTAAGAACTCGTCATCGGTTCTTTGTTTGTAGTAAGGGTTGCGTGTGAAGTAGCCGTAAAAGCGGCCGTTCTCATCAATAATCATTGGGGGTGTTGTTCCGTACTCATTCCATGGGCTGAGATGGCTGAACTCGTTCCCGAATTCGCTGAACTCGCTCCATATAGAGAGATTGTTTAACTTTGTGCCATAGATTCCATATTCATTCCAGATAGATTCGGAATGATACTGAGTACATGTTAGGCATCCGAGATATACGTCGTGGTTCTCTCCGCCGAAGAGCATTAGTTTCTGGGCGAAGAGCGATGAAGAAATCAAAAGGAACAATATTACGAGTAAACTTTTCATTGTGTTAAAATAGAATAAATACGGGAATAAAGCAAGAAAGCAAATCGCTTGAAAAATCGAATTGCAGATTAACACGGATGAAAAATATTAAAACAGAATATTTCAAATCGAAGGATTCAAAGCTTTCAAAGAGAAAATGAAAATTAGTAATTACAACGAACAGAAACTCTTTACCACCAAAACACTAAAAGAATATGGGGATTTTCTTTGTGAAAGAGCGAAAAAATATTAAAAAATGAGGGTATTGAATAAACAGCAAGTTAGTGAAGGCAGGATAAGACCAAGTTAAGACTAATTAGAGGCCAATTAGAGACAAGTTATGAAAAAGAAATAAGAGGGTTAAGAGCGAATTTTGAATTTGTTGTATTAACAGGTGTTTATATTTTGAGATTTTTGGTGAAAAGACAAGGAGAGTAGGATTTGAGATTTGATAAAAATCTTGAAGTGGAGTAAGAAATCGGTTGAAAAAAAGCGGAGAAATAGTTAATTTATATGTTCGGGCGGTTAGCTCAGTTGGTTAGAGCGCCACGTTGACATCGTGGAGGCCATTGGTTCGAGTCCATTACCGCCCACAAGAGTTTTATGAAGTAAGTTCTGTAATTCACACCTTATCAAACACTTCTTTTGGTATTTTTCGGGAACTTGCAGAACAGAAAATTATAATAATTTGGATAACATAATAAAAATAACGTTTCCTGACGGGACTGAAAAAGAATTCAGCTCAGGTGTAACATCTTTTGAAATTGCAAAAAGCATAAGCGAAAGATTTGCACAGCAGGTTTTATTTGCCGAAGTGAACGGAGTTCAGAAAGATTTATCAGCACCTATTACAAAAGATGCAAGGATAGTTTTTCACAAGTTTGATTCGGATGAAGGCAAAGAGCTTTACTGGCATTCATCTTCGCACGTAATGGCGCAGGCGATAGAAGTGCTTTATCCGGGCGCAAAGTTCGGCGTGGGACCTGCTATTGACAGCGGCTTTTATTATGATATTGATTCAGAGCACAAGTTTACCGAAGAAGACCTCAAAAAGATTGAAGAGCGCATGCTGGATATCGCAAAGAGGGATATTCAACCCTTGAGGGAAGTAATGAAAAGAACCGATGCTATAGAATTTTTCAAGACAAAGAGAAAAGACGAATATAAGGTTGAGATACTCGAAACGATTGCAAAAGATGAGGACATGGTCTCGCTGTACCATCAGGGCGGGTTTACAGACCTTTGCAGGGGACCGCATTTGCCGAGTACAGGTAAGATAAAAGCAGTAAAACTGATGTCAATCTCGGGTTCGTACTGGAGAGGTGATGAGAAGAACAAAATGCTTCAGAGGATATACGGAATAACATTTCCCTCTCAGAAGGAACTTGACCATCATTTAAAGATGCTTGAAGAAGCGAAGAAGCGTGACCACAGAAAACTCGGGAAGGAACTTGATTTGTTCTTCTTCCACGAAGTGAGTCCGGGTGCGCCTTTCTGGCTTCCGAACGGAATGATTATTTACAGAGAGATAGAATATTTTTCAAGACAGCTTCATGACAAATACAGGTATGACGAGATAAGCACACCGATAGTTGTGAAAGAGCAGTTATTCCAGACATCGGGGCACACATCACATTATCTTGAAAACATGTTCAAGATAATAACCGATGACGAGCCGATGTATCTGAAACCGATGAACTGTCCTGAGGCGACAATAGTCTATTCATCAAAGATGAGAAGTTTCAGAGACTTGCCTCTGCGTTTAAGCGAGCTCGGCAGGATGCACAGGAACGAGATACGCGGTGCACTTGGCGGGATGTTCAGAGTAAGACAATTTACGATGGACGATGCTCATATATTCTGCACTTACGACCAGATTCTTGAGGAAATAACTAAAGTGCTTCAATTAATGACAGAGACTTACTCAACATTTGGTTTTACTCCGATGTACTATCTTTCAACCAGACCTGATGAGGCAATGGGTGAGGTTGAAGTCTGGAATAAGGCGGAAGAATCCCTTGCACAGGCGCTAAAGGCGAATAACCTTTCTTATAAAGTAAATGAGAAAGACGGGGCTTTTTATGGACCGAAGATTGATGTACACATAAAGGATGCATTAAACAGAACATGGCAGCTTGCGACGGTACAGCTTGATTTTAATCTTCCCGAAAGATTTGATTTAACTTATGAAGGTTCTGACGGACAGAAACACAGACCGATAATGATACACCGGGCGATATATGGAAGTTTTGAAAGGTTCGTAGGAATACTGACCGAGCACTTTGCGGGAAACTTCCCTGCATGGATAGCACCTGTACAGGTTGCAGTACTGCCTTTAACAGACGCACAGCAGGAATATGCTAAGAGCGTTTACGATACATTGTTCAACGAAGGATTCAGAGTATATCTTGACGACAGAAGCGAAAAAGTTAATTACAAAATACGCGAAGCTGAGAACAGAAAGATACCATATATGCTCGTGCTCGGACCTAAAGAAGCACATAGCGGCAGCGTATCGCTCAGGATACACGGTGCGGGCGATAAGGGTGCTTTTGAATTGAAAGAATTCATGCAAAGAGTTAGATTAAACGTTACGGCAAAAAAAACAAAGTACGATTTTTAAATTTTAGGAAGGTTAAATAAATTAAAGACAAAAAGTACAAGGAAAGAGTAAACCAGGAAATAACCGCTTATCAGGTAAGAGTAGTAGATGAAGACGGGCAGCCGCTTGGAGTTATGCCGCTGCATGAAGCGTTAAGAACAGCAACCTCAAGAGGACTTGATTTAGTGGAAATTGCAGCAGGCTCGAAGCCTCCGGTGTGCAAGATAATAGATTACGGAAAGTATACTTACGATAGACAGAAGAAAGATAAACTGACGAAGAAGAATCAGAACGTAATGACGGTTAAGGAAATAAGATTCAATGCAAACACTGATTCGCACGACATAGAATTTAAGACGAAACATTTAAGACAGTTTCTTCTTGACGGACACAAGGTAAAGACCTCAGTGCTTTACAAAGGTAGAATGATAACGCATCCCGAAATAGGGCAGAAACTGATGAGCGACGTACTGGAAAAGCTGAAAGACATAGGGAAGATAGATTCAAAACCGAAGCTCGAAGGTAAGATGCTCACATGTTTTTTAGTACCGGATAAGAATAAAATACTTTCATACAGAGCGAAGCTTGCGAAAGAGATTAAGAAAGCAGATGTACCGGCTCTGACCGAAGCCGTTAAAGAAGAGACAACTGCGGAAGAGCAAAAAACACAAACAGAAAATTAATTAACAAATAAATAAAGCACAATATGCCTAAGATGAAAACGAACCGTGCATCAGCCAAGAGATTCAAGGTTACAGGCTCGGGGAAAATCAAAAGAGAGAAATCCGGCAGAAGTCACATTTTGACAAAGAAGTCACCTAAGAGGAAGAGACAGCTTGCAACGGCAACGCTCGTATCTAAAGGCGACGAAGGAAGAGTCAAAAGAATGATTCTTGCGGAATAACTTTCTGAAAGAAGTCTTAAAGAAAGACTATAAAGTTCTTTAAAATATTTATTCCTCCGAAAACAGGAATAATTTAAACAAGAAGAGGTCTCGAAATTCCGCAGCGCGGGATGCCTCAATTTTTAAATTAAACGAAAGGTAATATCAATGCCAAGGTCTAAAAACAAAGTCGCCGCACACAGGCGCAAAAAAGCAGTTCTAAAACAAGCCAAAGGATACGTAGGGGCAAGAAGCAAGGTTTACACTGTTGCGAAGAATGCAGTTGAGAAGGGCTTATCACACTCATACAGAGACAGAAAACTTAAGAAGAGAGTTTACAGAAATCTCTGGATAGTCAGAATCAATGCAGCAGCAAGAATAAGCGGAGTATCTTATTCGCAGCTGATGGGCGCATTAAGCAAGAAGAAAATAGATGTAAATAGAAAAACTCTTGCGGATATGGCGTACAACAACATTGATGCATTCAATGAATTTGTAAAATTCGCAATGAGCTAAGAGAAGAAAAAATTTTCTTATAAAAAGAAAGCGGACTTATAGTCCGCTTTTTGTTTATGGATGAAAGTTATTTCAAGGTTGAGCCTTTTGCCGCCCACCATTCGAGGATTTCTACTTTAAGGCGGCCTGCTATTACTGCCGGGTCTTCGTTGGCGAGGCGTTCGGCTTCTTCTTTAGATTTAACGCTGAATATTACGATGCCGCGAAGGTCGCCGTCACCGCCAAAGGGTCCTGCGATTTGTGTGTGTCCCTCTTTGTAAAGTTTTGAGAGGTGCTCCATGTGTCCTTTCTGTATGAGTGCTGTTTCAGCGGAGTCCTGAGTTCTATTATCACCGCGTTTAAGAAAACACATATAGTACTTTTTCATGATGAATGTTTGATCACCATCCTTCATTTCGAATTCGTCCTGAGAAAGGGCGGTGTTTGATATCATGCAGGATAGGAATATGAGAAGGAAGACAATGATTGTATTTTTCATAGTATTTAATGTTTATTTTTAATTGAATTAAGAAATAAAAAGAGTCTTTAATGAATATTAAAGACTCTTTTGTAAAACGCAAAATATAAATATTATTCCTTATCCTCAAGTACGAACTTCCAGACAAGACCAGCTAAGGCAGCTCCGATAAGTGGTGCAATAATGAACATCCAGAGTTGTTCGATTGCCGCTCCGCCAACGAACAGTGCGGGACCTATACTTCTTGCGGGATTTACAGATGTACCCGTAATAGGAATTCCGACTATGTGAATTATTACGAGAGAAATACCAATAGGTATTCCTGCAAAACCTGCAGGTGAATTCTTTGCCGTTGCACCGAGAATAACGATAAGAAAGATGAATGTTAAAACGACTTCAGCAATGAAACCTGAAATCAAAGGATATTTCATAGGTGAATATTCAGCGTACCCGTTTTGTCCGAGCCCGTTAGCAGCGATGTTATACGAGCTGAGACCTGATGCGATTAAATAAAGAATACCCGCACCTATGATAGCACCGATAATCTGAAATACAATATACATACCTGCGTCTTTGCCGCCGATGCGCCCTGCAACGAGTGCACCGACTGTAACAGCAGGATTAATATGGCAGCCGGACACGCCTCCTATTCCGTAAGCCATAGCAAGTACCGCAAAACCGAATGCAAATGAGATTCCGAGGAATCCAACTGAACCGCCTGATATAACTGCGGATCCGCATCCGATAAGAACAAGCACCATTGTTCCGATTAATTCGGCAATGTACTTTTTCATCTAATACTCCTTTTTAAGTTTTGAAATATTAAGGAATCACTCAGTTTCAATTTCATCAACAAAAATAAAAGCATCATCTCCAGCACCCGGGTGCCAAGCTGGAATTTTACCATAGTTAACAGCTGTAACTTTAATGTATCTTGCTTTGTGACTCTTATCAAGTTTTAAGATAAAATCTTTTATATTGATGTTCAAGTCCGTATCTAATATAGTGTTTTCGATTGACCCTATTTTCTGATAATTCATGTTATCGATTGAAGAATAAATATCGACGTACTTTGGCATCCATATCCAGCTTCTTGCGTCTTGAAGAAAACCTATGGAGATTTTACTAACATCATTTTCTTTTCCGAGGTCAACTACTGCTGAAAAATCCTGCCCCTGATAGCCCTGCCAGTTACCGAGCCGCCAATTCTTTTCTCCGCGTATATGGTCAATAAGGGCTTCCGGACCGCCGGCTGTGTATGACATGTTAGGAACAGACAGTAATTGAACTTTGATATCTTTTAAAATTTTGTAATAAACAGAGCTTATGGTTTCACTTTTATTTCCCTTGCTATCTACAGCGTAAGCAGATATTGAAGTGTTATCGATTATAGAAATGGGGTTTAAATATTCGGTAAACTGATTCGGAATTATATTATAATATATTTTCGCGTTTGGATAATTTACGAAAAGAGAAATACTTAGAGAGTCTTTAAATGTAAGACGACTTGTGTTTGTGTATGGAGATGGGATTATTTCATTATCAATAGGATTATCAGAGAGGAGATATTTATTAACTCCGCCAGTGCCGAATGATTTAGAAGGAAAATTTTCCATGTCGAATGTGATTGTGCCGCCGCTGAAAATATCATCCCAGTTTATAAAGGGACGTTTGTCTTCGTTTGAAACATTTTGAATATAAATGTTTTCATCCGATTGGTTGTTAGTTTTTATCGTGAAAGTTTTTCCGTTTTCGAGATTTATCTTTACTTCGTCGAATATAGGGCTGCCGAAAAGAAACTTCCCTGAGCCGGGTGTTACAGGATAAAAACCCATTGCACTAAGAATATACCATGCTGACATTTGCCCGCAATCTTCATTGCCTATGAGTCCATCGGGACTATCTTTATAAAACTCAGACATAATCTTTCTAACGATTTTTTGAGTTTTATGTGAGCTGTCAGTATAATTGTATAGATATGCAATATGATGAGAGGGTTCGTTGCCGTGGGCGTACTGTCCGATGAGACCTGTTATGTCAACCTGTTCGCGTCCTGTTGTTTTTGTATCGGCAGAGAAAAGTTCATCGAGCTTCTTTTCGAGATTACCGTCAAGATAATCATTCAATTGTTTAATATCATGCGGGACATAGAAAGAATACTGCCACGAATTTGCTTCTGTGTAGTTATTATCAACGTCTGTTGGATTAAAAGGGTCTTTCCAACCGTTGTTGAATCGAGGCCGCATAAATCCTGTCTGGGGATCAAAAACATTTTTATAAAACTGTGCTCGCTTTTCATATTCATCTTTATGAATATTTTCTTTAAGCGATTTTGCGAAATTTGCTATACACCAATCGTCGAAAGCATACTCAAGAGTTTTTGAGACAGACTCGTGCTCTTTATCGGCAGATATGAAGCCGTCGTTTCTATAATGCTGAAGCCCGTAAATATCGAGATTAGAGCTGTGCATCATTGCCTTTAATGCGAGTTGTTTATCGAAATCAGTTATACCGCTATTGTAAGCATCGACAATTACCGGCACGGAATGATAGCCAATCATGCAATCTGTTTCATTCGCTCCAAGTTCCCAAACCGGAAGTCTTCCGCCCTGTTCGTATTGAAGCAAGAATGTTTTAATGAAATCGGCAGAGCGTTTTCTTTCGATAATGTTTAATAAAGGATGTAAAGCCCTGTACGTATCCCAGAGGGAAAAGACAGTATAATATTCATGATTAGCTTTGTGAACTTTAAAATCTCTTCCCAAATAAGAACCATCAACATCGTTAAAAATATTCGGAGCTATTGCGGTGTGATACAAAGCAGTGTAGAAGATGCGGAGTTTATCTATATCTTTTGTCTTCACCTGAATTTTATTTAAATAATCATTCCAGAGTTCATTTGCATCTTTTCTGACCTTATCGAAATCTTTATTGCCGATTTCGGCTTCAAGATTAAGCTTTGCATTTTCTTCGCTAATAGCGGAGATGCCGACTTTTACAAGTAAGGGTTTTTGCGGGTTATCAAACTCGATGATTGCTTTTATGTTTTTTCCTTCTGCATAAGACTTTTCAGGAAGAAAATTATCATCTGAATATATACCTGCTCTTTTGAAATTGTCTGAGAATACAGCGTAGAAATATATACGCTGGTCTTGTGCCCAGGACTTTGACCGGCGGAAACCCGATACAGAATTATTGTTGACTATTTTAATATGAGATTCGAGAACTTCGTCGCGGTGCTTTAAATCGATAAAAACCTTTGCTTCATTACCTTCAGGGAAAGAATATTTGTGAAAACCAGCGCGGGTACTTGCAGTTAGCTCCGCTTTAATGTTAGATCGATTGAGTAGAACAGAATAATATCCCGGTTCGGCTAATTCGTTAAGATGAGAAAAAGATGAAGTAAAATTACGTATAGTATTTTTGTCAACTTCTATGAATTTATTATCAGTAAAAGGCATAAACAGGATATCGCAATAATCGGGTACACCGGTGCCGCTAAGATGTGTGTGTGAGAATCCGTAAATAATGCTGTCGGAATAGTGATAACCCGAGCATCCGTCCCAGCCTTTAAGTCTTGTGTCAGGGCTGAGTTGTACCATACCAAAAGGGACGGTTGCTCCGGGGAACGTATGACCGTGACCTCCGGTACCGATAAAGGGATTGACGTACTTAGTAAGATATAATTCATCTGATTCCTGAAAAGAAAAAGATGATAGAAAAACAAAAACCAAAGCTGGCAATATAAATCTTTTCATTGTGTTATTATAAGAATTAGTATTAATGTATAAATTATATATATAATGTTAAATTGCATTATTTGGTGGAAAGGGAGGATATAAGGCGAAAAACAGGGGTTATAAAATAGGGGCAAATAAAAAATCACGGGAACTTAATCCGCAATATATATGTATATACATATAAAGCAGGAAAGAATATGAAATTAGAAGAAGAAATAAAACAGAAATCATTCAAGAATCCTTACCAGAAACTGATGGTAAATATATTGTACACAGGGAGTTGGTTGGAACTAATGGAAACGAACTATTTAAAAGCTCAAGGATTGACCCTGCCTCAATTCAATGTGTTAAGGATACTAAGGGGTCAGTTCCCGCAACCTGTGACAGTTAATGATATAATAGACAGGATGCTTGATAAATCTTCGAATGCATCCAGAATTGTTGACAAACTTGTTGCAAAGAATCTGGCTGAAAGAAAAGTATGCAAGCAAGATAAACGAGCTGTTGACGTCATTATAACAAACAGGGGTCTGAAGGTATTATCTGAAATTGACAAAGAGCTTCCTAAATGGGAGAAAAGAATGAAATCTCTTTCCAGAGAAGAGGCGGACAAACTGAATCTTTTACTGGATAAACTAAGGGATTGTCCTATAAAGGATTTGAAATGACAAATTATATAAACTAAAATAAAACCAAAACAATATGAAGAAAAACTTATTTAAATTAACGCTGATAATAATTACAGCCTCAGCATTCATAATCACAGGATGCGGAAAATCAGAGAAAGACGTTAAAGTCGGTGAAAAGCAGACGGCAGGTGAAACCAAAGGAAAATCGCTTGTTGTTAGCACGACTGACAGCAAGGTAAACTGGCTGGGAAAAAAAGTTACAGGACAGCATAACGGCACTATTAATATACTAAAAGGTGAAGTAATGGTTGACAACGGAAAAATAACCGGCGGTAAGATTGAGATAGATATGAAAACGATAAAAAATCTTGACCTGACAGATGCAGAATTAAATGCAAAATTAGTAGGTCACTTATCATCCGCAGATTTTTTTGAGGTTGAAAAATACCCGACATCAAAATTGGAGATAGTTAAAGTAGAGGAATTGAAGGATGCAACAAAGCCAAATGTTAATTCAACTGTAACGGCAAACCTTACTATGAAAGATGTAACAAAAAGCATTACGTTTCCTGCAGAAATCAAGATAGAAAACGGTGTTTTGACAGCGAAGGCAGATTTTGATGTTGACAGAACAGACTGGAATGTAAAATATGGTTCAGGGAAATTCTTTGATAACCTTGGCGACAAGATGATTAATGACAAGTTCAACCTGAATATTTCAATATTAGCAAAGTAATAATAAAACAGAACATTGAGGGAAGCCTTTTGAGGTTTCTCTTTGATTAAATTATAATAAAAATCATGGCGTATAAATTTTCGGAAGAGTTTTTAATGAAGTCTTTATCATACGACGAATACATAAGACTGACGGACAGACTACTTTCAGAGGGAAAAACAACGGGTGAAAATCAGGAACCAGAAATGATTGAATATACGAAGCTTAATGCACAAAGGATGAACAGGATTTACAAAACATCGGAAGTAAAAAAAGAGTTCAAGGATGTACTCAAAGAAAATCAGCACTGGGTATTAATAACTGAACCATGGTGCGGTGATGCAGCAAATTCAGTTCCTGTTATTGCAAAGATTGCAGAGAGTTCTGATAAAGTAAAGTTGCACATACTATTCAGAGATGAGAACCCGGACGTTATGAATGAGTATCTAACAAACGGGTCTAAATCAATTCCTATGCTTATAATACTGGATGAAAATTATGAAGAAAAGCACGTATGGGGACCGCGTCCTGCAGAGATTCAAAACATGGTTCTCGAGTTTAAAAAGTCGGGAGAGTTTAATATGGATGAGTTGAAGAAAAATCTTCAGCTATGGTATTTTAACGACAAGACACATTCAACACAGAAAGAAATAATAGAATTACTAAAGAAATGATTACAACAATACATAAAGCTGATACAAGAGGATTTGCCGACCATGGATGGCTGAAAACAAACCATACATTCAGTTTTGCATCGTATTATAATGAGAGCAGAATGAATTTCGGAATGCTTAGAGTTCTTAATGACGATATAGTAGAAGGCGGAATGGGATTCGGGAGACATCCTCATAACAACATGGAAATAGTCTCAATTCCTATTTCAGGTGCGCTTGAACACAAGGATTCTATGGGGCATGTAGAAGTGATAAAAGAGGGTGAAGTGCAGATAATGTCAGCAGGTACCGGAGTGATGCATTCTGAATACAATCACTCAAAGACGAAAGAGGTTAACTTTCTGCAGATATGGGTATTACCCAAAGAGCAAAACATAAAACCAAGGTACGAACAGAAAAGTATTAACGATTCTGATGCGAAGAATAAGTTTTTAACCATAGTATCACCCGATGAAAACGATGACAATGCTGTTTGGATAAACCAGGATGCATATTTCTCGATTACTAAGTTAGACGCTGATACAGAAGTCAGTTACGATATAAAGCAGGAAGGAAACGGAGTGTATTTTTTCGTGATTGAGGGAGATGTTACTTCTGACGGAAATGAACTCGGAAGAAGGGACGGTATAGGAATTGAAGGCGCAGAGAAAATAAAAATCAAATCAAACTCTGACAGCCGCTTGCTTTTGATAGAAGTACCGATGAGATAAAATCAATAGCCCAATTGCTTCAGGATTTGATTTTGCAATTATGTTTGCCTTTGCAAGCCCTCTAACACCTCCTGCACAGCCGAGTCCCCAAAGCGGATAACGGTAAACGTTTGGATTAAGTCTGAGAAAATTAATAAGCAGAGCATCTAATGATGGTGTGCTCAAACCGGTTGTATTGACGAGAATAATATCGGTGATATCTTTGAAGCTGACGCCTGCAATTGACAAGTTTTTCATGAATGGCTCCCGCATACAATCCAACGCGATAGTTTTAAACAAATTATTTTTCTTGGTAAAAGATTTATCGCTTTGAAAAAAATCTATGAGAATACAAAAGTTTCTTTCCTTGATACCTGAATTGTCGAAAACTCAAGCAGCTTTTCCTAATTCGGCAGAACATCACCGAACAGAAATTTAGAGAAGGTTTTTGTTTCACCCTGCAGCAGCATACAATTGAAATCGGTTTTATGAATACTAAGAATTGTGCCCAAATAATTTTTAGTATGAAAACACATAAACCCTCTTATAAATTGCAGGCCAGCTTAGCCCCACAATTACCGGTTTTTATTATAACCGGTTTAAAGCCTTAAACTACTTTTTCTTTTTAGCAGTTTTCTTTGCTTTTTCTTTTTCCTTTTTGAGTCTTAATGCTCTTTCCTTTGCCCGCTGGATGGTGCGTTCGCGGTACTCGGGGTCATTGTAATATCTGTTACGAGCATTTTCCAGAGTCATTTTCTTGTACTCAGGGTCATTATGGTATTTTTCCCTGTAATACTTTTTTAGTTTTTCTCTGTACTCTTTGTCCTTTCTGTATTTCTCCCGCACCTTTCTGCGGATTTCTTCCCGGTTTTCATAATAATAATTTTCAGCCATGATACTATTATTTTTATTTATGAAAAAATAAGTTTGTGTTTTTATTTAAAGAACGACATACACAAAAATCGGTTAAACCTAAAACTAATTTTTCTTGTTATAATGTGTAATTATTCAAATCAAGAAAAATCACGCTCAATAATATAATAAAAGATTTTTTTAAATAAAAGCAAGAAAAAAATTGTTTTAAAACATTTTAAATTTACGTATACGGATAAAACAAAAATATACTGGGACTCTCAATATGAAGAGAACAAAGCAAGCTGGGATATGGGTTATGTTTCCACACCTCTCAAGGAGTACATAGACCAGATAACGAACAAGAACCTGAAAGTACTAATACCGGGTGCGGGAAACGCACATGAGGCGGAATACATGCATCTGCAAGGATTTCGTAATGTTCATGTTCTTGATGTATCAGAAGAAGCTCTCAAAAATTTTAAGGGCAGGTTTTCGGATTTTCCCGATGCCCATATTGTGTGCGGTGATTTTTTCTCGCATGAAGGCAATTACGACCTGATACTCGAGCAGACCTTTTTCTGCGCAATAGATCCTTCGGACAGGAAAAGATATTCCGATAAGATATACAACCTGCTGAAAGAAAACGGCAAATTAGCGGGAGTTCTTTTTAATCATGAGTTTGATAAAGCAGGACCTCCTTTCGGGGGTACTGAAAAAGAATACCGAAAATACTTCGGCTTGCGGTTTGAATATAAAGTATTTGAGACGTCTTACAATTCTATTAAACCGAGAGCGGGTCGGGAGCTTTTTATGATACTGGTGAAGAAGAATTAAAAGATTGTCACGAATTATTTAAGTAAATTGATTAAAATTGTTTTTTAGCACTAATTAAATTATTTTAGTTTACTTAATAATTAAATCAAATCTTTATGAAAAATAAAGCAACTATTTTCGTTTGTTTAATACTGGCTGCAACAGCCGCCTTCTTTATCATTTCCTGTAATACTAATGACAGCAACGTGATAAAGATAGGGCAATTCGCTTCATTAACGGGAAGCGAAGCGACGTTTGGAATAAGTTCTGATAACGGTATTAAACTTGCGGTTGAAGAGATAAATAATTCAGGCGGTGTGCTCGGAAAAAGAATAGAACTAATAACAGAGGACAACCAAGGTAAGCCAAATGAAACACAGACTGTAGTGCAGAAATTAATAAACAGGGATAAAGTAGTAGGCATTATAGGAGAAGTTGCTTCATCGAGGAGCAAGGCGGCTGCACCGATATGCCAGAATGCAAAGATTCCGATGATAACGCAGGCATCGACGAACCCAGAAGTAACCGCCATAGGTGATTACATATTCAGAGTATGTTTCATTGACCCATTTCAGGCAACGGTAATGAGCAAGTTTGCATTGAACTCGATGAAAGTAAAGAAAATTGCTTTGTTAATAGACCAGCGGAATGCATATTCGACGGGACTTGCGGAGAATTTCAAGAGGACATTCATAGAAATGGGAGGCGAGATAGTTGAAGAGCAGAAGTATTCGGCGGGTGATAAAGATTTCAAAGCACAGTTGACAGCGATAAAGTACAAAAATCCAGAAGCGATATTTATTCCCGGTTATTATACGGATGTTGGATTGATGGCGATACAAGCAAGAGAAATTGGTTTGAATGTGCCGTTGTTTGGGTCAGACGGCTGGGAATCTGACAAACTGACAGAAGGAAAAGCAAAGGACGCATTAGAGGGAAGCTTCTTTTCAACTCACGTATCATCTGAAGACCCGAATCCATTAATACAGAATTTTATAAAGAAGTACAGAGAAAAATATAAATCTGAACCTGATGCATTCTCATTTCTTGGATACGATGCAATGATGCTGATGGCAGATGCAGTAAAGAGAGCAGGTTCAACGGACGGAGACAAGATAAGGCAAGAACTTTCAAAGACGAGTAACTTCAAGGGAGTTACAGGAAACATTTCGATAAATGAGCAGAGGAATGCAATAAAGCCGGCAGTAGTGCTTGAGATAAAGGACGGCAAGTTCAGGTATAAAGAGACAATAGCTCCATGACAGAATTCATACAGCAGTTTATAAACGGACTTTCACTTGGGAGCATATATGCGCTTATAGCGCTCGGGTATACGATGATATACGGGATACTAAGGTTTATAAACTTTGCACACGGCGATGTGTTTATGATAGGAGCATATTCAGGATATTACCTTGCGATGCTGTTTGCGTTTACTACTTTTACCGGCGGTGCTTCAGTATGGATGGCAATACTTATACTAATTGGTTCGATGGCAGTCTGTTCGATACTCGGGTTTACGCTCGAAAAGCTTGCTTATAGACCTCTGCGAAATTCTCCGAAGCTAACTATATTAATCACTGCGATAGGTGTTTCGCTGTTTCTTGAATACGGCGGACAGCTAGTATTTGGTGCAGATCCGAAATCTTTTCCGACGTTACTTGAGAACAAATCATTATTCAGTATAGGCGGTGCAGCAGTATTTTCAAATTCGATAGTTGTGATAATAGTGTCGTTAGTACTTATGGTTATACTAAGATTCATAATTATGAAGACGAGGATAGGGACTGCGATGAGGGCTGTTTCGTTCAATCATAATGTAGCAAGTCTAATGGGAATAAACATAAACGGAGTAATAAGTTTTACGTTTATAATAGGTTCATCTCTTGCGGCAGCAGCGGGAATACTATTCGGATTGAACTATCCGAAAATTGACCCATTGATTGGAATCATATACGGTCTGAAAGCTTTTGTTGCGGCAGTGCTGGGCGGAATTGGAAACATAACCGGTGCGGCACTTGGCGGATACATACTCGGAATTGTGGAGACGTTTGTTTCGGGGTATTTATCATCGACTTACAGGGATGCGATAGCTTTTGCGATACTGATTATAATATTGTTATTTAAACCGACCGGATTATTAGGAAAGAAAGAAATAGAAAAAGTGTAAACAATACCCCCCTTGCTCGCAAGGGGGGGGTGAATTATTTATTTGCTATAAATATTTTTTACAAGGTTAATGTAGGCTTCTGACATATCGAATCCGCGCCTTTTCATCACCATCTTTGCAGTTTCAAATGCCTTATCAAGATTATACTTTTCCTTTTCACTACCTATTATATTCCACTCGAAGGATTCAATCAGCTTATCAGGGAAACCTCCTCCGGCTACGTTTGCGAATATACCGCATATTGTACCTGTGTTCAGCATAGTGTTTATTCCGAACTTTGAATGGTCGCCAACAATACTTCCGAGGAACTGCATGCCAGTATTTATATTATTACCGAATTGATTGACGCGAATTTTTGAATAATTATTTTTCAGGTTACTTGTAACAGTATCGGCACCGAAGTTTACGAATGGACATGCATAGGTATGACCGATAAAACCATCGTGCTGCTTGTTAACACAGCTGTGAAATACAGAGCTTGAAATTTCACCTGAGACTTTTGATGAATGACCTATAGAGCAAGGACCATAAATTTTAGAGCCAGATTTAACAAGTGCGTTCTTGCCGATATAGATTGGACCTTTTAAGTAAGTGAGGGGTTCGACGACTGCGTTATCATCGATAAAGATTTCTCCGCTTACAGTATCAAGTATAACGCCCGGATATACTTTAGCGGAGGGGCTTACAAAGTTATTATCATTATCCTGATTAACGTCGGTGTTTTTATCTTTACCTTTAACGCTATCGAGAAGGTAACTAAGGTCGAAGCCGAGGTTAACATCAAGCGATTTAAGAATATCCCATGGATGATTAATAATCTCGAAAATATTCTGGAATTGGTAATTAGTGTTATTAATCTTTTTCAAACCGAGGAAGAAATCGTTATTCAAACAAAAACTGAACTTATCTTTACGATTATTGATTTCATCGACGGATAACTTGGCGGCGACAATTGTATCCTCAAAGTCAATGACGCTATTGACGGACATGGAATCATTAATCCAATCGATAACTTTTTTAGAGAAGACAACTCTTCCATTGAGGAATATAGAATCTTCAGCGGGAAATTTATTAACGAGATTACTGTTGTTTTGAGTGACAAACTCAGCGATAGAATCTCTAACGAAGAGTTCGATCCTTGAATCAGCTGGCAGATAGTGTTCGATTCTTTCTTTCATAGAGAAAGCCCCGGCTTTAATATCGAAAGAAGCTCTTAAAAGATTTAAGGGATAGAGGTCTTTATATTTAGGGTCTTCAAAAATTATGTATTTCATAGTTTCAGGATTTTGATTCAAAAATTAAAAAAGCCGGCTTATTATACGAAAATAAAAGAGCCGGCTTTAAAAAGCGAGAACTATGTATTAAGCGTCTGTAGTCTTTTTGGTTTTACCGAATTTCTTATAGTATTTTTCAACACGTCCTGCTGTGTCAACGATTTTCTGTGTACCGGTAAAGAACGGATGACAGAGAGAACAAATTTCAACTTTTATTTCAGGAACAGTGGAACGAGTTGTGAATAAAACTCCTCTATTTTCACCACAATTGCAAATCACATTGCATTTATAATATTTCGGATGTATTTCCTTTTTCATAATTAGCGTTAATACTTTTACTTGTAAAACACATAATATAACATAAACGCAGTATATTTTCAAGGTTATTTGGAAAACGAGCGGTTTAAAGCGAAAAAATTGTGATGGTATTAAGAGGGTGAAATATTTTCTGTTTCACAAGTATTATTAAGATTAATATTGAAGAAATTGATGTAAATAGGGTGGTGAGTCTTTAATGAGATGTATTTTTATGCAGGATAAATCAAACTGTGTTAATACTGTATTAGTACTGTATTAGTGCTGTATTAGTACTGTATTAGATATTAATTAATATATGAGAAAACAAGATATTATTAAATTATTTATGATTAAGGGGTCGAAAATGTAATTAATATATTGATAAAACAGATATATAAGGAGGTATTTTGTTAATTTTAATGCGAAGGAGGGGATTAAACAAAATATTCCGGTTTTGCAGAAAAGTTAAATCGATTAAAGGTTAATGAAGGAGAGAAAAGAGAGGAGGTACGATTATAAATCCGAAGAATTTTAAGGATGAAATGTACAATTTATATTTTAGACTTGTAAAGGAAGGAATTAATAAATAATATTGAAATAATTAAATTAAAAAACAGAACGATGAAAAAGTATACGATGTTTTTTAGCTTATTGACACTCATAATTTCCTCTGTATATTCACAACAAGTAACACAAAATAATTTCACGGGAATCCTTGTACCAAACGGCAAAACCTGTATGCAAGGAATGCCACGACGATATGATGTATCCTCAGTTTTCACCTGCACGAAAGAAGTAGAAACGAATATACCCCTGCTTGCTAAAAGCGGGCAGGGGGTTTAAAACCATGTCTTTTTCAGAAAAATGGGTAAATGCAATCTACAAGATTGTAACGGGAGGGAATAAGTCAAAGTATATTCTTACACCTACCGGCGGGCTTATTTTTGTAACTTTTATTTTGTCATTTATCTTCCTATCATTTTATTTAGACAGAATTTTTAGTTTTTCTGATTTTCTACCTGCAACAACAGCTAAAATAACCGGTTTAGTTCTTATTATACCAGGGATAATATTTTCAGGGAAGAGCATATACATTTTTATCAAATCAAAAGGCACTCCTGTACCTGTTAATCCTCCATCTGAACTTATAACGGATGGAATATATGGTTACTCAAGAAACCCAATGCTTGCAGGATTGATTATGCAGTTATTTGGATACGGAATTTTCTGTAACTCAATAACACTTACTTTTATAGTTTCACCAGTGTTTATGCTCTTAAGCATTGCAGAACTAAAGTTTATAGAAGAACCAGAGCTTGAAAAACGATTCGGTGAAAAATATATATCATACAAGAAATCTGTCCCGATGTTTTTTCCGAGAATCTTTAAGAAATAAACCAGGAAATATTTAATCTTGATTATTTTTTAATGTTAATCAGATGTACTAAATTTTTCTTTCTCGAATTTCTTCCACTGCTTTTTTGCATAGTCAAGAAAACCCGCTGGTGCTGCGTCAAATGACGGGTCAACCTTTATTTCGCCGCCGTATGGTTCAACGTCTTTTATTGCAATAAGACGCGTTCCTCTAATTGCATACTTATCCTTTCCTTCATGCATCAGCAGTTTATACCCAAGCGGACTGACATCGCTTCTGCAGCCAAGTGTGTAAAGAAATGTACTTTCACCAATTCCGTTTTTGTTGATGTCGGTCACTGATATAGAATTTGAGATGTAATCAAGCGTCAGGTCAGCATCGCACTCCTTTACCAAGTCTTGTATCTTCCAGAAAAGCACAGCCGAATCACCCCGCACTAAAAACTGATAACCGAATAATTCCTTTGAATACGCTGCTTCCTGATCAAGATATTGACCGTCCATTTTTTCTTCTCTGACTTTTTTATCCTTAGTCTCGGTAATAAGAAGTACATTCAGACCGTTCTTGTCTTTCCAGCTTGCGCTCCCTTCAATTTTACCGGTGTACTTCAATGATTTGGGAATCTCTTTTATTCCGTATTTAACTTCAACTAATGAATCAGATGCGTCCGGATTATTAAGTCCAGCTCCTTCAAAAGAAGCACTATCGTGAGATTTTTTATGAACAGTCTCGGTGCTATCAACCTTTGGTTTTTCAGGTTCTGTTTTTTTCTCTTCCTTCTTTGTACAGCCGGAAAACAATGTTAATACTAAAATTAATAATAAAACATTCTTCATGATGATAAGTTTAATTTTAATTGTTTTATATTTAGTTTTGTTTTATCCCGCACAGTGAATATCGTTGAAAAACTCTTCAAAATTACAGCATTCAATAAGAAGCCACCCGCTTTTGCCGTTTGGTCTTTTGATTTTAAACCAGTTATAACATCTGTTTCCATCTTTAATTTCTTTCTTATCAAAACCAATCAGAACAACTTTCTCGTTTTGTTCTATAATTGTTGCAGAGCCTGAATTCTCATTACGTTCTTTTAAAAGATTAACAGGTACTTTAGCAGTAGCACTTTCATTTATTTTATAAAAATCAACAGGAACCTCCTCGAGTTTCAAACCGTCTTTTGAATAGATGTATGTTTCGTTTAAAGATGTAAACAATTTTGAACTTGTTGCAGAGACTTTACCTTTACCGTCAGGAGTAAAGTATTTTGAGTATAGGAACTTATCGGTTATAAGAACTGGTTTATCCGTAAATTTGTAAACCCTGTATTCCTGTATGAGGTCTGATCCTGTCTCCTCAGAGCCCGGATTTATCTTAAGAAGAAATTCTTTATATCCATCTTTTTCATCAATGTCTATTAATTGGGTTTCGATGTCTGTATAAGAGCTAGCTGTATCTGTAATACTTTTCCCGTCAAAGTCGATTACATATACAATATTTTTTGGCTCGACACCGGATTCAGGGGTGTAGGTTTTGAAAGTGACATTGTTTTTAATTGATTCAGGTGTTAAGCTCTCACTGAAAGTAAATTCTTTGCTAATATTTTTTTTAATACTATCTTCTTGTTTATAAAGCGAACTGCCAGAAGTATCTGTTTTAGTTTTCTCTGAGGTCTGAGGTGTCTTTTCTTTCTTCGTGCAGCCAATAATAATTAAAGCTGCCAAAATAACAAAAACAATCTTTTTCATTTTATGTTTACCCCCACAAGGTCTGCGTATGCTTCAAAATCGAGTACGCGTTTTTTCACGATTTCAATTCTATCGGATACTCTCATTGGTATGTACATGGTACCTTCAAGCTTTGCATAGATTGCGTCGATAAGTTTAAACTCTTTATCTCTAAACGCTATCCATTCGAGCTGTGCAGACTTTAGTTCTTTAGCTGATTCTTCATCAAGCTCTTTCATAAGAATTTTGTAAAGCCTGTTTAACTCGTTATCGTATTTATCATAGGCTTCGTTTAAACACTTGACCATACCAGCTGTTGACATATCTTTCTCCATGCAGTCTTCGATATATTTATCGATAGGGTGGTCGTATTTTTGCGCCATAAGCGGCATGGCAGCAAATAAAAACAAAATAATAAGTAATAATTTTTTCATAATATTTTGATTTAGTTTGTATGCAAGTAAGAATTATGTATAAGAAAGTAAAGCGGGGATTCGTTATTCGTCCGGCAATCGAAACAATCATTTCTAAAATAAATCATAGCTTAGAAACCATAAATTTATGGTACAATGTATGAATATGCTTTTTAATAATCAACATTAATATTTTGTGTGCTAATAATATGAAATTGAAATATTGATAAAAAGGCTTACCTAACCAATTAAGGATAATGGACATCAAATATCTTGAACTATATTTCATTTAAAAAGGTATCAAATTTGAAATGTTTTAATTTTATTTTAAAAGCATTATATTGAATGGTGGTTTTACAGCCTTTAAAAAAGCACATGAAAAAACCGATAATTTTATATATTATTTTTGCGTCACTGCTGTTTGGTATAAAAGCAAGTGCTTACGATACAACGTTTGTTTACGGAGTAACTGTTGATGATATTTCTGGTCTTACGAATGTCGTAAATGCTTTAAACAGACACGATAAAAAAGTAACCGTTCGTATTGTGTTCGACGAATGGATGCCCGCGACTTACTACCAGAATGCTGTTAACCAGATATATGATTCAAGTTACATCATGGGGGAATTGCTCGATAGCTACGTTATGAGTGAGTACAGCCTCGCACAGTATGTTGCACGTTCGAATGAATATCTCAGCCTTCTTGGCTCAAAAGTTTATATCTGGGAAATCGGAAATGAAATCAACGGCGAATGGCTTGGTACTACTTCATCTGTTGTTGCTAAAATGGATACTGCTTACAAAATATTCAAAGCAGCCGGTAAGAAAACGGCTTTAACTCTTTATTACAACAAGGACTGTTGGGAAAATCCCCTCAATGAAATGTTCCGATGGGTTAACACAAACGTTCCTTCCCACATGAAAACAGGACTAGATTATGTCTGGCTGTCTTACTGGGAAGACGACTGCAATGGGTTGCAGCCCAACTGGCAGGTTGTGATAGATAGCGTAGGCAAGATTTTTCCGAATGCAAAAATCGGAATCGGTGAATGCGGTACTTCCGACACATCAAAAAAAACACTTTATGTAAATAAATATTATGGCATTCAGGTAAATCATCCACGTTACGTCGGCGGCTGCTTCTGGTGGTATTACAGACAGGATTGTGTTCCGTACACAAAACCTCTTTGGACCGTCATTAATAATGCAATGAATAATATTATACTTCCTGTATCCGGAGAAAACGAAACTGAACTACCCACTCAATATATGTTATTTCAAAATTATCCAAATCCTTTCAACGCCGGTACAGTTATTCGATATCAACTGCCAATGGTAAGTGATGTATATATAGCAGTTTATGATGTATCGGGAAAGAATGTAAAGACACTTGTTAATGAACACAAAACAGCCGGAACATACAGTGTTTATTTTGATGGGTCAAAATTACCGAGCGGAACATATTTTATGAGAATGATTGTAAATGAGGGAAAAGAATACAGTTCAGTTAAAACGATTATTTTGCTGAAATAAATTTTTAGATTAACAGATTACTTCGCTAAACCGATAACAAAAGAATTTAAAGTAGAATAAATTTTTGAAATATTATTAATAATAATAAGTCCGGCAATTTTTACAGGGCTTATATTTTATTAACCAGTATGATTTGTTTAAGGCAGAGTACTCAAATCGTCTTCGTTAATGCCTCCCCATTCAATAACCGTAAATCCTTTTCTTTCAACCTTCTTAATTATCGGCGCTATCAATTCAGATTTTACGCTTACAGGTTTAAAGTAGAAATTAAGCCGAAGAATAGTTTCGGGTTTCGGTGAAACAATTAAATCCATATTCTCACTAAGAAACTTATCGTCAAGCAGCCGTATTTCATAATAGTTTTCTTTTCTTAAATCTTTGAGCCAGTATTCTTTGAACTGGTCTTTTTCCTTTTTGTTCAAACCCATTTGAGGCAGATATTCATCAAACCATTTTTCCAGTTCTTTGAAAGCGACAACCCAGCCCTCTGCGGGTAGTTCGACCTTATTCAGCTCAGCTTCATAAAACAGGTAATCGTACCTGTTGTCAATCAATCCATCCGGAGCAACTGTAACGTACCATCCGTTTTCATAGAGCGGTTCTGTTATAGTAAGTTTTCCATTTACTTTAACTTTTACTTCGACGCTCATAGTCTTTGCTGGATATAAATATACAGCAGGTTTTTTCACCGGTAGTGGTTTTGGGGATTCTCCAAAGCATAGTTCTTTGTATGCCTTAACAAAAGTACCGTTAATCGAATATTTGCTATCGATGTTATCGGTTAAACCTTGCATAGCGCACTCCATAACGTCGTCAGTATTTTCGGCAAGAAAAGAAAACGAAGTGTTTATAAGTTTTTTATAATCTTCGTTCATGTTTTTACATCCAAAAACGATTAGACCTATAATAGATTTATTATCATAAGCATTTTCATTATCCCCCTTGACAAGGTCTTTTATTTGAACCTGGACATAAAATCCTTTACCTTCGGCATCCTGAGGTGCAACAACAATTTTGCTTTTTTCAATCAGAGAAAATTCGGGTATATATGCAGTCTTTTCGTATGAAGCGGTTTTTCCTTCTTTGATAGCAGCCAGCAGAGAGTCATAAGTTCTGCATTCAACTTCTTTCTCCTGTCCGTAAGCGATAGAACAAAATGTTAGAGTAAATAACACAGCTAAAAAACTCATTCTATAATTATTCATATTATTATTTAGATTAGATATCTATGATTTAAACCATTGATGTATTAAAATGTTTCATGGATTACGGCGGGATGAATTTAAGTATAAAATATAAACGACAAACCCTCCATTTAGGAGGGCTTAGTCGGGATGATCCCGATTTATCGGGACGACCATATCGAGCTAAAGTTTATCTAAATTGCGTAAAATGAAATGGGTGTTTTTTATCTTCTTCAGTTTTAATTCATGTATAATGGCTTCAGACCTTGTTTCAAACATTTTTGAATAAATTAAATCCCATGGTCCTTTACCTTTTGTAGATGGATTTAGTATTATTATATCTGAATATTCTTTTTTCAAGATTATTAGTTTGTCCAATATACAGCTTTCCTGTTTTAGAAGATTTCAATATATACGTGTGATACATAAACGACAAACCCTCCATTTAGGAGGGTTTAGTCGGGATGACTGGATTCGAACCAGCGACCTCATCGTCCCGAACGATGCGCGCTACCAGGCTACGCTACATCCCGAAAATAATAACACAATATAATGCTTAATAATAAAACATTTAAGTCATTCAAGTTAATATTTATACCAAAACCATATAACCAATATCTAAAATCTTTTTAAGTCAGATCTGATTCCCTATTGTTTCATAATAGAGTATAATTGCGAATTTATAAGCTATTGTATTTACAGTGTTTGTCATTTTTGTCACTTTTATTCCACCTTGCTCTCTAATTTGTCTCAAATTAGTCTCGAATTAGTGTTAGCTTTGAGCCAAAGTTAATTGATATTTTTTTACCACAAGTTACTTTTAAAAAATAATAATTAAGTTCAAATTTAATTTTAAATTAAGGATTTCTAATTGCTTGTTAAGAAATTCTTGAAATACTTATTTTGCAGTTATGTTAGTAAACGGAAAGAAATACAGGACAATCTGGACAGATAAGAGCAACAAAGAAACTGTTTTTGCAATTAACCAGAACAAACTTCCTTTCAAATTTGAGGTTGTTAAAATTAAGTCTTCAAGTGCTGCTGTTTCAGCCATAAAAAATATGATAGTCAGAGGTGCCCCATTAATAGGGGCTGCAGGAGCATACGGTATCTATCTATCTCTGCTTGAAGCTGAAAAAAGATATAGCAAGCCCGACGACATAGATAAATACGTTATTGATTTTAGCCGTGTGATAATATCTGCAAGACCTACAGCAGTGAATCTCAAATGGGCTGTCTTTAAAACTCTTGATAATGTTTTAAAACATAAATCCATTACAGCAAAAATTCATTCTGCTTTAAAAACGGCGTCTGATATTTGTGAAAACGATGTTCATGCGTGTTTGAATATCGGTAAGTTCGGCTTAAAAATAATCAGGAGTCTGTCGGTTAAGAAAGGAAAAGAAAATATTAATATACTCACACATTGCAATGCAGGTTGGCTCGCTGTTATTGATTATGGTACGGCACTTGCCCCTGTTTACCTGGCGAAAAAAGCAGGTTTAAAAGTTCATGTATGGGTTGAAGAAACACGACCGCGGAATCAGGGAGCAAGATTGACTGCGTGGGAGCTCGCACAGAACGGTATAGACTATACCTTAATTACCGATAATGCAGGCGGTTATGTAATGCAGAAAGGTTTGGTAGATATGGTTATTGTCGGTTCTGACAGAACAACTCTTACAGGCGATGTATGCAACAAGATTGGTACTTATAAAACCGCTCTCGCGGCTTACGATAATAAAATTCCGTTCTATGCCTCTGTACCTTTGTCGTCTTTTGACCTGAATATGAAAGATAGCTTGAAAGAAATCCCTATAGAAGAAAGGAGTCCCGATGAAATTAAATATGCCGAATATTATGACGGAAATAAGATAAACAAAGGGTTAAGCACTTTTGACACTGCAAATATAAGAAATTTCGGGTTTGATATTACACCATCAAAATATGTAACGGGTATTATAACAGAAAAAGGAGTGATAAAGCCTAACGAAAGAAGTATAAGAAAACTATTCAGGTATGCATGATATGAAGATGAAGGAAGGTGTAATTAAGTATAATTATAAATGGAACAAGAAACCGCTTCCGTCTTCCTTAGATATTCACGAATTAATTTCATACCGAAACAAATTGTATCGCCTCGGACTTATAGGCGTTGATAAAGAGGGAATCGGTTATGGCAATATTAGTGTTCTGCATAATCCAACAGGTTCTTTTATTATATCAGCTTCGGGTACCGGCAGGATCAAAGTTGCCCGCAAATTCCATTTTACCATCGTTCACTCTGTCTCAGCGAATAAGAATTTTGTTTCTTGTACAGGCATGAAACCCGCATCTTCAGAGTCTATGACCCACGATGTTATTTATAAACTTTCAACTGATATAAAATGCGTTATACACATTCATAATCTTAAGCTCTGGAAAAAACTCTTTGACAAAGTTCCTACCTCCTCAATAAACATTCCGTATGGAACCCCCGAAATGGCTTTAGAAGTTAAACGTCTTTGGCTCAAAACGAATTTGGAAGAAAAGAAATTTCTTGTAATGGGCGGACACAAAGAAGGGCTTATCATTTTCGGTAATAATATTGAATCAGTATTCAATTTGCTAACGGGTAATTTTCTGTAGATAAATACATATTTTATATTGCGATAAATTTTTATTTTAATTAAATTTGATGAAATAAAAATTAATCTATTCGAATTTTTAATTCGGTAAAATAATCATTCTAATAGATAATCTAATAGATAATATAGGGGGAATATTATGAAGAATCCTTTGTTCAATCCTGTTGATTTGTACAGAATGCCATGGACATTACCCGATAATGGTATTTCATGGCTGGAACCAACTTCAAAATGCAATCTGTCATGCTACGGTTGTTACCGTAAGAATGTTCACAACTCTCATAAATCAATCGAGCAGATTAAGCATGAAATTGATGTTATTCAAAAACTCAGAAAATCGGACTGTATCTCAATCGCAGGCGGTGAACCTTTGTTGTATCCACATATAACTGATATGGTTGCTGAGATTAAATCACGAGGAATAAAACCTATAATCAACACTAACGGAATTGCTCTCACTAAAGAACTTCTTTCTGAACTTAAAAAAGCCGGAGTCTATGGTTTTACTTTTCATGTCGATAGCAAACAGAAGAGAGAAAACTGGACGGGTAAAACAGAACTCGAACTGAACGAACTGCGCTATCATTTCGCAAAAATGGTTGCCGATGCCGGAGGTATCGCTTGTTCTTTCAATGCTACCGTCTATGGGGATACTTTTAAATACATACCTGAAATGGTAAAGTGGGCGCAGAAAAATATTGATATCGTTAATACAGTGGTTTTCATTCTTTTCAGGTATGCAACTCCAGGACTTGGATACGACTTTTATTCAGGTGCGAAGAAAATTGAACTCGAAGGCGTTCATTATCATTCAGACAAAGAAGAAATTACAAGCATTCTATCTCCTGATGTTGTGGATGAAATCAGAAAATCCAATCCTGAATTTTTCCCCGCAGCTTTTTTAAATGGAACACACAAATCTGATTCTTATAAGTGGCTTCTCACTGAAAGAATAGGAACAAAGGATAAGATTTTTTCATATCTTGACCCTAAATTTATGGAGCTTATTATGGCAGGATATCATTATCTTTATGGCACTTATCTTTCTTACGGTTCTTCTAACAGCATTAACAAAGGAAGAACAACCATATTTGCACTATGGCCTTTCAATAAAAGTGTGAGAAGAGCTTTCAAAAGATATTTAGGATACCTGCTGCGAAACCCGTTTAGAATCTTCAAAAAGGTATATCTGCAATCCATTATGGTTATACAACCCATAGATGTTATGGCAAACGGCGAACAGAATATGTGCGACGGATGCCCTGATATTACAGTTTGGAAAGATAGAAACGGAGTTGACCAGCTTGTTTGGTCATGCAGACTTGAAGAACCTATGCAGTATGGTGAGTTCCTGAGAACAGTCCCCAAAGAAACTGTATCAAATAACTGATCAAATCAAATTAGTTTTTCCTGTTATTCTTCAGCTCTGAATAAGTAATAGGCGGAAGCTCAGTATTCATGTTTTTTGAATACTGATATTCCCACATTTTAAGGTAAGCGGTAAATTTATGTATTGCTGAAAATGATGCAAGTATAAATCCCTGAATCCCGTCTTTATAACCTTTCGCGAGGAAATACATCTTTATAAATTCGGCAAGCGGATTCAGTATGAAGTTTCTCTTTTTTACAATCAGGTCAGGAGTGTTTCGGAATTTGGTGTTTACGTCAAGAGAGCTGTAAATGTTCATTCTCCCGATGTAATCATATATATTATCGTATGTAAAATGATTTATGAATGAATTTATGTATTCAGGCTGAAAATCAGATTTTGTTGACCAGTGTGCGTCATGGTTATGAAGGAATTCTACATAAGATTTGTTCATAAGCCTGAATTGAAAGTCGTTTCCCCATCCGCCGTATTTAATCCATCTGCTAATAAAGTACGTTCTTCTTTGTATCTTATATCCGCCTTTGTTAAAATTTCCGTTGTTGAGAATTTTCTTAATATCATTTTTAAGTTCTTCAGTAACCTCTTCATCTGAATCAAGAATTAGTACATAATCATTAGTCGCAAGAGATACTCCGTACTCAAGCTGTCTCGAAGAACCCTCATAAACACGATAAAATATTCTCGGATTATATTCTTCGGCAATTGAAATTGTCTTATCCTTGCTGTACGAATCAACAACTATAATTTCATCGCACCATTTAACGCTCTCCAGCGCACGTCTGATATTTTTTTCGCTATTAAACGTCGTTATAAGAACGGAAATTTGTAAGTCCATATACAAATATATCTTATGCGGTTTTTAATAACTATGAACAAACAACTCGTATTGTACTGCGGGATAAAGTTGCTTAGTGACTCATAGTAAATTCCGATTGCAAAATTATATATATAACACCCAAAGTTCCAAAAGAACGAAATATCAATTTATGATATCCTAAAGCTTGGCCGTCAGGAAACTTTCAACATCGGTATCGCTTACAAACGGCTCACCGGGCGAAACATTGTTCACTTTGCCGTCTTTTACCCACTTTTCAAGCTCATCAACTAACGAAAACAAATGGTCAAAAGAATCAACAATAAATAGCAACGGCTGATAATGGTCTATTTCAAAGTACTGATTAACCGCCCATTCAAGCTGTATCGGATATCTCTGGACTTCCGGGGATTCTATTGAGTGTGTTATTTCTCCGTATGAACTTAAGAGACCGCTTCCATATACCCGTAAATCTCTACCTGAACGTATTAATCCGAATTCGACCGTAAACCAGAAAAAACGTGCCATTGCTTTAATCACTGACTTTGCTCTTTGCACCTGAAGTTCTTTATCTTTAAGTTCCTGTATCACCATCGCAGCTGATAATGCACACTCTCCGAATCGTACCAATGTATCTGCAAATGCCCCGTCAGTGTGCATCGGAACGTGTCCTGCTACGTCATGAAACATGTCGGGTTCGGGAAGGTAATCAAGTTTTGAAATGTCTCGGACTGTTATTGTAGTCGGAAAATCTCTGTTTCTTAAGCAATCAAAAAATATAAATGCGGGTATGTATCCGCTTACCGGCTTTGCTGAAAATCCTGTTAGAGGTCTTAAAAATGTATTTATCTCTTCAATTTTCGGTACTCGGTTCGGATCAAGGTTTAATTTCCCTACTCCTTCCAGGAATTTTGGATTAGCATATTTTTCCCACCGATCCTGAATACGTGCATAAAGATTCTTCCATGCCTCGTGGTTTTCTTCTGAATAAAGCTCGTACGGTTGATGAATAAACCTCTGTCCGTCCTGTTGAGCTTTCTCTATGAATGGAGCCTTTGTTGTTGTTAATCCTTCCATTTGATTACCCCCGTTATTTTATGATTTTTATTAACAGTGTATTACTAACTCGCGTATTGATGCTGTCGGTCCAAGACTTAGTAAATAACGTATTGTTAATGCTATGTCATTAGTTTGAATCATTTCTTCTGGTTTTAATGAAGCTCTGCCTGCCTTCTCGGTATTTACCCAACTTGGGCATAGTGCCGTTACTTTTATTCCGCTCGATGAAAGTTCCTGAGCAAGTGACGAGCTGTATCCTACCAATGCATACTTAGATGCGCAATAACCTCCTACATCGGCAAATGCTTCCACTCCGCATATTGATGCTATGTTAAATATGTATCCTCTGCCATTTCTCTTCATTGAAGGAAGTACACCTTGCACAAACCTTGTAGCTGCAAGAAAATTCACATCCATCAAACGCTGTAGCTCATCTGTTGGCATATCTGATGTTCCAGTTGGATAGTCACCGGCATTGTTAACCAGCACTGCTACCTCTCCGAGTTCGATATTCACTCTTCGGATAAACTCATCCGTACTCGCTCCGTCAGCAACATCAAACGCAGCTGTTATTACTTTTGTTTCTGGAAACAAACTCCTTATATCCTGTGCTGCCTTTTTAATATTCTCTTCTGTTAGTGACATCAAACCCAGCGAATAACCCTGACTCGCAAGCTCTGCGGCTGCCGCAAAACCAATCCCTCGGCTTGCACCCGTTACTATTGCAGCATTTTTCTTTTCAGATGTCACTATCAGATTTGTAATTGTTTTATATTTTTGAATATATCAATTTGAATTTATAAAATATATAAGGAAAATAATTCAGCGTAAATCATAAACTCATCATTCTTTTTGATATATTAAGTAAAACCAATTATAATCAGCAAAGAGTTTCAAATATAAATATTTTTCTATCCATATTTACTTTTAATTCTATTCTTCCTTAATTTTTAAAGTGTTTGCTGAATATGTACATGTTTACGTATTTATTATATCTTTTGCATTCCCGTTGGACAGGTGAACCATAATCTTCTGAAATAACATTTCTTTATTTTACAATCCCTTTTGTATCCAATTCAAATACAGTTGAAATTTGATACACATTCATACTAATTTGGTACGGAAAGACTTTAATTCTTTGTAAACCAGTCTAAAATTAGCTTTATTCTGAATAAAAGCTTGGTTAGCGTCTCAGAACCATTGAATTAATGTTTTATCAACTTTTACCCCCTTGTCAGTAGTATAAGTTTTCTCAGGAATGTGGGATTTCTCAATTGATAATTAATATTAAAAATTATATATTTATGTTTGTCAAAATTTTATAGATATTTTTGTTATGTCAGAACTTATATTAAAAGCCGAAAAAAGAAGCGGATTTAAAAGGTCAACCTCAAGGCAAATGAGAAACGACGGTTATGTTCCGGGCATTTATTATATTAATGGTGGGGAAAACATTGCTATTAAAGCAACCGAATTATCTTTAAGACCGGTCGTTTTTACAGATGAATCGCACGTTATTAATCTTGAAGTTAAAGGCGAGCCTAAACCTTTCAGCTGTATTTTAAAAGATGTTCAGTTTGACCCTATAACCAGTCGTTTAATCCACTTTGACCTGCTTGGTCTTAAAGCCGGTGAAATGATTAACCTTGAAATACCTGTTGCCTTAACCGGTAACGCTCCCGGAGTCAAAGACGGTGGTATATTACAGCACATTTTGCACAAACTTGAAGTCAAATGTCTGCCCCAGAATATTCCTTCGCACATAGAAATTGATATCAACGCTCTTTCTATTGGTGATGCAGTAAAAGTAGGCGATATTAAGATTGATAATGTTGAAATATTAAATGAAGCTAATGCAACAGTCGTGTCTGTCGTTCAGCCGGCTGCAACAACAGAACCGGAAGAAACAGCACCCGCAGAGGAAGGCACAGCGGAACCTGAGGTTATTACTAAAGGAAAGAAAGAAGAAGAAGCAGCAGCAGAATAATTTAATCATTATAGTTTTTAATAACCCTTTAACTAATCTTAGGTTAAAGGGTTTTTTAATTATTAAATCAGTATGAAACTTATAGTCGGCTTAGGAAATCCCGGCACTAAATACGAATTAACAAGGCACAATGCAGGATATATAATCATTGATTATGTTGCAGAATACCTTAATTCGACCTTTAAAGCCGGTAAAGGCGAGTACTATTTTACTCGTGCTAAATATAAAGGTGACGATATCATTCTTCTTAAACCCTCTACTTACATGAACAATAGCGGAATAGCTGTCTCCCAATTCTTTGAACTTCACCCCGAAATTAATCTTCGTGACTTATTGATAATATACGACGATTTCCAGTTAGAACTTGGCACTATCCGCATTAGGCAAAGCGGAAGCGACGGTGGACACAATGGCATTGCAAGTATTATCTATCATCTTAATACTGACGATTTTCCAAGAATGCGCGTTGGCATTGGCAAAGACGAGGTTATGAAGAAAGAAGAATTTGTGAATTTTGTTCTTTCAAATTTTGACGAACCCGAATTAGAAAAAATTAAAAATATGTTACCCGTTTACAGAGATTGCGTGTTTGCCTACATTAAACAGCCTTTAAAGTCTGTAATGAATATGTACAATAAGAATTTTCTCGTGAATGATAAGCCAAAACAGTCTTCAGATAGAAATACCTATGACGATACCCTCAAAATAGATAATCCTTAATTTAGCAGGAATGTTACGCCTGCAGAATTCGTACATTTTAAATTACTTTTATATTTTCTTTATTCATTTTATTTAATTACATTTACGGAATTTTACCGAAGGTAAATACTGCAAAATAGTAATCTTAGATAAAGAAAGAATTAATTTTATGTATAAACTAAATTAAAAACCATGTCACAAGAATTACTACTGATTTTTGGCGTTAGTATCTTTGCCATGGCATTCGCTGTTTATCTTATAAAGAATGTCATGAAGCGCGATACAGGAACTGCTAAGATGCAGGAAATTTCTAATGCTATCAAGGAGGGTGCGGAAGCATTTCTGAGAAGACAGAATAAAACAATACTCTGGCTTGCTCTTGTCACTACATTGCTAGTTTATTTGTTGTACACTTTCCAGAAACCCGAACTCGCACTGTGGGCTTCATTGTCTTTTATTCTCGGAGCATTGAGCTCTGTTGTATCCGGATATATTGGCATGTGGATTTCCATAAGAGCGAATATCCGTACTGCTTCTGAAGCAATGAATTCAATGAACGGAGCTCTTCAGACTGCATTAAGGGCAGGTGCTGTTTCAGGTCTCTTCATCGTTGCTTTATCATTATTAGGTGTTGTTGGTTTATTTACAATTGCTCTTTATTTAGGAGGATTAGAAACAAGTAAGATTCCGCTTTATATTGCAGGTTATGGTTTCGGAGCTAGTTTCGTGGCACTCTTTGCTCAACTTGGAGGCGGTATTTATACAAAAGCTGCCGACGTCGGTGCAGACCTCGTTGGTAAAGTTGAAGCAGGGATTCCCGAAGACGACCCGAGGAATCCTGCTGTTATTGCTGACCTTGTCGGAGATAATGTTGGTGACTGTGCAGGTCGTGGTGCAGATCTTTTCGAATCTACAGCTGCCGAAAATATCGGAGCTATGATACTTGCAGCAATGCTTTACAACGGTAATTCCGCAATATTTGGAAATAATCCGGAAATATTACTGCTTATAATTTTGTTCCCGCTTATTGCTCGTGCATTCGGATTAATATCTTCTGTTATTGGTATTATGTCGGTAAAGACGAAAGAAGATAAAGACCCCATGGATGCTCTTAACAGGGGTTACTATATAACTTCATTCCTAGCAATGGTTGGTTTTGCAGTTGCTTCATACTGGGTGTTCGGTACAGGTCCAGTTGCTTCTGCGGTACCAAACGCATGGTGGCATTTCCTTCTTTGTGGTATTATTGGTATTTTAACATCAGTATTATTCCTATGGATAACTCAGTATTATACAGAATATAAATACAGCCCTGTTCAGTCTATTGCTGAAGCATCAAAAACAGGTCCCGCAACAAACATTATTTCAGGTATCGCAGTTGGTTTTGAATGCGTTGCTTATCCTGCTATCGTAATATCAGCAGCTATTATCTCATCTTTTGCACTCGGAGTTTCAAGCGGATTAGAAAATGGTGGTTTCTTCGCAACCGCAGTTGCAACTATGGGTATGTTAGGTCCTGCAGCTTACGTGCTTGCGATGGATACATTCGGACCTATAACTGATAACGCAGGTGGTATTGTTGAAATGTCTCAGCAGCCAGAGGAAATCAGAGTTAAGACTGACAGGCTTGATGCAGTTGGAAATACAACGAAAGCTCTGACTAAAGGGTATGCAGTCGGTTCTGCTGCACTTGCAGCATTCTTGCTTTTCCAGGCTTTTATTGTTGAAATAAAAGAATACAGCCATAACTATAATTTCCCCGGAGTTGACGTATCTCAACCACCGGTATTTATTGGTGCTCTTATGGGTGCTATGCTTGTGTTTCTATTTTCTGCCTGGGCTATTAAAGCAGTTGGCAGAGCGGCACAAGCAATTATACAGAATGTTCGCGATCAGTTTAAACGCGACCCCGGTATTCTTGCAGGAACATCCAAGCCAAACTACGGCGAGTGTGTTGACCTTGTAACAAGAGCCGCCCTGAGAGAAATGGTGAAACCGGGACTACTTGTAGTTCTTACGCCCATATTAGTCGGACTTATTTTCAAGTGGCTCCACAAAATGGACCCTGTTGTATTTAAGGCAACGGGTGCTGAGGTTGTTGCCGCAATGCTTCTTATAGGAACTATCGTCGGCGTTATCGTTGCCCTGTTCTTGAATAATGCAGGAGGTGCATGGGATAATGCAAAAAAGTTTATAGAACTCGAACCGAGAGACCTTGCAAAGAATATGGGTAAAGGTTCTGATAAACACAAAGCAGGTGTCGTCGGTGATACCGTCGGCGATCCGTTCAAGGATACAGCCGGTCCCTCACTGCATGTGCTTATTAAACTTTTATCAACAGTTACGCTTGTATTAGCTCCTCTGTTTATTTAAATTTATTTATTAAATATTATACGAAACCCCGTTTATGCGGGGTTTTTTTGTTTGCAGTACTATTCCCTTTTAAAATTGCAGTACAGTATATAATTTACAATATGATATTACTGAAGAGATTTTTTAACGAGTATAAATTAGCTGACGAACAGAGATACAAAGATACTTGTTTGTACAATAAATTAATTCTCGAATGGAATTCAAGAGTAAACGTGATATCAAGAAAGAATACGTCGATTGAAAATATTGTATTAAATTCAATTTTCTTCCTAACTAAATATGATTTTAAATCGGACACTAAAGTACTGGATATAGGTACAGGCGGCGGCTTTCCCGGGATTCCGCTCAAGATATTATATCCCAAAATCAATCTTACACTATGCGACTCCATTCAAAAGAAGATTAATGTAGTTGACGATATTATAATAAGAATGAATATGGGAGATACTAAAGCAGTTTGCTGCAGGGCAGAAGAACTGAAGAAAAATAAGAAACATTTCAGAGCTTATGATTATATAGTCTCAAAATCAGTTGCTCCGCTTTCCGACTTGTATAAATGGGGTAAGGATTTGTTAAATAAGAATGGATTGTTTCTGTGTATTAAAGGGGGCGAAATGTTAGACGAAATACAAAATTTAACAAAGCATAATAATAAAGTATCAACAGAAATTATAGAATATGATTTCCCTGAAGAGTATAATATCGAAGACAAAAAACTCGTATTAATAAAAACTAAAGACTCTGTTATATGAAGTACAAATTACTTATTCTGTTTTTGTTTTTTGCAGCTTGCGTGTATTCACAGAATTACAGAATTACAGGAAAAATACTCGATGCAAAAACTAATAAACCCCTCAGATATGCAACAATCAAAGTCATTGAAACGGGTACCGGAACTAACGCAGACGATAAAGGAGAGTTTATTCTAAACGTAAAGGAGGGTTCTTACAATTTAGTTACTTCATACATAGGATATTTTACTGATACCTCGTCATTTTTTATTCAGGGGGAAAGTTCTGAACGAAACATATTTCTAAATCCAACGGAAATCTATACAGAGGTTATTGAAGTAGCAGGAGAAGACCCTGCCTATGAAATCATACGTAAAGCAATTAAATATAAACAAATATTTAAAAGAGATTTAAACGAATATAACTTCGATGCTTATTCCAAATTTGTGGCAAGGTCTAATTTGAATCTATACAATGACCCATCATTGAAGAAAGATTCCACAGGAATGAATATATTGGGGATACTCGAATCAGAAACTGTCGGATATTTCAGAAAACCGGATGAAGAAAAACAAATAGTTAAGTCAAAACGTGAAACTGCTAATATAATACGGGGATTTGCAATACCTATGATTGTGAATTTCTATGATGAAAGCATTGACCTTGGTGAAAATAAAATACCCGGTCCTGTTGCTGACGATGCTTTTGACCACTACGAGTATAAACTGATTGGAACAACATCAATAGACTCTACAATAGTATTTAAGATAAGCGTTATTAATACATCATCACTTTTGCCGCAGTTCCTCGGAAATATATATGTTATTGATAGTCTCTTCGCTCTCATAAAAGTTGACCTTGAAACAAACAGTGAGGTTGTAAAAGGTATCAACAAACTTACTTTCAGACAAAAGTTTTCTCCGGAGAAAGATAATGAAAAGAAAAATTTCTGGATGCCTACGGATGTTGAAATATTCGGTGAGGGAAGATTTGCAGGAATTGTAAAAGTTAAGATAGATGTATTTACAATTATTTCAGATTACAGATTAAACGAGAAAGCTCCTCCGTATATCTGGGATGATGTTATAGTAAAAGTTGAAAGGGATGCAAAAAAAGACACATCATATTGGAACAAAAACCAACTAATAAAAAATACAGCTGACGAGAAAGTAGCGTACAAAGTTATAGAAAAATCAATTAATGAAAAACCGGATGTAACATTGGGGCTTACCGGAATAAGTTTCGGTAAAAATTTCAAACTCGACCTGCTTGAAACGTACAAGTTTAACAGTGTTGCAGGTCATCAGCTCGGATTAAAGCTTAATTATGCTAAAGATTTCGGAAGAGTAAATTCTTCTTTGTATTATGGTTACGGTTTTGACGACAAAAAAGCTAAAGTTAAGTTTGATTTATCAACCCAACTTTTAAGAGACAGGAGCTTACGGTTTAATTTTTCAGGCGGAAGTTATCTTTTCTCACCGTTTATGAAGAGGGGGCTGATGGATGATTTGTTAAACATTCTTTACACGCTGGGTACAAAGAAAGACAGGTATGCTTATTACAATTATCTGGGTTTCAACGCGGATGTAATTAAAGGAATTATCCCTCAGATTGCATTAGGACTCGGGTATCAGCAAGCTGAAAGAACTTCTGCTAAGGTCAATTCCGATTACAGTATTATCAAAAGACCAAACAGCTATTCTATGCAGCCTGTAATAAACGATGATATCAGACGCTCAATCAGTATTATCCTAAGAATTGATCCTAACAATTACAGGGCTATTGACTGGGGAGACGGTGATTTCACAAGGTTCAGAATAACTGAATTTCCTTACATAACGATGTCTTATGAAAATGCTTCAAAAGATTTATTAAATAGCACTTTTGATAACAGGAAATACAGCATTGAGGTATACGGTTCTAATAAATTTTCATCAAGAATACGTCCAACATATAAGATGGGATTTAAATTTATGAATGGCTCAGTTCCTTTTCAGGATTTATTATACTTCGATGTGTTTAAATCGGCTGATGATGCTATGACATTTGCCGCGATGGATTACAATGAATTTGCAGGAACTCAGCTTGCATACTTTAACATTGAGAACAACTTCGGAAAATTCTTTCCAAGGAGCGTACCTTTGCTTAATACAATTGATTTAATACTATTCTTTAATGCAGGACGGAGTCTGATTTCTGACGATGCCCAAAAAATACTGCTTAATGACTTTGTTAAAAGCACTGATGGTACGTTTTTGGAGGCGGGATTTGCTCTTGCTAATGTTCTGGACGTAGTGAGATTGAACTTTGGCTGGAGACTTAATAATTACAAACCGGGAAGCAATTTTATATTCTATTTAAGTTTCTTCTAACAGTTTTACAAATGATATTATTTGTATGTTTAATAATTACTTAATATTAATTATTATTGACTGGAAGTGTATAATAAATACACACTATATTTAAAATCACATTTTCAAATTTAAAATAAAAATGAAAAAGAACATCTTTGTAACTACGGCTGTTGTAATAACAGCCTTTTTCTTTATTGTATCTGATTTACCGGCTTATCCAAATGGTTTTACGGGCGGGACCAAAAAGAATCCTGGTACAAGTGGATGCGCCAGCTGTCACGCATTTAACACTGTTATTTCGGGTTTAATTACTGGTCCGGATACAGTAACAGCAGGTCAAACGTACACGTATACATTGACAATTACAAACTCTGGGGGGAGCGGTGATTTAGGTGTTGACATAGCGGCAAAGGTCGGATCATTATCAATTATTGCCGGACAGCAGCTAAAAGTAATGGGTACGGAATTAGTTCATCAAAACGGAGGTATTCCATATTCAAGTCCCAAGAGTATTACATTTAGCTATTCGGCTCCCAGTACTGTTGGATCAGACACCTTATACGCAACTGTTGATAGAGGATATTCAGGACGCTGGAATTATGCCCCCAATAAAGGAATCTATGTAAAACTTGCTACCGGTATTATTAACAATGAAATTCCTGTTAAATTCTATCTGTCTCAGAATTTCCCAAATCCATTTAATCCGGTAACTAAGATAAAATATGGAATTGCAAAAGAAACAAACGTGAGTGTAAAAGTTTTTGATTTACTTGGCAAAGAAGTTGCATCACTTGTGAATGAATATCAAGCTTCGGGCAATTATTTTACAACATTTGATGCGGCAAAATATCCGACAGGAATTTATTATTACAAGATACAAGCAGGCGATTTTACAGAAGTAAGAAAAATGAGTTTGATAAGATAACTGTTGAACGTATTTTTATTATAAAAGTACAGAGATGTAATTCTGTACCTGTTTAATTTAAAAACTAATACAATCAGAATTGTAATAATGTTTTAAACGTTATATTTTAATATAAGTAAAATTCAATTGAGCATGAAATATCTAATTATTTTTATTTTAATGATAAATTCTAATATGCTGTTTTCACAAGATTATAAGTTAACAACTGACGAGAAAAAGAACGCTCCGATGCTGGTCGGTTCAATCACCCGCACATTGTTAACTGAGGGTGCTTTTGGTGAATGGTTTAATAAGAGCTATGATATACATAAACTTGACCAGAGATCTCTTGATAAAGTAAACAGAGATTTCTTAAACCTAAACATTACCATTATTCTTGGGACATGGTGTGGAGACAGCAAAGAGTTTGTTCCGCCATTTCTGAAGATTCTTGATACGCTTAACTTTCCCGAGTCAAACCTTCGTCTTATATGTGTTGACAGGCAAAGGCAGGGAATTGCCGATGAGGTAAAAGACCTTGATATAAAGCTTGTACCTACATTTATATTTTACAAAGACGGAACGGAAATAGGGCGGATAATAGAAAGTCCGAAACTAGGACTTGAAAAGGATTTTTTAAAGATAACAACAGAATAAACATAATTTAAATGAAAAGGTTAGTACTAATAATATTACTTGTTTCAATTGTATATTTTGGGTTTAACGACAAACCTGAGATAAAATATGCAGGTGTTGATAGAATAAAATCGGAGAATCTGATGAAGACGGTTGAATATTTATCATCACCGGAATTAAACGGAAGGCTTGGAGGCAGTGAAGGATATTACAAGGCCGCAGCATTTATAGCAGAGGAGTTTAAAAAACTCGGATTAAAACCTATTGGAGACGAAGGGTACTATCAAAACTTTACCGTTGAGTACAATGAAATACTTGCCCCATGTATATTTGCAATGATGAATGAAGACGGAACGATGAATGCTTACAAATTGGGGGATGATTTTGTATGCAGAGGATTTACGGGTTCCGGTAAGTTTAATACAGAAGCAGTATTTACGGGATATGGATTTTCGGATAAAGCTAACAACTTTGATGAGTATGCAAATATTGACGTGCGGGGAAAAATTGTGATAATGTTTAAACAGGCACCATCCTGGAAATTTGGAGAAGAAAACTGGAATCAATCATTAAGATACAGAGCAAAGAATGCTTATGAAAAAGGAGCGGTTGGAATTATTTTTGTTTCAAAGCCGAATGATAAAAATCCTCAGAAGCCAATCGGCAGTGTGATGGACGGTGAGGGAGAGCAACTTGAAAATTTTCCTATGATACATGCCGATATTTCTGTGGTTGACAGGATACTTACTTCATCAGGAAAGAATTTAAAAGAACTACAGACGGAAATAGACAACGGAAAAAAGCCTTTATCGTTTGTTACAAAACAGAAAGTTTATCTCGAAGTGACTGCAAAATATGATAAAGCGAGAAGGACTATGAATGTGGCAGGACTTCTTGAAGGCAGCGATGAAAATTTGAGGAATGAATACTTAATAATCGGTGCACATTTAGACCACGCGGGCGGACAAGCAGGGGAAATATATTTTCCCGGAGCGAATGATAACGCATCGGGGTCTGCGTCTGTTTTAGAGATAGCAAGAGCTTTTATCGAATCAGGAGTTAAACCAAAGAGGTCAATATTATTTATTCTATTCTCAAATGAAGAATCGGGGCTTAACGGTGCAAAGTATTACACTGACAATCCACTTGTGCCGATTGAAAGAACCGTGGCTATGTTTAATAATGACTGTATAGGACACGGAGACAGTATACAGATTGGAAACGGAAAAAGTGCACCAATATTGTGGCAGTTAGCAAATTCAATTGATTCTGTAAATTCAAATTCTATGATAATGAGAACGTGGAACGGCGGCGGAGCAGATGCAGAGCCATTTCACAAGAAGAAAATTCCAAGCTTGTACTTTGTTACTTATTTTAGTTATACACATCTTCATTTACCGAGTGATAAACCAGAGACTCTAAATCCAATATTATTTGAGAATATTAGCAGGTTAGGTTATATGTCTGCGTATGAAGTTGCGATGGGTAATTACAGCAAAGAAACAATAATTAATTAGAATAGCTTTACTATTTAATATTTAGTAATATCTTTATATCTTTAAAACTTATATAGATAAATAAATAACAAAATTCATAAAATAAACTGGAGAGAAAATGAAAAAGATCTTTACAATTCTGTTAATATTAGTAACAGTATCAGCTTTTGCACAGACTGCACAATGGTCTTTTGTAAGCTATTTGCCGGCGCCTAATCCACCGGTTAATTCAATTACAGTACCGGATGCAAACACAATTTGGGTTGTTTGTGATGCTTCAGGTGGAGCGGCAAGAGTATACAAATCAACAAACGGCGGAGTAAACTGGCTTTTAAGAAATGGCGGTTTACCTTCAGTAAATGGTTATTCAATATTTGCTTTTGATACTACAACGGCATTTGTTGGAAATACTAACGGATCGTTGTTTAAAACAACAAACGGTGGATTCAACTGGACAAGTGTTTTAACCGTATCGGGTTCTTTCAGCAACGGTATACACATGTTCAACACTAACTACGGTATTTATTCAGGTGATCCGACGGGTTCTGGAGTTCCTTACCAATTCAGAATTACATCTGACGGCGGCAATACATGGGTGTTAGCACCTAATGCTCCTATTGCTACGAGTGAGTGGGGTGTAATTAATGCTTGGGATTTCACGGATTCATCACACGTATGGATTGGTTCAGCAAACACCGTAGCAAGTGCAACAACTGCTAAAATTTTCAGAACATCAACAGGATACTTCGGTTCATGGGCAAACACAGTTGTTACAGGAACAGGCGGTTCGAGTGGATGTTACTATCAAGCAGTTGGATTTGTAAATAACACAAACGGTATGGTCGGTTCAAGCGGAGGCGATTTAAGAAAAACAACAGACGGAGGTGTTACATTCACGGCAGTTACTGCTCCATGGACAACGGGAACAGTTGCGGTAATAAACATGAATGCATTGAAAGACGGTTCAAACACCATCAGAGTGACAGTTGCAGGTGATACGACAAGGATGTTCAGAACAACAAATCTCGGAACATCATGGATAAGAGAGCCATTACCGACAGAAGCAACAACAGGTCAGGTACAGCATATTCAGTTCCTTTCTGCTAACGTTGGTTTTGCAGGTCTTGGTGCATCCGGCGGTATAGGTGGATTCATTAAATACTCAATTCCGACAGGAATAACACCAATAAACAGCAATGTACCTGCAGAATTCAGTTTATCGCAGAACTATCCAAATCCATTTAACCCTTCAACGTCGATTAAATTTGCATTACCTAAATCAGGAAATGTAACATTAAAGGTTTACAACGCAATCGGTAAAGAAGTTGAAACACTGATTAGTGAGGAAATGGGTGCTGGTAATTATGAAGTTTCTTTTGATGCTTCGAGGTTAAACAGTGGAATATATTTCTACAGGTTGAACACGAATGGTTTCTCAGAAACAAAGAGAATGATGCTTGTCAAGTAAATTTTCTTAAATCATTAACAATAATTTTTATGAAGGGGCATCTTGAGGGGTGCCCTTTTTTAAATTAAACATTATGAACAATACAAAATATTTCGCAACTGCAATTCTTTTAATATCATTATCAATGATGGGTTTTAATGATGCATATTTACCAAAGTACAAGATGATAAATGATGTAGTTATAAAGAGGAATGACGGAGCGCTTTACATGAAGGGTATGATAAACATTAAGTTTAAGGACGAAGCAGGCGGTTTTTCAGTAAAGGTATTCAATATAGAAAAACTTGATAAATCACTTTCTGAAATTTCTGTTTCAAAACTGGAGCAGCGTCATCCTTTAAATCCAGTGATTGCTAAACGGATGATAGGCGATGAAGAGCTTGCAAAAGTTTTCGCTGTTTACTACACAGGAGAGATAGATCCGACAGAAGCGGCGAGAAAAATACTTGATGAGAATAAGGACATAATTGAATGGGCAGAACCTGATTTTGTTTATGAGGCAGATTTTATTCCGAATGATCCCAATATTGCCAGTCAATACCATTTATCAAGGATAGCAGCTTACACGGCATGGGATATTTCGCAAGGGGATACAAATGTAGTTATAGGGATAGTGGATTCAGGCAGCGATCTTGACCATCCCGATCTTACGGCGAACATAAAGTATAATTATGCAGAGATACCAAATGATATGATAGATAACGACGGGAACGGATATATTGATGACTGGAGGGGCTGGGATTTTGCAGGACCAAATTATTTATCGCTTTCTGAGGATAACGATCCGAATATTGTTTCATCATACTGCGAGCACGGGTCTCACGTATCAGGGTGTGCTTCGCAGGTGACCAACAATGGTGTTCATGGAGCAGGAATAGGATTTAAATGTAAGCTGCTTATAAGTAAACATGGTGCGGATAATGACAATACTGGAAGCGGTTATTCTTATGTTTACAACACAAACGCAGGGCTTACATACTGCTATCAGAATGGTACAAAAGTTATAAACTGCAGTTTCGGAGGTACGGCACCATCTACTTATACACAACTTGTGATTAACAATGCATGGGCAAATGGAGTTATAACAGTTGCTTCTGCGGGCAATGAGGGAGTAAATTCACCGAGGTATCCTGCATCATATCAGAACGTTATTTCCGTTGCATCGACGACATCTTCGGATACGAAGTCCTGGTTTTCAAACTATCATTCGACTGTTGATGTCTGTGCACCGGGTTCAAACATTTTAAGTACGTTATACAATAATTCCTATGCATATTTTGACGGAACATCGATGTCAGCACCAGTAACATCAGGGACGGTTGCGCTCATATGCTCGAAGTTTCCCAGTTACACACCAGAACAGGTTGTAACAAGACTTTTAACAGGCTGCGACAGTATTTACAATTTGAATCCGGGTTATGTAGGATTGCTTGGTGCGGGAAGAATAAATGCATTTAAATCACTGCAGCCATTGACATCAATATCACAAAACGGAATGGAAGTACCTACTGTATTTAAACTTGAGCAGAACTATCCAAATCCATTTAACCCAATTACTAAGATTAATTTCTCATTACCTAAATCGGGAGTTGTAAAGCTTACAGTCTATGATTTAAAAGGAAGCGAAGTGGAAACGCTTGTTAATGAAAACAAACAGGCAGGAAATTATGCCGTTAGTTTTAATGCCTCAATGCTTTCCAGCGGACTTTACTTTTATAAATTAAATTCAGGAAGTTATTCTGAGGTTAAGAAAATGATGCTTATCAAATAGAGGTTTTTTTACATGTATTCCCAGATGGATATTTTTAAACGGATACAAATTAATCGCATAAAACTGTTTTAAAGTCAATTGAAACTATTTAATATTATACTTAATTTGTTTCCAATTAAAAAATAAACATGAAACCTTTTATTGCGATAGTAATAATTATAAACACAATATTTTTCGGAGCGATGGCATATTACTCAAAGTTAACGTATGAGCTTACCGAGGTACAGACAATAGTCATAAAAGCGGAAATGGATACAACAAATATCCGTTTGAAGAGCATTAACACAGCGCTTGATGACAAGCTGTACGGGATAATGCATAACATATCGAATCCTAATACGAACAAGTAAAGGAGTTTTCTTAATTACATTATGTAGCAACCCTGTGAGTAAGGATAGGGTAATTTAGTGATTTAATAAGGTGCCTTTATTTATATACATTTCTTTTAACAGTTATTCCTTTTTTTTCAATTGAATATCTTGATTATTTTGTTTATTTTAAACAAATTAATTTCTTATAGATGGCTAAAGGGTACAACGTTCTTTTTGTAACCAGTGAGGTATTACCATATTCCAAAACTGGGGGTTTGGCAGATATATCAAATTCATTACCACAGGCGATGAATTCCTTAGGGAATGAAGTCAGAATCATAACTCCGAAATACGGACCGCTCGATGAAAGGCGCCTTCAGATACACGAGATAAAAAGACTTAAAGATCTCAGCATATCAATGCATGACAGGAATTACAAGTTCAGTATTAAGTCTTCTTTTATTCACGGGAAAAACACTAAGGCACAGATGTATCTTCTGGAGAACAATGATTTTTTCAAGAATAAAGGGATATATTTAAACAGTCGAACAAAAAGAGATTTTGATAATAATGACGACAGGTTTTTATTCTTTTGCAAGACTGTTATAGAGATTCTTGAAGTTCTGCAATGGAAGCCAGACGTGATACATTGTAACGACTGGCAGACGGCGCTTATACCTGCATTGCTGAAGACTGTCTATAAGGATAACGAACACACCAAAGGAATTAAGACCGTTTTAACGGTTCATAATCTTGGATATCAGGGAGATTTTCCTTATTCAACGTTTACAAAAACGGGATTATCTGATGAGGTATATAAAGAAGTAGGATTTGAAAAGGGACGGTTTAATTTTTTAAAAGCAGGTTTGCATTATGCAGATAAGATAACTACTGTTTCCGAGAAATATGCGGAAGAAATAAGAACTGATAAAGAATTTTCTTTTGGTATGGATGACGTACTAAACAAGAGGAAAAAAGACATATTTGGAATACTTAACGGAATAGACAGAGTTACATGGCATCCTACATTTGACAAGATAATAACTTATAGATACACATTACAGGAAATACCCCTAAAATGGGAAAATAAGAGAGAGCTCCTTCACAGGTTTAATTTCGAGATGAAGGAAGATGTACCATTAATTGGTTTCATAAGCAGGCTTGTAGAGTCGAAAGGTTTTGAGCTTATGAAGAAAGTACTTCCAGCGCTTATGAAAGAGGATGTACAGTTGATAATACTCGGCACGGGAGAAGATGAGTACCACAAGTTTCTCACTCAAAGCAAGAAAAAATATCCTAACAAATTAATAGTTGTACTTGATTTTAACGAAGATCTTGCACATCATATTCAAGCGGGAGCAGATATGATGCTGACACCATCAAAGTACGAACCCTGCGGGTTAACGCATTTATACAGTCTTACATATGGGACAATTCCTGTAGCGAGAAATACAGGCGGATTAGCTGACACTATAACTGACTATAAAAAGCCTGACGGCAATGGAATCCTTTTTAACAAGTTTGATGCAAACGAATTTCTTAAATCGATTCAGACTGCGATAGGAGTTTACAGGAAGAACAGGCAGAGATGGAACCAGATGATAAGGAATGCAATGGCACAGGATTTTTCGTGGAAAGTATCAGCAGCAAAATACATGCACATGTATAAGACTTTAATATCCTCGAAATAGAGTTTATACGCTGATTTCATGAAAAGGGCTGTTTTTCTTGACAGAGACGGGACGCTTAACTATGATGTCGGGTATCTTTCAAAACTTGAAGACATATACATTTTTGACGGGGTAGTAGATTCTCTTAAGCAGCTAAAGGAATCGGGATTCTTGAATATTATTGTAACAAACCAGTCAGGCATTGCAAGAGGTTATTTCAGTTTATCAAACCTAAAAACCATTCACGAAAAATTTCTCAATCTCCTTTCATACGATGGTGAATGTTTAATAGACGATGTATTCTTTTCGCCTTATCATATTGACGGAGTTATTGAAGAATACACAAAAGCGAGCGACTGTAGAAAACCTGGAACAGAGATGATAGAAAAAGCAGTGGACAAATATGACATTGACCTTTCAAGATCATACTTCATTGGCGACTCGCTTGTGGATATGCAATGCGCCCAGAATGCCGGTTTGAAGAAGATACTCGTAAAAACAGGATACGGCACAAAAACAATTAACGAGTGCCATAAGCTAGGTGTAGAGATTGATTTTATATCCGCAAACTTTTCAGAAGCTGCTTCTTACATCTTAAAATCAGGATAAATAGGTAAATACCGGGTTGTAAAAGTCATGACAAAGTCTCTACAAATTAACAATTGATTATATTATCTTATCTATTTAATATTAATATTTTACGTCAAAATTTGGGAATAACAGCAAATATATTCAATAAAATTATAACTTTAGTTGTAATTGTTGCATGTTTGGCAACAATACAGTCATGCGAGAATAATCCGAATGATTTGGGGCTCGAGTTTATTGTATCAGATACGCTAAGCACAAAACTTCTGGATTCAAACAAGGATTCAATACAGATAACAAACAACAACTTCAAGAAATTCGTGAACACATTTCCATCACCGTATATACTTGTTGGTTCATATTTGCAAAACGGAGCAATTTATACATCAAGAGCATTCGTAAGAACTCTTGGGGTATCGAATTCTTACGCAGGAGCAACCGTACTTTCTGCGAGAATAAAGATAAATTATGCTTCTTATGATTACAGAGATTCTACGGGAACAGTGGGTTTTAATGTATATTCGATATTAAGCCAGTATAATTTTACAACCATTACTAAAGATAGTATTTCCGAATCAAACATAGGAACGACAGTTCTTGGTTCTTATAACGGAACAGTAACAGATACGAATTCTATTTATATACCATTTGATAACGCAACTGCGAAGAACTGGCTCGAATACGCAGCTGATACGAATTACGCTCAGAAGAATTACGGATTAGCATTTGTTCCTAATGCAAGTTCTAATACAATAAAAGGTTTTGGAGGTTATTTCAATAGTGTCTCAAACTTAACGCCGCAGGTGATAATAGTTGCCAACAAAAACAATGTAACCGATACTTTATCGTATCCGCTTGAAACTATTTCTTTCCCTGACGTTATAAATCCTTACTTTCCGACGGATAGAATTGTAATTCAAAACGGAATAAGTTTAAACAGCATTATTAATTTCAACCTTAATAAACTTCCCCCGAGGGTAATTGTAAACGATGCGTTTTTGAGACTTAAGATTGATTTGCCAAATTCATCATTGAGGTCGATATCATCGAAAACGATGCAGTTCTCAATGATGACTGATACATTGGCAAAAACAAATGACGGTACAGCATACGAAACGTTACTTGAGGATTCCATGACGGTTTCGATCCATCTAACTCCTTATTTTCAGAAATGGAATTACGGAACAGCCGTAAATTATGGCGTTCTGATAAGAAATATTTATAACGTGATTAATCTTGACAGATTTGTATTCTATGGACCGGGTGTTCAGGACACGACTTTAAGACCCAAGCTATTAATTAGATATACACCGAGGGGATAAGATGATGAAAAAGACAAAGATAATAATAGGAGTCATATTAATATTTACGGCAGTGAATCTGCTAAAGGCCCAGGAAGAATTCAGTATGGGCTCTTTGTATTCAGCATATGGTGTAGGTTTAATGCGGTACTCGGCAAGCCACAGAACTGACGCAATGGGAATACAGGGTATAGGGTTACTCGGGAATTACATAAACAACCTTAATCCTGCATCGAACACATACTTAAGGAATACACTCGTGACATTAGGCGTGTCGGGACTTCTGCTAAAAACTTCAAACGATGAGAAGTCTGTTTCAATGTCGGACGCAAACGTAACAGGATTTAATATTGGGGTGCCGGTTTGGGATAATTACGGAATGGTATTGCTGTTTGGATTTAATCCAGTGTCAACGGTTCAGTATAAAATATCGGGAATAGTCGATCAAGCAGGAACAACTTTTACGGAAACGTTTGCGGGACTTGGTGGGCTTTCGAGAATAAACTTTGGTGCGGCAGGAAAACCTTTCAGGTTTTTAAGTCTTGGTGCCGAGTTTGATTATACATTTGGAAACGTAAAAGAACTATCGTTTTTTAATTTTAATACATCAACAACTTTAAATACATACATAAAAACAGAAAACGACCTTAAGGGAAGTTATTTCAAGGGAGGCGCAGTTCTTGAGTTCGGTTATATATTTCCGAAAAGTGTTATATTTGATAACCTTAACATTGGTTTTTACTTCCAGACAAACTACAAACTAACGTCATACGTCGACAAGATAAGTTTATCAACTCTCGGTTTTGATACTACTAACACAACGTATCCAGATGTAGAAATGCCGGAGAGTTACGGATTTGGCATATCGAAAAAGATAGGCCGGCAGCTTATTATTTCATCGGACATAATGTTTCAGAAATTCAGCAAGTTTAAATCGACCTCACTGGTTCCGGGAGAATATGCGGATAATTTCAGAGTAGGTGCAGGATTTGAAATACTGCCGAATCCTGAATCCGACAAAACTTTCTGGGAGAGTTTATATTACAGGGGCGGTTTTTCTTATGATAATTCGATAATGAAGATTAACAACGAGCAAGTTAATAATTATGCCGTAAGTCTTGGTGTTGGAGTACCTCTAAACAACGAGGCTGCAATTGATTTTGATGTTACAGCAGGAATGCGAGGCAATACTGATATCGGATTAGTAAAGGACAGTTACATTAAATTTAATTTAGGACTTAATTTTGGGGAATTTTGGTTCTTAAAATCAACAAGAGAAGATTTATAATTTTAATATAGAGATGAAAATAGTAATAGGATCTGATCACAGAGGGTATCCTCTGAAAGAGCAAATAAAGAAATATTTCGATAACAGCAAAATCGAATACAAGGATATAGGGACAACATCTACTGAAAGTGTTGACTATCCTGATTATGCAAAGCTTGCCGGAACAGCAATCAATGAAGAAGATTTTGATTACGGTGTTTTAATTTGCGGAAGCGGAATCGGTGTATCTATAGCAGCAAACAAGGTGAAAGGACTCCGTGCTGTAAATGCGAACAATAACAACATGGCTGAGATGGCTAGGAAGCACAACAATGCCAACGTTATATGTTTCGGTTCAGACTTTATTGATTACGAAAAAGCGATAAGATTTTTTGAGATATTTATTAACACCCGTTTCGAGGGCGGGGAGCGGCATGAACGCCGGCTTGGTAAATTAGAAAACAATTAAAATTTATTTTTATGGACAACTTAATAAATAAAGATCCAAAGATTTATGAAGTAATAGAAAATGAGACAAATCGTCAAGCACAGAAGCTTGAAATGATTGCCTCTGAAAACTTTACATCAGAAGCGGTGATGAAAGCACTTGGTTCAACACTAACAAACAAGTACGCCGAGGGGTATCCGGGTAACAGATATTACGGAGGCTGCGAGCACGTTGACGTAGCAGAGAATCTCGCTAGAGACAGAGCAAAAGAGCTGTTCGGAGCGGAATATGCAAACGTTCAGCCTCATTCGGGAAGTACTGCAAACATGGCAGTTTATTTTACATTCCTGAAACCGGGTGATAAAGTTATGGGTATGGACCTTTCACATGGCGGTCACTTAACTCATGGTTCTCCCGTAAATTTTTCAGGACAGCTTTATAATTTTGTTCCTTACGGAATAAATCCGGAAACAGAAATGCTTGATTATGATTTAGTGATGGATGCCGTTATTAAAGAGAAGCCGAAGATGATTACTGTTGGTGCGAGTGCATACTCGAGGAATATTGACTACAAAAAGTTCAGAGAGATTGCAGATAAGGTAGGAGCATTTTTATTTGCTGATATTGCTCATCCTGCAGGATTGATTGCAAAGAAGTTACTTAATGACCCTATTCCTTACTGTCACGTTGTAGCAACGACGACACACAAGACGCTGAGAGGTCCAAGAGGTGGAATGATACTGATAGGAAAGGATTATGAAAATCCTTTTGGCAAAGTAGCACCAAAATCAGGTAGAGTGAGAAAGATGTCAGAGCTTGTTGATTCAATGGTTATGCCGGGAGTGCAGGGTGGACCTTTGATGCATGTTATAGCCGCAAAGGCAGTAGCTTTTCTGGAAGCCTTGCAGCCGGACTTTCTTGAATATGCTAAACAGGTTATAAGGAATGCGAATGCATTAGCAAATAAACTTGTATCGCTTGACTTTAAGATAATCTCGGGGGGGACGGATAATCATCTTATGCTTGTTGATTTAAGAAACAAGAACATAACGGGAAAAGCAGCACAGGAAGCACTAGACGAGGTTAGCATTACCTGCAATAAGAACTCTGTACCTTTTGATGACAAGAGTCCTCTGATAACGAGCGGTATAAGGCTTGGAACTCCTGCTCTTACGACAAGGGGAATGAATGAAGCTGATATGGAAGTGATAGCAGAATTGATTAATAAGACAGTTTTGAATCCGAAAGACGATAAAATAAAAGCAGAAGTAAGAGAAGCGGTGGCAGCGCTATCGTCTCGTTATCCGCTTTATGGCAGAAAATAGTGACATGGGTTTTCTCGACCATCTTGAAGAATTAAGATGGCGATTAATAAAAGCGCTTATCGGAATTATAGTTGGTGCAATATTGACAGGTATTTTCATTGACTGGATTATGAATATTATACTGTTTGCACCCGCAACAAAAACGACACCTCCGTTGTCCATTATTAACTTAAGACCCTACGGACAGTTTCTGATTTACATGGAGGTAATCTTCATCGGAGGTGCTGTTATCAGCGTACCGAACATTATTTACCAGATATGGAAGTTTATAGAACCGGCTCTGAAGCCTAATGAAAGAAGGTATGTTACATCTGTTGTAATGTTTACCTCGGTATGTTTTTTAGGCGGAGTAGTATTCTCATATTATCTTATGCTTCCTGCAGCACTTGGTTTCTTTGCGAATTTCGGCTCGACAATCATAGAGAACAAGATATCAGCGGATGAGTACATGAGTTTTGTACTTTCGATGGTCTTAGCAGCAGGGATTGTATTTGAACTACCAATGCTTTCATTCTTTCTTTCAAAGATAGGTATATTGAAGCCTGAATTTATGAGGAAATACAGAAAGCATGCGATTGTTGCCATACTGCTACTTGCGGCAATAGTAACACCGGGTCCTGATATAACGAGCCAGCTTATGCTGGGGGTACCGTTATTGTTATTGTATGAAATTAGTATTTTAATTTGTAAATATTCTCAAAAGAAAACGACGTGAATTTAAACAAAATAGCATCGCCGATTAAGAGTGAGCTTGGAGAGTTTCAGAAAATATTTTCGGGTACGCTTAAGTCAAACGTTGCACTTGTTGACCTTATAACAAAGTATATTCTAAAACAGAAGGGAAAAAAAGTAAGACCGATACTTGTCCTTCTATCGGCAAAACTTTGCGGAAAGATTTCTTCAAGAACGTATGTGGCAGCAACGCTTGTTGAACTGCTTCACACAGCAACACTTATTCATGACGATGTTGTTGATGATGCAAAAACAAGAAGGGGTATTGCATCAATAAATTCCGTCTGGAAGAACAAAGCTGCTGTATTGATGGGTGATTTTCTTCTTTCGAAGGGATTACTTGTATCGCTTGATAATAACGAGCCGGATTTCCTAAAAGCCACTTCCGAGGCTGTTAAAAGGATGTCTGAAGGTGAACTTCTTCAGATACAGAAAGCACGGAACTTTGATGCAACAGAAGAAACATATTTCAGGGTTATATCAGATAAGACTGCATCTCTTATAAAAACATGCTGTAAGATAGGAGCAATGAGCTCATCGAACGATAAAGATAAAATTAACAACTTGGCAGCATACGGCGAAAATCTTGGTATTGCTTTTCAGCTGCGTGATGACTTGCTTGATTATACAGGCAGAAAAAAGCTCCTTGGTAAAGCTACAGGGAATGATTTAAAAGAAAAGAAATTTACTCTACCGCTGCTTAAAGCATTAAAAAATGCACCGACGAAGAATTCAAAAGAGATTATGAGACTGATTAAAAGCGAATCCCACAAAAAATTTGATTCAGTTTATTATTTTGTCGAAGAATACGGCGGTATTGAATATACGCAAAAAAAGATTTCAGAATATTCGGAACGGGCTCTTGCATCACTTAAAAGTTTTGCAAACAACGAATCAAAGGAGTCTCTTAAAGAGCTTGTATCTTTTGTTTCTACCAGAGAGCATTGATTTACATGCATTTGAAAAGCATCTTACATTCTTGAAAATATGAGAAGCAGCATTTCTAGAATTATTTCTGGAGGTCAAACAGGATCTGACAGAGCAGCTCTGGAAGCCGCTAGGCTTCTGAATATTAACACGGGCGGATACTGTCCCAAAGGCTATAAAACAGAAGATGGTTATGACAAATCTTTAAAGCAGTTCGGACTCAAGCAAACCCAGACAGATAATCCCACAGAAAGAACCATATTAAACATAAAGGTTTCTGACGGTACTGTAATATTTGGGAAAATATACAGAAGGAGGAAAGTAATAAGTCCGGGGACTTTGTTAACTCTTAATTCGGTAAAAGAATATCATAAACCTTTTCTCGTTAATCCCACAAGAAAACAATTTCAAGACTGGTTATTTAAAAATAGAATTAAAATACTGAATGTAGCAGGGAACAGACTTAGTGAGAATCAAAAGATTTATGATTCGGTATTTAATTTCATGATGAAATCATTTATAGATACTGCTCTTATTGAATTTAGGAAGAAGATGCTTATAATTAGGGAGAATAACATTTTAGGTTCAAAAGATATGCTGAATAACATAATATCTGCTTCAATAAAGTATTTAAGGAATACTCATATCGAACAGCAAAATGCTATTTCTGTAATATTAAAAGAAACAGAATCGTTTACTCAAGGTAAGAATTCTGAGATGATGATTCTATACAGATTTATAAAAGAATTAAAACACGAGATTAAGAGTAACCCTAAAAAGGATATTTTGAATTATCTTATTGCCAGAAGAAAAAGTTTAAAGGATTCGTCTAAAAAGCTGACTCTTTCTACAATGAAGGAAATACAATTTGAAAACAAAACGGTACTACTTATAAGCAATAGTTCAAGTATTACTTCTTTATTTAAAGAACTTTCAAAGATGGAAATCCGGGTAAATGTATTACAGTGCAAATCTTATCCAGGTTGTGAAGGAATAGTACAGGCGGAAGTTTTAAAGTCTTATGGCTTTAAAGTAAAACTGATTCATGAAAGAGATATTAAATATTATGTTCAAAAAGCTGACATGGCTTTGCTTGGTTGTGATGCTTACAACAAAACGTACTTTTCTAATAAAACAGGTTCTTTGGAAATAGCAAAAACATTTTTTAAGTTTAATAAGCCTGTGTATGTGTTGTCAGAAAAGGCAAAGTATTCTTCTGGTTTTTATAAAAAGCATAATTTATCCGGAATGTTTGATACGGTGCCGCAGGCGTATGTGACAAAGTTGATAAAGTCATAACTTTTGAAAAATTATGTTGTACATATTTTATAAGCAATGTCAGATGAGAGCAAATGAATTGTTTATGAATACGGTAATAGATAGTTTTGATTCAATAATTAATTTAAGAAAAATATTTATTAAAAAGCAAACCAGTATTCTTAAATGGCGAAAAAGGCTTTAATAGTTGGAATATCAGGACAAGATGGTTCGTACCTTTCCAGACTTTTAATAGAGGAAGGATTTGAGGTTAACGGCTCTTCACGAGATGCAGAAGTTACTTCCTTTTCCGGATTAAAGAAGCTTGGAATATTTGACAGGGTTAAGCTGGTATCTATGTCACTTACTGATTTCAGAAGTACAATGCAGGTAATTTTGGACCTTAAGCCAGACTATATATTCAATTTAGCTGGACAGTCATCTGTCGGACTTTCGTTTATGCAGCCAGTTGAAACTTTAGAAAGTATTAGTCTCGGAACACTTAATATTCTTGAGGTAATAAGGTTTCATAGACTAAATGTAAAATTCTACAATGCAAGTTCAAGCGAATGTTTTGGAAATATTAAAAGCGAATATGCTGACGAATCGACTCCATTTCATCCCTCAAGTCCGTATGCAGTGGCAAAATCGGCTGCATACTGGCAGGTGTCAAATTATAGAAGTGCATACAATCTTTTCGCGTGTTCGGGTATTTTGTTCAATCATGAATCTCCTCTGAGGCATGAAAGATTCGTAACAAAGAAAATTATTAAAGCAGCTTGCAGAATAGCAAAGGGCTCGGATGAAATACTCAAACTCGGGAATATATCGATAGTTCGTGATTGGGGATGGGCACCGGATTTTGTTAAGGCAATGTTTATGATACTTGAAAATGAGAAGCCTGAGGATTTTGTGATTGCAACAGGCAAAGCAATTTCACTCGAAGAGTTTGTAAAAATTACTTTCGAACAGCTGAATCTGGATTATAAGAAGTACATTGAAATTGATGAAAGCTTATTCAGACCGGATGAATTAATGTACATCAAGGGCAATCCCGGTAAGGCTTTAAAATTACTCGGATGGAAGCCAATATTTTACGTAGAGGATGTAATAAAGAACATGATTCAATATGAACTAAATAGTAGTATAGTTTGAAAATATATAGAAAAAACCTGCATATATTCTTCTTAAAAGTTATTAAATCTTTGGACCGGGTAAAATAAATTATGAAGTTTATAAAATATCATCTGCCACTTATACTGTTCCTTCTGTTAATATTTATAATGTCTTCGCTACCCGGTGAAACAATTTCAAGTATATCCTTCAAATTCAGTGATAAGATTTTGCATGCGGGTGCATACTTTATCTTGTACTTCCTTTTTCATCACTCTTTAAGTAAGCAGGGGAAGTTCGAGTTCATAAAGGAAAATGCTTTTTTGTTTGCCTTCCTGTTTACTGTGCTGTATGCTGCCTCTGATGAGTTTCATCAAATGTACAATCCCACAAGGAATGCCGATGTATATGATTTAGTTGCCGATGCTGTAGGCGGACTCATTGCTTATTTTTCGGCAAGGTTCATTATTTTCTTAAAAAGCCGGAATGTAGATAACATATCAGCCTGACATAATTCTTTGAGGATTTTATATACAGAAACTTTGTTATAAATAACATGAAGAATTTTATATTAATATTCATTTTAACGGGTATTGTTATTCTTAATTCCTGTTCGGAAAACCCTCAGAATATTGGATCCCGAAATCAGTCCCTTCTATATCAGAAACAGGGACTTGTTGATAGTCTTGTTGGAACTTGTTCTTCATATCTAATTAGAAATTTCACTCTGGATACTATTGATTTCAGTGGTTACTCAAATGGAGTTTTTGAGAAGGATTCTTATACCGACGGGGACTTATCGGAAATTATAGTATACTACATAAATGCAGATACTAGCGTAAATATTGTCCATCTTGAAGGACAGTCGCAAATTAATTCAACAACACAAATCAAATTTCATCCTCCCAGCACAAAGAATAAATATTATCTTCGACTGAAACTATTTTCAAGCGTTTGTACAGGTCAGATGTATCATCTAAAGCTAAGGAACATCCGCATTTACGGTGAAGGATTAAAATAAGCCCACTATTTGTGTAATAATCTATTTTTGTAAAATTTAAATCTTTCATTAAAATCCGGGGATATTTTTAATAATAACATTAAGAAAAAATAAATAACAGTCACGATGGTACTTCTAATAAATATGTCTAAAAGAATATTATCTATTACAGGAATATTATCACCAATTAAATAGATAACTGCACCGCAAATAATTATAACTATTTGCTTATAGCTAAATGGCTGCATTTGATACTTTCTAAACAGGAAAAGCCATTTAAGAAAATTGAAGGACAAATATGCTAGAACAAACCCCAATGCTGCACCGATTCCTCCAAAGACAGGTATTAATACTAAACCCGCTGAAATGCAAATTATTAACAATAGAACATTAAAAAAAGAATCATATTTATATTTTGGTGAATTTAATATTATGTCCGAATTTAATCCGGTAGCTACATCAATAAGAATTCCCAAACCAATTATTGGAAAGAAAACAAAATTTACATTATAGTCTGAGTTTTTTACAAAATGAAATAGATTGTTTCTATTAATAATAACACCAACATAAATAAGTAGGCCGAATATCAGTTGAATTATAGATGTACGTACATAAATATCTCTTATTTGATTCAGATTGTTTTCTTTCCAAGCAGTTGCAATTATGGGGACTGCTATTCTTGACATAGCTCTTAATGGTATATATATTACCGATGCTAAATGATAATACAAATTATATATTCCCACCATTGATAATCCTACCATTGAACCAATCAAAAGTGCGGGAATTCTGAGACCGGTCTGCATGGCTGCACCCGATATTAGTGTGTAGAAACCATACTTTGTTATTTCGACTAATTTGAAAAAATGAAGATTCTTAAATGACACATTAAGTGAATACTCACGGGATAAAATAATTTGAAAAAGAATTAATAAAGCACACACCAGAAAAATGGAAATATAATATATTATGAATTCGTGGAAATTAATTATTCCATAGATGTAAAGAAATATCCCAATTGTTGTCAAGATACGCAAAACAACTTCCCTAACGAATACTGAAAAGCTTGTCCTTAGCACTGCTCGAACTAGAACTTCAAAAATGTTGAATACTAGAGATAAAAAAGCAAATGGGATTAGAATGAAATAATAATCAATAAACATAGAAGATTTTTGTATGTAAGCACTGACTATCAAGGGTCTAAAAATAAGATACAATATTGATATTATTGTAAATCCAGAAAATGTAATTAGAAAAACATAAATAAGAAATCCCTCATGCTGCTTATCCACTGATTTATAAAAAGGGAAAAATCTTATTACGCTAGTTGTAAGCCCTCCAGCTGAAAGGAGAGAATACACTTCCGCAATAATAATTAATAATTGAATTAGCCCAAACTGTTCTGTTGTAAAATAATTAGGAAACAAAAGGATAAGATTTATATATCCAAGTAAAACTCCTATGTATGAAAATATTGAATTTTTTATCGATTGAGTACGTATAATTCCCAATGTATTAGTATTAATTCTTATTTATATTATTTTAATCACATAAATAAAAATAATCATTTTTAAAAGAATATAATAGGAAAGGACACTTATTATAAAATCACAACTCATTTAAATTGGAATCAACAATTTAGTGTTTGTAAAATTGAAACTCTGGTATTAATGAAATTCCTTCCTGTTTTTTTCTGCAGGGGGTAAATATTACCTTGAATATAAAAGTATAGATTTATAAAATTACTCATTGATACAGGGTGTTTGTTTAAAGCGTTAAATTCAAATGAACTTTTTATTGTATATTTAGTAGGTATTATTTACCCTGATTTTAAACGCAAAATTCATTTTCAATATGAAAAGTTTAATTTATATCGCTTTGGTATCGTTGGCATGTGCCAATATTTCATTTTCTCAAACTGGTTGGTTTAATCAATACAGCAATACTGCTAATCATCTTAGGGATATTCAGTTTGTAAACCAGAGAACTGGATGGGCTGTCGGCTGGAATAATACAATATGTAAAACTACAAATGGAGGACTGTCATGGTTTCCAGTGTATTCCCCGTCGTCTCAAAACAGTTTTCAATCCTGTTTTTTTGTTAATGAACTGACAGGCTGGGTAGGTGGTGGAAACGGTAACAGCACCTCATATATTTATAAAACAACAAACGGAGGGGGGAACTGGAATATTCAATATAATTCAAGTTCCCAAATGATAATGAAGATTTATTTCTCGGGAGTTTCTGATGGAACAGCGGTAGGCTTAGGAGGTAAATTACTTTACACTACTAATGGAGGTTTAAACTGGATAAATAAATCTTCCGGTGTATCAAGAAATTTTACAAATGTCTTCTTTGCTGATTCAAATTCTGGGTGGGTAATAGGTGACAGCGGTGTTGTTTTGAAAACAACAAACGGAGGAACGATATGGTCTCCTTATTTCAGCGGGTCAAATCAGAACCTTGAGGGTATGTATTTTTTATCTACACAAATAGGATTTATTGTGGGTTATAACGGTGTTATACTAAAAACTACAGATAGCGGTATTAACTGGATTCCAAAATATTCAGGTTCTTCAAACTGGCTTAATTCAGTTTGCTTTGTAAACGATAATACAGGATGGATATCTGGTGGAAATTACTATAGTTATGGAGAAATATTAAAAACTACCAATGGAGGGGAAAATTGGATAGGTCAGACAATACCATATGTTCCCTGGCTTGCCGATATTTATTTCCATAATTCTGACACTGGTTGGGTAGTAGGAAGCAACGGTACTATACTAAGTACAGTAAACGGGGGTATGCCGGTACCTTCAGCTCCAAACCTTATTTTTCCCTCAAATAATTCGATTAATTTACCACTAAACACAACCTTTAGGTGGAGCAGTGTTGCAGGAGCGGAACAATATTCAATCCATATTTCAACAGTTCCTCATTTTGCCGTAATTGTTGATACAGCAACTGTTGACACAAATTATTATAATATTCCTGAAGGTAAACTTATTAATAATCTTACGTACTTCTGGCACGTAAAAGCATCCAACCATGTAGGAACAAGTCTATGGTCGGCAACTTTTATGTTTTCATCAATTACAACAGGGGTAAATACTATATCACAGTCTATACCAAAGGAGTATAAATTATACGATGCGTATCCTAATCCGTTTAATCCAGTTACAAAAATAAAATTTGATTCACCTAAAAATTCTTTTGTTCAATTAAGGATTTTTGATTTATCAGGAAAGCTTATTGAAACTTTGTACGAAGGAAACAACATACCAGGAACTCACGAGTATAGCTGGAACGCAGATAAATATAACTCAGGTGTGTATATTTTTCAGCTAATTTCTAAAGAATATAATTCTTCAAAAAAATTAGTATTAATAAAATAAAACACACACTTTACTAATTTTATTTTATTATTCTCTTATGGTCGTCAAACCTCGGGAAATTGTAAATCACTGCTCCTATCATTACCAGGAATCCTGCGGAAGCGTATATTAAATTCTGGTTTACAAATAATGAAGTTGTTATGCATAACAATCCCCCAAGGTCGCAAAGAGCAAAAGGTAAAACATGAGCATTAAAATAACTTGCTTCGAACTTTTCATTAGTGACTTTCTTTAAAAGCAGTTTTTTCAGGAGCACTGAAAACCCGCAGCACGCAAGGCAAAAGACAAAAGTTGAAATATTCAGGTATTCTAAATGAGGATTAATATTCGTTGATGATACAAATATCCCGGATGCAAATATTAAAAATACTCCAAACAGAATTATTAGCCCGAGAAACCGTATCTTTCTTGCTACTATCAGTATCTCAACTTCTTTAACCAGATTGTGTTTCTCCATAATTATAAATTAATTCTTTGTTTATGTTCAAATTTAACATTATTTTTATACATATTTTATGTCAAATGAATAAAGAAAGAAAAGGAATAAACAATCCGAACATTCTGGCGGACGACGAAAGGGATTATATTTCACAGGTTCGCCCTAAAAGTTTTAAGGATTTTACTGGACAGTCGAAAATTAAAGAAAATTTATCTGTATTCATCAAGAGCGCCAAGAAACTTGGCGAATCTCTTGATCACGTTCTTTTTACAGGTCCTCCGGGTCTCGGTAAAACAACTCTCGCTAACATAATAGCAAATGAAATGAAGACTGATATTATAAGTACTTCAGGACCTGTAATTGAAAAACCGGGAGACCTTGCGGGAATGCTGACTAAACTTAAGAGAAATCAGATTTTATTTATTGATGAGATTCACAGAATCCCAAAAGTAGTCGAAGAGTTCCTTTATTCAGCTATGGAAGAGTATAAGCTTGATATCATGATTGACCAGGGTCCGGCAGCACGCAGCATCCCGATAAAACTTGAACGTTTTACACTTATTGGCGCGACGACAAGACAGGGTTTGTTATCCTCCCCAATGCTTGATAGGTTTGGAATAACATGCAGGCTGGAATATTATTCCATTGAAAATCTTATTGATATAGTAAACCGTTCTGCCGGTATTTTGAAAATAAAAATCACAAAAGAGGGAGCGGCTGAAATTGCTAAACGCAGCCGTGCTACTCCGCGGATTGTAAACAGACTGCTTAGAAGAACTCGTGATTTTGCTATTGTTAAAGGTGATGGTACTATTGATACAGATATTGCAAGGTATGCTTTAGAGTCTCTTGGAGTTGATGAATATGGACTTGATGCTATCGATAAAAAGATACTCGAAACAATTATCTCAAAACATAATGGCGGTCCCGTAGGACTTTCAACAATTGCCGCTTCAATTGGAGAAGATGCAGGTACGGTAGAAGATGTCTATGAACCGTTTTTGATGATTGAAGGATTTATAAAGCGGACTCCTAAAGGGCGTGTGGCTGCTCCTCTGGCTTATAAACATCTGAATCTTTCAAAACAGAAAGGGGATACACTTTTTAATGATTAATTTCTTGTAAAAAAATCCATTAAAAACTCTTGCTTTATTTCCTTAAAAATAAAACTAAAAGTTGTTAATTTTGGTTATAATTATTAATGGCAAAAATCTATAAACAAATACTAATAATCATCGCTGTTAGCATTGTCTTGGGACTAACTGCAAATGCTATAAATCCCTACGGTGTTAAAATTATACTCGATAAAAACATTTATGCCCTCGATACTGCAAAGCAAAAAAAGACGTTGAATGATTTTGTAAATGATCCTTATGATACAACATCAAACAAGAATCACAACAATGTTTTAAAAGGACAGATGAACAGGGAAGGATTTATTGAACCGGAAAATATTACAGTCGAACTGGCAAAAAATGTTTTTGATAGGAACGCTTTATTTATCGATGCAAGAACAAAGGAAGAGTTCGATTCTTTGCATGTTAAAGGAGCAATTAATCTTCCTTATGAAGAATTCAGAAACAAACCCTATTACCAGAAAATCGAAACAATGAAGAAATACAATAAAGACGGTCTTATTGTTGTTTACTGTAATGGCGATAAATGTGAAGTTAGTATTGACCTCGCTTATGAAATTGCAAAGCTTGGCTTTACAAGTGTCAATATTTATCGTGGCGGTATTAAAGAATGGAGTTCGAAAGGATTTCCTACAGAGCCATAAAACATGAAAGAGTTTTTATCAAATAAATACGTGGTTGTTACTTTAAGAGTTTTACTCGGATTAATTTTTATTTATTCTTCAATCGGTAAACTCTTTAATCAGGCGGATTTTGCTAAAGCAATTTTGAGATATGATTTTCTGCCGATTTATTTCGTTAATCTTCTTGCAATTGTTTTACCATGGCTTGAGTTTATCGTCGGTTTGCTTCTTATTGCAGGTATCTACAAAAAAGCCTCAGCCTTTCTTGCAGGTGCCTCACTGGTTATGTTCTTAATAGCATTAATATCAGCAGCTGTGCGTGGACTCGATATAAGCTGTGGTTGTTTTTCACTTGAAGAATCCTCCTCAAAAGGCGATATTATATTTAGGATAATTCAGGATTTCTTCATGCTTGCAGCTGTTATCATTGTGTATAAGTTCGGAGATGATAAGAAAGAAGAAGCACCCGAAATTTCAACAGGAATAACTAATTAATTAACTTATAAATAAATATTATGAGCAAATTTTTCGAATCAAAAACAGGGAAAACTACTTATTTCGTAGTTGGAATGGCAGTTATTGTCACGATTATATTTTTCGTATTGAACAACTCAAAGTTAACTGCATCATTGAAAGCTCCGAAAATTGTCTTCAAAGAGGATGTACATGACTTTGGAAAAGTACCAAGAGGTCCAGAACTTCAATACAATTTCAAGTTTACTAACAAAGGAAATGCTAACTTAATAATTGAAAGAGTGCAGACTTCCTGCGGTTGTACGGGAGCAACTGTCGGAGAAAAGACCGATTACAAGAAAAATGAATCAGGTGAAATTAAGGTTAACTTCACTACTCAGGGTAGGGAAGGACATCAGGAAAAAACAATCATAATCTATTCCAATGACCCTGAAAACCCTCAGAAAGTTCTGACTGTCAAATGTGATATTGATCCGGCTATGACTTACTAAAATTTTTATATCAACAAAAAGCCGTCTTTATGACGGCTTTTTTGTATCTAATTTCCTGTTGAAAACAACTTACAGTTTTCTATATATTTATAAGAAAGTGTTACAAGTTTTGAATTTACGTTTTGTGAATATTTTATCGCACTGTTAAAATCTTCTTCCGCATGTGTAAAATTTCTTAGTAAGTAATAATTAAATCCTCGCCTGAAATAAATAAAACTGTCCTGAGGATATTCCAGCATTTGCCTCGTTAAATTTACAACGTTTGTATTTATATTATCGAGAATCAAAACGACGTATTGTGACTTATAATTTGAAAAAAATGAGCTTGCATACAAATTCGAAAGTAAATCAAGGTCTCTGAAAAAATTCGTTGTATCCCCGATTGTAGTGTATAGTATCGCTCTTATGTATAAATACATTGCGTTTGAAGGATCGATGTTTAATGCTGAGTTTATGTCCTTTAGTGCCATGTCGTATTTCCCTAAATCTGTATAAGCATTTGCCCTTCCCCAGTATCCCTCTGAACTAAACGCATTTTTCTGTATTGAGCGGTTGAAATCATCAAGAGAATTTTGCGGCATGTTCAGCTTCAAATAAGCATATCCTCTGCTTTCATAATACTTGTGGTATCCGGGGCTTAGATTAATCGCAGTTGAATAGTCCCTCAATGCATTATCAAACCGCCTCAAAGATTCATAACATACGCCTCTCTCATAAAAAGCTTTATCATCATTTGTATACGATTTCAGATATTCATTATAATATTTAATTGCCTCTTCAAAATTGCCAGAAATATAGTTTCTTCTGGCATTGTCGTAAATATTATTTCCTGTTACCTGTGCTTTTACTGCTGTAACATACAGTATGGCAAAAACCATTAGAAGTAAAATTATTCTCATTGTTCAATTTGGTTACTTTATTCAATATAAAAAATTGTCTGCAAATTAATCAGAGAAATAATTATACCTAAATTTCCGTCTCTGTATACGACAATAATTTGCTAAGTGTATTAAATTCATTTAAGTAAGTTAAAATATTGTTTACTATGAATGATAGATAATCAAAACCTTTCTTGAAGATACTTATTGACTTCCTTCCAGGGTTTTAAATTTTCAGAGGATTAATATTATCAAACCGGATACCCGTCATAATGCCCCCCAATAAGCTATGCTTACGACTAGCAATAATTTATTTATTCTTTCGAGGCCTTTAAAGCGAGTATCCTCAAAGTTAAATCCTTTGGTTTTAAAAGCTCCGAATATACTCTCTATGTTGAAGAGTTTCTAATTGTTATTTAATTAGTGGAAACATTCGATGAACCGGCTTTGTGTTATCTTTTCAAATTATTGTCGTGTAAAAAGAATTTCCGTTCAATCTATTTTGGTGTACCTGATTATCTCTTTTCCTTTGCTTCTTAATGATAGTTGCATCTTTTCCAGTTTCCATGAGTCAACTTCCTTTAGCAAACTTATATATCTGCTCTCAAAATTCCCTTCGCAGAATTTCTTAGTCTGTGAAAAGTTGTTAAAATATAAATATGAATCGCCCGTATATATGTTCCCGGATATATCGTTGCAGTTTGTCGTTCCATAAAACTTTCCATCGTTTAAATGTAATTCGATGTAGGGAATTCCTTCAGGAAAGTCTTCCCTTCTGATTTCCTTTCCGTCCATCCACTTAATCGCCCATATATCGTTTAACCTTTGTGTTTCTCTTGAAATCAGCGGATTGCTGGTTGCAATTATATACCTGCCGCAGCCTGTATAACGTTTATCTCTTCTGCTAAGCATTACCGAAAACACATTCTTCTCACCGCTCATGCTGTTAACGCATTCCTCTGCCTTTATGCTAAGCGTTACTTCATCATCGAACTTATACATAATAATATTAGCAGCGGTATCGATAACAGGTGTCGTTGCAGGATATCTTAATGTTCTTTCTCCTGCAATAAATATTCTTATCGAATCTTCAACGTCAAGTTCTGCGCTCCAGAACGGTTCATTTCCCGAAGCAAAAAAATCTATTCCAAGCGCTCGCTTCTTACTGTAATCGTTGGGTTCTGTCTTGTCCGTATCTTTGAAATCCTTTTGAGTTGAACATCCTGCAAATACAAAGATTAGAATAAGTATTAATATATATTTTATCATACTTCAGTCTTCCTTCCTGAAATAATATTCTCTGTCATCTCCCATAATTTTTTCTGAAATTCTTTGTTGAACGTAAATTCTTTTGATAACTTTTCCTTTCCCTTTATGAAGTATTTTCCCGTGACATTCCTGAATTGTTCCGCCGATACAAGAGGATATATGTATTCTGCTGACTTATCAGCCGATATAAAAAATGGTTTTATCACTGATATCAGAATCTTCGTTATAAACGGGACGTTGTCATAAATTCTCGTTCTTACTACTCCGGGATGCAGACAATTTACGGTAACATTACTACCCTTTAGTTTTTCAGCAAGTTCATACGTGAACATGATGTTTCCCGATTTTGAACTGCCGTAAGTTCTTAACTGATGATAATTCCTCTCCGACATTATATCATTAAAATTAATTTCCGAATGTGCCTCTGATGCAATATTTATTATTCTCGAAGGTGCTGAGGATTTCAGTAAATCAAGCAATAGTTTTGTCAGAAGAAAATAACCTATGTGATTTGTGGCAAAGACTTTTTCAATTCCATCTATCGATAGTTCTCTCTTGGGAAGGCTCAAACCTGCATTGTTTACGAGCACATTCAGGTTTTTATAATTCGATTTCACCTCATTAGCAAGCTTCTCGATTTCTTTTAGTGAGGAAAGGTCTGCAAGAAACAATCGCACTAATTTACTTCCTGAACAGCTTGTCACATCTCTGAAAGCCACCTCTGCTTTTTTCCTGTTTCTCCCAACCATAATCACTTCATAACCTGCTTTAGCGCATATTTTCGAAAGCGACTTACCGACACCCGAAGTTGCCCCTGTTATAAGTACTGTCTTATTCATGAATATATAATTAAAGGAACAGCGAAATAATCCAGTAAAATCCGGCACCCGATAACATCGAAAGCGGTATCGTCAAAACCCATGCCCAGACTATCTTTCCGGCTACACCCCATCTTACTGCCGAAAGTCTTTGTATGCTTCCAACCCCCACAATCGCTCCTGTTATTGTCTGCGTTGTACTTACAGGTATCCCAAGTATGGCTGTCCCGATTAAAGTTGTCGCACCCGCAAACTCTGCACAAAATCCCCCAATTGGTTTCAGTTTTGTAATTTTCATCCCCATCGTTTTTACTATTCGCCAGCCGCCATACATCGTCCCGAGAGCTATTGCTGCATGACAAAGAAGAACCACATAAAAAGGTATATAGAATGAATCAATAAAGTTAGCAGAAAACAAAACTCCTGCTATTATTCCCATCGTCTTCTGTGCATCATTCGTTCCGTGACCAAGACTGTAAAATCCCGCCGATACTAACTGAAGCTTCCTGAAGACTTTATCCACCTTCACAGGTTTCATATCCTTTACTACCCACGTAATAACGTACATGTTTATTACTCCAAGTACCAGACCAATTACTGGTGCAAGAACTATAAATGCAATCACTTTTATCCAGCCCGGTAATATTAAAACTCCCCATCCTAATTTCATCACAGCCGCTCCGCCGTATCCTCCTATTAGTGCATGCGACGAACTTACAGGCAATCCGATATACCAGGTAAATAGATTCCAGAAAATAGCGCCAAGTAAGCCTCCCGTTAATACCCACGCATCTATATCAGTAATATCAACAAGCCCCTTGCCGATTGTCTTTGCTACCGCTACATCAAATGTAAATGCAGCTACGAAATTAAAAAAAGCAGCGAATAATACGGCTTTTTGTGGTGTCAGTACCTGTGTTGATACTATCGTTGCAATAGAATTTGCTGAATCATGAAATCCGTTTAAGAAATCAAATACAAGTGCTATGAATATTACAATAAGTACAATTTCTATCATCCTACATATTTTTGATTAATGCTCCCTCAATAGCAAGTGTTGCCGTCTGGCATTTATCTACTGCCTTTTCGAATTTTTCCAGAATCTCTTTCTTCTTAATCACTTCAATCACATCGCTTTCATTATCAAAAAGATATATTATCGAATCTCTGAATATTGTATCACCCTCAGTTTCAAGATTCCTGACCGAGATAAGTTTATCCAGTGTTTCCCTATACTTGTTCTTAGTCATGCTTCTCACGGCTGAAACAAGCAACTCTGTCTGAGATAGTATTATAGAGGCAAGTTGGGGACCGTACTTTAAGTTAGTTTTAACCTTGTACATTTTAAACTTTGCTGCAATACTGTCTATTCCGTCAACAACATCGTCAAGACTGTTTGTAATAGCAAATATATCCTCTCTGTCAATCGGAGTTATAAATGTATCGTTCAGCTCATTTTTGACAGTGTGAGTGTAGTCATCGCATTTGTTCTCAATAATGTGTATCTGCGAAGCAATGTCTTCAATGTTCTCTGGCTCCCTAACTATCTTATCAAGTAGTTTAGCAGCTTCGAATGATTCTTCGGTAATTTTCAGGATAAGTTCAAAAAATTTGGGTTGTTTAGGTAGAAATCTTTTTAACATTTAAGCAAGATTTAAATTATTAAATTCCTTTTGAATACGTGCAAAGTAATATTATTTGAACATAAAATACATGTAAAATTCAACTTCTCTTTTGCTGATTTTTATCACTTTCCTTCGTGTAATAAAATCAGTTCTTAATTCGTGGTAAACCGCCTCATCCTTGCCCGTCAGTCTGCCTGCCACAAGCAGGTGTTTTATTGCTTTAATCTCTAAATCAGTACAAATTATAATTCATCAGTTCTTACAACCTACGCTCTTAATAGATTGTTACATTATTAATTGAATTTTTCTAATCATTCTAATTCCTTATTTTTACTAAACATTTTATTAACCCTATCAAACAATCATGAAACTTGAACATTTAGGCATAGCAGTTAAATCACTAGAAAACTCCGTCCCCCTATTCGAAAAAATCTTCGGAGTCAAAGCCGGTGATATGGAATACGTCGCCGAACAAAAAGTAAACGTCAGAAAAATTAGACTTGAAAACTTTGATATTGAACTTCTCGAAGCCACCTCGGAAGATTCACCCATCGGTAAATTCGTAGAGAAAAGAGGCGAGGGGATTCATCATTGCTCTTTTAACGTTCCCGATGTTGCTTCTAAACTCGAAGAGCTAAAACAAAATGGTATTCAGTTAATCGACCAGCAGCCGCGTGTTGGTGCGGAGGGTATGTTGATTGCATTTCTTCATCCTAAATCTACTAACGGAATTCTTATGGAACTTGCTCAGCATAACAAATGATTTTTATTAACACCTGCTGCTTGTAAAAGTAGCAGGTGTTAAAATCTATATATCCAGATAGCTCTGCTCTTCTTCTACAAAGAGTTTCAGCACCTGTTGTTTCGTCTCAGCCAAAAGTAATTTCGCCCTGAACTCATCCTTGTTCATTAATCTCGATATCCTGCTCAATAATTTTATATGTAAATTCAACATGCTGTCTTTTCCGACTAAAAGAAATACAAACTTTACCGGTTCCCCGTCAATCGAATCAAAATCTACCGGCTCCTTTAGAATTGCAAATGCTGCAACTATTTCCTTTATCTCATCCGATTTACCGTGAGGTATAGCAAAACCCTTGCCGACACCCGTCGATACCAGCTTCTCCCTCTCAAATACGCACTTGCTCACTGCTTCATAATCCAATATGTTGCCCGAATTTTTTGCCAGCATTAACATCTTCGCTATGGCATCATTCTTGTCTTTTACCGCCAGATTTACTTCTATTATCTTTTCAGATAATATATCGCTTACTTTCATTTCAAATATATTAAATTTCTAAAATTAGCTTATATAGTCTTGTATTATATTCTTGTATAAATTTAAAAGATGGTCTGTCTTTTCTTCAGTGTCCGTCTCCACGTTTAAATGCACTAAATTCCTTGATTTATCTGGAATGCATAGTACTGTATCAGTCTCGTTTAAAAACACCTTCACTCCGTCTATCAGCTGTTGTTTATATTGTATCGTGTCTTCCATAAACAATCGCATAATCTTTCCCTTGTCTTCCCTCGTGCAGGGTATGTTTACTTTCTTCATCATAAGGTTCGGTATTAGATTGTCCACATCCTCCACAGTCATTTTTATCTTTGCCTGCATCTCAAGTATTTTTGCTATCGCAAACATTCCGTCTGTTGCATATATAAATTCAGGGAAAAATACGCCGCGCCTTGTCCCGCCTACAAACCTTACTTCCTTGTCATTGCATGCTGTCATCATGCTGTAATGTGAATCTTTCACCCTTATCACTTCCGTCCCGTATTCTGACGCTACCATGTCAACCTCTCTCGATGCTTGTACTGGTACGGCAACCTTCTTTACTCCCGGCGTTGACATCAAAAACATCTTAAGCACTACCACAAGAAATCTGTAATCATTCAAAACCCTTCCCTCATGTGTTGCCAGCCAGAGCTTCTCCCCGCCCGCATCTACCATAAAACCAAGGTCAAAATTCAATGACTTAACTACATACCTGAAGTTCTCAAACGATTTCTTAAATTCATTCTCTTCTCTCGTAATCCTTTCCTTGTCAAGATGTGCCGAAAGCGAAACAACCTCGCAGTTGAACTCTCCGAGTATGTTCGGAAATATAGTTGACGTTATTCCGTGTGAATAATCAAGTACTAGCTTGAATTTTCTTTTCCTTATAATCTCTATGTCTAATGAATCAATAAAATGCTCTTTGTATTTCAAGTTTGTTCTTTCGGGATATTTCAGTGTTCCTACGTTTAAAAAATCCGCCCTCTTGTATTCCTCACTGAAAAATGACCTCTCTATCGATTTTGTCTTGCTGCTCGATAAATCCTTGCCGTCTTTATCAAGAAATATTATATCCGTCGAACCCGGGTCAAACGGCGACTTCCTCACAAATATTCCTCCCGAATGTCCCCCGCTCTTCAGCTCTTGACGTAAAATCGGAATCGGTATCACCTGTAAATCCGATACGTTCACACCCGCCGATAACGCACCTGATGTTATCGAACGCTTTATCATGTTTGAAATGTCGTCTATGTCCCGTCCCGCAAGCATGCTTTTGTTCTGTCCTAAAAACGCTCCGTAAACTGAACCAAGCTTTGCCGCAAACTCTGGATTTATCTGTAGGTTTGAAAGCCCCGTTATTCTTGAATCCGTGAAAAGGTCATTGAAGAACGTGTCTTCCTGTATTAAGCTTCTTGTTATCTTTGCATTGTTGTCTATCGTCTTCTTGTCCCATATCTTTATGCTCGAACTGATAAACACATTCTTTCCTATCAAACAATTGTCGCCGATAAAAACAAAATCATTTATTCTCGTGTTCTCTCCGACTTCGCAGTTCTTCCCTATCACGTCATAAAGCACTTTCGCATTCTCATGGATTATTACATTGTTCCAGATTATTGAGTTTTTTACTTCTGCTCCCTTCTCAATCAACACTTCATTACCTATCACAGAGTTCTCAACTGTCGCACTCGCCTCTATCATCGCAGTACTGCTTATGCAGCTTCCGTTTGTATCGTTAAAACTTATATGACTCAGCTTTCCCGCAAGCACATCAAGGTTTGCAGATATGTATTCTTCTAAATTCCCGACATCCCTCCAGTATCCCGTGCTTTTAAAACCGTACAAAGGAATCTGATACTCCAGTAGATAAGGAAATAAATCTTTTGAGAAATCATAATTTTCACCCTCGGGTATGTATTGAAACACATCTTTGCTGAAACAGTAAATGCCCGTGTTTATCGTATCCGAAAAAACCTCCGATGAAGATGGCTTCTCAAGAAACCTCACTATCTTATCGTCGTTATCAGAAAGCACAATTCCATATTGTAGAGGATTCTCCGAACTGTAAAGAGATAATGTAGCAACGGATTTTTTCTCCCTGTGATATTTGTGTATCGCTCCAAGGTCAAAATCTGTCAGCACATCTCCGCTTATTACTAAGAAATCATCTTTTATGTATTTCTCGGAAAGCTTTACTGCACCCGCCGTTCCGTAATCTTTGTCGGGCAGTACATAATTTATGCTTACTCCGAACTGGGAACCGTCATCAAAATATCTTCTTATAATTTCAGGCTGGTAATAAAGCAGCATCACGAAGTCAGTAATGTCATGCTTCTTAAGCAGTGTTATAACATGCTCAAGCATTGGAACATTAACAATCGGAACCATTGGTTTCGGTATGCTGTTCGTCAAGGGTCTTAACCTTGTCCCAAACCCGCCTGCCATTATTACCGCCTGCATAACTTCTTTGTTTAATTTATATTATATATTAAATCTATTTCTTTTCCTTCTTATTAAAATCAAAGTCTACGCCAGGTGCATTCTCGCTGCCTTCCTTGCCTTTGAAGTACGGCTTTTCTTTAAACCCGAAAATCTTCGCTGTTATTATCGTTGGAAAACTTCTGACCTGAGTGTTGAATGCCTGTACTGCTTCGTTAAACTTCTTTCTCTCTACTGATATCCTGTTCTCTGTTCCCTCAAGCTGTGATTGAAGCTGAAGAAAATTCTCGTTCGCTCTTAATTGTGGGTAGTTTTCCGTAACAACAAGCAGTCTCGATAACGCCGATGAAAGCCCGTCCTGTGCCTGCTGGTACTTTGCAAATTTCTCTGGGTCGTTTAGGTCTTCAGCGCTTAGCTTCACCTGTCCGACTCTGCTTCTCATTTCTGTTACTTCTGTCAGTACACTTTTTTCAAAATCTGCCGCACCCTGAACCGTCTGTACAAGATTCGGTATAAGGTCTGCCCTTCTCTGATATTGGTTCTCTACTTGAGCCCATGCTGAACTTATCGTCTCCTCTGAAGATACTAATGAGTTGTAACCGCATCCCGAAAATGAAGACGCTACGAAAAGTATTACAACTACTGATAACAAATACTTTGTAAGTTTCATATTAATTTAAAATAGTTTAATTGTTAAAGTTAACTAACAAAGTATTAATTTTAAACATTATAAAAACTATAAATCGCACTTACCCGATTACAAACAAAAAAATCTTCGTTAATCCTTTTCCTCATAGTTATATGTCATTTTAAAGCTTAACAAATTGTTCTTCGCACTCGAGTCGCAGATCTGTCTTCTTTTTGGCAGAGAACCTTTACATTCTTTGCGTCCTATGTACATCTTTGCGATCCTTGCGTTGAAATTTTTTATATGTTTTTTCTTTGTTTGTGCGTCTTTCAAAAATTTACTAATAAATACTCGCCGATAATTCCTTTTCCCTCTAAAAATCCTTCTTCATCTGCATATTATAATACAGGAAATAAAAAGTAAAGACCTCTTGACAATCACAAAAAATTATATTATCTTCATAAAGTTGGACACACAATCAGCTGTTTATTACCTAAAACATTAAAAACAGCTAATCGCCCACATAAACACCTATATTTTAAAATCCACTCTAAACCCACTCTAAATCCACTCCATATTCACTCTAAAAAAATTTTAATTAGTCCTTACTCGGTTCTTCCTCCCTCCTTAATCAGGTGCGAATCATCCCTTCTCGTCATTCGGTAATTTTCGAACAATTTTCCCCCCGCATTACTAATTAGATTTTCTGCTATTTTTGTTTTTAGTAAATTATCTCTTTTACTTATTTACTGCAAGAATATACGTTGAATGAGAATTCTCTACGATAATGAAATATTCCTGATTCAAAAATACGGAGGTGTCTCCCGCTATTATTTTGAATTAATAAGAAGGATGCCGGGATTTAATACTCAGGTCCTTCTCAATATGGGAAGGTTTATAAATGAATATGGTCTCGAAAATTATTCCGATAAGTTTTCAGTGTTTTACGGCTCTAAAATAAAGCACATTCCCAAAACTAAACTTCTGTCCATTACTCTGCAGAAACCTCTCTTTGAAAGGTTTGCCGCAAAACAGAATTTTGATATAATGCACCAAACTTACTTCGGTGATATAAACGTAAGTAATGAACATAAACGAATCGTCACCGTCTATGACTTTACTCACGATAAGTTCTCCGAAAACTTCTCGAAACTTGATAGGTCTGCAAAACTTAAGAAAATTGCAATCGATAAAGCTGACGGTGTTATTTGTATCTCTGAATCAACCCGCAAAGACCTTGAAGATATGTATGACCTTAAAAACAAAAAGATTAAAGTTATATATCTCGCAAATTCTCTTAAATATGATATTAACGAGAAGTCAATCATAGATGGCAACTACATTCTCTACGTCGGCGACAGAAGAAGCTACAAGAATTTTTCTGTCATGATAAAACTGTTTGAAGTTAATAAAGCCCTCAATAATAAATATAAACTCATTTGCTGCGGTGGAGGTGCATTCACAAAAGCCGAATCGGAAATGATTTCCAAGGCCGGACTTCAAAACACATTCGTGCAGGTCGGAGCAAATGATAAGAAAATGGCTAACCTCTACAAATATGCAGCCGCATTCGTTTACCCCTCTAAATATGAGGGTTTCGGAATACCCCTGCTTGAAGCCATGTACTATGGCTGTCCTATCGTTGCATCAAACGTTGGTTCTTTACCCGAAATTGGCGGCAATGCAGGTCTGTACTTCAATCCCGATTCTCCCGATGAACTTTCCTCTTGTATTGATACCATTATAAACGATGCAATTATTCGTAACGATTTAATTCAAAAAGGGTACGATAGAGAAAAGCTATTCTCTTGGGATAAATGTGCCGAAGAAACATATAACTTCTACAGGGAGGTTTTATCTTAAATGAACAACTTTAACCCAAAACCAAAAGTTAGCATCATTACAGTTGTTTTTAACAATAAAGAGAACCTCCTCAAAACAATTAATGCTGTCCGTTGTCAGAAGTATGATAATCTCGAATACGTTATTATTGACGGTGCTTCTACCGATGGCACTCTCGATGTTATTAATTCAAACAAAGATGTCATCAGTTATTTAGTAAGCGAAAAAGACAAAGGCATTTATGACGCTATGAATAAAGGACTTAAGGTCTCTACGGGAGATTATGTCTGGTTCATAAACGCTGGCGATATACCCACCGAAGATGATATTCTTAATAAAGTATTCTCTGAATTTACTGACGCCGACTTGTATTACGGCGATACAGAGATGGTTGATGAAACCGGACAAAGCTATGGTAACCGTACCCTGAAGATTCCTCCCAAAGAGCTCAACTGGAAAAAAATGATTGACGGTATGCTTGTGTCTCATCAGTCTATGATTGCAAAGCGAAATCTTTGCGAAGAGTATGATATTAATTATAGGTTTGTCGCCGATATAGACTGGGCAATCAAACTTCTTAAAAAATGCACTAAAGTTGTAAACACAAAACTTACCCTGTCTAAGTTCTTAATCGGCGGCTATTCTCGGCAGTACACAATTAAATCTTTAAAAGAAAGATTCCGTATGCTCTGCACTCATTTCAGTTGCATAAGCGTCATTTTAAATCATGTTAAACTATCTTTAAAATTCACTGTTTATATCATTAAAAGAAGAAAATTATTATAATATGTCAAAACTAAAACTGTATAAGATTAAGTCTGAAATGGCTTTAAGAAAAATTGGCAATAAGTTTGGAGTAGATGTAAAAATGACTGATGAAGAGATTCTTGTTAAGCAGTTACATAATAACAATGTTGACATGATATTCGATATAGGTGCCAATACAGGGCAGTTCGGCGAGCTGATTTATAAACTTGGCTACAAAGGAAAGATGGTTTCTTTTGAACCTCTTAAAAGTGCTTATGAAGCCCTGTCAGCAAACAGTAAATCCTACCCTGACTGGACTCCTGCTGAACGTTGTGCCATAGGTGAAGAAGACGGTGAAATAGAAATGCATATATCCGAAAACTCCATAAGCAGCTCGGCTCTTACTATGCTTGAAGAACATGAGACCGCCGCCCCCAAATCCAAATATGTAGGAACTGAAAAAGCAAATGTATATAAACTTGATTCTGTTTTCGATAAGTATTCTTCAGGATGTAAAAACATTTTAGTCAAAATTGATACACAGGGCTATGAAGATAAAGTTCTGAACGGTGCCGTCAATTCCATGTCCAAAATCAAAGGTTTTTATTTGGAAATGTCTCTTGTAAAACTTTATGATGGACAGGTTCTATTTAAGGAATTGTATGAAAGAATTCTTTCCTGTGGTTTTGAATTATATGGTATCCAGCCGGCTTTCGTCAATAAGAAAACAGGAAGAGTCCTGCAGGTCGATGCCACTTTCTTCAGGTCATAATAAATGAAGCGGATTCACTTTTCGTAAACCCGCTTCATTGAGAACATAACGGATATATATCAGCCATGAAAAACAATCACTAATTGTTTGAAGGAAGCAATATCTCATTTATCGCTTGTACAAAACCCTCTTTAGGCATTGCTCCTGCCGACATCTGCGGCTGCCCATCTTTAGGAATAAACAAAATCGAAGGAATGCTTCTTATTCCAAAAACTGCTGCAAGCTCTTGCTCGACTTCGGTGTCAACCTTGTATATATCTACCTTGCCGTCATATTCTGTCGCAAGCTCTTCCAGCACAGGGGCTACCATCTTGCACGGTCCACACCAGTCTGCATAGAAGTCTATTATTGCGGGCTTGTCACCCTCAAACTTCCAGTCTTTATTCGTTTCGTAATTAAATACTTTTGACTTAAATGTTGCTGCTGTTAAATGTTCCATCTTACCTTTTTTATCCTTTTGATTATTTAAACTTGTTGTGTTTACAGTATTCTTATCTCCGGTTTGTGTGTTTCCTTCCTTAGAGCAGGAGGTAAACATCCCGAATCCTGTAACCAGTAATACTGTCGTTATTATATAATTTACCTTTTTCATTCTTTATTTAGTTTAATATTAGTTGCTATTAGCAAGTTATATATATAAAGACATAAAATCAACAGTAAAAGTTCCGCAAGACAATCCACGATTTCGATACAAAAATCTTATCAGCAATTACTCTATATATTACACCATGTGTTAATAATAAATATTGACTATTAAAGTTATAATGTTATATTTGTTTAAAATTATTTTGATTAATTGTAAATATTTTTGAGATTAGCACTTACATACAACGTTAAAAACGATAACGGCGGAAACATAGAGCAGACAGGCATTTCGGGGAATGCGGCAAAATACATTAACCGTAACCTTGTTGAGAATTATCCCGAACGTCTTGACGATACTTATGCTGAATGGGATTCAATGGAAACTATCGATGCTATTCGCAATGCTTTTGAATCACATGGGCATACTGTTGAACTTGTCGAAGCTAATGAGGATGCTTACAAGAAACTCAGAAACCTTAAGCCTGATTTTGTTTTTAATGTTGCAGAAGGATCTAACGGTGCTTCACGAGAGTCGCAAATACCCGCAATGCTCGAAATGCTCGGCATTAAACATACAGGCAGCGATTCAATCACAATAGGTGTCTGCCACGATAAGTCCCGCTGCAAAGAAATACTTTCTTACTACAACATTCCTAATGCGAAATTCTTCATTACTGATAAAACTATAAAGAATGATTCTGGATTTAAATACCCCAAGTTTGTGAAACCTTTGCATGAAGGCTCCTCAAAAGGTATTTATGACTCATCCCTTGTTAATAGTCTCACCGAATTAAATAGTGAGATTTCAAGAATTAAAGAAAGCTACAATCAACCCGCACTCGTTGAGGATTATATCTCTGGCAAGGAGTTTACCGTTGCAATGCTCGGTAATGGTGATGATGTAAGAGTATTGCCAATTGTGGAAATAAATCTTGATACAGTTCCTGAGGGCTTTAATAAAATATATTCTTACGAAGTAAAATGGTTCTTCGATACTCGCGAAAACCAGCTCGATATTTTTAAATGTCCTGCTGAAATAGATAAAAACATTTATGAGAGTATTGAAAAAGTTTGTAAAGATACATTTAATGTCCTTCGACTTAAAGACTGGGCTCGTATTGATATTCGTCTTGATGAAAACAATGTTCCAAACGTTATTGAGATTAATCCTTTGCCCGGTATTCTTCCTAATCCTCAGGACAATTCCTGTTATCCAAAGTCCGCAAGGCATGCAGGCATGGATTACAATACGATGTTAAACACAGTATTAAATGAAGCAGTTAAAAGATACTCAGTATATTAAATGAAAGTTAGCATATTATATAACGACCCGCTGCAATACACAAAAGACCGCATCTGGGATGACGGTGTTACTGATATAGATAAAGTCGATGAAGCAATAGATATGAGCGAATATGGCGTTCTCGATGAAATGAAATCTGTTCAGCGTGCTCTTAAAACAAGCAACCACGATACAAAAATTGTTCCTGTCGCTCTCGACCCTTACAAACTAATTGATGAGCTTCGCAATAACAGACCCGATATTATTTTCAATCTTTGCGAATCACTCGACGGCGACCCTACTCAGGAAATGACAATAGCCGCGCTGTTTGAAATACTCAAGATTCCTTATACCGGCTCGCGTGCATTAACTCTCGGTCTTGCTTTAAATAAAGCACGTGTAAAAGAGATACTTAATTATTACGATATACCAACAGCATTACATTTTATTTCCACAAGTCCTTCAAAGCTAAACGAAGAAGGTTATTCAAAGCTTAAAGATAAATATCCATTAATAGTAAAACCATCCCGAGAAGATGCAAGCATAGGCATAGAGAATAATTCTATCGTTCACGACGAAACCCAACTAAAAAATAGAATAGAGTTTGTACTCGATAAACATAAGCAGCCCGCATTAGTTGAACAGTTTATAGACGGTCGTGAAATAAACGTTAGCGTTATCGGAAATGTAGTCAAAGATATCAACGACTTGATAGTATTTCCTATCTCGGAAATTGACTTCTCTGCATTGCCTGCAGACCTTCCGAAGATTGTGAGCTACAACAGCAAATGGATGTATAACACTGTTGAGTTTGCAGGTACAAAAGCTGTGTGTCCGGCAAAGAATATGTCTCCCGAACTAGAAGCATTGATTCAAAAGACGGCAAGGACTGTTTATCACCTCGTTGGTGCATCCGATTATGCACGAGTTGATTTCAGGGTTAAAGACGGTGTTCCTTATGTTCTTGAATTAAATCCCAATCCGGATATCTCATCTGACGTAGATGAAGATACAGGTTTTACTCGCAGCGGAAAAGCATACGGCTGGTCTTATGAACAGCTTATTTCAAACGTAATTGATTTTGCCTGGGAAAGATGGCAAAGAATATTTGCAGAAAAGAATTAGTTTAATGATACGCAAATTTATAAATACTGACAGAAACAAAATTGAGAAAATACTCGTAGATACGAATAACTTTAATCCAGATGAGATAAAGATTGCTATGGAACTTGTAGATGTTTACATTAACGACCCCGCTCAAAAGGATTATGAAATATTTGTCGATGAAGCCGAGGACAAAGATATTAATGGCTACGTATGCGTTGGTCCAAGACCTTTAACAGTAGGCACTTACGACCTTTACTGGATTGCGGTTAATCCGAACGTACAATCAAAAGGTGTTGGCAGTAAACTGATAAATTACATAGAAAATTATTTAAAAGAGAAATCGGTAAGATTAATCTTAATAGAAACAAGCGGTAAACCTTCTTATGAGAAAGAAAGAAAGTTTTACCTTAAAAACTTATACAAAGAGTTTGTTGAAATAAAGGATTTTTACAACGTAGGGGATTCTCTGGTTATTTACGGAAAGTATCTCTGAATAAGAGTTTAAATTATTTAAAAACTAATATAAGGAAAACTTTATGGAACTTTGGCAACAAATGATTCGCGACAGTGTTCATTCTGTTGACCAGCTCGTCGAGAAATTTGGGATTAAGCACGAGGTTGCATCTAAGCTTGATAAATTCTTTCAGGCAAGGATTAACCCGTACTACTTATCCCTTATCAGAGAACCAAATGATCCCATCTGGCGTCAGTGTGTTCCTGACGAAGTTGAGCTTGAAGATATCGATGCTCCGGAGGACCCATTGAACGAAGATGATATGAGTCCTGTTCCGAACATTACTCATAGATATCCTGATAGAGCTCTCTTTCTCGTGACTTCGCAATGCGGACTCTACTGCAGGTTCTGCACCCGTAAGCGTAAAGTCGGCGACTCGCATAAAATATCTATGAGAACTTTTGAATCTGCTTTCAACTACCTCGAACAGCATACAGAAATCAGCGATGTTATTCTTTCCGGCGGTGACCCGTTAATGCTGACTGATGCTATGCTTGAAAAAATCCTTGTGCGTCTTCGTGAAATAAAGCATATACAAATTATTCGGCTTGGTACAAAAATGCCATGCGTCCTTCCGCAAAGAATAACACCTAAACTCGTGAATATGCTGAAGAAGTATCATCCTATTTATATTAATACTCACTTCAATCATCCTTGGGAAATTACAGAAGAGAGTAAAAAAGCATGTGCAATGTTGGTTGATGCCGGATGCCCGGTTGGTAATCAGTCTGTATTAATGAAAGGGGTTAATGACAATGCTGATACTATGAGAGAACTGATGAAAGGACTTCTTTCCATAAGAGTACGACCATATTATATATATCAAGCCGACCTTACTAAAGGCGCTAACCATTTCAGAACGCCGTTAAGCGTTGGACTCGATATTATGGATAAACTCCGCGGACACATATCGGGACTTGCTGTTCCTCAGTTTGTAATCGATGCGCCCGGTGGAGGTGGTAAGATACCAATGCTTCCGAATTATGTAATATCAAAAGATGAAAACAAAATTATACTTCGCAACTTCAAGTATAATATATATGAATATCCTGAAGCTAAAGATGAATCACATATAACAGATAAAACAGTTTATCTTAGAAAGAATAAAAGAAAGAAGCAGCAGGTCATTACCGATACTGAACTTGTTAAGAATCTGAAACAACCTGTAATGAGTACAGAAAACTGATACTATTAATTATATAGCTTATACCAAAGGTCATCATTCGATGACCTTTTCCATTATTACTTGATTTTACAAGACATTAACTTTAAATTTGAATGAGGTCTATCCAATCAAAAACTAAAATAATATATTATGAAAAAGATTATTATTTTTACTCTACTTTTATTCCTTTTTGCCGGATGCAATAAAATCAAATCATTGCTTCAGGACGATAAGAAAACGGATTCAGACAAAAAGGAACAGGTTACTACAGAAAACCAGGAGCTGCCTCCCGACAAATCAAACTCGGATAATGAGCTCAGAAAGAAAGAACTTGAACTGAAGGAAAAGGAACTTGAGTTGAAAGAAAAAGAGCTTGATATAGAAAAGAACAAAAACGAATCACGAGAAGATACCCGCAGAAACACTTCTTCAAACCAGAACACAAGAGTTGAAAGAAATAATTACGGTACCCCGGGAAGTTATCCTGAAGGTTCTCTTAGATATTTGAATTATAATGATATTTCTGGCCGCTCAAAATGGGAACTTAGTGTTATGCGGAATGAAATTTATGCCAGACATGGTTATATTTTCACTTCAAACATGAGTATTAAGAATCATTTTGAAAGCAAATCCTGGTATGACCCGAGATATTATAACGTAGATAAAAGGCTCTCAAAAGTTGAGAAGTGGAATATTAACTACATAAAATCCTTTGAGTGATATGAAACCTTTTGGTGCCGTAACACGTCTCAAACAGAAAACATGAAAGGAGTTTTAAAATGACAGGACATGATCTTTCGGAAATTTTAGTTCCCATATTCGGGATACTATTTACAATCGGATTACCTTTGCTTCTTGTTTTCTGGATTATTTACACAAAACACAGGGAAAAAATGAGGCTAATTGAAAAGGGCTTTACTCCCGAAGAAGCAAGAAAATTCTTCTCCGAATCAGAAAAGAGACCCAGAAATCCATACGGAGCATTAAAATGGGGTATTCTCTTCCTATTTCTCGGAGCTGGTATTTTTACCGCAAACGTACTTCAGGAATTATACGACTTTAATGACGGCGTTACATTCGGACTTATAATGCTTTCAATAGGTCTTGGATTCGTTGTCTATTATTTATTGGTTCGCGGAAAGCTCAGCGATGATGCATCGAAGAAACAAAATATTACTAACAATTAATGCAGACTGACATGAAGAACAATAATAAATACTTCGTCTGGATTGCCTTAATTGTGATCATTACAGTAATGCTTATTGTATTTCAGGGATGCAATCTAATGAAAAAAAGGTATCCAAAGACCATAACGAAAGAACTTGTTTTTAATTCTGCTGATTACCAAAAACTTATTGTTGATAATCCGAATGGAACTGTCAATGTTAGAAAAAACGAGAATGACAGTTTGATTATAATTAAAGCAGAAGTAACAAAAAATTTAACGAAGAAAGAACTTGATAAACCAGTTGAAGATGTAATGTTAAATATTGATACAACCGGTAGAACCATATTTCTTTCAGCAACCAATGTAAGAGAAAAATCCGGTTTTCGAATTCAGTGGGATTTTAACTCAGGAGAGACAATCTATACTATCTATGTTCCTGCTGGAATTGAAATAGAAGTTGAATGCACAAACGGCAAGGTTGACCTCAGGGATTTCAACAACAATGTTTCTGCCGACCTTACAAACGGAAGTATTAAGGTTAAAAATGTTTACGGCAATATAAAAATTGAATTAACAAACGGAAATATTAGCGCAGAACTTGATTCTACAAAAAGCATTGATTTCAGAACAACAAACGGAAGTATCAAACTTGCAGTAGGGGATAAATTCTCAGGATTATTTGATGTTCAGACGAAAAACGGAAAAATAAACCATAACGATATCGAGTTTACCAATACCACTGAAAGAAAGAATGAGTTTAAAGGTTCGCTTGGTAATGGTGATGAAAGAGTTAAATTAGAAACAACTAACGGCAGAATTACGATTGATAAAAAGTAACTGATTGAAGTGGAAGTCAACCTCGATATAGTAAAACGAATACAAAATGGAGAATCACAACTTTTTGCAGAGATTGCTAATGCTTACAAGGATAAGGCTTTTTCCCTGACTATGAAGATACTTAAAAACAGGGAAGAAGCCGAAGATTCACTTCAGGATGCTTTTATGAAATTGTACAAAGCGATTATTAACGGAAACTACGAGGCGAAATCAAAATTCTCTACATACTTTTATTCAATTGTTTACAACTCGGCTATTGACCTTTACAGAAAGTACAACGTAAGAAGTTTCAACATAACATCAATCGAAATAAACGATTCAAACTACAACGAAGGTGATGAACTCAGTTTTAATTTTGAGACAAAGATTGACAAGAATCAGGTTAACACGGCAGAATATTCAACAGATAAGAGAGTTACAGAATCAGAAATTAAAAATATTATAAATCAGTATATAAATGCCATACCGGAGCAGTACTCGGTAATACTTAACATGTTCTTTCTTAACGACCTCTCGCACGAGGAAATATCGGTTATTCTAAAGATACCCGTTGGTACCGTAAAGAACAGAATATTCAGGGCAAAAGAGAAAATGAAAGAGCTGCTGTTCAGGCATTTTAATAAAGAAGAATTGTTAGAATATATTAAGGTTTGATTATGGAAAACAATAATAATATAAACAGGTTTATTGATAAAAGCTTTGAAGGGGCGCTGCTTGAAAAAACAGGCACCAACTTTACGGAGAACCTGATGAAAGAAATAGAACTCACTAAAGTATTCAAGAAAGAAGATAAAAGAACATTCGGTTATCTTAATATTTTAATTATTTCTATCGCGGGTGCAGTTATAACTTCAGGAATAGCCCTGCTGGTTTTACTCGGTTCGGGTGCAAGTGAAAACGGTGAAAGAGAAGGGGTGTTTTCTGTATTAACAAGTATGTTTGATAACATAAATCAACGGCTCTATTCGCTCATAGGAATTTCATTCACGGAAAACATACTCCTTTATTTTGGCGGTATAGTTGCTGCGATAATCCTGTTTACTTTTCTTGAAAAGGCAGTACTTAAGCGAGGTTACAACTAACTGAAGTGTGTTAGAAAGAATTTAAACGCACCTTCTATCAGTATAAATGTAGCCAGTACTCCTCCAAACGCTCCGCCTAAATGTGCCTCATGTCCTATGTTACCAAACTTATTTTTAACTCCGTAAATTGATACCCCTACGTACACGAATGCAAAAAGAAAAGCCGGCATAGGTATGAAAAATACAAGCAATTTGCTGAACGGAAAAAAGAGCACATAGGAAAATATAATTCCCGAGATTGCCCCCGAAGCGCCAACTGCAACGTAATTCGGATTCTTATAATTAAAAACCAGTGTTAACAGTGAGCCTGACAGTAAACTTATAAAGTAAATTAAAAAGAAGTAAAGACTCCCTAAAACCTGCCCGAAGTTCATAACAAACATTCCTTCCAGTACGGTTCCGAACGAAAAGAGAGTAAACATGTTAAAGGCAATGTGCATAAGGTCTGCATGCAGGAATGCAGACGTCACTACTTGATAGTATTTATGATGATTGACTATCTCATACGGCCACTCTGCAAACTTTTCAAAGAATTCGGGCCTCATGTATTTTATCCATACATAAATAGCAATGTTAGCGAATAGTAATGTATAAGTTACGGGTGCGTCCATTCTTATTTTAATATTTTATTTGTGATGCCGAATCCTTCATAAATTAATCCGGTATAAATTTGTACTATCTCAGCGCCAAGTATCATCTTATCTTTGTAATCAGATTTATTAAAAACTCCACCGACACCTATTAAAACAAAATCCTTTTTTCCTTCATTAAGTTCATTAAGTTTCTTTAAAACGATATCCGAAATTGCCTTTACAGGTTTGCCGCTCAGTCCGCCATCTTCTACAATTTGTGTTAATAGATTTTCTCTTGAAAGAGTTGTGTTTGTTGCTATGATACCGTCAAGTCCGTAATACGTTGCGGCATTATATATTGTTTCTATCTCATCATCATTCAAATCGGGTGCAATCTTTAGAAATATGCATTTCTCGGGAAGTTTTTTTGATTTTACAATCTCATTTCGCTTCATTATAATTTCAAACAGCAGGTTGTTTAAATGCTTATCACTCTGCAGTGTACGCAGACCTTCCGTGTTTGGGGAGGATATATTAATTGTGAAGTAATCGCCCGCCTCATAAAGTACATCAAGGCATTTTATGTAATCTTCCGCTGCCTTTTCAATAGGTGTATCTTTGTTCTTTCCAATGTTGACACCAACAATAAAATCCTTTCTCGTATTCTTCTTTGCTTTAAAAATTTTCTCTTTTAATTTCTCCGCACCTTCATTATTAAACCCCATTCGGTTTATTATTCCCTCATCCTTAATAAGCCTGAAAAGACGCGGCTTTGGATTTCCCGGCTGAGGAAGGGGAGTTACTGTCCCAACCTCAACGTGTGAAAAACCTACCACATCCCAGAACTCAATCAGGTCACCGTTTTTATCAAGTCCTGCAGCAACGCCGAGCCTGTTCCTGAATCTTAAATCTCTAATCGTAAATTTGTTCGAAACATCCTCGAATGAATAGAAAGGTCTCAACATAGGGAATGACCATCTGAAAAGAGGTAAAGTCCCGAAAATCAGGTTATGAACTGTTTCGGGATTAAACCTGAAAAGCAATGACCTTATTATTTTATATATCAAATGAAATAATATTTACTTTATCATCGGAATTCTGATACCGAACTTCCTCATTTCATCTTTTGCCTGCTCGTATCCTGCATCTGCATGTCTTACTATACCCATTGCAGGATCATAAGTCAGGCATCTTTCAAGCCGTGTCTTTGCATTTTCCGTTCCGTCTGCAACAATCACCATTCCCGAATGTATTGAATTTCCGATTCCCACACCGCCTCCGTGATGAAGCGAAACCCAGCTTGCACCGCCTATGTTGTGAAGCGCAAAGTTCAGCACAGGCCAGTCTGCAATGGCATCCGAACCGTCCATCATCTTTTCTGTTTCGCGGTTTGGCGACGCCACGCTTCCGCAGTCAAGATGGTCGCGACCTATTACTATTGGTGCTTTTACTTTTCCTGTTCTTACAAGTTCATTGAAAATAAGTCCAGCCTTTGCTCTGTCGCCGTAGCCCAACCAGCATATCCTTGAAGGCAGCCCCTGAAAGTGCACCTTTTCTTTTGCGGCTTTCAGCCATTTGTGAAGAAGTTTGTTATCAGGAAATGCTTCCATGATTGCATCATCCGTTGTAAAGATATCGTTCGGGTCGCCAGAAAGCGCAACCCATCTGAAAGGACCCTTACCCTCGCAGAAAAGCGGACGAATGTACTCGGGTACAAATCCCGGAATTTCAAACGCCTGTGCAAATCCGTTAGCTTCTGCTTCTCCACGCAGGTTGTTTCCGTAATCAAAAGTTATTGCACCCTTCTTCATAAACTCCCACATAGTCTTGCAATGAACAACAGCAGTCTTGCGGGCAAGCTCCTGATACTTCTTCGGGTCTGATTTTCTAAGTGCCAATGCTTCTTCAAAAGACATTCCCATAGGCACGTATCCGTTTAACATATCATGAGCAGAGGTCTGGTCAGTAAGAACATCGGGAATAATATTTCTTTTTAAAATTTCCGGAAGAACTTCTCCTGCATTGCCTTCAAGCCCAACCGAGAGTGCTTTCCCGTTTTTCTTAGCTTCCATAATAAGTTTCAACGCTTCATCAAGGTCTTTGGCAAGAACGTCAGTGTAACCCGTATCAATTCTTTTCTGAATTCGTGATTTATCAACGTCAATGCCAAGTATCGCACCGCCGTTTAGCGTTGCTGCAAGCGGCTGTGCACCACCCATTCCGCCGAGTCCGCATGTAAGCACGAATTTACCTTTCAGGTCGCTATTGAAATGCTTTCTTGCGCATTCGGCAAATGTCTCGTAAGTACCCTGAAGTATCCCCTGCGTGCCAATGTAAATCCAAGAACCCGCTGTCATCTGACCGTACATTGTAAGCCCGAGCCCTTCGAGTCGTCTGAACTCGTCCCAGGTCGCCCACTTCGGAACAATTTGCGAATTCGAAATAATAACTCTCGGTGCGTTTGTGTGTGTTTTGAAAACGGCAACTGGCTTTCCCGATTGCACGAGCATCGTTTCATCATTCTCAAGGGTCTTCAGTGTCGCAACGATTGCCTCATAGCATTCCCAGTTCCGAGCTGCCTTGCCGCTTCCTCCGTAAACAATCAGGTCATCGGGTCTTTCCGCTACCTCCGCATCAAGGTTGTTCATCAGCATCCTCATAGCAGCTTCTGCCTGCCAGTTTTTGCACGACATTTTATTTCCTGTTGGTGCCTTTATATTTTTTGCCATAGTATATTATAAGAAAAAGTTAAGTTCAGAAATTGTATACAAAAATAACAGTTATATACCTCAAAATATATTTATAAATTGGGTACACAAGGATCGAATATAAGACCGTAATACAAAGACCTAAAATGTTTCCTTTTGTCTTCTAGTTCGATTACCCAGCTTCATGAAACGAAAAGTTATTATGCTTTAAACTCTCAGAGTAGGTTAAATGTGATTAACTAAAGGTGAAGCCGTGGTACAAACACAAAGGCAAACTGCATCTGCCTTTGTGTTAATGAACATTTGTTATTTATATCTACTTTAATAAAATCATTCGTTTTGTTTCCGAAAATTCTTCTGCGGAAAGTTTATAGAAATAAATGCCGCTGGAATATGCCGATGCATTCCAATCCGCCTGGTAGGTGCCAGGCTGAAGCCTTTTGTTAACGAGCGTTTCGACTTCGCGTCCCATTACATCATAAACTTTAAGCGACACATTGCTGGCAGCGGGCAAAGAAAAACGGACAATTGTTCTTGAATTAAACGGATTCGGGTAATTCTGCTCCAATGAGTAAGACGCAGGTGTTTCTGTTGAAACGCTCTCAACTCCGGTCAGCAGGGTGTCTCCGTATGTAAAGCCGTTTATTCTGCAGCCGACAAGGTAAGTAGTAAAGCCGGATATTTCCCAAGTATAAACGCTTGTTATGCCGAAGTATTTTGATAAGGTCCTTTCAATCAAAATAAGGCCGTCTTCGGAAAACGTTTTCTGTTTTGAGGAGTATCCGAATACGGATAAATTTGCAGTGTCTTTACAAATTGAACGAAATGGACCGTCGCATTTCCATAGTGTATCACCTTTTCTTGAAAAAAGTGAATCAGTCCTTCTTTCGTTTGACAGATTATTGCAGGTGTATCCCGCGGCATATCCTGTTAACAGCCCCGTCTGAGTGTCCACTCTGTACCAGTTTCCGTAGTTCCACATACCCGGCAAAGGATTTGAAAAATAATAAAATCTCTTACCGTTCATTACGCTGTCTTTTACAATTGTAAACTTCTGTCTATCATAATATGGAGGGTACATAGAAGGTGTATGATAGACATACATATTGCCCACACTCATCGGGAAATAATCCAGTGCCTCGTTTTCTTCACCGCCAGTAACTGTTTTATAAACTCTTCCTATTTGACCCGAAAACCATGCCGTACCGACAGCCCAGCCTGTATGATTGTTCACAAAATATAAAGAGTATAAATTTGCGTTTCCTTTTTTCTGAATTTGCCAGTTTGCTCCGCCGTTCGTGGTTTTTAAAATCATAACGGAATCGGGATAGTAATTCCCTGAAACCCACCCTGTATTAGCGTCTGCAAAGTATAAAGACAAATATTTATTATAAGGCATTGCAGATGTATCCCATGAAACACCGCCGTTCGTAGTGCGAGCAAACTTAGTGTACAAGCCCCTATTGTAAAGAGCAAAACCTGTGTTAGCGTCTTTAAACATCATGTTATGGTTTCCTTGAGCAAAGACGGTCAGGATTGAGGAATCCCTGAATGCCATGCTCCAGTTAGCACCGCCGTCTGTTGTTTTGAATATATGCCTTTTCATATAAGGAACATCAGTGCCGTAAGTTGTGCTTACATATCCCGTCATCTCATTAATAAAACTCAGTTTATCATGTCTTGTATCACTCAAAAATGTTGTTGAATAAAAATTTGCCCCTGCATTTGATGAAACAAACATCCAGCCCGCCGAGCTCATCGATCCGCTTCCGCCTGCTGCCAGATATATTCTGTTTCCGACCGGGAATACATCTGTAAAAGAAACATCACACATTAATCCCGATGATTCGTATAACCGTGACCAGCTCTCACCGCCGTCTGTTGTCCTGAACAGATACTGCCTCGATACATAAGGGTTAATATATCTTCCTCCGCATGCATATCCTGTCGCCGCATTTAAAAATCTTATTGCAAGAATGCTTGATGTATCCGGCAAAACCTTTTGCTGCCATGAGTTTCCGCCGTTAGTGGTTTTAAGAATTGACATACCTCCATCAGCAAATCCTGTATTCTCATTAATAAAATATACAACATTAAAAGAGTTTGCTGTACCCGGGTTTTGCTGAAACCATCCGGATTGTGATATTGCAGCCGTGTTGAGTGTTAAAAATAATGAAACAATCGTAAGAAAAATTTTCATAACTTTAAGAAAATATATTTTTGTTTCCGGTAAAAATTTCAATGCCAGATATCTTCACCGTTTCTGTGGTAAGCAATTTTAAGATTATATATAAACAGGTACTTTATAATATTCAAAAATATTTCATAAAATAAAACACCTATTTCTGTCTCTTTTTTATTTATGAATTTATAAACGCTTATTTTTTAAAAAACGATTTCTAATTAAACACCAATTCAAGACCAATCTTAGAACAGTAAATAGTAATCTGTGATCAGTAATCAGAGGGAATTATAAGAGACCAATTTAAGACCAATCTGAGTACAAGGAGAGCGCAAGATTAAGAAAAAATGAAAGTGCGATTTTTGAGCATTTTCGGGGTTTTAAAATTAAAAAAATAACAGAGAAATTTTATGCTTGTATTACAGACCCCCCTCATTATATATAACAACAGAAATGAAAACGGGGTCACTCCTGAAATTTTTGAAAATTTTTTGAAGAGTTATAAGTGTATGGAAAACAAGGGTTTAGGTCAGAGCATAAAAAATAACGGCTTAAAAATAAAGTTGTATTTAATCTTTGCATGACCCCATTTTTAAAATAATTGTTATATACCTCAAAATATATTTATAAATTAGGGTACACAAAGATTGAATATAAAACCGTAATACAAAGACCTAAAATGTTTCCTTTTATTATCTAGTCCGAATTCCCAGCTTCATGAAACGAAAAGTTATTATGCTTTAAACTCTCAGAGTGAGTTAAATGTGATTAACTAAAGTCGAAAAAATTGTACAAGTAAAAAGGCAGGTTGCAAACCTGCCTTTTTGTCAATAAGCATTTGTTATGTATATCTACTTTAATAAAATCATTCGCTTTGTTTCTAGAAAATCTCCTGCGGAAAGTTTATAGAAATATACCCCGCTGGAATATGCTGATGCATTCCAGTCTGCCTGGTATGTGCCGGGCTGAAGCTGTTCATTCACGAGCACTTTCACTTCGCGACCCGTGGCATCGAATACTGATATTTTTACTGATGATGCACGAGGTATTGCGAACTTTATGTTGGTTGTTGGATTAAACGGATTCGGGTAGTTCTGTTCGAGTGAAAACTCCGAAGAAACTTCTGTCGAAATATTTTTTATGCCGACATTTCCAGTCGGGTTGCGTTTGTAGTAGATTTCATGGTTGCCGTCGCGTAAGTCAATCCATACTACATGCACGAGCAAACCTGAGACAGCGATAGAGGGCAAACTGGAATAATCATTGTTATTTGTCAGACGCGTATCTGCTTCCCATGATGCTCCGCCGTCTGCGGAGCGTTTGTAGTAGATCTCAGATTTGCCGTCGCGCCAGTCTTCCCAAATTACATGCACAAGTAAACCTGAAACTGCGATGGAGGGATACCTAGACCATTCAGTGTTATTCGTAAGGCGTATATCTGCTTCCCAGGTTGTTCCGCCGTCTGCGGAGCGTTTGTAGTATATTTCGGCATTTCCGTCTCGCCAGTCACACCATACTACATTGATGGGTGTATCCGAGACTGCGATGGAGGGTGAATGGGAATCATCTGTATTATTCGTCAGACGAGTATCTGCACCCCAGTTTGTTCCGCCGTCTGTTGAGCGTTTGTAGTAGATTTCATTGTTGTCGTCCCGCCAATCATACCATACTACATTTATGAGTTTACCAGAAACTGTAATAGAGGGTATGTAGGAACCTGCATTGTTGTTTGTCAGGCGAGTATCTGCTCCCCAGTTAATACCGCCGTCTGTTGATCGTTTATAGTATATTTCCCAGTTGCCATCGCAAATGTCTTCCCATACTACATGCACGAGTGAACCGGAGACTGCGATGGAGGGAAAATCGGACCAAGCATTGTTATTCGTCAAGCGAGTATCAGGTCCCCAAGTTGTTCCTCCGTCTGTGGAGCGTTTATAATAGATTTCAAAGAAGTTGTCGTTGCGACTATCCTTCCATACTACATGGATGTTTAAACCAGAAACTGCAACGGAGGGAGACTCAGAATAAGCCGTGTTATACGTCAGACGAGTATCTGCTTGCCAGATTGTTCCGCCGTCTGTTGAGCGCTTGTAGTATATTTCCCAGTTCCCTTCGCGATTGTCATACCATACTGTATGCACGACATTTCCGTTTGTAGCAATACACTTTGTATTATTCAAAGAGGTATAAGAACTTCCGGAGGCATTCGTCAGCCTCACATCCGGCTGCCACTGTGCATTTGCCAAACCTGCAAATGTTAAAAACATTAACACGTAAATTAACTTCTTCATATCCGATTTATTTTATAAAACCTTTCATTTCAATCCTCACAAAGTTTGAGTTGAGTAAGGAGAATAAAAAATATTATCGAAAATCATTTGTTAAAATAAACTAATTAAAATAACAGTTATATACCTCAAAATATATTTATAAATTAGGGTACTCAAAAGAATCTTTTTCCTTAATGATATTTTTTGAAAGAAATTTGATTTTTTCGATGTGCGACAACATTTTTGCAAGTTATTTTTTATATTTTAACCCGAGAAAATTCAACACCAATTTAAGACCAATCAGAGTACAAGGAGAGTGCAAGATTAAGAAAAAATTAAAGTGCGATTTCGGAGCATTTTCAGGGTTTTAAAACTTAAAAAATAACAGAGAAATTTTATGCCTGCGTTACAGACCCACCTCATTATATATAACTACTGTAATCAAAAAAGGGTCACGGCTGAAATTTGTGAAAATTTTTTGAAAAATTTTAAGTGGCTGTAAGACAAGGGTTTAGGTCAAAACATAAAAAATAACGGCTGAAAAATAAAGTTGTATTTAATCTTTGCATGACCCCATTTTTAAAATAATTGTTATATATAATAAGGGAAGACAATAGAAATCAGCGTACAGGAGAGATAGCGTACAGCGTTCAGAAGAGCCGTGAACTGTAAACTGTGAGATGTAAACTGTGAGATGTAAACTGTGAGATGTAAACTGTGGAAAAGTGAATATACACCTTTCATTAATAATCACAACAAAAACCAAATTCTGGACACGGCATATTTTTGTCGATTTTTTTGTACGGAATATAAAAGACGGGAGATACAGAGATTTATTTTAGGAAAAAGATTTTTTTAAAGGGAAAAATTTTTTGGAAATGAGAATTTTCGTGGCACAATTTCGAAAAATGTTGTGATTAATAATGAAGGGAGCATGTTAGTTGAGGATTGTTAGTTGTCGGTTGTCAGGGAAAGAAAAATAGTATACCACCAAAACACCAAAAGAGCAGTAAATAGTTGATAGCTCATATGGAGAGATAAAATATTTTAAATACATCAAATTGAACAATTTGTATTCGAGCACAAATGGAAAATGTAATACGCATTTTTTGAAGATACACCTTTCATTATTAATCACAACGAAAATTGAAACTCTATTAATTTTCACCACTAAGATACGGAGGGCACAAAGAAGAAAATAAAATTTCAGGATACAAAGTGGACTAAGAACACGGCGCAGCCGATGACTACAAATAAAACAGAGAAAAACAAATGATAGAAATTTTTTCCGCAAGGTCGCAGAGAAGAACAAAGGACGCAAAGGAGGCAGAGAATAACAAGTTATCTTGATAAGATTCCCTGTAAGAACATCAGGGAATGACAGGCAAAATAATGCAAGATGGAATACCTAACGGCATTCTTTTGGTTGGAAGGATTGTTTGCTACAGACGAGAGAGACAGTGTACAGCGTTCAGCGGACAGAAGAGATAGCGTTCAGCGGACAGAAGAGATAGCGTTCAGCGGACAGCGCTCAGCGGACGGAAGGGCAAAGAGACAGTGTACGAGTATAGCGTTCAGCGGACAGATGTAAATTTTAATTGAAAAGGCTGGATGAAGTGTGAGGTATAAACTCTCATGGTAAAAATTATTTGTGCTTATGGTTTTAACCTTTAATTTATTTTTTAAAATAAACATCTTTCTTATTGTTAAAAAACTAATTATTAAAAACTGATAGTCAAAAAAACTGATTGTTAAATAAATGATTTTATAAATATGAAGTTAGCTACTGTAATAATGGCTGCGGGCAAGGGCAAGAGGATGCGTAATCCTGAAAAATCAAAGGTTATGTTTGAATTGAAAAGTAAACCGATGATTGAATATGTTATTAACCTAGCGCTTAAAATTCATTCCGACCTGATTATTCCTATTGTAGGTCATCAGAAGCAGTCGGTGATAGATTTTCTATCGGAAAAGTTTTCACACGATATAGATAGAATAAAGTTTGCTCATCAAGACGAGCAGCTGGGTACGGGCCATGCGCTAATGCAAACGAGGGAGCTGCTTGAAAATTTTGACGGCGACGTGCTGATACTTTCGGGAGATGTTCCGCTGCTGAAATATGAAACAGTTATGAAGTTTCTGAACTACCACTACGATAATCATTTTCAGGCAAGTATGCTTTCTGCAATGTTTGAGAATCCATTCGGTTACGGAAGGGTGATTAGAGATGAAAACGACACGCTTTTGGAAACCGTTGAAGAAAAAGATGCAACGGATGAGCAGAGAAAAATTAAAGAAATAAATTCCGGCATTTACATCGTAAACTGCAAGCTATTGTTTGAAGCTTTGCAGACTCTGAAGACAGACAACGCTCAGGGCGAGTATTATCTGACGGATATATTCAAGTATTTCAGAGACAATAAGATTAAAATAGGTGCTGTGCCTGTTGATGATAACCTTGAAATAACGGGTATCAACACGGTAGAACAATTGGAAGAATTAGAAAAATTAATTGATTAAAATATGTCAGAGATTATTTTCAGTGTTTCGGGAGTAAGGGGTATTTACGGCGATTCGCTTACGCTTCCCGTTGTGGTTCATTACACGCTTGCCTTTGCAAAATTTTGCAGGGATAATAAGAAAAGCAAAAAGATTGTTGTCGGACGCGACGGCAGACTTATGGGCGACGAAGTATCTGCGGTTGCGGTATATACCTTATCCATAGCGGGTTTTGAGGTGATTGATATCGGTGTTGCACCGACTCCTACTGTACAGATTGCAGTTGAGAAACTAAAAGCAGCTGGAGGGATTGCAGTTACGGCTTCGCACAATCCCCAGCAATGGAACGGACTGAAGTTTCTGGATTCAGACGGAACGTTCCTTAAGAGCAGACAGATAGACGAAGTGAAGAAGAATATCAAGACAAAGAAATTTAATTTTGTAAACGCAGATAAACCCGCAAAGGTAAAGGGAGACAAAGCATGGCTTGATAAGCATGTAGACCTTGTACTGAAGCAAAAGAATATTAACGTAAAGAAAATACAAAGCAGAAAATTCAAGGTTGTTGTTGATGCTGTGAATGCTTCGGGTTCTGTGATAGTTCCTAAACTGCTGAACAAACTCGGATGCAAGGTCACTGAGCTTTACTGCAACGGGTCGGGAAAGTTTCCGCATACACCCGAACCATTGCCGCATAATTTAAAACTTTTATCGAAAGCAGTAGTAAAGAATAAAGCCAATATCGGTCTTGCGATTGACCCGGATGGCGATCGCCTTGTATTGATTTGCGAAGACGGAAAACCTTTTATTGAAGAAAATACGATTGTTACGGTAGTAAGAAATGTCTTGAAAACATCGTTCAAAAAAGGAAATAAGGTTTGCGTAAACATGTCAACAACAAGAGCAGTTGAAGACGCTGCGAAAGAACACGGTGCGAAAGTGAAGAGAACGCCTGTCGGAGAAATAAACGTAGTTAACGAAATGAAGAAAGTAAAGGCAATCGTCGGCGGCGAGGGCAGCGGAGGCGTGATAGTCCCTAAGGTACATTACGGCCGAGATGCAAGCGTTGGTATAGCTTATGTTCTTAATGAACTTGCAGATTTCAAGGGTAAGGTCTCTGAATACAAGAAGACAATACCGCAGTACCATATAGAAAAAGCAAAGATTGAAACTAAAGGAGACCCTTCAAGACTTCTGAAGAGAATTGAAAAAGAATACAGAAAGAAGGAGTGTAAGGTCTCAACCATAGACGGTGTAAAGCTTGACTTTCCTGAATACTGGATACATCTTAGAAAGTCGAATACAGAGCCGATAATTAGAATTATTACGGAAGCAAAGAGCAAAGCAGAAGCTGTTAAAATACAAACAGAATTTTTAAAGAACCTGAAGTATAAATAAGAAATTGTGCAGAGCATACTTTCAATAAAAGACTTACGGACTTACTTTCATACCGACGACGGAATTGCAAAGGCAGTTGACGAGGTGAGTTTTGATTTGAAACAAGGCGAAACACTTGGTATAGTCGGTGAATCGGGCTGCGGAAAGAGCGTTACGGCGCTTTCAATACTGCGGTTACTTCCGAAGGATATTGGTATAATTGAAGGCGGAGAGATTTTATTCGAGGGAAAAGATATAGTAAAGATGACGGAAAAGGAAATCAGAAGCATACGCGGGAACAAGATAAGTATGATTTTTCAGGAGCCTATGACGTCTCTCAACCCTGCTTATACATGCGGTAACCAGATAGTTGAAGTGTTGAAAACTCATCAGAATTTATCGGGAAGTGAAGCAAAATCAAAGACTATTGATATATTAAACAGTGTCGGAATACCTTCGCCCGAACAAAGGTTTAAAGAATATCCGCATCAGTTATCAGGAGGGCTAAGGCAGAGGATAATGATTGCAATAGCTCTTGCCTGCGAGCCGAAAATACTCATTGCTGATGAGCCGACGACCGCTCTGGACGTGACTGTACAGGCACAGATACTTGATTTGATAAAATCAATGCAGGAGAAATACAACATGAGTGTTATACTTATAACGCATGACCTTGGAGTTGTGGCGGAAACATGCAGCAGGGTGATTGTAATGTATGCATCGAAAATAGTTGAGGAAGGACTTGTTTCTGAAGTCTTTAAAGAGCCAAAACATCCATACACCCTTGCTTTGATGGAATCTATTCCCAAGCTGAACGAGAAGAAGGAAAGATTATACACAATAGAAGGTTCAGTTCCTTCGTCAATGGAGTACAATGCAGGTTGTCATTTTGCAAACAGGTGCAATCTTGCAGATGAGAAGTGTCATGCTGAAGAGCCGTTATTAATAAGGCTTTCGGAGACTCACAGTGCTTCATGTTTTAAAATTAAAGAGACAGTACAATGATATTACTTAAGAATATTTCAAACCTTGTAACATGCGCTAATCCCGAAGGTAAAGCAAAGCGCGGAAAAACTCAGGGTGATATTTACAACATTAAGAACGGTTACCTGCTTTTTAACGGAACGATTATATATTCCGGAAATGAAAATGGGTTCAGCAAATTCATAAAGCAGAACAAAGTTAAGAATTACAAAGAGATAGACTGCAAAGGAAAAACCGTAATGCCAGGGTTTGTTGATTCGCACACACATCTTGTTCATGCGGGTTCGAGGGCAGATGAATACGAGATGAAGATACAGGGAAAATCCTACGAAGAAATCGCAAGAGCAGGGGGCGGTATTTCAAATACAGTCAAAGCAGTCCGCAAGGCATCGAAAAGTGAACTGAAAAAGATTTCCGAAAAACGCCTGTACAATTTTATTAAATACGGCACTACAACACTTGAGGCAAAATCAGGTTACGGGCTTGACGTAAAGAATGAAATTAAACTGCTTGAAATCATAAATGAACTCAACGAGAATAACAAGTACGGTGCGGATATTCTTCCCACATTTCTTGGTGCACATTCAATTCCACCAGGCGTAAGCAAGAAAGAATACATCGATATCATCTGTTATGAAATGATTCCGCAAGCTGCAAAAAGAAAACTTGCGATGTTTATAGACATATTTTGCGAGAAGGGTTACTTCGACGCGAAAGATACAGAACAAATACTTTCAATCGGTGCAAGATTCGGAATGATTCCCAAGGTGCACACTGACCAGTTTTATTCGATTGGCGGTATAAGTGCAGCAAAGAAAGTGAAAGCAATATCAGTTGACCATCTGGAGGTTTTAAATCATAAAGGAATAAATCAGCTCAAAGGAACGGATATAATTGCGACACTTTTACCGGGATGCTCATACTTTCTGAATATGGTATATCCTTCTGCAAGGAAACTTATAGAAAGCGGCATACCCGTTGCACTTGCGACAGATTTCAATCCAGGGAGCTGCAACACTGAAAACATGCAGATGATTATGTCGCTTGCCTCTTTGAAAATGAAAATGACAGCAGAAGAAATAATAAACGCTGTTACAATAAACGGTTCTTTTGCATTGAATATCCAAAATAAAACAGGTAGTCTTATTCCCGGAAAACAGAGCGATATACTCATTTTTGATTTTCCTGCTTATAAGGATTTGATTTATCATTTTGGTGTAAATCAACTGGTGAAAGTATATAAAAAAGGGAAAAGTATCCTTTAAGACTAATTTAATTACAGTTAACTAATATAATTTACTGATTTAATGGAACACATGGTACATAGTGAATCAGAAAAGTATAAATCTGATTTACATAATGCACTTAAGCAGAGATTCGCGGATAAACTGAACGATGAAGACCTTGATTTTATCACAAGGTCTTACGATAAGTATATATTTGAAATGATTAAGCTGATGAGGGAGGGAAAAAGCGCCCACGAAAAGTTCTTTTCGGATATAATTCTAAAATCAATAGACGCGATCATAGGTTTCAACAAGGAGAGACAGATTTTCCTTTGGAACGAGGGTGCTGAAAAGATATTTCAGTACACCAAAGATGAGATTACTGACAAGAATATTGGTATGATTTTACATTCCCATACAGGAGCATGGGAACGAGGTGAAGAAGAGCTGAATTCTCTTCAAAAAGAAATAGATGAAAAGGGATTTGTAACAAACTACGAAACACTTGGTCTTGCAAAAGACGGAAGAATAATTAACATAAGCTTGTCCCAGTTTCCTATTTTTGGAGAAAAGGAATCCTCCAAGGCGGACGGTCAGAAGGCGGAATTTCTTGGAAATGTATCGATCATAAGAGATATTACCGTAGTCAAAGAACTTGAAAAGGAATTAAGAGAATCAGAAAATCTGGCTCTTATAGGGCAGGTAGTATCTTCGATTGCACACAACCTTTCTAATCCTCTTAATATTATTTCCGGTAACGCCGATTATCTTCTTCTCGAAAAGAAAGAGGGTGACCCTGACTATGAAGAACTTAAAGTAATAGTTTCGGAAGCAACACGCATCACAAAATCAATACGTTCGATTCTGAATTTTGCAAAACCGATTACACTGATGAGGGAGGAAGTGAAGCTTAATGACTTACTGACTGATGCGCTCAGCGGATTCAAGTTTCTAACCGGACAAAAAGAGATTGAACTTAAAAAGAATTTTTGCAAAGAAAATCCAAGCGTAAAAATTGACAAGGAACTTTTCAAAGATGTGTTCCTGAACATTGTTGGTAATTCGATTCAGGCAATTCCCGTAAACAAAAAAGGGCTTATAAATGTAAAGACTTTTACCAAGGGAAAATTTTCTTACGCAGAGATTACGGATAACGGAGCGGGTATTAACCAAAGCGATATTAAAAATATTTTTAAACCTTTTTTCAGTACTAAGGGTTACGGAAAAGGTACCGGGCTGGGTCTTGCATTCACAGAAAGAGTAGTAAAAGAGCACAACGGTACGATAAAAGTTAAGAGCGTTCCCGCACAGGAGAATGGGAACGAGGGATACACATCTTTCCAGATAGGCATTCCTTTGATTGAGAGCCGGAGCTAAGAGCTGGAAACCAAAGCCAGCAGATAGATTCTATAATAGAAGATAGAAAAAGCAACGACAGAAAGAGTAAATTTTACCTGCAATTGTGTAGAAAAATTCCCTGATTTTCAGTAATATTCATTTTAATTAATTCAATTAATGCCATATAGTATAAAAGTACTTCTTGTTGATGATGAAGTAAACCAATCTGCACTACTCAGGAAGGTTTTGCAGAAAAAAGGTCTTAACGTTACTGAAGAGAATGACAGTGTTAAAGCAAGAGAGATTCTTGAAAAAGAGTTCTTTGATTTGATTGTCTCGGATTTACAGATGCCTGAGGTTTCAGGGATGGACTTGCTGCTGATGAAACCGAAGGATACACTATTCATTATGATTACAGGTTACGGCTCGATTTTAACGGCTGTTGATTCGATGAAGAACGGTGCTTATGATTACGTTAATAAGCCTTTTAATCTTGAAGAGTTTATGCTGAAGATTGATAAGGCTATTGAGAAGATTAAGATTACAAGAGAGCTGAATGGATTCAGGGCGCTTGTTACGGAGAGAGAGCCTTTTCCCGGTATTATTGGCACGAGCAAGAGGATGCTTGAGGTGTATGACTTTATAGAGAAGACTTCTAAGATAAACGTGAATGTGCTTGTTTGCGGGCAGAGCGGTACGGGTAAGGAGCTTGTTGCAAGAGCACTTCATTTCAGCAGCGAAAGAAAGAATAATCCTTTCGTTGCGATAAACTGCAGCGCTATTCCAGAGAATCTGCTTGAGAGTGAACTTTTCGGGCATACAAAGGGAGCTTTCACGGGTGCTATTGAAAATCAAAAAGGAGTCTTTGAGCAGGCGCACGGCGGTACTTTGTTTCTTGATGAGATAGCAGAGATGCCATATCAGCTTCAGGCAAAGCTGCTGAGGGTTCTTGAAAACTGGGAGTTTAAACCAATTGGCAGTGATAAGGTGAAAAGGGTTGACGTTAGGCTGATTTCCGCAACTAACCAGAACATTCAGGAAATGATTTCCGCAAAACGTTTTCGCGAGGACCTCTATTACAGAATTTCAACTATTTCGCTAAACTTACCGACTCTTAACGACAGACTTTCGGATATTCCTGCTTTGACTTATTACATTCTTAAAAATGTAAGCAAGAAATTCGGTAAAGAAATAAAGATTACCTCAGACGCTATTTCTCTGCTTTCCAGACATAATTACAAGGGAAATATTCGTGAATTGGAAAATATTCTTGAGCAGGCAGCAGTTACTGCGGCTAACAATAGGATTGATGTGAAGAATCTATCTATATCAGAAGATAACAATTTTCTTGACGATTGTCTTAGCAATGCACATGGTATGAGCCTTAAAGACCTCGAAAAAAAGTACATTTTAAAAGTACTTCAGCTGACAAAAGGGAATAAAAAGAAAGCCGCTGAGAAGCTTGGTATTGACAGGAAAACACTTTATAACAAATTAGGGGAGTTTGGGATTGGGAGGAGTTAGCAAAGATCAGAATTTAGAATTGAGAAGAGCGGGAAGAGTAAGCTGATGGAAGCCAGCATTCGTATGCCGGAGCATTGTAATTAGGGAGTAAATATTCTACACTGTAAGTCCGTTTTTTCTACACGATACAATTAACACACCACAAAAATAAAAGTGTAAAAAATTACCACTGTTTTCGGACTAAAATTCATATTTTAAGTCCTTTATATCCACATTTTCTTTTTAATCTCATTTTATAACAATTTATAATCAGACGAATCATGGTACAATATTTGCTATAATATTATTATAAATTTAGAATTGGTGGAGAAACGAGTAAAAATATATTGCATTACTGATGAGATTTGCTGCCTGATTAAAAAGGTTCTTAATAAGCATAATATTATTTCAAAGTGCGAAAATTATAAAGAATTATCGGTCACCAAATCTATTGACGAAATTGTATTTGAATGCAGAAACTCTGCTGATGTAGTGGTGCTGGACCAGGAACTGGACAGGGAATTTAAACAACGTATGGTTACGGCTCTTAACCATTTGACTTTTATATGTTTGCCGTCTTTGAAGGATAACGACCTTCCTGATGTACCGGAAAATGTTTATCAGATTTCAGAACCATTTAAACTAAGTGAGTTTGAAGAGGTTCTTTTAAGGATATTGAATGAGAAAACTATTTAAATTAACATTCCCAGGCCAGAGTATGGGAACGAGGACTTATTAAGGATGTATAATAGAAAATTAACAATTTTCACGCTTTCGGCTTTTCTTGTTTTAAGTGTTTTTATTGTCGCATTTAATTACACGGTTATTAAAGCAAGAAATTCGGAAGAGTGTTTTGCCTGTCATGAAGATAAAGACCTGACAATGGATGTAAACGGAAAGAAAAAATCATTGTACGTTGACGCATCATTGTACAAGAAATCATCTCACGGAGGATCTGATTGCAAGGATTGCCATGAAGGATACAATCCGGATGAGATTCCGCACAGCAAGAAGAAAGTTGATATAAAATGTCAGAACTGCCACGATAAGTTTCCCCCTATTGAGAAAAGTGTTCACGCGAAGAACGACTGCAACTCTTGTCACAATCCGCATTACCAGAAACCTGTTAAAGAAATTAAGGCAAACCAGACAGATGATTGCCTAAAATGCCACAATAATAAGAACGTAAAAGATTACATCACAAGCATTCATTCTAAAAGAAATGTTGGATGCAACGGATGCCATAACGGCGGACATGACGTGAAGAAGATTTCGAAGAGTGAGATAAATTCTTCCTGCGGAAAATGCCACGGAAAACACCAGTCAGATTTCAATAACAGTATTCATCAGACTGTTATGCGAGATGGAAACAAGAATTCACCGACATGTGTTGATTGTCACGGTGCACACAAGATAATAGCCAACAAACTTTCAATCGAATCACAAGCGTGCTTGAAATGTCATCTTGATGAAAAACTTTTCCCGGGAGAAGAAAAAGGTTCTGCTAAGTTTGTTGCTAAGTATAAAACAAGCATTCACTCCTCAATTCAGAAAGACGGAAAACAAGCAGCCGGATGTGTTGACTGTCACGGTGACCACATGATAGAATCTACATCGGACCCGACGAAGTCAACAGTAAAAGCAAAGATGATGGAGACATGCGGAAAATGTCATGCTAATGAAGTAGAACACTACAATAAATCATCACACGGTGTTTCGTTTAAAAACGGTGATCCGAATGCACCTACATGTTCTACCTGTCACGGTGAACACAGCATAAACTCAGTTCTGCAGTCGGATGAATTCTCAAAGATAAATCAGACTGAAATGTGTCTTGATTGCCATAAAGACAATAAAGTAAACCCGAATAAGAATACACATCTTGACGATTACAAAAGCAGTTACCACTATTTAGCACTAAAGGAAGGTAATTTGAAGGCGGCAACATGCAGCGATTGCCACGGTCCGCATGAGATGAAAAAAGCCTCAGACCCGGAATCGCAAATTTTCAAAAAGAATATTGATAAAACTTGCGGGCAGTCAGAATGCCATGTTCAGCAAAAAGCAGAATTCGACGGAAGTATTCATCAAGTAAGTTTAATGACGAAAGAAAATTCAGATTCACCGACCTGCAACACATGTCACGGTGCGCACCAGGTAGTTACGACGGATTCACTCGGAAACAAGGAAGGTTCAAAGCAAAGAGGTATTGTTAAATTGTGCTCGAGCTGTCATGCGTCAGTTGAGATAATCAGCAATAATGATCTTAAGAATGTAACCAAGAACTATAACGAAAGTTTTCACGGCCTTGCAGTACGGGGGGGTTCAAACAGAGCTGCCTCCTGCGAAAGCTGCCACGGTAATCATAACATCAGACCTTCTTCAGATTCTTTATCATCTGTGCATCCCAATAATCTTGGGAAGACATGCGGTTCGTGTCATCCGGGAGCAGACAAGGTATTTATTAACACAAAGATACACGTACTTGACGCAGAAGTTGAGAATCCGCTTCTATACTGGATTACAAGATTCTATATCATACTAATTGTTGCGGTAATCGGCGGAATGATTTTGCACAACATTCTGGATTACAGAAGAAAAATTAAAGATAAAAAGGCGGTTTAGGAAATATATGAAACACGAGGAAAAATATTTAAGAATGACATTTAACGAGAGGATTCAGCATTTTCTGCTCCTCTCATCATTTATAACACTCGTTATAACAGGTTTTGCCCTTAAGTACCCTGAAGCATGGTGGGTTGCCTGGGGTCCAAAAGTTTTTGGTGAGTATGCATTTGAATTAAGAGGACTTATACACAGGATAGCTGCTGTTGTTATGGTTTCGGCATCCTTTTATCATCTTTTGTACATAATATTTACGCAACGCGGAAGAAAACTTGTCGCTGATCTTTGGTTTTACAGGCAGGATCTTACTGATCTTATGGAATCACTCGGATATATAACCGGAAAGAAAAAAGACCGCCCAAAATTAGGAAGGTTCAGTTATATAGAAAAGGCGGAATACTGGGCGGTAGTATGGGGAACGGTTGTTATGGGTGCGACAGGCGCAGTATTATGGTTTCAAAACTTTTTTCTACCGATTATCAATGTATCAGGAATGGACATTGCGACAGCTATTCACTGGTATGAGGCAATACTTGCATCATTGGCTATATTAGTCTGGCATTTTTATTTCATATTTTTAAATCCGGATGTGAGACCGATGAACAAAGCATGGTACACAGGATTTCTTACAAGACATCAGATGGAAAATGAACATCCGAGAGAGCTTGAAGAAATTGAAGCAGCAGAAAAGGCGGAGACAGTTAATGAAGTATAATTCAAAGAGTTTTCATTATTAAAAAATAAATGCAGTTGTAATAAAATAAAACAACAGAGTCATGGACGAAAACAAGGACAAAAACTCAGAAGTTAAAAAGAAGAAGAGATTCTTTAAGAATGTAACAGGTTTTAGAAGATTCCTTCTTTTTACAGGTATTTACTTTTTTGCTTTTGTTGTATTTTTTGCTGTATCTGCAGAATATACATCAAGACCTTCTTTTTGTCCAACCTGCCATTACATGGAACCGTTTTATAACAGTTGGAAATCGTCATCTCACAACAACGTTCAGTGTGTTGAATGTCATTTTGAACCCGGTCTTCAAGGCACGATAAAAGGAAAGTTAAACGGGCTTGTGCAAATAGTCAGTTATGTGTCAACATCTTATAAGAAAAGAAAACCCTGGGCTGATATTCCAGATAATACCTGTTCCCGTTCAGACTGTCATGTCAAACAGAGCATTCAGGATACAACTTATGAGACGAAGGGAATATTATTCAACCACAAGCACCATCTTTCAGAATTGCGTAGAGGAAAAAAGCTTAAATGTACAAGCTGTCACGGTCAGATTGTGCAGGGTTCTCACATGCAGGTTACATATGAGACTTGTTTTAACTGTCATTTCCATAAGTCTGATGACCCAGAACACAAATATGATAAACTTGCGGACTGCAAAACCTGTCACGAACTTAATAATAAAACAAAAGAACAACTTGCATCAATGCGGTATAATCATAATACTGTAGTTGAGACTAAAATAGAATGTTCAAGCTGTCATACGAATGTTATTAAGGGGAAAGGCGAAGTCGGAAAAGAAAGATGTTTCCAATGCCATTTTGAAGATAACAAACTTGATAAATATTCCGACACAGAATTCATGCACAGCACTCACATTGCGAAACATAGCATGAGCTGCGGATATTGCCATTCGCCAATAAAACACAAAGTAGAAAAACTGGATGTAAATGCACCACCTGATTGTCAGTCATGTCATTCGGGTGCACATTCATCGATGGTAAATCTTTATGCAGGTGAAAAAGGATTTAACACAGAATCCTCTCCAAGCTCTATGTTTTTAAGCGGAATCGATTGCAAAGGCTGCCACGTACTTCATGAAACAACGAGCAAGAGCGTTAATGTTGATAAATCACGTCAGGATGCCTGCGACAAATGCCACGGAAAAGGATATGGTAATTTAATAAAGCAGTGGGAGGCATCCTCATTAAAAAGACTTGCAGTTATTAAATCAATTTACAATACGGCGAGCAGCACAGTAAAGAATTCTTCAAGCAGCAGAAAGAATGAAGCATTGTTAAAACTCGATGAAGCAATGCACAATATAAAAACCGTCGATGTTGGAAAAAGTGTACATAACATACAATTTGCTGACAAGCTCCTTGTCGGCAGTTACGGTATAATGAAAGAAGCCTTGCAGATTGTCGGGTCGAACAAACAACTTCCAGAGTTTAAAGCAAGCACAGAGTATGTACCGAATGAATGCTATAACTGTCATGGAGGTATTCAAGAGGTAAAAGTAAATGCTTTTGGAAAATCATTTTCGCATAAAACTCATATTGTAAAGCAAAGACTGCAATGCGACAGGTGTCATTCAAATGCAAAGAAACACGGGGAGTTAATTCTGAGTCAGAATTCCTGTAATTCTTGTCATCATAACAATGCGAAAAGCAATGAAACATGCGGAAATTGTCACAGTATTCAGGAACAGACATACAACGGAACCCTGAACGGTAAAAACGAACCTGACATAATGAAACAGGCAGGCGTTGGTTGCACAGATTGCCATCTCGAAAAAGGATTAATCTACAAACCCGATGATAAAAACTGTGCAAAATGTCATGATGCTGAATACTCAAAAATGATGGCAGAATGGAAATCAGATGTAAATAAATCGGCAGGAACTATAAGGGAAATTATTGGTAAAATTAATATGGATAACGATTCGGAAGTAATAGAAGCAAAGAATTTAATAAATAAAATATCGGCATACAGGAGTCTTTATGTGCATAATTATGGATTGATATCAGACCTGTTAAGCCAAAAGAAAAAAGCGCTTGAAAAATACGCAAAATAATATTGATTTTGATTTACCTAGAAAATATTTATATTTATTAACTTAACTAAACCATACAATTATGAAAAGAAAAATTTTCATTACTGTTAGTGTAACGTTATTTGTTGGAATGTTCCTTTTTTCATTTTCAACATATATTCCCACTCACGAAACAGGTTCGTTTAAGTATGTTGGTGCAGTAAAATGCGCCGGAGCCTGCCACAAGTCTGAAGCTCAGGGCAAACAGCTTGATATATGGCAGAACTCATCACACGCAAATGCGTGGAAAACTCTCGAAACTCCTGAAGCAGATAAAATTGCAAAGGACAAAGGATTTGATTCGAAGGCAGTAGAAACCCCTGCCTGTATTAAGTGTCACGTTCTTGGCAAAGATCTTGATCCTGCTGAGTTTACAGAAACATTTGATAAAACTCAGGGTGTTCAGTGCGAAAGTTGTCATGGTCCCGGTTCAGAGTACAAAGCTATGTCAATCATGAAGGATAAACAAAAAGCCATTGAAAACGGCTTAATTCTTACAGAAGGTGAATCAGCCTGTACAGGATGCCACAATGACGGAAGTCCTACATTTAAAGGTTTCAATTATGCTGAAATGTGGGCAAAGATTCAGCATAAAAAACCTTAAGTATCAGATTTCATGCAGATTAGGTCATAGTTAGATGAAGACCTAATCTGCAATTATATAAGTGAGGAATTTTAAAATAATTTACTTCATACTATGAGGAAGTTTACAGTTTTTACGTTTATTTTGTTTTTTGCTATATTGGCTTCCGGATTGACTCAGACTTTAAACCTTCGGTTTAACAACGCTTTTTATACATGGAAGCGTGTTGATTCGTTAACAGGAACCAATACAGATGCAACTTACACAACACACCTCAAAGGTTATCAGAATCTTGCATTCGACCTAAATTTCGGTAAATGGACGCTGAGTTCTTTTGTTCAAACAGATGAGGATGTTATTAATAAAATAGACAAGGGGTTTTCTTTTAGGTTTTACGATGTTTATTTAAAAGGAAGCAACCTATTTAACGTACTTGATCTGAAACTTGGACGACAGTACGTTACTGCGGGCTCGGGCAGAGGGACAATTGACGGGGCACACTTCAAGTTAAAACTTGGTGACAGAAAACAATATCAGATTGTCGGTTATGGAGGTTACCTTACCCCCCTTGACTATGATTTTCAGGGATACAAACAACTGCAGGATAATTTTCTTGCGGGAGGTCAATTCCTGTATTACGGTGTCAAAGATATGTCCATCGGGCTTAGTTATGCAATGAAGAGGAGAGGAACGGACCCCTATTATACAATCCGTCCTGACGAACTCTTTAACCCTAAGGTAGTTTACATTGAAACTGAATCCAAGTCCGAGCAGATTGCAGGTGCTGATGTTTCATATAGAATTAATAAAAAGCACAATGTTTTCGGACGTGCTTATTATGATATCAATATGAAGAAGCTTTATAAAGTTGAGATAAACGGGAATTTTGCATTAACGGATAAAGTTAAATTTTCTATCGGCTACTATTATAAGCAGCCACAGATAAGCTACAACTCAATATTCTGGGTATTTAATCAAAAGAAATATCAGGAAGTAGAAAGCGGAATTGATTATGCAACAAAAATATTTGGTACTGATGCGAATGTATATGGAAGGTTTGGCGGAGTCTTTTATGAAAATGACAATTCGTTAAAGTTCCAGGTTGGAATTTCTAATCCATGGTATGGTCTGGGAATAATCAAGTACACAGGTTATGCAGGAGAATCAGAGGGCGCTTTCGGTTACTTCAATCATGACTTATATCAAAACAAGTTTATACTGACTTCTAACCTGAATTATTCGAGATATAATCTTGGTAATTATAATTCGGACAAAATGGATGTATTCGGCGGAGCTCTTGGACTCACATACAGACCTGTAAATCATTTTTCAATTGATGCTCAAGGACAATTCATGACGAACGAAATCTATAAGTTTGATACAAGATTCCTTCTAGGGTTCAATCTCTGGCTCTTTACTAATTTTAATAAATAAACATAAGCAAATTATGAATTTAAAAAAGTTTTACATCGTATTTTTATCCGGAGCATTTTTATTCGTTTCGCTCACTGCTTATGTTTCAAAGAATAAGAGTATAACAAAAGTATTCGGTGAATCCGAAATTGTTAAAGTGAGCAATCAAAGCAATAAAGATGTAATTAAGTTCAACCACCAGGTTCATGCTTCGAAGGATGTCGGTTTAGTATGCAAAGATTGCCATAACGCCGCCTATGAATCACGAAGGGCGACCGACAATCTAAACCCAAATCACGACAACTGCGTTGCATGTCATGACGTTAAAGACGATAAAGAATGCAAGCTCTGTCATTACGACGGTGTTTATAAGAAAATCGGATCGGCACCCAAAGAACTTGTATTTGCACATAAAAGACATGTTGCACACAAGATGAATTGTGATTACTGTCACGTTGGAATTGAAAATGTCAAATACGCAAGTGATGCAATAAATGGAGGATTTCCCAACATGGAAAATTGCTATACATGCCATGACAATAAACAGCAGACCAATTCATGCGAAGCTTGTCACACAAATCTGACAAACCTGAAACCGATGGATCACATGAGTTCAAATTTTCTGAACGAGCACAAGATAATCTATGATGCATCCTCAAATACTGCTTTGAACAACAATTGTATGATGTGCCATTCGAACTTCTTCTGTGAAAACTGCCACCAGCCGGTGAAGTATCAGGGATTAAATACACCTAAAAATTTCTATGCTCCGTATTACAGCAAAGATCAGGTAACACGTGTTGACAGGAGTGCTTTACAGAAATTATCAGCTGTTCATGACTTGAATTATCAGTTTACTCATGGACTTGATGCAAGACAGAAATCGTTTGAATGTAAAACATGTCATGATCCGGTTGATTTCTGTGCGGCATGTCATCAAAACGGAGGTAATCTTCCGACAGGACTAATGCCAAAGAGCCATCTTGTAACCAACTTCACAACGTATGGAGTGGGAACAGGAGGTGGTATTCATGCTGAACTTGCAAAACGTGACATGGAATCATGCGAAGCCTGTCACAGTGTAAATGGTGCTGACCCGACATGCATACAATGTCATGTTGACAATGACGGTATAAAGGGAACTAATCCGCGAACACACGAATCAGGATTTATGAGAGATGATAAAGGCAGCTGGCATAACACAAAGGGCGCAATTTGTTACACTTGCCATTCTGATGCTAATGCCCGTCCTGACGGTATGCCTGGAGTCGGTTTCTGCGGTTACTGTCATACAAAACTAAAGTAAATAATTAAGATTATGAAAAAAATATTTATATTGTATTCATTAGTCCTGTTTGGGTTTTTCGTGTTAATCTACGGCTGCAGCGAGGTTAAAAAAGACCTTGTGGTGGCTCCAACACCTGAGCTTCATCCAAGCGGATGGATTGACCCGTCCTCAGCTGATTTTCATGGAGCATGGTTTTCGGGTAATGACTGGAATCTAAATGGCTGTAAGTCATGTCACGGCGGAGATTACAACGGCGGAACAACGGGAGTTTCATGTAATACTTGTCATACCGGAGGTCCAGAGGCATGCAACACCTGTCACGGAAATAACAACCATATATATCCACCACTTGCTTTGAACGGTGCATCACAGAATACAGACAGAGGCGTTGGTGCGCACGTGAAGCATATGATTACCGATTCAACTAAGCGGTTTTCTAAGGTTGTTCCATGTAATGAGTGCCATCTGGCTGTAAGTTCATTTTCAGATCCTAACCATATTATTAAGGATGGAAAGAGTTCGGCAGGAGTGGTATTCGGTACACTTGCAAAAACCGTAACAGATAGTGTAACACCAAACCCACAGTGGGATCAAAATCTACAGACATGTTCAAGTGTTTACTGCCACGGCATGTTTAAAAATGGAAATCAGAACGCTGCTCCTGTGTTTAATGATCCATCATCGGTTGTTTGCGGCTCATGCCATGGAAACGCTACAACAGGGAGCCCATTACCGGGCGGTACACATCCGAATCTGTATCCGAGCATAACACAATGCTGGCTTTGTCACGGCGGAGTTATGAATTCCAACGGAACATTTAAAGATAGAACAAGACATGTAAACGGAATAGTTGATATTGGTATCAAATAAAGTAAATCAGCATTTCTAATATTAACCCCGCTTATTTGGGCTAAGCGGGGTTTCAAAAAACTGCTTAGGAAATATACCAAAAACACGCATTAGGGGAATAAAATTAAGGTTTTAGGTTATCAATAAATGTAACTTAATTACTATTTATGGTGTTATTATTAACAGAAATTAAAGTTCGATTTAACTATATTTGCAAAATTATAAAATTAACATTAATCAATACTTAAAAATGAAGAAACTACTTTTATTGTCAATATTTGCGCTACTTATAGCAGGTTGTTCAAAAATGGAAGAGAAGAAACCAGGGATGGACAACAGCAAAAACACTTCTCAAAACCAGCAAGGAAATAATCAGGATCCGCATTCACAAATGCCTCCTAACCATCCTGATATAAGTCAGAATACGCAAGGTAACATGACTGACGCTGCGGGTGACGATGCTAAAGATCCAAAAGCAGATGAACTTTCAAAAGGCGCATACGATTTCGAAAGCAGCTACAAAAAAGACAATAATTTAAAGAAAGAACTTATACAAAAACACATGACAGCGGGTAATTATTTAATGTTTGAGGCAAATTTAAGTCCCAAAAAGAAATACAAGCCGGCATTAATGCATTACCGTCGTGTATTAGAACTTGACCCAACAAACGCAGAAGCTGAGAGAAATAAGGCACAGATTGAAGAGATTTATACAAGTATGGGAAGGCCTATTCCACAGGATTAAATTTAGCCAATGAATAATATTTATAAGTATAGTGTTTTTGTTTTAATCTCTCTGGTTTTAGTCGGGACTTTTGTAGTACCTATTCCGACAATTCCCGGATTGTATGATAAAGCAAGAATAATATATCTTCACGTACCTCTTTCCTGGATTGCAGTAGTTTCATTTCTTTTATCCATGATAAATTCGGTTCAGTATCTTAGAAAACGCGACCTTATTTATGATGTTCGGTCGCATTCAGCTGCGGAGGTTGGATTTCTATTTACAATACTTGCAACAGTAACGGGTGCATTATGGGCAAAATTCAACTGGGGAACGTACTGGAATTGGGACCCGCGTCAGACTTCGATTTTTATACTATTACTTATATACGGTGCCTATTTTGCGCTTCGTTCAGCAATTGATAACTATGAACAGAAAGCAAAACTTGCATCGGTATATGCAATAATTGCTTTTGTTACAGTACCATTCTTTATATTTATCATGCCGAGGATTGTAGAATCACTACATCCGGCAGATACAATAATAGATTCGCAGGGTAAGATTTCGATGAATCCTGTTATGTTCACAATTTTTATGTTCTCGTTGTTTAGTTTTACTCTTTTGTTTTTCTGGATTCTTAACATTAAAATAAGATTAGAAAAACTAAAATTACAAAGAATTCAAAAAATTAATAATTAATAAAATGCACGATTTTTTAGAGCAGAATGCAATGTATTTAGTCCTGATAATAGCTCTTGTAACATGGGCAGGATTATTTATATACTTATTTTCAATTGACAGAAATTTGAAGAAACTCGAAGGAGCAGAGCATGACAAGTAAAATAAAAATAATAATAGCATCACTTATAGTAGTTATTTTTGTTGTGGTTGGATTTTATTCTTTCATGGACAGCAAGATAGAATATGCATCTTTTAAGGAAGCACAGAAGAAGATGAAAATGGTAGAAGTGAAGGGAGTATGGCAGCAGAATAAAGAAACAAAATACGATGCGGATAAAGGCACATTCACATTTTACATGAAAGATGATGACAGTACCGAAATGAAAGTTGTACTTGACGGTGCAAAGCCGAATAATTTCGATATTGCAACTATGGTAGTTGCGAAGGGGAAAGTAAAAGACGACGTCTTTTACGCAAAGGAAATATTGACAAAATGTCCTTCGAAGTACGAGGGCAAGGGTGAGGACGTGATGAAGTCCTCGAATGTTAACTAAATTAAACACTATGGTTGGTAAACTTCTTATCTATACAGCTTTTATAGCATCTGTTATCTCTATCATTGGTTTCTTCCTTGCACATAATGGGAAAGAGAATTTCCTGAAAATGGGAAGGGTATTTTTTCATATAACTTCTATCAGCATTATTACGGCAGCATTATATCTGCTGTACAACATACTTACGCATAACTTCCAGCTTTCTTACGTTTGGGAGCAAAGTTCGACAGACTTGCAACTTCCACTTTTGATTTCAACCTTCTGGGCAGGACAGGAAGGCAGTTTTATGTTGTGGGCGTTATTAACTGCTGTTATAGGTGTATTTTTGCTTAACTATGTATCCAAAGGTGAAAGAATGGAACCCCAGGTCATGGTAATGTTTACACTGGTTCTAAGTTTTATTACATTAATATTAATATTAAAATCACCATTCCATTATCTTTGGGAATCGTTTCCAAAAGAAGTTGACTACGGTTTTATGCCGCCAGAAGGGCGTGGACTTAATCCTCTGCTGCAGAATTTCTGGATGGCAATTCACCCTCCAACTTTATTTATAGGATTTGCTTCGCTGACAGTACCGTTTGCATTTGCGATGGGAGCACTTCTTAAGAATGATTTTGACAGCTGGACATCATTTTCAGTACCGTGGATTCTCTTTGCGGGCGGCGTACTTGGGCTTGGAATAATGATGGGCGGCTACTGGGCATACAGCATACTCGGATGGGGCGGTTACTGGGCATGGGACCCGGTTGAAAACTCATCCCTGATTCCGTGGATTATTAACGTAGCGAGTCTGCATACAATTATTGCACAAAGGAAAACAGGAGGGTATAAGAAGACAAATCTTCTTCTTAGCATACTTGCATTTCTGCTTGTGTTATATTCAACGTTTTTAACAAGAAGCGGAATACTCGGCGATTCGTCTGTGCATTCATTCGTTGATCCGGGAGCGGAAGTATATCTTGCTCTTGTTGTATTTATATCTACCTTTACGCTTATCTCGCTTGGAATGATACTCGTTCGCTGGAAGAGTCTGAAAGATATCAGAATCGAGAGTTCAAAGCTAATGACAAAAGAATCATTTTTATTTATAGGAGCTTTGCTGCTTTGTGCATCTGCGCTTGTAATCTTTGTTGGCACGAGTCTTCCGATAGTATCACAATCAAAAGTTGACCAGACTTTTTATAATAATATGAATCTTCCTGTTGCGATATTTCTAATGTTTACTATGGGAATAAGTCTTTACATTGAATGGAAAGAAACTGAGCTGAGTAAATTCTGGAAGAACATGATTTTACCAACGGCTTTTTCATTGATAACACTTGTTATACTTATCACTATAGGTTTAAGGGATCCGCTATATATTGTATTTGCATTCGTTTCACTGATTGCGTTTTTTGTTAATGCAAGATTTGCGATACGAATCATTAAAAGCGGTACGATGAATTTCGGAGGAATGTTCGCGCATATAGGGATAGCACTATTCTTTCTCGGAGTAATCGGGTCGGCACGATACAGTCAGGATGTTGACCTTTCTCTTGAAGAGGGGAAACCACAGGAAGCATTCGGTTATCAGTTTACATACGTTGGTGCGAATACATTCATGGACCCGAATAATAAAAGGGATACAATGTATGCTTTCAACATAAAAGTTGAAAAGGAAAACAAAGAAATGACGATGAGACCCGTGATGTTCTACAGTAAATTTTCACAGGGTGTTATGAAAAGCCCGGATATAGCATATTTTTCTTATAAAGATTTGTATATATCGCCAATGAGCCTTGAAGAATCGAATCCTTATCCGCAGGAATCGATGTACGAGCTGAAGAAAGGAACGAAAACAAAGGTCAACGAACTTGAAGTTGAGTTTGTGGATTTTGATTTCGGCAATATGCAAAAGGGCGGCAAGGAAATGGGTTCGGGAAATTACACACTCGGAGCTATTATAAAAGTTACGGACGGAGGAGTTACAGAAACCATGAACGTTAGAACAAAATTTGTTGATGGTACTCCACAGCCGAATCCAGTGATGATGGAAAGCAGCAAGAAATATGCCTTCTACTTTCTAAACATGTCTGTAAGAGGTGAGGAAGAAGGCGGAACAACAGCCGTGTTTTCAATCATGGACGCTTCAAAAAGCCCACAGCAGCAAGCAGGGGAAACACTTGTTGTTAACGCAGCTATTAAACCTTTCATCAGTGTTTTATGGACAGGTATAGTAATACTATTTGCCGGGTTTATAGTTGCAATCGTGCGAAGAAGAAAAGAACTGCTTGTTAAACATCCAGAGAAACATGAAGAGCACAGTACAGGAAACGGCAGCAAACAAAAGAATAAGAAGAAATAACATTACACGATAGTTGTTTTACATAAGCCCCCGAATATTTGGGGGCTTTTTATTTTCTATTCTATCAGAACATACTTACTTCTGCACTTAAATTTTATTTAGGGTTATATTAAATACAAATTCAAACACAGGAAGTTGTTAACAAGCTTAATAAAATGCAGTGTTACTTATGCATAAATATCTTAATTTTACGTTATAATTAATCAAAATACGTCTAATTATTGAGAAAGCTGACTCATGACGAAATAAAATCTGTAAGAAAAGATTTAACCAATATAAAAGAGTTCAAGCGAAACCCTATATATCTTCTTTGTGACAGCATTCGGAGTATTTTCAACGTTGGCGCAGTATTCAGGGCTTCGGATGGTGCTTTCATAGAGAAAATATTTCTGACAGGATATTCACCGTATCCGCCGCGCAAAGAGATAGAAAAGGTTGCGCTGGGAGCAACGCTGAGTGTACCATGGGAATACGTAAAAGACCCTATTGAGGTTGTGAATCGCCTGAAAACAGAAAAGATAAAGATAGCGGCGTTAGAGCTTACGGATAAACCGCGGATGATATGGGAATTAACGAAGGAAGATTTCCCGCTGTGCCTTATTCTGGGGAATGAAATAACGGGTGTTTCAAAAGAGCTTATTGATGCATCGGATTTTTCAGTTGAACTTCCTATGCTTGGGATAAAGCAATCGCTGAATGTATCGGTAGCGACGGGAATTGCATTGTATGAAATGATACGTATATTAAATTACAGTTAAGAATTTGGAAACACGCATAATAAATAGTGTTGAAATAGCGGCGGAAGAAATCCTTAAAGGTAACGTTGTTGCATTGCCGACTGAGACTGTTTACGGGCTTGGAGCGGACGCACTAAACGAAGACGCAGTATTGAAGATATATGAGACTAAGAAACGTCCAGATTTTAATCCGCTGATTGTTCATGTACAGGATATATCAGAGTTTGAAAAATATGCAGAGAATATACATCCTGACGTTTATAAACTTGCTGATTTTTTCTCACCCGGACCGATTACTTTTATACTTAAAAAGAAGAGCATAATACCCGACATTGTAACGGCGGGACTTGATACGGTTGCTCTCCGTGTACCTTATCACGAACTCTTTAAGTTTGTGTTAAAGCTCACAAAGACACCGATAGCAGCCCCATCAGCGAATATGTTCGGAAGAATATCGCCGACGGCTGCATCAGAAGTGATGAAAGAATTGAAAGGGAAAATAAATTTTATACTCGACGGGGGGAAATCTTCAGTTGGTATTGAATCAACCGTTTTAAGTTTTGAAGGAGGCAGGGTTACAATATTCAGACACGGTTACATAACAAAAGAAGATATAGAAAAAGTTATAGGCAGAAAAGTTTATGAATTTGATGAATCGGCAGAAGAGAATAGAATAGCATCTCCAGGACTTCTTAAAAGCCATTATTCACCGCTCACACCGCTTTATCTTGCCGAGCACACGTTTGATTTAAAACGGCTGATAGATGAGCTTGACGATAATAAGATTGAAGGTCTAGAAAAGGAGTCTATAGGAATCATGGACTTCAGCATTTACGACAACTTCAGGGAACTATCCAAAAACCTGTTTTCTGATTTGAGGAATATTGATGAGCGGCATTATAAGATTATATTTGCATCAAAAGTAAAGAACATAAAGCTTGGACGCGCGATTAATGACAGACTTGAAAAAGCTTCAGCCGGCACGATAAAGTACAACGGAAAGAAGATAATTTTTAAAGATAAATAAGTTTTTAAGCTATATGAAAAAGTATTTTATAATTATCGCCGCGATAGTATCAATAAGCATAACAACAATATCTGCTAATGCACAGAACGAGCATATATTTCTAATTGATAATTCGGGCAGCATGTCGGGATACTACCGCGAGGCGAACAGTGCATTTAAAATATTCTGCAAGGCAATGATAAAGAATGCTGTTAAGCAGGATGATTACGCAAATGTACTTCTGTTTACGAAGACAGATTCAAAGCGTGCACTTGTATCGCCAAAAAGTATATTTAGCGGAAACGGTAAAGAGCTTGTAGTTGACCAGCTTACAGAAAAGTTTACTCTTATGCGAGCAAATGACGGGGGTTTCGGGACTACCGACCTGATAGAAGCACTCGATAAATCACTCGAAAAAATTAAAGGAGAAAGTGCTGTTATATGGCTTATAACGGATAACATAAACGATAACAGCGGAAGCGGGGATTCTTCTTACTTCAATACGCTTGAATATTATAAGCGACTTCGCAATGATGAAAACATTCGCAAGGTTCTGCTGTATCCCATTCCCGAGAAGATTGTTGAGGCAGGTTATGAATCAAACGGGTACGTTGTTTACGGAATTGTTTATTCAAAGAGCGAACTGAACCAGACAAGACTTGAGGGATACGATAAGCTTATTCGCGGCATAGGCATTAAGCAAAAACCGATAACTTTAAAGCCGCTTGATATTGGCACGATTGTACTGATTCCAAAAGTTACGCAGAGCAAAATAGCTCCCGGAAAGCTTTACTACGACGGCAAGGCGCTGCGGGGTTTTGATTTTCAGGAAAACGAAAAAATCAAGGAAACATTCAGCGACCTTTCGCTTAAATCAAATTTATTTCCGTATATAATCCGAAGTGCAAAGCTTAACGTAAAACTTGACGATTTTAAGTCGTCGGATTATTCAGTAAAGTCGCTGGGGACGCAGACCATTACTCCTTCGACGGTCAGCAACGTTTCGCCAGAAGGGGAGGTAAAAGGATTTTCAGTTCTTTTTGATATGCCGGAAATATCGCCTAAGTTTTCTTTTAATACAATATTTAAGGAAGATTTCACAGTAGGGGGAAACCTTGTGCTTGAGGTTACTAACGTTGATATACTGCTCGATGAAAATTATATAAATAGTTTTAAACAGCTATTTGCTTTACAGACTATTCCTGAAATATTCAAGCCCGTGCTGAAGGATAAAAAGATACAGACATACATACCTCTTGAAATACGGATTAAATACGGTGCCTGGAGATTGTTTGCACTTATAGGATTAATAATACTCCTTGCTACGATTTTGTTTATTCCTGCATTCCTTCTCCTTAAGAAAAAATGTTTTACGATAGTTGTTAACGACAGGGAAGAGCAGTCGTTGTGTCTGAATTCGCTTAAGTCATACGAAATATACTCTGAAGATTCGGTTAATTTAGGGGCTTTGAAGAAATCAATCGGCGGTGCGATAAGATTCTCTTGCTCAAAGTTTACAACATCTCCGGGAAGGGTTATAACTCTTATTGAAGGATTACCAGTAACAATAGAAACGGAAGATGATAATTTCAGAAAGAACTCATACACACTGCTTTTGAAAAAATCCGAGAATGTGTCTCCATCTGAGGAGTCTGAAATATCAAAGTATCATTAATTATTTGCAGAGAGTTTATTGACAAAGCAAAAGATAATATTATTTCTGATTATATTAATTACTTTTGCTTTAACGGGATATCTACGCTCGCAGCAAGACCCCAACTATAAAGAACTTAAACTTCAGATTACATATACGGATACGGTTCTTGTAACGAATGAAAAGTTTGTAGTACCAAATACTGACGTAATAATTCTTGACGGCAAAACTCTTACAAGGTATTCCGATTATGTTTTCGATTACAAAAACGGCATTATATCAGTTTCAAAAGAACTATTCAGCAAGTATTCATTCGATACGCTTAGAATTTATGATGTGTACGTCAGGTATGATATTTTCCCTTACAACATAAAAAGCGAGTATTCCATATTCGACTTAAAAATAGAAACGGATACACTCACGGGCGATACGATACAGATTGCAACACAAACGACAGATTTCATTGACAACATATTTGAGGGAACGGACCTGCAGAGGACGGGAAGTCTTTTCCGAGGGTTTACGCTCGGGACTAATAAAGACCTTTCGCTCAATTCGGGTTTTAGATTACAGTTGAATGGAAAACTTACAAGTGATATAGAAATAAACGCAGCGTTAAACGATGAAAGCACACCTATTCAACCCGAGGGCAACACGCTGAAGCTTCAGGAGCTTGACAAAGTATATATAGAAATAAAAAGCAGTAACCTTGGTGCAACGCTCGGCGATATAGACGTAAAACTTCAAACGTCGGAATTCCTAAACTTCAACAGAAAGATACAGGGAGCAAAGGGGTACGGGGAGTTTGAATTCGGGAACTTTCTCGTTACAGGTGCAGTCTCGCGCGGAAAGTACAACAGCAATACTTTTAACGGAATAGACGGTGTACAGGGACCTTACAGGCTGAGCGGTGCAACGAATGAAATAAACATACTCGTACTTTCGGGAACGGAGAGAGTTTACATAGACGGACTGCTTATGACACGCGGCGAGCAGGCGGATTATGTCATAGATTACGGACTCGGGCAGATTACGTTTACGAACAAACGAATCATAAACAATGCAACGCGAATTGTGATTGAGTTTGAGTATTCGGACAGGAAGTACAGCCGCTCCCTTATTGTAGCAAACAGCGGTTACAAGTTATTCGATAAAAAGCTTACGATAGGAGTTTCGTATCTGAACGAAACGGACAACGAGGATAAGACCATTGATTTCACACTCAGCGATTCGGATAAGGTTATACTCAAGAATGCAGGCAGCAACAGACTGAAGGCATCACGTTCGGGAGTGGTTTACGTCGGGTACGACTCTTTAAATAATCCAACGGGTGCATACGTAAAAGTTGATACACTAATAAATGGTTCGGCGTTTACTTTTTATAGATTTAAGCCGGGAGATTCACTTGCTGTTTATCAGGTTACTTTTTCATACGTAGGAGCCGGAAGCGGAGACTACAACAGTGTAAGTACATACCAGTACGATTTTGTAGGAATAGGACGCGGTTCTTATTTGCCGATTGTATATTTGCCGGTGCCGACATCGTACCAGATAGCAGGGGTAACGTTAGATTATGCAATAAACCGAACGCGGGATTTATACTTTAAGTTTGAAGGAGCGTACTCGCTTTTCAATTCAAATAAGTTTGCTGAATCAGACTCAAAGACCGGAGGAGCTGCATTCAACGGGGAAATCGGATTCAGGAAAGTTAAGTTTAACATGTTCGGAATTAATTTCGATAACATAACGGCATCCTATAAAGAAAGAATGATTGACAGAAAATTTACAACGCTTGACAGGATTAATTCAGTAGAGTTTAACAGAAACTTTGACCTCTTCGATTCCACTACAGCTACAGAGCATTACCGAGACGCAAACCTTCTGATAGCGCCGGGGCAGAACATGAAGATGTCGGGAAGTTTTGCGCAGCTTATACGCGGAGATTTTTTCAATTCAACAAGATTCACGGGAGGGCTTGAGTTTAACACAGCAGGTTCGTCCGGATTTAATAAGAACCTTCCCGTAGTAAAGTACAATGTTGAGAATATTTCAAGCAATAATGAAAACATAAACCGTTCGGGAAACTGGTTTAAGCAGACGGCTTTTCTGGGGTACAAGAAATTTTTCGGTGATGAAACAAAACTAAGCTACATGGAAATCTCCGCGGGATTAAACAATGAAAACAGAAAATCATCAATAAGTACGATGACAATAGGTGACAGTCTGCTGTATGACAGTTTCAGATTTCTTGAAATTGCTCCCCGCATATCATTCAACAATATAATAAACTTTAATTTTTTTGCCGAGTTCAGTTACAGGGATGACGATGTACCGAGCAATGGTATGTTAGCTTCATTTTCAAGAGCTTTTACTCAGAGATACGGGCTGCTTTATCAGGGAGTACAGTGGTTCTATGCAGATATGGATTTCGCAATCAGAGATAGAAACTATTCGAGCATTGCTCTTGATCAAGGGAATGTTGATAATAAATCTGTTCTTGTGAATTCAAGACTTCGTTTCACGCCGTTGAACAACGCCGTTACTGCCGATGTTCTTTATTCAGTAACCAGCGAACGCACTGCAAAGATACAGAAACTATACGTACTTGTACCTGTCGGGCAGGGGAATTACATTTATCTTGGCGACCTTAACAACAACGGCATACAGGATGAAAACGAATTTCAGCTAACGAACTTTGACGGGAATTACATAAAACTGAACGTACCAACAGACCAGTTCTTTCCGACGGTTGACCTAAAAACATCATTCAGGATAACGCTTAAGCCATCGCGTTATTTTTTCTCAACGGGTAAGGGAATCTTTGCAGATATTTACAATAATTTTTCTGCCGAAACATACATCAGAATTGACGAGCGCAGCAAAGATCCTGTGACAGACAACATATATTTCATGAAGCTAAGCACCTTTCTAAACGACTCGAACACACTCGCGGGTGCACAGCTACTTCAGCAGGACGTTTACCTGTTTGAGAACAATCCCTCGTATTCATTCAGATTCAGGTATCAACAGCTTACAAACTTCAGCCAGTACAGCAGCGGAAACGAAAGGGCTCTCAACATACAGCGTTCCATTCGTGCAAGACTAGGGCTTACATCTGACATAACAGCTCAGCTTGATTACGTAATAAAGACAGACAGAAACATAGCACCCGTAAACTCAGTCCGCAACAGGAATATATCGGGATACAGCATAAACTCAGACCTTGCATACAGACCCATACCGAGCATAGAAAGCGGATTCCAGTTCAACTATACAAAATCGGATGACATATATCCGGTAAAACCAATGACGGCAAAGATAAACCAGCAGATACTCAGATTTATTTATTCGTTCACGTCGCTCGGAAGACTGCGGCTCGAAATAGAGCGAGACGAAGTAATACTCAACACAAGCGTGACAAATTTCCCGTACGAGCTGACATCAGGAAGACCATCGGGCAAGAGCTATTACTGGCGTACTGTCTTCGACTATAGCATCAGCAAAAACATTCAGGCAACACTTAACTACGACGGCAGAGTAGAAGGAAGCAAACAGGTCATACACACAGGCAGGGCACAGGTTACAGCGTTCTTCTAAATAGGATTTTATTTTGTGCATTATTGAATTATTGCGATAATGATCCTAATGTAGTATGGATAACGTACGGAGGCTACGACAACGAAAGAATTTTCAAATCAACAAACGGTGGAGCAACATGAACAAACATATCTTCAGGACTGCCGGGCATTCCCATAATGTGCGTTGTTCAGTATAAATCAGTAACGGACAGAAATGTACTATACGTAGTAACGGATGCTGGTGTTTTTGTAAAGACGGTACAAACGACTGGACTTCATTCAGCAACGGACTACCGAGTACAGTAGTACCGGAGCTTGATATATACTATACTCGACAATGGGTGACAGGCTGCATGCAGCAACATTTGGGAGAGGACTCCGGGAAACACCGGTATCAACAACGGGAATAAGCGTAATATCAACAGAGCTTCCTTTTGATTATTTGCTCGGGCAGAACTATCCAAATCCTTTCAATCCCGTAACGAAGATAAACTTCCAGATACCAGCAAGAGGAAATGTAACGATGAAAGCTTACAATCAACTTGGACAGGAAGTAGGAGTACATGTGAATAAGATAATGGATGCAGGGTATTATTCGACGGATTTTGATGCATCAAAACTTTCCAGCGGTATCTATTTCTACAAGCTGACAGCGGGCAATTTCACACAGACCCAAAAAATGATGCTCATAAAATAAGTACAAGGAGAAAATAGCTCAACAATGAATGCCCAGTGTTCCCGGGCATTTTTTATGGGAATAATTTTTCACTAAATTGACCCTGCAATCCAGATTAAGTATGGTCTCTATTTCTTTACCGTACTAAATTTTGGGGACGAATCTGCAGATAAGAATAATAAAAATTTTGAGACTAATATGAGATAAATCAGAGTGCAAGGAGACACCAAGTATGAATCGAGTATTCAGGATTTTATAGTTAATTCTGAGATCATGTTTTTCACACCTACTTCAGGTTCAATTGCTGAAATATCGAATCTTTTTTCGAATTTTGTACTGTCGAATATGTAATCCTGATTATACTGATACATCATTTCAGGGAATTCTTTCAGAGTGGGAACGAATAAGCCCAGCAAACTGACTATCCATTCAGGAAATTTCTGAATCTTAGGTTCGCAGTACAACTCTTTAGCAATAAGTTCTATCCATCCGAGGCTTGTTAGTTTTTCCTTTGTTGTTGGCACATGCCAGATTTGATTGTAGGCATCGGATGTGTTGCCGAGTAACGCAACAGCTTTCGCAGCGTCGGGTGTGTAAGTGTAGGTATGGATGCAATCGGGGTTACCAAAAATCTGTGCTTTTTTCCCTTTGATTAAATTGTCGACTACCATGATTTTTAATACACTACTTTTATTCTCCGGTCCATAAAAATCAGCAGCTCTTGCGATTAAAGCATCGAGGTCTATTTTTTCGATTTCGTTCATAATTAGTTCGTGAATCTTAGCCCTTACTTCACCTTTTTTGCTTGGAGGATTAACCGGTGATTCTTCATTCATAAATGGCACAGCATTTTTGTCATACATGTAAACATTATCAAAAAAAACAAGTTTTGCTTTGTGCTTTTTACAAGATTTAATAACTTCTGTTATGAACGGTACCCATATCCTTTGCCATACTTTGAGTTTGTATTCAAATCCAATTGTAACGTAAACCACGCTGCTTCCTTCGATTGATTTATCTATTCCCGCGAGGTCAAAGACATCGAGCGGATAAAGCAGGTCGGTGTCGTTTATTTTTTGAGGATTTCGAGAGATCAGTCTAATATCGCAGTTGTAGTTCTTCAATTCACGTGCGAGCGGCTTGCCAATTGCCCCTCCAGAACCTAATATTGTTTGCAGCATGTTGTTTTCAAAAATTTGTTTGTATGATGACACAAAATTATGTTCTCTTTTTCTATTTTTCAATCTAAAATGTATGAGGTTGAAGTTAATTATTGTTGTGAGAGTTATGATTGGAGTTTCGGATTTTACGGGGCATTTATCCGCTTGCAATAATTTAGAAGGTAATGATACCCTTTGCTCTCAACCCGGAAGATTGAGTTACTCATTGTAGCATTTGGCTACGAACAAATAAGAGCATTGAAACATATTTTACCACAGAGTGCGTCCTCCACCGAGTATGTCTCGAAACAAAAACTAAGGTAACGCTTAAGAAAAAACCTTAAAAGTCACCGGATCCCTGCTTTCGTCGGAATGAAAGGGGTGTAAAAGTGGTTATGAGACGGACTCCACGGCGAATCTACGACTCGTACACAGAGAAAACATATTAAATTATTGTTGGTAATAAATTTTTAAAACAAAGCATATCAACCGCGACGGATCTGCAACTCGAAAGCAAATGCTGTTTGACACGTCGATACTTCGACAAAGCGAGCACAGAAAAGTTTTAATTTTATTAATACACAAATAAAATCATATTCAAGAAATAATGACAATTAAGAATTTTAAAGCATTTCCTGCTCTACTGCTTCCAAGGCATCTTTACCTGAAAGGTTTTTCTTCTTCTTATCCAATGCATCTGTTATTTTGCCGTAAATAAGAAGTGCAATTGCTGCTACAACACCGATTCCAGCAAAGTAAAACCAGATGTAATAAGCTTTGTCGTATGCGGTTGCAAGAAGTTCGGGTGCAACAGTTGCAGGGTCAGGACAGTATGCTGTCAGTAAATATCCCGATAATCCAAATCCTAATAATGACGATAGAAATGAATGAAGATGCGAAAATCCGAGGTACAATCCTTCTTCTCCTTTTGGTGCTTGGAGAGAAAAGTATTCAAGATAACGCGGAGATATAAAGCATTCTGCAAGTCCCTGAAAAACAATACCGACTATTAACATTACTGTTATTGGATGTGCCGTAAACAAACCAAAGAATGAAACAGATGTTCCTGTGTATGTTTCAAGAAGATAGCTCGATGCCATTGAAAGTGCTGATATCGGCATAAGAAACATTCCTACAGACATTGAATAAACTGCCCTAACTTTTCTCATTAGGTTAGTTATAAAATAAACAGAAACTACCACCACGAATGGGTTTACGTTTGCTATCCATTCAGGTGATGCCGCTTTGCCTACTGTTCTTAAAATATACTTTGGCATGGTTGCGTAAAGCTGATGCTGTATTATCCAGAACCCCGTAACAATAAGTATCAACGCTATCAGTCTTTTGTTTACAACTATTCTAATAAAACTGTCCCATACTTCTTTCAGTTTTTTTCCTTCGCCCGATAAGTCCGCATTTTTATATAGAAGAAATACTACTATAAGAGCAATGAGCGTCATAAGCCCTGCATACAAATTTACGTACACAAGCCCTAATTCAAGCCTTAACGGATATGCAAACGTTTTGCCGAGAAACGCACCTATGTTTACCATACCGTAAAATATAGAAAATCCCTTTGCACGGTTTTCTTCAGTTGTCGTCTTTGCTATCGTTCCGGTTATTACAGACTTTATGAACGATCCGCCAAACATAACAATTGCAAGAGCCGGCAATACCATCACCTTAAATGGAAATAAACCCAAAGCTGTATATCCAATCGTCAGTAATGAAAATGCAAGCAATATTGATTTCCTGAATCCAATCTTATCCGCATAAGCTCCCGCAAACGGCGGTAAGAAATAAAGTCCCGCTGAAAACACACCGCCTATCCATGCTGCCCAGATATCGTCGTATCCTACTACTGTGGTAAGGTATAAAGTTATCGCTATGAAAAATCCGTAATATGCTGCTCGCTCAAACAGCTCAACCGTGTTCGCAACCCAGAACTCTCTTGAATATTTAACTTTCGCCATTAATTAAGTTTAGTTATAATAATATAATAAGTTTTATGAAAAAAGCGTATTGAATTAAGACAACGAAATTGCTTTATGAATTTACTATTTTACATAATTAGTTTATTTACAGAGCGTATGGATGGTTTGAATATTATTCTAAGTCAAATTAAAGCAAACGGAAATTCTACAAACCTAATAGGAATGCAGCGTTTCGGAATCCGTTTTGAAGAAGCTTTCGGATGCAGCATACCGTTTCTCAGAAGCCTTGCTAAACGCTACAGGAACAATCACGAACTCTCACTCAAACTATGGGAGACGGGTATACACGAAGCCCGCATAGTTGCTTTCCTTATTGAAAATCCGGAGATAGTCACAAAGCGACAGATGGAAAAATGGCTTAAGGACGTTAAATCATGGGATATCTGCGACGGCCTTTGTAGCAATCTGTTCAGAAAAACCAGATACGCTTTCGATAAAGCAATCGAATGGTCTTACAGAAAAAAGGAGTTTGAAAAACGTGCAGGATTTGTAATGATGGCAGTTATGGCGGTTCATGACAAGACCCTCACGACGAGTGAGTTTGATTTATTCCTGAAAAGAATAAAAGAGGAATCTTACGATGAAAGAAATTTCGTGAAGAAGGCTGTAAACTGGGCGCTGAGGCAGATAGGCAAGAGGGATCACGAACTTTATGAGAAAGCAAAAGCCTGCGCTGAGGAAATAAAAATGCTTGATTCAAAGTCTGCGAGATGGATAGCCAGCGATGCATTGAGAGAATTCCGTACGGAAACGACTATGAAAGTTCTCGCGAGAAGGATGTTTAAACAAATATAATCCTAAAAAATGAATAAATTTCTAAACAGGTTTGTTAATTTCTGGTATTCCGAAATCAGTCTTACGGTTTTCCTGATATCTATAATACTTCTAAACTTTTTGATTATTCCCGTTTCGGACAAATTTGATTCAGGTTCAATCATTGAAAAATCTCTTTATTTGTTAGTTATAATTTCCGGAGCTTCGGCTTTGACTGAAAACAAAGTTTTCAAATTTATTGTAACTGCATTTTCGGTTATGGCTTTCATTGTATGGATATTCAACAGAAATCATAATATACACCTGCTTAATATTGTTGATGCATCATCGCAGATGTTGTTTTTCCTATTACTTTTGATACTGATTTTGATTCGAGTGTTTAAAGGAGGTATCTTTACAATGGAAAGGCTAGGCGGTGCCATAGCAGGATTTCTACTGACAGCAAACGTTTTCACGGCTGCCTATCAGATGATGAGCCTGATTTATGGTGACGGCGTATTTAATGTCAGTAACGTAAACATAGCAGGTCTAAACCATTTCAGTTTTATTACTATAACTACTGTCGGATACGGTGATATAACTCCAGTGCACCCATTTGTACGTTCTTTGAGCAACCTCGAGGCAGTTATCGGTCAGCTTTATCCTGCAGTACTTATTGCAAGACTGATATCGCTCAAACCTCAAAAGAAGCAAGGTGATAAAAATATAAATGTGTAATGATATTTTATACAATTGAATTATATTCAATATTTCTATAAGTTTGATAAAATAATTTTATTTCCCTATTAAACAATAATTAGGAGCAAAAATGATTTCAAGGATTTCCATTTTTCTTTTGTTGATAACAGCCCTTTTAATTTCTTCCTGCGGGAAAAAGGAAGTTACAGCACCCGTACCTCCAGAAATTAAATTCATTACATCTATAGAAAAGGATGTTCCTGTTAAACAGGAATGGGTAGGACAAACACTCGGTGCGGAGGATATTGAAGTTCGGGCACGAGTTGACGGCTTTATAACAGGAATTTATTTTACGGAAGGCACTCAGGTCTCGCAGGGTGCGTTGTTGTACACAATCGATACTCCTGACCTTCGGCAAAGAGTGGCTGAAGCGGAAGGAAATCTTGCAGCTGCGCAAACTATGCTCGTTCAGGCAGAATCTGACGTTTTGCGTTATACACCTCTTGCAGAAAAAGGAGCAGTGAGCACCCGACAGCTTGAAATAGCAGTAGCAACAAGAGACGCCCGTCTCGGAGATGTTGAATCTGCAGAAGCCTCTTTGAAGCTTGCGAAGATTAATCTTGGGTATTCCAGCATAACGTCGCCAATTTCGGGAATAATAGGCATTACGAATCTTAAAATAGGTGATTACGTCAGTAAACTCACGACCGGACCGCTTAATACAGTATCGAACGTTGACCCGATTCTCGTCAGGTTTTCAATCAGTGAACAGGAGTACATCGCTCTTACGAAAAGATATATGGAAAAGGCAAAGAATCCCAGCATCAGCAGGGAAGAAGCCAAATCGATTCTTGAAATGATTCTGGCTGATGGTTCGACTTATAATTATACAGGTACGATTAATGTTTTACAAAGACAGATTGACCCTTCAACGGGAACGCTGATGCTGCAGGGTACTTTCCCAAATCCCGATAAGGTTATAAGACCCGGACAGTATGCAAAAATAAGAACTATAGTAAGCGTGCTGAAGAGTGCAGTAGTTGTACCTACTAAGTGTATTTTTGAGTTGCAGGGAATGCATCAGGCATATGTGGTGAATGCACAGGGTTTAACGGAAATAAGAACACTAAAAATCATTACAAAGATTGGACAGCTGGCTGTAATCGGGTCCGGGATAAAAGTAAACGAGAAAGTTATATCAGAGGGTATTTTAAAAGTCAAACCCGGCATACCTGTAAAGCCTCTTGATGCAAACACAGAGCTCGATTCTTTAATCATTAAGGAAGGGCTTAAATAATGTCGAAATTTTTTGTTAACCGGCCTATTGTTGCTATGGTTATTTCCATAGTGCTTGTGCTCGTGGGAATAATCGTTATGAAAAGTCTGCCGATTTCTCAATACCCGGACATAGTACCGCCGAATATAAACGTATCTACAACATATACAGGCGCTTCATCTGTTGATATAGAACAGTCCGTTGCAACTCCGCTTGAGCAGCAGATAAACGGTGTAGAGAACATGATTTACCTGAAGTCAATAAATGCCGGCGACGGTACGATGACTCTGCAGGTTACTTTTGATGTCGGCTCTGACCTTGATAATTCAAACGTTCTTACTCAGAACCGTGTATCTCAGGCAACTTCATTTCTGCCGAATTCAGTGAAACAATATGGTGTAGTTATAAAAAAGTCACTTGTGTTTCCTCTTTTGCTGTTCTCTTTAACTTCAAAGGAAGGAAAGTTCGATAATGCATTCCTCTCAAACTATGCAGCAATAAATATAATCGATGAGCTTAGCCGTACGAATGGCGTTGGTGATGTTCGTGTATTCGGGGGGAGTGACTATTCGATGAGAATATGGCTTAAACCCGATATGCTCGGAAAGATGGGTATTACTATAACCGATATTACAAATGCCATTCAGGAGCAGAATGTAATTTCTCCGGCGGGACAGATTGGTGCCGCACCCGCTCCTCCGGGAACAGATTTTACTTATACTGTTAGGACTAAAGGGAGGCTTTTAAACGAAGAAGAGTTTGGAAAAATAATTATTAAAACTCATCCTGACGGTTCCCAGCTTTTTCTTAAGGATATAGCACGTATTGAGCTTGGTTCGTTGATTTACAGCATACAGGGAAGGAACAACGGAAACAATGCCGCTGTTATTGCCGTCTATCAGCTTCCCGGCTCGAATGCACTGCAGGTTGCCGAAGATGTGAAGAAAGTTGTCGAAAACGCTGCAAAAATTTTTCCCCCCGGTATAGAATACGATGTTTCGCTCGACACAACCCTGCCCGTTGAAGAAAGTATAGCTGAAATTGTTGATACACTTTTTGAAGCAGTACTTCTTGTTATTCTGGTCGTGTTTGTGTTTTTACAGAACTGGAGAGCAACCCTTATTCCTTTAATCACCGTTCCTGTTTCGCTCGTGGCAACCTTTATAATGTTTCCTCTGCTGGGATTTTCAATCAATACTCTTTCCTTGCTCGGGATGGTGCTTGCGATTGGTATTGTTGTTGACGACGCTATTGTTGTCGTTGAAGCTGTTATGCACCACATTGAGCAGGGCTTATCGCCGAAAGAAGCTACGCTTAAAGCAATGTCGGAAGTAACGAGCCCTGTCATAGCAATAGCTCTCATACTTGCTGCTGTGTTTATTCCCGTTGCATTCATGGGAGGTATAACCGGAAGCCTCTATCAGCAGTTTGCTGTAACAATAGCAATCTCTGTTCTGTTCTCGGCATTCAACGCTCTTACTCTCAGTCCTGCGCTCGCTGCAATGCTTTTGAAACCCAAAGGCGGAAAGAAATCTCCGCTTGACAAATTCTATGTTTGGTTTAATAATAGGTTTAGCAGCTTTACGAACGGTTATATGTCGCTGACAGCAGTACTCGTAAGAAAAACAATCCGCTCTGTTTTATTCATAGGTATTATAATTGTTCTTCTACTTGTTTTATTCAAAGCAGTGCCCACAGGATTTGTTCCGGAGGAAGATAACGGTTATTTTATGGCAAGCGTGATTCTTCCCGATGCGAGCTCAATACAGAGAACTGATCAAGTCTGCAAGAAGGTTGAAAAGATTTTTGCGGAAACACAGGTTATTGATAATTATACGACAGTTGTCGGGTATAACTTTATATCAGGTGTAACGGGCAGCAATGTAGGCGGATTTTTTATAGCTATGAAGCCTTGGAGCGAAAGGACCGGAGACGGTGAAACTTCTTTCGAAATAATCCAAATGCTTAATAAACGGCTTGCAAATGAGATACCCGAGGCGGTAGCGTTCGTTTTTGGTCCTCCCGCTATTCAGGGACTCGGAACAGGTTCGGGATTCTCTTTTATGCTTCAGGATAAGAGCGGAAACACTCCCGAAGAACTGTTTATGATGACGCAGAAGTTTATGGCTGCTGCAAAACAAAGGCCTGAGATTGGTTCGATTACTTCATTCTACCGTTCTAACGTTCCTCAGATATATGCAGATATTAATCTTGATAAAGTACTAAAACAGGGAATTGATATCGGGTCTGTTAATCAAACGCTCGGCACTTTTCTTGGTTCGAGTTATATTAACGATTTTAACAAGTTCGGAAGAGTCTATCGTGTTTATCTTTCAACCGAAGGAGAATACAGGGATGCTTTAAGTGATTTCGGTCAATTCTTTGTTAAGAATAATAAAGGCGATATGGTACCGCTAAGTTCAATTGTTTCAATTAAAAATGTTACCGGTCCCGACTTTACAAACAGGTTTAATCTTTACAGAAGCGCCCAGATGACGGGTGTCCCGGGGGAGGGGTACTCGTCGGGAGAATGTCTGAATGCTCTAAAGGAAGTTGCTGCGCAAGTCCTACCGACAGGATGGGGCTACGACTGGTCTGATATGTCTTATCAGGAAGAAAAAGCTGCGGGAACGGGCGCGACTGTTTTCGTACTTGCTCTTGTTCTGGTATTTTTAATACTTGCTGCTCAGTATGAAAGCTGGTCACTTCCCATGAGTGTTCTGCTCGGTACACCGTTCGCAATTTTTGGAGCCATGCTCGGACTGTGGATTTCGAGATTCTTTAGCGAATCATACGTAAATAATATATATGCGCAAATAGGTTTTGTTACCCTAATCGGTCTCGCAGCAAAGAATGCTATTCTTATCGTCGAGTTTGCAAAGGAAAGAAGAGAAAAAGGCGAGCCGATTATTCAATCTGCACTTGAAGCAGCACAACTAAGGCTACGTCCGATTTTAATGACATCATTTGCATTTATACTTGGTGTTGTACCTCTCGTCCGTGCTGCCGGTGCTGGTGCTGAAGCCAGAAAGGTGATGGGTATGGCGGTGTTTTCAGGATTGCTTGTTGCAACATCGCTTGCAATTTTTCTCATTCCGTCATTATTCGTTATGGTTGAGAAGTATTTTGTTAGAGAGAAGAAATCGGATACTAATCAGGATGTCTTTTTGCCTCCGCCGGAGATAACAGACAAGAAAGGGGATGAATAATATGAAAAAATATATAATAATATTATTCCTTGTGATTATAGGCGGATGTTCGGTTGGTCCTGACTATCAGAAACCCGATCTGGATATACCAAAAGGTTTTTTCAGCGACGATTCTATAAAGATAAAGGACAGCCTTTCCTTAGCGGTTGCAGATACTTCGTGGTGGTCTTTATTCAATGATCCGAAACTGACAGAGCTGATTAATACGGCCATAAAAGAAAATTCTGATATTCTTATGGCATCTGCACGTATTGAGCAGTATCTCGGGCTTTACGGAGTTTCAAAGGCAGATATGTATCCACAAATCAATGGGCAGTTATCGGGAAAATACGGACAGAATTCTTCTGTAAACACTGGCACGGACATGAATCCAAAAAGAGCCACTTTTAATATCGGTATTTCTGCCGATTGGGAGATTGACCTGTGGGGAAAGATACGCCGTTCGAATGAATCCGCAAGGGCAGAGCTGCTCGCTGCCGAAGAATCAAAAAGGGGAATTGTGTTGTATATTGCCTCTCAGGTTGCTTTGTCTTACATCGATTTGCTTGCACTTAAAGCACAACTTCAGATTACAAAAAATACAATTGATTCAAGAGAGTATTCGCTTTTTCTTTTCAGACTGAGAAGGGCGCAGGGTGACTTATCTGACCTTGAACTTGCTCAGCTGGAGTCTGAATACTGGACAGCACGAGCGAAACTCCCGCAGATTGAAAAAAGTATCGTTCAGGTTGAAACAGCCATAAGTGTTCTGATTGGGAAGAATCCGCAGAGGATTGATACTGATAATCTTCTTGACAGTCTTTCCGTACCCGATGTGCCGTCAGGAATTCCTTCAAAGGTTCTTGAAAGAAGACCTGACATAAGACAGGCAGAGCAGAAGCTCATTTCTGCTAATGCTAAGATTGGTGTTGTGAAAGCAATGTATTATCCGAGTATTTCATTAAGCGGTTTACTCGGTCTTGCGAGTAATGACCTGACCACAATACTTGATCCCTCAGCTTATTTATGGAATGTTGCAGGCAATATTACCGCTCCTATTTTTACGGGAGGAAAAATATCAAGTCAGGTTGAAGTTGCAGAAGCAGTAAAAAAAGAACTACTTCAGTCGTATATATCCACAGTTAGAAATGCATTCAGAGAATCGGAGAATGCTTTTTCCGACAGGGTTTTTACACAGGAACAGCTTGAACTCGAGGCTAAGATGGTAGAATCACTCGAGCTGTACAAAAGTCTTGCTGATATGAGATACAACGAAGGGGTTTCGAGCTATCTTGAAGTGCTTGATGCAGAAAGGTCACTGTTTTCCGCTCAGCTTGAATATGTCAATACAAAATCTATATTGTACAAAAGTATTGTGAATATTTACAAAGTTCTTGCAGGCGGATGGGTTGACAAATTAAACGATAATACCGTGAAATGATTAGAGATATAAATAAAATAAATTAGAAATTTTTATTTCCCTTCCCAGGCTCAGCTTGGGAAGGGTGTTTATAAATTCTCTATCTGTTTTATTATGATATTTTGTTCTTTGTAGTAAATTTTTGCTTAAATGCCAAAATCATTTCTTAGTATCTGTCTTGCCCCTTCTTCAAATGTCCTTGGTTTAAAGTCCGGCATTATCTTTTTCAGTCTTTGAATGTCAGTAAGTTTTTGATACATCCCGTCTGGTTTTGATGTATCCCAATTTATTGATCCTTCATAACCAACTAAATTTTTCGTAATACCAATGTATTCGGATATTGAGAGATCAGTTCCTGTACCGATGTTTACTATTTCTGAACTGTTGTAGTTTTCCATTAAAAACACTAATCCATTCGCACAATCATCAACATGAAGAGCCTCTCTTCTTGGTTTTCCCGTTCCCCAGAATGTTGGAACAATATTTTCTTTCTTCGCCATAACTAACTTTTTTATCATAGCAGCTATAAAATGACTGTTGTTTAAGTCGTAATTATCTTTTGGTCCGTACATGTTTGTAGGCATTATTTCCAGAGTATTTAAACCATACTGGTCCCTGTATAGCTGGCATGCAATTACCCCCATTCCTTTTGCAATCGCATAACCTTTATTTGTTTCTTCGAGAGGACCTGCCATAAACCGTGATTCATTAATAGGTTGCGGATTTTCTTTCGGGTAGATACACGTCGAACCAGTGAATAGCACTTTAGTTTTGGGAGAATGATTCTTAACTGATTCAAGAGTATAAAGTATCATTAGAGCATTCTGATATAAAAAGTCAGCCTGTCTTGAATTGTTTGCAAGAATGCCTCCAACAAGTCCTGCTACCATGAATAAATATTCAGGTTGCATGTTTATCATAAAATCATCTACCATCTGTTTGTTAAGAAGGTCAAACTCAGTATCTTTTGAAACAGCATAAACATTTTCATATCCTTTACTCTTTAAATTCCTTACGACTGCACTTCCGAGCATTCCCGTTCCGCCGAATACAACTATTTTAGATTTTTTATCCATTTTATGATTATATTATTAATATTTTTCTTTCTGTCATTTCTTCAATTGCATACTTTATTCCTTCTTTTCCCATGCCGGAAAGCTTCATTCCACCGTACGGCATTGAATCAACCCTGAAGGCTGATACTTCGTTTATAACAATACCTCCTGCTTCGATGTTCTCGTATGCGTACATTGCATTACTCAGATTATTCGTAAATATACCTGCCTGCAAACCGTAATCTGAATTATCAAGCTCTTTGATAACCTCCTTGAAGTCATTGAATCTCTTTAAAACCATTACCGGGGCGAACACCTCTTTAGAATTAACATTACACGCAATAGGAACATCACTCATTAATGTAGGTTCAAGCACAGAACCGTTTCTTTTTCCTCCTGTCAGAACCTTACCACCCGATTCTAATGCTTCCTTAATCCATCTTTCAGCACGTTTTGCCTCAGTTTCATTTATCATCGGACCTGAGAGACAGTCCTCGTCATCCGGATTTCCGTAAACCACTTTTTTGGCAGCTTCAACAATCTTCTTTTCGAATTCGTCGTATAGATTCCGGTGAACATATACCCTTTGCACGGAAATACATGATTGACCGGCTCCATAAAATCCCCCTGTTATTATTTTGGGAACAGCTATCTCTATATCTGCCGACTCATCAACGATAACTCCTGCATTACCTCCTAATTCAAGCGATATTTTTTGTTTACTTAGCTTACTTTTTATTCTCCATCCGATAAGAGGACTGCCTGTAAAGCTAACCATTTTTATCCTGTCGTCTGCAATAAATTCCTCTATTTCGCTTCCCGATAAAGTTACTATGTTGACCGGGCAATATCCGAGTTTCATTTCGTCAGAAACCTCTTTTATTATCTTAACAATTTCAATACCGCTGCACAATGACGCTGTAGCAGGTTTTAAAAGCAATGTATTACCCGAAGCGAGAGCGGGTGCAATCTTATGAGCTACTAAATTAACGGGAAAATTCCATGGAGTTATACCAAAAATCACTCCAATCGGGAATCTTTTTATGTATCCGTTTTTGTTCTCCGTTCCTTTTAATTGGTCAAGAGGAATTATCTCACCTTCAATCCTTTTCGCTTCTTCTGCTCCTGTTTTAAACGTGAAAATTGCTCTGTCCATCTCAGCAAATGAGTACTTTATCGGTTTTCCGGTTTCTAATGTAATTAAACGGGCAAGTTCTTCTCTTCTTTCACTGATTTTTGTGCTGATTTTTTCTAATAGTTCACCTCTGCTGTAAGAAGGAATAAGTTTAAATTTTTGAAAAACACTGCTTAGGTAGTTTAGCGATACATTTACCTGTTCTTTGGTTGTTTTGTATACCCTTTTTACAATTTTGTTTGTGTAAGGATTGATAATTTCTACGAAACTATCCGACTGTGCAAAATTATTTTCTACAATAAACTTTTCTGTTTCCATGATAATAAAATTTTATAAAAGTATTAATAATATATCAATAATATTAGTCAATGTTCTTTACCCGTACAAAGAGAATTTATGATGCAAAAAGTTATTCATACTTAATATCTTCTAACATTTATCTGCATTCTGTTTCCCTTAAACCTTTTAAACACTAAGCATAATAAACGCCAGCCCTGTAAACACATATAAACAAAGGGATGACAGATGTTTGTATTTTTAATTCAGTTATACATAATTAAAATTATCGCGCTATTTTTGTTAAGGTTTTTTTATTTCATACTGTAAAAAACAAAATGTTATAAAAACAAAGGATATGACACTCGAATTTCAAAGACAAGTAAAATTATTTAAATAGTCAAGCGGAAAATTTGTGAAAAACTTTAAATTGGATGTTTGATTTTAAATTTAAATCTTGTAACTTGCAAATACAAACCAACAAGTAATTCTTTAAAATAATCGTATTGTAATAAAAAATTTTAACAAGGGGATTTATCAGAACGAATGAAGATAAATAAGTTATTTACGAATTCAATAGCACTAAACCAAATAGAGTATGATAGGCGTTCATCTGTTATCCGTAACCCCGATGGATCAGTTGTTTTTGAGATGAATAATATTATTGTACCTAAGCATTGGTCACAGGTTGCTACGGACATAATTGCTCAGAAATATTTTCGTAAAGCAGGTGTCCCAAAAGTTTTAAAGAAAGTATACGAAGAAAATGTACCCGTCTGGCTTCAGAAAAGTGAAATCGATATTGAAAATTCCGATTCGACGGAATTGTATTCCTCCGAATTCGATTCACGTCAGGTCTTCAACAGACTTGCAGGGTGCTGGACTTACTGGGGATGGAAGTATAAATACTTCGACACAGAATCCGATGCTAAGAATTTCTATAACGAGCTGTTCTATATGCTTGCTATGCAGTTTGCCGCTCCGAATTCTCCACAGTGGTTCAATACAGGGCTGCACTGGGCTTACGGTATTACAGGTCCTTCGCAGGGGCACTTCTACGTTGACCCCGATTCCGGAAAGCTGACCCGCTCGTCTGATGCTTACTCACACTGCCAGCCGCATGCTTGTTTTATTCAGTCTGTCAGCGATGACCTCGTTAACGAAGGCGGTATAATGGACCTCTGGGTTCGTGAAGCAAGATTGTTTAAGTACGGTTCGGGTACCGGTTCTAACTTCTCTAACATCAGAGGGTCCGGGGAAAAGTTAAGCGGAGGTGGAAAATCATCGGGATTGATGTCTTTCCTGAGAATCGGAGACAGAAGCGCCGGTGCTATAAAATCGGGTGGTACAACACGAAGAGCCGCAAAGATGGTCGTTCTTGACCTTGACCATCCTGATATTGAAGATTTTATCAACTGGAAAGTTGTTGAGGAGGAGAAAGTCGCTGCTTTGGTTGCCGGTTCAAAACAGCTTAACTTGCATCTCAATAAAATTCTGGATGCATGCAGAAATCCGCTTCATCCCGAAGATGACGGTACCGACAGATTAAAGAACAAACAACTCGCTCAAGCTATAAAAGATGCGAGACGCGCATACATTCCCGAAAATTATATAGAAAGGGTAATTCAGTTATCTAAACTTGGTTTTAAGGAAATATTTATTCCTGTTTACGATACTGATTGGAATTCGGAAGCCTATGCAACTGTCTCAGGTCAAAATTCCAATAACAGCGTTCGAGCAACAAATGATTTTATGAAAGCTGTTGAAATGGATGATAAATGGAATCTGTACTGGCGTGTTGAACTTAAAAGATCAGCAAAAGAAAATAGAACTCCAAAGCCATCAAAGACTCTCAGAGCGCGTAAACTCTGGGATGATATTGCTTATTCAGCTTGGGCTTGTGCTGACCCGGGTATTCAGTTTCATACAACTATCAATGAATGGCATACATGTCCTAACGGCGGTGAAATAAAAGCTTCAAACCCGTGCAGTGAATATATGTTCCTCGATGACACAGCGTGCAATCTTGCATCTTTGAATCTCATTAAGTTCTTCAATAGCGATTCCCGTAAGTTCGAAGTTGAAAAGTTCAGACATGCTTCACGTATCTGGACTATCGTTCTTGAAATAAGTGTTCTAATTGCACAGTTCCCAAGCAGGGAAATTGCAGAGCTTTCATTTAAGTATAGAACTCTCGGTCTTGGATATGCAAACCTTGGTGCTTTACTTATGATTCTCGGTATTCCTTATGATTCGGATGAAGCAAGAGCTATTACAGGTGCAATTACTGCAATATTGCACATGCGCTCTTATGCTGCTTCTGCCGAACTTGCAAGAGAACTAGGTCCTTTCCCTGAATTTCCAAAGAACAGGGAAAACATGCTTCGAGTAATTCGTAATCATAAACGGGCTGCTTATAATGAAAATAAGAAAGAGTATGAGGGGCTTTCAATCTATCCTGTTGGTATAGATAAAAAATTCTGTCCCGATGATTTACTTAAAGCCGCTCGCGAAGATTCCGACCGTGCGCTTGAACTCGGCGAGAAATTCGGATACCGTAATGCTCAGGTAACTGTTATTGCGCCTACAGGTACTATTGGTCTTCTCATGGATTGCGACACAACTGGTGTGGAACCTGACTTTGCACTTGTAAAGTTCAAAAAACTTGCAGGCGGTGGCTATTTCAAAATTATTAACGAATCAGTACCTCCTGCATTAAAATATCTTGGTTATAGTGAAAACGAAATTGACGATATTATTAAGTATACTAAAGGTTACGGCTCTCTTATCGGATGCCCTCACGTAAATCCACAGTCATTAACCGACAAAGGATTTACTATGGAAGTTATTAAACAGGTCGAAAAATCACTTCCCGGTGTGTTCGATATTAATTTTGCTTTCAACAAATATACTCTCGGTGCAGCTTTCTGCAAGAACGTTCTTACATTTACAGAAGAACAACTTGATGATTATAATTTTAGTATACTAAAAGCTCTTGGATTTACTAAAGAACAGATTGATGAAGCTAACGACTATATTTGCGGTACGATGACTATTGAGGGTGCTCCGCATCTTAAAGAAGAGCATTATTCGGTATTTGACTGCGCGAATAAATGTGGTAAAAAAGGAACACGCTATATTCTTCCTGAAGCCCATATTAAAACTATGGCTGCGGCCCAGCCGTTTATTTCAGGAGCTATCTCAAAGACAATAAATCTTCCAAATCATGCAACAATAAAGGATATGAAGAATGCTTATATGCTTTCATGGTCTCTTGGTCTGAAGTCGAACGCGTTGTACAGGGACGGTTCAAAGCTTTCTCAGCCTCTCAATAGAATTACTGATGAAGCATTTGAATTTGAAGAGGAAGAAAAATCCGAAATAACTGTTACTGCTAATGCTGATATTGTAAAGGTTGCAGAGCGTATTATTCACAGGTATATTGCAAAAAGAAGAAAACTTCCTTTCCGCAGAAGAGGTTATACACAGAAAGCAAAAATCGGAAATCATAATGTTTACCTGCGTACAGGTGAGTATGATAACGGACAGCTTGGCGAAATATTTATTGATATGCATCGCGAAGGCGCAGCTTTCAGAAGTCTTATGAACTGTTTTGCAATTGCTGTGTCTCTTGGTCTTCAGCATGGTGTCCCGCTTGAAGAGTTTGTTGATGCTTTTGTATATACTCGTTTCGAACCTAATGGCATTATTATTGGTAATCTAAATATTAAAATGGCTACATCTATAATTGATTATATTTTCCGCGAACTTGCCGTTACTTATCTTGCTCGTACTGACCTTGCTCATATTCCTGAGGACCAGATTGCAATCAGTCCTGTCGATTCACTGGCAAAGACAGAAAAGGATAAAGATATCGAGTATTATGAAGAAAAGATTTACAGTGAAAGAATAGTTGAAGAGAAAATAAAAGAGACGCCAAAAGAAACAGAAATTGTTGTTGACCATTCGGTACCTATTAGGATTGTCAGTAATCCAGCTGGTAACGGAAACACAAGAACATCTGAAAAGGTAAGGGTTGAAGAAGCTCTTCTTAAGGGTTATACTGGGGATATTTGCCAGGAATGCGGACAAGCAACAATGGTACGTAATGGTACATGTCTCAAATGCATGAGCTGCGGCTCTACAAGCGGTTGTTCATAGTTAATACTTTTAATAAAGTAAATAAAAAAGGGCAGATTATTTATCTGCCCTTTTTATTAAGTTCAAATTTTTTACGCTTATTTTCATTCTTACTTTATTACCCCATGCTTCTTCCCGACCTTCTCAAAAGCCGAAATACATTTTTCAATATCATTTGTTGAATGCGCTGCTGATATCTGAATTCTAATTCTTGCCATTCCCTTAGGTACAACGGGAAAGAAAAATCCAACTGCATAAATTCCTTCGTCGTATAAATCCTTCGATACATTTTGAGCGAGTACGGCATCATCCTCAAATTTTCTGAAAAGCACAGGTACTATTGGATGTACACTTTCAATTATATCAAAACCTAATTTGTTCATTCCGCTCCTGAAATATTCAGTGTTCTTCCTTAACTTTTCCCTTAAGTCATCGCTCTTGTCAAGCATCTCGAATGCTGTAATTGCTGCACCTATAACCGGCGGAGCCACAGAATTAGAGAATAAATATGGACGTGAACGCTGTCTTAACATATCGATGATTTCCTGTTTTCCCGTTGTGAAACCTCCTGTAGCACCTCCCATCGCTTTTCCTAGTGTAGAGGTTATTACGTCAACCTCTCCAAGCACTCCGCAATGCTCTATTGCACCCCTTCCTGTTTTGCCAAAGAATCCTGTTGCATGCGAATCATCAACCATCACCATCGCATCATATTTATTTCCAAGTTCGATTATTTCTCTGAGTTTTCCTATGTCTCCGTCCATAGAAAACACACCGTCGGTTGCAATCATAATATTTTTTGCAGGATGCGGCGGTGCTTCAAGACCGCTGTGGTCCCAGATATCCGAACCTTCGCGTGCGAGTTGCAGTTTTTCCTCAAGCGAACGCATGTCAGAGTGATTGTAAATTAGCCTGCGTGCTTTGCATAACCTTATTCCGTCTATTATACTCGCATGGTTCAGTGCATCTGTAATAATCGTATCTTCTGGACCGAGTATCGATTCAAACAAGCCTCCGTTTGCGTCAAAACATGAAGAATATAATATTGTATCCTCTGTGTGATAAAAATCTGCAATAAGCTTCTCAAGTTGCTTGTGAATATCCTGCGTTCCGCAGATGAATCTTACAGACGCAAGCCCGAACCCATGTGTATCAAGTATTTCATGTGCTGATTTTATTATATCAGGATGGTTAGCCAGTCCTAAATAATTATTTGCGCAGAAGTTCAATACTTCCCGTGGTTCTGAATTATCCGGATATTTCACTTTTATACATGCTTTTTGGTCTGAAAGAATTATTCTTTCATCTTTGTATAACCCTGAATTCTTGATTTCCGAAAGTTCTTTCGCTAAATCTAACTTGGTCCTTATGTACATAAAATAATGTTTTTTACAATAATAATAAACCTCACTTTAAAAATAAGTAGAAATAAAAAAGCCGAACAATTCGATTCGGCTTTAATTATATTATTTCCTTATATTCTTACATTCCGTATCTGTCAATAATTTCTTGTTTTGTTTTTCCTAAGATTTCATATTTCTTACCGACTTTCACAAAAGCATCAAGAGCTTTTTCAAGATGATGCATTTCATGTGCCGCTGAAAGTTGTGTGCGAATTCTTGCCTGTCCTTTTGGAACAACAGGGAAGAAGAATCCTACTGCATAAATTCCTTCGGCAAATAAGTCTTTTGAGAAGTCCTGTGATAATTTAGCATTGAAAAGCATAACAGGAACAATTGCTGTTTCACCTTCCTTAATAATAAGTCCGGCTTCTGTGAGTGACTTTCTCCAGAATGCAGTATTCTTCTCAAGTTTGTCTCTTCGTTCAGTCGTCTTTGAAATCAGGTCAAGCACCGCCATTGATGCTTCAACGATTGACGGAGCTACAGCGTTAGAGAATAAATATGGTCTTCCTCTTTGTCTGCATAGCTCTACAATTTCCTTTCTTCCTGAAATACAGCCTCCCGAAGCCCCTCCAAGTGCTTTACCGAGTGTTGTGGATATAATGTCAATTTTACCCATTACTCCAAAATGCTCAGCCGTACCTCTTCCGGTTTTACCTATGTAGCCTGATGTATGAGCTTCATCTATAAATACCATGGCATTGTACTTTTCTGCAAGTTCAACTATTTTGTCGAGTTTTGCGAGGTCGCCGTCCATAGAAAACGCACCGTCTGTAATGATAAGTCTGATCCTCTTGTCCTGATGAAGCTTTAGTTTTTCTTCCAAATGCTTCATATCAGAATGCTTAAACGTATCCTGCTGTGCTTTTGCAAGGCGGATTCCGTCGACTATTGAGGCATGTATCAACCTGTCAGCTATCATTACATCCTGATCCGTCAGTACTGCTTCGAATACACCTGCATTCGCGTCAAAACATGACGGGAATAAAATTGTATCTTCAGTACCTAAAAATTCTGTTAGTTTCTTTTCAAGTTCTTTGTGTGTATCCTGTGTACCGCAAATAAACCTGACTGACGACATGCCGTAACCTCTGTGATCAAGCCCTCTGTGTGCTGCCGCAACAACATCAGGATGCGAGGACAACCCAAGATAGTTATTCGCACACATGTTAATCACTCTCTTTTCAGCGCTTCCTATCGGATATTGAACTTCAATTTCCGAATCCTGTGGTGCGCATATAGCTCTTTCTTCCTTGAATAAACCGGCAGTCTTTATTCCGGTCACTTCATCTAAAAGTGCCTTCCTTATAACTTCTGAATAAGCCATTCTATAACTCCTATAAATTTAAAATTATTTTTAACAACAACGCACACTGATTTAACTGACGTTTTATTATTGTCTATGATTAAAATTTATTCTTTACCAGTGTAAATCATAAACCAATCAGTTCTTTTAGTGTGTCAATCTTTAAAAATCAATTATCTTACTTCACGCCCATTTCTTTCAGCAGGGTTATTATGTTGTTTACGCTGTCAAACGCCTCCGGTGTTGCCTTTGCATCAGGTATCGATAAATTATACTTTGTCTCTAAAAACACCTTTAAAGATACCATAGAAAACGAATCTACTATCCCGCCCGATATAAGCGGCGTATCGTATGTTACTTCTCTGTCATCTCCATCCTCAAGGTATTCATTCCTGACATATTCCAGAATTACATCTTTTGTTTCCATTTTTTACTCCGTTTTAAGTTTATTAAAATTTATTCTGTTATTTATTCTACATATCATTTTCAAGTGTCGATGTATCACCTATTTCTTCTCCCCATTCCTTCGCTCTCAGCAGCCTTCTCATTATCTTTCCGCTTCTTGTCTTGGGCAGTGAATCAACAAATTCAATTTCCTGAGGCATTGCAAGTGCCGATAATTTCTTCCTTACGAAATTCATTATTTCAAGTTCAAGCATCTTGCTCGGTTCGTTACCCGGTTTTAAAGCTATAAAGGCTTTCACTACTTCCATGTTCACAGGATCTGGTTTACCAACAACAGCCGACTCCGCTACCGCGGGATGTTCAAGCAGTGCCGATTCAATCTCAAATGGACCTACAAGATGTCCCGCAGTGTTTATGACATCATCGTCTCTTCCTACGAACCAGAAGTACCCGTCTTCGTCAATGCTTGCTCTGTCTCCGCAGAGATACCAGCCGTTCTTAAACTTGCTCTTGTATGTTTCTTCATTGTTCCAGTATGTTCTTATCATTGAAGGCCATCCGGGTTCAATTGCTATCATCCCGACTATTCCCTTTTTCTCAATAGGCAGAAATGTCCTTAAATCAACAACTGTTCCTTTTATTCCCGGAAATGGTTTCCCCATCGAACCGGGTTTAATCTTCATTCCCGGATAGTTACTTACCATAATACTACCTGTTTCTGTCTGCCAGAATGTATCATGAAACATCATTCCGAATGCTTCCTGCGACCATAAAACCGCCTCTGCATTCAAAGGCTCGCCTACGCTTGCTAAATGTCTAAGTGACGATAAATCATATTTCTTCACAACTGCTGTTCCTTCTTTCATCAACGAACGTATTGCTGTTGGTGCCGAATACCAGACTGTTACCTTCTGCTTTTCAGCAAACCTGTACCAGTTGTCAGCCGTGAAACCTATTTCGGTCACGACCTGCGTTACGCCGTTTGACCATGGACCTATTATCCCGTACGATGTTCCTGTAACCCATCCCGGGTCTGCTGTACACCAGTATATATCATCATCTTTTAAATCAAGTACGTACTTTGATGAAATGTATTGGGATATCAGCGAATAATGAACATGCTGCGCTCCCTTTGGTTTTCCCGTTGTACCCGATGTGTAATGAAGTACGGACCTTGTCTCTGCCTTTGTCGGAAATATTTCAAAATCTTCTATCATCTTTTCTTTCTCAATGTTCAGCGCATACTCTCTTTCTCTTAATGGCTTGCTCCCATCATCATCTACCACTATTATATACTTCATATATGGCATCTTTTCAAGAATGTTTCTAACCTTCGGCAAATGTTTCTTCTGAGTAATTATTGCAGTCGTTTTTGCATCTTCTAATCTTGTTAAAAGTGATTCTGAGCCGAATGCCGAAAACAGAGGCTGAGCAATCGCACCAAGTTTAAGCACTCCTAAAAATCCAATATAAAGCTCGGGTATTTTGTCCATGAACAAACAGACTCTCTCGCCGTCTTTTACTCCTAAGTTCTTTAGAAAATTTGCTATCGTGTTCGAAATCAGTCGTATATCGTTAAACGTATATTTCTTCTCTTCGCACTTAGCATTTTCCCATATCAGTGCTAATTTGTCTGCATTGCCTTTCTTGCAAATTCTGTCTGAACAGTACCAACCTATGTTGATAACGTCTCCATCTGTGTACTCTAATTCTTTCTTTGAGATTTCCCACGAAAAGGTTTTTACTTCCTCTTCATAAGTTTTCATGTTTGAGGGTTTTGTAGGCATTTTTTAATTCGTTTTATTTATAAATGTTGTATGTAATCTCAATAAAATCTGTGTTTACCTCTATCTTGCAGTCAGCATTTTTAATTAACATTATTTAATCAAATGGATTAATTATTGCAGAAGCAGGATATTTGAGTTTGTTAAAAAAAGTAAAACGGATTTTTCCATAAATAAGGTGTCACTTAAATTTACTCAAAATATATCAAATTTTGCGATAATTCTATTCATTTATTTTAAAATTTGATGTAAAAGAAAATACCCTTTATCAAATAAAGGGTATTCCAAAAACACCTTCCACTGAATATTTTTCAATCTTTCCATCTCTTTCTCGCGGGCAATAATATCCTCTCTAATTTGTGCAAATCTGCTCAATCCGTGTTTATCCGCGTTCTGTTACATCCCTACAACCCCACTTTAACATTCACATAAAAATTCCTCTCCGCAGCAGGTATCCAGTATGGCGTCCCAGTCCAGTCAACACTTCCCGACGTTTCATACAATCTGTCAAAAATATTATTCACCTTCAGCGAAAACTCCAGACTGCTCAAGTACCCCTTTAGCTTCTTATCCTTCACCGACCCCATTACATCATACGATATCCCCGCATTAAAAACCGTATAAGCATTTATAAACTTATCAGCATACCCCGCGGTATTCCTTAATATTGGATTCTTCCGCTCGTTTTCCGAGTTATCCAGATACTGCTTGCCGATGTGCTGTGCCGTAACGTAAACGTTCAAGCCGAAATCCGTCATGTAATTCAACGACAGGTTTGCTATTATTGAAGGATTAAGCAGTATCTTATTCTCCGAATAATCATTTCCGTAAATAAGATTCCCGAGCGAATCAGAACCAAGTATTTCCTTGTAATCCTTAAAATAATTATCTGATAAATTTATGTTACCCGTTAAATATAAGTTCTTTAAAAGATTTGAACTCGCAAAATTAACAAACGGTCGAAGTTCAAAATCAAACTCTATCCCCTGATGAACCGATTTACCCGCGTTCCCGTTAATCGGCTGTCCTACGTTGTCAAGTTGTCCATTGCTTACTATTTCATTGCTGAAATTCATCATGTAAAGATTCAGATTAGCTTTCAATACGTTTGATGTATATCCCGCTCCGAGTTCGTAACTCAGCATCTCCTCCGGCTTAACGTATGGGTCTTCATATATGTTGTTTAATGTGTCAATTACCCTGAAATTCGGCTTGGAGTAAGGGTCTTCAGCGTTGTATATATCCTTCAGTCTCGGCTCTCTATTAGCCATTGAAAAATTACCGAACACTCTGAAGTTATCATCAATGTTATAGTTAAGTCCTGCTCTCGGAGTAAGAAAGTTGTAATCTACATTAAATTCATAGGGCTTGTACTTGTCATTTGCAATGCTATATCTGTGATAAGCAAACTGCAGTCCTAACATTCCCGTCAATTTCGGGGTTATATGATATACCTCGTTTGCAAAAACTGAAAACGTATTCTTCTTTCCTTCATAGTAGTAGTATTGATAATTATCGGGAGTACCCTGAGGCAGTGCGCTTCCGTATGTTATTTCTCCGTAATGTTCCGAATTGTGAATTCTTGCCTCGCCGCCTATTACAAGCGTTCCTTTCTCGCCATTATGTTTTATCTGAACTTTTGGATACCATCCGTAATCATTGTTGTTTACATATAAATTAGTTACCAAATCCGATTTGTCAATCACGTAGCCCTTCCCCGGCTCTATATAAAGCGTACCGTCTGGATTTCTTCTGTAATATGATGAATTATAAACACTCGAATCACTCGTAAAGAAAGGATTTAATCTGAAATAAGAAAAATCATATCCGTAATAAACAGGATAATTCGTAATAAAGTATCCTTCACCCCTTATGTAACTCAGCGTATTAGAAATCATCACATTCTTTGATGGCTGTGTGTTAAAAACAAGTTCATAATGCGGCTGAAAATAGTTGTCCGTCTCATTGTCAAAATTCAGGAAGTTGTACCTGCGGTCCTTTCTTGCGTCACCCGTTATCTTTCCGTCGAGATAATCTTTTGTTACTCCCAAATATGCAAGATGATTCTTTATTGGACTTCCATACGCATTGAATTTCAAAACTGAGTTAGAACCGAATGTCTTTCCCGCACTCAGAAAAAATGACCAATGGTCTGACCATGATAAATCCCTGTAACCGTCGCTCTGAGTCTTTGAAAGCTTGCTATAAAAACCAAATCCCGACTCAGTCAGCCCCGAAGAATATTCCATCGAATACCTTTTTGAGTTATAATCCCCGTAACCCGCACTGAAATTTATAAACTTCTTATCAAAATAGTTTATCGTTTGCAAATTTATAACCCCGCCTATTCCCGACGTTCCGTAAAGTGCCGTTCCTATTCCTCTCTGTATCTGTATGTTCTCAATGGATGAAGTTATATCGGCTAAATCAACCCAGTAAACCTGATGGTCTTCTGCGTCATTCTGAGGAACTCCGTTTGTTAGTATAGCAACCCTTCTCTGGTCGAATCCTCTTATCGAAAAGTAGGAATATCCCACTGAAGCTCCCGATTCCGAATAAGCATTTACGCTCGTGTTACCGTTTAAGAACATCGGCAAATCCTGCATCCAGAATCTCTCTTCTATTTTCTCTCTCCCGATATTCTGAAATGTAATAGGTGTCTCACGCTCCACTCCAAGCAATGCATTCACCTCAATCGTTTCAGTCTTGTACTTTGATGTATCCGATTCATCAGACTGTGAATATGAAACGGAATTCAGGAATATAAATCCTGTCAACATCATTAATAACTTTTTCATTTTAAATTTCCATAAATAAAAAACGCTTAAACCTTTTCCGAACCTGATAAAGTGAAAAAATTTAAGCGTCAAAATCCGTAGTAATTTCCTACGCCGGCATTATCCGTCAGGTTCTAAGGGTTTATTCTCAGCATCCCTGCTTTTAGCAGGGCAGCACCCCAATACTCTATTCTAAAGAACTATTACAAACTTATATATATTGAACAATATTTGCAAGTCTTGAAATATGAAATCATTTTCTACTTTCCCTTATTTATGATTATTAAAAATCCCGTCATGAGGTAAGATATGATAAAAGAATTAGTTATTTTAGATTACCTTTATGTCAGCAAAAATATCTTTGGGCTTATTTTTTAAGTAATCTTTTATTAAAGATTGTATTTTGTCATAATCTGCATTTATATCTTTAAATTCATTTTCGTGTTTCAACCATACATCATTTATACGTTTACTGTCAATATCATATCTAAGTCGGGTTTCAAATTCATCCATAAATTTATCATTATGTCTTAAATGTTCATAAATTATATGAAGGTTATCGTTCTCAACTTTATTAAGATATATCGATAGCATAGATAAATGCTTATTGTAAACATTGCTTGCAGAATTAACACTTTTGCCAGATAATATTTGTTTGCATTTTAAGTTCTCAATAATCTGACGTATAATATCCTTTTTAAGTACAATTGTATACAAATTTCTTATCAACTCATTTCGCAAAGCTTTTTTAACCCTCCTTCTATGTAATATGTCACGTATCAATCTAATAAAAACATTACCAACAATACCAACAACTACACCAATAAGAGCCCATACCCCATTATTTTCTATTATTTTATATATTAAATCCCACATATATTTTATTTTTCTCTTTTTCTAATTATATTTTATTACTTTGCATAAGTTTCCTTTATTGTATCAATTACTTGCTTGCCATTATAATAAAATACCTAATAAGTTATCTTTGTTATAATTATTATTTATTTACAAACTTAACAGTTTTAAGGTGTAAAACAAGTCTTGATTTTGGATATGATTTTTTAAATAATTTTCAGATAATATCATTAGATACTATTTTATCATCAACATTTTTCTTGTCTGGGTATATCCGCTGGTTATCAATTTATAAAAATAAACACCGCTTGTTAGTTGTGAACCATCAAAAGATACTTCATACACTCCAAGCTTAAGAGATTCATTCACGAGAGTTTGTACTTCGCTGCCCATCACGTCATACACTTTCAATACAACATTGTCATTCTCGTGAAAGCGGGAATCCATGGCGACATCAAATTTTATTTTCGTTGTCGAATTAAACGGGTTCGGATAGTTCTGAGATAATGAAAACGATGAAGGTATTTCAGTTGATATTTGAGTAATACCTATAGTTTCGGTATAAGTGCGTCTCCATACGGAATAAGAATTTGTTCCTGCTAATAGATAATTGTTTGTTTTTAATAAAGCATTTACATTAGGAATACAATCGAAACCTTGGTTTTTATTAAACCAATTTACGCCAACATCAGATGATAGATATACACCACTATCTGTTCCTGCGATAATATTATTATCGAGTGTTAAAAGTGAATGAATATATCTATTATTCAATCCAATTGGGTACCAACTTTCACCATTATTTGATGTGAGATAAACACCCCTTTGATTAGAAGTTAAATCTACTGTGCCTGCAATAATGTTATTTCCGAATGTCGCAAGCGGAGAAACAGATTTATTATTTAGACCAATTTGAGACCAATTTATGCCGTTGTTCGTGGAAAAATATACTCCACCCGTACTATTACCAAAAACATATGTTCCTGCATATATATTATTTCCGTTTATCATAATACATGTGACGGGTTTATTAGTTAACCCCGTTTGAATCCAATCAGAGCCATTATTAATTGAAATATAGACGCCGCCCACACCAGATGGAACATTGTCTACTCCTGCAAAAATACTATTTCCAAGTGCAGCAAGAGATGTTATATAAAGATTATTTAAACCAGTCTGAGCCCAAGTAAAACCTTCATTTGTTGATCGATAAATACCTTTTTGAGTAGAATAACTTGTTGCTCCTGCAAAGATATTTGAGCCAAGTGTTAAAAGGGAGTGAACAGATTTATTGCTCAATGATGTCTGAGACCAAAAAGCGCCATCATTTTCTGATAGATAGATACCACTATATTCTGTCCCAGCAAAAATTTTATTACCAAGTTTCGTAAAAGACCTAACATCTAGTTTATTTAATGAAGTTAGAGACCAGCTAATACCGTTATTATTAGAGATGTAAATGCCGCCGTAATTATCAACCCCAGCAAATATATTATTTCCGTTAACAACTAAGGAACGAACCGATTTATTTATTATTGTAGATTGTATCCAACTCATTCCATTATCAGTCGATCTATAGATGCCGCCCGAACCAATTGGATTATCGTAAACTCCTGCAAAAATACTATTTTCGTAAACAGCAAAAGCGCAAACCGTATTATTAGTTAATGAAGATTGAGACCAATTATTTCCATTATTACTTGATACATAAATACCACCTGTACCGGATGGGTTGTTTAATGCTCCCGCAAATATTTTGTTATCAAGTGATATGAAAGCATAAATTTTTTGGCAATTTAATGCAGTATGAGACCAGTTAATTCCGTTATTCGTGGAGAGATAAATGCCGCCAAAATGATCCGTTCCGGCATAGATATTATTTCCGTATATCGCCAGTGCAGTAACATGTTTATTTTTTAATCCAAATTGAGACCAACTGATTCCGCTGTTAGTTGATATAAAAACGCCACTATCTGTTCCAGCATAAATTTTGTTTCCGTTAACGGTAAAAGCCTCAACTATATTAATATTTAAAGAAGATTGGGACCAACTATTACCATTATTTGAAGAGAAATAAATTTGTGATGATCCGGCAAATATATTATTGCCGAGTGCAGCGAGTGAATTAATAGATTTGTTGTTAAAAGTGGTCTGTGTCCACGAAGAACCATTATTTGTTGAGATAAAGACACCTTCATTATTTATCCCGGCAAATATGTTATTTCCGAGTGTTGTAAGGGAATAAACATGTTCACAACCGTATAATCCATCACTCTGCAACCATTGTGCATTAGCTTTAAAATTCATCGAAACAAAAATAAAAACGAGTAAAATAGAAATTGTTTTATTCATAGTCTAATAAGATTACTTTAGATTTTGTCATAAAAATATATTATGTGTAAGGTGCCTTCCCAGAAATCTTTTTGTCTAAATTTTGCACTTTTAGGTAGTTATTAAATTAAGAAAAAAAGTTATCTATTCTTATAAAGATAGTACTCTTTGGAAACATATAGAAAAAAATTAATTTAATCAATTGAAAAAAATATATACTTGTATTGGCATCCATCATTTTTTTCACCTGTTCTCTAATTTAAATTTATAAGTGCGCTGAAAGTGCGCATAAAGTGCGCATAATCTACGCATATTTTTGCCTTGCTTTAATTATGTGTTCTTTCTCTGCTCGTAGCAGACAGTAAATAACTGTACGGAAATTTTATCGCATCACCAATTTATGTTGACAAATCAAATTTTAAAGACTAAATTACATTTGAACCGGTTGACTGCGACGTAGCCTTTTAGGCATTGTGACGCTTTAGCGATCACCTGGAGCACGACTCCTACTCTTTAAAGAGTAATTATTGTCTCCCCTTTAGGGTTGAGACTTTTACTGCAGTCCCGGTTCATTTTTTGTCCCTGAATTACCTTTTCTCTTAATCTTTATCTCTAAATTTCATATTTTGTTTATCTAATAAAACTATTAATACTATAAGGAATAATAAAAATGGCAGAATGGGATATTTTATCCAAAGAAGATATAAAACTTATTCAGGATTCTTTCGGCAAGCTCTCTGACAAATATCAGGAAACAGGCGATATCCTTTACAAGCATCTTTTTGAAACTTCACCTGAGGTCACAAAAATATTCAAAGGCGATATGAGCGAACAGGCGAGAACATTCATGAGGATGATTAAAACAGTCGTTGAAGGTCTTAATAATATTCACATTATAATGCCCGCTATACAAAGTATGGGCAGCAGGCATGTTGACTATGGTGTAGCACCCGAACAATATTCCAACTTTAAGAAATCGTTAATGTTTGCATTCGATAAAGTTCTGGGTAAAGATTTTGATGAAAAGACTAAAGACGCATGGAGCAGGCTCTACGATGTTCTTCAGGATTTAATGAAAAGTAACAACTGATTAATTCTAACACGAAATAAAAAAGGGGCTTTGAAGCCCCTTTTCTGTTTTAATATTATATAAGCAGTTTATAATTATTCAATGCCTTCATGTAATTAGCTCTTTCAAAAGCACCCGGGTCTGCGACCGATTTCTGGCTCATGCTTCCCTTCATCTGCTCAATTGAATCATATTCTTTTTCCGTCATCCATTGCTCAACTTCTTTAAGTATCTCAGTCACTCTTTCAATCCCGTTCGCGAGCAGTTCTGATGTCATGCAGGTTATATCCGCACCAGCCATTACCATCTTTAATACATCTTCGAAAGTATGTAAGCCTGTTGTTGCAGCAAGATTAGCTTTCACCTTGCCATAAAGAATCGCTATCCACCTTAAAGGAAGTCTCATCTCCCAGTTGCTGCTGAGGTCAAGATTCGGAACTACTTCAAGGTTCTCTAAATCTATATCCGGCTGATAGAACCTGTTAAACAACACAAGCGCGTCCGCACCAGCTTTGTCAAGCTTCACAGCCATATTCGACATCGATGAAAAATACGGACTTAATTTCATTGCTACAGGAATCTTTAATGACTTCTTAAGTTTGTTTAAGTCTCTTAAATAAATCTCCTCTATTATTGTGCCGTCTTTTTCGGGATTGGTAGCTAAGTAGTAAACATTCAACTCCAGTCCGTCTGCTCCAGCCTGCTCAATGAGTTTGCCGTACTTCATCCATCCGCCCGCCGAAATACCGTTTAGACTACCGATAACAGGAATATCCACGGCGCCCTTTAAATTACTGATGTGCTTTAAATATTGGTCAGGTCCAAGATTAAACTCGCCCGCAGCAGGGAAGTAGTTTAGTGCTTCCGCAAAGCTCTCCGTTCCATAAGACATATAATGGTCAAGTTCATTTTCCTCATGCTTTATCTGCTCTTCAAATAAAGAGTAAACGACAACTGCCGAAGTGCCCGCATCCTCAAGTTTTTTAACCATATCAACGGTCTTTGACAGCGGCGATGCTGAAGCAACTATAGGATTCTTTAACTTCAGCCCCATGTATGTTGTTGATAAATCCATTCTGTTATAATTTATGTTTTAAAATTTAATTATTGTTTGTTGTCTGAATCTTTCGCCATTTTCTCATATATCTTCCATTTCTCGTCAACCGCCTGCTGTGCGAGTTTCATAAGGTCTGCTGCATGCTGGGGTTCTGATTTCGTAAGCATCTTGTATCTTGTTTCTTTATAAGCGTAATCTTCAAACTTAATCTTTGCCGCTCCGGAGTCAAGCTTTAATGGGTTCTTACCCTGTGCTGCATTTCTCGGGTCGTAACGGAACAGCGTCCAGTAAGATGAATCAACTGCTGCTTTCTGGCTCTCAAGTGCTTTCTGCATGTTTATTCCGTGAGCTATACAATGCGAGTATGCAATAATTATCGAAGGTCCGTTGTATGACTCCGCTTCGAGGAATGCTCTCAGAGTTTGTGTATCGTTAGCACCCATCGCAACTTTTGCTACATAAACATGGCCGTAATTCATCGCCATCATGCCAAGGTCTTTCTTTGCTACAGGTTTGCCCGATGCCGCAAACTTTGCAACTGCACCAAGCATCGTTGCCTTCGACATCTGTCCGCCTGTGTTTGAATACACCTCTGTGTCAAGCACAAGGATGTTAACGTTCTTTCCCGATGCGAGTACGTGGTCAAGACCGCCGTAACCAATATCGTAAGCCCATCCGTCACCTCCCATTATCCATACAGATTTCTTCACGAGATAATCTGCAACGGTCAATAAATCTGCCGCTTCCGGTGATTTTATCTTTTCAAGTTTTTCCTTTAATATTTTTACTCTTTCTCTCTGATCGTGAATACCCGCTTCATCAGTCTGGTCTGCATTAAGAATGTCATTTGCTAACTGCTCGCCAATCTGTGACGCAAGTCTCTTCACCAGTTCTTTGCCGTATTCATTGTGTTTATCAATGGAGAGTCTCATGCCGAGTCCAAATTCCGCATTGTCTTCAAACAATGAGTTCGACCATGCCGGTCCTCTTCCTTCGTTGTTTTTTGCCCATGGTGTTGTCGGCAGGTTGCCTCCGTATATTGAAGAACAGCCCGTTGCATTCGCAATTATCGACCTTTCGCCGAACAACTGTGATACAAGTTTTACGTATGGCGTCTCGCCGCATCCAGAGCATGCGCCCGAGAATTCAAACAGCGGCTGCAGGAACTGGCTGCCCTTTATAGTTGTAACGTTTGCCTTTGTTCTGTCAAATTCCGGTAAAGTTAAGAAGTAATCCCAGTTTGTTCTTTCCTGTTCGCGTAGCGGGAACTGAGGTACCATATTAAGTGCCTTAAGTTTAACTTCTTTCTTATTCTTTGCAGGACATATCTCTACGCAAAGTCCGCACCCTGTGCAATCTTCAACCGCAACCTGAATCGAGTATGCCGTACCTTCTTCAAATTCTTTTCCTTTTGCTTTCATGTGCTTGAATGTCGGAGGAGCATTCATGAGTGCCTTCTCGCCATAAGCTTTAATCCTTATCGATGCATGAGGACAGATAATAGCGCACTTTCCGCATTGAATACATATATCCGGATCCCATGCAGGTACTTCCAGAGCAATATTCCTCTTTTCCCATTGTGCTGTTGCCGATGGGAACGTTCCGTCAACAGGCATCTGACTTACGGGTATATCGTCTCCAAGCCCTTCCATTATCCTTGCAAGAGTATTCTTCATGTATTCAGGTGCTTTATCAGAAACTGTCGGTGGTATTTCTACATTGCTTAACTTCATGGTTGAGATATCTATCTTATGAAGATTCTCAAGCGTCTTATCAACTGCGTTAAAGTTCTTCTTCACAATCTCATCACCCTTCATGCCGTAACTCTTCTTAATTGATTTCTTTATCTGTTCAATTGCTTCATCTTTTTCCAGCACTCCCGATATTGCAAAGAAACAAGTTTGCATAATCGTGTTAACTCTTGAACCCATTCCTGTTTCTTTCGCAACGGAGTATCCGTCTATCAAATAAAAGTTTAACTTCTTATCTTTAATTTGCTTAGTCACGCGTCTTGGAAGCTTTTCAAGAGTTTCGTTAATATCAAATGGACTGTTAAGGAGGAATACACCACCTTCTTTCAAGTCCTTAAGCATATCAAATTTTTCAAGGAGATTGAATTGATGGCAGGCTACAAAATCAGATTTCTGAATAAGATAAGTTGACTTAATAGGTTTCTTCCCAAACCTTAGGTGCGAAACTGTTGTAGAACCCGACTTCTTAGAGTCATACACAAAATAACCTTGTGCGTAGTTATCTGTTTCCTCACCAATAATTTTAATTGAATTCTTGTTAGCGCCGACTGTTCCATCCGCACCCAATCCATAGAATAATCCACTGAACATTCCTTCTATTTCTATCGCAAAATTCTTATCGTAATCAAGGCTCAGTTTTGTAACATCATCATTAATACCTACAGTAAAATGATTCTTTGGCTCATCCTTTTTCAGTTCATCAAACACAGATTTAATCATCGCAGGCGTAAACTCTTTCGATGAAAGTCCGTAACGTCCACCCACAACCTTTGGCATTTTATCAAACGGACAATTTTCGCTTAGTGAGGTTATTACATCCTGATAAAGCGGCTCACCGATTGCACCCGGTTCTTTTGTTCTGTCGAGTACTGCTATCTTTTTAACTGTCTTTGGAAGTGATTCAGCGAAATGCTTTATTGAGAAAGGTCTGAAAAGTCTTACCTTAAGCAAGCCGACTTTCTCTCCCAACTTTCCGCTCAGGTAATCAACAGTTTCTTCTGCCGCTTCTGCACCCGAACCCATCAGAATAATTATCCTTTCGGCATCCTTTGGACCATAGTAATCAAACAAGTTATACCTTCTGCCCGTTATCTCAAAAAACTTATCCATTGCTTTCTGAGTCAAACCGATACATTCGTTATAAAATTTATTTACAGTTTCTCTTCCCTGGAAATATACGTCGGGATTCTGAGCAGTACCTCTTATAAAAGGATTATCAGGAGTCAACGCTCTTGCCCTGTGCATTTTAACATAGTTGTCATCAACCATAGCTTTCAAATCTTCTACAGTAAGCTGCTCAATCTTAACTACTTCATGCGAAGTCCTGAAACCATCAAAGAAATGAAGGAATGGAATCCTTGACTCCAGGGATGCTTTCTGAGATATCAAAGCAAAGTCCATAACTTCCTGAACGTTATTCGAACAAATCATCGCAAACCCTGTCTGCCTTGTTGCCATAACGTCGCCGTGATCCCCAAATATTGATAATGCCTGCGCTGCTAATGAACGGGCTGTAACGTGAAACACCGTTGAAGTTAATTCACCGGCTATCTTATACATATTTGGAATCATCAGAAGTAAACCCTGTGATGCTGTGAATGTTGTTGTAAGTGAACCGCTTTGAAGCGCCCCGTGAACTGCACCTGAGGCTCCGCCTTCACTCTGCATTTCGTAAACTACCGGAATTGTTCCCCAGATATTTTTCTGACCGACTGCCGACCATGCATCAGAAAATTCACCCATGGGGGAGGAAGGTGTAATTGGATAGATTGCTATTACTTCATTGGTCTGATGTGCTACATAAGCTGCGGCTTCATTTCCATCAATTGTAACTTTTTTCCTTGTGGACATTTTAATGTGGACTCCTTATAATTAATTAAACGTAAATTGTTTTTCTGTATGCTATAATATTGCTTATATGTATTTGAGGTATCGTATCAATTATAATAGTTTATAGATAACGGGGAACATCAATATTGAAGTCATCTCATTTGCATCCATAAATTTAACAATTTTCTTCTATCAATAATATATATAAATTTAGTAGTTTTTATTTTTAGAAATATCTTACCAAAGCAAATGAAAATAAAAGTTTAAAACACAATATTCGGGAAATATTCGCCCTCTTCTTGCTTGAGATAGCGATTATTATACAATTGCGGATTGGAAATCGGGGTTTTCTTTAGCTTTTTCAGATTTAATCTGCTTCTTTGTTTTAATACTCTTTATTCTTTCGTGTTCTTTTACGTCTGCCTCATGGAGTTCAAAACCCTTTAAGATAAAACCCTCAGCATTTTCGCATAGTACCGGAACATCGTTTTCGTAAAATACGATTGAAAAGAATACCATCGCCTTGCTGAATTCATCCAATACTTTTTTATAAGACTTTTCAAAAGGAAAAGAGAATGTATTACCTTTTTCTTCAAACTTGAAAGCACTTTCAGATTTTTTAAGGATAATGAATTTGTGATTATCCTTAATTTTATTGGTTTTTTTCTCGAGAGGATAGGAAAGATGAATTAACAGGAAGAAATCACATTGAGGCTTAAAATCATCAAGCAGGCTTTTTTCCGCTCCAAATTCTAAATTAAATTTTGATGAATTAATGTCATAATTTAATATCTTTATGTCATAAATATTTTCCGGAGTGAGCATTGCTTTTGTGCTCAGATAATTGTTTGAAGACAATTTGCGATTAACAGCGACAACCTTATTGAAAGTGGAGCTTTCAATGTATTGATATTCTTTACTAAATTCTGAGACATAAACTTTCCAGACCTTCTTTAGTTTATTGATTTTGCAGACTGCCGACGCAAATTTTGAAACCACGCCCATTGAACTTAAAACGGCTTTTGCAGATTCGGTATCCGGCTTAGTTGATTTTTTGGGGGCGGCACCGACAAATTTCTTTGTTCCGCGCATTTTATAAACAAGAGAACCAATCTGCCCTTGTACATTACCTAAATGTGTATCCCTCACTTTTGCCATGTATAAAACTAAACAAAAAGTACAAAAAATGAAATGTTAAAATATGATTTTTAAAGTATAATAATAGCGGGTGTACAGCGAAGTTTAAGGCAGGCTATATGCAAGGTTTAGAGCACAAGTAAAAGATAAATAGAGGATAAGTAGTAAATAAGTAGAATTTGAGTAAAGAAACAGTAGAAAAGTAGTAAATAATTAATAAATAACTAATAAATAATCGTTATTAATTTATTGTTTATACAAGCATTAATGTCAATTAACCTATTCATAAACATAATATTGATCCTTATATATTTCACTGTTTTCGAGGTTTTATTAGAACAACAAACTAATTTGTTCTGCTAAAAGGCAAATCAAATTTACAAAATAAAATAGATAATTTACATAAAAAAGTCAAGTCAAAAATGCAAAAAATAAATGTTTTTTTCACATTTCACAGAAAGAAAATTTTATTTTAAAATCACGGCTCTTTTTACATCCCTGAACTCTGTTGTTTCAATTAAGTAAAAATAAACTCCGGAAGCAAGTACTCCGGAATTCCAGTTCAACTCATATACCCCTGCTTTTAGATTATTATTTACGATCTCACTTACCTCCTTTCCAGAAACATCATAAACTCTAAGCCTCACAATTCCATCCTTAGGTATCTGAAACTTTATTTTTGTCTGAGCATTAAAAGGATTCGGATAGTTATTAAAAAGCTTGAACTCAGATGGAATCTCATTCGAAATATTTATAATTCCAACCGGTCCTACTGTAAAATTAAACACAGTTGACCACGGACTTTCACCCATAGCATTATAAGCCTTTAATCTCCAGTAATATTTTACATCGTGCCCGAGTACACCCTGCCTTATAACAAATGGGGTGTTTGCTAAAGTTGTGTCGTAAGTTACAGTTCCAAAACCGATATCCGTAGAAAGTTGAATCCTGTAACTGACGGCATAGAAATTACTGTCCCAGAGGAAATACGGTGTAATCGGCTGATTCAGTGAGTTATTAAGCGGCAGTAAAGGTGTCGGTGCAACAGGAATATTCAGAAAAACAAGGAAAGCTGAATCCTTTGAGAACAAATTAGAAAACTGGTCTGCAACAGTGCATTTATGGTAACCCGTTGAAGCTTTTCCGTCAATAATAATGTTTCCGGATAAAGTTGTATCATTGATTATTACAACACTATTAGTGTTTATTCCGATACTATCAAAAAATATTTCAAAATAAGGTGACAGTGTCCATTCTGTTCCCGTTCCATATACTCTGATAGGAAAGGTTTTTCCCTGTTTTCCAGTATCCGGAACAACTCTTGAAAGCACCTGGGAAAATAGTAATCCGGTATTTAATAAAATTAAAATTAAAAATAATAGCTTCTTCATTTCTCAATATTGATTATTAGATTTAAGATAATCCTTAATTTTTAAAAAAACACTATAATTCTTAATATCTTTTGTATTCAATTCTTTGTTTTCAAGTTCTTTCAACAAATTAAAAGCATCATCTTTTCTTCCTTCGTTTGTGTATAAAGAAAGCAGATTTATTTGCGGTTCAATATAATCCGGAAACAAACTTCTTATTTCAAGATATTGCTCTTCTGCTTTCTTTGTATTACCCAGCATATAAAACGCTCCTGCTTCGTTGTTCATGATTACAGGATAGTACTTCATTAATTCTCGTGAATTCTTGAAACTTTCGAGAGCCTTTTCATAATACCCAAGTTCGAAATATCCAACTCCTCTGTAAAAATCGACAGGCATCTTATTCATATCTATCTTATAATATGTATCTGAAACCTCGTTCAATTTCTCAAGCATGCGAGTATACTGTCCATTTGCTTTCAATTGCATGGCTTCAAGATAAGTTTTCTCATTAGTGTATTTATTAATTCCAAACCAAACACCTAATATAAAAAGAGCGAGACCAATAATTATCGAATATCTCAGAACTGAGAAATTTTTCTTTAATCTATTGTAAAGGTCCGAGTAACCGACGGCTAAAGAAATAATAAAAAGAGAAAAGGCCCAAACATTTTCGGAGGGAAATGAAAAGAACATAGCTATGGTAATCCCTACAGCCATAAGTAAAAATGGCATGATAAGTATTTCTTTCTTGACGTTTTTAAATAGAAGATAGATCCCTGTGAAAATAAAGCCGGTAAAAATTACTAATCCAAAAATACCATACTCAGCCAGTATTTCAAGGTATTCATTATGCGGATTCACCGCAGAGTTCATTCCGATGGTTGCATCAGTGTAAGAATGTTCGTCATATTTCGGGTATAATCCTTGCCAGTTTCCATGACCAATCCCTGTAAGCGGGTTCTCCTTAAACATTTTTAACGATGCGTTCCAAAAGCTTATTCTTGATTTACTTGTATAATAATCTTCATCAATCATACTTAAGAAAGTATCTTTAAGTCCACTTCTTTCCTGTTCGTTATTATGCGGGACTACCCAATAAATAATACCAGAAAAACATATTGCTATTATTAATGAAAGAAAAAGTCTTTTGTAATTTACCTCCCGCTTATGAGATGAGAAAATGAAATACATAAATAACATAAGGATTATAATAAATGCAATCCAGCTTGTTCTTGTTTTTAAATACATCAGTAAAAAAGTCTGCAGTGTAATTACACAAATACTTAGAATTGTATATTTAATTTTCAAATTTTCATTTTTACAGCTTATCATTGAAAAAACGAGAGAAAAACTTATTAATGAAAGCATTATCTCAGATGATACTACCCTATCAAAAACCAACCGAATTCTTTCATGCTGAATATCTGATTGGTTTTCAATAAAAATATAAACCACAAAAACCAACGTAATTATAAATGAAGCAAGTAATATGGCTTTAAATAAAAAATATAATCTGTTATTATTGAAGGATAAATAATGCAGCGTTATAAAAAAAATGCCTATATATATACAATATAGAAATATGTCCATTGGATCAGTTACAAATATTGTTCAAATATACATATTTTATGAGTGAAAAGAATTGAATTTATAAACTGACATGAATTATACTGGTTCAATAAAAATATTTAAAGAGAACAGTCATATTTTATACACTCAGATTGTTGATAAGATTTATTATTTTGTCTTCTGGACACTCTTAGCCAGATCTTTATTACCCGATTTATACGGAAGTATTATTATTGTTTTTACATCTGCAAATCTTATGGTAACTTTATTCGGTTTTGGATTACCTATACATATCCAAAGAGAAGCTGCGCTGAATCCCCAAAAGGGAAATGAAGGTTTAACATCTATTTTCTCTGTAAACCTGCTGTTATTAATCCCATTTTCTATTATATCCGTAATAATTTTCATGGTAGTTTATCCGTCGTCGAGTATTGAATCCAAATTACTTTTACTGGTTCTTTTTGCATTCATATCAAACGAATTGCTTCTAACCGGAATTTTAAAAGGACAGCAAAAATACTCGACTATATTTTCTATAACCGCGGTTCTCAGAATAATAACAATTGTGGTATTCTTTATAGTATACATGTTCTGGAATAACAGTTTTGGAATTATATACACATTCCTTGCGGGTAATTTTTTATTCATTATTATCTTATCGTTTGCTTCGGGTCAGTTTCCCGGGGGGCTTAAGTTTTCCAATATCAGGTTTGGTAATTTCACAAAACTAATTATAGTTGTCTTTCCTCTCTGGCTTGCAACTGTTTTTAATTTCCTTTATGACAGGATAGATGTATTTTTGATTTCAAAGCTTGTAAGCCTGGAACAGCTATCCTTTTACAGCATAGCGTATGGTGTGATGAAATCCTCAACTATAGCGTTTAGTTTTATGCTTGTGGGAGGTCTTACAAAAGCAACATCATATTCAGGGGATAAAATTGAAATGCGGAATTTTATTGTTAAATATTCAAAATTGTTTCTTGTTATTAGTTCGTTGATTTTAATCATGCTGTTAGTATTTGCTGATATATTGCTTGTATTTCTTTATACTGATAAATACTCTGAATCCGCATTAATACTCAGGGTTCTTGCTTTTGCAATTATTCCTCTATCTCTTAACAACCTAACCGGAACAGCTTTAAACGGAGCGGGAATGTATAAAGAAAACCTCTATATAACTATAATTGGATTCTTGTTTAATCTAACAGCAAATTTATTCGTCATACCAGTTTCTGGTATTATTGGGGCGGCTTTTGTTACGATAGTGACCGAGATTATTATATTAACAGGAGATTTTGCAATTATTAAATATAAAGGACTGGCATAAAATGGGAACATCAAACTGGCAGAATATATCTTATGTAATTGAAATAATAAAAACCATAAATCCCTACAAAATATTAGATTTTGGCATGGGTTTTGGTAGATGGGGTATTCTCGCCAGAGAATTTCTTGAAATCTGGGACGATGAAAATTATACAGGAGCATGGAAACGTCAGATTGACGGAGTTGAGGTGTATGCAGATTATATAAAGCCATATCATCATTACTTTTATTCTAATATATATATTGAAGAAGGTTATGGATGGATAAATAAATGTATATGCGAATATGACCTTGTTATTTTCGGAGATGTGATTGAGCATTTTGAAAAGAACATGGGATTAATGTTGATTGAAAAAGCACTTACTTTATCACAATTCGTACTGATAAATATTCCTTTGGGAGCATATTGGGAACAAACTGAAAAGAATAAGAATAAATATGAAGAGCATAAAAGCGTTTGGTCAAGCAGCGACTTTAATATTTATCAACACAGAATAATTAAATATTTCAGGGATAATACGGGCAGAAAATTTTGTGTTGTCCTGATTTCTAAAGAGCCCATAGAATTAGAGAAAGCGATTCTTGAAAGATATGGAAAGTACTTTCATATAAAGAATTTTCTCAGGTACAAGTTGAAACTTAATAAATTAGTTGAGTATATCGAAAGAAAGAAATATTAAAGTTATCTTTGCGGGTAGGTATAATGAAAACGAAATCCTGACCGGACCGGAGAAGGTTTGCAAAAGGGTATTTTCAGAATACGCTCAAACCGAGCAGACAGTATTTATTGATTATTTTCGAGACGGGAGCAAATACGGCCTTTTTAAAAAATTATTTGGATTTGAGAAAATTACAGAAGCTAATAAAAGTCAGGTGATGCGGTTCGGAATTTTTAGGATGCTCATTCATTTATATAAACTAAATCCTGAAATAATACACATACTTTCGTTCGAGAGATATACTTCTTTTATTTTTATATTGAAGCTGATTACACGCTGCAAAATTTATTACACCGCTAATGGAATAATAAGACATGAAAATAAATATTACAACAAGGAAAGTTTATTCAGTGTTATAAAAAACGTAATTACAGAATCGGCGATTATGTATCTGAGTGATATCGTATTTTATCTTTCTGACAGGTCAAAGACTATTATACTTTATTATTACAGAATTAATAAATTCAAATTAAAACCTGCAAGAAACGGGTTGGACGATTGTTTTCTTAAGTTACAGGAAGGAAATGTGGAAAAAGAAATTAACTCAATAGTTTTTATTGGCGATTTAGAACGTAAAGAAAAGGGAGGGGATTTTCTTTTGGATGCATTATCGCTTGTCGATTTGAGTTTTACCTTGTATATTATAACCGATAATAAAAGTTCATCGGATTACCAAATTAATAATTTGTCCAAAGTCATATTTATAAAAAAGCTTAAACCATTAGAACTTTCTTATTTTCTATTAAACAAAAATATTATTGTTGCATCCGGTGAATATGACCAGTTTAACATTGCCGTGCTTGAAGGCATTTCCTGCGGTATGTATCCGGTGCTTACATTTCAAACAGGAATAAGTGAAATAGTCAGTAGTTTTGCGGAATGCTCAATCGTTGAATACGGTGATATCAAGAAGCTTTCATTGATTATATCTTCATTGATAAGTAACAAAGTTACGTTAAAGTCGAAACCTAATCTTGGTATATTTAGATGGGATAATGTATACCGGGATTATTATCTTAAACATTATTTACACAAGGTATGTTGACGGCATGAATAATAATATTTTAATAATTACTAATGAACTTAAGCATGTATGCGGGGTTTCGAACCATATAAAGAATCTTGTAAATGGATTTGACAAGAAATACGGGAACTATAATTTTATTCTTTTGTGCGGTAAAAAAGAAGAGGGGATTGATGAATTTTACAAGTGTAATATTATTATTAATGATAATTTGCTTCATTCGAGAAGAAATATTCTCTCGATTATACGTTCGGTGTTTTTTGTAAGGAAGATTATAAATCAGTATAACATTGGAATAATACACTCCCATAATCATTATGCGGCAAATATTTCCCGACAAGCAGCTGTATTTAAAAGAACAAAAACTGTTCAGACAAACCACGGTATTTTGAAAGAAGCAGGGAGGTTAAATCATTTTAATGCAGATTATTATGTCGTTCTTTCTGAGAGGATAAGAAATCATCTTTTATCTCTGGGAATATCAGCAAACAAAATAAGAATTATAAAACAGGGAATTTCTGAAACGTATATACCGAAGCAAAAAAATCAAAACGAAAAGCTTATTGTTTTTTCAGCCTCAAGATATACTGAAGAAAAGTCAATGGATGTTTACATAAATGCGGCAAATATTATAAGTAAAGAGCTTCCCGGATTATGTGACTTCTTTATATCAGGTGAGGGTGAATTAGAGGAAAAGTTAAAGAATTTAAATAATGCGAAAGGCGGTGCTGTAAAATTTGTTAATCCAAAATCAGACTACAGAGATACACTCAAGAAGGCACATATTTTCGTGTTTAATTCTATAAAAGAAGGTACTCCAATTGTTCTTCTTGAGGCACTTTTTAGTGGTTGTAAAGTAATTACTTCATCTTTTGAAGGCTATGATGAGGTGCTGAAAGTTGCAAAGAATCTTATAGTTTATGAACCCGAAAACCTTGATGAACTTAGGGCTAAGCTTAAACAAGCCATTCAAAAATATTCAGGAAATGAAGATGCTAATTTTATTCAAGAAAATTTAATGCAGGAATATTCTTTAACGAATATGATAAGCAAACACAATGAATTGTATTCGGAAATACTCAAAGAGAAATAGGCGTTATCATGGGATTATTTGAAGATAAAATAACTGTACTAATGCCGGTATATAATTCCGAAAATACTGTAGGGGCTTCAATTAAGAGTGTTCTTAACCAGTCTTACAAGAACTTCAATTTCATCATTGTAAATGACGGTTCTACTGATGGCAGCGATTCTATAATCCGTTCATTTACAGACGACAGGATAAAATATTATGTCTGTGAGCACGAGGGGCGTTCTACGGCTTCTAACTTTGGGATTTCAAAAGCAGAAACAGAGTATGTAGCAAGAATTGATTCGGACGATTTATTTTTCAAGGATAAACTTGAAAAGCAGGTAAATTATCTGAAAAATAATAAAAGCATTGATATTTTATTCACATGGTCAATATTTTACAATAAGAACATGAGATTAAGATACTGGAAAAGTCCTGAGACAGATATAGAAATAAAGCAAAGACTTATGTACCTGAATCCGATAAATCATTCTTCTGTAGTTTTCAGAAAGAAAATTTCTGAGGAAGTAATGAGTTATAATGAAAACATGGATGTTAATGAAGACTATGAACTATGGCTTAGACTATCCCGAAAAGCTGTGTTTCACTGTATTCCGGAGTTTCTTGTATTTTCTGAATTAAGAACTGAAGATAGAAACAAACAATATTTTAACGGTGAGCTAAAAAAATTATTGGTACAGAATCTTATAAATAGCGGGGTAGAAGACACCAAAGAACTTAACGGATTGCTCGGGAAAATCGAGTACTATTACGGTGATATAAGAGAAGCCCGGAATCATTTTTCAAGATGTTATATTATGAAGAATTTTAAACATATACTTCTTGCTCACCTTCCAGGATCGATACAGAGAAAATACCGCGGGTACAAGTACTCAATGCTATTTTCAACAGATACATTGAGAGCAGGTAAGTTTAAAAGAATTCTTAAAGACCTTATAAATCAAAATGTCTGAAAGAAACAAAACAATAACAGGTTATATAATTATTACATTTGTATTTTTGGCGTTTCTTATGGTAAGCGGAATTTTGCAGACCGGTTTTCTTTCTGACGACTATGTGGCAAGTAATTCAGCAAACATATCAACACTAAAGGACAAGTTTACAAGTAATATCAAATTTCATAACAGCCTACTTTTCAGGCCGTTATGGTCGCTGACTTTATGTTTGGATATAGTCCTTACGAAGTTTTTTGAGCTGAATGCAGGAAATTTCATTATCCCTATTATTCATAACCTGATACTGTATTTATTATTTGCACTAATTCCATCTTTGATATTGCTATATCTTACCAGAGACAAGTATCTGTCATACCTGTATTTCGTTTTGATTCTTCTATTCCCTAATAATCTTCATTCATTATTATGGATGGTTTGCAGACATGACACGCAAGCAGGTATTTTAGGAATGCTCAGTATGTTGTCTATGCTTTTATATATTGATAAAGAAAAGCGATTATACAAATACATTTCCGCAGCACTGTTTCTGTTGTCACTGATGTTTAAGGAAGCTGGACTTGTTTTTGCGTTTTTAATTGTTTTCATGGTCTTCTATTTGAAGGATAAGAATTACAGTTTTAAGGTAAAAGATTATATACTTCATCTTGCGTTTCTTCTTGTCTATTCTGCTTATAAGTTATACTTGCTTGGCGGTTCTTCGGACAGATTAATAAATTATTTTTCCTTTTCTCTTTCTGAAAGATTGTACGTGATTCCCAAAGCCTTGTTTTCATTTTTTTCTTTTGCTGATTATTTATCCACGGATTATTTCCTGAATACTTTAGATATTGAAAATTTAGCCCTGGCATTGTTTCCTTTATTATGTTTTTTATCAATATTCTTAATTGTTTATAGAAGGAGCCTTAAAGGGATTTTTCTATTTGGGCTATTCCTAATATTAATAATTCCCAATATTATTGCAGGCTATTTCAGTCCGCGTCTTGTGATTATACCTTTTGCAGCAATATTTTTGTTTGTATTTTACGATTTTAAAAGTCTTAATTATAAGAAGCAAATATACGTGAAGATAATAGTTATATTGGTAATAATGTTTTTTGTTCCAGGTGCTAAATCCATGATTGAAGATTATAAAGAAGCGTATAAATTACTAATGAATAAAAACACTATTGTAACAGATGAATTAATCAAACAAGAACCGAAGAAAATTTTCCTGCTACTTCCGTCAAGAATAAAACAGGTGCATGTGTATGACAATATTCCGACCGTGTATAATTATTATAAGTACAATGATTTTGTGTATGAAGACGATGTTGATGGTTTTGTGAATTATGCGGCTCTCGATTTAGAGTCGCTGAAATCAGAGATTAAAATCAGCAAGTTAAACGATACTGTTTTTACTGCTTATTGTACGGGGATTACACAGTATTTTTACAATTCGCTAAATAATTCCGTAATTGATTACGAAAATGAATATATAAAATGTGAGTTTATTAAAGATAAAATGTTTCTGAATAAGAGCAAAACAGTTAAAATTACCTTAAAAAAGTCAAGGTCTTATGACTATATAGCGCTGACCAATAAATCAATTATGCATATTAATTCTGAATGATACCAAGGGTCTTACATATTACTCCTACCTTTAATTACACCTGCGGGAGGTCGTATTATCATTATATCACGCTCAAGCATCTGAGGAAATATAACTGTTATAATTTCTTGTTCTCAAGAGAGAAAACTGCTCAAAAACGTCTGGAGGAACTTGACATAGATTTTTTAATAAATGATAATATTGGATCAAATAATCCTATTCACTATACAAAAATATTAAAACAAATACATGGAATTGTTTCGGATAAAAACATAAACATTCTTCATTCTTACAGCAGGGCAACTGAATTTCTTTGCACATTATATAAAAAGTATATCAATAAAAATATAAAAACAGTTAATACGGTAATGAGTCTTGTCAGCAGGAAATTTTTTGTTGAGTATAAATCCGATAGAATAATTTCAATAAGCAGGTGTGTAAATACAGAGCTTACGGATAAATTCAAAATACCCAAAGGAAGAATTAAACTAATATATAATTTTGCAGAACCACCAATAAAGGAATACATTTCTATAAAGAGAAAAGAATCCGGCTTCGTAATACTATCAGCAGGAAGATTTCACGAAGAAAAGAATTTTAAAACACTTCTTCGGGCTTTGCATTTTATAAACAATCCTCAAATATCTCTAAAATTAGTCGGAAGCGGTAAACTGGAGGCAGATTATAAAAAATATATTTTGAAGCATAATATCAAAGCGGCTATATTTCCATCTCAGAATGATCTTGCTCCATTATTTGCTCAATGTGATATTTGTGTTCTGCCTTCTGTTGTTGATCCTCTTCCTACCTTTATGATACAAGCAGGATTATTTAAAAAACCGTTTATTGGTTCAGATGTTGATGGAATCGGTGAAACAATAGAACATGAAGTAAATGGCTTAACGTTCGAAAAGAAAAATTACAAAGAATTAGCGGATAATATTATGAGGTTTTATGAGGATAAAAAGTTAATGATAAAGTGTTCCGATAATCTTTTTAGTTTAGTTTCTGAAAGGCATTCTCCTGATAAGAATATCGATCAAATATACAATTTATACATCGAATTATTATCTAAATGAATAAAGAATTCAAAATACTTGATATAAGTTACAATGAGATTGCAGATTTGCTTTTACTTGAATCAAAGAACAGGTGTGTTCTTCTGACTTATTATAATTTCAATACTAACATACTAATTAATAAGAAACCTGAATTTTGTTTATTACTAAAAGAACATTTTTATATTCATAATGATGGAATAGGTTCTTACCTCTTCTCTAAAAGTCTGTTTGGTAATAAACTAAGGTATAATATTAACGGATCAAATCTTTATCCTGTATTGGTAAAAAAACTTCTTGACTCAGACAAGAAGGTTTTTGTGCTTTTTTCCCATAATAATAATAACAACATGATTAAATCACTTGTAAAAGAATCATTCGGTGAGAAAAGTGAATTAATTAAATATGCCGTGTATGAGGGTAATAATGATGATACTATTAAAGAGAAAATTAGAACCTTCAATCCGGATGCAATTTTTGCAGGTTTAGGACAACCTTATCAGGAAGAATGGGTATTCAGAAATAAAGAATTAATTAATACCGGGCTTATGATTTGTTCGGGCAGCGGATTTGAATATATTGTAAACAGAAAAAAGAGAGCACCCGAGAGTTTTCAAAAAGCAGGATTTGAATGGTTGTACAGGCTCTTTCAGGAACCCACAAGGCTATGGAAAAGGTATATTATTGGGATTCCGGTTTTTCTATTTCATGTCTTAAGGCAAAAGATTAAATTAATAATTAAAAAGCCCGATATTTCATGAAGCGGATTCTTTTCATCTTACTAATATTTTCGAATATTTCAATTGCACAGAATTTTAACTGGATAACTCCTAATAAGTCATACCTCAAGCTTTATGTCATTGAAGACGGAATTTACAGATTGAACAGAACTGATTTTATAAATGCAGGTATTAATCCGACATCAATAGATCCAAGAACAATCAAAGTTTTTTTCAAAGGCGCAGAACTACCAATCTATTTTTTCGGTCAGGATAACGGTGTTTTTGAGGATACTGATTTTATGGATTTCTACGGTCAGAGAAACTACGGGGGAAATACAATTACTTACAAAGAACAGGGCGGAACTAATGTAGTAGATTACACCACAAATGAGTTTTACAATTTGTATTCTGACACGAGTGTTTACTGGATTGGCTGGGATGGGGCTAATGGGCTGCGTTATGCTGATTATAATTTCTCTTCTTCCAGTACTTACACACAGAACTTCTTTTATTCAACTGTTCATTTTGAGAGGGACTTAATTTATTCCTTAGGGGAAAAAAGAAACAACAATGATTATAGAAATTTTAATAATGAAAAGGTATCCGGAGAGGGCTGGTACTGGCGGGAAATGAACAGAGGAAATTCGGTAAGCGATACCATCAGAACTCCTTTTCTTACTCCCGGCAACCTGCCATGTTCGCTGAAAGTATTTGCATATCCTAACTCTTTTGTGGATTCAATATTTAACGAGCATAGATTGGTTGTAAGGGTTAATGGTAACATTGTAGATACTTTGAAAACTGATAATTACAAGCGGATTGATACAACTATTATCTTTTCATCTTCACTTCTATCAGTATCCTCATTGAACCAAGTCTCTTTTACTTATACAGGAGCAGGTACATACGTTGGAGTCATGCTTTTCGATAATTTTGAGTTGAATTATCCTAAAAAATTTGAGCTTGATAATTCCAGGATTATGTTTGGCGTTAACAGTATTGATACAAGTGGAATTAAATACAATATAAGCGGTTACAACTCTTCTCAGTCTCTTAGTATTTATGATGTTAAGAACAATCTAAGAATTACCGGTATATCTTCTTCTTCAGATACCGTTATATTCACGGGTAAACTTAATGGGAAATTCGAAGTAAACAATAATATAATTACAAAAAAACCTCTTAGAATAAAGCAAAGGTCAGTACCTAATCTTGTGACAAATTCGCAGGGTGCAGATTATCTAATTGTTTACAACAAAGTTCTTGAATCATCAGCAGAGCAACTGAGACAGTACAGAGCATTAAAAGATGGTTACAGGTCAGCAAAGTTTGAGATAGAGGATATATATGATGTGTTTGGATACGGACTTGAAAATCCAACGGCAGTCAGGCTTTTTGTGAAAAATATTTCTGACACCTGGCCTCAACCAAAGGTTAAATTCCTTTGTCTTTTTGGGAGGGGATCATTAGACCCAAAGAAAAATTCATCATCATCTGTTTATTACAGCAATCTTGTACCTGTTTACGGAAACCCGATATCTGACGGTTATTTTGCAAATTTCAATTTGAACGCATTTACATATTATCACCAAATATCTGTCGGCAGGATTCCTGCACTTTCAAATCAGGAGGGTAATGATATAGTCTCTAACATTATTCAGTACGAAAATCAATCATCAACTCCTGAAAAATGGTTTAAGAATTTTGTATTTATTACAGGTGGAATGACCATACAAGAGCAGATACAATTTGCAAATCAGTCTAACTATTTTATTAATTCGTACGTAAAACCTTCCCCAAACTCCGGTTTTCCTGTAAGGGTTTTCAGAAACGATTCGGCTGGGGGAGTTACTTTTAATTATCAGGATTCAATAAAAAATGCGATAAATTCTGGAAGTACTATTACAAATTATATAGGACATGCAGCAAGTTCAAACTGGGACAACGGGCTTGATGACCCTTCGGTATTATCAAATCAGTATAGAATGCCTGTTGTTTTCAGCATGACTTGTTTTACCGGCAAGAACGCCGAAACTGAGTTTAGAAGTTTTGGTGAAAAGTTTGTTTATATGCTGGGAAAAGGTGCGGTTGGGTTCGTTGGCAGTACTGGCTGGAGCTTTTCATATTCCGGAAATCGATTTAATGAACAGATGATACGATGTTTTTCAAAGGATACATTAAGAAGAATAGGAGATATTGTCCGTTATGCATCACGAGTTCTTTCATATGATTCTATGGATTTTGCAGCAAGAAATACAGTGAACTGTTATGGAATGCTGGGAGACCCTGCGGTAAAACTTCTAATGCCAGTATATCCCGAATATGGAATTGGTCTTTCAGATTATAAATTTTCAAATGATTTTCCCTCAATTAGAGAGCCCGTAAATCTTTCGGTATATCCGTTTAACATGGGAATATTTTCAGATTCAATGAAAATATCGTTTACAATCCTTCGGAATGGAGTGCAGTATAAAAATAAAGATACTGTGATTAAGAATTTCGGTCTTACTGATACTGTTAACTATAATTTTGTACTTGATTCTGCTGGAAACTATTCAATTAGTGTCAAGTTAGATCCTGATAACTGGAACACGAAAGAGGTAAAAACAAACAATGATATATTAATTCCCATTGTTTTAAAAAACCTGTCTTTTATACCGCTTAAACCATTAGATAACCAGGTGGTAAGTACTGATAGTGTTGAGATTCTTGGGATTAATCCTAATATTGACCCAGGAAGCGGCCAGGTTAAACTTATTCTGCAGATTGATTCAACAAAGAATTTTAATTCTACTTTCCAAAGAACTTATTTCGTTAGTAATCCTCAGGGATTAACAACAAAATTCAGGATACTTTTGCCTGCAAAGGATTCAAATATTGTATATTTCTTCAGAATGAATTCTATAGTTAATTCTGATACAACGGGATGGTCGGAATACAGAAGATTTATTTACCGGAATTCATTAACAGAGTCTTCGACAAAGGGTACCAGCATTAATCAGCAAGTAAATATCATTAAAAAGTTTGTGAACCAGTATAACATTTCTGACCTGGTTAATGCAGGCGGTACTCAAGACAGTCTGACAATTTCTTCTTACAAAGGAAATATTATTGCTCAATCATGGGGCAATAATTTAACAGAGCTGACTTCTCTTACAGTTGGAAATACAGTTAAAAATCTAATTGATTCTGTAAACTGGGGTGGTTTAATTGTGTTTAAATTAAATAAGACAAATTCAAGGATACTTGAAATCCAAAGATTCCGGTTTTCAACGAATGCTGCAAGCGATTCAGCACTTGCATATCTGAATACTTTTGATGACAGACATATTCTTGTGCTTCTTAAAGCAATACCTTATAACACAAATTTTGGAATGAACAGCAGCCTGCGTTCAAAGATAAAGCTGTTTGGAAGTACATCTGTGGATTCCGTAAACCTACAAAATTTTTCAACGTGGAGCCTCATAAGTTACAATCAATTTCCAAACGCGGTTAAAACAGAAAAATTTTCTCCAGTGTTTGCACCATCTGTTTCAAGCATGGAACCTCTTCTTCTGCATGATTCTGCTTACGTTTATCACTACCTTATACCTGCCCAGACATATGGAAATTTCAGATGGTCACAACTTATACCTCAATATTCGAACATGTTTTTCGATGTTTACGGTATAAACAGGTCAAATCAAACAGTCTTAATCTATAAGAATCTTGTCAACAGTACTTACGTAAATCTTGATACCGTGAGTTCCGTTATTTACCCAGGGCTGAAACTTGTTACGCGCATGTATATAGATTCACTTAATGGAATTAATCCACCAGTGCTTAAGAGTATAATGTATTCATATACTCCATCACCAGAAATCATAGCGGATAATTATTCATTTATTAAAAGTGATTCAGTTTTTAATGATGGTGATACAGTTAATATATCAGTTAATTATGGCAATTACGGATTTTCTGAAGCAAATGGTCTGCTTAATAAATGGTACGCAACGTCCCCCAGCGGTTTAAGATTGCTTCGAGCAGACACGATTAATTTTAATTTAAAAGTTGATTCAGTTACAAGCTCATCGGTCAGGCTTCCAACTATAGGGCTTCGGAACCCAGGGAAGAAATCGGACACAATCACTATTTACTTTGAAACATCTTTGATAAACGGGCAGAATGAGTTCTATACATACAACAACACTGCGCTTACCAGGATTATCATAAGCGGGGATACTACAAAACCTATTGTAGATATTACTTATGACGGTATTAATGCCATAAGCGGCGAGTATATTTCTGCAAACCCTAATATAGTTATGAAGTTTTATGATAATAGTAAAATATTCATAAAAGACACTTCAAACATTAGGGTTCAGCTTGATGACGTTAATGTGTGGTATTACATTAACGGGATGAAGAATCCACTAATTGATTTACAGTTCCCTGATGAAAAATATTTACAGGCAGTATTATATTTCAAGCCACAGCTTACGGATGGTGAGCACAAATTCAGGTATGTATCATATGACAATAGCAACAACTATGCTGATACAATAATACACTATTTGAGCGTAAATCCTGATTTGAAGATAATAGATCTAAAGAACTTCCCGAATCCGATGACAACGGAAACAAGTTTTCTTGTAAATCTTTCAGGAAGCATGCCTCCTTCTAACTCGAGAATTAAAATTTATACTGTTGCCGGCAGACTCATAAAAACAATAGAATCACCTTTAAATATTGGTTTTAATCAGATATTTTGGAATGGGAGGGACGAAGATGGCGATTATATAGCAAACGGAGTATATTTATATAAACTTATAATAGAAGGAAATAGTAAGAAAGAAACCTCTCTTCAGAAGCTTGTTGTGTTAAAGTAATATGAAAAATATTTAGAATAATACTTTTCAAATGAAAGTTGTTAAATCACAAAATAAATTTGCAGATAATACAGCACACGTAAAAGGCATAAATATATATTATGTCTTCATCTTCGCTTTATTTTTGAACTTTTCTGCTCAAGCTCAGAATTATAATTGGATTACACCAAACCAGACCTATCTTAAAATGTACGTTTCAAACGATGGAATGTATAGAATTGATAAAAATGATTTTGTTAATGCTGGAATTGTTGTATCATCAATTGATCCAAGGACTGTAAAGGTTTATTTTAAGGGAAATCAAATACCAATATATTTTTTTGGTGAGGATAATGCTTCATTTGATGATAGTGATTATTTCGATTTTTACGGGCAGCGAAATTATGGCGGTATAACAAAATCATATGATATAGCAAATAATGTCGTATACTCAACAGATGAATATTTCGACCTATATTCAGATACATCGTTTTATTTTGTAGCGTGGGGAGGGGCTTTTGGATTACGTTATAATGACTATAGCACATCTGCTTTTACGAATTACCCGATTAATTTTTACTATGAGAGACTTCATTTCGAGCAAGATCTTATTTATTCGCTTGGGCAGAATGTTTCAACGAATGATTTTGGTTATTTTAATAATGAGAAGTATATAGGAGAAGGGTGGTATTGGAGAGTATTACAAACCTCGAATTTTATTGACCAAGCTTTTAATGTTAATTCTCTTCCCACAGCATCGCAGCAATGCAGGTTGAAGATATTTGCTTATCCGGGAAATCAGACAACATCAATATTTAATGAACATCGTCTGGCGTTAAAGATGAATTCTACACAACTTGATACCCTTTTTAGGGATGATTTTAATAGATTCGATACGACAATATATTTTTCAAGTTCAGTATTAGTAAATGGAAATAATACATTTAGAGTATTAAACAGACCTGCCACAGGATTTGCAGGAGTAATTAATTTTGATATGTTTGAAGTTTCATATCCAAGGGAATTTGTGTTCAATAATAATTTATTGTCATTTAAAAGTGAAATCAGCGATACGGCGGCAAAAATATTCAGAATCAGGGGTTATGCTCCATCCCCGCCTTTATTTATTTATGATAATAAAAACAGTATTCGAATTTCTAATTTTACTTTTTCAGGTGATACACTTATTTTTTCGGGAAAGGGCAACGGCGAATATCAGATAATTAATAACAATATATCACTCAAACCCATTAGAATAAAACAAAGACAGGTTCCGAACCTTGTAACTTCGTCTTCAGGAGCAGATTACATTATAGTATATAACAGACTTTTCGAAGGACCCGCAGAACAATTACGCGCTTACAGAAATGCAAAAGATGGTTTTCGTTCTTTTAAAGCAGAAATCGAGGATATTTACGATGTTTTTAACTACGGAATGGAAAGCCCTGCGGCAATTAAGAGGTTTACAAAAAATGCTTTTGACACTTGGCAAACACCGAAATTTAAGTATTTATGTTTGTTAGGCAGAGGCTCGCTTGACCCTAAACGGAATCTTGGTTCTTCATCTGCATATTACAAAAACTATATTCCAGTATATGGCAATCCAACTACCGATGGTTATTTTGCAAACTATACTTTGAATACATTTAATTATACAAGGCAAGTATCTGTCGGGAGATTGCCTGCTTATACAGTTCAGGAAGCTCAAGATATGGTCAACAAAATAATTTTGTATGAATCAGGGGAAAGCAATCCGATTAATCTTTGGAAAAGAAATCTAATGATTACAGTTGGGGCATCAAGGTCGGAACAGCTTCTTTTTATTGATAGAGCAAACTCATTTATAAGTGCATACATACAGACACCTCCTGTATCAGGAGAGCCCAGAAGAGTTTTTAAGAATGACACAACAGGTTACGTCACTTATAATTATAGAGATTCAGTAATAAACGAACTAAACAGAGGTTCACTGATAGCGAACTATATAGGGCATGCGGGAAGCAGTACTTGGGAAATGAGTCTTGATAATCCAACGGAGCTTACAAACAATTTTTTCCAGTTTGTTCTTAGTATGACATGCTTTACAGGAAGGAGCAGCGAGGGAAATGTTAGAGGATTTTCAGAGAAATTTATTCTATCTCCTAATAATGGTGCGATTGGTTTTATCGGGACAACAGGGTGGAGTTTCTCGAATACAGGGAACAATCTGAATGGATATTTATTAAAGGCATACGCAAATGATACTCTTAGGAGAATAGGAGATATTCACGCTAAAGCATCCAATTATCTAGCACCGGATTCTTCAACATTTGGTATAAATACCAATAATTGCTATAACCTGATTGGGGATCCAGGTGCAAAACTGCTTCTGCCTGTTTATCCAGAGTTCTGCATTACTGAAAGTGATTATGAACTTTCAAATAAAAATCCTTCCTTAAATGAAATCATGAACTTAAGAATTTTCCCTGGGAATTTTGGACTTCATGCAGATTCGTGCAAAATAAGGTACCAGCTATTTAAGGGTAATACAATCAATATATTAAGAGATACGGTCGTTTACAACTGGGGATACGTGGATACTATAGATTACAGGTTTAAGATTGATTCTATGGGTTTGTATGAAATGAAAATTACTCTTGATGTTGAAAACTGGCATACCCGGGAACTGACAACAAACAATTCAATTGATATCCCTATAATTGTTAATAACAGCGCTTTTGCACCTCTTAAACCAGTTAATAACCAAATTGTTTATAATGATTCAGTAAAGTTCGTGGGTTTGAATCCGAACATTAATCTAAACCATAACTCAGTAAAACTTCTTCTTGAAATTGATACAACATTAAACTTTAACTCAGGTCACAAAAAAACTTACTATAAAAATGGTTACAGTGGAGTAAGCACTGAGTTTAGTGTTCCATTTACTGGTCAGGATTCGAGCATTGTAGTTGTATGGAGAATGGGGGCAATAATAAACAATGATACTTCGGAATGGTCGTCAGTAAGTATGTTGAAGGTTAATGATGATGGCTTACTTAATGATTCGCTTCTAAAATTGAACTTAAACAAGAATTTACAATATGAAAATAAGCTTTTTAATCTAAGTAATTATCTTAATAATATAATCTTAAAAAGCTTTAATGGGAGTTTATACGTCAGGTCATTAGGCGGAAATTCATATGAAGCTTCTTATTTCAGAGTAAATAATTCTGCGCTGTATATTGATCAAAGCAGTCCTTTTGCAGGATTAAGTATGCTAAAAGTAAAAAGAAATACCGGAAGAATTGAAAAGTTTTTTAATTTAAGAATGAATACCGGAACATCTTCGGATTCAGCGTTAGCGTTTTTAAATACATTTGATACGACTTCATTTCTATTATGTCTTAATGCTTCTTACGTTCCCGGGGGTTATGGTTTTAATACGGCAACAAAAGAAAAGATGAGACAATTCGGCAGTATTTATGCGGATTCTGTTCAAGCGTTTGGGTTTTTCCATACATGGAGTTTCATAGGTTATTTGGGGGCTTTGCCAAGTCAGGTATCTGAACAATATTTTTATTTTATACCAGCCAGGGGTTGGCTGGAATCAATAAGCCAGATGTCACCATTGTTTTTGAATACAAACGGATATATAACGCAGACCTTTGGACCTGCACAGAGGTGGCAGAACTTTAATTGGGAGCAGGAGGTGTATCCGAATTCGGGTTTATATTTTGATGTGTATGGTATTAACAGGAACAATCAGGAAATGCTTTTGATGTCGAATGTTACTACAAATAATAATGTTGACCTTTCGGGAATAGATGCTTATCAGTATCCGTACTTGAAACTAATTACGACGCTTTCTATTGATTCGTTGTATGGTTTTCAGTCGCCAGTTTTTAAGGGAATAAACCTGAATTATGTGGGGACGCCCGAGATTGCTTTAGATAACAATTCTATATTTAAGTCGGATTCGATTGTTAGTGCAGGGGACAGTATAGGTATCGGCGGGCTTTATTATAATGTGGGATATGTACCTGTAAATGGGCACGTGAGAACGTTCAGCGCTCTTGACGGTGCAGGGAATAAAGTACATTTGCGGACTGATACGGTACTTGCACAACTGAAAGTGGATAGCTCGATGTTTGTTAAAGCTACGTTCAAAGTAAACGGTCTTCCGATTCACAAGAAGTATAATAATCAGGTTTCGATTGTGTTTGAAGTTAATTCCTTGAATCAGAATGAAATTTATGATTATAATAATTCAGTGATATCAACATTTGTTGTTAAAGGCTCAATAACCGACATAAACACTGAAGTGTTTTCAGATGGAGTTAAATTATTTGGGAATGATTATGTGCGCTCGAATCCTGAATTGTTAGTTAAGCTTTCGGGAAATTCTGTTGATGAGCTGCTTGGTACTGACACATCGGTTTTCAGGATTATGCTAAACAATAATTTTATTTCATTAAATCCCGCAAGTTCAAAATCAAAAGTAAGAACTAATCTAATAAAAGAAGTCGATAAGGGTACGCTGGTACTTAAATTTACTCCTCAGCTTCAGAATGGAATTAATGATTTAAAACTTATTACTTATAAGAATAATTCTTACGATACTGCAAAGTTTGTTTTGAATGTTACTAATGAAACTTCATTGAAGGATGTTTATAACTACCCAAATCCTATGAAGACAGAAACTGTGTTCTCATTTACACTTACAGGTAATCAACTGCCGACAGAGTGCAGGATTAAAATATATACTGCAGCAGGGAGGGTTATAAAAGAAATAAATGTACCAGCAGGTATCGGTTTCAATCAAATTCAGTGGGATGGACGTGATGGTGATGGCGATTATATCGCTAATGGTGTTTATTTCTACCGCGTTGTTTTCAAAGGTTCTACTGAAGCGGTTTCTGACATAAGAAAGCTTGTGGTCTTAAAATAATAATTCCCTTCTTTTACATTAGTTTTACACACTTTTTAACGTTTAGTTAGCGTATGATAAGCCTTTGAACAGCGTTAGGTAAGACTAATTACTACCAAATTCGGAAGAGACCCAAAAAGAACAAATGAAAAAATTTGCTTGACAAAGCGGTAGAATTTCTATAATTTTGTATTAACTAAATAGTTTAACCAATTGGTTTAAGTAAATGGATATTGTAAATCAGGACAAAATAGAAGATTCTACAGAAAGAAAGATACTTGAAGCATCAAAACGAATTTTTCAGCGGAAAGGCATGTACGGTGCGAGAATGCAGGAGATTGCTGATGAGGCGGGGATAAGTAAAGCGTTATTGCATTATTACTTCCGTTCAAAGGATAAGCTTTTTGATGCTGTTTTTCAGGATGCCGCAAAGAGTTTCTTTTCAAAAATTCGGGAGTTAATAAATGTAGATAAACCATTGTTTGAGAAAATTGAGTATTTTGTAGAGCAGTATCTCGTGCTGCTTATGCAAAACACTTTTATTCCTGCATTTATTATTACAGAAGTTCATCAAAATCCAGATAGAATTAAAAATATGTTTCTTGAAAGCGGAGTTAATCCAGGATTGATATTTTCGAACGAAGTAAACGCAGCAATAGAAAAAGGAGTTATACGACCAATAGACCCAAGGCAGCTAATAATTAATATTGTCGGACTTTGTGTTTTTCCGATTGCTGCGAGACCAATAATAAAAACGATACTAAATCAGAGTGATGATGAATTTGTGAATTTTATAGAAGTAAGAAAAAGAGAGCTTGCTAATTTTATAATTAATGCAATTAAAGTACATTGATATGTATTACAAATTTTTAATACCCGTTCTAATACTCTTTCAGTCATTAACTGCATCCTTGCATGCACAGAATAGTCCTGTAACTTTGAAAGAGTGTTATAGAATTGCTTATGAGAACCATCCAAACTCAAAGCAAAAAGAATATTATAAATCAATCAGTTCGTTGAAGCTAGAAAACATAGGTTTAAATTTTCTGCCTCAGATATCTATAAAAGGGCAGGCGACATATCAGTCAGATGTAACAGAATTAGTTCTGAGCAACCCGATGTTTCAACCGCCTGTAATAAACAAAGATCAATACAGGATAACGATGGACGTCCGACAGCTTATCTATGACGGGAGCAACACTTCATCATTGAAGAATACTGAATCGAAGCAGGTACTTGTTGATGAACAAAAAGTTGAAGTTGATTTATTTTCTTTAAAGCAAAGGATAAATGATTTATATTTTTCAGTTTTGCTTTTTCAGCAAAGAATGAGAGTAAATCAACTGCTAATCAACGATTTGAAGTCACGTATAGCTGAAACTGAATCCCGCGTAAAGAATGAGCTTAACCTACCCGCGAATCTGTACATACTTCAGGCTCAGCTTATTCAGACAGAACAAGAGATGGAGAACTTAAACACAGACAGAGAAGCATTTTTAAAAATGCTCAGCGAACTTATAGGATATACGATACCCGAAAAAACAGAACTTGAATATCCACAATATCAAACGGTGGTTTTAGATGATAACCTTTCTGAAAGACCTGAAAACAAGCTGTTTGAGTACCAGAAAGAACAGCTTAACTCATATTCAGATGTAATTTCCTCACGTATACTTCCGAAACTTTCTGTTTTTGGTCAGGCAGGATTAGGAAGGCCGGGACTAAATATGCTTGATAACAACTTTAAACCATTTTACATGGTTGGGCTTAATGTTACATGGAATCCAATTAACTGGGGTGCTGATAACAATGAAAAGCAGATATATCAAATTAATCAGAAGATTGTTGATTCGCAGAAAGAAACATTTGAGAAGAACGTGAAAGTTTCTCTCGAAAAATATAAATCTGATATTGACAAATACGAGAACCTAATTCAAAAAGATGAGGAACTGATTGCATTAAGGGAAAAGATAGTTGAATCTACTTATTTGCAGCTGCAGAACGGAACTATTACGTCAACGGTTTATTTGACGGAACTTAACAATAAAACACAAACGCAGTTAATGCTTGAAACGCACAAACTTCAGCTTCTTCAAGCGAAAATAAATTACTTAACAACAAAAGGAGTTTACTAATATGAAAAATATAATAAGTATAATCATAGTTCTTTTATTTTTATCGGGATGCTCGAATGATAAGCAGAAGTCAGATGCATTCGGTAACTTTGAAGCGACAGAGACTATAGTTTCCTCTGAATCGAGCGGTCAGCTGAACGAATTCCACGTTGAAGAAGGTATGCTGATAGAAGAAGGGGAAACAGTCGGTTATATAGATACCAATCAGCTTTACTTGAAGAAGAACCAGCTTGCCCAGCAGAAAAATACAACACGTACGAAGTTTAAAAATGTTTCTGCTCAAGTATCCGTTCTACAAGAACAGAAGAGAGTAGCACTGCGTGAAAAGGAAAGAATAGAGCGGCTTCTGAAAGATGAGGCAGCTACGGGTAAACAGCTTGATGATATCAACGGCAGTATAGATGTTATTAACAGGCAGATAAACTCAATTGAGATGCAGAACACTACTACTAATGAAGAACTAAAAGGTCTCGATGTACAGATATCGCAAATTGTTGACCAGCTTCAGAAAAGCAGCATTACCAATCCCGTTAAAGGTACAGTAATATTAAAGCTGGCAGAGCAGGGTGAAATTGTTAGTTTTGGCAAGCCTCTTTACAAGATTGCGGATATAAGTACAATGGAGCTACGTGCTTACGTCAGCGGAGCACAGCTAACGGAGATAAAACTCGGGCAAAAAGTAAAAGTACTTATTGATGATGGTGCGAAGGGATACAAAACGATGGAAGGAGAAATCAGCTGGATATCGTCAAAGGCTGAGTTTACACCAAAGATTGTTCAAACAAAAGAGGAGCGTGTAAATCTAGTTTATGCGGTGAAAGTAAGAGTAGTCAATAACGGCACGATAAAAATCGGAATGCCCGGCGAAGTAGTTTTTAAATAATGGATTCAGTTATAATTGAAAATCTTACAAAGTCATACGGAGATATAATTGCCGTTGACAAAATTTCACTGACTGTAGAAAAGGGAGAGATATTCGGGTTCATCGGTCCTGACGGAGCAGGTAAGACTACATTGTTCAGAATACTTACAACACTACTGATACCGGATAAAGGCAATGCAACAGTTGAGGGTTATGATGTGGTTAAGGAGTTTAAAAAGATAAGATTAATAACAGGATATATGCCGGGCAGGTTTTCACTTTATCAAGACCTAACCGTTGAAGAAAACTTAAATTTCTTTGCTTCAGTTTTTGGCACAACGATAAGCGCAAATTACGAATTAATAAAAGATATATACGTAATGCTTGAACCTTTCAACGATCGTAAAGCCGGAAAACTTTCGGGAGGAATGAAGCAGAAACTTGCTCTATGCTGTGCACTCATACATAAACCGGAAATTCTTATACTTGATGAGCCAACAACCGGAGTTGATCCAGTATCAAGGAATGAATTCTGGGATATGCTAGGGAATCTCCGCAATGAGGGAATTACCATAGTTGTTTCAACTCCATACATGGATGAAGCGAGTAAATGCGACAGGGTGGCACTGATTCAAAAAGGAACACTTCTTGAAATTGATTATTTGAGAAACATACTTTCCCGTTATCCAAAGAAATTATTTTCGCTCAAATCTGATAATATGTATCAATTACTTGTTGATCTGAGGGAATATAAGCATTCTGGTTCTGTGTTTTCTTTCGGAGATTCTTTACATTTTACAGATAAATGCGAAAATGAAAACGGTGAGAGAATAATTGATTATCTGAATAGAAAAGGACACCATAATATAGCATTAAATATAATTACTCCGACAATTGAGGATTGTTTCATGGATTTAATGAGCAAATAATATGAGCCGAGAATATATAATTCATGCAGAAAATCTGACAAAGAAATTCGGTCATTTTACGGCTGTTGATTCCATCTCTTTCCATGTTGAAAAAGGCGAGATATTCGGTTTTCTTGGAGCGAACGGAGCAGGAAAAACGACTGCCATGAGAATGTTCTGCGGGCTTTCAACCCCTACATCGGGCAAAGCAGTGGTTGCAGGTTTTGATATTTATAAAGAAGCTGAAAAGATAAAGAGAAATATCGGATATATGAGTCAAAAGTTTTCGCTATACGATGATTTGACAGTAACTGAGAATATAAGATTTTACGGGGGAATATACGGACTTCCAAAATTTTTACTGAAAGAGAAAACGGATTATTTAATTGACCTTCTAAAGATAGCAGATGCACGGAATAAACTTCTACGTTCTTTACCACTCGGCTGGAAACAAAAACTTGCTTTTTCTGTTGCCATAATCCACGACCCGAAGGTAGTTTTTCTTGATGAGCCGACCGGAGGAGTCGATCCTGTAACACGCCGTCAGTTTTGGGATATGATTTATGAAGCAGCTCACAATGGTGTAACTGTAATCGTGACGACACATTACATGGATGAAGCGGAGTATTGCAACAGGGTTTCGATGATGGTTGACGGCAGAATAGCTTCATTGGATACGCCTGATAATTTGAAGAGACAGTATAATTCTGAAAACATGCACGAAGTTTTCGTGAAGATTGCGAGAGGTAAATAAATGAAAAGATTTCTTGCATTCGTGAAGAAAGAATTTAAGCATATACTTCGTGATTACAGAACACTACTAATTTTATTCGGTATGCCAATTGCTCAGATACTGTTATTTGGCTTTGCAATTACGAATGAAATCAAAGACGCAAAGATTGCTATATTAGATTTTTCTAAGGACAATATAACTCAGGAAATCAGTAATAAAATACTGTCTTCCGGGTATTTTATGTTATATTACAACCTCAACAATGTAAATGACATTGAGCCAGCTTTCAAAGAAGGAATAATAAAAGAAGTAATAATATTTGAACCTGATTTTGGACATAATCTTGGTAAATCCAATCTTGCAAACGTGCAGATAATTGCAGATGCATCGGATCCAAACTTAGCTAATATGTTAATCGGATATACATCATCGATTATTCAGGATTACCAGCGTGAATTAACACAGGGGAAGATAATGCCTTCTGTAATAAATACAGAGATTAAGATGCTGTACAATCCTAATTTGAAAAGCGTGTTTATGTTTGTACCAGGACTGATGGCAGTGATTCTTCTTCTGGTCTCGGCAATGATGACTTCGATATCTATTGCAAAGGAAAAGGAACTTGGTACAATGGAAGTACTGCTTGTATCTCCGCTTAATCCTTTTCAGATTATAGTGGGGAAGGTTATACCTTATTTTGTTATATCTTTAATAAATTATGTGGTAGTAATTGTTTTAGCTAAATATGTTTTTCTTGTTCCTATTGAGGGAAGTATTGTGCTTCTGGTTCTTGAGAGTGTTTTATTCTTAATAACTTCTTTATCGCTTGGAATACTGATATCAACGGTCAGTAACAACCAGCAGACAGCGTTGATGATATCTCTTTCAGCATTAATGCTTCCAACAATTATACTTTCGGGATATATATTCCCGATAGAGAACATGCCCTTTATTTTACAGCTACTGAGTTATATAATTCCGGCAAAATGGTTTATCATAATAGTACGAGGCATCATGCTTAAGGGAATAACATTTGATTATATTTATCTGGAGACGCTTGTTCTTATCGGAATGACGCTATTCTTTATACTATTAAGCATTAAAAGATTTAAAGTAAGACTTGAATAAATGAGAACAATATTTATAATACTCAGGAAGGAATTTCTTCAGATATTCAGGAATAAAGCGATGATACCGCTAATTTTCTTTTTGCCTGTAATTCAGTTACTAATTCTTTCAAATGCCGCAACGTATGAAATTAAAAACATTAGGTTCAATGTAGTTGATTTTGACCAGTCACATTATTCACGTGAGCTTGTGTCAAAATTCACGGCGTCGAATTATTTTGTATTAAACGAGGTATCTTTTTCCGTCGATAATTCCGAAGAGAGTTTTAAAAAGAATCAATCGAAGTTAATAATTCACATACCAAAAGATTTTGAAAAGAAGTTCAGGGCAGAAGGACATTCAGAAATTCAGCTTGTAATAAATGCTGAGGACGGGGCCGCTGCAGGAATTATTAACAATTATGCCTCAAACATTATTCGTCAGTTCAATGTAGATAAGGGATTAGAATCTTTTATGACTTTTGACATCGTTCCGATTATAAACGTAAATTATGCAAACTGGTACAATCCTGAATTAGAATACAAAACATATATGGTTCCGGGAATCCTTGTAGTTCTTGTAACAATGATAGGAGCTTTCCTTTCAGGAATGAACATAGTAAAAGAAAAGGAAATAGGAACGATAGAGCAGTTGAACGTAACACCGATTAAAAAATATCAGTTCATTATTGGAAAACTTCTGCCATTCTGGATAATCGGGATGGGGGAGCTAATGTTCGGGCTGATTCTTGGAATATTAATATTTAACATTCCCCTTATTGGAAATCCCATTTTTATACTAATGCTTGCGGCTGTATATCTTTTCGTTGTACTTGGTATGGGACTTCTAATTTCTACTCTTACTGATACACAACAGCAGGCGATGTTTGTTGCCTGGTTCTTTCTTGTTCTGTTTATTCTTATGGGAGGAATATTTACTCCGGTTGAGAGTATGCCTAATTGGGCACAAACAATTGCTTTCTTTAATCCTATAGCACAATTTAACCGCGCTATGCGGATGATTATGCTAAAGGGTTCAGGATTCAAAGATGTACTCCCCACACTTTATTTCTTTATCGCTTATGCAACTGTTATGATGTCGCTTGCAGTATGGCGTTACCGGAAGACGGAGTAAATAAAAATCATAATCTGATTTATAAATAAACAGATAATTCCATTTTAAATAACATTCACATTTTGTATAATTCTTTGTTCCTAAAAATAAAATTAAACATTTAATAATATGAATTACAGTTACTCTAAATCGACCGATTTAACGTACGAATCAGCAATAGACAAAGTCACAGAATTGCTTAAAGAGAATGGTTTCGGAGTACTTACAACGATTGATGTAAAAGAAACGCTTAAGAAAAAACTTGACGTTGACTTCGATAAATACATTATACTTGGTGCCTGCAATCCACCATTTGCATACGAAGCACTCATCGCTGAGGATACTGTTGGTCTGCTTATGCCTTGTAACGTTGTCGTGCACGAGAAAGCAGGGAAAGTAAAAATCTCCATATTCAATCCCATGGTAATAGCTCAAGTGTCGAATAATCCAAAACTGAAGGAGTTGTCTGAAAAACTTAATGAAAGAATCAAAACTGTTTTATCGAGCTTATAATGTCATTAAAGAAAATAGTCGTACTAACGGGTGCGGGTGTAAGTGCTGAAAGCGGACTATCGACATTCCGTGATGCGGGCGGGTTGTGGGAAGGACACGATGTATATGAAGTCGCCTCACCGCAGGGCTGGAAGAAAGACCCCGATGTTGTTCTCAGGTTTTATAATGAAAGGCGAAGACAACTAGAACGTGTACAGCCAAATGCTGCACACGTTGCTATTGCTAAGCTTCAGGAAAAGTTTGATGTTTCCGTAATTACTCAGAATGTAGATAATCTTCACGAGCGCGCAGGATCACAGAGTGTTCTTCATCTTCACGGTGAACTTACAAAAGCAAAAAGTACTTTACCTCCGTATAATGTTTATGACATAGGTTATACAGACATTAACAAAGGTGATATGTGTGAAAAGGGTGGGCAGCTTAGACCGAACATAGTTTGGTTTGGAGAGCCCGTGCCACTTATAACAGATGCTGCAATAATTGCAGAGACAGCGGATGTCTTTATGGTTGTCGGAACTTCTCTTGTTGTGTATCCTGCGGCAAGCCTGATTGACTATGTTAAAAGGGATGCTATGAAATACATCATTGACCCAAATAAGCCCAGCATAAACAGTTTTTATAAAAATCTTGAGTATATAACAGAGAAAGCTACGGTTGGGACAGTTACATTAGTTGAAAAACTTTTGAATATGTAAATGCCAATAGGAAAGAAAAATATACTCATTACCGGACTCGGCGCAGTGGGGGGGTATTTCGGGACATTCCTCGCATTGAATAAAAACAATAACGTTTGTTTTCTATCGAGAGGGGATACCTGTAAACATTTCAAATCATACAGGTTAATACTGAAAAGTTACAAGGGGTACGAATTATCATTCAAACCTAAAGTATCTGATAACACAACGACATTCAAGAAGAAATTCGATTATGTTTTTGTCTGTACAAAATCAAATGATACTGCATCACTTATCCCGCAGATTCAAAAAGTTGTAACAAAAAATTCTCAGATTATATCGCTTCAGAACGGCATATATAATTACAGATTGATAAAGAAAACATTCGGGTCTGCCAGAACTTTACAGTTAATATGCAAAATCGGTGTTGAGATGGATTTGAAATATACTATTCTTCATTCATCTCTCGGCTTTATTCAAGCAGGTGAAATGAGTGGCAAGTACAGCAAAAGGATAAAGACTATGTATTCAGTCCTTAAAGAGTCAGGTATTGACGTCAGAATAATAAAAAATATCAAGGAGGAAATCTGGATTAAGTATGCATGGAATACAATCTTTAATTCATTAACGAGCATAGGTAGTGTAACAGTCGATAAGTTATTCAGGTTAAAACAAACAGAAGAGCTTGTTGAAAATATTTACGAAGAAATTAAAATGATTGCGAAAACGCAGGGAATTTTGTTTGATGGAATTGCGCGCAGAAAAGTTATTGAAGATTCCAATAAACTTGGTGCGTTTAAGACCTCTTCGTATCAGGACAGGCTGAAGGGCAAAGTGCTTGAGACGCCTTATTTCACGGGTGAATTGCTAAGGCTTGCGGCGAAGAAAAAAATAGAAACACCTTTACTTAAAGCCGTTCACGCACTTTCGCTTGCAATATAGTTCTAAACGTTTTTGAGAACGCCTACATAGAGCAATGCAAGTATAATCACCCCAAGTACGAGCCGGTAAATTATAAAAACGAGATTGCTTCTTGTTTTCAGATAGTTGATTAGAAAAGCTATTGCCAGATAACCGACTATGCCCGATACTATTGTTGACAACATTAATCCAATAACATTTTCGTGAAGAAGTTCGGCTCTTTCGCTGTAAAGTTCATAAACACCGCTTAATGCAATTGCGGGTATGCTGAGCAGGAAAGAATATCTAGCAGCTGTTTCCCTTTTAAGACCGCAGAAAAGTCCAGCTGTTATTGTAACACCGCTTCTTGAGCTACCGGGAATGAGAGCAACAGCCTGTGCAAAACCTATAATTATGCCATCCCACACTGTTATTTCTTTTAAATCTTTTCTATGGTCGGCGATTTTCTCTGCTATATAAAGAAGAATAGCGAGGAAAATAAGTGATGCTGAAATCACATAAAGTCCTCTGAAATCACCTTCTATGTATTTCTTTAGTGTTAGACCAAAGAATGATATTGGTAATGTACCTAAGATAATAAGCAATGACAGTCTTGCGTAAGGGTCTGAAAAATTTCTAGTTTTAAGAGCGTTGAAAAATCCTTTAATTAATTCGGATATATCATTTTTAAAGTAAACAAATGTCGCAAGCAGTGTGCCTATCTGAATAACGGCTGTGTATGCTGCTCCCGGGTCTTCCCATCCGAGCAGTGCGGGTACAACACGAATATGCGCAGTACTGCTAATTGGGATGAATTCAGTCAATCCCTGTATTATACCGAATAATATACCTTCTAAAATCTTATCCATGATTAAAAAATATAGAATTCAATTCCTATTCTTATTCCAAGCATAAAGCTGCTGAGATTAACAGTATCTCCTGCGGAATTTTTAATCTCTTTACCGGTATCGTCTTTAAGGTTACCCGCAAATACATTGCCAACATAACCACTAATGTATCCAGCTAAGCTACCCCCCATCTGAATTGAAAAAGATCCCTCAGCCTTAGCAAGTAATCCTGTTGATGTAAAGATACCAGAATTGGTTGTGTATGACTTTGAGTCAAGGCTTGAAAAAACAGGACCTGCAGATACACCGAATTTAAGAAAATGATATTCACCCGGGAACAGGTAATTTGCACCCAATAATATCTGATGATTTGAGTAGTCGAAGGACTGATTAGGGTAATCATCAACTTTATTACTTTTAAGAAAGTAGCTATAATCGAGTTTCAGGGCAATCTTTGAAGCCACCTGTCTTTCAACACTTCCGAAAAATTCGAAACCTGTTTTAAAATCTTTTAGTTTTCTGCTATCGGCTACGTTGTTATAACCGGGCAGTTCGTATCCAATAAATGTATTAAGAGATTTATTGTTACCGTAAGCTGCACCCATCCCGAGTGCGAAGGATGTATAATGTTTCGCCTTGTTCCGCTTTGCGAACGATACCGTTCCACCGTCCTGTGATAAGCCAGTTTCCGATAAAAGTAACAACAAAGCAAAGAAGGCTACTTTTGAGATTAATAAGTGTTTTTTCATTTTTGTTCTCCTACGCGTCTATGTTAGCGTATTTTGCGTTTTCTTCGATGAATTTTCTTCTTGGTTCTACTTCCTCGCCCATTAATATTCTGAACATCTTATCAGCGGCAGAGGCATTCTCATTCGTAACCTGCAAAATAGTTCTTGTTTCTGGATTCATTGTTGTTGCCCAAAGTTGTTCGGGATTCATTTCACCGAGACCTTTAAATCTTGATATGTGAACCTTTGAGCTTCCTTCGCCAGCTACTGATTCATCACCGACAACAACTACAGATTTCTTGTCAACTTTTAATGCTTTAAGCATATCATCTCTTTCATCGACATCGTAGGCGTACATTTCAGTCTTTCCTTTTTTTATTTTGAATAAAGGCGGCTGCGCTATGTACAATTTACCAGTGTCAATAATCGGTTTCATGTGTCTGTAGAAGAATGTAAGGAGAAGCGTTCTGATGTGTGAGCCGTCAACGTCGGCGTCGCACATGAGAATAATTTTATCGTATCTTACTTTGCTATCGTTGTACTCCTCGGAATCGCCAATACCTGCTCCAATTGCAGTAATCATCGAACGTATTTCCTCATTCTCAAATATTTTATTCTTTCTTGCTTTTTCAACGTTAAGTATTTTACCCTTCAAAGGAAGAATTGCTTGAAATCTTCTGTCACGCCCTTGTTTTGCTGAGCCTCCTGCAGAATCTCCCTCGACGAGATACAATTCGCAAAGTGCAGGGTCAGTCAGGGAACAGTCTGCAAGTTTTCCGGGTAGTCCTGATATTTCAAGGGCATTCTTTCTTCTTGAGAGTTCGCGTGCATGTCTTGCGGCTTCTCTTGCCTCTGCAGCTCTAACGCATTTCTCAAGAATCTTTTTAGCAACGGACGGGTTTGTTTCAAGGTATTCGTTAAGCTGTTCGCCGGTTATAGACTGCACAATCCCTTTCACTTCACTGTTGCCAAGCTTAGTCTTCGTCTGTCCTTCAAACTGAGGTTCGGGTACTTTTGCACTAATAACGCATGTCAGTCCTTCCCTGAAGTCATCGCCAGTCAGGGTGAGTTTATCATTCTTTATAATTCCGTTCTTTAATCCATAGTTGTTAAGTGTTCTTGTGAGAGCAGACTTAAAACCTTCGAGATGTGTACCGCCTTCGATTGTGTTAATGTTGTTAACGAAGGAAAGAATATCATCACTGTAAGAGTCATTGTACTGAAATGCAATCTCAAGTTGTATGTATTCCTTCTCACCTGAAATGAAAATAGGTTTTGATGTAATTAACTTTTCACCTTCGTCAAGGTATTTTACAAAATCAACAAGGCCGCCCTTAAACTTAAATTCGTCGGATTTTCCCGTTCTTTCATCTTTCATAATTATCTGAAGGTCCTTGTTCAGATAAGCAAGTTCTCTAAGTCTGTTTTCAAGAGTCTCATACTTAAATGCAGTATTCTTGAATATTTCTTTGTCGGGCATAAAAGTAATTCTTGTGCCGGTTTTCTGTTTGACCTTTCCTGTTTCCTTAACCGGTTTAACAGCAACACCTCTGACGTATTTCTGATAAAATATTTTTCCGTCTCTATAAACCTCTACCTCAAGGTATTCGCTAAGTGCATTAACGACAGATACGCCAACACCGTGCAGTCCTCCTGACACTTTGTACGTATCTCTGTTGAATTTACCGCCTGCGTTTAGCTGTGTCATTACCACCTCAAGGGTTGAAATCTTTTCGGTCGGATGATTGCCCGTTGGTATGCCTCTACCGTTATCATCCACAGTTATCGAGCCTTCTTTGTTAATGGTTAGTATTATTTTATCGCAGAATCCGCCCAGTGCTTCGTCTATCGCGTTATCTACAACTTCATACACGAGATGGTGAAGACCCCTCGACGATACGTCACCGATATACATCGCAGGTCTTTTTCTTACATGCTCAAGCCCCTTCAGAACCTGTATATCCTTTTCTGTGTATGACTGGTTGCCATTGTTATTGTTATTCTTTGCCATGTTGTATAGTTTCAGTGTTTAATAATTTATACGAATACAATTTCTTTTATTAAAGTTTTACTTTTTATTCCCTGAAGTTCAGAGTTTAGTTTCTTTATTATTTCTTCCTTTCGGTTGTTTAACTCAAACCTCCACACCGGATTTTCAACGTTTACAAGAAGCTTGTTGTTTTTAATTCCAGATGGAGTTGCGAATTTTGAAATCGTTTCTCCAACGCATTCTTTCCATACGTTGAATATTTTCAGCTCGTTTTCTCTATCTCTCACTCCGAGTACTTCGCTGATGTTATTAATCTCGTCCACAAGGCATGAAACCTTGTTGTCTCTTAATTTAGTATTTATTCTTTTACCTGCCAATCACTCTTCCATTTTCTATTTGAAAGTAATCTATTTCCGCACTTTCGTAAAAATTTTTCAGGTTATCCGCATAGTCCTTGCTTGTTGTTGTAAGGAATATCTGCCCATATTCTTTTAAATGGGACACAATCTTCGAAACCCTTGTAGAATCAAGCTCTGAGAGCAAGTCGTCAAGCAGAAGAACGGGAGAATTTTGAAGATTGTCCTTTAGAAAATGATATTCCGCCAGTTTAAGAGCTATAACAAAGGTTTTATGTTCTCCCTGCGATGCAAAATTCTTTAACTCAAAACTTTTTTTCTCATCCCCGTTAACCATTTTGCTAAGACTAAAAAGGTAATCGTCTTTGTGAATTCCTGTTACAGAAACACCTCTTGCAATTTCTTCATTCATCCTTGTTTCAAGATTAATCAGAAATAATTCCTTCAGCTCACCAATTTTTGCTTCTGCATTTCCATCAGCGGAAATAATATCAGCATCCAGATAACTGCTGACGTACTTAATTCCGGGTTCATCATCTTTATCGATTAAATACGAAAAACTCCTTTGAAAATACCCGCTGAATATTCTCAGCAAATCAAACCTTCTTCTTAATATCTCTCCAGAATAATCCGCCATTTTCTCGTTTATTGAAGTCAGAAGAGTTTTGAATTCACTAGCGGGAATTGCATTCCCGTTAATCTGGTTCTTAAGCAGTGCGTTTTTTTGTTTAAGTATCCGCACATAGCTCGATAGAAAATCAAAATATACCCTGCTCGTCTGTGCAAGTAATATATCAAAGAACTTTCTTCTTTCAGAAGGATTCCCGTAAGTAATATCAAGGCTGTGGGGAGACAAAAATACAATCGGAAATCTACCGAAAATCTCACTCGTCCATCTTCTAACTTTTTCTTTATTAAGATGAAAAATTTTCTTCTTCGAAACAGAGTCGTAATTAAGGTAAACATTGTACTCAGTCCTGACATCATTCTCGTAAACACCTTCAACATTAAAGCCCGAAGAATTGAATTTCACGCAGTCAGATTCCGAAGAATTTAAAAAGCTCTTGCCAAAAGATATGTAGGAAATTGCCTCGAGTACGTTGGTTTTTCCTTCTCCATTATTGCCGTAGATATAGTTAAAGCTCTTATTGAATGTAAATTGCTGCTCGTTATAATTTCTGAAATTTAATAATTTAATACTATTTAAGAGCACCTTTTGTATCTGTTAACCGACTCTTACCGGCATTATTAATTCCATATAATTTTCTTCCGAAAGCGAAGCAACGGGCAAAATAATTGATGCTTTTGCCGGAGCGCTAAAAGTGAATAACACTTCGTCTGTTTCTATCTGCGAGAGACAGTCAAGCAAGTAAGATACGTTGAAGGCAATGGAAAAATCTTCTGTTATGTCGTCACCGTTATTAGTCTTAAAATCGCATTTTAGCGTTTCTTCTCCTTCACCTCCTATTTCAGGATTGTCTGATTTTATTTTCAGTTCGTCGCCGGATATTTCTAATTTAATTTTCTTCGTAACTGAATCCGTAAAAATCACCGCTCTTTTTAGAGCACTAATGAGGTCGTACCTATTCATAAGTAATTTTTTGTCATTATCCTTAGGTATCACCGATTCGTAGTTCGGGAAAGTATCATCAATAAGTTTTGAGTAAACATGAAAATTATCCATTGTACATTTTATCATCACATTGTCAAACTCAAGGATAATGTTTGAATCTGAAACAATCTTAGGGATTAAATCAACCGTTTTTATCGGGAGTATAAAATTCTCATCTTTTGAATTTGTGTGCGAGAAATCAGTTGTTATAACCTTACCGAGTCTGAAACCGTCAGTAGCAACAAATCTAAGCTCATTCTTTCTGAGGTCGATAAAAACGCCTGCCATGTTTCTTCTTATCTCATCGTTCTTCACCGAGTGTTTCACTTTTTGCAGAAATTTCTTGAACTTTGCACCTGAAATGTTAATTTTTGACATATCGGGTTTTTCCTGCGGCAGAGGAAAATCTTCAATTGGCTCTCCGAAGAAAGAATATTTACCGTTTTTTGAGTTTACAGTAATCTTAAATTTGTCGTTAGCCTCAAACTTAATTTTTAGTTTCTCGGTATGCTTTGTAAAAGTAGCAACAGCGACCTTTCCAAGTTCCGTGACAGCTTTTTCAAGTTTGTTAAATTCATTCCTTAGTTCTTCGGATGGTATAGTACCAATTTTCTCTCTAAACAGCCTGAACTCTTCTTTTAAGCCTTCGAATGTTTCCTCGGGTATAGACCCTTTATATTCAAGTACTTCTTTATTCTTATCGTATTTAATTGAGTATAAATTAATTTCAGGTAATAAACCTTCTCCACTCAGAAGCCCGAAGATTTCCTTGCTAAAAGGAACACCAACAACCACTGATTCATTTTTAATAATCATGGCTTTCAGGAGTTCAAGCAATTTTCTTGCAGGTACAGCTATACCACCGTCTTCTTCACCGTCAACATTCAAATCAGTAGTTATAAAAGCCTCAAGGTCAGTCGATACCATACTAAGATTATTTTTCGATAACTTAAAGTACAAATTTGTGATTATCGGCAAAGTTGTATGTGAAGAACCCGGGACAACATAATTTAGTTTGTTTACAGCATTAAAAAACTTCTCGGCAGAGATAGAGAATTTCATAAAATATATAAATTAAATTTTAAGAATTTTGTATGTTTATTCTTTGAATTTTATCATTTAACCTATGAAAATAGCTAAAATAATCGATATTTACAATTTATAACAAACACTACAGAAGCCTTAAATATTAAACATTTAAGGCAGTTTTCTAACAATTTTTTCATTAAATTTTACAGTCATTTTCACCATTTGAAAACACAAGAGTCTTTTAATTTATCGCCATAGGATTTCAAATCGTACTCATTATAAATATCAGGTTATTTTGGTTTTATTTCCTATCTATAATAAAATAACTTCTTGAATATTATTCCACAATAATTATTACTAACTTTATACAGAAAATAAATCATGGGAAGTTTCACTAATATAGGTTTCGGAAGCTACAGAATAGATAACAGAATCGAAGAGCATTTCAATTCTCTGAAAAAGGCAATCGAATCGGGTATCACAACAATTGATACATCCGCAAATTACAGCGACGGCAGGAGCGAGATGCTTATCGGGAATATTTTAAATGATCTTGTAGAGAACGGCAGCATGAAGCGGGAAGATTTCTTTCTTGTAACAAAAGGCGGCTACATGCAGGGTAACAATTACAATTTTGCGTTGAAGAAAAAGGAGCAGGGCATTCCTTTTCCCGAAGTCGTGGAGTTTGATAACGGACTCTGGCATTGCATACATCCTTTATTTCTTGAAGATCAGATTAACCGCCAGCTGTACAGACTAGATCAGGCTGATAAAGGTTACATTGATGTTTATCTCCTACATAATCCCGAATACTATTTAAAATACGCTCGAAAAAACGCATACGATAAAAAAGAAGCAGCGGAGGAATATTACAAACGAATAAAAGCAGCATTCAAGTTTTTCGAGGAGAAAGTGAGCGAAGGCAAAATAAAGTATTACGGAATTTCTTCGAACACATTTACCGAAAGCAGCGTCTATTTTGATTTCACGTCACTTGAGAGGGTGTATGATATTGCGGTAAACATATCCGAAAATCATCATTTCAAAATTATACAGCTTCCATTCAACCTCATAGAGTCGGGCGCATTTTTTGAAAAGAACCAGCAGCAGAACACAAAAACAGTTCTTGAATTTGCAAACGAACACGGCATTACCGTCATAGTAAATCGTCCTCTTAATGCAATAACAGAAACAGGATTAGTACGTCTTGCTGACTTCAGTACTGACCAATTCAGCAAGGAAGAGCTATTAAAATATCTCGAGGTAATATCATCAATAGAAGAAGATTTTTTAACCGGAGCAGAAGCAAATCTTTACCTTGAACCAAAAGATTTAAAGATTCTGAAATCAAACTTTAATTTCAGCGAAATGCTCAAAAACAACTGGGAGCGTTTCGGTTCGATTGAACATCTGAACGACTACATTGAATTTTCTTTCTCGTACAGACTACATGGTCTAATGGATTTCTTTGAGGATAAGGTTAAGGACGAGCATTATTCGGATATATTCGATAAGTACGTAAAATTTGTTTTCAAAGTGCTAAACCTTATTACAAACTACTACAAAGAGAAAGCAAACCTGCGATCAAAACATTTTCATACAATAATTGATAAGCACCTTGAAAAAGAATTTCATTATCTAACTCTTTCTCAGAAAGCTGTGTTGGTGGTAAACTCAGTACCGGGAGTGGATTGTGTTCTTGTGGGTGCGAGAAAAGAGGCGTACGTTGACGATATAAAACAAGTACTCTTTTCTGAAAGAACGAAACAATATTCTGAAATATTAAGTAATATTAAAGAAGAAGTTTCAAAAGAATTAGAATAAATCAACGATGAAGTTTTCTGAAATAAACACGACAAAAAATAAGCTGTTCCTATTAGGATTTCTTGTACTGCTTTTAATAGTTCTTTTTGTAATCTACAGGTTAAACCAGCGAGAAGAAAAATCAGTTGTTCAGGATGTGAATACAGTTTCACTGAAAGTGCTTTCCCCAGATGAACTGAAAAGGATTATACCTTTGAAAATAGATTCAATAGCTTCTCTGTTTGCAATCCGCAAAGAATGGGTGAAAGATTTAACTGAAAATTCCAGTACTGAGAAGCAAACAAAAGGAAAGCAGCAAAAAACAAAGAAGTCTCCTAAACTGAACATCAATGAGGTTTTATGGTTCTCACGTGAAATCACAATTCCAAAAGATGTCTCTTCATCGGAATTCAACTTTGCACTTAAAAATTCTTTATACGAAATTGATTTTGATTGTATAGGAACTGAGGACCCACGCTCGAGAAATCTTCTGATAAATATTTACAACAAAAAAGATTCCTCCCGCAAAACAATAGGCAATGTGAACCTCGTATTTTCTGATAACATAAGGCGCGAGTCTGCTGATATCTGTTTAATAATCAACAAGGTGGAGGATAACTCAATACCGGATCTGGAAAAACTTCTGGCACTGCCCGATAAATTTTCTGTTGTGCTTCCAGATATCGTTTCAAAAATAGATGCTCAGACGGTCGTTCTTGATTCGAAGCGTGATTACGTTATATTCGCTGATATAGGAACTGAGGATGATTTGCTTGCTGAATTCAAACATGAAATGCCTACAAAGGTCTGGCGTTCAAAAGTAAGGTCAATGTGTTACGAGTACGATAAAGCTGCAGCTGTAATACTACTTAACCCGAGAAAAATAAATCCTTATGAAACAGACCTGCTTACAGAATTTGCAAGATACAATTTAAAAGCGTACAAAGACACGATACTCGTTAAGTTTGATTCGGAGGAAGACAGTGACAAAAAGATAAAAGCTTTCTTCAATGATATTGTACTCAGAAGCCAGAAGGGGGCAAGAAGCATTATCTATCTTGTGAACTTCAACAACGAAGACATGCAAGTATTCAGAAATGAAAGCTTCAAATTGAAACGCAAAGGGTACAATTTCTATACGCTCACAGAAATAATGAAACGAAGACAAAAACTACTTGAACAGGAAGTAAAAACCGAAGTTACGGGATGACAGAAGAGCATTCCCGCCTGATGAAAACCGCACTGAAAGAAGCTGAAAAAGCTTATGATATGGGGGAAGTACCGGTTGGTTGTATAATTGTTTTTGAAAAGAGAATTATTGCCAAAGCACATAATCAGGTTGAAACATTATGCGATCCCACTGCTCATGCTGAAATGATGGCCTTAACCTCTGCCTTTGCATCACTTGAAAGCAAAGTGCTAAAAGGATGTTCAATGTACGTAACGCTTGAGCCCTGCTCAATGTGTGCAGGATCAATAGTTCTATCAAAGCTTGACAAACTTTATTTTGGCGCTTACGACAATAAAGCGGGGGCATGCGGCTCAGTTCTAAACATTACAAAAAGCACATCATTAAATCACTCAGTAAATGTTTACGGCGGTATTCTTGATATTGAATGCAGCAGTCTATTAAAATCATTCTTCAACTCGAGACGTAATTACACAAATCATTAATTAAGAAAGGAATTAACTAATTTTTTAAGTGTCCGTCTTTACTTTGCGGGAAGTGATTAGAATTATTTTTTTGATTTGCACTTCGTAGTTTTCCGATTTCATAAAATAAACTTAACCCCCTTGTTGTTAATAACAAAAAAATCACCTTTTTCAAAATACAGTGCATTCATAAAACTGTTATCGGAATTTTGTTTGTGTTCAAGGTCAATAACAATTACCTTCGAATTGTACATGTATTGAATTTTTTCAAAGATAGTATGTCCAAGAACAATCTTATCTGCGTTGAAATGCGCCAGAATGCTGTCTAACTGTTCAGGTGCGACAGTGTTTTGAGCTACTCCTCTGAACCAAACAGGACTGCTTCTGCCTATAAAAACATCTTCTTTTATTTCCTGTATAGAAAGGCCGTAGTCAAGTCGTTTTCGAAATTCACTGTTAATTTCATTGATAGTAAACTTTGAAAAAGGAAATGAGCCCCCGATACCACCATGAACAAACAAGATATTTCCGATTAGTTCTATACAATTCTTACTTCTCAGCCATCTGCCAAGTTCTGTATTGACAGAATACCAATTTTCATAGGGGATTTTAATCGAATCGGCATTAATAAAATATTTCTGTCTGAGATATCTGTAATCGCCGATTAAGTTCATAACATCATGGTTGCCCAAGATAAAATGTACTTTACCGCTGGCACTTTCTGCTTCGCTTTCGAGCTTATAAATAAGCCAGAGGCATTCAGTAACGTTAAGTCCGCGGTCGAACATATCGCCGACAATGACAAGATGACCGGAACCGAAAATCCAATTAAAATTAGTGTCAATTACGCCCGCACCTTTTAAAATCATCAAAAAGCCGTTGAAGTTACCTTCTATATCCGAAATCATGAGCATTTTGGAAGGGAAAGTATAAACATCATTTTCTGTATTGATTTCACTTTTTAATTTAAAGAAGAAGCTTTGTTTTGTCTCATCCACGAAGCATGAAAGGAATTCTGTTTTTGATATGCCTTTTGAGTATGGTTTGAAAGAATTACCATGAGGTGTAATTCCTGCTGCATAAGTTTTCCCGTCCGAATAATAAACAATCGGACCATCGCTGCTATAGAGTGAATCCGCAAAAAGAGTATTATTTACCCGTGCAGAAACTAAATTAAGAAATAATGCGAATATAAGTAAAAATTTTTTCAAAATGACAATTCTTTTTGGATAATATAAACCTTTCAATCATTTTTAAAAATCAAATTAGTATTTCAAATCATCCTAAGAGCAGTGAACTGTTAGAAGTAAGAAGTAAGATGTAAGCTGTTCCGACAAGTCGGGATGCGAAGAGCGCATAAACAGTTAACTGTAAACAGGAAACTGTAAGAAGTAAGATGTAAGCAGTAAACTGTCCCGACAAGTCGGGATGCAAAGAACGCATAAACAGTAAACAGTGAGTTTTTAGTTATGAATAGCGAAAAATATTTCAAGACCAATTTGAGTACAATCTGAGTACAAGGAGAGCGCAAGATTAAGAAAAAATGAAAGTGCAATTTCAGAGCATTTTCAGGGATTCAAAACTTAAAAAATAACAGAGAAATTTAAAAACCATATTTTACACACTCCTTTCATTATTAATCACAACAAAAACCAAAACTTGGACACGGCAACTTTTTGTCGATTTTTTTGTACGGATTTTAAGAGACAGAAAATACAGAGAATTATTTTAAGAAAAAGATTTTTTTAAAGGGAAAAATATTTTTAAAATGAGAATTATTGTGGCACAATTTCGAAAAATATTGTGATTAATAATAGGAGGGCATACTTTAGTAATGGATTATAGGTAAAAGAGTTTCTGGTGCAGTTATAAATCGGAAAAAATATTATGAAAAAAGAAAAGGGAAAAAAGAAAATCCGGAAACAGATATGATAGCATTAATCAAAGTTCATCGAAGCCGCGTTCGAAGAAATCAACCATTTCCGTGCAAAGTTCATTTTCGTCAGGTCCATCAAACCTCAGTTCAAGTACGGCTCCTTCCTCCGCAGCAAGTGTCATTACTCCAATTATTGATTTGCCATTAACTTGAAATCCATCACGGGAGAGAAAAAAATCGGCTTTGTATTTTGCAGCGATTCTGACGATTGTTGATGCGGGTCTTGTATGCATACCGGCCTTGTTTACAATTGTTACATTTTTTAATATCATCAGTACCTACGAAGTTCTTTTTAATAACATATCAGAAAACCATTTAAGCATATTTTTTGCGTCTGATTCTATTATATGTTCAAGCTGTTCATTTGCCATTGTTGTATATTCTTCTACTTTATTCGCAGCGGATTCGAGTACCCCATATTTGTGGTAAACATCTTTGATCCTCATTACGTCTTCCGAATTTTTAACGCCTTTATTTTCAATTACGTAATGAAGAAGCTGTTTATCTCCATTATCAACGGCACTTTCAAGTGCTTTTAATAAGAGATAAGTTTTCTTGCCTTCGTAAAGGTCACCTCCGATTTTTTTGCCAAATTTTTTCTCGTCGGCTACGATATCAAGCAGGTCGTCCTGAATCTGAAAAGCGAGTCCTGTGTAAAGTGCATAGTATTTCAAAGCCTCAATTTCTTTGTTGGATGCATTTCCAATAAGAGCTCCAATTTCAGCACAACATTTTAAGAGCCCTGAAGTTTTTTTATCAATCATCATAATGTAATCATCAATCTTAACTTTTTTTCTAAGTTCAAATTCTTTATCATAGCTTTGTCCTTCGCATACTTCAATAATAGCTTTCGTGAATGATTTTGCGATTTCCTGAATTCTGTCGGATTTTGTTTTAAGGAGTGATTTATAAGCATAACCGAGCAGACCGTCACCTGCGAGTATCGCTGTATTACTATCCCATTTTTTGTGTATAGTTTCTCTACCTCTGCGTGTATCAGCGTTGTCCATGATGTCATCGTGCACAAGGGTGAAGTTGTGAAGTATTTCTATTGCCGTAGCAGCGTCAAGGGCATCTTCAGCTACCCCGCCAACAGCTTCGCAGCAAATAATTAACAGCATGGGTCTGATTCTTTTGCCACCACCGTCGAGAATGTATTTCATCGGTTCGTATATACCAATTGGGGCTACATTCGGCGTGAAAGTAACTAACTTGCATTCAATCAAATTTTTATAAAAGTCGTATCTCTCTTTAAAATTTGTCATTAATAACTTATTGTTTCATAGGAAAATAGACAAAATAAAATCATAAAGAAGTGATAAAAGGTATGCGATAAATACTCAGGTATCACATTTTTCCATATATTTGTATAAATAAAGAATATGCATCTTTGAACGGAACTTAAAATATTTTTCCAAGTTTAAATAATAAAAGAAATACAGCATTTTGAATTAAATTAACGGAATAAAATTTCTATATTTAATATTGTTTAATTAAACATCTTATGAATATATTATGACAAAAAAACTAATCTTGGCTGCATTAATTCTTTCAATTTTTGCAGTATTCTCAGTAAACAATTCGGTCAATGCACAGTCTAACCCGACTCTTAAAGTATCTGTCTCCAAATCAGTAAAACCAGGGGGTGTTGGTACATTAACGATAAAGTTCAAACATGGTCCAAAAGTAAAGATACCGGGTGAGCCGCCTATTGAAATTACTCTAAACGGCGAGGGTATCACAGCACAGGGCAACCCAATATTTTCTACTGATGCTGAAGGATATATTAAAAACTCAAAAGTAACTTATAAATTTAATGTCGGCAGTGACGTCCAAACCGGCACTACTATTTCACTATCCGGCAGGGTTAAATTTGGATACTGCAGTACTGAAACAGGCATATGTAAATTCGGCGATAAGAATTTCACAGTCAACGTAAAAATAAAGTAATACTGCAATCATTAATGACCGGGTCAATGTTCTTTATTTCAGATGTTCATCTTGGTATGAAGCAATATGAACATAAGAAATTACAGGAAGACCTGATAATAAGTTTTTTCGAAAAACTGATAAATGAAAAAGCCTCCGAATTAATAATCGTCGGAGACTTTTTTGATTCATGGATTGAATACAGACAGGTAGTGCCAAAGGGTTTCTATCGTGTTTTCTCAAAGCTCTATGATCTTGTGAATGCCGGTGTTAAGGTTACTTATCTTGCCGGCAATCATGATTTCTGGCGAGGGAAATATCTTCAGGAAGAGTTTGGTATCGAAAAGCTTGATAACCATCAGGAAAGAACTATTGAAGGAAAGAGGTTTTTTATACACCACGGAGACGGTCTTGCGTATAAAGATACGGGTTACAAGGTATTAAAGGTAATATTGAGGAACAAAATTTCCCAGTTTCTTTATTCTTTGCTGCATCCTGATTTTGGATTATGGCTTGCGAGGAGTACATCTTCAAGGTCGCGTGATTATACTTCACAGAAAGATTATTCCGAAAAAGACGGTTTGAAAGATGCCGCTTTTATGAAGATTAAGGAGGGATTTGATTTTGTGTTAATGGGGCACAGGCACAGAGCTATGATGTTAAAAGAAGGAACGGGCTATTACGTTAATCTTGGCGACTGGATGATAAACTTTACATATGGTGAATTTACTAATGGTACTTTTTATTTCAGAAAATATTACGACTTTAATGGTCAGAAAATTGTTGACGAATTAATAAGGGATTCAAACTCATAAATGTTCGGTAAGTCAAAAAATAAGAAGAGAGAAGAAGAACTGGATAAATATTTTGCGGATAAGAAATACCGCAAAAAAGTATCCAGAAAGAGAAGCACTGAAAAGTTCTCTCTGGGTTTTATTGTTTTTGTTTTGACGACAGTTCTGCTTGCTGCAACCGGTTATCTGGTCTATCTTTCACAATCTTTACCATCCCTGGAGGAACTTGAAAATCCAAAGATTGAAGAAGCTACGAAAATTTATTCAGACGACGGAGTTCTTATTGACAAGTTTTTTCTGAAAAACAGGACGAAAGTTACGTTTGAAGACATTCCCAAAGACATGATTAATGCTCTTGTTGCTGTTGAAGACAGAAAGTTTTTTAATCACTGGGGTGTTGATGTACAGAGAATATTTCAGGCATTTATAAAAAACGTTTTAAGTTTCAGTCTTAAAAGAGAAGGTGCTTCAACGATAACACAGCAACTTGCAGGAAATCTTTACCTTAACAGAAGGGAAATTACGTTTAACAGGAAATTGCGTGAGGCAATGACGGCAGTGCAGATAGAACGGACTTATACAAAAGAAGAAATTTTAACTTACTATCTGAATACTGTGTATTTCGGAAAGGGTGCATACGGAATCGAAGCTGCAGCAAACACATTTTTCAGCAAAGGTTCGAAGGAACTGAATCTTGATGAGTGTGCAATACTTGTGGCATTACTTAAATCTCCGGCAAAGTATGACCCTGTTGACAATCCAGAGAATTCTAAGAACAGAAGAAATCTCGTGTTGAATTCAATGCTGGAGGAGAATTATATAACACAAGAGGTCTACAATACGTCTGTAAACAATCCAATAAAAGTTGCTTTCAATCAGCAGGAAATAAACTCGGAGTCAATGGCGCCTGAGTTTACAGAGTACGTCAGACAGTTAATGCAGGTAAAAGCCGAGAAGTATGGATTTGACCTTTACCGTGACGGTTTGAAAGTATACACAACACTTGACACAAGGTTTCAAAAACATGCGAACGATGCAGTAATAGAGCAACTCAAATCTTACCAGAAATCATTCAGCAGTTCATGGAACTGGAAAAACCACAAAGACATACTTGAGAGCAATGTTGATAAATTTATTAAGCAGACGGAGGAATACAAAAAAGCAGTAACTGACGTTGATAAGAAGAAAATCTATGATATGATGAAGAGTAATCCTTCAATCACAGATTCTGTAAAAAAACTCGCAACAACCGTGCAAGTTGGATTTGTTGTTATGAATCCAAGGAGCGGAGAGATAAAAGCAATGATAGGTTCGAATCCGAGTACGAGAACAAAGTACGGATTAAATCATGTTACGCAGGTAAGAAGACAACCGGGTTCTTCATTCAAGCCTTTTGTTTATGCTGTTGCGGTTAATAACGGTTATTCTCCCGGATATTTGATTTCAAATGACCCCGTGGTTGTGAATGTCGGCGGTAAAACATGGTCTCCAAAAGGGGGGGGAACGGGCGGAATGGTTACAATGCGCACTGCTATTGAGAAGTCAATAAACGTTGTTGCAGTCAGAACAGCGATGGAACTTGCGCCGATTGAACAGGTGATAGAGCTTGCGAAGAAAATGGGTATAAAATCAGAACTACCGAATTTCCTGTCGCTTGCGCTTGGGGTTGGAGAAGTTACACCTCTTGAAATGACGAATGCATTCGGAACATTTGATAATGAAGGAATATGGGTTGAACCGATTGCTATTACGAGAATTGAAGACAGGAACGGAAATCTGATAGAGGAAGCCATTCCGGATACAAGAGAAGTCCTGAGCGAAGAAACAGCTTACATTATGTCCGATATGATGGAAGGAGTAGTAAATGACGGAACAGCAGCATCAATCAGAAGGTTTTTTAAGAGGCCCGCAGCGGGCAAAACAGGGACATCGCAAAACTATACAGACGCGTGGTTTGTAGGTTATACACCTCAGTTTGTAGCGGGCTGCTGGCTTGGTTTTGATGATGCGAGAATAAAGTTTGGCGGATCATACGGGCAGGGAGGAAAAGCCGCGGCACCGATCTGGGGAAGGTTTATGCAGCTGCTTTATTCGGATGAAAACTTTGATTTTCCGATTGAATACTTCCTAATGCCGGATAATGTTCAGGAAGTTACTATCTGCGCCATAACGGGATTGCTGGCAGGACCTTCATGCCCGGGAGAGATAGAACTTGTAAATAAAAGATTAATTCCGAGGAAATGTACTTCAAATCACATAACATACGACTCTTTAGCTTCATCTCCACTTGATATCGAACAATAGCAAAATAAAAAATATATTACGAAAGGATTAATTAAATTGGAAAGAACACTTTGTATTATCAAACCCGATGCTGTAAAGAAAAAAGTACAGGGAAACATTATTCAGATGATACTGGATGCAGGATTTACAATACGAGGAATGAAGCTAATTCAGATGTCAAAAGAACAGGCACAGAAATTTTATGAAGTACATAAGGAGAGGTCCTTCTACAGCGAGCTTGTAAGTTTTATGACATCGGGACCAGTTATTCCGATTGCGCTTGAGAAGAAAAATGCTGTCGCAGATTATAGGAACCTAATTGGTGCAACTGATCCAGCGGAAGCGGCGGAAGGAACGATAAGAAAGAAATTTGCAGGTTCAAAAGCGGAGAATGCAGTACACGGTTCTGATTCGGTTGAGAACGGAAGGATTGAAGTGGAGTTTTTCTTTCCTGAGAAAGAGCTTGTTTAGTAAAACGAATATTAAAAAGAGAAAAGATTAGCTTTTACTGCAGACAAGAAAAGAGATAAACCAAAGTACAGTATTTAATTATCCGTATTGGGTTCAGGTCTTTTTACTCTGATTGATTTAACGACTCTTTCAATCTCACCTTTATATTTCTCGAATGATGGCTGAACCGTAAATGTGTTTACGAAAATATTATCAGTTTTTGTAGATACATAAAACCTGTAGTAGGTAAGCTTGCCTTCAGTTTTCGGGTCTATAGAATAAATTGTTGTTTTTGTAAGCGTATCCTCATTAAATACTTTCGTAAACTGGAACTGTCCGAACCTATCTCCTTTGGTATCAATCTCAATATTCATAGTCAAGGTCTCTTCCTTTTTGACAGTTGTATCAACGAGTATCACCCCTGTAAACAACGATGTCTGATTAAGGTCACGAGCATCTATCTGTTTCCAGTTAGGCGGAAATCTTCCGATAAGTCCGACTTCGTTTTCTGACAGATTCTTCAAGAGCGAATCCGGCATAAGTGATGCGTTCAACTTTGTTGTATCGACAACACCGTTTTGGTACCTTGTTGTATCGTTGGCTTTTCTAAGGGAATCGAGTTCTTTATTTAATGCCGTATCGTTTTCTGTGAGACTTTTATCCAATTTAGGAAGATTAACTCTTGGAGGAGTAATTCTCTTCGGAATAATTTTTGGAGGAGATATATCTGACCCTGTTTCAGAGTCTGTCTTCAACTCTTCGGGTCTATTTGGGTCGTCAACGTTTTGTGCGAGCTGGTTCAGGTTTTCGGGAAGGTCTTGCATAACTATAAGTCTTTTCTGGACAACTTCTTCGTCTTCTTTAATATTACCTGATCCGAATGAATAGAATAAAATTGCGGCAATGATAGTGATAGTATTTGCTGCTGCAAAACCTCTTTGCAGATTCTTTCTAATGAACTCCTTGTTCTTTCTCCATGGATTCTTTCTTCCGATTTTTAGCTCGAGTTTTTCTTCATCCGTAAGTCCGTTTAAACTTTCTTCAGGCGGTTCGGCAGCAGATTTCGTGAGTCTGCTAAGAATATCCACTACTAATGGGTTTGGAGTAAGTCCCGGAGTTTTAAACTGTACTGCTTTATCCGGCTTTTTGACGTCCAAATTATCGGGTTTATCAGCATCGTCTCCTATTTTAATAAAAACTTCAACGTCCTGTTTTGCAATACCCTGACGCGGATGAATAAATATCTTATTAGACTGCGTCTCTTCTCCGTCTTCGATGTTTGTCTTATCGAGAAGAGAACTGTCAACTGAAATTGATTTATTCGTTGAGATCTTTATTCTTAGAACATTTTCGCTGATTAAACTTATCTGATAGTTACTTTCTTTCTTTCTGATTTCAGTTTTTATATCGTCGGTTTCACTTTCAGCATCCGCTGCAGGTTCTTCGATACCAATTTTTACGAGAACTTCTATTTCCTGTTTTAATTCTTCGGCTTTAGGATGAATGTAAATTCTGTTGGACTGAGTTTCTTCCTTAACTATTACATTACAGTCAATAGTAACGGATAGGTTTGTTGTAGTTCTAACGCGTAGGACTCTTTCGTCAATTAAATTAACCTGATATTTACTGTCATAGGCAGTTGATTCAACAATATCTTCAGTATTTGTATCCTCAGTATCATTATTTTCGGGTTCAATCTTATCCTCAACAAGCTCGTTCTCCGGTTCAACTGGATTTATAATGTTATCATTTAGCTCTTTTGAAGTAAGATCTTCTGAATGAAAAATATTTTCCTCCTGATTGATTTCATCAGGTATTACTTTTCTTTGCTCGGATAAATCACCATTATCTAATGGTTTTTCATTACCATCGCCGTCTAAGTTGTTGTTTATATCGTCTTTATTTAAAGTATCGCTCATTTAATAATTATCACATAAGTTAAGTATCTTATACTTAACTTTAAATTCATTTCATACATATTAAGTTAAACTACAATTGTGTCCAATTTGTTCAATATTTATTAAAAATATTATTATTTGAGAATAATATTTCCCAAAATTATTAATATTTGAATTGTAACTGTTACAATAACAAGATATTTTTAAAGATAATTAAATTCACATTATGAAAAATCTTTTACTTGCTATAATTCTTTTCATGTTTTCCTGCAGTTTGATAAATGCTCAGGAAACAGGTGTACTTACAGGAGAGAAGAAGATACTTGACCATTCGGTTTATAACGACTGGAAGCGACTTGAGAATATAAAGATTTCTAATGACGGAAAGTTTACAACTTTTGAGGTTAACAAACAGAAGGGAGACGGCGTTCTTAATCTAAAGAACTTACTGAATGATGAGGAATTAATCATTCCGCGAGGTTACGAAAGTTCGTTTTCTTCGAGCAGTGAATATGCTGTGTTTAAAATCAAGGTACCGGAAGATTCGCTAAGAAAGCTCAAACTTGCAAAGAAGAAGAAAGAAACATTCCCGAAGGATTCGCTGGGGATAGTTTTGCTGAATGATATTAAGAAGCCGGGTTCGAAGTATTCGGGGCTTATCTCATTCAAGCTGCCGGAAGAGAGCAGCCAGCTTGTTGCATTTATGCGGGCACCGGAGGGTATGAAGAAGGATACTGTTTCTAAGAGTGATATTGATGTTTATGAACTGAATGTACTTAATCCCGTAACGGGCAAGAATAAAACATTCAGCAACGTGTATGAATATAATTTTTCAAAGAACGGAGACGCACTTGTTTATTTATCGCTGATAAAGGGCAAGGTTGATACGACAAAAGTATTCGTTTTAAAGAAGGATGCTGAGAATCCCGAGCTGCTTTTTTCAAAAAAGGGTTACGGCAAAGATATTACGGTTGACACAAAGGGTGGGCAGGTTGCGTTTATTCATTCGCCCGATACTGCAAAGGTTAAAAGGTACGGACTTTATTTTGGTGATACAAAGTCAGTCAGTATGATTGCCGATAACAACAGTTCTTTTCTAGAAACAGAATGGGAAGTAAGCCCGTACACTGATTTGATGTTTTCGGAAGACGGCAGCAAGCTTTATTTCCATACTGCTCCAAAGCTGCAGCCGGAGCCGAAGGACACGCTGCTTGATGAGGAAAAGCACAAAGTGGATGTCTGGAATTATCAAGACCCATTCCTTCAGACACAGCAGCTTCACGATCTTGAGAAAGCAAAGAAGCAGAAATTTCTTGCCGTTTATGATATAGGGCAGAAGAATATTTTACAGATTGAAGACGAGAAGTTTGAAACGGTGAAGTATCCGAGGAACGGCAACACGGATTACTATCTCGGCATTGACGAGAATCCTTACAAGCGTTCGCAGTCATGGATTCAGCCGGAGCAGAAGGATATTTATTCTATTAATTTTAAGAATGGAAGCAGGGTGCTTGTAGCAGAAGGCGTGCAGTATAACGAATCGCTTTCGCCCACGGGGAAGTTTATTGCGTGGTTTGATAACGCTGACAGTTCTTTTTACGTTTACAACAATCAGAACGGCACAAAGATGCAGCTTACAAATAATGCAACAGTTAAATTTTATGATGAGCTGAATGATGTACCGAACATTCCCAATCCTTACGGCATTGCGGGATGGACAACGAATGATGAGTATGTGCTGGTTTATGACAGGTTTGATGTTTGGAAAATTCCTACAGGCGGCAGCTCAGAACCAGTAAAGCTTACAAACGGCAGAGAAGGTAACACTGTTTACAGAATACAGAGAATTAATTTTGACTCAACAAACATAGGGCTTGATGAAGTGCTTTTAATAAAAGGAATCAATGAAACAAACTGGAAAGAAGAATTCTGGTCTGCGACTGCAGACAAGGGGTTACAGAATAAGCTGATTGCTCTTGACAACAAGTTTGTTTCTTTATTCAAAGCGAAGAAATCGGACAAGCTCGTATTCCAGAAATCTTCTTACACGGAGTTTCCTGATTTATGGAAATCGGATATGAGCTTTAAAGAAATTAAAAAGATAACCGATGCAAACCCTCAGCAAAAGGAATATTATTGGGGAACGGTCGAACAGGTTTACTGGAAAGACTCGGCGGGCGTTGAGCAAAGGGGACTTCTGCTGAAGCCCGAGAACTTTGACCCAAGCAAAAAGTATCCGATGATAGCCTATTTCTACGAGAAATCATCAGACAGGTTTCATTCACATACCATTCCAAATCCGAGTCGTTCTGTAGTGAACTTTCCGTTGTATAACAGCAACGGTTACATAATTTTTATGCCCGATATATCTTACAAAATCGGATATCCCGGCAAGGGTGCATTCAATGCGATTGTCAGCGGTGCAAAATATCTTGCCGATACATATTCATACATTGACAGGGACAATATAGGTTTGCAGGGTCAGAGCTGGGGCGGTTATCAGGTTGCGTATTTGGTTACGCAGACTGATTTCTTCAAGGCGGCAATGTCGGGTGCACCAGTTTCAAACATGACGAGTGCATACGGAGGCATCAGATGGGAATCGGGAGTGAACAGAATATTTCAATATGAAAGAGAGCAAAGCAGAATCGGCGGAACGCTCTGGGAAAAGTTTGATTTATTCGTTGAGAACTCACCTCTATTCTTTGCTGACAAAGTAAACACTCCGCTTATGATAATGGCTAACGACGGCGACGGTGCAGTGCCGTGGCAGCAGGGGATAGAATTTTTTGTTTCGCTAAGGCGGCTGGGCAAAATCGTTTACATGGTGAACTACAACGGCGACGAACACAATTTAATGAAGTGGCCTAACAGGGTTGATTTATCAATACGCATGAAGCAGTTCTTCGACCATTATTTAAAGGGCGAGCCGATGCCGTTATGGATGAAAGACGGAGTGCCCGCAGTAAAGAAAGGACTCATAAACGGGTACTGATAATCTGTTATAAAGAGATATTCTCGTCTGAAATGTGTCAGAGCTTTTATGGTGTTCAACGATGATGGCTTTATTTAAAAAATCAGCACTAAGACTTACATCTATATTGATTTAAAATTCAATAAATGAAACATGTTCATATAATATTTCAAAATGAATAACTATAAAATCGTACTACCATTGTTTGTTATAATGTTATTATTCTTCGGGTTGTTTCAATCATGCAGCGAGGATAATCCCATAATTCATTCAATGATCCGGTAGTTATTGATAGTAATCTGTTCGATTGGAAATTAGATACTTTTTTAGTTCATCCATTTAAATATTTCTATGTTGCAGATACAAATAATATTTATATTGCTGGAAAACCCGCCTCGGTTCACATAAATAACGGATTGATACAACATATCAATCATAATGACAATGATTTTTATGCTACCTGTATGACAGGTACTAATGCAAATAATGTATTTATAGGCGGTGGTTCTCTTTAGACAAGCAATTCAAAGTTGAAGCGTTGGAATGGTAGCAGTATTGTTGATATAACTATGCCTATTGACTCTTCATTTAGAATTGTTAGAATGGAATCCCTTTCAGATAATGAAATCTGGATGTCAACAGCAAGTAATACGATTTATCAATTCGAATGAAGCAGTTCTTCGACCACTATCTGAAAAGCGAGCCAATGCCCCATTGGATTAAAGACGGAGTGCTCGCTGTAAAGAAAGGACTTATAAACGGGTACTGATGTAAGTAGATATTCTCGTCTGAAATGTGTCAGAGCTTTTGTAATACTTTTGGAATTACTGTAGCCTGTCATCGCTACTCGTGATAGGATGTTAATATAGCAGATTAAACTTGTTGATGAGTTTAAAATTATACTGAGAAGAACTTTTACCGCAATCCACGAGTTAAAAGGAACTGCTATTAAAGAAAAACTTTTACTTCATGCTCATCGCGAATATCACAGAATACAATGCATTAATTATTTTTTTATTTCACTGCGACATTCAGTTCCTGGAGGCAAGCAATTTAACCCCGTAGGCGGATTAAAATTATTATCACGCCATATCTCACGACAACAAGCGCAGGTAATAATTTTTTCAACTTCTATACCATTTTCAAAGCATAAATAGCTCACCAAATCAGTTGGATTTGAACAGATTTGTATAAATGGATTAAATATATTACAACAAGGTAAATTTCTTGTTGAATCTAAGGTCACATTGTTGTTTGCTTTGGGTGTAACATTAGCTTCAGAATGGTTATGGCCAATGAACAGAACAACTATGACACCAGCTAATAAAAAGAAACTTAAAATAATTCTCATATTGACTTGACTTTTAATTAAATATTAATATAATTTTAATTGGAATAAAAATGAATGTCAAGTCAAATTAAATAAATTACTAATACAAAAAATTTTAAAATTATTTAAGGAAATAAGTTATGAAAACAAAACTATTTTTAGTAGCGACAATAATATTTGTACAAATCATGATTTGTGGAACCGCAATTTCACAATCCCTATCATGGAAAAAGTGTTCAAATATCCCTTCGTTTACGAATCCGTACGATGCGTATGACGACATAGCTTTTATAAATACGTTGACGGGATGGGTAAACCATCACAGCGGGAAAGTTTACAAGACAACGAACGGAGGGATTGACTGGATATTAATATTTAATGATTCATCATATTATTTTTCAAATAAACTATCGTTCTTGAACGAATTAACTGGATGGAGCGGATTAACAAATGGTCTTTGTAAAACAACAAATGGAGGTGTAAGCTGGACAAAGCAGAATATTCCATCGATGAGCGGTATATCATTTCCGGGGATATCGGTTGTGAATTCAAACTTAGTTTATGTTTGCGGAAATTCCCAAGGTATACCAAAGATTGCAAAAACTACGGATAATGGAACTACATGGTCTGTTACCAGCATAAATTTGTTATTAAACGGAGTATACGATATTAAGTTTTTTAATGAAAACATAGGATTAGCAGCGGGTTACAAGAACGGAAATTACCTCATAAACTCTAATGGCTCGATACTATATACAAGTAACGGAGGTGCGAATTGGTCGAACAGATACACAACAAATGCTGTGGGAGTTAATGCGTCAAAAATATTTTTTAACTATGACAATTCAGTAGGAGGAGTAGTTATTGAAGGTGCAGTAACACCATCAGTTTTTCTAAAAACATTAGATCAGGGATCAACTTTCAGCGAGATTGCGTTTACTAATTCATCGTACATTTCACAGGCGATTGGTTTCAAGAATTCAAATATAGGTTGGGTAGGAGGTTCCAAATTAACGAATGCTCCTATTTATTATACTGTTAACGGCGGAAATTCTTTTGATACTGTTAGATGGGGACGAAATATTACTTCCTTCGTATTTGTAAATGATACAATTGCCTTTGCATCCGGATATAATATTTATAAGTATTCAAACGGATCTGATGTAGGAATTGGGAATAACAATGAAGAAATCAGAAGTTATTATCTCTCACAGAACTATCCAAATCCATTTAATCCTTCGACTAAAATAAACTATGTGTTACCAAATCGAGGGTTTGTTTCATTGAAAGTCTATGATAACAATGGCAGAGATATACAAACCCTTTTGAATGAAAATCTTAATGCAGGGACTTATAGTGTCGAATTCAACGGAGAAGGATTATCGAGTGGTATTTATTTCTATAAAATAGATGTCCGCAGCAGCAGTTCTTCGATAGGAAAATTTACGGATGTGAAGCGTATGGTGCTTGTAAAATGATTTTGCATAAATAGCCCTTTATTTACATCAACTGAGAATAATTTGCTAAAGTCAGGAAAAGTCGATTTATGTCTCATATCTAAAACGGTACAAAATTTCTTTTCCCCTTGACTTTTCTATCTATTTTTAGAACATTTACTTATCATGATTATTCAAAATAGTCATATTGGATTGACTTGCTGCTTAAGATTTATAAAAAAGAAGCCTACTATAACTTCCTGTAAATACACTTAATTATTTTATCATCCCATAAACGTCCCATGAACATCCCATTAACATGCCTTGTCTATACCATGTTCTAAGCCTGCAGGCAGGATGCCCGTAGTCCGCGCGCAGCCTGCATCAGGCATCAAATATGCAGTAACAAGTATTATTTAAGCTTATTTTATGGAAAACGTACAAAATCAGCATTAAAATGTTAGTTTGGAGACTATATATTCAGGTTTAAGATCTCCCGTGAGGGGGTTGTGGTAGTAAAGAGGGAAGTCAAAGAAAAAGGGTTTGTAACAGTGTTGTTACAAACCCTTTTGGTAAAAGCTAATTATTCCAGCCGGCTTCGCTTTTATATTTTGTGAAATACACAATGATATCGGCTTCGCTCTTGTACTCAGTGAAGTAGATTTGCCAGTCGGCATCTGATTTATATTTAGTATAATACCAAATACCACTCATTGGGGCTGCTTCGCTTTTATACTTACTTTCATAAACAATCAGGTTCGCTTCGCTTTTGTAACGCGAAACATAAATTATCTTATCAGCTTCACTTTTATATTTAGTGATGTAAACAATCTGAGATTGAGCGTCTTTAACTTCGCCGAATGCAAACAAAGCGGCAAAGAGAGTAAATACTAATAAAAACTTTTTCATAGTATTAGAGATTAATTTCAACAAAATAAACTTTATCATCTTTTTGAGCAAGGAATGATATAACCCCTTTTTTATCGTCAAGTTTAAGATTGTTCACAGAATTATATTCGGCAATTTTTTGTCCGTTTTTAAAGAGTATATTATTGCCGGATTTACCATCGGTTCCGTAATTATAACCCGTATAGTAGAAATCATTATTATACATTTTCAAGTCAGCAATGAATTCGAATTCAGGTGATTTCCATGATTTACCTACGGCGTAATACTTGGTGATAGATTCGCCTTCAGCTCCCGTTATATTACTTGTTGCGACATAAACATAGTCGTTGAAATCATTAACGAGCAAGAAAGCAGGTTCGTACTCGCCGACATACATATTATCATAAGGACCAAACTTTTCATTACCAATAATATAATAACTTTTATTCGGGATATTTTTTTCGTAGTCACCGTAAATCATTGCAGTGTAAGAAAGCGTACCTAATTTATTTACGCTAAAAGAACCAATGCTTGAGTATGTATCGTATGATATTTTTGTTTTACCTTTGTACAAAGATGTGTTATAATTAACGTCAGATACGTAATAATATGGAGTATCGTCATTGAAGAAATTTATATTCCAGATTGAGTTTGCAGAAGCAAATTCTTTTCCGTCAATGAACAGTTTGGTTACATAAGTACCATCTTTAAGTGTGTCTGTGCCAGTATAAACAAGTTTGCCCGAGGGGGTGAACAGAATATCATAAGCACCTTTTGAGAAGTTTTTGCTTACAATCTCACTGCCTTTAACAATGTATGCATCAGATGGAAACTCCACGTCGAAATCTTCAGAAGCAGAATAAACAGGAATGTTATCTTTATCAAAAGCATTTGAGAGATATATTGAAGCAAATCTGGAATACTTTTTATCTCCCTGTACGACAAAATAATAATTTTTCCCGTTGACAATTTCTTTTGCGACAAAACATACGTTTCCTTCTTTATCTTCGTAGGTGCTATAATACTGTATTTCATCATAAGGTCCGTATTCCTTCTCACCAACAACGAATACATGTTTACCGTTTTTACTTGCTGCATAGTACTCTTTTCCAGTTTTTGTGAAACCTATTTCGAAAGCGGGTTCACCTTCGCCGTAAACCTTCTTGGCTGCGGCAAGAAAGATAGTATCATAACTTTTGCCGTATTCGAGTTGTTCGGATGCAAAACTATACTTTACCCTTGTGTCCTTACCATTTTGGTAAGCAATAAAATAAATTCCATCATCTTTTTTCACGAGAGGGGTTTGAATGTTGCTGCTTGACAGTATTTCCATACCGTTTCTTAAAAGGAAATAATCAGCAGTGTAATTTTCATCGTTTGAAGTAATGATAGCAACGGCGAAATAGTTTCCAGAGTTATCGTAAACAATATCATATGTCTGGAAATAGCTGTACTCTTTTGAGTCGCCTTTATTGCTAGTGATACGGGTTTTTTGAGTTACGGTATCATAAATTGCGTAAACAAACGAGCCGGTATTTTCGTCATAGTTAAAATCGTACATAGTATATGGGTCTGATTTTAGATTATCATAGACCAGTTTTTCCTTAACATTCTGGGCATAAATGACGCCGGTAAAAAGCACAAGAAATAATAATAGTGTTAGTTTTTTCATGTATTTATTTTAATTATTTGATATGATAATAAACCTTATTTTATCTAATTTGTTCCCAATAACTGAATTTATTTTCATAAAACGCTATACACCGAAGACTGTTACGACAATATTTCTGCTGCCGCCCCTATTTCGATGTTCACAAAGATAAATTCCCTGCCATGTTCCGAGATTAAACCTTCCATTTGTCACGGGAATGTTAACACTTGATCCTATTAATGTAGATTTAATATGCGAGGTCATATCGTCTGAACCCTCGAGTGTATGCAAATAAAAGTCAGAATCTTCAGGAACGGTTTCATTAAAAAACGATTCCATATCCTGTCTGACAGTCGGGTCAGCATTTTCGTTTATAGAAATTGATGCCGAAGTGTGTTTTATGAATATATTAGCAACACCTTTTGTAATGTCGCGTAATTCAAAAAGATTACCCAGGATTTCATTAGTGATAAGATGAAACCCTCTCGGGCGGGATTCTAACGATATTTCTTTTTGAATTAATTTCATGATTCAGATATTACAAAAATATGGGTTTAATCCATAATTTCCTAATCTGATATAATTTGAAAATATGATAGCGAAAACCAAAGAGCAAAATTGAATTGCGAAATGTAATATAAATTAGTATTCTTAGTTGCTGAAAGGAGAACAGCAGAATATTGATTTAAATTAACAATATTTAACAACATTTAAATTTAAAAAGATGAAAAACAATCCTGTAACCTGGTTCGAAATCTATGTCAATGACATGGACAGAGCAAAAAAATTCTATGAAACAATATTCGCAAATGAAATGACCGTTATGGTAGTACCTGAGGGAATGAATTGTAAAATGACGGCATTTCCTTACGTGGAAGGTTCACCCAATACAACAGGTGCACTTGTACAATCGTCAGATATAAAAGCGGGCGGGAACAGCACGCTGGTTTACTTCGAAACGGAAGATTGCCTTGCTGAACAGAACAGAGTGGAGCAAGCCGGTGGAAAAGTTGTGGCGCCGAAATTTGCAATAGGTCAATACGGGTTTTGCACATTATGTATTGATACAGAAGGAAATATGTTTGGACTTCATTCGATGAAATAGAACCGTTTGCAAAATTAACATAATAATCATGGAACAAATAAAATTAGGTGTATTTTCTATTAGTTTAAATGTCAAGAATATTCATTCTTCAAAAGAATTTTATGAAAAGCTTGGCTTTATAGTTTTTGGCGGAAATATAGAACAAAACTGGCTGATAATGAAAAACGGAAACTCAATAATTGGATTATTTCAGGGAATGTTTGAGCAGAATATTATCACATTTAATCCCGGATGGGATGAGAATGCAAAAAACTTAGAGGTTTTTGATGACGTAAGGGTGATTCAGAAACACTTAAAAGAAAACGGAATAAATCTGACAAAGGAAGCTGATGAGACTACTACGGGACCCGGGCACATTACGCTTACAGATCCTGATGGCAACAGTATATTAATTGATCAGCACAGATAGGAAATGAAACATAAAATTATTAATATTCTTTTATTGTTATAAAAATAACAAACTTTTGAAACTTTTTGAATAAAAAGTAATATAATAAGGTACAACTTTAATTAAACTAATAACACATGAACAGATTCAAACACTATGGATTGATACTGCTTGTTATCGGAGTAGTCTCTTTCGGCTTTACTTTTAAAGCAAATATAGGAAATGACTATGTTAATTTTGTTCAATACGACAAAACGACAGTAAAAATTCCTATAAAAATTATAGAAAGAATCAGGAGCAATTTTGTTTCAGCGGAATTACCTGACTGGTCGCAATTATCACCGGAAAAAGACGGGTATGAAGGCACAAGAACCCTTGAGCTGTATGATTACATAAAGACACAGGGAATAGCAGAACCGAAACAGATAATAGTTGCGGTGATGGATTCAGGGTTTGAGATGGATCACCCTGATTTAAAAGCAAACTTATGGAAGAATGAAGCAGAGGTGAACGGACAGGCGGGTGTTGATGATGATAATAACGGATATGTTGATGATTTCAACGGATGGAATTTTCTTGGAAAAGCCGTAGCTTTGAACCTTGAGGTTACGAGAGAATACGCAAGGCTTAAGAAGGAAGGAGTTTCTGAAACAGACCCTTATCACAAGAAGGTAAAAGATGAATATGATGAAAAGAAGGCAGATGATGTTAGCACATATGACTATATAAAGGTACTTTCGGGCAACATGAAAAAGTCGGTTGATGTCCTGAAAGCAAATAATGTGACAACGGACCCAAAGAAATTGATGGAAATTAAAGAAACACTTACGGGTGAATCAAAAGATGCAGCGGAGAGTATATTAGGTTCATATATGCTTATGGGAGTATCGCCTGACGATATATTTGGATATGAAAAAGAATTTGAATCAAAAGTGAGTTTATCTTACGACCTTAATTTTGACCCTTCAAGCGTTATAGGTGATAATTCTTCAGTCCTTGATGAGAAGAATTACGGCGATAATGATCCATCTGTAAAGGTGAGTTCACACGGAACACACGTTGCAGGAATAATCGGTGCAACAAAAAAGGGAATTGGGCAGGCTCCATTTGTAAAGCTGATGTATTTAAGAGTAGTTCCGGCGGACGGTGATGAGAGGGATAAAGACGTTGCAAATGCAATTCGTTATGCAGTGGATAACGGTGCGGATATAATTAATCTCTCTGCAGGAAAATATTTTGCGCCGGGCAACAATCCACAGTATGTTAAAGAGGCGATAAAATATGCAGAATCTAAGGGAGTATTATTTGTCGTAGCGGCGGGTAATGAAGGAACAAACATAGAGACAAGGTTAAACTATCCTCCGAAGTTTTACAGAGAAAATGGAGACATGAAATATTTTAACAACTTGCTTTGCGTCGGTGCGAGTACATGGATGAAGCAATGGAGCACAGAAAAAGACCCATCGAACAAAGCGAGGAAATATGACCTTGCGGCATCGTTTTCAAATTTTTCGGACAAAGTTGTTGATGTTTTTGCTCCGGGAGTAGAAGTAAACTCTACGGTACCCGGCGGTAAATACCAGAGTCTTGGCGGAACATCGATGGCGTCACCGAATGCTGCCGGTGTAGCTGCTATCATAAAGGGATATTTTCCGAATCTTACGGCTTCTCAAATAAAAACGATTATAATGGAGTCAAGCAGAAAGTATAACGGACTTGTTGTAAAATCTAAAGAGCTGGGAAAAGTTGAATTTGATAAGTTATCAAAAACTGCAGGTGTTGTGGATGCATACAATGCATTCATGATGGCACAGAAGATGAAGTAAGATTTATTCGAGATATAAAAGAAAGAGGTGCCTAACAGCACCTCTTTTTGTATGCTAAAGATTTTAAACTAAAACGGATAAAATGCCGCACCAACTCCCAACGAAAGATCAAATATGTTTGACTCTTCGCTTTTAAGCATGAACGTCTCGCGGGCTTTTATATACACGTTTATTCCGATAAAATCACCAAACCCTGCAAGGAGTCCAAACGATATCTGAGGGAACAAGCCTGCTTTTTTAGTATCGGTAAAATAACCTCCTCCAACGTTCATAAGTATGGCGGCAAAATCACGCGCCAGCAGTGGTATGATGTAATCAGCGAATGCTCTTATATGGTTGTTCCTTTCCTCTCTGAAAATATAGGAATATTCAAACCCCATCTTTACTTTTGCACCGGGGAGAATCACGTTCACTTCTTTAGTCAGCCCAAAATAAACTTTGCTGTTTTCTACGACAAGCATCGGATTTAATGGCCAAAACATCATAATTGGTTTATAAAGCTCAAAGTCCTCTGTCTTTTCGAGCGTATTTTTATAAACTGATTTCGAATTATTCTTGCTATTGAAATCAGAAAGCTTTATACTCTGTGTATAAGCGTTTATCGATAATAATAAAAGCAATATAAGAGCTGCTGCTATTTTCATAAAATTTTAAATTTGGTTATCATAATAAATTTAGAATTTTAAAACAAGTTTAAATTTTTTACTTTGAAGATAAGGTTTAGAATTTGAACATTACAGCTCACGAGAAAATCAAACCCAATGAAAGAGTTTATACATTTACATAACCATACACACTATTCTTTACTCGATGCTATTTGCACGGTTGACGGATTAGTTGATGCAGCGGCAGAGAATAAAATGTCAGCGGTTGCAATTACCGACCACGGGGTAATGTACGGTGCTATGGAGTTTTACAATAAATGCAAGAGAAAGGGTATAAAGCCGATAATAGGGTTTGAAGCTTATGTTGCTCAGGGCAGTTCGAGATTTGATAAAACAAAAAGAAGTGATTATGCGTCGGATGTAATAGACACGGAGAATTCTGACGGACTTTCTGTGACGAATATAAATTACGCACATTTAATACTACTTGCAAAAAACGAAACGGGGTACAGAAATCTTCTGAAGCTAAATTCGATAGGGCATACAGAGGGTTTTTACTACAAGCCGAGAATAGACCTTGAAGTGCTTGATAAATACAAAGACGGCATTGTGGCGCTATCTGCATGTGCCGGAGGTGTTATATCGTGTTACATTGTCCGTGACAACTTAGCAAAGGCTAAAGAGATGGCGGGCAAGTACAAGGATATTTTCGGAGAGGATTTCTACCTTGAGATACAAAACCATTTGACTCTTGAATCGGAGAAAAAAGTGCTTCGAGAAATGCCGAAAATTGCGAAAGAATTCGGTCTTAAACTTATAGCAACGAATGATGTTCATTACATTAAACCCGAGCATGCAATTGCGCATAACATTTATCTTCATCTAAGTTCGAAGCAGAACAAGAACATCGGTCCGCGTGATTTAACGACAGAGCTCCGGTATGGAACAGACCAGATTTATTTCAAGACAGCTAAAGAGATGATTGACCTATTCAAAGATTTTCCAGATTCGATACACTCGACTCTTGAAGTTACGGAGAAATGCAATCTTGAAATAGATACAAAAGCAAACCACATGCCGAGATTTCCTATTCCGAAGGAATCGGGTACAAAAACACTTGATGAATATCTCGAAAAGCTTTCCATTGAGGGTATGCACAGAAGGATTAAGAAAATTACTCCTGATGTTGAAGAGAGGCTGCACTATGAATTAGGTGTTATTTCGAAGATGGAGTTCTCGGGTTACTTTTTAATTGTTGCAGATTTTATCAATTCTGCAAAAGCCCGCGGAATTCTTGTAGGCCCAGGAAGGGGCAGCGCAGCGGGAAGTCTTGTTTGCTACTGTCTCGGAATAACGAACGTTAATCCGCTTGAATATAATCTTCTGTTTGAACGATTTTTAAATCCGGAAAGAATATCAATGCCTGATATAGACATAGATTTTCAGGATGACAGACGTGACGAGGTAATACAGTACGCAAAGGAAAAATACGGTGAAGACTCCGTTGCACAGATAATAACGTTCAACAAGCTGGCACCAAGGGGTGTTCTGAAAGATGTGGGCAGGGTATTGAATTTTCCATATAAAGAAATTAATGATTTAACAAAATTAATTCCTATACTATTCGGTAAGGTGAAACCTCTTTCGGAGTGCCTTAAGGAGGTGCCGGATTTTAGCGCATATTTTAATTCAGTAGACGGTGCAGTGAAGCTTGACAGAAGAAGTATGTTTGAATATGCAAGCGTACTGGAAAACCTGAACAAGAACTCATCTATTCATGCATCGGGTGTTGTAATAGCACCATCAAACATTTCAGATTACGTTCCACTCTCAAGAGCAAAAGACCCTGAGAAGAAGGGCGGGGACGAGGACGATCAGATAGTTTACTGCACACAGTATGACATGAATATGCTTGAAGATGCGGGACTTATAAAAATGGATTTTCTCGGACTGAAAGAATTAAAAATAATTGGAAAGACATTAAATCTTGTAAATGAAAATCACGGATTAAATATTACAACAGACAACATACCGCTTGATGATAAGGATACATACGAATTATTCTCTGCAGGAGCGACGGTTGGAATTTTTCAATTTTCAAAAAACAAGATGAGGGAGTATCTTTCTAAGCTTAAACCGAAGGATATAAATGACCTTGCTGCTATGAATGCACTTTACAGACCAGGACCTATGAAACTAATTCCTGATTTTATTGAGAAGAGGTTCGGCAGGAAGGAAATTTCATACCTGCATCCGCTTATGTCGAATGCTTTGAAAGACACTTATGGAATAATAGTTTATCAGGAGCAAGTGATGCAGATTGCCCGCGAAGTAGCAGGGTTTACGATGGCGCAAGCAGATAACATGAGAAAAGCAATGGGAAAGAAGATTAAGGAAAAGATGCAGAAGATTAAGACAGATTTTATTAAAGGTGCCGTTGCGAATAAAGTTGAAAAGAAAATAGCCGAGCAGATATTCACATTGATATTAGATTTTGCAGATTATGGTTTTAATAAATCTCACGGTGTAGCGTATTCAATACTTGCTTATTACACAGCATACCTGAAAACGCACTACCCGCTTGAGTTCCTGGCAATTTCTATGGAAGGCAGGAAGGATGACGAAACAGAACTTCAGTATCTTGCGGAGGAATGTTCACGGATGAAGATACGGCTCAGACAGCCCGATATAAATGAAAGTTTTACTAATTTCAAAGTTAAGTATACGGATACAAAAACGAAGCAGGGAGAAATCATATACGGATTAAGTGCAATCAAGAATGTCGGTGAGAAAGCGAGTGATGATATAGTAAAAGAAAGAGAAAGAAAGGGTGTGTATAAAGGTTTTGTGGATTTTCTTATTAGAGTTGATTTAAGGCTTGTTAACAAGAAAACGGTTGAAGGTTTGATATTTTCAGGTGCTTTCGATTCTATCGAAAAGAACAGGCGTAAGCTTATAGAAAACCTTGAAAGAGCAACGATGTTTGCATCGAGAATAAAAGAGAAGCCTGAGTCGAAAGGACAGCATGGTTTGTTTTCTGATACTCCTGAGCTAAATGGTGTATCTGAATTAAGGCTGGAGGACCATGAAGAATTTGATGAAGTAATAAAATACAATCACGAGAAAGCAGCGCTGGGGTTTTATCTGACAGGGCATCCCCTCGAAAAATACAGAAAGCAGATAGAGAACTTTGTTAACCTGAGCTTTGGTGAAGATATAAACGAAATAGAACCTTCGAAGCTTGACAATGCCCAAATGTGCGGAGTGATAAGCGATTTATCCGTAAAAGAATCGAAGAGAGGAACCAAGTTTGCGATATTCAATTTAGTAGATTTTTACGGAAGAGGGGAGTGCGTTGCATTTTCAAAGATTTATGAATCACGTAAAGATTTATTCAAAGAAAACCAGCTTGTGTTCGTAAGAGGTAAGGCGGAAGAATCAGGTGATAAACTAAAACTTGTGATTGACAGCATTTATTCCATAGACCATTTTCAGGAAACACTCGGGAGCAACATAACCCTGGTACTGGATCCGAAAAAGGTTGGGAACGTGGATATGGAAAGGATAAGAGCACTGGTTGATAAAAATCCAGGGACCTGCGGATTGTTTTTTACCGTTATCGAGAACGGTAAAGTTAAACAATACAGGTCAAAAGAGTACAAAATAAATCTTAGCAATGAATTAATTTCGAACTTGAAAAATATACTTGGAGAAGATAATTTACACATAAACTAACAAACAAAACTTTAAATTAATAAGAAAGGAATAATATTAATGCACCCATTAGAAATTACAGACTCGAATTTTGCTGCTGAAGTAGAGCAGTCAGATGTACCAGTATTGATAGACTTCTGGGCAGTCTGGTGCGGACCCTGCAGAATGATTGCACCGATTGTTGAAGAGCTTGCGGGCGAATATCAGGGAAAAGCAAAGATCGGAAAAGTTGATATTGATAACAATCCGATGATAGCGGCTAAATTCGGAATAAGAAGTATCCCGACGCTGTTAATTTTCAAAGGCGGACAGGTAGTCGACCAGATAGTGGGCGCTGTACCAAAGGGTAGTATTGTTGATAAGCTGAACGCACAACTTTAGAATAAAAAGTATGTTTTAAACCGAGCCCTGTATGGAAACGTGCAGGGCATTTATTTTTCCCGTAATAATTTATAATGTGGCTTGCTTATTGCTATCAAGTAGTTATAATATTATTAAATATACCTTGAAATTCGAATAGACTTTTCATAGAATTAACAGAGGAACAAAATAAGGAAAAACAATGAAAATGTTTTTCTTTAAGATAACAGATTTGTTTTAATTCAAAGACTTTGACACATTAGTTCAGAGTCACAGATGAAAAAATGAGAATGCAAGAAATGAAAGTTCATTCTCAAAAGAAATGAGTGGGAAAACCGGAAAACATGTCATTGTTGAAAAGCGGTTTTACGAGTTCAATCCGGTTACATGAAAATACAAATGATAATTTGCCCGAAACTGAGGCAAGGTCCTTGTGCTTAACAAGGGGTATTTAAGTGATACGGATTATCTCGAGACGCTGTAAGATTTGCGGTAGTTGATTTCGCAAATATAAGATACAAATAATGAGTGTTACCGGGAACCCTTATATTCTTCCAATGATAAGGGGGTAAACTTGACAATGGAAGAATAGGGTACTGATGATATAGGGTAAATGTTCAAGTACCCGCGTTTAAGTCAGCTTTATATCTGGTGAAATTATTTCTTTCGTCAGAAAATAGGTTGACAAACATAATCGGAGACTTATATTCAGTCTCCGATTATTTTTATGAGTACTCTTTTCTTTCTTTTACCGTCGAATTCACCGTAGAAGATTTGCTCCCATGGACCCATGTCTAATTTCCCCTGAGTAATAGCAACGACTGTTTCCCTTCCCATGATTGTTCTTTTCAGGTGTGCATCAGCATTATCTTCAAATCCGTTGTGTTTATACCGGGAATAAGGTTTTTCGGGTGCGAGTTTCTCGAGCCATGCTTCAAAGTCATTATGGAGACCAGATTCATCATCGTTAATAAACACGCTAGCCGTGATGTGCATAGCATTCACTAAAACTAATCCTTCTACAACATTGCTTTCTTTGACACACTTTTCAACGTCAGTAGTTATCTTTATTAATTCTCTTCTTTTAGAAGTGTTAAACCATAGTTCTTTTCTGAATGATTTCATGTTCATAAATTAATATCTAAAATAATATGTTAAATAAGTAAACAAAATAATTGATATATCACGGGATTTCAGGTGAAAAAGCTGATATTAAAATAAAAAGTAAATATAAGACATGAAAAGAATTGTTGTATTAGGTACAGGATTTGCGGCATTCAGATTTATAAAGAAGATAAATACAAAACTTTATAAAGTTACGGTAATTAGTCCGAGAAATCACTTCTTGTTTACTCCTTTACTTCCGAGTACTACAGTAGGAACGATAGAGTTCAGGAGTATTATAGAACCGATAAGGAATGTAAAGAATATAATTTTCCATCAGTCTTACTGTATAGAAGTTGACACTTTGAATCGTAACGTAAAATGTCTTGACGTTGATACAAAACGTCAGTACGAGATTGATTATGATTACTTAGTTATTGCGGTCGGTGAGGTGACGAGTACGTACGGAATTAAGGGAATAAAGGAAAATGCGCTTTTTCTGAAGGAGCTTGATGATTCAAGAAAGATACGAACAAGGGTAGTAGATTGCTTTGAGAATGCATCGTTACCGGGATTAACCGAGGAGGAGAAAAGAGACTATCTCAGGTTTGCGGTATGCGGCGGCGGTCCGACAGGTGTTGAGTTTGCAGCGGAATTGCACGATTTCATTGAAGACGATGTAAAAAGAAAGTACAAATATTTAGGTGACCTTGTGGAGTTAATTCTTATCGAGGCAAAGGAATCGATTCTTGCATCGTTTGATGAAAAACTAAGTGAATATGCAATGAAAGTTTTCAAAAGGCAAAAAATTTCTTTAAGAACAAAATCTTTTGTTGAGAGTGTTGATGAAAGAAATATTTATCTTAATAACGGCGAAAGGATAAAATATAGTCTTCTTGTCTGGGCAACCGGAAACACTTCAACTAACTTTGTTAACAATTCGGGTTTAGCAACTGACCGAACGGGGAAGATAATTACCGACGAATTCTTAAGGGTAAAAAAAGATGATGGTTATCAAAGTAATATATTTGCAATCGGTGACTGTGCGGTCATAGAAGGTCAAGAGCTTCCGGCAACAGCACAGGTTGCACAGCAGCTTGGTCTTTTTTTGGCTAAATATCTGAATAAAAAAATGAATGTATCACTTCCATTTAAGTTTAAAAATCTCGGGATGCTTGCATATATAGGAGGTCATAAAGCTCTTGCTGATACGCCGCAGTTCAAAGGTACGGGTTTTAAAACATTTTTGCTCTGGCGAAGTGCTTACCTAACGAGACTTGTTAGTTTCAAAAACAAACTGCTTGTTATATTTGACTGGACAAAGACATTATTCTTCGGAAGAGATGTGAGTAATTTTTGATATAGACTCATGATTACGGTCAACCCTGCCGATTCAATGACCTTTAGCTGAACGCGGAATAATATCGAAAGGCAGCTTATTGTAAGTGTCAATTTCTATATATTCAATATTCGTGATATTTTTATATAATACACATTCCTTTCTACTACATTAAACTGTCTAAAATCCGCATGATTCAGCAGGTATTACAAAAAGAATAAATTAATACATTAAAAGCCTTTTTCAATTTTCTTATATTATACTAATAAAATTATTTGTAATGTTACTGAAGAAAACAAAAAAGTTGGAAGTTCAGATTGATGAATTTCTTGACAAAGTATTGAACGGAGGATTGTATCTTAAGCAGGGGATCAAGTACTATCTGAAAAAAGATTCTGAACTGTTTATTGATGCACTGAATAATTTAGACACAACTGAAAACGATGCTGATACGCTCAGACGAACAATAGAGACAAAGCTTTACAGTCATACTTTAATTCCTGAGCAGCGAGGAGATGTACTTGGACTTCTTGAAAGTGCCGATAAGGTTCTTAACGGCTGCAAAGAGATATTATTTCAATTTTCTGTTGAAAATCCGGATATTCCTCAAGACCTCGAAGACAGGTTTCTTGACCTGGCAGACACATCGATATCAGCTGTAGAGTGCATGATATCTGCTGTTCGTTCTTACTTCACGGAAATTCAGATTGTACGCGATTATATAAATAAAACCATTTTCTTTGAAAAGGAATCTGACAAGCTTGCAGATAAATTGAAACGTGATATTTTTGAAAGAGCAGATATTGAGCTTAGCTGCAAGATGCATATTAGAACTTTTGCTGTAAACATAGAAAAGATTGCAGATGCTGCTGAAGACGTCTGTGACAGGCTTTCTATAGCTGTAATTAAAAGATACGGTTAAGAAGTGATGGCATGGTTCTATCTATTAAGCGGATTATTTCTCGGCTGGAACCTCGGTGCAAACGATGCCGGTAACATATTCGGTACTGCTACTAGTACGAAGGTTCTGAAATATACAACAGCTGTAGTCATATCCTCTATTTTCGTTCTTCTTGGAGCAATGATTAGCGGATACGGTGCAGCTCATACAATCGGAGAGCTCGGTGACGTAAATGCCATTGCGGGTTCATTTACGGTGTCGCTATCGGCTGCACTAACAGTATTTTTGCTGATGAAGAAGGGACTCGTTGTTTCGGTTTCTCAATCAATTATAGGAGCAATCATCGGCTGGAATTTATTTACATCATCTCCTACTGACATTAAATCTTTAGCAGAAATTGTATTTTCATGGATATTAAATCCTGTTCTGGCGGGAATATTTTCGTTTGCAGCATATTACGTTTTAATACGAATTCTAAAAAAGTCAAAACTTCATTTGCTTGAGACAGATCAGCACTTAAAAAGATTAACCATTCTCGTGATTGCGTTTGGTGCATACAGTCTCGGAGCAAACAACATCTCAAAGGTAGTGGGTGTTTTCATGTCTTCTTCCCCATTCACGGATATAAGAATTACGGAAACGTTCGTTATTACAGGAATGTACCAGCTTTTCTTTACAGGTGCATTGTCGATTGTAATCGGAATTATTACATATTCAAACAAGACTACAGAAACGGTAGGTAAACGTATATTCAAGCTCACTCCGCTTTCTTCTATATCGGTGATATTTGGGGCTTCTCTTGTTCTATTCCTGTTCTCATCTACAATGATAGATAAAGCATTAAACTCAGTTGGACTGCCTTCCTTTCCGCTCGTACCTGTTTCTATAACTCAGGCAATAGTCGGTGGTGTTATGGGTATTGGATTTGCTAAAAGCGGCAGATACCTGAATTATAAGATATTAGGAAAAATAGGACTCGGCTGGATTATAACACCTCTTGCATCAGCTGTAATTTGCCTGATATTCCTTTTTATTGCGCAGAATGTTTTCAATAGGGAAGTCTATAAGACTTTCAGCTTTGAAACGAATAAAGAAGTAATCAAGCAAATAATGTCCGCAGAAATTCCTGTAGATTATCTTTTAAAAAATAGAGATACAACTTTTAACAGTCAGCAAGAGTTCAGATATTACCTCAGTAGGCTTGGGTACACAAAGGAAGACCATATATACAACATATTTAAGATTGCAAAACTGGAATATTACAGGATAGATTCGAATTACGCTAAGGAGAAAATGAGTCCAAACCGCTATACTCAAGACCAGATTAATTCGGTAAAGAGCTTACATAATCAGTCATTCAATCACAAATGGATGCTGATTAACAAACTGGAAATGTTATCTGAAGATTGGCAGTCATTACCGGCTGTTTATTCAAATGAATATTACAATAGAGAACTTAGAATAAAACTTAACACAGTCTGTGATTATTTTTACATCAAGTAAGAAGTAAAAATAACTCCTTTAAAAATTAATTAGTAACTGGTTTTATCTTTTTTTAAATCCCATGTCTCGAATGACATAAGAGCTTCGTCTCGCAAGTGCTGTGTTAATTTAAGTTTTCGTTTACCGATAGGTTTATCAAGTTCCTTATAAATAAAGTCATCAATAAATCCGATCTTCGCGGCGTCCTTTTTAGAAGTACCATAATAAACTCTGTCAATTCTAGCCCAGTAAATAGCCGAAAGGCACATTGGACAGGGTTCACAGGACGTATATATTTCGCAACCTTTGAGGTCAAATTTCTTTAAATTTTTAGCAGCTTTTCTGATTGCGTCTATTTCAGCGTGAGCAGTCGGGTCATTAATTAATGTAACTAAATTAGTGCCCGAAGAAATCACTTTACCATCTTTTACAATTACAGCGCCAAACGGTCCACCGCCTTTTTGTATGTTGTACAAAGAAAGACGTATAGCCCGTCTCATGAAATCGTCGTTATACATTTACTTGTTAATTTTATCCTTGAGTTCTCTGAAAGATTTTCTGTCAAATATGCTGATTGCTCTGTCTATGTAATCAAGTGCCTGAGTTTTGTTTCCAAGGTTAAGGTTCAGTATCGAAAGGTAGTAATAACATGATGCTTCGTTTACACTTCCTTTAACATATCCAAGGCATTTATTAGCAAGCTCAATCCCTTCAAGGTTCATTTCCTTTGTAATACTCTCGTTCTTCGTAATTCCGTATATTTTTGACAGCAGATATTGACCATAGCTAAAGCTTACATCTTCGTCGCTGTTACCGTATTTTAAAATAAGCTCATCGTAGTATTCATCACCCGTTGCATAATCATTATTTTCCATCGTTGATTCGGCAAGAAAAATCAAAGCTTGCTTTGTCAGGTCACTTTTCGGATACTTATTCACAAAAGCATTAATATCTTCTTTTTTGCCGCTAATCTGTGCAAGATACAACTCGGCATCGTCTGTCCATCCTGAATTATTCTTTGAATCCAAGCTTACGACTTTTTCCAAATATTTCTTCGCATCCCCAGCATTTCCACCTTCAAGTATTTTTTTCCCCAGCCTGAAATTAGCTTCTATGTCATTTGCATTTTCTGAAAGAGTCGCCTGAAGGCTCTTTAGTGTATTTTTACCACTAACAAAGTCTTTCATTGCGGGAAGAAAATCCTTAACGGGAAGATAACCCACAATTCTGTCAATCTCATCACCATTCCCGTCAACAAACACAACGGTTGGGTATCCTGCCACCTGAAATTTTTTTGCAAGTTCAATTCCTTCACCTTTTTCTGCATCAATCTTCCAGTTTACCTGATTCTTGTTCGCAAAATCGGCTACCTCTGAATTCGTATATACCTTTTTGTCAAGCTCTACGCACCATTTGCACCAGTCTGTGTAAAAATCCACCATTAATACTTTATTCTCAGACTTTGCTTTTGAAAGAACTTCCGCATAAGTGCCGTTTGTAAATTGTATTTCGTTGGCATTAGCTTTGATAAAAATCAAAAGAAATACTATAACTAAAAACGATTTAATTCTCATAATTAATTTATTTAAAATAATTAGCAAATTTACGTTTTCCCCAATTAAATTGAAATGCAACTGTAATAAGTAAAAGGACAAAAAACCCCCCGGATTGTTACCCCGGGTTTAACCATATTCCTATATTATTTCATAATATCAAATTATTTGAGTAATAACATTCGTTATATTTCGGAGAAATCTTTCGTTGTTAATTTATACCCCCCCGAAGTTAAATTATATAAATCTTCAATGGATTTAACTATTTATAAATAAAGCTTAATTTTTGCATTTTATTGAATTACTATTTAATAATATGAATATATTTGATTGTATTATTTTATTATATTATGTTATGAAAAGGTTTACCCTGAATATTTCCCTTGTTACATCTTTTATTAATCAAACTAAAATTAGCTATGAGAACTTTACAACTTTCAATCTTCAAAAGCACGATTGTGTTTTTGATTGTTTTACTTTTTAGCGCGGGTGATTTAGCGGCACAAACACCTCAACATTATAATTTTAATACAACTATTGGGAGCAACAATTTCCCGTTTAACATTACCGCAGGGAAATTGATACAGTTTTTAATTCTTCCCGGAGAGTTGAATCAACCCACTCCGGCTCCTTCAGGTAATATTACAACTTTATACGTGTTCTGTAAAACAGCTTCTGTTACTTTTACTGACCTGACTATTAAAATGGGGCAATCTACCATTACTACTTTGCCATCTGGTGTATTTTACACAGAGCATCTGGACACGGTTTATTACAATCCATCAGCTTTAATTAATTCTGTTAATGGTACTTTTACACCGATTGTTTTAAACACTCCTTTTAATTATGACAACACAAAGAGTCTGATTATTGAAATTAGTCAATGTGGTGCTTCTGCGACAGGTATGGGACTTTATCACACCTCATTTACAGGTACGAATAGAAGAACTTACAACCAAACTGCTGGTGGTTGCAACTACATTTATCAGGGACAGGGTTCTCAGCTCATGCACTGTGGTATTGACGTTTCAACAGGACCACCGGTTCCATCGGGAACTTGGACTGAGCAGGTATCGGGATTAACTTCAGTATTATATTCGGTTTCGGCTGTCGATGATGACGTAGCATGGGTTTGTGGTGCAGCCGGTAAAGTCCTACGAACAACAGATAAAGGTGTTACATGGACAAACGTCAGTGGAAATTTGCCCTCCTCCATTGCTATGTATAACATTTTTGGATGGGATGCAAATACAGCTATTGTAACAGGTTCATCAACGAGTTCATTCATTTACAAAACATCAAATGGTGGTATGAACTGGATAACTGTAAACACATTAGCTGGAGGTTTTGATGACAATCTCTGGATGACAAGTGCAACAAATGCATACTGTATAGGTGACGTAGTTGGTGGAAACTGGAATTTATTAAAGAGTACAAACGGGGGTGATAATTGGACCTCCTGGTACACAATGCCCTCGACGAACACGAGTGGTACGTACAACAACGCTGCTTGTTTCTCGGGTAATCAGGTATGGTGGTCTCCGGTCGGTGAAAGCAAAATTAAGCACACAACAGATATGGGCGTAAGCTGGGACGACCAGACAATTCCATTAGCAAATATTACGGCAATTTGCTTTAATAGCACGTCAACAGGTTTAGCCGGTGGTTCGTCTGCTTCCCCAGGTTTGCTAAAAACTACAAATTCAGGTGTAAACTGGACAGCTTTAACTAGTCCGTATCCGTCATCTTCAATCTCAGGTATTGTTGGTGCTGCGTCAACATATTGGGCTTCACAGCAGGGTACTGGTATAAGTAAATCAACAGATGATGGCGCCACCTGGACAACTGATTATACCTCTCCTGCCGGTAGTTTCTATCACATAACAAAATCACGCATGGGTGCAACAATCTGGGGTATCAGAAGCAATGGAGGTATTTCAAGGTACGGGCAGCCGATAGTTGCTGTTAACCCTTCAACCTCGGAAACACCAGCAAACTATAAGCTTTCACAGAATTTTCCTAATCCGTTTAACCCGGTAACAAAAATTAGTTATTCATTACCTAAAAACGGTTTTGTAACTCTTAAAGTTTATAATGCTCTTGGTGTAGTCGTTGCTAATCTTGTTAACGATAGTAAAGCAGCTGGAAATTACTCTGTTGACTTCAACGCAAGTGAATTCTCCAGCGGAATATACTTCTATAATATTAACGTGAACGGATTCACCGACACGAAGAGAATGATGTTAATTAAATAATCACAGAATATAAATCTCCCAAAAGACCCGTTGCTTTCAGCAACGGGTCTTTTGTTCTTTAAACCTAGTGTTTTGGTTTCAAATCCGAGTTAATATTCTTAATTTAAGAACGCATTAAACCCTATTACAAAACTGAATGAATTATATCCTTTCCGGCTTGATTCTCCGCTTTTATTAAGCGTTTTCTGACCGTAGTCAAATCCTAACTTCAGAAGACTATTACCTGCTATGTTTATCTTTACCCCGCCCTCTATCGCCCATGCAATCCCTGAATAGCTTGATGAACTACTTCCGTATGAGAGGCTGTTGTATCCGAATGCTCCCTGTACATAGGGATAAGCCAATGATTTTGTGTTAAAGTTGTATGAAGGTGCCGCATATATCGCAAATGTATAGGTAGTTGAACGTCCTCCGTAGCTTATTATTTCCAAAGCAGGTATAATTCCAATCTCAAATCCGTCAGTGACAAAATATCCAGCATAGGGATAAAGTTTGAATGTATTTATTCCATCACTATCTGTATTCCCGTTCGATACAGTTTGTATGTAAGAAAAACTTGCAGAACCGCCTAACTCCCATGTGCTCTCTTTAGCAAAGTTCTGCTTAGTCTGTGTATATGAACTTGATGCAATAAACAGTGTAATTGCACCAAATAATAAAACATTTTTAAATATCATTTATTCTTCCTTCCCATTATTTTACATTTTTAAAATGTAATTTATATAATATACTCATCAAAAAATATAATGAATTAATTACACCTTTTATTTAATAGTATGTCTAACATAAAAGTTATTATTGATGAAAGACCGGCAGATATAGGAAACTTTGCTGTCGGACGAATGCTTCCCTACAGAAATAAAAGAATGGTAGGGCCTTTTATTTTCATAGACCATATGGGACTTGCTGATTTGAAACCTGAAGAAAATGTAGATATCGGTCCCCATCCTCATATCGGACTCGCTACTCTTACATATCTTTTTGAAGGAAGTCTAATGCATCGTGATTCACTCGGTAATACTGTTGAAATTAAACCCGGTGAAGTAAACTGGATGACCGCAGGTAAAGGGATTGTTCATTCTGAAAGAATCCCCGGTTATCTAAGGAACACCCATAAAAAATTTCATGGTCTGCAGATATGGATTGCTCTGCCTAAAGATAAAGAGCAAATGGAACCCGAATTCATTCATATCGAAAAGGATAGTATCCCCGAATGGTTCGATAGCGATGTATTATACAGATTAATTGCTGGTGAAGCACTCGGGAAAGAATCTCCTGTCCCTGTTTACAGCAAAATGTTTTTTCTGGAAATAAAAACTAAATCAAAATCTATTATAAACATTTGCAGGAATCTTTTTGGTGAAGCCGGTTTTTATATCCTTGAAGGTGGTCTGATTCATGATGGCGTTGAATATAAATCAAAACAATTAATCGTTCCTGAAGATTTATCCGATTTCGAATTCGTACTTGAACCTGAAAGCACTATTTATATAATTGGAGGCTTACCATTTTCTGAAGAAAGATACATTTACTGGAACTTTGTATCATCCGAAAGATTGCTTATTGAAAAAGCTAAAGAGATGTGGTCAGCCCGGAAGTTTACTGAAATTTCCGGTGAAACAGAATTCATTCCTTTACCTAAACCTAAAGCTAAATTATATGTCATTAAGAAAAGTTCAGCAGGTCATTAAACCAAGACCCCATCATTATGTCGGCGATGGTTTTCGTGTCCATAATTTTATCCCCGCAGTGAGTTATTTGAGTATGCAGAGGATGTCGCCGTTCCTGCTTCTCGATTATGGCGCAGAATTTTATTTTCCGCCCGCAGAAAAACCACGCGGAGTAGGGGTGCATCCTCACCGCGGATTTGAAACCGTAACCATTGCATACAAGGGTAAGATAGCTCATCATGATAGCACTGGCGCCGGCGGCGTTATAGAAGAAGGCGATGTTCAGTGGATGACCGCCGCTTCAGGTATTTTGCATAAAGAATATCACGAAAAAAACTGGGCAAAGCAAGGCGGCAATATGCAAATGGTACAGCTCTGGGTTAACCTACCTGCAAAAGATAAAATGTCTGAACCAAAATATCAGGCTATTACAAACAGTATGATGGCAAAACATCAGCTTCCCGAAAATGCAGGCTTCATTGAAGTGATATCAGGTTCTTACAAAGATGCAAAAGGTCCTGCTTTCACTTTCACTCCCGTTAATCTTATGAATGCAAAATTAAACAAAGAAGGTAAGTCTGATTTTAGCTTTCCTGCGGAATACAACACAGGTCTGCTTGTTATAAATGGAGAAATTAAAGTTAACGAATCAGAAATCGCTCCAACTGATAACTTTGTTTTGTTTGAAAATACTGGTGAAGACTTTACTATCGAAGCAATTTCAGATTCTGTTGTGCTTGTCATGAGCGGCGAACCTATTAATGAACCAATTGCTTCTCAGGGACCTTTCGTTATGAATACCCGTGATGAACTCATGGAGGCATTTAACGATTTCTACAACGGTAAATTCGGTTTCTTAGAGGATTAAACATTACCAAATAAGACATAAAGATTTGATACTTATAGTGACGATATTCTCACGGTCAATTTATAATACTAACTCTTAATATTAATGAAGTCCCTTTAGGTTTAACTGGTGTAGGTAGGGACTACATCTCAATAGCATTTTTATTCTAAATACGCCATGAACTAATAACATCTGTAATTAGTTTTTGTTGTAAATACAATTTTATAAAATATACCAAATCAAAATAATTATGCTAAAATCAAAAGGATATGCTGCACAAGACGAAATATCAGGATTAGCACCCTGGAATTTTGAGCGCCGCGAAGTCGGCTCGCACGATGTACAAATTGAAATTCTTTATTGCGGTGTATGTCATTCAGACCTGCATCAAGTAAGAGGAGAATGGGGAAACTCCATTTATCCCATGGTACCGGGGCATGAAATTGTCGGTAAAGTTACTAAAGTCGGAAATCATGTTAAAAAATATAAAGAGGGCGACCTTGTCGGAGTCGGATGTTTAGTCGATTCATGCCGTACATGCGATAGCTGCAAAGATGGACTCGAGCAGTTCTGCCCAAGTGGTTCAATGACTTATAACGGTTATGAGCAGGATAAAGTAACGCCCACTTACGGCGGATATTCAAACAACGTGGTTGTTAACGAAGATTTCGTGCTCAGTGTTTCTGATAAACTAAACCTGCCTGCTGTTGCACCTCTTCTTTGTGCTGGTATTACAACTTACTCACCGTTAAGATACTGGAAAGTCGGTAAGGGTCATAAACTTGCAGTGCTTGGACTTGGCGGACTCGGTCACATGGGCGTTAAATTCGGTGTTGCCTTCGGTGCTGAAGTCACAGTCTTAAGCACTTCAGTCTCAAAGAAGGATGATGCCTTGAAACTTGGTGCTCATAAATTTGTAGTTACAAAAGATGAGAAGCAAATGAAGGAAGTTTCAGGCTACTTTGATTTTATTCTCGATACTGTATCTGCCGAACATAATTACAATCAGTACCTGAATTTACTCCGTCCGAACGGGATTCATATTTGTGTAGGTGCTCCGGCTTCCCCCTCACAAATATTTCCATTCAGCTTAATCATGGGAAGAAAAAGTCTTGCCGGCTCATTAATCGGCGGTCTTCCTGAAACCCAGGAGATGCTCGATTTCTGCGCCGAACATAATATTGTTTCTGATATTGAACTTATTGACATAAAAGATATTAACACTGCTTATGAAAGAATGCTGAAAAGCGACGTACGTTACCGCTTTGTAATCGATATTGCAACATTGAAATAATGTTTTTTAAATTACTCCCTCTTTGTATTCAGAGGGAGTTTTTATTTCATGAGCATTAAATCGATAAATATCCCTAAAAATGTCCGAATAAATATTAAATCATAAGGTTTTTTTGTTTTATTTTTCTTTCATTGCTTTTATTCTGCGAATAATCTAATATTTACTAATTACAAACTAAACAAAACTTACTATGAAAAAAATATTCTTAATTATTATCACTGTCTTAGTTCTTTTTTCTGAGATATCTCTTTCTCAGACATGGACACAAACATTAAACGGTATTCCTATGTGGGCTATGACCAAGGATAGATATGGAAATATTTATGGAGGGTCTTCAGGTACTGTTAAAGAAATTTATAAAACTACTAACGAAGGACAGAACTGGTTGACTCTCTTATCAGGCAGCCCTTCAAATTTCCTAGGACTTTCTGTTGATTCTCTTGGAAATATTTTTGCCGCTAACGTTTCTAATGGTGTTATGAAATCCACTGACGGAGGAAACAACTGGGTAAACATCCCTGTATCAACTTTCGGTAATAAAAATGTTCAATCAGTCGTTTGCGGTATAAATGGAGTAGTTCTTGTAGGGTGCAACACGGGCGGTGTTTATCGCAGTACTGACTTTGGTACGACTTTTCCCGATACATCTTTACAAGGTATTACTATCGTGACTTTGGTTGTTGACAGATACAATTCAAATATTATTTACGCCGGTGCATCTTCAACTACAGGGTTAACAGGTTTTTTTCTCTCCACTAACTCTGGATTTACTTTCTCTGGACCTTTTAACGTCAGCAATTGCTGGGGTGTAATGCAAAAATCGCCAAATGATTTATACATGATTACCACATCAACCGGTACTCCATTTTCTAAGTCCACTAACGGTGGTTATAACTGGTCAACGGTTTCTGCTCAGCCAGGCTCTATGAGGGGTTGCTCACTCGACCTAACGGGGAACATTTATATAAACGGCAATGGCGGTGTGTTTAAATCTACGAACGATGGACTATCATTTACCAATACTGGAATAACGGCAAGCGGAAATCAAATCGTCAGCCATGGTAATAAAATGTATGCCGCAACAACCGGATCAACAACAGGCGGCGTTTGGATTTATACCGATACAACTTTAACCTCCATTACCCCGGTATCAACAAGCATTCCGGGAAATTTTATGTTAAAGCAAAACTTTCCCAATCCTTTTAATCCGGTTACTAAAATAGAATTTTCCGTACCACTAACAGAGTTCATTACTCTAAAAATATTCGATATTATGGGCAGAGAAATCCGTACACTCGTGAATGAAAGATTACAGCCCGGGACGTATGAAAAATCATTCGATGGTTCTGAATTAACAAGCGGAGTTTATTTTTATAAAATTACTATTGGAGATTTTGTATCAACGAGGAAAATGTTACTCGTGAGATAATTATATTAACAATATATTTCGCTAAAGAATATATTTGTTGGATGACCCTTTAATGAGAATCTGTTGCTTTAGTGTTAAAGATAAGCTGTAAAACAGATATTTTGATATAAACATCTGTTGAGGTGTATTTACCGATATGAATAATAAAGATTGAAATATCTGTTTTCTTATTATTGCAATAATTTCTTTATAAGATTCAATAAATCAATTTTTAAAAATGGTTTTGAAATATAATCATTTACTCCACCTTTAATAAATTTTTCCCTGTCTCCGACCATAGCGTATGCCGTTAAAGCTACTACAGGAACATTTTTATATCCTTTTATTTCCCTGATTTTTTTCGTCACATATAATCCATCATCATTTCCTAAATTTATATCCATCAAGATCAAATCGTACTTATTCAAATTTGCCAGATTAATTGCACCCTCGCCATTTTTCGCTTTATCAAGAACATAATAACCACTCAGAAAAGTATCAATCAGCATTAATGTAGTATCATCATTATCGACAGCCAATATTCTTTTCCTTTCATTTTCCGAGACTATCTCTTTTTTAACTGTGGTGCTTTTCAAATCTTGTGAAATTTCAAGTTCCTGGTTAATAATCTCTTCTTTAAAATCAGCATCCAAGTTAGTCGGCAGTGTTACTGTAAATACTGACCCCTTTTCTAATTCACTTGTTACAGTTATAAAACCACCCATCTTTTCAACAAATTTTTTCGTCAGGCTTAATCCAAGTCCTGTTCCTTCAAAACCCCTGTTTAGTCCTTCGCTAACCTGCCGGAACTCTTCAAATATAAGGTCAAGTTTGTCAGCTGGTATCCCTATGCCGGTATCCTTTGTTACTATGGCTACATACCGTTTATTCTCGATTAATATCTCGTTTAATTTAACAACAACACCACCTTCTATTGTATATTTTATCGCGTTATTAATAATGTTGTTTATTATATCTCTAACCAATCTTTCATCTAAGTTAACTGAGATTGATTTGTCGCAATTTTCACTTTGAACTTTTAATCCCTTTGATTCTGCCAGTTTTTTATAAAGATTAACAGCTGTCTTAACTGTTTCGCATATATTAAATCTTTTATTATTTAATTCTAATTTTCCTGCTTCTATTCTTGATAAATCTAAAATTAAATTCAATGTCTCCATTAACCGGTTTCCGCTATTAAATATACTGTCTGCCATGGTATAATGATCATCCTTAGTGAGTTCGCTTCTTAACATATCTGAATATCCTAATATTCCTACCATTGGAGTACGTAACTCATGACTCATATTAGCCAAAAAACTTGTCTTTAGTCTTTCGGATTCTTCAGCTTTATCTCTGGCTTTAATTAATTCCTGTTCCGATTGCTTCCTTTTTGTGGTTTCTAGGCTCGTACCTATAAGAAAAGAATTATTCTCTACATCTAATCTTTGAATTGACAGATAAAACCATTGTATTATGCCGGTTTGGAATTCGAACCTCAGTTCTATTTCAGAATGACCCGATTCTTTAGCGTCCTGAATTGATTTTTTAGCATTTAATAAATCTTCATTGTAAACATAACGAAAAATATTTTCATCGTGTTCATATTTAATATTAACAAACCGCATTTTTTTACTGAATTCATTTTTTCTTATATAATTACCGTCAAGATCGGTCATAAAGAAGCCCCCCGGAAGTGTTTCTATTATAGCATCGCTTAATCGCTTTTCGTTTTTTAATGCCTCTTCTGAAATCTTCCGCTCTGTTACATTCCTAACTATGGATAGTATTCTGCTTTCACCTAATGATACGAACCTGGTTTCAAAAGAAAGCTTTCCGTTTGGTAAATTAATGTCATATTCAAACGGTTCAACTATTTGATTTGAAGAAACCTTTCTTAATATTTCTATAAAATTATTTGACGCTGGTGTCTCTAAGTAATCTTTAATATTACTCCCAATAATATTCTCTGTTTTATCAATAAAAATACTAACATCAGGTGCGTAATATTCCAGAAAAGTTCCGTCTTTATCAAATATAAACATTAGGTCTGGTTGTGCTTCAAGAAGTGCTTTATATCTTTTGGTAGCCTCGGTTTTTTCATTCACCTCCCTGATAAGATTTTCTTTCTGCTCTTTAAATTTCTTAACGAGATTTGCAACATCACCAAACTCGTTTTTCTGATCCAATAAATTGCTAACGTATATTAAGTCGTCTTCTTCAAGACTTTTGACAATATTTTTAAGTGGTATAGTTAACCACTTATTAGTAAAATACACAAAGAATAAAATAGTAATAACTAAAACTCCAAAACCAACGAATAATAGTTTCTTTATATTACTTAACTCGGACTGAAATTCAATTTGTGTCGAGAATATTAATTCTGCTAAAAATTTGTCCTGATAATCTTTCAATTGTCTGTATATAATCTCTTTATTATCGTTAAATGGTGGGTGCGATTTTTGCTCTGAAAGATTTATCTCCAGTTCGAAGCCGGTTATTTTGCTGACCTCATTAATGTACTCGGAATCCCATTTTTTTGCAGATAATAAATATCCGACTTCTTTTGTTGTATAATAAATATCATACGTTGGAACTACAACCGCTGCAAATATTTCATATATCGATTCATCCTGTCTGAGAAAAGTGTGAAATGTTTTATCGTTTTTAAACCACTCCAATATTTCATTTTCGCTTATTCTCAGATAATTAGATACTGTATCGGTTTCAGCAAAAATGTTTCTGCCGGATACATCGTAAACGCTTAAAAAATTCATATTAAAAGTCTCAAGAATAGCATTGAAGTTTTCTTTTGCCCAGACTGTATCTTTTGTTTTAATAAACTTAAACATATCATCCCAGGCTGAATTATCAATTGTAGGTTTCAGGAAACTTGCGGCTTTTAAGTCAAGTACTTTTTCAACGATTTTTTCATCACTGAGATGTTTTGATTGCATGTAGATGCTTATTTCTCTGTTGCGGATGTATAAATACCCGATAAGAAATAACACTAATACCAAGATGACGGAAAGAAATAGTATCCTAATTTTATTATTAGTCTTCATCTTATATGTTTTAAACTAATATTCACTTTATGTCCTCAATAGTGTATATTCTGGGGATAAAAATCTATACAAACATATAAAATAATTTGTAATGATTATTTCAATATTAGTTCTAATAAGTATTAAATGCAACTGCAAAATTATGCATTACATCTTGCATTTTTCCAGTATTAGTATGTGTCAAAAATGTCACTAATAAAAAAATATACGTTGTTTTTAGCCTAAACTTAATTAGTCTCTAATTAGTCTCTAATTAGTCTCTAATTAGCCTTATAGACATCCTCTGATTGCTTGTGACAAAATCGACATCCTCGGTTTAATTCTTCGAAGGATAAATTATTTAAAAGAATTTTATTTCTTGAACATTAATAATATTTTATTCATATTATGCGATGAAAGGAGAAACTATGAGACTTAACAAAAAACTACTTGACCACCCGTTCTATCAGTTGTGGGCGAAAGGAGAAATTACGCGGGAACAAATAGCTGAGTATTCGTACACATATTTTGAGTTCATCCGGGAAATTCCAAATCTCTGGTTAAAGGCTGTCGTAGGACTGAACGCTGTATCGAAAGAATCCACTAAGATTATTGCCGAAGAAACAGAGCATATTTCTTTGTGGAATGATTTCAGAATTAAACCGCCTAGCGATAATTATCCATCAATGAACGATATTATTAAAGAACTTTCAGAAATGAACCCGTCGGAATTGCTCGGTGCAATACATTCTTTCGAAATTCAGCAGCCCGAAGTCGCTAAAACAAAGAAAGAAGGGTTACTGAAACATTACAACTTCGAGGAGTCGAAGACTAAATACTTCGATGAGCACATGAACGAAGAAGAGCATATTGCATACGGTAAAATGCTATCTCAAAAGTTTGCAGACAAGTCCGATTTCGAAAAAGGATTTAAAAGAGGTTCTGAGATCTTTTACAATGCGCTAGATAGATTCATGAAAAATTAGTTTAAAAATCGAAGGAGAACTCAGTGTACATTATCTTCCTGTATCCGTGTATTTTCAATCTTCATTTTGCTGGGGAAGAGGTAATAGAAGATTTAATATATCGTGTCACAATGCCCGTTTAAACGGGCAGAAAGACACTACCCTCCGAATTCCTCCATCAGCAATGTTGCTGCATCAGTCTCAATCTTTTCATAAGGAACTTCAAGAAGTTTCTTTAAGAGCGAAAACCAGTTCTGCTCATTCCCTTCTATTGGCAAAGCTATTAAGTCCTTTTCTGTGAATCCGTTCATCTGTGCTAACTTGTACAAAATCAGTTTTGCTGCCCATTGATGTGAGGTATCGTCTTTATTCGCATTTACTATCTTCTCAAACAGTGTAACTAATATTAGTCTCCTTAATCCGTCTGAATTAACTAATTCATACAGATAAGCAGAAAACTCAGGATTAATTTTCAGTAATATTTCACATATATCCTTTTCTGTTTTGAATGTACTGTCTAAAGAGAAAAAATCCTCTCCGCCTATATTATTGTAAAAGTATAAAAGTACTTCCGGTACTGATTTACCGATTCTTTGTGCCAGCTTGTAGTCGTTTAAATGTCTTATCTCATGATAAGCATTCGATTTCTTCACGAGTTCCGTGAATGTCTTGTTAATAACATACTTCCGGCTTTCTTCTTGTATTTTGCCGAGTATGAATTTTCTGTCATTGTTGTCTTGGACAAATCCGCTGACCATCAATCCTATTTCTTTTTGCGCATACTGCTCATCATTATCAAACAAACGCAAATACCTTTCAATCACGTAATCCAGGCTTTCTGCAAGTATGAATGCGAACGGGGAATTCGGAAGCTTTATTCCAAGAAACTGCTCCCTCAGGTTTAGTCCGTCAATTCTATTTATAATATGTACGATTGAACGAATGTTTTCCCTTTCAAGAATCACGGAATCTGTAATCTCATATGACATCAGAAGCGATTTTGCATTACCGTTCTTGTACCTATATTCAAACATTAATGTTGTAAAAGGATATCCTTTGTTATACAGCTCAAGGTTCAATGAGTTTGTTGCGTTATATATGGAATCAAGCTCCGATGAATTCTCTAATAGTTTTATTAGAATCGCCGTCTTTCTTAATATCACCGAATCAATTAAGCTCTTAAAAACATTCTCTTTAACAGCGGTATATTTATCTGATTTCCTCCAGTCGCTGTTAATGTAATACTCACGGGCATTGTTTAAAGCTGAAATAAGGTTAGCAGCATCATTTTTAAAAAAGTTCTTTACGGACTTGGTCTTCTGCTCTTCAGCAACGTAAGAAAAGTTGTTCATCCTTTCATACATGAAGTTTGCGGAGACCTTACTGTCCTTGACTAAATATCCTCCTTTAAGTAGTACTGTAAAATTATGATTTCCGTTGGATAAATATAGCGGATCAATTTTTATGTTTGCAATTTTAATATTTCCAATTTCCGTGTAATTCAAACTGCTGAACATTCTTCTTTCGTATAGCCTCCCGTCAACAAATATTTCTACTACCTCAGGCGTCATTTTCCCTTTAATTAATATTGTGGTTGCGAATTCAGTCGAAACAAGGATACTTTTATCTGGTGATATAAGGTAAACTCTGAACGAATTCAGGTTGTATATCCTGTATCCGACAAATACCGTCAGGACTATTGCAGATATCGCAAGAAGCGGAAGCAGTACATAATATTTCAATGACTTGTTCATTAACAAATATCACTAACTATAGGTGAAGAAAAAAGGAATATAATTATTCTTATACTTAAAATTTCTTTGTCGTGTCCCCTTAAAAATTCTCATCAAATGAGAATATTTGCATTTCTAAATTTTATATCTTTGTATAAGTTTAAATCTAATGATGAAGAATTTATACATATATCAAGCATCAGCAGGTTCAGGTAAAACACGTACACTCGTACAGGAATACCTTATCCTTGCTTTCAAAAATCCTGGTAACTATAAGCATATTCTCGCTGTCACATTCACGAATAAAGCTACAGAGGAAATGAAAACCCGTATCATCGACTATCTTGTGAAACTGTCAGAAGGTAATGATGAAAAGCTTGCTCAGGATATCATATCAACCTTGAAACAACGCGGATGGTACAGCAAAACTTTTGATATTTCAAAAACTGCTGCACAGGTTCTAAGCGGTATTCTGCATGATTATTCTAGCTTCAACATTAGTACAATTGACAGTTTCTGCGTTAGAATTATTAAAGCTTTCGCAAAAGAACTTGGTCTGCCTGTTGGTTTTAATCTTGAACTCGATACCGATATGGTTCTTGATGAAATTACATCCTCTATGCTCGACAGCATCGATACTGATTATTTGCTCACTAAATATTTATCAGAATATCTGGATTCCCGTCTTGATGATGAAAAGACATGGAACATCGATAAAGACATAAAAGAGTTTGGTAAACAAATTGTAAGTGAAAACTTCTGGCTTCGTAAACTTAACAGTACGGAAGATGTTTATGATGATAAGAATAAGGTACTTGAACTCGTTAATGATATTAGGCAAGTCAAATTCTCGTATGAAAATAATCTTAAATTAAAATCCCATAGTATAATCGAATTAATAAATCAGGAAGGATTAACCCACGCCGACCTTGCTGGCGGTTCAAAGTCAGGTATCCTTGCTTATTGCGAAAAGCTTCAAAAAGGACCTGCTGAACCGTATAAAACTCTCACAAAATATTTCAACGAAGGAAAAAGTTTCTTTAAAAATAATGCAAAAATCGAAAATGATGTCATACGTTTTTATTCTGAAATCATCCATCTGATCAGTACGCAAGCGAGATCTTACAACACAGCAAATATAATCTTCAAAACTATATACAACATTGGTATTCTCGGCGATCTCTTAAGGTTCCTTAATTCTTACAGGAAGAAAAACAGAACAATTTTATCAACAGATATTAACAGTTTCCTAAGGTTGTTGATTAGCGATGATATTTCACCGTTTATATACGAAAAGCTTGGCATAAAACTAAATTATTTTATGCTCGATGAATTTCAGGATACTTCTCGGTTTCAATGGGACAATTTAAAACCTCTTATTATCAACTCACTCAGCGAAAACAATAATTCACTCATTGTCGGCGACGTAAAACAATCAATCTATAGATGGCGTAATGGAGATATGCGTCTTCTCCTGTACGGTGTTAAAAGGGACCTGCACGCTTTCAGTTCAATGATTAGTGAGGAATCACTAAAAACAAACTGGCGTTCTCATAAACAAATCGTTGATTTTAACAACAGGTTTTTCTTGACTCTTAAAAACAGGTTTGCAAATCTTGACGATTCTTCGAACGAATACATGATTCAGTCATACGAGGAAAATTCAACGAAACAACTAATAAGCGGAGAAAAAACTGACGGTTACGTAGAGGTAAATTTCTATGAAGAAGATAAAGAGACAGGTATAAGCGCGAATGAACAGTCAGAAAAGCGAGTTACTGAAATTATTAATGAAATTTTAAAAGATAACTATAGTCTTGGTGACGTACTGGTTCTTGTACGCAAAACAAAAGATGGCAGAGAAATCTCTGAATCTATCGCGAAAGCAGGTTATAGTGTTGTCTCGGAACAGTCTCTTCTATTAATATCTTCAGCAAAAATAAATTTTATCGTAAGTACACTTAAATATCTGAACGACAGTCGTAATAAGCTATCAAGAACAGAAATGCTTTATAATTATAACCAGATTAAAAATCTGAATTATTCGAATTCGGATATTTTAAATGATTCAATCGAATTAAACGGAAAGATTTTTGTTGAAATCATGCCCGATGAATTCTTTAAAGATGATGAAAAACCTAAACATCTTCCCGTTCTTTACAACCTTACCGTTTATGAACTTGTCGAACATATAATTAGTATTTTTGAACTCAATAACGATGCTGATCCTTACATAGTAAAATTTTTGGAGGAGGTGAACAGGTTTGCTCAGGAAAAAGAATCTGACATATATTCATTCCTTGATTATTGGGAAGACAATAAACATAAACTTTCTATAAGCGTTCCTGACAATATGAATTCTGTAAGAGTAATGACCATTCATAAATCAAAAGGACTCGAAAGCAGAATAGTAATCATTCCTTATGCAAACTGGAGTATAGAAATAGACGGTAACAAAGATAAAATCTGGGCTTCAACCTCCGAGGCACCATTTAATAAAGCATCTGCTTATTATGTGAAAGCAGTGAAAGAGGCGAAGTCCACATATTTCGAAAAAGATTACCTTGAAGAATCTAAACTGGTCAGGCTCGATAACATCAACCTTCTCTACGTAAGTATGACCCGTCCAACTGACAGGCTGTATTTGAACGTGCCCGTCAAATCTGTATCATCTATTGCCGATTCAATAAAATCTTCCATTGAATCAGATTTTGAAGTCAAGAATAACAAACTTATTCTCGGGGAAAGGACAATTTTCAAGGATGAAGATAATGGAAAAAGTAAGAATAAGATAAGAAAGGAATTTATAAAACTTGAAAGTATTAACTCGTCACCATATTTTAAAAAACTGTTCATAAGACCTTCATATCGAAAGCTAAAAGTGATCGGAAATGAGAGGTTTCGATTAAAGACTGATAATGGAGTAGTTGTCCATAAACTTCTCTCATACATAACTACCAAGCACGATATTGATTCTGCGCTCATTAAGGGATTAATGGAAGGCATAATCAGTTCAGCAGAAAAGGAGAAGTTTAAAACTCTGCTGACCAAAACAACAGAATCGGAAGAAACACGTGATTGGTTCGACGGTAGCTATAGCGTTAAATCTGAGTCTGAGATACTTACTACCGATAACCGGATTCTGCGTCCCGATAGGGTAATGATGAAAAACGACTGCACCGTTATAGTAGATTACAAAACCGGACGCGAAGAACAAAAACACAGCTCACAACTGGACGAATATGCTGAAATTCTGTCTGAAATGGGTTATAAAAAAGTTCATAAATATCTGCTGTATATCACCGACAAAGCGAACGAAATAAAAATTAAAGTGAAAGACCTTAACGGAGGAATGAATGAATAATTTTATCGCATCGGTTGCAGCAAAAATATTTGCAGCACACAGTGGAAATCTTGGTAGCGTTCTTGTTGTGTTCCCTTCCCGTAGGGCAGGAGTGTATTTCCGTAAAGAACTTTCAGCATTGCTTGATAAACCTGTTTGGTCGCCCGCAGTAATGAGCATAAACGAATTTGTAGTATCATTTTCAAAACTTGAGCTTGCGGATAAGCTGACGCTTATAATGAAGTTATATAAATCGTACTCAAAGCATTTCATCGAAGAACCATTCGATGAATTCTATTCATGGGGTGAAATGCTGCTGAAAGATTTTGATGAGGTTGACAGGTATCTTGTAAACGCAGAGCTTCTTTTCAGAAAGCTTAAAGATGAAAAAGAGATTGAACACAGGTTTCAAACCGAATTAAACGAATACGCAAAAAATTTCTGGGGAAGTCTTATTAATTTAAGGTCAGACAATGAATACGCAAAAAAATTTCTTGATATCTGGAATAGTCTATTCGAAATCTATTCCGGTTTCAGAAATGACCTTACAAAAGATGGACTTGCTTATGAAGGGCTTGCTGCGAGGGAAATCGCAGAGAATATCGGTAATTCTTCATCATTCGATAAATATGTTAAAGTTTATTTTGCTGGTTTCAATTCTCTTAATAAATGTGAGCTTAAAATTATTAGTTCACTTAAGGAAAAGGATAAATCAGTAATTTTCTGGGATGCTGATAATTATTATCTCGACGATATAAAACAGGAATCGGGTTCATTCATCAGAAAATTTCATGAACAGATCGGCGGAGAAATAATCCTGTCGGATGACTCGCTAACTTCTGGAACAAAACAAATTGAAGTAGTAGGCTCGCCGCTGAATTCAGGTATGGTAAAAGCATTCGGCAGTAAGCTTGAACAGGAAATCAAAGGTCGTAAGGTATCCCCGGAAAATACACTTGTCGTTATACCCGATGCTTCCGGTCTTTTACCGGTTCTTTATTCTATACCAGCAAACTCTGGTAATTTAAACGTTACGATGGGATTGCCTCTGAAGTCAACCCCTTTGTACAATCTCATTAGCATTATAAACAAGCTTCACTCTGGAAAAATATTTGAGGATGAAAAACCTAAGTTTTACTACAAGGATGTTATTAATTTATTATTGCATCCATACATTAAGTTTGCCTCTGCAAAAGATATTTTCGCATTTATCAGAAAAGTAAGAGAGGAGAATATAGCATATATTGATGTTTTCAAGGAATTCCTGAACACTCTCGGTAATAAAAGCATTAAAATTATTTTGACTCAGATATTTACCTCTGGTCCTGATGTAAACGAATTAATTAACAACCTGAACGGTATCATTAATTCCCTTGCAATCAGAATTGAAGAAAGCACCGATTCAGACGGTGATTACAAAGTTTTTCAGCTTGAATATCTTTACTGTTTTTCCACTCAGCTGAACCGTCTTGCAGATGCCTTGACTGCCGGAGATGTTCGGCTTAATCAGTTTACATTTTGGAATATGCTGAAGCAGATATTAAACTCAACGGGAGTTGTTTTCACAGGCGAACCGCTTAAAGGACTTCAGGTGATGGGTCTTCTTGAATCAAGAAACCTTTCATTTGAAAATGTTTTTATACTGTATATGAATGAGGATTCAATGCCCACTACAAATCAGATGTTAAGTTACATTCCTTATTCACTTCGCAAAAGTTTTGGTATGCCGACTTATGAGGAAAGCGATTCAGTAAATGCTTACTATTTCTGGAGCCTGGTTCAGAAAGCAAAGAACTTGTATCTTTTCTACAATTCAGAAGCAGGTAATGATGTTAAAGAAATGAGCAGATATATTCAGCAAATAGAGAAAGAACTTCTGCACGTAAACAAGAATATAAAGTACGGTCACGTAATTGTAAGTCCTGAAGCGAACGAAATAAAAGATAACAGGATTGTAATTACGAAGACACCCGAGCTGAATGAATTTATGCTGAGTCGTATTAAAAGAATGTCCCCAACCTACCTTGCCGATTACATTAACTGCGGATTGCAGTTTTACTTAAGGAAAGTACTTAACCTGAAAGAAGATGACGATGTGGAAGAAGTTTTCAGTCCCGCTGTGTTCGGTACGGTTTTTCACGGCATTATGCAGAAACTATACGAACCCTATATCGATAAAGTCATTTCGGACGATATTATAAATACTATCATTGATAACGTTAATAAAAACTATGATGATGTTTTTGAAACATTCTTAAAATCTGACAAAAAACTTTCTAATGTAAATTTCTCCGCAAAAGGCAGAAACTTGCTTTACAAATCAATAATTCAAAGACTCGCTATTCGTCTGCTGCAACAGGAAAGAAACCGAAATCCCTTCACGGTAAAAGCTCTCGAAAATGAAATGTACACATCAATTAAGTTTAACGTAAACGGAAAAGAGCGGGAAATCAGTATTGGCGGCATAATAGACAGGATTGATGAAGAGAGCAACATTACTACTGTTATAGATTATAAAACAGGAAATGATTACATAGTGACTTTGTCTGCAAAAAACTATGAAAAGTACTGGGAAGAATTTCCTGCAAGCACAAAATATAAAGCAAACCTGCAGACGATGCTTTATGCCTATATGTTGTGGATGGAGAAACCCGATAAAAAATATAACGCAGGTCTGTATGCCTTAAAAAATCCGAGAGAGAATATTAAGACAATCAGTGCAATTCCGTTTACTGATTCCGATATGAAACGATTCGAATCAGTTCTGGTATATCTTCTCGAGGATGTTTTCAATGTTGAAAAACCATTCACACAGACAGAAAATCTTGATAACTGCAAATACTGCGATTTCAAAACCTTATGCAGACGCTTGTAATTATTTGTTATCATAAAATTAAGAATAGGCAGAATTTTAATATTATTATACAAAAATTCATTTTAGTTAATATTAGGGTATGAAAACATCATTTTTAGCTTATTTTTGAAATTTTATGCTAAAAAATTTTCTTGACATTTATATTCAATATATCTATTTTACTTCGTTAGGGATAGCTTTCAAGAGGGAATATCTAAAAGGGAATATCTAACACAGTGATATCAAATATTAATATCTCATTTATCAGGAAATTATCGGTATTATCAGTATAAAGTAATTTGTATTAAAACAAAATCAGGGAGATTATGTTTACTGGTAATTATAAAATTAACGTAAATTCAACCTCAGCTGTTATTCATTCGATATCCGAATATGCTGTTAGCGCATTGTTATTCCCAAATTCAGACTCAAAAGGTTCGTTATTTATATCAGTTTTAAAAGTTTATTTTTATTAATTAAATTAAAAAAACTATTATGAAAAGATTACTATTAACCGTATTTCTTGTTTTAAGTTTTGCGGTATCATCATTCAGCCAGATTACATGGACTCAGGTTTCTTCAGCAGGCGAGTTCTATAAAATTGTGAAAACATCTGACGGTAAATATCTCGCTAATTCATCTACATTTTCTCCAGTCTATCAATCTACTGATTTAAATACATGGAATATAACACCCGGTGTAATTCCTGCTATGGTTACTCCCGGATTCTTTAAAGACCATACGGGTAAGGTTTTTATAGGTACAGGCAACGGTCTTTATTATACACCAAATAACGGGTTAACATGGAATTCTGTGGCAGGATTTCCAGCGGCCTACGGTTTTCTCATGGATATGACTGAGGATGCATCAAATATACTTTATGCTGGTACTGCTCAAACAGGAACGCCTGGAGTTTATAAAAGTACTGACGGGGGTGTCGCATGGACCTTTATAGGTCAGAATCATATTGTTGATTATGAATTGGTACCCGAAACGAATCAACTTTATACATTAGCTTTTCCTGATCAAATTCATGGCAACGTATATTATTCAAATGATCATGCAAATACATGGACAGAAGTTACAGGACAACCATTCTCTGGTTCAGCTATTATAATAAAGCACTATGGCAGTAGTGTGTATGTCATTAGAAATAACGGTGAAATTTATGTTTCAACTAATAACGGCGTAAATTGGAATTATTATTCTACAATATTAATTTCCGGAACACCTTGGCCATACTTTAATGATGCTCTGATTCTTGATAATGGAATCTGGTGGGTAGGAATCACAGGAATCGGTTTATTCAGAAGCAGCGATAACGGTTTAACCTGGTCTCAGCAGAATAATGGCATTAATGGAAGCTTACATTATTTGTACAACGATGGACCAACCGTTGTCGTAACAACATCTGCTGGTATTTACAAGTATGTTGAACCGGTATTTGCTCCGACTTTATTAGCACCTGTAAACAACTCAATTAGCAATTCAACAACACCTACATTGGATTGGTACAATGCTGCTTATGCTACTAAATATGAAATACAGATTGCTACGGATGCGACATTTACTAATATTATTCTCGATCAAATAACATTTACTTCGCATTATACAGTTTTACCAAATCAAACGTTAAATTATAATTCAAATTATTATTGGAGAGTATTTTCATATAATGAGAATGGATGGAGCGGACCTTCGGCTGCATGGACTTTTAAAACTATGATTTATCCATTATGGACTTTGTATCAAACCGGCGTTCCATATTCTTTATTTGGGGTTGATTTTTCAAGAACCAATACAGAAATTGGTGTTGCTGTCGGGCAGGGTGGTACAGTTATTAAAACAACAGACCATGGTCAGGAATGGACTCTGACATATTCTAATGTTAATATCTGGATGAACGATGTTCAATTCGACCCGAATTATGATGGAGTAGTTTGGGCAGCAGGAATGGGAGGTGTTATCATAAGGTCAACTAACAACGGTGATACATGGACCGAAGTTAGACCATTCAGTTCCCCCGACCACACAATTCGCGGAATTGCTGTAAAACCCGGTCAATCCGGAAGTGTATCTTTTGTTGGTTATGCAGGTACATTCTTTGAAACCAGTAATTATGGTCAATCTTTTACACAAAGATATGATATACCGTTTACTATGCATTCAATTGCATATCCCAATAATTATTCAACAAGTGGTAAAGGAATTATATGCGGTACTGATGGTAAAGTCTGGAATACAACAAATTATGGTGTAAACTGGACAGCAAGAAACACAAACCGTTATGATTATCTTAATGATGTCGTTTATCTTGAAGATTGGTCATCAGCTATGATTTGTGGAAATAACGGCACGATACTTAGAACAACAAATAATGGAAATAGCTGGTCCGTTAATATTCAGTATTTAACAAGCGAACATCTCCGTTCAATTGATGCTTATAGTGTGCAGGTAACGGTTTGCGGTGACAATGGAAAAATCATGACCTCAAATGATTACGGTAATTCTTTTACTGACCAGCTTAACGGCGAAAACAGACATTTATACGGTGTTGCATTGAGGTCTGGATCCGTTGGAGTAGTGGTTGGCGAAATTGGTTCAGCTGCAAACGGCGCATTGTATTTCACTGCTATGAATGGCGGTTATGTCGGTATCACACAAACAGGAAGTGAGATTCCACAGGATTATTCTGTCAGTCAGAATTATCCGAACCCGTTCAACCCGACAACTAAGATTAATTTTTCCTTGCCTAAACAGGGACTCGTAACGATTAAGGTTTACGACCTCCTCGGTAAAGAAATAGAAACACTCGTTAACGAAGTTAAATCAGCCGGAAAATATACAGTTGATTTTAATGGGTCAAAACTTTCAAGCGGTGTGTACTTCTACAGAATTCAGGCAAACGATTTCGTTGATGTAAAACGAATGATGCTCGTTAAATAAAGTTGTTCTCAATATTTTAATCAAAAGGCGGTCGGCTTTGACCGCCTTTTTGATTTCTTCTTTACAATTTACTTACTCTTCCTGTGCGTTCGGTGCATCCCGATTCTCATTATCGGAACTCATCCCATTCTACCAAATAATTGAAATAAAAATTATTTAATTCATTATTGACATTAATGAATATTATTCCTATTTTGTCAAACCTGTTAAAAGAAGAATGCACAAGTTAGGGAACTTCAATCCCTCCAGAAACAGTTAACAGGTATAGGGGGAATTAAAAGAATAAATTTATTATTATTTTAATTCATAAAGGGGAAAAGCTATGAAATCGAAAATCTTACTACTCGCATTAATTGCGATTATGGGCATCGCGTCATTGACCGAAGCCCAGGTCCCGTCATACGTACCGGCAAGTGGTCTCGTTGGTTGGTATCCGTTTAACGGCAATCCGAATGATATTAGCGGTAACGGAAATAATGGAACATTGTATAATGGTATCACGCTAACGAATGACAGATATGGCTATGCTAATTCAGCTTACAATATTGATGGTATAGATAACTTTAACGTTAGAGGATTAAATTTACCTGTTAATCTTTTAAATGGTTCTGATTATTCAATCAGTGTCTGGATGCAGACAACTAATACAGGCAAAATAAGACAAACCGTTTTTAATTCAAATCCTCATGCAATAGCGTTACTGAATTATAATCATGATTTTTCACCCGGTATTATGGGTGGTTGGATTTCAGACGGAACAGAACCGTGGATTGTAACGGGTGCAACGAACAATTTTACTATGCCTGCATATACAACATGGAATAATATCGTAGTAGTCAAAACAGCTGCTGAAGTGAAATATTATGTTAATGGAACATTAGCAAGAACTCAGCCTATTGGTCCTATTGGAAATGATGCATTTAGTCTGAATTTCGGAACCATCGGTTTTGACGGCGGCTGGGGTTATCATACTTTTGAAGGTAATCTTGATGATATCGGGGTTTGGAATCGTGCATTAACTCCTTATGAAATTGATGTTTTACATCAAAGTACTTTTGCAGCACCGACTTTAATTTCTCCGTTAAACGGTGCGTTCGGTGTTTCTACCTCACCGAATTTTGACTGGTCAGACATTCCTTTTGCAACAAAGTATCATCTTCAGGTTTCAAACTTACCTGATTTTTCGAATTTATTAATAAATAAAAATGACATAGCAGTATCAAACTATACTCCTCCTGCACCATTGGCATTTAACACTACATATTATTGGAGAGTTTATGCTGGTGATAATTTCGGATGGAGCTATGCATCCGATACATGGAGTTTTGGTACAATGACAACACCACCTTGGTCTCTCTATCAGACCGGCGTTCCGTATTCTTTGTTTGGAGTTGATTTTGCTCCGGCTCCATTCGACCATATTGGTGTTGCAGTAGGACAAGGTGGAACTGTTATAAAAACTACCGATGCAGGCGAAGAATGGACATTAACTTATTCAAACATAAACATCTGGATGAATGACGTTCAGTTCGACCAAAACCAGCCCGGCGTTGTATGGGCTGCAGGTATGGGCGGAGTCATCATTAGGTCTTTTGATTATGGAAGCACTTGGACAGTCGTAAGACCGTTCAGCACACCGGACCATACAATTCGTGGAATCGCTGTAAAACCAGGAGCATTCGGTCATGTATCATTTGTTGGTTATGCCGGGACGTTCTTTGAAACTAACAACAACGGGGCTACATTCAATCAGAGATTTGATATTCCGTTTACGATGCATTCAATCGCATATTCTCCGCAGTTCAATTTTGACGGAAGAGGCATTATAGCTGGTACTGACGGTAAAGTATGGAATACGACAAATAACGGTCTAAACTGGGTAGCAAGAAATTCAAATCGTTATGATTATCTTAACGACGTTGTATTCCTTAATCCTAACGAAGCAATGATTTGTGGTAATAACGGAACCATACTTCGTTCAACAAACTGGGGTAAAACCTGGACTGCCAATGTTCAGTATCTGACAATCGAACATTTGCGTTCAATCGATGCGTACGATCAGAAAGTCACCGTTTGCGGAGATAACGGAAAAATTATGACTGCCAGCGATTGGGGCTTTACATTCGTTGATCAGCTGAACGGTGAGAACAGGCACTTCTATGGCGTTTCTTTAAGACAATCGAGCATAGGTGTTGTAGTTGGAGAAGTTGGAACTGCAGGTACCGGTGCACCGCTTTACTATACAACAATGAATGGTGGTTATGTCGGTATTACTCAAACAGGAACCGAAACTCCAAAGAATTACTCTTTAAGCCAAAACTATCCGAATCCGTTTAACCCGATGACTAAGATTAACTTTGCAGTACCAAAGCAGGGACTTGTTACATTAAAAGTATATGACATGCTCGGAAAAGAAGTAAAAACTCTTGTAAATGAAGTTAAATCAGCTGGTTCCTACACGGTTGATTTCAACGGCTCACAGCTCTCAAGTGGTGTTTATTTCTACAAAATACAGACAAGCGAATTCACCGAAGTAAAACGAATGATGCTTGTAAAATAAAAATTAATATAAAACAATAATACAAAAGAGGCGGCCAGCAATGGCCGTCTTTTTTATAAATCATTTTCTTCCTTTTTCCTTGAATTTTTAATCTTGTTAAATTGTTCGATTATTTATGATAAATTAAAAACTACTTTTAGTATATTAGCATGAAAAATTATAGATTCTTTCTCTTAATTTCATTGTTCTTCTTTGCTTTTGACACCTTTTCTCAGGTAAATCTTGATACTGACCCAAAACAGAGGATTTTTCAAAGTCCTTCTAATGCACCATTCATTTCAGCATGGGACAAAGTTCCTGATGCTATTAGAAACAGAAATTCCTTTAGAAGATATGAGTGGTTTTACAGGTCACGACTCGATGAAAATGGAGACTTTCCTAAAGAGCATATTGATCGTCAGAAAGCAACAGAATTGCAGAAAATACAAAATTACATTATTGAAAACGATGGTCCTATGAGCGATCAGTGGACCAATATCGGTCCTTTAGCCATTGATATGACAAGCAGTTTCATTCCTTACTGGGGTAACGTAAGCGGAAGAGTTAGAGGAATGGATATACATCCCACAAATCCCAACATCATTTACATAGGAGCCGCTGCAGGCGGTATTTGGAAAACAACTGACGGCGGTGCATCATGGACAGATAAAAGCGGCGACCTGAATCTTCTCACATTCGGAGCGATAGCTATTGACCCTTCGAACACAGAAATAATTTATGCGGGAACGGGTGAAACCCGCTGGCTATTTAATACTGTAACATTTGAAGGAGACGGATTGTATAAATCCACAAATGGCGGAAATAATTGGACTAGAATAATTAATGGCTTTGGATCACAGACTCAATTCTCCGACATTCAGGTATCACCATCTAACTCTAATGTGATATTAGCTTCTATCGGAACGGGAAACTATAATAATCCGGGTGTGTCGAATCAGGGAGTATGGAGAAGTTCTGATGCAGGCGTTACATGGACAAGGGTAATAAATCTAACAGGTGCATTTGATGTTGCTTTTCATCCGACAGACGGAAATCTGGCTTATTCTGTTATAGGTAATACAGAAGCTTCCGGCGGATTTATGGTATCAACTAATGCAGGTGTAAACTGGTCTCAAAGCAATACAGGATTGCCGGCAAATACATCCAGAGGAAGACTTCAATTTGAGATTTCAAAATCTAATCCTTCAATAATGTACTGCCTTGTATATCATAATACAGCCATTTCGGCAACCAGAACAACATGTGCATACAAATCAACCGATGCTGGTGCTAGTTGGTCTCAGATTTCTACGGGTGTTAACATTGCAGGCTCTTATGATGGTACAAATGTAAGCGACCAGGGCAGTTACGACCTTTGCCTTTCTATAAGTCCTACTAATTCAAATAATGTTTTCTTTGGGAATGTTGAAATATGTAAAACAACGGATGGTTCAAACATTTCTTTTGTAAGAAACCCTGCCGGATACAGTGCCGGTGCCGGTGCATGGGATTGCTATACACACGTAGATATTCATAAAATAATGTACGCTCCATCAGATGCAAACATCATTTATGTATGTTGTGACGGAGGAATTTATCGTTCATCAAATTCGGGCTCGACATTTACGCATTTAAATAATGGCGTAAACACAATTCAGTTTTACCGCATTGCTTCGCATCCTACTAATGCGAACATTCTATACGGAGGTGCTCAGGATAACGGCAATTTCAGCACAACTGATAAAGGAGCTACAAGCTGGGCATTTGAAACCAGCGGAGATGGTATGGAGTGTTTTGTGGATTATTCAAACACTAACAATGTTTTCATGAGCACACAGTACGGTTCTTTGAACAAGAGTACAGATGCAGGTGCTACTTGGAATAACGTAGTTGGCTCAAGCAGTGGTACTACTGCCTGGACGGCTCCTTATTGGCAGCATCCGACTGTTCAAAATGCAATATATGCTGCATATGGAAGAGGAATTATCCGTTCAACTTCCAATGGTAATGCAGGAACTTGGTCTTTTATTGCAACTTCAATAACTACAAACAGACTGACTTCCGTTGCACATTCATCCGTTAATACTAATAATATGTTAGCTGTTGCAAGTTATTTTACAACATCACCCAGTATTTATAAATCAACCAATGAAGGTATTGGCAGCTGGACAGATATTACATCAAACGTTACAGGTTCAGGATTCTCAGGCACCATGATACATGGAGCAGTCGCACATCCGACAGATGAAAACACTTTTTATCTTACTCGGGCTTCCTATACAACAGGGCAAGTTTTAAGAACTACAAATTTTGGAACGAACTGGACTGATATAAGCTCAGACCTTCCGGCGATAACTGTTAGCGATTTATTCGTTGACCCTGCAAATACTAACCACCTATATGTCGGCAACGATTTTGGTGTCTATTGGTCGTCTAACTCAGGTGCGAATTGGATTAAGCTCACAAACGGATTTCCTATGGTACCGGTACTTGATTTCAGTTATTTCAGCAACGGTGGAACACGTTATCTGAGGGCTGCTACACACGGCAGAGGAATTTATGAACTTAGTATTGATGTACCATTACCTGTAGCATTGCAGTCATTTACTTCTTCTGTAACAAATCGTGATGTAAAACTAAATTGGATTACGTCTCAGGAATCAAACAATTCCGGTTTTGAGGTGGAAAGAAAATCAATAGACGGCAGCTGGTCGAAAATTGGTTTTGTAAATGGTAACGGAACAACAAATACAGAAAGGTATTATTCTTACGAAGACAAAAATCTTTCTACTGGTAAATTTAGTTACAGATTGAAACAGATAGACTATAATGGTAATTTCGAATATTTCAACCTTAATAGTGAAATTGAAATTGGAATTCCGCGAAAGTTTGAGCTTAGTCAAAACTATCCTAATCCATTTAATCCGACAACCAAAATAGATTTTGCTATTCCCGTTGATTCAAGAGTATCATTAATAATATACGACATCACCGGCAGGGAAATCATTCGTCTTATTAATAATGAATTAAGAAAAGCAGATTTCTATACAGTGCAGTTTAATGCAGCGGGCAATACAAGCGGCATCTTTTTTTATAAGCTTTCAGCAGAAGACTTTACACAAACCCGCAAGATGATAATGCTCAAATAAAAAATTTTAAAGAATGAATTATATAAAGGCGGTCAGCAATGCCCGTCTTATTTTTTACAAAGGAATAGCATCATTTAAAAAAGCACGGATTCCCGGGTATTTCGGAATTATTATTTTATTGATTCTGTGCATTTTTTAAATTACATTATATATCTATTCAATTTAGAGGCTGGGGCAGGGATAATAATAGATTAGTCGTATTTATTATTTAAATCACATTTTTATTTTATGATATATAAAGTACCGGACAATTTGCTATGAGATCGATTTATATAATTCTAACGGCTGTAATACTGTTTCTCTTTTCTTTGAGTTTTAATTCAGAAACAGTATTTTTTATTCTTATTTCAGTAATTGTTGTTTTCTTTGTTTACAAACTCTCACGCAGGTAAAGCCCATATTACTATTTCTTAGAAAACAGACTTGTCACATTATGGCAAATACGTCAGTGAAAAATAACAATTTTTTTACAAGCCGATTACTGATCAAATTTGAATGCAAGATGAACCTATTAAAACGAATTATATTACATCATTCCTGGATGTTGAGTTACCATAAGAACTGAAATTTTTCCAGAAGAACATCGAGGAATAAAAAATTTAAGATTAGTTTATTAACAAACAACTATTTAGCCAAACTGTTTCCTGTTTAAACTTTCGTATAAAATGAATAAATTTATAATCAATTTTGAAAATTATTAATTAAACTATAAAAATATTATGGCAGAAAAGAAAGATTTTTTAAGAGAAAAGATTGAACATATTGATATAAAGAAGCATAACATTGTTCCGCTTGTTGAGTCGTATAAGAATATGGCGTTTCAGGCACGCAATCTCTACCGTGCTTCACATTATTACGATATGATGCTTGAAGATAAGAACTGTTCAGTGATTCTATGTCTTGCGGGTTCTCTTTTTTCGGCTGGTTTGAAGAATGTTGTAGTGGACATGGTGAGAAATAATATGGTTGACGCAATTGTTTCAACCGGTGCAATTATGGTTGACCAGGATTTCTTCGAAGGTCTCGGTTTTAAGCATTACATTGGTACACAATTTGTTGATGATAACGAACTGCGTGACCTAATGATTGACAGAATATACGATACATACATTGATGAAGAAGAACTCAGGGAATGTGATTTCACCATTGGAAAGATTTGCGATGCTCTTGAACACAGACCTTATTCATCCCGTGAATTTATCTGGCATATGGGTGAGTACCTAGCTAAACACGGTAAGAACAAGGATTCGGTAGTACTTGCGGCTTATGAGAATAACGTCCCGATATTCGTACCTGCATTTTCGGACTGTTCGGCTGGGTTTGGGATTGTTCATCATCAGTGGCACAATCCGGATTCTCATGTTTCGCTCGATTCTGCAAAAGATTTTCTTGAGTTAACTAAAATTAAACTTGATGCTTTCGAGACAGGACTGTTTATGGTTGGCGGAGGTGTACCAAAGAATTTTACGCAGGATGTTGTAGTTGCTGCGGACGTTCTTGAAAAAGAGGTTCCTATGCATAAATATGCGATTCAGATTACCGTTGCTGATGAGCGAGACGGTGCTCTATCGGGTTCAACGCTTAAAGAAGCTAGTTCATGGGGTAAGGTTGATATGACTTATGAACAGATGGTTTATGCTGAAGCAACCATAGCAATGCCTCTTATTGTTGGTTATGCTTATCACAAGGGAAACTGGAAGAACAGGAAGAAGAGAGAATTTAATAAAATGTTTCCAAATAAATCCGTAAAATTTTAAGAGCAATATTTGAAGCACACGATTGAAAGTAAGTATACATTTTTGTTGAATCTAAATTAGCGTAAGCATAATGAAGAAGTATAGGTTTAAAGGAAAAATTATTCAACATGGCAATATGGATGCGGGTTACGTTATATTTCCGTATGACGTAAAAAAGGAGTTTGGAACTGGACGGGTTAAAATCAAAGCGACTTTTGACGGTGTACCTTACCGCGGTTCGCTTGCACCTATGGGAGTGAAGGAAGGGTACCCGCTTTTAGTATTAAAAGATATTCGTAAAGCTATATATAAGACTTTCGGCGATGTTGTGAATGTAGTTCTTGAAAAAGATACTGAAGAAAGAACAGTTGAGGTTCCCGATGAACTGGCAAAAGTATTCAGAAGGAATAAAAGACTTAATAATGGGTTTGATGCGATGTCATACTCTCACAAGAAAGAATACGTGAACTACATTAATGATGCAAAGAAACCGGAAACAAAGTTAAGAAGAATAGAGAAAGTTCTTGCAGCAATTGAAGAACATATAGAGAGTAAAGCGAAGAAGAAAAAGTAAATGTCGTTTTTTGAAATAGTGCTTATAGCAATCGGGCTTGCAATGGATGCATTTGCTGTTTCAGTTGGAGCTGGTACGCTTTCTGTAATGAACAATTCGCGCTCTGCAATAAGGCTCTCTTTTCACTTTGGACTTTTTCAGTTTCTTATGCCTGTTATCGGATGGTTTCTTGGAACGTCCGTTCAGCGTTATATAGAATCAATTGACCATTGGGTTGCATTCTTACTGTTGGCTTATATAGGTATAAAGATGATTCATGGAAGTTTTAAAAAAGCAGAGGCAAAAAAAGATAATCCTTCGAAAGGGAAGAACCTTATTATTCTTAGTCTTGCAACAAGCATTGATGCACTCGTTGTAGGTTTTACTTTTGCGCTTTTGAATGTTAATATATGGTTTGCAAGTGCTACCATTGGAATTATTACTGCTGTTATGTGTGCGGGAGGCGTATGGGTCGGAAGCAGGCTTGGGATGAGGCTTGGCAGTATTATGGAAATATTTGGCGGTATAATTCTGATTATAATCGGTTCTAAAATATTAATTGAACATTTATTCTATCCATAATTTATGAAAGGACAAAAACAGGAAAGTTATACATCGTCACTCGCAACTCTGACAATGCTTTTCTTCATGTGGGGATTTATCACAAGCGTGAACGATATTCTTATTCCGTTTCTAAGAGGCGTTTTTGAATTATCACACTTTGAGGCAAATCTTGTACAGTTTGCATTTTTCGGTGCATACTTTATAGTTTCGCTTTTGTATTTTATTCTCTCGCTTATCATAGGCGACCCTATTGCGAAAATTGGATATAAAAACGGTATTATTATAGGGCTGCTGCTTTCTGCAATTGGCTGTTTTCTTTTCTATCCGTCAGCACAGTATCACCTTTTTGGTTTCTTCCTTGCGGCTCTTGCTTGCATAGGATTTGGACTTACCCTTCTGCAGATTGCCGCAAACCCTTATGTGGCAATGCTCGGCAAGCCGGAAACTGCTTCGAGCCGTCTGAATCTCGCTCAGGGATTTAATTCTTTCGGCACGACCATAGGACCCGTAATAGGCGGATTTCTTATATTTAATTATTTTCTTACTGAAGCAAATCCGGGAGCGAACTCAGTAAAAACTCCGTACATTATTTTCGGTGGTCTTTTTCTTGTACTTGCAGTTTTCATACAGTTTGCTCATTTACCGCCATTTACTGGTCACGACAAGATAGAGCGCAAGCCCGTTGCTCTGAAGCATTCGAATCTTTTCTGGGGTATGTTTGCAATCTTTTTCTACGTTGGTGCGGAGGTTTCTATAGGTAGCAATTTAATAGCTTTTATGAGCCTTGAAAACATTGCTGGTTTCAGCGAAGAAACGGGCAGCAAGTATGTGGCTTTTTACTGGGGTGGGGCAATGATAGGCAGATTCCTCGGATCAATATCTTTAAGCGAAATGAAAGCATCCAAGAAATATCCTTTGATGTTTCTCGTCGGAATTGTTCTGTTTGTTATTATATTTACGATTACTAAAACAGATTTCGAGAATGTTTGGTATTATCTGATATTTCTTGTTGCTAATTATTTTATATTCATCCTCGGAAAGTCTATGCCAGCAAGAACTCTCGCAATCTTCAGTCTATCTGCAATAGTTCTGCTTGGGGCGGGTCTTCTTACTTCGGGAATGATAGCTTTGTGGTCTGTGCTTGCCATTGGACTTTTTAATTCAATCATGTGGTCAAACATATTTACGCTTGCAATCGATGGGCTTGATAAATACACGTCGCAGGGTTCATCTCTGCTTGTCATGTGTATCGTAGGAGGTGCAATACTGCCGCTTTTACAGGGACTGCTAGCCGATATACTCGGAGTTCAGAACTCGCTCATAGTTCCGCTGATTGCATACACTTATCTGATATTCTACGGTTTGTTCGGGTATAAAAAGAAATTTAATGGAGAAACAATATGATAAATACAGTTGTCGGAATAGATGTAGGCGGTACTAACTCACCTTTTGGATTTGTTGATAAGGAAGGAAAAATTATTGCAAAGGGTTCCATTAGAACAGACGAATATGAAAAGTTTGATGATTATCTTAATGCGTTGATTTCGGAAATTAAAAGGACAAACAGAGAACATAATCTATTAAAGATTGTCGGATACGGTATCGGTGCACCGAACGGCAATTACTACAAAGGTACGGTCGAAAACGCACCGAATCTGCGATGGAAGGGAAAGATTGAGTTTGCGCATATGATGACAGAAAAGACGGGGTTGAAAGCATATTTAACAAACGATGCAAACGCGGCAGCAATCGGTGAGAAGGTATTCGGAAACGCAAAGGGTATGAATGATTTTATCGTTATTACGCTCGGCACAGGACTTGGTAGCGGTATTTTCTGCGGAGGAAAGCTGCTTTACGGTTCAACAGGATTTGCTGGCGAACTGGGACATACTATAGTTTTAGAAAACGATCGTCTTTGCGGGTGCACAAGGCACGGCTGTCTTGAAACTTATGCATCAGCAACGGGAATAGTAAGAACGGTAATTGAAAAACTTTCAGGAAGCGGGATTGATTCTTCTTTAAGAAAACACAGGGAAGATGAAATTACATCAAAGTTAATACATGAAGCTGCGGTTGCAGGGGATAAACTTGCACTCGATTCGTTCGAGTACACAGGGGCAATACTTGGTAAAGCACTCGCAAATGCCGTAGCATTTTCAAGTCCTGAAGCAATCTTTCTTTTCGGCGGACTGGCAAATTCGGGTTCATATATATTTGAACCCACCGTACGTCACATGGAAGAAAACATGCTCAATAATTTTAAGGGGACTGTAAAAGTACTGCCGTCAGGTCTTCAGGAAAACACAGCTGCCATACTCGGTGCAGCAGCACTCTGCTGGAATGAAGTAAGTTAAGTTGCTGTAAGAAGGAATGACACCTATAAATTCACTTAAGTCTCAGTTCTCTTGATTTCCATTTCCCGAGTTTAAACCAAATTGTAATAATCACACCCTTAAGTACAACGGTTGAACATATTGCAATCCATATTCCGTTTAAACCCCATAGCATTCCGAATAAATAAGCGAACGGTATTCTAAGTGCATTCATCGGCAACCCTACAATTGCAGGCGGCAGCGAGTCACCAGCACCCGAGAAGGCACCACTGAGAACAACTTCTGCAGCGGAAAATATCAGCACTGAAGCTGCAATTTTATTGTAAACGGAAGAAACATTTATCACGTCTGCATCATTTATGAAAAACATTGCCACCTCTTTGCTGAATAAAAATAGCAGTATGCCGTAAACTGCCATGACAATTGAAGCGTATCCGAGAATCTTGAATGCTAATTTTTCAGCTCTGTCGGGATTTCTTGCACCAATGTTCTGACCGACGAGTATAGAGCTTGCGAGAGAAAAACCGACAGTAATCTGATATGCAAGAGATTCAGACCTGTGGCCGATTCCAAGTGCTGCGAATGCTGTCGTGCCGAAATCGGAAACAAACCGTGACACAAAAACATATATAAGAGAGAAACCGACTCCGTTTATCGCAATGGGCAAGCCTATTCTGAATGTTTCAAATATAATGTCCTTGTCAAATCTATATTTTCTGACAGAACAAATCAGATCTCTCTTTTTCAATATATAGTATCCTGCAAAGAAAGCAAGTGAATAAGCAGCGATGGTTGACATAGCTGCGCCCGTCATATTCATTGCTTTAATAAATCCAAATCCAAATATAAATAACGGTGCAAGAAAGAAATTCATGCTAACGGCAAATACAAGAAGATACATCGGAGTTTTCGTATCACCTGTTCCCCTGAATATAGCAGTTGTTGTTGAAAGAAGTGTTATCCCTGGAAAACCTATCAGTAGGGTTATCAGGTATTCATTGCTGAGAGCGGACTGTTCTTCTCCAATATTCATAAGTGTGTTAAAGTAAGGCAGAACCGGTATCAAACACAAACTTAACATCACAGTAAAGAAAAACGTATTAACAAGATTATACGTGGATATCTTTTTTTCAAGTTCAGTATTCTTTGCACCTGTCGATTGTGCTATTAGAGAATTTGTCCCCGTAGCGATCATCTCGCCGAATGCAAGGAAACCCCAGATTAAAAAAGTTGCCGTTGTAAGAGCTGCAAGTGGAAGCTTGCCAAGCTTGCCAACCCAGAATGCATCAACAATGACAAACAAAGACCTTACTATTGTCTGCATTACAGCGGGTATAGCTAAATTGAGTATTAGTTTTCTGTCTGACATATTTAAGGAGTATCAAGATAGGAATTATTACCTTTTATAATAATTCAAAAACAACATTTGTTTTATTTTATATGCACAATACCCGTTCTTTTAGTAATCTTTATACTCACTCAAGGTCAATATTATCGTTAAAAACTATCTTTTACTTTATGTTTGTAATAGGTATTTTTTTCAAATTAAAGGAAAAACGTAGAGGATTGAATAATAACATATTAGACCGAATAATTGCTGATATTGAGAATAAAAACTATGGTTCAGCTATATCAGATTGCAATGCACTTATTGAACAGTTTCCAGATAACATAAAGCTGTATGAAATCCGATCTGTCTGCTATTATGCCACAGGTGACTTTGATTCTGCTATTGATGACTTGTCGGTTATTATTCAGAGGTTATCGGATTCTCATGATGATGATAATTACTTGTTGAGCCTATACAAAAGGCGCGGCAGGAATTATATGAGAAAACAGGAATGGGGCTCTGCGGTTGATGACTTTGTAAAAGCAATTAATATAAATGATACCGTTCCCGAAGTTCATAACAATCTTGCAGTTTGTTATAGAAGAGTTGACAACTTTGAGGATGCATATATTCATGCTACAAAAGCAATCGAGTTCAGGAGTAACTTTCCCGAAGCTTATAACAACCGTGCAAACATAAATGTATGTCTTCAGAATTTCGAGGACGCAATTTCGGATTATTCGGAGTCCATAAATCTGAATCCCCACAATCCAAAAACTTATTATAACCGAGCAAGCATTTATTATGAAATCTTCAACGACCTTGAAAACGCAAAAGAGAATTTCCTTGCTTCCGTAAAGCTTAACCCTGATTATGAAAAGGATATTTGCAATGAATACCCCGAACTAAAAGAAATACTTTTTGAAACTCAGGAAGATGTAACAGACGGATTTCATAATGAAGAGCAATATAATGATGAATCCGATGAAACAAATGAAAAAAGCTTTTCGGGAGAAGAGGATAAGAACCTGGATGAAATAGAAAACTTGATATCGAAGTTTGATGATACTAAAAAGTATACAGAAGACTCCTCTTCAGATACTAAACGTGCAGATGAAGAAATGGTCGTTCCGGAATTTAACTTTAAATCAATATTCAGAAATCAGGAACAAACTGACGATTCCCAATCAATCGAAGAACAAAATCAGGCAGAGATAAAACCGGTTATTAGTGATGATGTCAAGAGTCTTCATGACGAAATAATTTCTGATTCAGAAATTAAAACTTCTGAAACTATAAACTTACCCGATTTTAATGAGGTAAAAAAACCCGCTCCGTATGTTCCTACTTCACGTAAAACTACGTCGGAGAAAAAGAGTCTCTTTACTTCACCGTTGTTTTTTACATCAGTCTTTGTCCTTATTGTTGCAATTATTTTGTTGACGGTCTTGAAGCTGCAAAACACTTATGAAACTCAGCCTGTTACCACACTTACAAACCAGGAAGAACCGAAACATGAAGTAAATGATGAACCAAAGAAAGAAGTAGAAGAGGAACCGAAAGAAGAGATTAAACAGGAAAAAAAAGAAGATAACAAGGAAACTCAGAATCCGCCGGTTCTTGAATCTAGAAATCTTGGATTCATCGGAAGTAAACAGTCCTTTGTATTGTTCAGCGAACCCGATGGTTATTATGTCCAGATAGGTTCGTTCAGAGAAAAGTCAAAAGCTGAAGAGAGGCTGAAGCTTCTGACCGGACAAAATATAAAAGGTGCAATCGTTGAGACGGATTTAAAAGAGAAAGGTATTTATTACAGAGTGCGTGCTGGTGCGTTTATAAATGAAGAAGAGGCAAAACAAGTAACTACAAAACTTGAATGATAGAAGTTAACTTTGATAAAATTACTAAGCTTTCTAAACAGGAAAGATATTCTGAAGTCCTGAGTCAGGTGGAAGCTCTGCTGAAAGATGAAAATAATCTTATCGCTAATCTATCCAACGTTGTTTCGTTACTAAAGTACAGTTTTGATTATTACCTTTGGGTAGGATTCTATTTCTACGATGCGGAAAGGAATAATCTTGTCCTCGGTCCCTTTCAGGGCAGAATTGCTTGTACAAGAATTGAAATTGGGAAAGGTGTATGCGGAACTGCTTTCAAAAACGGAGAAACATTAGTAGTTAATGATGTGAACAAATTTCCCGGACACATATTCTGTGACAGTTCTTCAAAATCCGAGATTGTAGTACCGGTTTTTAGAAATGATAAGATTGTAGGTGTACTGGATGTTGATAGTGCCGTCTATTCTTCGTTTGACGATGTTGACAGAAAATATCTAAATGAACTTTCTTTAATAATATCGCGAATATTTTAAAGTGAACGCTCAAACGCTGTTAAATAAATCGAGAATAAAAAGCTCTTTCAGTAAAGAGCTTTCCGAGAACATTTTCCGTTTTTTATTTGATGAGGTACGAAGGATTATTAAAGAGGAAAAACATATTTCGATTTCAGAACTCGGTGATTTTTCAATTGTACACAGAAAAATGCAGACACGAGTCGATGAAGGAGGACGTGCTGAAATACTATTGCCGCCGAAAGATAAAATTATTTATAATCCGTCTGATAGTTTAATCAACAGAATGAAGAATGATGATTAAACCGGAGCTCGTAAGAAATATTGTAAACAAATTTGAAGTAGGGGAGGCGGAAGTAGCATCTTTCGTTGACAATATTTTCGTATCAATGTCCGATGCACTTAGAAAAGGAAAAAACATAAATATCCCCGAGTTTGGAAAGTTTAAGGTAATTAGTAAAACGAAAGAGGGAATTAAACAAAGATACATATCTTTTTCCCCGGTCAGGCAGTTTGCTGAATCTGTTAATGACAATTTTAACAATCTTCAACCCCAGATTACAAAAGCAAGAAACTTAAAGAGCAATGAAATCCTGACAATACGTGAATGTATGTCTGATGAGGATGACGAGGATTATCTCCGATTTATTTTTGATGAAGAGCTTGATACTCAGGTTACCGAGGAAACCCCTCCCGACATAATTTCTGTCTCGGACTCGAATGTTAACGAAGATAACTCGGTAGCAAAAACCTTTAATGGGAGCACTGAAATTATTTCCGAAGACGCAACAATATTCGCAGATTCTATTGATGAAGAAAAGGCTGACACCGAATCTGCTTTTGAACTCCCTCATAAACAAAGAAGGTTTTTACATGACCTAAAGGATGATTTTAGTACTGAGGATATCGATAATGAAATTACAGATCTTATTTTTAAAAGAGACGAACTTCTGAAAGAATTAGAATTGTCAGAAACTTCTTCAGACGTTAAAGAAGAAGAAACATCTCCGGAATCAGAACTTTCAGATGACGATATAATAATTCCGTCAAGTGAAGAATCGGAACCAAAGGTAACAGAAGATGATATTATCATCCCGTTAGAAACCGCCGAAGATAAGGAAACTGGAAAGGATGATGATAAAACTCCTGAATCTTTAGATAAACCCGAAGAGAGCAGTGAAGATATTAATAAACATCTGATTCCTGAAACAAGTAATGTAGAGTTACGCATATTTCAGAAACTCCTATCAGACCAACCTTCCGAGCAAAAAGATGATGTTCTTTTGAAAAAATCCGAACAACAACAGGATGTTATTTCTTCTAATGAACCCGCAACTCTCACTGATGCTCTGGATAATCTTCAGAATGAAAATATTATTCAGCCTTTGGATACAAGTGATAATAAGGAACCAAAATCTTTCAACGAAGTTTTCGTTAGCAAAGAGCCTCAGTATGGTGTTAAATCGGTTACTCCAAAAGAAAAGAAAAAACCGCTTAGTGTTTTCATGAAAGTTTTAATCTATACTTTTTTCATTGCGTGTGCCGCAGGAATAAGCTTTTTCTTGTATAAAACACTTTTTGAAAATTTGGCAAGCACGGGTATTATTGAAAATTTGAAGTTGCATAATTCCGATTCGCTAAAAAATCACTTTGCAGATGATGAGCATGTAAAAGGGGAAAGTGTGTTGATTGAGAATGCCAACGGAAATATCTTTCGTAAAATTGACCCCTTTGTCTACATAGAAAATAATGTATGCGATAATATTGGAGAAGCTTCAGATAAAGAAGCAAAACTAAAATCTAACCTCGTCTCGTGCCGGATTGAAGCTTTTATGACGCTTGATAATGTTATTCAGTACAGGGTGCTTGTTGGTCCTTTTGAATCACTAGAAATAGCTAATCAGTACAACCTTGAAAACAAATCCGTGTTGAATTCAGTTAAATAAGCTGTATCGTTTTCATTGCTGTACTTTTCTTTTTAAAATCCTTTCAGTTATCGCAGCTATAAATATCAGTACCGTTATAATCAAAAGTATGTCAGGGAATAAATAAGGATTTCTTGTGTAAAAGGTGATATCTCTACTCAATCCAATATCTCCGCTTATTATAGCTTTCTGATTTATTTCGGTCTCATCGTAAATATTTCCGTATGAATCAAGAAAACATGAGATTCCTGTGTTTCCGCATCTTGCTATCCATCTCCTGTTTTCAATTGCTCTTAAAACAGCAAATTGTTTATGCTGATGAGTTCCGAATAATTTTCCCCACCATCCGTCATTCGTTATAATTACCGAAAATTGTGAACCCTTTTCCACGAATGAAGCAAAATATTCAGGATATATCGTTTCGTAACAGATTGCTGTGTTGAACTCTGCCTTATCTCCAAGTTTAAATATTGTGGTATCTCGGCCAACTTGAAACGAACTAATACCAACAGACCATCTTATTATATCCCTGAAAAAAGGAATCTTTTCCTGATAAGGCATTCTCTCACTCGCTATGACAAGCTTGTTCTTCGCGTATTTCTGATGAGATACTCTTTCTTCATAAGGATTTATAAGCACTGCTGAATTAAAAGAATCGTATTTCTGACCCGATGTTTTATTTATTTTCGAATCCGGTTTTGCTATTATGCTGTCGTTGTAGTATACAAGGTCAGGTGTACCTATTAGAAGAGGTGTCTTTATGCTGTCGATCGTATTCTTTATCAAATCATATTTATCCGTGTAGTAATCATTAAGAAGATAAAAAGGAGTTGCTGTTTCAGGAAATATTATAAGGTCTGATTTTACCGATGCACTATCGGTTACTCTAAGCAGTTCAACATAGTCGTTCACAAGCTCGTTTTGTTTTGAACCCCATTTTTTCCAGGGATTTACATTTGGCTGAACAATGCTTATTCTTAACTTTCCCTCTGAATAATTTCCGTTATGCTTGTTGTATGATTTTGCTGTAATACTGTAAATATCAGGAAGGAAAAACAAAACAATAATAATTAATGATATGTAAATTACTTCTTTTCTTTTTAAAAATACTGGCAATGACTCTTTGCTCACAGAAGCTTTTTCAATTATCAGATAAAGCAGACATCCGATATTCAGCACCCAGAAAGATATTCCGTAAACCCCCGTTATTTCTATGAATTGAATTTTATGTAATGCCGTAGTAAATGCATTTCCTGCCGTTACCCAGGGAAAACTTACTTCGGGCAGTGCGTAAAGATATTCTATTGTAACCCAAATAAACGGTAAAGTAAATACAACCGCAGATTTTAAGTATGCTGCAAGTCTTTTCTGTGTATAATAATAAAGAACCAACGGCAAAGTCAGCAGTGCACTGTGAATCACTATTGTTATAAACCCGCCGGCAATCAGAAACTTATCTGCTCCTTCCCTAAGTCCGCTTAAACTTATCCATGAAACTGTCACCATTTCGAACGACAGGAACGTAAAGTATGACCTTAAAAATACTTGTTTAAAATTCCCTGAATTGTGAACCGTGTAAATAAGTAATGCAATCCCTATGAAGTAAAGCGTGTAAATGTTGATGGGTGGAAATGCTAACGCAAGACTTAGACCTGTGATTATATAGAGTAAGGTTCTTTTAATCTTCAAATCAGTTCTTTAGAATTTTATACTTTTTGTTAAACGAGTCCCAGAGGAACACAAAGAACATTCCTATTGAAACACCTATTATCATACCGATGAAAACGTCGGATGGGTAGTGAACCCCGACAAACACTCGCGAGATAGCCATTAGGAATGCACCGATGTAAAATGAAATTGAAAACCTTGGGTAGAAATGTGAGAGAACCACCGCTCCCGCAAAGTTGTTTACTGCATGTGAAGACGGGAACGAAAAGGATTGCGTGCATCCCACGAGCAATCTGACATCCGGCAGTACATTGCAGGGACGTATTCTTTCCACTGCATTTTTTATGAGATTACTGCTGATCTGATCGCTTGTTGCTACAAGCAGTATAAGTACTATCGCCACTATCCTACCGCGTTTCCCCGCACCTATCAAAAGGTAAAGAAACATGATAGCATAAAATATTTTCCAGTGGTTCAATTCTGTAATAAACGGCATCAGAAAATCCGTTGCTGGATTCGCAATCGTCTTGTTTATAAAGTAAAATATACTGACGTCTATTCTGTAAAGGAAATCAATCATTACTTGTGTATTATCGTTACTGTCGTTGCGGAACACCCCTTCTTTTCTCCGATAAACCCAACTTCTTCCGAAGTGGTTGCCTTTATCGAAACATTCTTGCAGTTTATTATTGCTGAAATCTTTGCTGCCATGTCTGGGATGTACTTTGAAATCTTAGGTTCCTCAAGCAAAATCATCGAGTCAGTGTTGCTTATTTTCCAACCGTCTCTCGAAATAAGATCGTAAACTTGCTTCAGTAAAACAAGACTGGAAATATCCTTGAAAGCAGGGTCAGTGTTCGGGAACTGATGTCCGATGTCTTTATGTCCTGCAGCGCCAAGCAGTGCGTCGCATAGTGAATGTAGCAAAACATCGGCATCCGAGTGTCCCTCAAGCCCTGTAATGTGTGGTATTTCCACTCCGCCTAATATTAGCTTCCTTCCGGTTGCGAGCTTGTGTACGTCGTAACCGTATCCTATTCTGAAATTATAGTCTGACATAAATTCAAATTAGAACTTTTATTGTTTTAAAACAATCAAATTTGCAGTAATAATCCTGATTATCCCGCATTCAAACCAATCCTTATCACGCCCTCGCCGTATTTCTGTTTAAGCTTGTCAAGATGATAAAACGGGATGTGAGTGCGTCTTGTGAATAATTCAAGGTTACAGGAGTTTGTATCCTCGTGAAGGTCAAAAACCGTCATGCCGAACATTCTTGCAGGCAGATTCTCATTCGGCTGAGGAAAGTTTTTCAGAATTTCAAGTGCCGATTCATATACTATCCGGTCGTCGTTTGTGTGCGATGGAAGATGCATGTCTCCGGACGCATACCTCAAGTTCCCGTATCTTAATACAAAGTATAAATATCCCGCAACAAGTTTCTTGTTGCGCATTTTCCTGCAAAGGTACTCTGCAACACGTCTGACTTCATTCTTTACCTCATCGATATTGTAAATGTTGTTGGTAAGCGTGTGATGGTGGTTTAGTGACTTCTCATGCGTTGACCTCCTGAAGATTTCCGATGAGTCCTCTCCGCGTGCAAGCCGTCTGAAAACTATTCCGTTAACTCCGAATTCCTTGCGAAGCACGCCCTCCGATGAGTTTACAAGATCTCCTATGGTGAATATGTTCATAAGGCTCATGCGTCTTCCTATTCTTGCCCCGACTCCCCATAGCCTTCTGACGGGAAGTGGATAGATTTTCTTCTCTCTGTCATCAGGCGTTATTACAGTCAGTCCGTCAGGTTTTTTAAATTTTGTTGCCATCTTTGCGTATGACTTATTGTATGAAACCCCTACGCTGCATGTGAGGTCTTCCATCTCGAGTATTTTATCCTTTATACGCTGTGCAAATTCCTTCGCCTCCTTAAAGTTCTTCACAAAGTCAGAAACATCAACAAAATACTCGTCAACACTATACTGCTCCGTGAATTCCGGCGGAACAAACGTCCGCAATCCTCTCATAAGATTCTGTATGATTACTTCATACTTTGGACCGTAACAGGGAAGTGAAATAAGCTTCGGACAAATTTTCTTTGCCTCCCAAAGGCTCATGCCTGTATCAATTCCGAATGTCCTCGCCTCGTAAGATGCCGTCATCACAATTCCTTTCATGCCGGTTGTGCTTCCGACTGAAACAGGCTTTCCTCTAAGGTTTGGATTGTCCCTCTGCTCTACTTGTGCGTAAAATGCATCAAAGTCAATATGAAGGAAAATCTTCGGTTTGCATAGTCCAAGATGCGGGTTTAAGTCTCTGTAATGAGGAAAAGAGTAAAGCGGCATCAGCCTTATCCTCTTGTACATCGCGTCGTAGCCCTGCTCGCTGCGCGGTATGAAGAATGATGAACTAATCTTATCCATATGATATATATTAAAGGTTAATATTCTATGGCATAAATATATATGGTATATTTGTAAATATCAAGTCATCAGAAAATAATTGCTGGGAGTTGCTAAAATTAATCCTTTGCAGGTTATTCGTAATTAGCGGAAAAAACGACCTATTATTAAGGTTTCACAGCTGTAAATTCCCGTGAAACCTCTAATGTTCAGTCGAAAGAAGTTTTATATTTTGTGTCCTGAAAATGCTTATTGAAGCTGATGTACGCTGGTTCTTTCCGTGCGCCTTTCCTTCCCGCTTTCTTTCTTCTCCTTTTTCACCACCTTATTAAGGCTTCCTTTAAGATAGCAGTCATAGCATACATCAAGCACCATGTCGTTATAGATATCCACATACTCTTCATGAATCGTGTATATGTATTCGTCGTCTTCAAGAACTATCTCGAAATCATAAGTGCCCGCATCCAGAATCATATTGAATGACTCGAACGGTTCGAGGTCGTAGTATACCTGATTCCGGCTCCATCCGTGGTTTCCATAATCGTACGTACGGAAATATAATTCCGTCATGTACATATCGTTGTTGTTATTGTAAACAGAGACGTTGTATGATGAGTTATAGATAAACTGTTCGCATCCGTTGATGAAAACCGCAGAAATCAAAATTCCAAGTAGTATTAATTTCTTTCTCATTTTTGTCTCCTTTACTGTTGCTTTACTTCAATTCTTAGACAATCAGTATTGCAATTTAGGTTTAATTCTTGTTGCATTTTATACCTGTTTGATATGTCTTTGTTCCCGCATTATTCCTGAATTGATTCTTGTTTCGCCCCCTTGTCCTGAACTGTTTAAAAGCATACAGCCGTAACTTTTCCATTCTCGTGATGCAATTAAATTTATCTTCTTCCCAATTCTTCAAAGCTTAAATCCAGCAACTTGTATTTCTCCCATCCTTTGTAATCAAAGTGCCACCATTCTGTCGGGTAATAGCTAAACCCGAAATGTTCCATAATTCCAAAAAGCAATTTCCTGTTAGTAAGTACAGTGTCAGGCAAATCACTGTAATCTGGATGTGCTTTTTCCGTGAAATTATCATATTCGGTTGGCATCGGTAGCTCTTTTCCCGTGCTCAGTTCAACCAATGTCAGGTCCACTGCACAGCCGCGGTTATGACGCGAACCTTTTCTGGGATTTGCCACGAAATTCGTGTCTGGATATACTTCAAAAAATTTGAGCGATGCGGCGTACGGTCTGTATGCATCATAAATCTTAAGGCCTATCATAAAATGTGAAAGCGAATCCTGTACCTTCTGTAAGGCATCAAAGACAGGCCTCCTCGCAAATGCTCTCGGTGATAAATAAATTACTTTCCCTGTAAAATTATTAACCGTTGCATATCGTATGTCAAGATAAATGCCTCCTATCTTTCCGAGGTCTTCAAGCTTCCAATCTGGATTTTGTTTGACTTCTCTGTCATATTCTTCCTTACTCTGTGTAATGTCAAGATTGTAAGGATTTAACTTTTCAGTTTTACTTTCGTTCGTGCATCCGAAGAGAATAAAACAAAGATTTAATGCTGCCAAAAGTAACATAGATTTCATCTTCATCATATTGTTTTCTGCTTAAATATTAAACTAATAATATATATAAAAACTTAATCATTAAAAAGTTCGTGATATATCAAATCACGTCATTTTTGCACATTACTTTTAAATTGAAAAAGCTATTTTATTCATAATTTCTTGTTAATGGAATATCCAAAATTTGAAAACAAATTATACTATGAAGTATATTAAATATCTGCTGGCAATATTTGCCGCAATTATTATCAGTTCTAACATTTCAGCTCAATCAGCTGAAGAAATAGTAAACAAGCACATTGAAGCCCTCGGAGGTACCGAAAATATTCAGAATGTGAAATCATTAAAAGTTAACGGCTTTGCAAAAGTTATGGGAATCGATATTCCGTATACTACCTACAATCTCGCTCCCGATAAGACTTACTTCGAAATGTCTATCGAAGGTTTTTCGATAAAACAGGCGTTTGACGGAATCAAAGCTTGGTCACTAAACCCTCTTTCAGGTTCAAGCACACCAGAGGTTGTTGAGGGTGATGAAGCGAAAGGTATAAAGGATAGAGGAATCATTTTCGGCAGACTGACGACATATAAAAATGACGGTGCATCAATCGAAATGTTGGGGAAGGAAAAAGTGGAGAATGTTGACGCTTATAAAATTCTATATACTGGAGCAGATGGCAAAAAAGTTACTTACTACATCAGTACTGAATCCAACCTCGTCGTAAAAGTTCAGAAAAAAGTTACCGTTAATGGATCCGAAATGGATTCCGAAACTGTTTTTTTTGACTACAGAAAAATTGGCAGCGTAATGATGGCTTATGCAATGAATACTAAGGTCAAAAATTCACCGATGGGGTCCCAAAATATTACAATAGAAAATATTGAAATAAATCCTACTTTTGACGAAACAATTTTTTCTATGCCGTCTAACTAATTCTTGAAATCCCGGCTGCAAATTATCCGGGATTTTTATTTCTTCTTCTCGTCCTAAATCCTATATTCCATACTATTCCATCCATTAACATTGTGCTGTTTTTGGATATCGGGAATTAAGCGTTTTTTGGCCACAAAAATTAACAAACAAATAACACAGGGACATCAAAGCTTCATTTTTTATGTATGCCTGCGATATGTCTGCGATATACCTGCGATATGCTTGCGATATATAAATATATTATTATAATGTCAAATTCCTCTGATTTTGATATAACGGATAAAAACTGTGGATTAAGAGAATTCTGGATTTCTTCTCACGAAGATCCATAAAAATGAAAAGTCATTTCATGATATATAGCTAATAATTAATTGTAAAAACAGTATATTAATGAAATTTTTCTCTGAAATAATATCAATAATAACAGTGTAATATATCCACATTTAATCACCGTTTGTGTAAAATCTACACACAAATAATAGAGAACTATTAAATAATCATTGTTTTATCAATTACTTAATCTTTGGCACAAGAATTGAAGTTATATATATTAAATGATTAAAAATTTTACAATATTAAAGAAATAAATTTTATAATTTTATGAAAAAATTGCTTACAGTTTTGATGGTTTTGGTTTTGACAGCAAGTGTTATGTTTGCTGCTCCAAAACCCAAAATTATGGTTCAAAGTGTTACTCCTTACTTGTGGTCGACGAGCACTGTCCTTCGCTCGGATTCGTGTATTACAACAGGTCTTAGCACTGTACCAAATCAAACTTATGTCTATTTGTCAGTTATGAACGTAGGTGATACCGCAGCCGTTCAGACAAGCAACTGGACATTTAATTCAAAACCTGCGGGTTCATCCGCAGCATTAACATCAATACCTTCCTTGGGTTGGTATAAGTTTTTTGCTGATGTTAAAGGAGTTTACGTTGTTAATGTTTCCATCACAACATCAACAGGTTCAAAAGACTCAACATTGCAAGTTACATCTGGTGATTTTGTAGGTGTTGGTGGTTTTGATGGTGTCCCTGCATTATACCCAAATTGTATGTCTTGCCACTCTGTTAACCTACAAGGATTATTCAACAGATGGAAGGTTAGTGCTCATGGAACTACGATGAAATATAATTTAGATTCAGGTTCAGCAGGTTTTGGTACTTCTTGTTTTAGATGCCATACAACCGGATATGACAACAGAAAATTCGCACTTAATGGCGGTTTTGACGATAGAGCAAGAACTTTAGGCTGGAGTTGGTCTGCTTATTCACCTCCGAAACCAGGTAACTGGGATTCTCTAAAAACCAAATATCCTTCACTTGTTGCTTACGCAGGAATTGGCTGTGAAAGCTGTCACGGTGCAGGTAGTGAACACACGTTCGGTGGGGATACTACGAAGATTGCTGTCAATTTTGACTCTAAAGCCTGTTCTTCATGTCACGATAATCCATGGAGATACCCTCAGGTTGCTCAGTGGGAAAATTCTTTACACTCAGACCCAGTTTTCGAAGGTAGAAATGTCGCGGATAACCAAAGAAACAATAGAGGAAGTGACTGTAATATGTGTCATGACGGTAGAAATCATATCGATTATACATATAAAACTGTTGGCGGACCAAATTACTTTACGAATCCTGCTCTCGTTAAAGGAGATATGACGTCAATCGGATGTCCTACATGTCATGATCCTCACGGCAATTCTAATGATTTTGCTTTAAGAAATTACCCATCAGATACACTGGCAAATGGTTATAATTATTCAAATGCTGGTGAAGGTAAAACTTGTATTGCTTGTCACCAGTCAAGAAGAAATAGTAAAACTTATGTTACTGTAAAAGGTTCTTTCACTAGTACTTGGGGACCTCACCATTCAACTCAGGGTGATGTTCTTATGGGGCAAAATGCAAGTAATTTTGGATTCCCGTATATTTCAGGTGCTCATAAAAATATTCCCGGTACATGTGCTGGTTGTCATATGGCACCAACAACGGATACTGGTACAGTTACAAGAGATAAAGTCGGTGGTCATTCAATGTCTATGCATTATGAACCAACAAACTACGACCACGTAAAAGGTTGCTTAGGCTGTCATCCGGGCGTTACAAGTTTTGATGATTTCATTGCACCTGAAGATTTTGACGGCAATGGTTTTATTGAACCATGGCAAATAGAGTTTGATGGGTGTGTTAAAAACTTAAGAATCGCGTTGCCTCCGGCAGGTGTTGATTCTGTTTCTTGGCAGTTAATTGCTAGAGACTCTATGAATCTTAATGTAAGAAAAGCGTTCTTCAACTACCAAATGATTAGTTATGACGGTAGTCGCGGGATGCATAACCCATTCTATGCAATTCAGGTACTTCAGGTATCTAAAAGTCTAATTGTTGGAGTAAATCAAATTGGTTCGGAAATCCCCGTCAAGTTCGATTTAAGTCAGAACTATCCGAATCCTTTCAATCCAACAACAAAGATTAACTTCTCATTACCTCAGGCTGGACAAGTCATTCTTAAGATTTATGATATAACGGGTAAAGAAATTATGACTCTCGTTAATAAGAAATTTGATGCAGGTAAATACTCAGCGACCTGGGAAGGCGTCGATGATAACGGCAGTAAAGTTTCATCTGGTGTTTACTTCTATAAAATAATAGCAGGAAACAACATTCAAACTAAGAGAATGGTGTTGATTAAATAAAAGTGTTTTTCATAGCTTTCTCCTTTTCTAAGCTCGGGACAACCTCCTACGTCCCGGGCTTCTTTTTTTAATGTTGCTGCTTATTCTTGTATTATTTATTATATTTTGATTAAGTTGTATTTAATCTATTTTTACATTTATAACATTCTATATTATCGACAAAATCACATTATAAATGGTAAAAGATATTTTTCTTAAAAGAACGCTGAATGTTATTCGTAACGTAGATAAGTTTCTGAAAAAACCAGATGAAAATTATCTTCACGATATACGAACAGAATCCCGGAAGTTGGAATCGTTGTTTATTACGCTCGGAGAATTGTCAGGTAGTAAAGAGTACAAAGTATATTTACGTAAAATAAAGCAGTTCATCAGACTCTTCAGTCCTTCACGGGAAACAGATGTCTGTATTCAGATTACTGTTGAATACCTGAAAATTACTGCAGATAATATCCTGATTGTAAAATTCTTGAATAATCTTAAAACACAATCCGTTGAACAAAGAAGACGAATATTTGTAGATAAAAAGCTTGTTGATTTCTTGTTAAGTAAATCATCGCTTGAGGATTTCATTAGAAACAAAATGTTCGAATCTGTTGGAGAAATCAGCCGTGAAAAGATCAGCAGATTTCTTGGTATTCAGGTTTGTTTCCTTTATGATAAAATGATGATTTATAAAAATGATGTTTTATCGGGTCTCGAAAACAAAAATCAACTCCATAAAATGAGGCTGCGTGCCAAACCTCTCCGATATACTCTTGACTTTCTAAATGAATCACTGGATTTACAGCTTTCTGACGTTGGAATTAAGATTAAAACTATGGTTGCCTTAGCTGGCGAAATTCATGATTATGATATGCTTATTGAAAAAGTTGGAGAGTTTATAAATATTGCTAAACAGTATCAGATTAAACCATCAGAAGAAATTGACAGTATTATGGATGTATTTATACAACATATGAATAACAAAAGAAATCAGGATTACTTAAACTTTAAAGCATTAGTAACGGAAATAGATTCCGAAAAAGATTCAAAGGGCTTTATTATAATCTAATATCTGCAATACTAATAATCATTCAATTAAAAAGTATTTTCCATATCGGTACTCAGTTACTTTGCGTTTCGGTTTGTAAACACGTGGTCTTGGATTGGTCATAAATTACTGTTTTACGTCATCTTTATCTTTATAAAAATTCTATCTTAAACAAAATTTAATCAGTCCTTCAATCGTTTGTCCATCATTCAATTCGAGAAACGTATTTTTATCTCTATTCAATGCTAACCAGTTCGAAATAACCTTTATCTCGTCAAGCTCTATTTGCGAGAATTTATGTTTGACGAATTTATTCAATGAAAAGTATAGGGTCTCTATAACTTCAGATAATTCTTCTGTTACAGGTCTCTGGTCAAAATCATCGTCACGATTGAGTGTTATCGTTCTTGCAAGTTTTCCGTTCTGAATAAAAAACAATTCTCTTTTGTCCTCATTGTCACATTTTATTATTATCTTCTTATTGTTAATAGCCGAAGTAATTACTTTCTGATAGCTCATTACTTTAACTATATCAGCAAGCCTGTCTCTGTATAATGCAGCCTTCTCAAAGTTCTCGTTTTCTGCATTCTTGCTCATTTGCTCTCTTAGAAAACCTGTAATTGAATTACTTCCTTCGCTGATAATAAACCTGTGTACTTTATTTACTTCATCCCTGTATTTTGACATTGGTATCGTCATATTGCATGGTGCCTCACATTTGCCGATATCAAAATACATACAGTTAGAGTTCGTCTTCTTTGCCCTTATCGTTTTGTCCTCGCATTTTCTCAGCTTATACCGGTCATAAATTTCTTTATGTATATATCTTGCCGTTCCTTTGCTCATAAAAGGACCGTAATAGTATGCATTATCGTTCTCTATTTCATAAACATTATCAAGTTTAGGAAATTCATTTTGTACATCAAACTTCAAAAAAGGATGAAACCTGAACCTCTTGATAGCGGTATTAAATCTCGGTTTATATTTCTTTATCATCTTTGATTCAAGTATCAAAGCAGATAATTCTGAATCGGTTATCTCGAACTCTACTTTCCTTACGCTGGTAAGAAGTTTTCTTATCTTGTATGAATGATTGTCATTATGTCTGAAATATGATGATACCCTGTCCTTTAAACTTTTTGCTTTACCGATGTATATAATTTCATTAGAGGAACTTCTCATTAAATAAACCCCGGGATCCTTTGGTATGTCCTTCAGTGAAAGATTAACACGCTTTAAAGCTAACGGTCTTTTCTCCTCGGTGAATATCTTTGAGTTTTGAAATTTTATTATCTCATCAATCGTTTCATAATCGTATTCCTCCTGCAATAACTGGATAAAATGAATAAGTATTTTTGCAGTGGCAAGTGTGTCGTCGTATGCCCTGTGCTTGTTTTTTATTCTTATGTTAAGGTGCTTTGCTACATTTCCCAGTGACTTGCTGCCTAAATTGCGCAGTAACCTTCTTGAAAGTTTACAAGTGCATAGTGTATTTAAGTTCAGATAATAGGGTTTATCAAGTCTCTTAAATGATTCAGAAACAAATTTGTAATCAAAGCTTACGTTATGCCCAGTGAATACTGTTTCTAAACCGTTATTATCCGTTATGAAATTTCTTATTTTATTCGCCACTTCGGCAAATGATGGCTTGTCATAAACATCTTCATTTGTTATTCCGGTAAGTTGTGTAATGCCATAAGGAATGTGTTGTCCCGGGTTTATAAGTGTAGTATATGTGTCTATGATTTCATCATTTCTTATTTTTATCAATGAAATCTCTGTAATCCTGTTGAACTTTGAGGATAATCCTGTGGTCTCAACATCGCATACAACAAACGTTGTATCTTCAATCAAATTTTTAGTCTTATCCTTTGTTGTCATTATTCATAATTCATGGAATTATAAAAGCGTGATTTATGGAAAATAATCTGTAATTTATTATCATTTGATGATAATAATTTAGAATTGAATAACTGCATTAAAAGAGTTTCCGTTAGAAGATATTGTAACATTGCTGCTAATCAAATCGTTTATTATATTATTTATCACGTCAGCACATATTGTGAGTCCAAGTATTGCTCCTGCGGACATGTTTCCGGTATTGCTGTCAGGACGACCCTTTTCGTTGAATAAATTGTTTTTAAAATCTATAATATCCTTTCGGAAAGCATAAACAAGAGCTGCCGAGCCGCTGCCTATAACCATCCCTCCCAATACATCGCTCGGATAATGAACTCCGAGATATATTCTTCCGTATCCGATTAGTGCAGCATACAAATAGGATACTGCAATTACTGCTGGTTTATCAGGATATCTTAGTGTTAATGAAGTTGCTATAGAAAAAGCTGTTGCTGTGTGTCCCGATGGGAATGAATACCTGTCAGTAGGGGAGTTATCCTTTCTAAAATATACGTCTTTTAAAGATACATAAGGTCTTTCGCGTTTTACTATGTACTTTAATCCAGCTGTTACTCCTAAACTAGTTAGTTCAGAGACCATCATAAGTACCGCCGAGTTCTCATCATAATAATTAGTATTATATCTTGCAACACCCGCCATTCCAAAAGGCAGTACAATGCTGAGAGGTAATACTGATTTGTCTGTTATTGGTAATACTGTGTTTGAAAATCCGTTTCTTGAATTATTAATGCTCCTGAAAAGCTTAACATCAATTCCGGTATTAAGTTTTTCTTTTTCTAAATCCCTGAATCCTTGTGATTGGCTTTCTGAATAGATTAAATTTAATGAACAAAATATCAGAAAAATTATAAACCTGCTCATGATGTTCTAATTTTGAACCGTTCCTGATTCTATTAACAATCTTATTAAATATTATTTTGTTTTAACCAGTCGTCATTATGAAACTTCGATAGATATCTTTCACCCGTGTCACATACGATAAAAACCACCACTCCTTTTTCGTCAAGCTTTTTTGCAATGTTTAATGCTGTATATACTAACGTACCCGTTGAAGCACCACAGAAAATTCCTTCCTCTTTTGTAAGCGCTTTACATGTATCAATAGAATCTTTATCGCTCACTTCAATCACTTTATCAATAAGTTCAAAATCCATTATTTCAGGTATCATGTCGAGACCAATACCCTCGACTAAATAAGGTTGGCATTCTCCTGTTTTTCCTTTCTCCTTGTATAGTTTCGCGATTGAACCTATAGGATCTGCCGCTATTATTTTAATGTTTGGATTTTTTTCTTTTAAGTATCTTGCCGTTCCGGTAATTGTTCCCCCTGTTCCAAGACCTGCAACGAAATGGGTTATTTTACCCTCTGTTGCTTCCCAGATTTCTGGACCTGTAGTAAGATAATGTGCTGTAGGATTTGATTCGTTAGTGTACTGCGCTATGTATAATGAGTTTGGTGTTGTTTCTGCTATTTTCTGAGCTTTATTCATGTAATATTCAGGATGGTCATGTCCAACATTCTTCGGCACTACTACGACTTCCGCTCCAAATGCTTTTAGATAATTTCTTTTTTCTTGTGACACCTTATCTGTTACAACTATAATAGATTTATAACCCTTTACAGCAGCAGCAAGTACAAGTCCTATACCAGTGTTACCGCTCGTTGCCTCTATTATCGTCCCGCCGGGTTTTAGTTTGCCTTCTCTTTCGGCATTCTCAACCATTAGTTTTCCAATTCTGTCTTTAACACTACCCCCGGGATTTAATGATTCCATCTTCCCGAGTACTGTGGCTTTAATTCCTTTTGTGAGTTTATTTAGTTTTATTAGTGGAGTGTTCCCGACTAATTCTAAAACATTATTCTTATACTTCATTTTGCTGCCTTTATAAAATTTACCCAAGCGGTTTCATTAATGGAAACAACAGAACGTCTCTGATATTAACAGAATTCGTAAGTAACATTACTATTCTGTCAACCCCCATCCCGACACCCGTCGTCGGTGGCATTCCAACTTCTATTGCTTTTACAAAGTCTTCATCAAAAGGATGTGTGTCTTCTTCCCCCCCTCTTCCTCTTTCAACCTGACTTTCAAGAAGTCTCCGTTGAAGTATTGGGTCGTTCAGTTCGGTGTATGCATTCCCGACTTCCCATTTGTTAATGTACGGTTCAAATCTCTCAACGTATATTACCTTTTCGGGATCGTCTTTCATTTCTTCTAACTCTGCAAGTGAATATTGCCTTAACGGTTTGCAAAGCGGCGTTGTATCAATCGGATGATTTATAACAAATGTTGGCTGTTTTAATTCCTCCTCACAGAGTGCTTCAAATAATGCTGCTATAACAAGTCCTTTGCTGTGTGCAAGCTTTGGATCAAGGTCTATGTCATTCTTCTTCATGAACATTATTATTTCATCTTTCTTCATCGAAAGAACATCAATACCGGTTTTCTCCGTTATTGCATCTGTCATTTGAAGTCTCTTCCAAGGACGGGCAACATCAATCTGAGTTCCCTGATATTCAAATTTGGTTGAACCGTGAACAGCTATACATGCTGACTCAACAACTTCTTCAAACATGTTCATGCTGTCTGTATAATCACCGTATGCTTGATACCATTCAACTTGCGTAAACTCAGGGTTATGTGTTCTGTCTATTCCTTCATTTCTGAAGTCTTTAACGAATTCGTAAACCCTGTTAAATCCCCCGACTATCAGTCTCTTTAAATATAACTCATTTGAAATTCTCAGGTATAAAGGAATGTCAAGTGCATTATGATGCGTTATAAATGGTCTCGCGTTTGCTCCACCGTAGATTGTTTGCAATGTTGGTGTTTCTACCTCAAAAAATCCGTGCTTTTCGAGTGTTGCTCTAATGGACTTGATTACTTTTGTCCTCTTAATAAACGTATCCTTTACGTTTTCATTAACTATAAGGTCAATGTATCTCTGTCTGTAGCGTAGTTCAACGTCCGCAAACGCATCATGGATTATTTTCTCACCGGATTCAGTGATTTCTTCCTTTACGATTGGAAGAGGAAGAATTGATTTTGTAAGAAGTTCAAGAGATATGCTGTGTATCGATACCTCCCCCGTCTTCGTTCTGAATACAAACCCTTTAACTCCGATAATATCACCGATATCAAGCATCTTCATTATCGCATAACTTACTTCACCTACTTCATCTTTCTTGATATAAACTTGTATCCGGTTTGTGTCGTCCTTAATGTGACAAAACGTTGCTTTTCCCATTCTTCTAATAGCAGAAATCCTTCCAGCTATTGAAACGGTGCTTTTCTTCCTGAGCTCTGCTTCAGTCTCATCTTTGGGGTCAGTAAAATTCTTAAGTATATCATCCGCCTTGTCTGTAACGTCATATCTGTGCGGGTAAGGGTTTACTCCAAGTCTCTTGATTTCTTCAAGCTCTTCTAATCTTCTTTTTACTAATTCGTTTTGTTCAGTCATTTTATTTATTAAATTTATTAATTTCTTCTCTATTAAGCTTTCTGTACTCGCCCGCATTTAGACCTTTAACAGTTAGGTGTCCGTACGAAATACGGTGAAGTTTCCTTACGAAATATCCATATCCTTCAAACATTCTGCGAACTTGCCTGTTTCTGCCCTCTGTTAAGGTTATCGATACAATACTTAAATCATTCTTATTCGGATGAACTATCTTGGCAGGTGCTGTCTTTTTACCGTTAAGTTTTATCCCTCCTGATAGCTTGGCCCTTAGCTTTTCTTCAAGAGGTTTCGAGAGAGTGACTATGTAAGTCTTCTCAACCTTGAATTTTGGATGCATCAACTTATTAGCAAAATCACCGTCATTCGTAAGAAGTAAAACTCCGCTTGTATCACTGTCAAGTCTTCCTATTGGAAAAACTCTATCGTTCGTCTTAATAAGATCAATAACAGTTTTTCTGTTCTTCTCGTCATCTGTAGTTGTTATAAATCCTATCGGTTTGTGTAGTATAAAGTATTTCTTGTTAGCTTTTTCTCTTATGCGTTCGCCGTCAAGCCTTACCTCATCTATCTCGGGATTAATCTGTAAACCCTGCTCAAGTATAACCTTGTTGTTTACGGTTATTCTGCCTTGATTTATGAACTCATCAATCTTTCTTCTTGCAAATTCTGTATTGTTCGAAAGATATTTGTTTAGCCGTGTGTAATTTTCACTTTCCTTCATTAATTCGTGTTATCCTCATTTTTACTTTCGGAATCATCATCTGCGTTCTTAAAATCATCATTTATTTCAGTATCAAATCCTGTATCTTTGATTATTTCGCTTTTATACCCTTCCACTATATTCTCTTCATTAAAGTCAATTTCGTTATTCGATTTTTCAAATTCCTCCTTTTGCCCTATTTCTTTCTCTGCACTCTCATCGAAGTTTAACCGTTCGTTCGGCGAACTGCCAGTAAATTCTTCTTGCCCCTGACTGCTCATTGAATTAAACAAATCAATATCTGCTTCGGAAATTCCTTCTATCTTTTCGTTCTTAAGTATGTCATTTATTTCCTTTAGCTTAGGTAGGTCTTCTATTGCGTTTAATCCCAGTACTTTAAGGAAACTTATCGTCGTGCCGTATAGTATCGGTCTTCCCGGACCGTCAGCCCTGCCTTTAATCGTGATAAGATCCCTTTCGAGAAGCGAGTTAACAATGTAATCAACATTTACTCCTCTGACAAATTCAATCTCAGAACGCGTGATTGGCTGTTTGTATGCTATGATTGCAAGTGTTTCAATTGCAGATTGGGAAAGCTTTTTCTTTTGAGTTTCTGCAGTAAGTTTTCCGAGAAAGTGAGAATACTTCTTTCTAGTTGCAAATATATAACCACCGGCAAGTTTTATTATTTCAAATGAGTTACAGTTATTTTCGTATTCTTCGTTCAACTCATCTATTGAAACTTCAATTTCTTTAATTGAAACGTTTATTCTGAAAGTGTCTAAAAGGTCTTTTATTTCTCTTATTGTAATTTCTTCGTCAGATGCAAAGATTAAAGCTTCAACAATATTCTTAATTCCGTCCGTAATCAATTCAAGTGTTCGTTTATAATTTTTATTAAAGAAAATTCAGACAGGTTTTTTTCATTAAATATAATCCCGAGATAACCTTCCAGTGCTAACTGTAATATAGAAAGAAATGTACATATTACAACCATTTTCTCATCCATCGTAGATATCAGTTCTTTATAGTTTATAGATAATCGCGTCTTGAAGAAGTTTATCAAAAATTCTCTCTGAATTTCAGGTGTTGTATTCATTAACTCTATTGGATGTACAATTTCATGTCTTACATTCGTGATTACATGTTTGTAGCCTTTAATCAGGTTGAAAATTGTCAGGTTTTGAAGTCCGGCATCATTCAATACATCTAACTCAACTTCTTTCGGATCTTTTTTAAAATAGAGTCTGAAATATCTTTGCCTTGCACTTTCTTCATACTTCAGAAGTTCTGTTGACGCGTCTTTAAATCTTTTGTACTCGAGTAATTTTCTTATAAGTGTATATCTGGGATCCTCTTCTTCTGCTTCATTTTCTACTATCTGAGGTATAAGCATTCGTGCTTTAATTTTCATCAGTTCCGCAGCCATAAGTAGGAACTCTCCGGCAAGTTCAATATCAAGTGTCTGCATATAGTTCAGAAACTCAAGAAAATCTTTCGTTATTTTTGATATTGGTATGTCGTATATATTTAACTCCTCTTCTTTTACAAAGTGGAGAAGTATATCAAGAGGTCCCTCGTATTCGGTCAACTTCGCCCAATAATCACTCGGCTTTGGTGCGTCTTGTTTTATAATATTATCAGTTATTTCTTCCAAATTTAATGTAATTATAAATATACTAAATGAGCCGTCGAGTTTAAATGTAATAGTTGCTTACAGTATTTTCATCTTACAATAAACATTTTTACATATGAGTTTTTGTCAGCCGTCCTTTCAGTCGGTATCTCATAATTAAATACAGTATTAAGGCATTAATTTGCGAAATTATATTAACTTATATCATTTAAAAACATAATCAAAATACTTATTTTTATACAATTAAACCGGAATATATGCCCACATCAATTTTAAAATATCTCGGAAATTTAAGAACCGAGATGACTCATGTGAAATCAGGACAGGTAGTTGTTACCGATGCACCGTTTGATAATAATGGGAAAGGAGAAGCCTTTTCCCCGACAGACCTTATGTCATCTTCGCTTTGCGCTTGTATGATTACAATCATGGGTATTGCAGCTCAAAATCACGGTTTCTCAATTGACGGAGCGACTGCCGAAATTACAAAAATAATGTCCTCTGAACCGAGAAAAGTAGCTGGAATTCATATAGAAATTAAATTTCCCGCAAATAATTATTCAGATAAAGAGAAGAAAATAATTGAGCATATTACTAAAACGTGCCCAGTTGCTCTGAGTCTACATGAAAGTGTTTCTCAGGAAGTTAAGTTGACTTATTCATAATTTATTGTGAGTTGAAAAGATTTGTAATGTGAGAACATTATTTAATCATTCACCAATTCTATTTTATTATTAACATAAAATCTAAACATAATATTATCGAAATGAAAAACATTATTGCTTTATTCCTGATTTTAGGATTTGTAACATCTTCCTTTGCTCAGCCGATAATTGATAAAAACAATATGGATTTGAGTATAAATCCCGGAGATGATTTCTTTAATTATGCAAATGGAACATGGATAAAAAATACTCCAATGCCGCCTGACTTGACCCGTTACGGAGCATTCGATGAGCTTCGTGAAAATAATGACCGTCAGCTTAAAGCTCTTATTGAGGAATTATCGACTCAGAAAAGTACTCCGGGTTCAAACAAACAAAAAATTGGTGATTTATTTGCCAGTGGCCTGGATGAAGCAAAAATTAATTCACTAGGATACCAGCCTATAAAAAGCAGACTCGAAGAACTTAAAAATATAGATTCAAAAGAGGACTTAATTAAGTTTATCGCATACCTGAATACAAGCGGGTCGTCATCATTCTTCGGTTTCGGTTCTTCACCCGACCGTAAAAATAGTTCTATGAATATAGCTTCGTTGAGACAGTCTGGCATTACTCTTTCGAACAGGGATTATTATCTAAAAGATGATGAGAGGAATAAGTCAATAAGAACCGAACTTCAAAAATATATGACAGAGTTGTTCAAACTTGTCGGATATGATGAAAAGCTTGCAGCAGCAAAGGCAAAGATGCAAATAGAGTTTGAAATAATTCTTGCAAATTCCTCATTCTCTAATCTAGAGCTTCGTGATCCCGAGCTGAATTATAATAAAATGTCTTTAGATGACCTATCAGCCTTAAGCAGCGGTTTTGACTGGAAGCTTTATATGAAGCAGATAGGAGTCGAAAATCCTGGTGATATTAACATTGGACAGAAAAAATATTTCGAGGATTTTGGAAAACATTTTAAGGATACAGACCTTGAAGTTTTAAAAAATTATGTCGAATGGAGACTTATAAATAATGCTTCTACTTATTTATGCAGTGATTTTGTTGAAGCTAACTTTGCTTTCTATGGAAAGTTTATGTCAGGTGCGCAAGAAATTAGACCTCGCTGGAAGCGTGTACTGGATGTTGTTAATGGTTCTCTTGGTGAAGCTTTGGGAGAACTCTATGTTGAAAAACATTTTTCTCCGGCGGCTAAGCAGAGAATAAAGGATTTGGTTGCTAATATCAAACTTGCTATGTCGGATAGAATTAAAAAACTTGACTGGATGTCAGATGAAACCAAAATGCAGGCGTTAATTAAGCTTGATAAAATGGGTATTAAAGTTGGTTACCCTGATAAATGGGAAGATTATTCAAAGATAGAAATCTCACGAGATTCGTATTTTGATAATATTTTGAATGTAAGAAAATTTAATTTTAACAAAAACATCAGCGAAATTGGTAAACCGGTGGATAAAACAAAATGGGGAATGAGTCCGCAGACTGTTAACGCTTATTATTCTGGAACCAATAATGAGATCTGTTTCCCCGCAGGTATTCTTCAGCCTCCATTCTTCTTTGCGGAAGGTGATGATGCTGTAAATTACGGTGGGATTGGCGCAGTTATTGGTCACGAGATTACTCACGGTTTTGATGATCAGGGAAGAAAGTTTGATGCCGAGGGAAATCTCAAAGATTGGTGGACAGATGATGATAAAGCCAAATTCGAAGCAAAAGCTCAGATACTTGTCGATCAGTATAATAACTTTGTCGTGCTTGATACGTTTAAAGTCGATGGAAAGTTTACACTCGGTGAAAATATTGCCGACCTTGGTGGTATTACTCTTGGTCTTGAGGGATTGAAAAAAGCTTGGGATAAAAATCCTCCTGCAAAAGAAATTGAAGGATTCACACCCTTGCAAAGATATTTTCTCTCTTATGCACAAATTTGGAGAGGAAGTATTCGTGAAAAAGAACTTCTCAAAAGATTAAAAGAAGATGTGCATTCACCTTCTCTTGCGCGTGTAAACGGTATCGTTTACAACATACCGCAGTTCTACGAAGCGTTCAATATCACTTCTGGGAAAATGTACAAAGATCCCGCTACAAGAGCTGTCATCTGGTAAGATAAGTTTTTAAGTAAAATGACGAGGCTGTCCCTGAAGACTGTCTCTATCATTTTTCTGTGTATCTTTCCGTAAAGATTCAGTTTCTACTGAGTAGCTCCTGTTTTTTCTGATCCTTTCCTTTCTGAAAAACCTACGGTTTGAGGTTTTTCACCTATTCTTAAAATACTTAATCACTAATTCATCAATTACTTCCTGCTTTATTGGTTTTGATAAATATCCGTTGCATCCCGCTGTAATTGCTTTTTCTTCATCGCCTGCAAGTGCAAACGCCGTCTGTGCTAAGATAATTACATCGTTGTTTAATTTTCTTATCTCTCTTGTTGTATCGTAACCGTTCATATTTGGCATTTTTAAGTCCATCAATATTAAGTCAATATCTGGATTGTTGCGATATATCTCCAGTGTATCCATCCCCGTTGTTGATGTTAAAGTATCCTTGCTGTATTTTTTAACCATTAATTCAAGAAGCATGCTGCATTCCTCATCATCTTCGGCAATCAAAATTTTGAGCTTCTTTAATTGTTCATCTTTCTTTTCTGATTTTCTTTCGATCGATTCATTCTTATTTTTCTTTCTAATATTAAATGGAATTGTAAAGTAAAATGTAGAACCATTTCCCTCGTCACTTTCTACCCGAATTTTACCCCCAAGCATTTCAACATATGCTTTGGTAATCGCTAATCCAAGACCGGCGCCTTGAAACGCCATTTTATCCGAAATATCTGCTTGTACAAAACTCTTAAATATTTCTTCCTGCCTGTGTTTTGGAATCCCTATACCTTCATCTCTTACATAAAACTCAAGATAATCCTTTTCTTTCTTATAACCGAAGTTAATCGTACCTTTGTACGAAAACTTTATAGCGTTTTTCACAAGATTCGTAAGTATAGCGTAAAGTTTTTCCTTGTCAGTTGTTATTTCGACATCCGTATCTGGCAATGAATTATCGTAAGACAATTTTAAATTTTTGCTTTCTGCTTCGGGTTTGAAAAAAGTATAAATATATTCAATTTGCTGATTTATGTTTGATTCAGATAATTTTACTAATGCTTGCCCCGATTCTATTTTCGAAATATCTACTATATCGTTTATAATATTAAGCATACGTGCACCGCTTTTTTCTATTATACTTATGTAATTTTGTTGTTCTTCTCCAGTTAACTTCGGCTCTTTAAGTAATTGTGCAAATCCCAGAATTCCGTTCATCGGTGTTCTGATTTCATGACTCATGTTGGCAAGAAATGCTGACTTTAGCTTGTCGCTTTCTTCGGCTTTTTCCTTTGCTCGTATCAGTTCTTCTTCGGTTTTCTTTCTCTCTGTTATATCATATATTATCCCGTGCCAAAGCGTGCTTCCATCTTTCATTTTCTCGGGAACTGCATGGCTGAACCTCCACCTTAATCCCTTTTTGGGTAAGACTACTCTGAATTCACAGTAAAATACATTTTGAGTTCTTGCTGATTCGAATATTAAATCCGATACTCGTTGTATGTCATCCGGATGCAGTCTACCGAAAACTGGCGTTGCATCTTCTCTCACTTCTTCTGGTGAGTATTCGTATATTTCATTCATTCCTTCACTGGAATAAGGGAAGCATGAGCTCCCGTTTTCATATAATCTGTATTGGTATATTACTCCAGGTACCTGATTGGAAAGTTTCAAAAGCATTCGATGGTTATAAGCTAATGCATCTTCTGCTTTTTTTCTTTCTTCAAGAAGTCTAATCTTCATAAGTGCAAGACTTACTTGTTTTGCAACGGACTCTATAAAGTTTATTTCCTCATTTGTCCAGACTCTTGGCTCGGAAATTTGATTTATCGTAAATAAATAGTATCCATATTCATTGAACGCGAACGGATACCATAAAAGACTTTTTATATTCAAATCTCCGTGTAGAAGATTTTCTCTTTTATCCTTCTTTATTAATTCATTAATGTCATTTGAGTGACTTTCAATGTGCTTTCGGCTTTTCCTTATTCCTTTAAAAGTATTCAGAAACATTTCTAAAGAAGTAAATTGTCCCTTTGTCGATTTTATTTCATGTCTATCTTCCCGGAGCCATTCACACAATCCTTCGATACTTTTTCTTTCGAATGATATATCATAAATTGAAATTCTGTCTGCCTTGAGTGTTTCTCCTACAATCATGTTTGTGTTTTTCAGTATATCGTTAGAGTCGTCGTTTGAACTTATAATTTCAGCAATTTCATTCAATGCTGTGGTAAATAATAATTGCTGTTTTAGTTTTAATTCCGATTGCTTTCGTAATGTTATATCTGTATCTCCTCCCTTATATCCGACAACATTACCAGTGTCATCTAATAAAGGATATCCATTCGTTAAAAGGCAAACTGGATGTCCATCTTTGTGAATATTCCAGTTTTCTAAATTCACTATTACACTCTTTGTCTCAATTAGATTTTTAAATATCTCATTTACTCGTTTGCTTTCTTTCTCTTGCATAAAATCAAAAGGTGTCTTTCCCATTATTTCTGCTGATGTGTATCCCAAAATCCTTTCAATATTTTCCGATGAGTAAACATATTTGCCGTTTTTGTTTACTTCCCATATCCAATCCGAAGTGTTCTGTAAAACTAATCGGTAACGCTCTTCACTTTCCTTTATTATTTCATTGTACTCTATATTTCTTAAACTCTTCAGTCCTATACCTGCTATTATTTCAATGAACACTTTTATAAACTCTAAATAAGCTATTAGTTTGTCTTTCGTCCAGACGGGTACTTTTTTTACAGCGTCTAAATATTCTTTCTCGTTAAATTCGTATTTTTTTGCCTGTCCTTTGAAGAATTCGATATCAGGCTCCTCAAGAAAAAATTGTCCTGTAAAAAAATTCCCTAAATGATTTCCGTCAATTATTATGGGTGTTGCATTGTCTATTAATCCGTGAGGACAAGTGTAGCTTACCGCTGGATTAGCCTCTTCTATGTGATTTAATATATATTGATCACTCTTAACGCATTCACGTTCGCATAACGGATTTATTCTGTGGAATTTTGTACAAATGTCTTGCCATGCTACCGCTGTTAGTACCTTGCCGTCATTGTCAATTATTGCTGACGGAAATGAATAAACGGAATCAAGCTTTTCCTGTAAATTCTGGAATAACTTAACATCGATTAAATCCTCAAGTTTGTATCTCAGTAATATAATAAGTGAATAATTTATTAATTTTGAAATATTTTCTCTTTTATTTATTAATTAAATAAAATGAAAATGTTATCCCGTATTTTCCTCTCGTCTGTAAAAGTACTGTTGATTTTTATTCTGCAATATATTTTTTTCTGTTTTTTCCTTAATTTCGTCAGCTTCTAATATTACCTTAAATTCACTTCCGATTCCGGCTGTTAGAGTGCAGCTCCATGCTAACCACCATCCTAAACCTAAACCGCTGTATGTTTTGTTTATTCTGTATTGATGAAGAAACACTGCAATCTGGATTAAATGCGTAATTACGACTAATATCGCTACTGTCTCTGTATCTATATTTATACAATAGTCATAATTAATGTGTTATGTGCTAATTGAATTTAAATTAATTTAATTCGTAATAAATTACAAGTATTATTTTTGAAAATATGAGTTTTGAATTATTTTTACGGAGTATTAAAAATTTTCTTGATATCGCTTTAGAGAAGATATTTGTTATTAGAGCTATGTGTCAACCTCGTCATTTAATAACACAATTGTAAATTCACTTCCTGCCCCCTCGTCACTTTTTACTCGAAGCTCTCCATTATGTCTGTCAATAAACTCCTTGCATAATATCAAACCAAGTCCCGTACCCGGCTCATTGTCTGTTCCGTAACGACTCAGTTGCTTGCTGTCAATCTTAAAAAGATTTTCCAAAATTTCTTTGCTCATCCCGATTCCTGTGTCTTTTACTGTAATTTCAGTCTTTTTGCTGTCTTTCTTTGCGGTTATATCAATTCTGCCGCCCTTATTCGTAAACTTCAATGAATTCGATACTAAGTTTCGTAATATTGTGTCAAGCATGAATCGGTCGGTTGTTACCTCAAATCCATCAACTGCCGTGAATTCAAGTTTTATGTCTTTTTTATTTGCCGTTTCCGTAAACAGATTAATTACTTCGAATATGAAATTTTTCAACATGAGCTTTTCGGGATTGTATTCTGTCATTCTCCCCTGCATTTTTGCCCATTCAAGAAGGTTTGTAAGTAGTCTGTAAAAGTTGTTTGCACTCTTGTTTAAGTTCAACGATATTTCCTGTATTTCTTCTCTTGTAAGTTGCTGTATGTCCGTCGCCATTAGATTCGATAAACCGAGTATCCCGTTAAATGGGCTTCTTAAATCGTGCGAAATTATTGAAAAGAACTTGTCTTTTTCTAAGTTTAATTTCTCAAGTTCTTTATTCTTTCGTCGAATTTCGTCCTCAGCTTTTTTCCTTTCTGAAATGTCTCGTGTCACGCCATGAATTTCTATTCTTCCGGTTTTATCATTCAAATAGAATCGTGTTACTAACTCTGTCCAAACGTTTGTTCCGTCTTTACGTGGTTGCTCTATTATATTTGTGTATGATTTTCCAAAGAACTCAGTATCATTTTTAAGTTTTTCAACCATCATGTTCGCATTTTTTCTGACATATGCACTTCCTTCGATAGTCAGTGCTGAATCAATTGTACTTGAAATAATCTCCTCCGGTGTATATCCTCTAAGTTTAAAAACAGAGGGGCTTATGTACAAAAATTTCATCGTCTCAACATCCATTGTCCAAATAACATCTGCCATGTTTTCAGCCAGAAGTCTGTATTTCTCCTCGCTTTCTCTTATTATTTCTTCTTCTGCTTTTCGCTCGGTGATATTTCTCGATACGCTTAAAATATGAGGTTCTCCCTGGAAATTTATGATTTGCCCGGATAGTAATCCAGTTATTCTTTTTCCAAACTTATTTATAAATCTTACCTCGAAATTTTCACAGTACCCCTTCTCGATTATTCGTTGAATAAACTTCTTCCTTTCTTCTATGTCTTCCCAGATATTTAAATCAACCATCGATTTACCTATAACTTCTTCTCGTTCGAATCCCATTATTTTTGTAAAACCGGCGTTTGCATCCACAATCATTCCATTTTCAATCTTCGTTAATAGTACATCATCCGGGCTTGAGTTGAATAATAGTTTAAAATCCTCTGATGAATCTCTGAGTTCAGAACTCAATCTTTGGTTTAACATCAGTATAATTCCGAAAGTCCAGAGAATTCCCGAAAGAAATACATTAGTATATTGAATGAAATTAAATATTGTCGCGTTAAAGAGATTAATATTTTCTCTGTAGTAAAAATTTAAAAACGAGATTACAATAAACACAATACTGTGTATGAATAATGCCGAAGCAGTAAAATTTGCTGAAGTTTTTATTGAATTTGGTTTATACCTGAAAAGACTATAAGAAATTAAGAATGTTACTAATCCGATAAACAGGTTGTTTGTAGTTGTCCTATAAGGTGCGAAATTATCAATAACAGTAACGTAAAAATGCACTACTAAAAAAACTATAGAGCTAATCAGTATAAGATTCTTATGGATATCCCGCCCAATAAATCGCATTATTCCGATGTATAAAAATATCATACAGAGTAATATCATCATATTCTGTAATAGCAGAAAATAATCAGCAAAAGGTATATGGCTCCGGAAAAGCATTATTAAAAAAACAGCTGATTCCGCACCCGCCCAGAGTAGCCACCAGCCTATACCGGCATATTTTTTATTAATTTTATACTGATAGTAAAGTACGATGAATTGAATAATCGACGCAAATAATATAATAGAAATTATCGTTCTTATACTTAAATCCATTTTAACAATAGAGTAATGGGTAGAAGATTTAAAGTAAATTACTAAAGTAATAATAAAAAGACAAGGATTTTCCTGTTTCCCTGCATTTCTTGAACGGATTCGACGTTTTATTCTCTTTCCTGTATCGCTCTTACCGCACTTAATACCAGCTTTCTTGGAGAAAATCTGATAAATTGAACTACCAGCTTGTTCAATAATCCAGGAACAACCGTAAGGCTTTCCTTCATCATTTCTCTATATCCAAAATCCGCCACCTCTTTTGCGCTTGGTATGCGTGTAAGCTTGAATAGTTTACTTTTTCCTAAATTAGCAGAACTCTGAAATTCTGTTTCCGTCGGACCCGGACATAGTATCGTTACACTAATTCCTTTTCCTTTCACTTCTTTGCTTATTGCCTCGCTGAAAGATAAAACATACGCCTTCGTTGCGTAATATACAGCCATCATAGGTCCAGGTTGAAATGCTGCCATCGATGCAACGTTTAATATTTTTCCTTCCCCTTTCTCTATCATTGGTCTCATGAACAGGTACGTCAGTTTTGTAACGGTTTTTATATTTACATCAATCATACTCTCTACTTTCTTCCAGTCCGACTCATGAAAATATCCCCAGTCCCCGAATCCGGCATTGTTAACAAGAAGGTCTATATGAATGTTTTCTTCCTGAAGCGTGTCAAAAATCGATTGAACTTCAATCATGTGACATAAATCTTTTCCCAATACTTTTATTTTCACATTATGTCGTTTAATTAAATCATTCGCAAGTTTCTCCATCCTTTCCGTTCTTCTTGCGGCAAGCACTAAATTGTACCCTTCTTTTGCAAAATTCTTCGCAAACTCTACTCCCAATCCTGCTGATGCACCTGTTATTAATGCCGTTTTTTTCATTATTTCTTTCGTTTAAAAACTTAGCTTGTAAATAGTTATAAATTTAAAAAATCTTACCTAATCCACGTTCTTTTTGCTATTCTTTAAAAATTCTTTCATTATCTTTGATACACTTTTTCTTGCCCCCGCAGACAAAGTCTTCATATATTGACTTCCCGTCAGAAAACTTATCTCGTTCGTAAGTTCAGGATATTTCTTCGCCATTTTTAATAATATTTTTAATGCATTGTATCTCACCGATGCCTGTTTACTTATATCTTTCCAAATTGTAACGCAATGCTCAAAAAGTAAGCCCTCAAGCTCATCTTCTATTTCTAATTTTTGAAGTATCTTCAGCAGTTCCCGCTGCTGATTATTCCTTCTATCAGGGAGTATCTTTATAAATGTATTAGTATACCCTTGCATTCTCCCGCCAGCCTCATCAATGCAGCTCCAAAGAAGAAATGCAGCTCTCCAGGAATAAGGTTGTTTATCGGTAATCGCTAATTGTATTGCTTCTTTAAAACTTTCTGGATGACTATTCAAATACTCTATCATTTCTTCTTTATTCGAGTGAGTCAAAACCCCTTCTAATTCTGTCTCCATTAGTTTCCTATTTCTTAAAATTTACTCATTTCAATTTACATTATCAAAATAATAATATTTTCTCTTAGCGTTCTTTGTCTCCGAGTCGTAGATCCTCTTCGAAATCTGTCTTATACACTTTTACCCACGCGTGTCATTCCTGCGGAAGCAGAAATCCGGTGCCTTTTAATGATTTATTCTTTAACGTTACCCTGGTTATTGTAGTTTTGCGACAAGCCCCTAGTTATAATTCTCGCATGTTCTTAGCGGCCTGCCTTCCGCAGGTTTACCTTTAGATTTTACTTTATGTTTACCTTTAGGCAAGAAATCTAATACCAACTTTTTAAAGAAGATACAAAATTATTTGTTACTCCTAACTCATTAAAACTATCTTTTCACCCTCAAATATTCAAATCAGGCAGCTTACCGTTTAGGTCTCTTGCTTCGAATATTTTCTATAAATGCTTGATATTTCTTAAAATTATTTTTATCCGTATTTTATTAATTAATGTATTTTGTCTTAGTTTAAAATAAAAACATCAAAAGCAATGATACCCAATTCTATCAGGTAAGAATAAGGGTTTGCAAAATTCAAAGTCCATCCCATCCGCTGATTTCTTTTTGGTAAAATAAATCTTGGGTCCTTGGAGTTAAAAAAAATTCCCCATTTATAATTATCCGTATTGTTTCTCCTTCTGTCTGGATCGTTCTTATCAAATTGTGTTTTCATTTAATAAGAATTATAATTGATTATTTAATTCAATTACGGATAATATTTCAGGGCTGATTCAAGGTCGTGAATTGGTTTTAAAGAAATCTCTGTTCCGTTTTCACCCTTAGCAGAATAATCAAACGGGTTATCAAGATTTTTAATTAGTAAATACATATAAGATATTAAGAAGGTGACAAGGGATGTAAAAAACAATGATGAGTGAAATGTGCCAATTACAATTATTAACAGACCGAATGCGATTAAAAGGCCCATAACTTGTACAATTGCATAAGTAGAGCTGACAAATTCAGTGTCTCTTATTGTGTCAATTCTTAAAGTCATCTTTCTTATGCTGTTCTGATCGGTTTTCATTTTAATAATATAGTTGGGCTGAATACCTTCTTTTTCGAATTCAACAAAGAAGTCATTCATTAAGCTGACTTTGATTAAAATGGAATTTATCTTTTCCTTTTGTAAAATCAATCAATTAATGAAGTAATAAATGATTTTTGAAATTCTATAAATTTAAGGGCTGTATCAGAACTTTTACCTTTATATATTGTGTCGGTATCGTCGGACAATGATTTCATAGTCCCAGATAGCTCGCTTGGAAGTTTTTCGCTTTCTTTATAATCGGTAAAAATATCGCTGATCAGAAATCCTAATAGAAATATGGTTCGGGCAACTAAACTCGTGAAGAGGGCATTTAACTCCATAATCTCAAATCCTAACTTATGAGCGAGAAATTTTATTACTGCAATTAAAATAATTAAAGGCATTATCCTAAGTGCTATTGACCATTTCTGCTAAATATGTTTCTTTGTTTTACTGACTAATTCTTGTGATATCATGTGCCTGATTATTTAGGTCTTAATTTATTTTAATAATACTCAATTCGGATTTTAATATCAAAGACATACTTTATATGTTCAAAAAATCAGGTTGTTCGCTGTAAAGGACTTATGATTTGATTATAATCTCATTACCAATTTCATTTATAAAGAAATTTTATTATCGTAATATCATTATCTTGGAACTTATCTCCTTGTAAAATGTATAAATCATTAACACATTATATAAATTTAATTTATTATGAGAAAAATATTCTTGATAATTCTGCTTGCATTCAGTTCCTTAACTTTCGCAAATATGGCATCTCCTTACCGAGAAGGTACTAAGGTCGCATCGGCTTTTACAAGTAATGATATAGATATTCTTAAAGAAAGAATTTATGTGACGTTGAACAAAGAGAGTTCAACTGCCGATTATTTTGTCGAGTACGTTATCAAATCTGATAAAGACGGAAGTCAGATTCCTCTCCTTTTCTTTGCTCAAGATTATAAAGGGAATTATAAAGTCTGGGTCGACGGCAGGGAAGTCATCGTTCAAAAAATCCCCGACCATTATACCTCTGGTGCTTTTGATAATTTCTCAAAATCTTTTTACAGTAATAATAAAAATAATCCCGAAGTTGCTGTCCAATGGAAAGAAAATTCAAATAATATTTATCCTTTAAAAGATTTAATATATTTCGAAGTTGATTTGTTACAGGGCGAACATATTATCCGCGTGGAATATACAGCAAACATCTGGGAAAATCGCTCTAACTGGATAAAAGAATATGGTTACAGATATTCACTTTCCCCCGCGAAGTACTGGAAATCATTCGGCAAGCTGGAAGTATCTGTTAATGCCAACGAACTCGGCGAAGATATAAAAACAAATCTTGGACAGCCGTCATTGGGAAAGCTTGATTCTGTTGCCGTTTGGAAGTTTGAAAAGTTACCGGCAGATTTATTTGAAATAACTTTTACACCTAAAGTCAGTTCGTTTGCTAACCTTCTTCTTAAATTAGAGCCCTTTGGTCTGTCATTGATAATTGGTTCTTTACTGCTAATCATTCATTTGTTATTGATGTGGAGATACAGAAAAATCAATCCTTCAAAAAGATTCTCGTGGGTTATGCTTGTTGGTAATCTTGTCGTTCCCGCTATCGCTCTTATTTTCTTCGTTTATGCATTCGGTCTTATTGATGATGTTATTGGCTCTCACGCAAGCAGATATCACGGCTATAACTTTCTTGTATTACTCTTGTATCCCGTTGTCATGCCCGCATATTTTATTATAATGTGGATTTTGGACTGGGTTATGAAGAGAAAATTTCATAAATAAAGTTTTTCTTAAACACAAAAGGGGCTTTAGCTTTTTTTGAAATTTCAAAGTATATCGTTATTTTAGTGTTACCGTTCTTTTCATTTCCGATATTAATAGATACCAGATGAAATTATTGCAGAACAGGAAATTAGATAAGCGAGTATAGAATATAAAATTAGTCTCGTTAATATTTTATTATCTGAGAATTATTCCTTTGCACTCTAGTGATTTATCAAATATAAAAACATTTGGAAGGACATCCGATATTTGTAAAATAATTTGTTTATAAATTTCCCTGTTCTTGGGATCGATATGCATGAATATTGTATTTCTTGGCTTTATATATTCGTTAATCAATTCAATGCCTTTGCCCTCTCGGTTTGTCAGAAAAAGCCGTTCAAGAAATGCTATATCGATGTTTTCATCTTTTAAATTAAACTTTTTTAACTGTTCCTCGTTCCAGGGATTTATATCTCCGCAGTGAAATACTCGGATTTCGTCTGTCTCAAGCAGAAAGCCTATGTTTTCCACGTTTTGGTGAAGATTTATCTCATTACCTGTAATGGAGTCTCGTCCCATGTAGCGGCTGTGTTCAAGACGGTAAATCTTTATTTTCATTCCATCTATTATAACTGCTGTATCTCGATTAATATCTGGGGTAAATTCCAAAACACTATTCTGTATATCCTTAAACCCATCTGCAGATTCAAGTTTCTTATATACTTGTTCTGGACATACAACTTTACATTTTGAATTCTTCAGCAAATGCTTTACAACCATTTCCTTGTTAAAATGGTCAGAATGATTATGGCTGATAAATATTAAATCTATGTTATCAAAAGGGGGAGTTGCTTCTTCAAGTTTTACTTTTGTATCAGAGGTAGGCACATCACACCAGTTAGCATTAAATCCGCCGAATAAGCCGTCAAACAAAATCTTTTTTCCGCTTGCTTCCACCATAAATCCTTCATTTGCTATATAGCAGACTGTTGCTGAATTCTGAGAATATGTCTCATTGCAAATGATAATTAATAGCAGTATTAGTATTGCATTTTTCATTTCAAGGGAAATTAGTTTGAAAATATTCGAACTTCTATATAAAGATACGATTTGTAATTTGATAAGGTTTCAGATCCCGTTATTTCAATTTAAAAATCATAGAAACTTATTTTTATTCGCACACGAAGAACTCTTACATCGATCCGATAAAAAATCATCTTTAATAATAAGAAAATCCTCAGATCTTAAATACAAATAATAAAGAATTAAACACCAAAGGGGCTTTCGCCCCTTTGGTGTTTAAGTTTATACTTTTTGGAATTATTTCAGAATTACCATTCTCTTTGTTGCCGAAAAATCTTTCGATTCAAGTGTGTAAAAATAAACACCGCTCGGAAATAGCGAAGCATCCCACTCAACACCGTAGGAACCCGCATTTCTTTCTTCGTTAATCAGTACCGCAACTTCTTTTCCGAGCATATCGTAAATTCTCAATGTAACAAATGTATTCTTCGGTAAATCGAATCTAATACTTGTTGTCGGATTAAAAGGATTCGGATAGTTCTGATATACTGCAAATTTATCCGGTATTGTGTTCAAATTATTTTCTATACCCACAACCAGCGTAGCAGTCTTCAGAACTATGTTGTTGTTAGGGTCAAAGGCTACCGTTGTCGGCTGTCTGTTAAAATCGAATGAGAACGTCTGGTTGTTAACATCATTCATTACTCTTATTAAAGTATCCGCACCCGATGAAAACGATACCTTTATTTCAATAGGCATCTTATGAAAAACTGTGTTCGACTGGGTTTGCTTTGCAGTGAAATTCACTCTGTAATTTCCGCCTCCGATATTTGAAATGCCGTATGTATTCTGGTATGCCGGATGATTTGGTTCCTTAACCCACTGGTCAATAAACCATGCTAAATCCTCACCCGCAACCGAGCTCATCTTTGCGGTGAAATCATCAGTCGTAGCATTCTTCATTTTAAAATTAACCGTGTCAGTTGCGTACGCCTTCAAACCCGCAAAGAACAGCGAATCCCCGATTGTGTACCTAAGCATGTGCAATACGCATGAACCTTTATAATAAGTAATAGGTCCGTTGAATAATTGATTTGTTGGCGGAGTTGTAATTGCCCATGAAGGATTGTAAATCGGCCAGCCCGGATTTCCTGAAAGATAAGAACTTGCATCTCCGTTTATGTTACTCTTATATGCACTGTATCCTGTAATCTGCTCCATGTAAATCGCTTCTAAATATGTCGCAAACCCTTCATTTAGCCACAAGTCAGCCCATGTTGCGCAGGTAATCATATCACCAAACCATTGATGAGCGTATTCATGTGAAATCAAACTCGTTACGGAACTCCATGATGGCGAAATCGTAGTCAAAGTCTGGTGTTCCATACCACCTCCGTAACCTGAAACAGAAGCAAAACCGTTCTTTTCAAATGGATGCTCGCCGAACAATTGCGAAAATATTGTTGTCATGTTTGGCAGTGCATTCTTTGTCGGTGTTATGTTCTCGCCCGAACTGTAATATAAACGAAGTGGAATACTGTCAAGTGGATTTGATAATTTGTGCCAATATATAATATCTAACATATATCCCGTCTTGCCCGTCAATACTGCTAAATAAGTTGGCAGCGGATCGCGGCTAATCCAGCGGTACCAAATCGTGTCGGCATTTACTGTTGAATCGGCAAGCCTTCCGTTTGAACCAATTTTTACGTTCGAAGGTACTTTAACCGTAATGTCAAAAGTCGCCTTATCCGCAGGTCTATCCCAGCATGGGAACCACCTTCTCGAACCCTCAGGCTCTGTGTTTGTATAAACAAATCCTGAACCTACATTAAACGCTCCGTCGCTAACATTATTATGACGGTACTTTATTACTAAATCAACTAACTCTCCGGGAGTATAAGTCCTGTCAAGATTAATCGTTACCATATTCGTCGATGAACTGTGAGTGAAAACAAGACTTGTTTCGTTCAAAAGCTTTACAGAATCAATTACTAACGAAGTGAAATATGCATTCATCTGAATCGAGTTTAATGTCGAATCAACTCTGAATGTAAGCTGCTCTGTTCCCGTGTAACTCCTAACGGAATTTTTGAAACAGGTGTAAATATCCAGATCAAGTTTATAGTTTAATACGTCATACGTATGCTTCGGAGTGTTTGGTGACAGCTCAAGCAGATTGATGTGCTCGCTTTTCGATTTGTTGTGTGAACAAATCTCGGCACCCGTCATTCCTATGTAGTCCTGCGCCGATGCTATCGTACTTAGAATTAATACAAGAGAAAGCGATAATAATTTTTTCATTTATTAAATACTAATTTATTAAAATAATTGTTAAAAATATTGTTGAATGTTTTAAAATAACCATTCATTTGATAATTAATAATCCAAATTATTTAAATATTTTTGACATTCCGGCAAGTTCTTTATTACATTGCCTTTCTTTCTTAAGCTCTGCCTGGAAAAGCACCCCAAAATTATTATCAATCTGTTTTTTCAGTGTGAAATTTTTCAATTCGTGTTATTTTTTATATAAATTTTCTCCAAATTATATTTTAGATTTTCATCTTTTTCATACATTTAGCACATAAAACCTTAAAAACATGTAACTTCTAAAAGTTCCAATAAAAATGGAATAAAAAATTATACATGTTCCAATGTCGTAAAAACAGTTAATTAATATCTCTTTATACGCTAATCCAACGCTGACCATACGCTGATTTAACGTTAATTTAATGTATCTAAATAAGATGAACTGACAATGACAACCGCACTTTCATATACTTACTGCAATTAGATATCCTAGCACTATTGATACCACCCAAAGAATTACACCATAACCTATACTGTTCATTCCAACTCTTTTTAAAGTATCAAGATTAACCGCATACCCCACCATAAATAATGCCGGCGACATTAGCATTTTTCCGTATGATGCAATGCTTGAATAATAATCCATCGGCAGAAAAGTTGTTATCAATGTAGCTAAAACAAACAAAGCAATGAAATAAGGAAACTTTGAACTGCCCTTTGCCTTGTGTATAAACTTATAAAATATTGTTAGCGGTATTATCCATAGCGTTCTTGTTAGTTTTAGTATCGTTGCAATTGCTAATGACGTTTCATTAACTGCAGAAGCACCAACAACCGAACTTGTATCATGAATACTCAGTGCGCACCAGATACCGTATATTTCAGGTGAGATTTTGAAGTTTATAAACAAAACCGGAAACACAAACAGTGCGACTGCATTTAATAAAAATACAACACCCGTTGAAATTGCAATATCATCATCTTTCGCATCTATTGCCCCTGATACTGCTGCTATAGCACTTCCTCCGCATATGCAGGTTCCGACATTTATTAATACCGATAACTTTTTATTCAGTTTAAATACATACCCGAGTATTGTCCCGATAACAAGAAGTGTTATTATTCCTGCGGCAGTTTGGTATAATCCCTTCGAGCCAACGCTTATTACCTGATTAAAGCTCAACCCGAATCCCAGCAGTACAACTGCCGTTTCCAGAGTGTACTTCCTGTATGTGCTTAGTTTTGGGGGATTATAAAGTATTTTATACATTCCGAGCGCTATACCAAACAACAATGCCCATACTGGATTTAGGAATAATGTAAATATTACAACTGCAAAAAAGACATACTGACTCTTTAAGAAATTTGACATGCAATATTTATTGTTTTATACAGCAGATTAATTTATAAAACTTAAAATCATAATTTCCAACCGCAGAATCAACCACATAAAGCATAGTAAGTTACAAAATTAAACAACTCTTGCTTTTTGTTTTTATCTTTTGCAAATCCGCGCTCAATATTTAATGTATCTCAGAAATCCTTCTTATTAAATTTTCTTCTCGCAAGCAATGTGGGTACTATTATCCATATAAATGAAACAAGCAGCAAAATTACAATCCCGTATGCTTGCCCGAAGAATTTAATAAAATTTGCTCCTGAATAACCGAACAATGAGGCTATATCTAAATTAATAAGTATATAAAGCCGTGTCAAATCAATCGGATTTAATGCTATAAGTATTACGGATATTTTATCAAGAGGGAAGTCATTCAACAAGAAATACATTATTAATATTATTCCATCAAAAACAATTGCCATAAAAAGCCAGATACCTATCAGCATCCCGATTCCCTTTATTCTTTCATCGTAAATTATTGAAACCAATAATGAGATTGACGTAAACATCGCTATTAGCAATATCCCTGAAACCAATAAATTAAGTATCAGCATCGTGCTGCCGAATATCAGAAGCGGAAAAATTACTCCAAGTATGTAACTAAAAATCAAAGCTAATGTAAGCGAAAAATATTCTGCCATGAATATCTGCCCTCGCTTTACAGGATAAGTAAGCAGCGTCTCTATAAACTCTTTAGAATTGTAATAATGAAGCGATACGTAAAGTATGTTAACCAAAGGCATTAGGTATATCACAACGTTTAAAACTGTTATTACAGTCTTTGTTTCGTCCCTGTTAAGATAATTTAATCCGACAGTCAGTAAAAATAACGTTGCCGTATAAAAGAATATAAACTTGCTCCGCGCAACGTCTCTGATAATATATTTCATTATCTTTCTCATGTCTCATCCCTTAAAGTAGTTTGCAACCTCCGAAGCAATCTGCCTGCTGTCCCTCTCTGAAAATTCGCTGTTCATCATCTTATCATATTTTAGTTTTCCTTCATGTATATAAATCACTCTGTCTGAAAGCTCTGTTACATCGCTCATTATGTGTGTCGTAAAGAGAATAAGTCTATCCTTCTTTTCTTTCAAAATTTTATTCTTCAAAATCTCCGATGCATAAGGGTCTAATCCCGCAGTCGGCTCATCAAGTATTATTACACGGCTTCTGAACATAAAAACAATTGCCGCTGCAATCTTCTGTTTCGTGCCTTGCGATAATGACGAAAACTTCGACTCAAGTATTAATTCTATTTTATATTGCTCGTAAAGTTCATCGTCATAATCTTGTGTGTGGTTTTTTAGCGACTTCGTTATCTCTATTATTTCTTTTACCTTAAGGTTATCAGGATAGATAGCAGTCTGCGGCATGTAACCGAGGTCGGTCTTAAAAGCGAAATCTTTGTAAATATCACTTCCGTTATATTCTATATCGCCCTTTTCTGGATTTACCAAACCAAGCAGTACTTTTAAAAATGTAGTCTTGCCCGAGCCGTTGGGTCCCAGCAATGTAACTACACTCGGACTTTCAAGCGTAAGGTTATCTAACTCAAGCCTGAATTTCTTTCCGTATGTTTTAATTATTTTATTAACTCTCAGCATGTATGTTCTCTTTCATCAACGGCTTTTCATCTATTAAAGATTCAGGCGTAAATGCAGGCGATACCTTCTCAGCCAAATCTATTACATTCACCATAAAACTATTCAGTAAAATTATCGCATCGGGACTCGTCTCAATCAGCAGCGAAAATAGATTCATCGGTCTGTATGCAACATCTCCTATACCGTCTTTTTCCAGATCATATCCGTTGTATTTATCCCAGTAGTTGTACTCAAACTTGTTTGTGTTCCTCGAAGAGTTTGTCGCAAGGTCAAAAATATTGTTCTTGAATTTATTGTAACTGAATACATCATCGTAACAATTTCCAAGTATCTTCATTGCCCAGCCGTTATTCTCAAACCTGTTGTTCTGCACTGTAAGTCTATTAGAACCCTCTGAATAAATTCCGACAGTATTCTTCGTAAAGTTATTAAAATATATTATGCTGTTGTCAATATCCTTTAGAAGCAGTCCGTATGCATTTTCTCCCCAGTTGTCAAAAAATTTATTCCATATCATTTCAACTCGTTTCGTGTACATTACTGCTACTCCGGCACCATTCATCGAAAAATTGTTAAGAATATATTTGTTACCTTCCGAAAACATAAAATGCAATCCGTACCTTAGATTTTCACTGCTTGCATTGTTTAATATTATGCTGTTCTTTGCAAACTCAAGATATATCCCGTCACGCTGTCTTTTAATCGTATTGCTCGATATAATAATGTTATTGCAGTTCCAGAGGTGTATGCCGTTGCCGGAAAATGACTCTGATACCGAGTTACCTATTATTACGTTGTTATATACGAAAGAATTGTTTGCGTTCGAAAGGTATATCGCAAAAAAACTGTTCTCTACTATGTTGTTTTGTATCTTAACTCTTTCTGAATTTTGTACTTTAATTGCACAAACATCATTTACAAAACTGATTCCTGTGTTCCTAAACTTTATTCCTTTTATTGTCACATCATTTGCTTCTACCGTTAAAATACCGGATTCTTTTTCAGCGTCAATTATTGGATTGTTTATCCCTATCACTGTCAGCCCATGTTTGTTAATCGTAATATCTCTAGCCTTGTATTCTCCATTCTCTATAAATAGTGTATCATAATCAAATGTACCCGAAAAATATGTCTTCAAATCCTGTGTGTGCTTTATCGTATCACTCGAAGCATAAGCTCTGTAACTGCTGAATGCAGCCAGAACCAAAATAAAGCAAATCAGCTTCCTCAAAGTCTTACTTGCTTATTTGTGTTTTTAGCTCGTCCCAGCTGTACACATCCCCGCCTACTGAATTTTTTGCAGTCTCCGCATCAGACTTTGTCTTATAAGCGCTCAGGTTTTCTCCCATCGGGCTTCTTCTCTTTGGGCTGATTAGATAATATGAAGTTCCTGCTGTTATAAATACTCCGGGATTGTTAAAATCAGTTACATACATTTCCTTGATATCGAGTGTGTTCTTCTTTATGTAATCAACCATGCATTCTGCAGCGTCAAATTTATATGCCTTCAACTTTGTGTTTAGTACTTCTGCACCAAATCTGTTGTCCATTATTTTCATGTTGCAGTGTGCACATACATCCGAACTGTAATTAATAGGCTCAGGGTCGCTCGAACAGCCGTAAAGTAATCCTGAAAGAAATAGTAATGTAAATGTTATAAATACTCTATTCTTCATTTTTGTTAAACTTAAATTCGTAAATTAATAAAAGCGTTGAAATAATACCTGCAAATATCAGTATATAACCGCCGTATGAAGGATATGAATGCGCCGTGAAATTTAAAAGTTCCTTCGAACCGATTAATGGCGGCTGATATGTCATGCCCGGTATTCTTATTGCAGCCGTTGTATCAAGATTATGTCCGTAATCATATTCCCATACATAAAAATCAATACCCCCTGCAATCCCGAATACAATCAGTAAAGACACCCATATAACCATTAAACTCTTCTTTGCTTTATATATAGTTAATGCAAGTAGAAGTATTAGTAATCCAAGTAAATATGGCATGAACTGAAGTTCCTTAATTGAATCAGGTTCTATTCTTTTCATTCCTATGTAGTGATTAAGACCGTTTACAGTGTTAAGGTCGCCCGTCATTTTGTAAATCCATATCTCAAATCCAAGTCCCTCAGGATATTGCGGCGCCTCAAGTGCTATGTCCCAGACAGGTAAAAAGTATACCAGTATTAATCCAATTCCGATTAATGATAGTATTATTCTTGTAGATTTTTTCATTCGTGTGATTTAAAGAGAGACTGCAAGTTCGAGACCCGCAGTCTCTTAAAGCTGAGATTATTTATTTTCGTCTTTTTTGTAGTTTGAATTAAAGTATATCGGTACATTTGAATTCTTATCCGATACTCTCAGGTATCCCTGCATTTCTTGATGGAGTGCCGAACAGAAGTCCGTGCAGTAATAAGGATAAATTCCAGCTGTCTTCGGAATCCACTTTAATGTACAGGTCTCGCCCGCCATAACAAGCAGTTCAGAATTCTCATTTCCTAATATTGCAAAACCATGCGGCAAGTCCCAGTCCTGCTCAAGATTTGTCACATGAAAATATACCTCGTCACCAACCTTTACTCCTTCTATGTTATCAGGCGAAAGATGAGAACGTATCGCCGTCATGTAAACATGTACTTCATTTCCCTTTCTTTCTACTCTCGCATCCTTCTCGGATTTTACCACATATGGATGGTTGTTTTCTTCTATCTTAAAGAATTTAACGGAGTTCTTCACAACTAATTCCGCAGGTATCGCTTGTGCATAATGAGGCTCGCCTACTGTCGGAAAATCAAGCAGCAGCTTCATCTTGTCACCCGATATATCAATCAATTGCGACGACTGGTTCAGCTCTGGACCAGTTTGCAAAAATCTGTCCTTTGTAATCTTGTTCATTGATACAAGATATTTCCCGTAAGGTTTCTTGCTGTCTCCGCCGGGAATCATTAAATGACCGACCGAATAATAAACTGGCATTCTGTCAACAACTTCCCTTGTGTCAACCTTCCATTTTACTATCTCTGATGAAACAAACATAGAAGTGTATGCAAATCCTTTGTCATCAAATTCTGTATGTAACGGTCCTAATCCCGGCTGCTGTACTTCACCCGCTAATACCGACTCATACTTCAACACTGGAATTCCCTCAACATTTCCATCAAACTCTTTATTGTCTATTGCCTTCACCATCTTCGAGAATGAAAATACTGGAATCACTGACGCTAACTTGCCACCGCCTACTATGTATTCACCAGTCGGATCAACATCCGCACCGTGAGGTGATTTTGGGCAAGGCATATAGTACATCGCATCTGCAATATCCTCTGGCTTCAGTACTCTTACTTTCTTCTGCATCTCGCTTGTTGCCATATGTTTCTTGTCATCATAAATATTATGCGCATAGTTCGCATCCATTTCTGTACCTTTTCCGTTCTTTACGTATTCTTCTACCTTCTTCCAGTTTATCGCAAGTATAAAATCCTTATCCTTCTGGCTCGCATTCACTTCAAGCAAACTGTTTGCCTGCTCTGAATTGTAGCACGAAAAGAAGAACCAGCCGTCTGAAGGTCCTTTTCCCGCATGACTTAAATCATAGTCAAATCCCGGTGTTACTATCTGAAATGCTATACTCATCCTTCCGTTGTCTGGTGCTACCTTTACAAATGAAAGCACTCCCTTGAAATTCTCTTTATAAGTGTTTATAGGTACATCCCTGTTCTCAAACGGAATACTGAACCGCGTCCCCGCTACTATATATTCTGTATTAGGTGTCATAAACGGCGACGAATGGTTTCCTGCACTGTTCGGTATCTCAAGTATCTCGTCTGTCCTGAATGTACTTAAACTTATTCTTGCAATCCTTGGAGTATTATTCCCGTTTAAAAATATCCATCTGCCGTCTGGAACTCCATCCTTCATCGAAAGTTCTGAATGGTGTGAATCATCCCATGGTATAAAACCGTATGAAGTATTTAGCATAGGCTTAGTCTCTTCTGAATATCCCCATGCGTTTTCAGCATTCTGTGAAAATACCGGAACTACCCTGAATAGCCTGCCCGATGGTAATCCATAAACCGCAAGCTGTCCGCTGAATCCTCCCGAAAGAAATGCGTAGAACTCATCGTATTTTCCCGGCTCTACATAAACTTTATTTGGTGCGTCAGATTCTACTAACGGACCTTTTGACGATTTACTTTTTCCGCAACCGCCAATAATTATCAGGCTTGCTGAAATGAGTAATAAGATGACATTTACTTTTTTCATAAATGATTAATTTGAATTATTTTGAATCAACCGACCTGAAGTATTCGAGGATTGCTCTCGCCTCAGGTTCAGTTACGTTTTGAAAAGTCATTTGTGTTAAGTACTGTGCCATTAATTTCTGTGCCTCAATGTTCTCCTTTGTCATCTTTTCAGGATTTAGAATCATGTTCATTATCCATTCCGGTTTCCTCTTCTGTGTTACTCCTTTTAAAGGCGGTCCTACAAGTTTTTCATCAAACTTGTGACAGGAGACACATTTTGCTTCAAATACTGTCTTGCCCTGATCTACAAGTGCCTTGTCTATTGTTGCTGAAAGTTCAACTTTCTTTATAGGTCCAACTCCTATTTCTTGATTATCCTCTCCGCAGCCCTGCATTATTACTGTTAAAAATGCTGCAGCAAAAATGTTGATTAAAAATACCCGCTTAATTCTTGATTTCATAATTATATATAATTTATATGTTTGTAAAAAGACTATTTAATCTGATTAAAGATTGTAATTGCCGAACTAAATGTCAAGTCCTTTATCAGAGTAAATAGTCCGATTTAAAAATCTCTCTTTTCTACTGCTTTTTCGAAATATTTTGTTTTAGATTAAATTGAACTTTTTTATAACTCTATATTCATTGAAACGTATTATCTAATTAGGTAATATTGTCAACTAATTAAAATCATTGTTTTATGAATAAAAGAATTTATAATATTTTCTTTGGCTTATTTATAGCCTTTGTATTTACTCTTAATACGGGTTTTGCTCAAACCATTAAATCGGATGTATTCGACCTCGGAAAAATGTGGACTTTTGAACACGCTCCCGTTGACTACTTCGAAAAAACTTATGGTTTTAAAGCAACTCAGGAATGGCTCGAAGACGTTAAACTCTCTGCAGTTAGATTTGGTAACGGGTGTTCTTCGTCTTTTATTTCTGAGGATGGACTCGTTATGACAAATCATCACTGCGGAAGAGGATATGTTTCTACTGTTATGAGTGAAGGAGAAGACCTCAGCAGAACAGGCTTCTACGCAAAGACTCTTGCTGATGAAAGACCCGTTCCAACTTTGTGGGTCGATCAACTTCAGAAAACAATCGATGTAACTAAAGATATTATTTCTGCTATGGATGCGACTAACACGAATGAGGAAAAGGCTAAGATTAAAGCCGATAAAATAAAAGAAATCGAATCAAAGTATAACACTGAAACAGGTTTGAAATGCAATGTGATTACTTTCTACAACGGCGGAATGTACATGCTTTACTGCTACAAAAGATTTAATGATGTAAGGCTTGTCTTCTCTCCTGAAAACTATGTTGCAGGTTTTGGAGGCGACCCCGATAACTTTACTTATCCTCGCTACGATTTCGATTGCGCCTTCTTCAGGGTTTACGAGAACGGTCAACCTTTAAAATCTAAAAACTTCTTCACATGGAGTAAGAACGGAGCCGAAGACGGTGAGACTGTATTCGTAATTGGAAATCCCGGTAGTACTGAAAGATTAAAGACTATAGCTCAACTCGAATTTGCAAGAGATTATACTGTCCCGGCAGGGCTTTATCAATTAAACTTCATGGCTGAGTATCTCGCCCAATTTATAAAAAACAACCCCGATAAAGAACTTCGTTACCAAAATACTTTGTATGGAGTTTTAAATTCTCAAAAAGTTTACAAAGGTCTTTATAAAGCATTGAAAGATAATGATATGATGGCAAGGAAGAAAGACTTTGAAGATATTCAAAAGGCAAAGATTGATGCTTCTATGGAAATGAAATCGAAATACGGAAACATCTGGAATGAAATTGAAGAAGGGTCAAAAGATTATGCAAAGATTTTTAATGATATAACCGGCTATGAAGTGCCTAATCGGTTTCAATCAAGATATGTTGCTATTGCAAAAATTATCGTTAGAAATACTTTTGCTGGTAAGGTGACTCCTGATTCTTTGATTACCGCTGTTTATGACAATCTTGACTCAGATTATAATAAAGGACTTCTTGAACTTGACATGAATATCGTTTACGATAATCTTGGAAACGATAATGCTGTTGTTAAATCAGCATTTAATAACAATGATAGGGTGGGTGCTGTTCAGTATGTACTCGAAAACTCAATGTTGACGAACAAAGACGGTGCGATGAAACTTGCTAAAATGTCTGCAGATGAACTTAAATTAGTAAAAGACCCGATCATCAAGTTTATTATGAACTCTAAATCTACTCTCGGAGGATTGCAGGCAAAAAGAAAGGAAATTGACGCTCGAATTAGTATTAATGGACAAATGCTCGGTCAGGCACTCTTTGGATTGTATGGTACTTCCATACCTCCCGACGCAACTTTAACACTTAGAATTGCCGATGGTGTGGTAAAATCATTTGAGTATAATGGTACTATTGCACCTCCGTTTACTACCTTCTACGGTCTATACGATAGGTATTACTCTCATGGCAAGAAATATCCATGGACACTTCCCGAAAGATGGAAAAATCCGCCTTCTGAATTTAAACTTGAAACACCTTACAATTTGGTTTCAACTAATGATATTATCGGAGGAAACTCTGGTAGCGCAATGATTAACAAAAACGCTGAAGTAGTCGGACTCGTTTTTGACGGCAATATTGAAAGCCTTCCTGGTAGGTATATATTTACAACTGAATTTAACAGAACGGTCTCCGTTGATTCGAGAGGCTTACTCGAAGCAGTTAAGAATCTTTACAAAGCAAATAGACTTGCTTACGAAATGGAAAATGGAAAGATGTTAAAGTAAATTATTATTTCAATAATTATAACCCCGTTGTTTTTTAACAACGGGGTTTTCTTTTATAGCAAACAAATATTCTGTTAATAAAATAGTCAAATTTTAAAGTGACTGAGTTGATAAATTATTCAATAGTATAAAATCAATTTTAGATGTATTTTTACCACTTGTTATCCTTAAGATTAATTTAATTTAAAACAAGAACAATATGCAGGAGATACTTAATCAGTTAAAAGAACTATCTAACAATCTTTACTGGACTTGGAATAATGATTTTCACGAGATTATGGAAGAAATAAATAAGGATTACTGGAAATGGTCTTCAAAGAATCCAGTAAAATTTCTTAATGCTATTGACAAAGGATATCTCTTCGATGTAATCGAAAAAAGAAACCTCAGATACAGAATACATAATCTTTACAGGGAGTACAGAAAATATATTACTTCTAAAGAAACTTACTTTGAAAAGAAATATTATAAGACTGAAAAGCCGGAGATTTGCTACCTTTCAGCAGAATATGGACTTGCTAAAAGTCTCAGGTTTTATTCCGGCGGTTTGGGAACGCTTTCTGGCGATCATCTTAAATCAGCGTCAGACCTCGGAATTCCTCTTGTCGCAGTAGGTCTGGCTTACTCATATGGATATTTCAGACAGATTATCACAGATGACAATAGGCAATCTGAACTTTATGAGTTAAACGATTTTGACTCTATGCCAATGCGTCTTGTGCTTGATGAAGAATACAGACCGTTAAAAATTACTATTGAATTACCGGGAAGAAAACTCTATGCTCAAATTTGGCAATTAAATGTCGGTAGAATTAATCTTTATATGCTTGATACTTTTGTTGATGAAAATAATGTTGATGATAAACGCATAACTGATATTCTTTACGGTGGAGAAGCGGAAAAGCGAATTCTGCAGGAAATACTCCTCGGTATCGGCGGTATGAGAGTCCTTGAATTACTCGGAATCGAAGCTAAAGCGTTTCATATTAATGAGGGACATTCTGCTTTTCTTACCTTTGAAAGAATTAAGAATACTATGAAAAAACATGGTATCGGGTTCAAAGAAGCGAAAGATTTTTGCTATTATTCAAACATATTTACAACACATACACCCGTACCTGCTGGTATTGATATTTTTCCAAGATGGATGTTCGAAAAGTATTTTGGAACCTTTGCAGCAGAAGAACTGAAAATTGATTTTAATAGGCTTTTTGAAGAGGGTAATAATTTGTACGGTCAGTCAATGGTAGATAACTTCAACATGGCATACTTAGCTATTAATAATTCCAATTTCATAAACGGCGTAAGTAAACTTCACGGTGAAATATCACGAAAGATGTGGGCTTTACCCGATACCCGCTCGCAGATTGATTCAATTACAAACGGAGTTCACACTAAAACGTATCTCTCAAGTGTTTCTGAGAGAATATATAAAAATCATTTTGGAAATGATTGGTTTAATGTTGAGAATATCTGGGGAAAAATTGCTGAATTACCGGATGAAACTTTATGGTCTTTGAGAAATAAAAACAGAAAGAAACTTGTTAACTTTGTTAGAGAAAGAACTGCTGACAATATAAAGATACATCATGAAAGTGAAGATAAAATTGCCGAAGCATATTCTTTGCTGGATGATTCTGCTCTAACTATTGGATTTGCAAGAAGGTTCGCTACATATAAACGCGGTACACTTGTTTTGCGCGATATTGATAGACTTAAAAAGTTAATGGACGATAATAAGAGAAAAGTTCAGTTCATCTTCTCTGGAAAAGCTCATCCAAAAGATGAACCTGGTAAGAACTTCATCCATGAAATTCTTAAATTTGCGCATAACAACGGACATAAAAACAATATTATATTTCTTGATAACTACGATTTGGATGTTGCCAAGAGTCTTGTAGGTGGTTGTGATGTTTGGTTGAACAATCCTAGAAAACCACTCGAAGCCTCTGGAACAAGCGGTATGAAGGTTATTGCCAACGGAGGTATTAATCTCTCTATAACTGATGGATGGTGGGTAGAAGGTTTCTCAAAAGAAACAGGTTGGGAAATAAAAAGTCCTGAAAATTATGATACATTGTCTGATGATGAAATTAACAATTTTGAGAGCAAATCTTTATACGATACACTTGAGAAAGAAATTATTCCTATGTTTTATGATAGGGATAAAAGAGATATTCCTGTTAACTGGATTAATATGATTCGAGGATCAATTAGAGTTTTGACTCCTTTTTTTAATACTGGCAGAATGGTAAAGGAATATCATGAAAAGTTTTATTCTAAAGTCAGATAAAATCTTTTTAATTTTATTATAATTTTATGGAAAAGATAATGATAATCGGGTGTTCAGGACAGATTGGTTCTGAACTTACTTTAGCATTGAGAGGTGTCTTTGGCGGTGAAAATGTTTTTGCTACCGATATAAAACAAGCACCGGCTGATATTATCGATAGCGGACCGTTTCAGATTCTGGATGTAATGAATGAAAAAAACCTAATTCATTTTGTTATTCGTAATAAGATAACTCAGGTTTATCACCTCGCTGCTGTACTTTCTGGCAATGCCGAAAAACTTCCTTTGCAAGCTTGGGATATTAACATGAAAAGTCTCATGAACATCTTAAACCTTGGAAAAGACAATGGTCTTAAAAAAATTTTCTGGCCAAGTTCAATTGCTGTTTTCGGTCCAACAACTCCAAGGATTAATACACCTCAACTCACAATCATGGAACCGTCAACAGTATATGGTATCTCAAAACTTGCGGGCGAGAGATGGTGTGAATATTATTACTATAAATATGGACTCGATGTTAGAAGTATTCGATATCCAGGCCTTATAAGTTATAAAACTGAAGCAGGCGGAGGTACTACTGATTATGCTGTTGAAATATTCTACGATGCTGTTAAGAAAAAGAAGTATGAATGTTTCTTAAAAGAAGATGCAAGTCTGCCTATGATGTTTATGCCTGACGCTATTGAGTCAACTATTAATCTTATGGAAGCTGAAGCTGATAAACTTTCTATTCATTCAAGTTATAATCTTGGTGGTATTAGTTTTAATCCCGCTGAGATTGCTCAAGCAATAAAAAACCACATCCCTGAGTTTGAAATAACTTACAAACCGGATTTTAGGCAGAAGATTGCTGAATCATGGCCTGCAAGTATTGACGATAGTGTGGCAAGAAAAGACTGGGGCTGCAAATATGATTATGACCTTACTAAAATGACTAAAGTTATGTTCCAGGAAATCAGCAATAAATTAAAGATGTAAATATTAAGGGCTGATTCTTCAATTATCAGCCTTTTTATCATACAAATGAGTTTCCACGATAAAATACCTCAACACAGAAAAGGACTCGTTTATATTTCTGTAACAGCCCTTCTTTGGAGTTCAAGTGGTTTGTTCATAAAAGTTCTATCGGATCTCAATGCTTTTCAGATTTCATTTTATCGTTCGATAATTGCAGCTCTGACAATTTTTATAATCCTTTATATTAAGGAAAAAAGGATTACATTTGAAACTGATAAATTAACAATTCTTGCATCAGTATTTTATTCGGGTATTTTAATATTCTTTGTTCTTGCGAATAAACTTACTACTTCTGCAAATGCTATTTTTCTTCAGTTTACTGCACCCATATATTTACTGTTCCTTGAACCGTTATTCCTAAAGACCAAATTCAGGAGAAAAGACCTCGTAACGATTATAATTTGTGTTTGCGGTATGTTTCTTTTCTTCATGGGTAAACTTGAGATAGGGAATATATACGGAAACCTAATAGCAATACTCGCAGGTATATGTTTTGCTTTGTTTTCATTGTTCGTTAAATGGAAGAAAACGAGTGGAAGTAATAATACTATTTTAAGTGTAGTCTACGGAAACCTGCTTATTGGAATTATATGCTTTCCTTTGGTAAATAGCGAGCTAACTTTATCGCCAACAGAATTTTTCATCTTATTCTATATGGGTGTTGTTCAGATAGGAATAAGCTATTTTATATTCAATATTGGAATAAGATATGTTTCAGCAACCGAATCTATGGTTATTGGAATGCTTGAAGCAATCTTTAATCCTATTTGGGTATTTCTTGGAGTTGGTGAGGTGCCGGCACCTTCAGCGGTTGCGGGGGGATTAATAATTCTTGCTGCAATATTATTCCATAATTTTCTTCCCATTAAGAAAACAATTAAATAAAAATAAAACTTACATAAATAAATTACAGAGTTTTGTAATATTTAACAGAATGAAGTTTTTACTCTTCTTAAATGCCTCTCTTATGCTTCCGTAGTTCGTATATCAACTTAATCGTGTCGAAAAGTTTTCAGTTTCTGTTTGCTATTTATAAAAAGTTGATAATCCGGCTTACGGGCTTCAGGAGAGTTTTAGTATACTATTATGTCCAAAAGATTATTTAAAGAGAAAATTTACAATGTTTTTTGCAAAAAATTCTGGAAGCTGATACATCAATCCGTGACCTGTACCTTCTATAACACTTAATATTGGTGAATTTATTAATTGCGAAAGCACATACGAATTTTCGCATGGTACAACCTTGTCTTCCTTGCCGCAAATTATCAAAACAGGAATTTGTAACTTATTCAAGAGTGTTTCTGATCCTCCCCCGAGTTTTAACCAATCCTGAACTGCTTCATACTGTAATTTTAAAGTTTCAGGATTGAAGGATTCTTGAACATTGGGTAAATATTTCCATGGTCTCTTATGTAATGCAAGCCAGCTATCAGGAAATAGCGTATTTATTAATTCTAATGGCGAGGAAAAAGGATTTGAAAGAATATTACTAACATTGTCTGCTGGATTAATCGTTTTTGTTCCGCCGCAATTCGTAGCATACAAAATAAGTCTATGTACTCTTTCGGAATGATTGATTGCAAACATTTGAGCAACAAATCCTCCCATTGACCAACCGAGAACATTTGTCTTCTCTATGTTCAGTTTATTCAATATCGTGTGAACATCATCAGCTAAAGTATTAATCGAGAATGAACCGGATAAATTCTTGCTATATCCAACACCTCTGTAATCGAAAAGTATAAGAGTAAAATATTCTTGAAGAATTTTAATTAATTCTGTGCTCCATAAATCCATCGTCGAAGCAAATCCAGTACACATAATCAATGGTTCCCCCGAACCCAATATTTTATATGCAATTATTGCGTCCGGAGAATTTACAAACTTTAGATCATCCATTATTATACATTAAAAACGAACTGTTACTTACTTCAGTTTGAGTGTTTTGTATAAGAAGTTAATAGCTTACATTTCGGCGTATTGCACACACCTACTTTTTTAAGCTTCCAGTAGGATTTAATGTATTTCTCTATGCTCTTGTTAACGGTCTCTTGCGATTTTAATTCAGCAAGATAATTGTACCTACCGATATAATCTTTTTCAATTTCGAGAAAAACCAGATCGGTGATATCAGGAGGACATTTATACCTAAAATGGTGAAACTTCTTGTATAAAATATCCTCGGTTATTTCCTTCATAAATATGTTTTTACTTATTCGAAAAATGAGATTCGTCTCATGCTTAATGTAAGGAATTTAATCATAAATGGTAACTCTATTAATTTACTCCAACTTTAAAAGAAAAATTATAAAAATAAACTTTTATTTGTTCTAAAAATTATTACCGTTAAGAAATTCAGTAGTTTTACATAAGATCAGCAATATATTATCAGGAATTAACTTTAAATCGGGTGATGGATTAACATCAATCGTATCCCGCAAAACATCTTTTATTCCAATCACTGAGTAACCGTATTTTTTTCTCAGATCAAGTTCTCTTAAACTTTTACCTATAAAATTATCGGGAACCACAATTTCAACAATACCATATTCAGGGGCGAGCGGAATATGAGCAATCAGATTACTTAATGTTAGGCTTTCAGCGAGCCTTTCGGCAATATCACGTTCTGGGTAAATTACTTCGTTTACTTTAAGTGCGTTTAGCACTTTTGCATGGTCTTCGTTTCTAACTTTAGCAATAATTCTTCTTACACCCAAGTCTTTAAGATAAAGTACAAGCAAAGTACTCGTTCCGACATCGGATGCGGTTGCAACTATTACCGTATCAACATCTTTGTCTATAAACTCTTTCAAAGTTCTTAAGTCCAATGCATCCGCTATGACAGCCTCAGTCACATAATCCTTTATATCTTCAATTTTTTTCTTATCAATATCTATTGCAATAACCTGGTTGTTTAATTTCGAAAGAGAAACAGCAAGATTAAACCCGAACCTTCCGACTCCTATTACTACAAATTGTTTCATTATTATTTTATAATATTTTATACAATCAATATGTTTGCGTCAGGATATTTATAAAACTCACTTTTTACACCACCCCCAATAGCATAACCAATTATTAAAGGTCCAACCCTTCCGATTAACATTGTCAGCGATAAAATAATTTTACCTATAAAAGATAATTCCGGAGTAAATCCAGCTGAAATTCCGTTATTACCAAGAGCTGAAACCGTTTCAAATAATATATGCAGAAACTCCTGGTTTTCTGTCATAGTAAGGAGAAGAACTGAAATAAAAATCCATGATAATCCCATAAGCATTATTGAGAATGCTCTTGTTAAATTAACAGGTTTTATTGTACGCTTAAAAACATTTACATTCTTCTTGTCAAAAATAAATGTGAACAAAGCCAGTACTAATGAGGCAAACACTGTGGTTTTTATACCGCCTCCGGTTCCGCTGGGAGAGGCACCTATAAACATTAAAAATACCATTGCAAAAAGTGAAGCATTGCTTAGGATTCCGACATTCACCGTATTAAAACCCGCCGATGTTGATGAAGTACCTGACTGAAAAAAAGCTGTCAACACTAAATTATATTCGTGATTTTTCGGATTTAATCCCTCAGATAAAATCAGAAAAAGCGTACCGGCTATTATCAAAGATACTGATGTTGTTAAAGCAAGTTTTGAATGTGTTGATAATTGTGCCCTGCTGTTTTTCTTCCTTAATTTCTTTGCGTACATTGATAAATCATAAATCACAAAAAATCCGAGACTCCCTGCGTATGAAGTCGCAATAATTGAAAAGTTTACAAAATAGTCATTATGAAAACCTGCCAAATTATCCCTGAACAAAGAAAATCCCGCTGTACAAAATGCAGAGATACTGTGAAAAACACCCAGTCTTAATGCTTCGAAAAATCCATAATCATTCGTCCAGTATACTGTCAGCAATAAAGCCGAAACTCCTTCAATAATAAAAGTATATTTAAAAACTTTCCTAGTAAACAGCATGAGATCTAGTTTCGAAGTGCTGATTGATTCTCTAATCATAACCTTATTAAAAAATGATAACCTTCCTCCCAATAAAATAACCGCAAGAGCAAAAAACAACATATACCCTATATTCCCAACCTGTATGAGCATCATAATAACAAATTGTCCAAAGTACGTGAAATAATTTGCAGTATCTACAATGATCAATCCTGTTCCTGAAATTGCAGATGTGGTGGTAAAAACAGCATCAATAATTGATAGAGAGTTATTTTCTGCTAAAGAAACGGGCAGCATCAACAATATACTACCTGCTGTAATGAAAATCAGATAACCGAGTAATAAGGTTTGTGCAGTAGTAAACTTTTCAAATATGTTTTTCTTTCTATCCTTGATATGCAATATCATTGTTTTGAGATATCATTCGCAGAATTTGATTTCTCTAACTATAAGTGACAGTTTCGTTTATCCTTCTTAAAATATGATTTTAATAAATATACTTATAGTTAAAGTTTAAATCTATATAAATTATCTTCAAATAAAATCATCAATGCAAAATATAATCGTGGCCTAAATATTCTTTTTTTAAAATAGTATGGCAAACAAGGAGAACTTATAACAATTCTGTTTATTGTAATTATTTCTGATAAAATATGTTTGTAATATGTATAATTATAAAGTATAATTAAGTATATTTATTCAAAATAAAAACAACTATTAATTTATGAGTAAAAAAATTACTAGAGGATTTAAATACATTCTAAGTATATTTCTGTTAAGTCTTGCATTCACAGGTGCAGAATGCGAGAATATACTGAATAACTTAGTTGCAGGAGATGTGACAGGATCCTGGCAACTCGTTAAAATGGAGGGAAATCTCCAGGATGTATGTCTTGGTGAAATTGCAACCTTCAATAACGGGACTGCAATTCTTCGCTGTCCGGGAGCAACTTCAATTACAAAAAGTTACACATATTCAAACAATGTTTTGACGTACACATCCACAGGAGTGTCGTATACGGTTTCATTTACACAGGTAAACGGAGTCGATAAAATGATTTTTCGTGCATCTGGAATTGAACGTGTTTTAACTTACGATAAATATTCTACTATGGAGGTAACAAAATGAAGAAAATTATAATGAACATTGGGCTATTTACGGTATTAGTAGCCGTACTTGTTTTTATTTACGGCTCAATGGATATAAAAGAAAACAACGCCGTTACTCAAGTAAAAGCAAAACAAGAAATTCTTGTACCTGTTCAGAAACTTGAAGTTATGATAAACGAAAGCAAATCAAAGTATAGATTCGATAATATAAATTTATTCGAATTTCAAAATACCCCTTTCACCAAGAATGACATAAATAGAGATATTAAGAAAGCAGCTAATTTAAAGATTGATAAATCTTCTCTCGCAAATTTATACAGAAATAAGAACCAGTTTATTACTTTAACTATACCAATTGATTCGAAAAATTCTCTGACACTTGACCTTAAAGAAGTTCAGCTTCTATCAGATGATTTTAAATTAACTTTAGGAGAAGGAGGTAATCAGAATTTCAACAAAGGAGTATATTATCGCGGATTAGTAAACGGTGAGAACAATTCTTTAGCAGCTATAAGTATATTTGAGAATCTCGTTATGGGGGTTGTTTCCAGCGAATTAGGTACTTTCAACATTGGTCCCATTAATGATAACTCGAACAATACTAATTATATTATTTATAATGAAAAAGACCTTCTCGTTAATAATGATTTTAAATGCAAAGTTGATGGTCTTGATATGCATTTATACAAAACTGATGAAAACCTTTCCTCCCATAAAGAAACAGGTGATGCGATTACAGGAAGGCTGCCGGTAAAAATTTATATCGAAGCGGATTATAAACTATATCAGGATAAAGGTTCTGATATAAATGCAGTTGGAAATTTCATTTCAGGATTCTACAATTCAGTAGCGACAATTTACCAGAATGAATTTATTCCCATACAAATTTCTGCGATAGTTGTCTGGGATACACCCGATCCATACAGATTCCTGAGCGATTCGTACACGTATCTGTTGAAATTCGGAGGAAACAGGAGGGACAATTTTAATGGTGACCTTGCTCAATTGTTAAGTTCGAGACCTCTTAATTTAGGTGGTATTGCATGGATTGGAATGCTTTGCGGAAGCTATAATACACAGGACAGCTCTGGAAGATTTTCATTCTGCAATATTGATCCGACATACTTCAGTTATCCAACTTATTCGTGGACTGTAATGGTGGCAACACATGAACTCGGTCATAATTTTGGTTCTATGCATACACATGCTTGCTGGTGGCCGACAAGATTGAATGCAATAACAGCAATTGATTCCTGCTATTATGCCGAAGGTAATTGCTTTAGCGGGACCAAGCCTACAATCGGTACTATTATGGGTTATTGTCATTTACAGGAAGCAAATGGCGGGAGTATAGACCCAAGACTCGGTTTTGGTTCAATGCCCGGTGATACTATCAGATTAAGATACAATCAGTGCAGCAAGTTTGGTGGCGTCATAAACTCTTCAGAAGCTCCGACTATGTTTGCTTTGATGCAAAATTTTCCAAATCCGTTTAATCCTACAACTACAATACGAGTTGCATTGCCAGAAAATTCCTCTGTGACACTGAAAGTTTATGATATTAATGGAAGGGAAGTTGCCACTTTATTAAACAATGAAATTTCTTCTATTGGCTTCATCAACTACATATTTAATACGAGTGTTTATAATCTTTCAAGCGGCGTATATTTTTATAAAGTATTTGCTTCTGATCTAAACACAAAATCTTTAAAATTCACTGAAGTTAAACGAATGATTTTACTCAAATAAAATATGAAAAATTATATATATATAATATCAGCGTTTGCAATCTTATCCCTCATTTATTCAGGCTGTACAAACTGCTCGGAAAAAGAAGTTGTTTACAGTCCTTTTGTAAAATCTTTTTTAGGTAATTATAATTTTAAGATGACTGATTCAATCGGAAATACATTGGTCGAAGGGATAATCAGCCCCAAAGATTATGTTGACCCTAATATTGTCGGTACTTATACTGTTACAAACTTTATTGAAAGCAGTTTTAAATCCGAAATTTATCAATCAGGTAGTTTTACAGGAATTCTGGACGAAAAAACTAAAAAAGCATTTGTTAATTTGAACCCCAAAGTTGCCGATAATAACATATTTCTGAGGCTTGAAGTGTTTGGTAATGAGTTGAAAGGAACCTGGGAAAAGTCAACTGTGATGGGTCTTAAAGGCAAGGGTAATTTTAATGCTTCAAAGAATTAATTAATTTTTCAGAAATTATAAAAAGCAGCAAAGATTCTTAAAAATCTTTGCTGCTTTAAAAAATAAACGTTTTCAATTTATGTCAAATAACGAACTCAACAGAAGAGATTTCTTAATAAAAAGCGCTAAGACAATTGCTGTAGGTGCATTTGCGATCAGTTCTTTCGACGTACTAAAACTTATGGCATCATCCGAGTTCTATGAAAATCACGAAAGGACAGTAGAGAAAATCATTAATGTGGGCGACTATCCTACTCTCGCAAACGTCGGCGGTTATGCAATGATTACAGAAAAAGTAATTGTAATAAGAAAATCCTCATCTAAATTTATTGCAATAAATATTGTTTGCACACACAAGAAATGTGATGTAGATTATGACGGAAAAGGGTTTGAATGTCCTTGTCACGGTTCTACTTTTAACGGTAATGGAAAAGTTCTGGAAGGACCTGCTACAAAAAACCTTAAATCTTATAAAGTAACGTATAATTCATCTGATAACACTCTTACAATAAACATGTAATATTAAACCGCATTATGAAAGTATGTTTTATTACGAGCGAGTGTGTACCTTACGTTAAAACCGGCGGACTTGCTGATGTTAGCGGTTCACTTCCTGAAGCATTAAACAAAAACAATGCAGAAGTAAGAATATTCCTTCCTCTTTATGACATTATAGATCGAAACAAAAATGAAATTATACCGGCAGAAGGATTGTCGGATTCTGTTGTGATAAAAGGAAACAGTCATGATTATAATGTTTTTCATACAAGACACAACGGAATTCTTGATGCTTTCTTTATAGAATGTCCCAAATATTTTAATCGTGGTGTTGTTTATACGAGTGATAACGATGAAAATGAACGGTTTATACTTTTTCTGCACGCAGTATTAAAAACACTTCAGAAATTAAAATGGGTGCCGGATGTTTTTCATTGCAACGATTGGCAGTCGGCTTTGATTCCTGCAATGCTGAAACTGCAATATTCATGGGATGCTCTCTTTCAAAAATCAAAGACACTATTATCAATACATAACATAGGTTATCAGGGAATTTTCACCGAAGATTCCGTGGTTAAAGCCGGATTCGAAAATAGTTTGTTTGTACTCGGGGGACCTTTTGAGTTTAATGGATTCGCTAATTTTCTTAAAGCGGGAATATATTACGCTGACGTAATATCTACAGTTAGTCCAACTTATGCTAAGGAAATTCAGACTCCTGAGTTCGGTTCAGGTCTTGATGGAGTTCTTCGTTCACGCGGAGGAAATGTTTACGGAATTCTGAACGGGATAGATTACAACGATTGGAATCCGCAGACAGATAAACTTATAAAGAAAAATTATGCATTCACAACCTTAAAGGATAAATACGAGAACAAGAAACATCTGCTTGAGATATCTGGTCTTGAAGCCGACGTGAATATTCCTCTCTTTGGAATTGTATCCCGGCTTGCATGGCAGAAGGGATTTGAATTGATACTTGAATTAATGAACAAGCGAATTGACGAAAACTTTAGGTTAGTGATACTTGGTGCTGGTGAAAAGAAATATGAAGGTGCATTTTCCGCTTTGATGAATAAGTATCCAGACAAAGTTAAAATATACATAGAGTATAATAACGTAATAGCTCATCTGATAACAGCAGGGTCGGATTTTTTCTTCATGCCGTCAAGATACGAACCTTGCGGACTGAACCAGCTGTACAGCCTTAATTACGGAACTCTTCCGATAGTAAGAAATGTTGGCGGACTTGCTGATACAGTGATTGATATTGAAAATGAAAACGGAAATGGCTTTTCATTTAACGAGTTTGAACTGGCGGGTCTTGAATATTCATTCGATAAAGCATTAAGATTGTATAAAGATAAAAATAAAATGAAGACTGTTATTAAGCGGGGCATGTATTCTGATTTCAGCTGGGACAAGTCAGCAAAGGAATATCTCAAACTTTATGAACAAATTACTTCTTAAACTAAATTGATTTGTTTATCAGTTTATTCCTCAAAACAACGATTGCTATGATGGTTATAAGTGTCATAAAAATTGATCCCGAAATAAATGGATAGTGATAATCAAATTTGTCATAAATAAATCCGCCCCAAAGCGGACCCAGAAATCTTGCAAGAGAGCTTAATGACTGGTTTATGCCAAGCACCCCCCCCTGATCCTGTCTGCTGACATTCTGTGAAATTAAACCAAGTGCCATCGCATTGTTTAAACCATTACCAAAAGCGAGTACTGTCAGGACTGCAAGAAGAATCCAGACGTTTGAAGAGAATGGTATAAAAAACAGCCCAATTGCAACGAGTACATTTCCGAATATGACAGATTTATCTTCACCGATATATTTCTTAAATGGTTTAATAAGTGTGGACTGCACTATTGCTGCAATTATTCCAAGGAAGGATAAAAGATATCCTGTCTGTTCTTCATTCATATCCAAACCATCTTTTCTCTCAATAAAATATTGGAAATTTCCGAATATGTTTGCGAATGAAAACGTAATAAAGAAGAAAATGATAACGTAAATTCCTACATCTTTATGTTTTAATACATCATTAACGGCTTTCAGATTAACAATTTTCACGTCTTTGAAGCTAAAATTCTTTCTATTACTTAACCTTAAATCATCTGGAAGCGTTTCCTTAAAAATGGCAACACAAACAACAAGAGAAATAAGTGAAAATATTGCCGAGAATATTAACGGTACTCCGTAACCGAAATAGTGTGAAAGAAATCCGCCGAGTGCAGGACCGAACACAAAACCCAGACCGAAAGCAGCACCAATAATTCCCATTCCCTTGGAACGATCTTCGGGAGTTGTCACATCAGATACTACTGCCTGTGCAGCGGAGAGGTTGGCTGAAAAGAACCCTGCAAAAGCCCGTGCTGTAAAAAGCAAAGCAACTGAGGGTATTACATTCGTGAAAACAAGTGCCATTAATGTATAAGCAATCACGTTTCCCGCAAGTGACATTTTTAAGATTGGTTTTCTTCCATAAACATCAGACAACGAACCCCAGACCGGAGTAAAAATAAATTGCATTAAAGAGTATATTCCCGTCAGCAATCCGATTTCAGTTTTGCTCATTACAAGAACTTTTTCAGTGAAGAAGGGAAGTACGGGTATAATTATTCCAAAACCAAGAAGGTCAATAAAGATTACGAGAAATATTACAAACAATGCCCTTTTGTTGTTCATAGGTTAAAATCCCTCGCTGACAGGTATTGGACAGAAAGAAACCACAAAGATAAAATATGAGAACCATCCGAGGATAATTCTTGACCTTCCGAGAGGCTCGTTTAAATCTCTGCAAACAGGCGGATGTTTTATTTTAATTATAAAAAGTATTAGTAATGCCCAAACGAGCCAGTTGATTGAACCGATTGTAATATTAATATTTAATAACGGCAATATTCCGATAAATCCAAAAAACAGCAATGTGTAGAAAACAACATATCCAACATACTTTGATTTCTCGCCAAACATTGTGTACGAAATATGGCCGCCGTCGAGCTGTCCGACAGGCATCATATTGAGAGATGTAATTAACAGACCGAACCAGCCCACGCATAAAAAGGGATAGTGGTAAATTTCATTCATAGGGGGTATGAATACGGTGTTGTTTAAAGAAAATAACTTCTCCAGAACAAGAAATACGACGTTGTATCCGAACGTTAAACCGCCCGTAGGTATTCCTGTATTAGAATATTCAGGGTGTATCTGATATAAATAATCAATAGGAGGCAGAGTAGCAAAGCCTATGACGAGAAAGATTATTGTTAAAATCCAGCCTGCGATAGGTCCAGCAATTCCAACATCGAACAAAGACTTTCTTGAATGATTCGGTGAAAGCATCTTTATTACTGCACCCATTGTTCCGAAAGGATTAAGGAACAGGAACGGAAAAGGTATATAATAAGGAAGCGTAACTTCAATTTTATGAAACCTTGCTGCAAAGTAGTGACCGAATTCGTGTGCGGTTATCACGCTGAGAATGAGTATTGAATATGTTAATCCTTTGGTAAAATTATCAAGCTGATAAGGGTCTATGTTTTGCCATCCGACACCTGCCAGAGTTGTTGTAAAAAATGTAAGAAGAAAGAGTAGTATGTTTATTAAGAATAGAGGTTTTTTTCTTCTATTGTTATAATCACTGCGTACATCCTCTGCTTGATAATAGTTTTCGTTTGAATCCTGCATTAATAAAAATAAATTTATTCTAATTGAAAATCAATTTTATAAAGAACCTTTAAATTGACTGTAATAATTCATAATTTGCATAAAAATTATATTGGACAGCACCGAAAACAGGAATGAAAACAGCAGAATAAAAGCTCCGCTTGCTAACATGCAGCCCGCGTTGTTTGTAGTTCTTTCTTTGATGGTTGTATTCATCTCATATCAGATTTTCGGAGGACTCTTGAGTTTGTTCATATACGGTGATGACCTTAAAACACTCGATACAGATGTTAATACAGCGAGAATAATAATATCCTTCTCGCAGTTCATGTTCATCCTGGTTCCTGTGCTTTTGCTAAATATGCTGCAGGGAACCAGACCAAAAGAAACATTCCGGCTGAATAAACCAAAGCAGTCGGTGTTCTGGCTTGGAATTGCAGGTATGGTAGTTGTTCAGCCTGCCATACAGTCTTTTATGTATCTGCAGAACTTATTGCTTAAATCACTGCCGTTTGGTGGAGAGGCAATAAAACAGATAAAAGAATTGATGGATGCACTTGAGGCAGTTACTCTTAATCTTGTGAATGCACACAGTATAGGTGAATTTGTGCTTGTTGCTTTTGTGATAGCAGTAACTCCTGCAATATGTGAAGAGTTTTTCTTCAGAGGTCTTGTTTTTCATAACTTTGAACGTACTATGATAAGCAGTAAAGCAGTATTCCTGACAGGTTTTATATTTGCTGTATTTCATTTTCATCCTTTTAACCTGATTCCTTTAATTCTGCTCGGTTATTATCTGACGTATGTAGTCTATTATTCAAGCAGTATTTTAACCGGGATAGCTGTTCATTTTGTGAATAATTTTCTTTCGGCTTATCTTGTATTCCGTTACGGTAAAGAGGGATTCGAGAATCCTGAAGGTACAATATATGATAATATGCCTCTGATTGTTACAGGAATAATTTCATTTGTTTTGTTTATAATAATTCTGTTCTTTATAAAGAACAAGGGTACCGAAAATAAAGATAAAATTGTGATTGATGTCTAATACAACAACAAGAGTATTAATTGGTGTAATAGGAATTCCGCTGATTCTGTTTTTAGTCTATGCGGGCGGTTATGCTTTCTTTGCATTGGTATTGTTGATTCAGTCCTTATGTTTTTATGAACTCATTATAATGTTCAGACAAAAGGATTTAATGACCGATATTTATACTACGGTTTTATTGTCAATAATTACATTAACATTTCACGTATATTATCCTGAATACTTTAATTCAATTTTTATTACTGCTTTACTTTTCACCTTTCTTCTAATAGCATTAAGCAGTAAGGAAAACAAAGTTAAAACAGCAGGGCTGGTTTTATTCGGACTCGTATACATCACGATACCTTTTACTTTGCTTTTTGAGCTTGGAAAAAACTATCTTTTAGTTTACCTGCTGTTATTCCTTATCTGGGCTAATGACAGTTTTGCTTTTTTCGGAGGCAAGTATTTTGGCAGACACAAGTTTTCCAAAATTAGTCCGAATAAAACCGTTGAAGGTCTGATATGCGGGTTTATATTTACAGTTGTAACATCGATTGTTTTCCATTTCATAATAAAAGAAATCACGTTGACGGACAGTCTCGTAATAGGAGGTCTTGTGAGTGTAATGGCTCCTACGGGAGATTTGTTCGAGTCATTCCTGAAGAGATACACAGGAGTAAAAGATTCATCGCATTTAATCCCGGGACACGGAGGGATACTGGACAGGTTCGACAGTTTAATATTCTGCACTCCTTTTATATATATTTATTTTAAACACATAAAATATTTAATAAATTAACTTGAATGAGAAAATTAATTTTATAATTTTAACTTAAACTGATTTCAATATTGAAAAGAAGCAAAGAAAAGAAGAAAGAAAAGAATAATCTAATGGAACCGTATGACGACGACGTCATGAACGACCCTGAGGATAATGAAAAGTATTCAACAGACGATGAAGATCTTTTAGAGGAAGAAAGGAAACTCTTAAGTAAGAAACCCAGAGCAAAGTTAGTAAGCGTTTATGAACTAATCGGAAAACCGGGGAAGTACAGCAAAGACGGAACTATTGATAAGAAGAAATATCTCGAATTACTATCCTTAATAGAAAAGCATAACGTTCTCGTTCATTTCAACAGTGAATACTCAATTAAGGAAAAATACGAGTTTATAACGAATGAAGTATTTGCACAGTTCGTGGAAAACGACAAAGGAAAGACAAGCAAGGTTTTTGTTTACGAAGATTACCATCCGGATAAATACTCAGATATTGAAGACGAGGAGGAGTATACCTGATTGGCACTCCTTAGCAGTAATCCGGGAAATCTCGGCTCACATATTATTGACTTTAACCTAAGAGGAACTGACGGCAAATATTACAGCGCAGGCAGTTTTCAAAGCTCAAAGGTTCTTGTCCTGATTTTCATGTGCAATCATTGCCCTTACGTAAAAGCTGTTATCGACAGGTTTGTAAACCTGCAGACAAAGTACGTTGATGATGGAGTTCAGTTTATCGGTATTAATCCAAACGATACCGAATTTTATCCGGAGGACTCATTTGAGAATATGATAAATTTTGCCAAAGAAAGAAAAATTAATTTTCCTTATCTTGCAGATGAGACACAGCAGACGGCAAGGGATTTCGATGCAGTTTGTACCCCAGATATTTACCTGTATGACTTGAACAGAATACTAAAGTACAGAGGCAGACTTGATGATAACTGGAAAGAAGAAGAGAAGGTAACAAGTCATGACCTTGACGATGCAATAAAGTCGATTTTACTCGGAAATGAAATCAGAAAAGAACAGGTTCCTTCGATGGGCTGTTCAATAAAATGGAAGAAATAAAATATAACTATATGCCAAAACTCGTAATAGTCAGACACGGACAATCACAATGGAATCTTGAAAACAGGTTCACAGGATGGATAGACATAGACCTTTCTCCGAAGGGAATTGAGGAAGCACACTATGCAGGTAAGTTACTAAAGGGTTACAAGTTCGACAAAGCGTTTACCTCTGCGCTAGTCAGAGCCCAGAAAACTCTGGATATAATTCTTGAAGAAATTGGTCAGCAGAATATTCCTGTCGAAAAAGACCAGGCGTTGAACGAAAGAATGTACGGAGATCTTCAGGGTTTGAATAAAGACGAAACAAGAAAGCAGTACGGGGACGAACAGGTGAAGCTATGGAGGCGCAGTTACGATATACAGCCTCCGAACGGCGAGAGTCTGAAAGATACTGCTGCGAGAGTTCTGCCTTACTGGAATGCAAAAATTGTTCCCGAGCTGAAAGAAGGTAAGAACATTCTAATATCAGCTCACGGAAACAGTCTGAGGGCGTTGATAATGCATCTTGAAGATCTTTCGAAGGAAAGGATTCTTGAGACAGAGATACCGACCGGAAATCCAAAGATATACGAGCTGGACGAAAATCTTAATGTATTAGAAACCAGATACCTCTAATTTGAATAAAAAGTCCGGTATAAAGAACATAATATTTGACCTCGGGAATACACTCGTGTATTTCGACCTTGGGTATTTTTACAGCGGAATTGCTGAGAGAGAGAAGAGACTAAATGCAGCAAAGTTTAAGAAATTTATCATAAAGAACAGGCTCGATATTAAACTTATAACCGGACGACTCAGTCACAAGGATTTTTTCAAAAAACTTAAAAAGAAGTTTGACCTTAAGATAGGTTATAATGATTTTATTTACTTTTATTCTGATATATTCTGGGTAAATGAAAACATGAAAAGATTTCTTGAGAAGATATCAAGAGTTAAGAAGTACAAACTCTACCTGCTTTCAAACACTGATTCGCCGCACATTAATTTTATAAATAACAATTTCCCGTTTATAAAGATTATCAAGAATCGTGTACTTTCGTACAAAGTAAACATGGCTAAGCCTGATAAAAAAATATTTCAGTACACACTCGATAAATTCAAACTGCTACCCGAAGAAACGGTGCTGATTGACGACATTAAAGAGAATTTACTATCGGCTCAGAAACTTGGTATCAATACAATTCATTACAGCAGTCACAGGAAATTCACGAGTGAAATTTCCAGACTGATAAAGTCTGTAAAATAAAAAGTTATTTAGACGAACAGGGACTGCATGGCAATCTCTGTTCGTTTAAATAAAGCTATCAGAAGTTGGAAGTAAAAAGTTTTGGAAATATAAATGATACTTCTGCTTTAATTGCCCACTTCGGTCCGTATTGCGGTTTTTTAACATAGTAATAATAACCCGCCTGAATATTTACAGGAATATCACCAAACGTAAATAACCTGCCGATGTCAAATCCAAGAGGAATCGTCCATTTATCGTCTTCCGGTGCTTTCCAGTCTGCAGTTATCGTTGGTTCTGTGCTGATATACCAAAGGTCGGGTAGATTTTTAATGATATACAACTGCAAAAGGAAAGCATTTATTTCCGGATAATTCTCATCACCCGCAAAAGACCAGGAATTCTGAGCATACATACCCAGCGTCCACCCTTTTGGTTGCGTAAGAAAACATATTCCCGGTCCCGCCGTCCATTTCTTTGAACGGACAGGGTCAATAGTTGCGGTAGGGAATGTTAAGATAGGTCCGAGTCCCCATATATATTTCCCGGGATCAGAGGGAGTGAAAAACATATCAATAGTTATGTCACCCAGCCCTGTCACGGACTTATTCACATCCACAGGTGCAGTAATAACCGGGAAAATAGTTCTGGTAATCACATTAACGTGTTTTCATAATTTAAACGGCAAAACCATCTGAATGTTCAGTTCATTCAAAGTCCGGTCATTATTATAACCGAGGTTAAAATAAGTGTTATTTTGAATAGGAAGGAAATTCAGATAAGCTAATGGATTTTGAATTATTTTCTGGAGTTGCTCGTCGGTATATTGCTGTGCTGAAGGTGTTGAATAGTAAAACAGTATACCCGAGAGTAAGATTAAGAAAATCCTTAATTTTGTTTTCATAGCGATAAAGTATTTAATTAAACAGTGTAATGTCTAACGAATAAATCCAAGAGAAAACACAAACTTTTTCTTTCGTGTTTTCCTTGCTGAAATATATTATACTTTTATACTAATATCAGAGTATATATTTAACAAAAGCAAAAATGAATTTCATCAAATATTAAATTATATTGATGCATATAACAATACACTTTTTAGTGCATATTCCGGCGAGAAAATTGAGGGATAGCGTATTAAGATTAATCATTAGGATTGATAAGGATAGAATAAAAATACTGTCAGACCGGCAATGCTGCCTGACAGTAAACAGATTAAAATCTTTTTATCATGAAATCTTTTGCATGTCCGTTGCTGAAACTTTCGTGAGATTCTATCATCGCGTAGGCGTTATGATTATGAATGCTTTCGAAGTTTTCTGCTTCAACGTGATACCATAGTATCTTATCGTTTTGCTTTAGTTTAGTAACAACGTTTCGTACAACGTCTTCAACGAAGACAGGATTTTCATAAGCTTTTTCTGTAACGTATTTTTCATCTTCTCTTTTAAGGAGAGTGAAAAGTTCACAGCTTGCACTTTGTTCAACAATGCTTATAACGTCTTCAAACCATACAATATCATTGAACCTTACAGCAACCGTTACTTCACCGCGCTGGTTATGTGCACCGTATTTAGAGATATTTTTCGAGCAAGGACAAAGGGTTTTAACCGGAACGACAACAGTCATAATTACGTCTTTCTTGTTCTTGTTCACTACAGCATGAAACTTAATCCTGTAATCGATTAATGATGGTTTCCTGCTGACAGGAGCAAGTTTCTCCTTGAAGTAAGGAAAGTCAAGTTCGATATGAGCAGAATTTGCATGAAGCTTGTTTTGCATTTCCTTAAGAATCTCAAAAATAGAGTCAATGTGAATTTCTTTCTTGTTCATCAGGACTTCAACGAACCTGCTCATGTGAGTACCTTTAAACTCTTTTGGAAGATCGACTGTCATTGCAAAAGTAGCCACAGTATACTGAACACCGCCATCCTTGTCTTTAACAGTTATTGGGTATTTGAGATTTTTAATGCCGACTTTATCGATTGGTATATCACGGATATCCGTCTGATTCTGTGTATCAGGAAGTGTGCATTTTAGTTCTTCTGTAATTGTGCTGTTCTTATGCATATTAATGTTTTTATTCTAATTTGTTTCGGTAACGCATCTGAAAGGAGTAGTGTCACAATCGATTGAGATGCTGAAAAGATTACCATTTCCATTTAAAACAAAATTCCAAATATAAAGTTTATCTGAATCAGGAATGTGTGCTTTCATGATTTCGGATTGAGGTACAAACACAAAACTGCCTTCCGAGAAATCAGCCGGAAGCTTATCAACGGATTTATTGTACATGAGCAAGAACATCATGATGTTTCCGATATTTGGATAGTTCTTTTCGGTAACTATACCAAGAAGACTCCAGTCATTCGTTTTCGAAACTATGCCGCACTCTTCGTAAGCTTCCCTAACAGCGCACAAGAAAGGGGATTCCGCAATATCGGTTTTGAGTTTGCCTCCCGGAGGTGATAGAAATCCCATGTTAGGATTATTGGTACGTTTAAGAAGAAGAAAATCTCCTTCGGAGTTTTTAATATAGAGCAGAGTAGCGAGCTTCAAAGGGCAAGCAGAGTAAGAAATAACAGGGAAGTGTTATTTAGCTTCCCTGTGTAAAACGTGTTTTTTCGCGAATCTGTCGTATTTCTTAAGTTCGAGTCTTTCTTTAGTATTATTTCTGTTCTTGTATGAAACGTAAACACTTTTTCCTTTGTGTTCACCCTCAACGCTAACGAGTTTAATCTTGATTCTCGCACCTTCTTTTTTCTTTGCCATGTTAGAATATATTTAATTTTAATAAGTACCGGAGGAGGGACTTGAACCCCCGACCTGCGGATTATGATTCCGACGCTCTAACCAGCTGAGCTACTCCGGCAGCATGTTTCTAAAAAATCAGGACATTATCCGGAAGCTGCCTGAATTTAATAGAACAATGAAAATAATAATTTCTGCACGATAATTCAATGTATATAATGGGAAATTTGAAGTTGAATTTTAAAGGGATTTAAATGCAGAATTCAAGACTTCAAAATGTGCCAAAATAGTCAAAATTGTATGTTTTTAAACTCTTAAACTTTTTTTCTGAAAAAGTTTAAAAATGAGCAGTTTTTGGGTTTGGCTTGACACTAATTTAAGTCCAATTAGAGCGCAAGGTAAGGCCAATGTTAAAAAAGAAATAAGGGCAAAAGATAAAGTACTGTATTTACAGAGATTGTAAAAAAATTGTCTAAATCACTTAAGTATACTGATTTTTTTATTTGAAATTAGTTAAGGGTTTTAATGTTTTTATTTTATAAGTAACCGTATCCTTGTTTAATTGTATTGGATTTTAACTTATGCTAAGAGAAGGTTGTGAAGAATGTGAAATTCAGGAACTTGTACTCTTATATTGAAAAAAGAATTATAAATGACTAAATTATCATAATGAAAATGAGCAGCAAATTAGCAATTCTTTTCTCATTTATGATTCTTTTAACAATACCGGCAGAATCATATTCACAGGATAGCTGGTGGAAAGAAAAGAAATTTAAAACTGAGAATGCGAAGAAGAAATATGAGCTTTGCAAGAAAACGTTTAAGGAAATATCGAACGGATTCTCGTACGGCAGTGTAAGCCTGATAAGCAAATATTTTAACGGTGAAGTATTTCTTGATATTATGAGCAACGAAAAAGGATATTACAGCACCGGTCAGGCGGAATACATAGTTTCGGATTTCATAGACTATTTCAAAGTTACGAGCGTAAAGCTGATAAACTCATATTACAAGAATTCTTATGCTTTTGTAATGGGAAAGTATTCTTACAACATAGGTTCGGGAAAACGTGAATTAAAATTATCTGTATCTCTGAAGTACCAGAATTATTCGTGGTACATTGACCAGATAAACCTGAATTAAAAACTTAAACACTCCGCACTTGTACTTAACTTACTTATTCCCCCGCAAGTATAAAGTGATGTCAGTTCTGCTGATAGTACTGCTGATATGGATATTCGCAGTAAAGATAACCTCCAACTTTATCATATCAAGAGCAACCGAGACCGAAGGGCAGATAATAAAAGAAAAGAACGAAGAAAGAGAAAAACAGCTTGATTTAAGTTTTAATAAACTTGCAGGCAGGCTTAACGAAGCGTCTTTAAAAATATCCGGAAATCTTGATGTAAGAAGGGACATCGAGAGAAGCGATATGAAGAGACTCTATGAAAATGTGCTGAATATAAGCTCGGGCGACAATTACGACATTGAATTGTTTGATAAAAGAATAGAGCAGGTCTTTTACAAAGGAAAGCAGCTATACCCCGAAATAATACTTATACAAAAAGCATTGAACGGAAAATCCACGATGATAATAAAAGAAATCGGGTTTTTTACGTACCTCATTAAGTACACACCAATATTCAGGCTGGATAATGAAACGTATGTACAGGGTGTACTTGTTTTCGGAATACTTATAGACAGCAGGTACAGTCCTTCGCAGTATGAATTCAACGGAAAGCTGTTCACTGAAGAAATCGCAAAAGATTTTAGCGAGCCCGTTAATATAATACCGGCAGGACCGGCGGAAATTTTTTCCAATAAGGACACTCTTTCATCCCTGTACGGAAAGCTGGTGCTCCGCAGTGATGAAGGGAATACGATCGGGTATCTCAGCTTTCCAAGATACAATTTTTCGGAGCACAGGAATAACATCGAAGAGTTATCAGGAACTATGCTTTCGGTACTTGGATTTCTATTTACAATACTTTTAATACCCATACTGCTGAAGTTTGTAAATCTTTTTAAATCAATCTGGATAAGACTTTTGTTATTCCTGATGACACTGCTTGTAGTGAGGTTCTTCTGGATATTGAGCGGGTTTCCTTCTGCATTCATGGACCATGAACTTTTCAATCCGCAGTTTTTCGCATCAAAGCTCGGCGGCGGAATCTTCCAGTCGCTAGGTGATGTACTTATCACAATATTTTTCGTGGTAGTATATTCCTCATTTTTAATCAAGAATGTATTTGTACATATATCGGAAAGCAGACAGGAAAAAAACGGATTAAGGTTTTTTCATGCAGGATTATTCATTCTTGCTATCGTTATATATTTCGGTTTGTTCAACGTGTACGGTAGCGTTATTCAGAGCCTTATATTTGATTCTAACATAAAGCTTCTTGATAAGTCTAACATAATACCCGACACTCCGCTTTTTGTAACACAACTTTCTATACTGCTTATAACTTTTGCGTATATACTCATAAATGTATCGCTTGTAATAACTCTCATTAACAGTTCGAGAAGCATTTTACATCAGAAGTTTTACAGGAAGTCGTTTATACTCATTCTTTTGGTTTTATTCCTTGCAGTCAATGAATTCTTCAATGCTGTTCAAATAGATTTTTTCATAATAGATGTTTACAGGATTATAATCACACTTCTTGTTTTTTCAATTTCCACTTATTTTTTCAGGCAGATAAGTTCAAAGAGAAACATACCGCTTTTTACAGTGAAGAATTTGTCTTTAATTCTACTCGGTTGTATCATAATAACGCCCGTGCTGATACTGGAGTTTACGAAATCGCAGGAGACGTTCTACGCTGAGAAGATAGGTGCCGGGCTGACGGAGAATCAGAACGATAAGATTATATTCCTTCTTTCCGACGAGCTAAGTAAGCTTCAGGAAGATAAATACATAGACGAGTATATAACCGATGAATACAAAGCCGTAAAACTTCCATACTTTATCTGGAGCAAGGGAAAATTCAACTTTGAAAAGTACAAATCGGATATAATACTGACAGACACGTCTAAAAGAATTATTAGCGATTTTAACAACAGCAACAATCTGATTAACAGTGACAGTGTGATCGCATTCTTAAAGACGAATTATTTTTCGCGGAATATAGTCGATGAAATAGACGAATCGGATACGTTACAGGAAGAATCAGATTTTGATGCTGACAAGGATTTTGACATTACGGAAACACCCGAGCCGATTTTCTTCGACAATATTATAATAATTGAAAACACTAACGAAAAGTACTTTGCAGGAATTCTTCCGATTGAAAACGAAGAATTGCGGAATACACAGTATGCACAGCTGAAAGGATACGTTATTGCTATTCTGAATTCTGAAACGATAAATCTTTTTACTGAGAATCAGTTTACGGGTAACTCAAACATTAACAGCGGCAACATATCGGACAGATTAATCTCAAAACCTGTAATAACGGAAATACTGAACGATGAAATAATTAACTCAACCGATGCAGAGGTATCTAAAAGCGTACTGAAATTTACAGGACTCTTCAAAGAGAGTGTAAAAGCAACAGAGAAAAATAGTACCTGGCGTTACGACCCTCTCGTAAACGAAAGGTACCGTTCATACTACATAAAGATAAACAGTCCCGTTAATTCATCCGACGAAAGAATTTTTGTGATAAGCATTAAGCGCGATGATTTCAGTCTCCTTATGTTTTACTTCCTTAAGTTTGTACTGTTTGCATTAACAATCTTTGTTGTTTTTAACATAATTTATTCATCAAGATATCTTCTAAACATACGTTCTCTTCAAATAGATTTCAGGTCGAAGCTCTTCCTGACATTTATATTCGTATCAGTGATACCTATTGTCATACTAGCAATTTACACGAGGACGTACATTAGCAGCAAGAATGATACGAGTTACAGGAACCAGCTGCTCTCTGACCTCGGGCTTCTGAACGAGACGCTTAAAGATGAGAAAGTTTTATTTAACAGGTACAAGCCGACAGATACGATAAAGTTTGCCGGCAGAGAAATACTCACAAAGAGCTACGGCAACGTTGATAAAAACTTTAACATATTCGTTAAGTCAAAGTTGATTGCGACGACGAATGAAGAGCTTTACAAATCAGATTTTCTGGATACACGCGTTCCGGAAGAGGGTTACTTCAACATACTGATACTCAAGCGCGACCTTTTTCTTGAAAGCAAGGAAATACAGGGACAGAATTACTTAGTAGGATATAAACCGCTGAAGGACAGGAATAATAACGTTAACGGAATAATATCATCATTATCGGTTTACAGGCAGAAAGAGATTCAGGAAGAGCTGACTGAGACGCTGACGTTTATATTCGGTTCATACTTTATTGTTATTATAATTTTATTTGTCATAGTAGGATTTATTACAGCAAAACTTTCAAAGCCGATATCCGTACTTCAGGAGGCAACGGAAAAAATTGCAAAAGGTGAGGAAGATGTGGTAATCGATATTGACCGAAGCGATGAATTCGGAAGTTTGGTGGATTCGTTCAACAAAATGACGCATGACCTGAAGAAGTCAAGAGAGGCGCTGAAGAAGGCTGAGCGTGAAGCCGCATGGAGAGACATTGCGCGAAGGGTTGCACATGAAATAAAGAATCCGCTTACACCTATGAAGCTTTCAATACAGCATCTTTACACACTGTATCAGGAAAGAGAGTTTGAGGAATTTGAATATGCACTGAAAAAAACAAAAGAGCTGATTACACAGGAGGTTGAAAAGCTTGCGAATATTGCAACGGCATTTTCCGATTATGCAAAACTTCCGAGAAGGAATTATGAGCTGCTTAACATTAACGAAGTGCTGGAAGATGTTATATCGCTTTACTCATTGAACAAGGAATTGATTATAGAGAAAGAGTTAAGCGAAGACCTAAGTCTTGTGAAAGCCGACAGACAGGAAATGAACAGAGTGTTCCAGAATCTTTTCAGGAATTCAGTACAGGCGCTCGAGGAAAAAAACAACAGCGATGGACGATGCATGATTTGCATTAAGTCATACAATAAACTTCACAAAGTAGTGGTTGAAATCCGGGATAACGGCAGCGGAATGGACGACGAGATGCTAAAAAAACTTTTTGAACCTAACTTTTCAACGAAGACCACAGGCATGGGTCTCGGGCTTTCGATAATAAAGAAAGCGCTTGACGATATGAAAGCAGGAATAAAGTTTACAAGCAAAAAAGGGGAAGGAACGACCGTGGTTCTGGAGTTTGAGGTACCGCAGTAATTTTACAATGAATAAAAATAATAGAACGCAGATTGCAGCTGATAGAACCGATAAACTCGGATAAAGATTTTTATATAAGAGATTAGCACACCTGCCTAAAGGTAAACCTTCTGCAGATTAACCGTTAGGCAGGCTGAAAAAACCGAGTTATTTATGATTTATACTGATAGAAATAACGTATTTTTTATTTCACTCATTCCCAAGCTTTATCAAGGGAAAAGAATAAATATTAGATGTTATTTAATGATATACCCATGTAGGTTTTGCTATTGGGATATCCGATAAAACATCTAAGATTATTTAATCAGCATCATCTTCTTCGTCATAATAAAATCAGCACCAGTAGACTTTGCAATAATCCTGTAGAAATAAACACCGCTTGAAAGTTCTGCTGAATTGAACTGAACAGTGTAATATCCCGCTGTCCTTTGTTCGTTCATAATCGTCTTCACTTCCCTTCCTGATATGTCATACAGTTTTATGTTTACCCTGCTGTCAAGAGGCAGGTCGAAGTCTATCTTTGTCGTCGGATTGAACGGATTCGGGTAGTTCT